>FWPV01000236.1_pt1 | contig 185611 bp, 165 predicted proteins | sample 2228371 | NCBI WGS metagenome assembly FWPV01 (sample SAMEA103939776, study PRJEB20133) | metagenome | reverse complement strand
CCCGACGATCGTCTCGACGTTGCTCGCGGTGACGGTCGCGGCCGCGAGCAGGGTGATCGTGTCGTTACCGCCACCCAGGTCGAGGACCGCACCGGTGGTGGGGCCGATGGCGATCAGGTCGCTGATGTTGCCGGAGCTGGTGACGGTCTCGACGTTGAGGGCGGTCAGCGTGCCACCGGCAGTCAGAGCCAGCTTGTCGAGCCCGGCGCCGAGGTCGATCGTCTGGTAATAGCTGCCGTCCCCACCCGTATAGGCGGTCTTCAGCGTCACGATGTCGGCGCCGGTGCCACCTTTGATGGTCTCGACATTGTACACCTCGATGGTGCCGCCGGCCAGGAGCACGAGCTCGTCGGTCCCGGCGCCGAGGTCGACGCTGGTGCCGGTGAACGGCGTGGCCAGCACCACGCGCTGGGTGTGAGTGTCCGCGGCTGTCTTCTGGACGATCTTCTCGACGTTGCTGGCGGTCACCGTGCCGGCGCCGTCGAGGGTGAGCACGTCGTCGCCGCCACCGAGATCGACGCGGACGATCTGCTGGTTGGCGGAGCCGAGGGCCAACGTGATCTTGTCGTCGACATTGCCGGAGCTGGTGACCGTCTCGACGTTGAGGGCCGTGAAGGTGCCGCCGGCGAGCAGCGCCAGCCGGTCGTTGCCCGCACCCAGATCGATCACATCGGTGACGTTGGCCGGTGTCGCGTCGTAGTTCGTCGCCAGCACGACCACTTGGGAGGCCGTGTCGCTCGCGCCGACCACGATCGTCTCGACGTTGCTCGCAGTGACGGTCGCGGCGGCGAGCAGCGTGAGCTTGTCGTCGCCACCACCCAGGTCGACGACCGCGCCGGTGGTGGCGACGTCGATCGTGATCTCGTCCTTCTGGGCGCCGCCCAGGATGGTCTCGACGTTGCGGGCGGTGAGCTTGTTGTCGCCGGCATCGGCCAGCACCAAGCGATCGCGCCCGGCACCGAGGTCGATGAACCGATCGGCCGAGGTGCCCTGGTCGTAGGCCGTGGCCAGCGTGACGAGATCGTTGCCGGTGCCACCCTTGATGGTCTCGACGTTGCTCAAGGTGACGGTGCCGCCACGCAGGAGCGTGAGGCTGTCGCCGCCGCCTGTCGGCTGACCGCCGAGATCGATCTCGCCCGCGAAGGCGCTGTCCAGCGTGATCACGTCGCTGCCGGTGCCACCGGCCAGGGTCTCGACGTTGACGACGGTCACGGTGCCGCCGGCCTGGAGGGTGAGGCTGTCCGCGCCGCGGCCGAGATCGATCCGGCCGCCGGTGAGCGCCGAGCCCAAGGTGAGGACGTCGTCACCGGTACTGGCGACGATCGTTTCGACGTTCTTGGCGGTGACGTTGCCGCCCGCCAGAAGCACCAGACGATCGTTGCCGCCGCCCAGATCGATCTCGCCCTCGTAGGCTTGGGCGAGCGTCACGATGTCGGCACCCGTGCCGCCCACCACCGTCTCGACGTTGCGCACCGTGACCGTGCCGCCGGCGAGCAGGACGAGCTTGTCCTCGCCGTCGCCGAGATCGATCGGGCCGCGCGCCGGGGAAGCGAGGCCCACCACGTCGACCCCGCCGCCGCCGACCACGCTCTCGACGTTCTGGGCGGTCAGCGTTCCGCCCTCGAGCAGGGTCAGGCGATCGTTGCCGGCGCCGAAATCGATCGTGCCGGCGAAGGTCTGAGCGGTCGTCAGCACGAGGTTGTCGGCACCCGCACCGCCGGTGATCTGCTCGACGTTGCTCACCGTGACCGTGCCGCCGCGCAGCAGGACGAGGCTGTCGGTGCCGGCGCCGAGGTCGATCTCGCCCTTGATCGCGCTGGAGACGGTGAGCTTGTCGATGCCGGCGCCGCCGGTGACGGTCTCGACGTTGGCCGCGGTCAGGGTAGCGCCGGTAGCCGCGAGGGTGAGGCTGTCGTTGCCGGCGCCCAGGTCGATCAGGCCGCCGGTGGGGCTCGTGGCGAGCGTGACGATGTCGACGCTGGCCGCACCCAGGATCGTTTCGATGTTGCTCGCCGTGACGTCGCCGCCCTTGCGCAGCACGAGCCGGTCGGCGCCGTCTTTCAGGTCGATGGCACCTTGGTATTCGGAGTCGAGCACGACCATGTCGGCGCCGGTGCCGCCCACCACCGTCTCGACGTTGCGCGCCGTGACCGTGCCGCCCGCCAGCAGCTCGAGCTTGTCGTCGCCGCCGCCGAGGTCGATCACACCGCGCGCGGTCGTGGCCAGGGCCACGAGATCCACACCGTCGCCGCCGCCCACGCTCTCGACGTTGCGGGCGGTGACGTCCCCCCCGGCGAGGAGCACGAGGCTGTCGGTCCCGCCGCCGAGGTCGATGGATCCGTTGAAGGCGGTTTCGAAGAAGACCCGGTCGGCGCCGGCACCACCGGCGACCGACTCGACGTTGCTCACGGTGACGGTGCCGCCGCGCGCAAGGATCAAGGTGTCGGTGCCGCCCGCGAGATCGATCACGGCGCGCGCGGCAGCGCCGAGGGTGATCACCTCGGCATTGTTGCTGCCCTCGATCTCCTCCACGCCCGAGACGGTCCCGTCGCCGCCGCCCTGGAGGACGAGCTTGTCGGTCCCACGGCCCAGATCGATGCGAGCGGCGGCCACGGCGCCCGTGATCGTGACGACGTCGTCGAACGGGCTGCCGATGACGGTGCCCGCGGTCGGAATGGTGGTATCGGCCGGCTCTTTGCCGAGATTGAAAGTCTGGGACACGACAGCTCTCCGCGTTTCCTCGCCGGCGGGTCGTGCGCGCACGCAGCGACCCTGGCGGCCTGGTTCAGCTGCCGGCCTTATCGCACCCGATTCTTTCTCCCTGGTTAACGGCTCCTAGGAAGATGATCCGAATCGCCGATGGCGCACCGGGGTGCCGCGCGGGCCCGCCCGCCTCACTCGGCGGCGCGGGCCCACGCCGCAACCGGCGGGCAGGTGCACACGAGGTGTCGATCGCCGTAGGCGTTGTCGATCCGGCCGACCGGCGGCCAGTATTTGGTGTCCATCTGACCCGCGGCGGGGAACACGGCCTGCTCGCGCGAGTAGGGCCGCTCCCACGGGCCCACGAGCATGTCCGCGGTGTGCGGGGCGCGCTTCAAAGGGTTGTCGAGCCGATCCATGCGCCCCTCCTCCACCGCACGGATCTCCTCGCGGATCGCGATCATGGCCTCGCAGAACCGATCGAGCTCGCGCAAGGGCTCGCTCTCGGTCGGCTCGATCATCATCGTCTCGGGCACCGGCCAGGACATGGTGGGCGCGTGGAAGCCGTAGTCGATCAGCCGCTTGGCCACGTCCTCCGCACCGATGCCGGTGGCGGCCTTGATCGGGCGCAGATCGACGATGCACTCGTGCGCCACGAAACCACCGGGACCGGTGTAGACGATGGGATAGTGCGGGGCCAGGCGGCGGGCCACGTAGTTGGCCGATAGGATCGCCACCGCGGTGGCGCGACGCAGACCCTCGGCCCCCGTCAGCCGGATGTACGCCCAGGAGATCGGCAAGATCGCCGCCGAGCCCCAGGGCGCCGCGGCCACCGGGCCGATCGAGGCGCCGTGCCGCTGCGGATCGACCGGCACGACGGGGTGATCGGGGAGGAAGGGGACCAGATGCGCCGCCACGCCGATCGGCCCCACGCCCGGTCCGCCGCCACCGTGCGGGATGCAGAAGGTCTTGTGCAAATTCATGTGGCAGACGTCGGCGCCGAGCTCGGCCGGCCGGGCGATGCCCACGAGCGCGTTGAGGTTGGCGCCGTCCATGTAGACCTGGCCGCCGCATTCGTGGACGATGGCGCAGATCTCGCGGATCCGCTCCTCGAACACGCCGTGGGTCGAGGGGTAGGTGACCATGAGTGCGGCCAACCGGTCGCGATGGGCGAAGGCCTTGGCCCTCAGATCCTCGACGTCGACGTTGCCGTGGGCGTCGCAGCCCACCACCACGACCTGCATGCCCGCCATGACCGCCGAGGCGGGATTGGTGCCGTGCGCGGAGGCCGGGACGAGGCAGACGTCGCGCCGCCCCTCGCCACGGCTCGCGTGCCAGGCGCGGATCACGAGCAGACCCGCATATTCGCCCTGGCTGCCGGCGTTGGGCTGCAGCGAGACCGCCGCGAAGCCGGTGATCTCGCACAGATGGGCTTCGAGCGAGCGAAACAGTTCGGCGTAGCCGGCGGCGTAGCGTGGTGGCGTGAAGGGATGCAGGTCGGCGAAGCCGGGCCAGGTCACCGGGCGCATCTCGGTGGTGGCGTTGAGCTTCATCGTACAGGAGCCCAACGGGATCATCGCCCGATCGAGTGCGATGTCCTTGTCCTGCAGCCGGCGCAGATAACGGAGCATCTCGGTTTCGCTGCGGTGCAGATGGAAGACCGGATGATCCAGGAACGACGAGCGCCGGCGCAGCGCCTGGGGGATCCCCTCGACCGCCGCCGCGGCCAGTTCGTCCGGATCCGAGATCCCGGTACCGAAGATCCGCAGCAACCGGGCCACGAGCTCCGGGGTGGTGGTCTCGTCGAGGCTGATCCCCAGATGGTCGGCATCGACGAACCGCAGATCGATGCCCTGGGCGGCCGCCCGCTCCAGGACCTCTTTCGCCCGGCCGGGAAGCCGGACGGTCAAGGTGTCGAAGAAGCCATCGGCGTTGACGACCTCGATTGCGGATCGCCGCAGCCCGGCCACCAGCATGCCCGTCAGGCGATGGACCCGGCGGGCGATCCGCGTCAGTCCCTCGGCTCCGTGGTAGACGGCGTAGAAGGCCGCGACGATGGCCAGCAGGACCTGGGCGGTACAGATGTTGGAGGTGGCCTTGTCGCGGCGGATGTGCTGCTCGCGCGTCTGCAGCGCCATCCGATAGGCGGGCTTGCCGCGGCTGTCGATCGACACGCCGATGAGCCGGCCGGGTAGCTGGCGCTTGTGGGCGTCGCGGCAGGCGAGGAAGGCGGCGTGGGGGCCGCCGTAGTTCATGGGCACGCCGAAGCGTTGCGCCGAGCCCACCACGAGATCGGCCCCGAGTTCGCCCGGCGGCACGAGCAGGCAGCAGGCGAGCAGATCGGTGGCCACGATCGCGAGCGCGCCCGCAGCGTGGAGTGCTCGGATCAGCGGGCCCAGATCGCGCACCGCACCCGACGAACCCGGGTAGGACAGGAGGGCCGCGAACGGTGCGGGCCCGGCCTCGAGCGCGGCCGCCACCGGCTCGACCACCACCTCGATCCCGAGCGGCTGCGCCCGGGTGCGCAGGACGGCGATGGTCTGGGGGTGGGTGTCGGGGTCGACGAGCAGGCGCGCCGAGCCGGCCCGGCCGATCCGCCTGGCCATGGTCATGGCCTCGGCCGCCGCGGTCGCCTCGTCGAGCAACGAGGCGTTGGCGACCTCCATGCCGGTGAGATCGCAGATCATCTGCTGCCAGACCAGCAGCGCCTCCAGCCGGCCTTGGCTGATCTCCGCCTGGTAGGGGGTGTAGGCCGTGTACCAGCCCGGGTTCTCGAGGACGTTGCGCAGGATCACGCCCGGCGTGACGGTGCCGTAGTAGCCCATGCCGATGAGCGCGATGCGGCGCGCGTTGGCGGCCGCCATCCGCTGGAGCTCGGCCAGCACCTCGACCTCGGAAAGCGGCTCGGGCAGCGCCAGAGGTCGCGTCGAGCGAATGGGCGCCGGCACGGCGCGCTCGAGGAGCTCGTCCAGCGAGCGAAGGCCGAGGGCGGCCAGCATCCGTGCCTGATCGGCCTCGCTCGGGCCGATGTGACGACGGACGAACGCACCGGCATCCGACAGCTCGGCGAGCGGGGAGATCTCGGACGTCATGGCGATCGGGTGCTCCGTCTTCAACCGAGCGTGGCCAGATAGTCCCGATAGGCCTCGGGGCTCATGAGTTGGTCCAGCTCCGAAGGATCGGTGAGCTCGAGCTCGAAGAACCAGGCGCCACCCTCGGCGTCCTCGTTGACGAGCGCCGGGTTGTCGACGATCGCCCGATTGACGGCGACGACCTTCCCGCTCACCGGGCTGTAGACCTCCGATGCGGCCTTGACGCTCTCGACCACCGCGGCCTGCTCGTGAGCGGCGAGCTCGCGGCCGATCTCGGGCAGCTCGACGTAGACCACGTCGCCCAACTGTTCCTGGGCGTGCTCGGTGATCCCCACCGTGCCGCGCCGGTCCTCGACGCGGATCCACTCGTGGTCCTTGGTGTAGTAGACGGCCATCGGACGTCCTCCGGCAACGGCTCAGCGATGATAGCGGTGCGCCACGAAGGGTAACGGGACGATGCGGGCCGGCTCGTCGCGGCCCCGGATGAAAAGGCTCACGGCGGTGCCGATGGCGGTGTGGGTGGCGGCCACGTAGCCCATGGCGATCGGCCCTCCCACGGTCGGCCCGAACCCGCCGCTCGTGACCCGGCCGACCACCGTCCCCTCGACGCGGATCTCGGTGCCCTCGCGCGCCGGAGCCCGGCCGTCGGGGCGAAGGCCCACCAGGCGCCGCGGCGGGCCCTCGGCCAGCTGCCGCAGGATCGGCTCGGCGCCGAGGAAGCCGCCCTCCTGGCGCCGGCGCTTGCCGATCGTCCAGGCGAGCCCGGCCTCCACGGGTGTGGTGGTGCGGTCGATGTCGTGGCCGTAGAGGCACAAGCCCGCTTCCAGGCGCAGGCTGTCGCGAGCTCCGAGCCCCGCCGGCGCCACCTCCTCGAAGGCCAGGAGCGCCCGCGCGAGCTTCTCGGCCGCCTCGGCCGGCACCGAGATCTCGAAGCCGTCCTCACCCGTGTAGCCGAGCCGGGAGACCCGGCAGGGAACACCGGCTACCGCCATGGCCACGGTCTGCATGAAGCGGAGCCCGGCGCAGTCCGGCGCGAGGCGCGAGAGAGCCCGCTCCGCGGCCGGGCCTTGGAGGGCGAGGAGCGCGCGATCGGCCAGCGGCTCGACCGCACAGCCGGGCTCCAGCGCGGCGCGCAGATGGGCGAGATCCTGCTCCTTGCAGGCGGCGTTGACGACGAGAAAGAGATGATCGCCGGCGTTGGCGACGATCAGATCGTCGAGGATCCCGCCCGACTCTTCGGTGAAGACCGTGTAGCGGGCGCGTCCGGGGGCGAGGCCCACCAGATCCGCCGGCACCAGCCGTTCCAACGCGGCCGCCGCTTCGGGCCCGTGGATGCGGATCTGGCCCATGTGCGAGACGTCGAAGAGCGCGGCCTGCTCGCGACACCAGCGATGCTCGGCCAGGATGCCGCGCGGATAGTGCAGCGGCATCTCGTAGCCGGCGAAGGGGACGAACTTGGCGCCGAGCTCGCGGTGGAGCTCGAAGAGGGGCGTGCGCGCGTTCGCGCTCATCGGTCGTGGCCTCCGCAGCCGCCGCCCGACGCGATCGGCGATCGCGTCGTACGCCCCCTCTGTCCACGACCTGAGAGATTCCCCGCCGCGACCGTTGCCGGCTCGGCGAGTCCCCTTCGGTGGGGTGCCCGAGCACCCGCTCTCCAGAGGGCCAGCTCGCGCGCGGTCCTTCGGCCTGAGAGTTTCCGGGGCGGTTGCTCCTTCGGCGCCGCGCGGCTCGGGGCGGCCCCCGGCGCGGACTCTCCCACGCGCGATCCTCGGCCGCCGGGAAGAGTAGTCGAGCCCGGCCGTCGGTCAAGCCGAGCCCGCGGCGACCGCCCGGCTCGCCAGCGGCCGCGTCGCGCTCACTTGTAGCGGCCGTGGCGCTGGAGGATCTCGATCTTGTAGCCGTCCGGGTCCTGGATGAAGAAGAACCGGGCCAACAGCTGCCCGTCGCGGAAGAACTCCTTGATCGGCTGGCAAGCGATGCCGGCCGCGGTGAGCCGGGCGTGCTCGCCGTCGAGATCGTCGACGCAGAAGGCCACGTGGCCGTAGCCGTCGCCCAACGTGTAAGGTTCGGTCCGCCCCTTGTTGAGCGTGAGCTCGATCTCGAAGTCGGCTTCCGGATTGCGCAGATAGACGAGCGTGAAGGTCTCGAAGTCGAGCGTCTCGGCGGGCTCCAGGCCGAGCGCCGTGCGGTAGAAGGCGATCGACCGATCGAGGTCGAGCACCCGGATCATCATGTGGATGGCTTTGGCCACGGACGAAGCTCCCGAGCTGGCGGACCGTCGTCGAACGACCGCCAGATTACGCGAGGTGCCCGGGCGGCGGGTAGCAGCGCGCTACTACGCGGCCTTGGAGGTCGGACCCGACGGTCGTTCCGCTCGCGCCTGCTCGCGCGCCAGATGCGTGACGCAGGCGATCCGCAGGAGCGAGGCGAAGTTGCGCACTTCGCCCCACAGATCGAGCACCTCGTCGTGGAGCGTGGCGATGAACTTGGGGGTGGTGGTGCCCTCGCGCGCCGCCATCTCGTCGAGGATGGCCCAGAACCGGGCCTCGAGACGGATACTCGTCACCGCGCCGTGCAGCCGGATCGAGCGCGTCACGGGCTCGTAGTCGCGCGGATCGGTCCCGGCATAGATGCGGCACATGCCTCCCCTCCGCTCTCGCTCGCGGAGCGTCTCTCTGCCCAGCTCTTCTAATCCCGTTGCCGGCCGGTCGCAAAGGGTCGCAGCCGGTCACGTGCGGCGTCGCTCGCCTTGCGGGAGGTTGCGTCCTTGCCTTAAGCAACCGCGGCATCGTGCCCGCTGCGGGCGCGGCCGAGAACAACCGGGGACGGGGCGTCCATGCGGATCGGCATCGTCAAGGAGCGCCGGGAGCACGAGCGACGGGTCGCCGCCACACCGGAGACGATCAAGCGCTTCAAGGCCATGGGGCTCGAGCCGGTGGTCGAGCGCGGGGCCGGCCTCGGCTCGGCGATCCTCGACGAGGCGTTCGAGCAGGCCGGGGCGCGGTTGGTGGACGGCCCCGAGGAACCGCTCGCGGCCGACATCCTCCTCAAGGTGCAAAGGCCCACCGAGGCGGAGCTGATGGCCCTGCGCGCCGGGCAGGTGCTGATCGGCATGCTCGATCCCTACATGAACCGCGATCAGGTCGAGGCCTACGCCGCCCGGGGGCTCACCACCTTCGCGCTCGAGCTCCTGCCGCGCACCACCCGCGCCCAGGCCATGGACGTGCTTTCGAGCCAGGCCAACCTCGCCGGCTACCGGGCCATGATCGAGGTCATGGCGGCCTACAACCGTGTCCTGCCGATGATGATGACCGCCGCCGGAACGCTCACGCCGGCCAAAGTGTTCGTGGTCGGTGCGGGCGTCGCGGGTTTGCAGGCGATCGCCACGGCGCGGCGGATGGGGGCGGTGGTGACGGCCACCGACGTGCGTCCGGCGGCCAAGGAGGAGATCGAGAGCCTGGGCGCCAAGTTCGTGGGCTTCATCCCCCAGGATGCGGCCACCGCCGGTGGTTACGCCCGCCCGCTCACGCCCGAGGAGCAGGCCGAGCAGGCGCGGATGGTGGCCGACCACATCAAGAGCCAGGACATCGTCGTGACCACCGCTCAGGTCCCGGGGCGCAAGGCGCCGCGGATCGTGAGCGCCGCCATGGTGGCGAGCATGCGTCCAGGCTCGGTGATCTTCGACATGGCGGCCGAGACCGGCGGCAACGTCGAGGGGAGCCGGCCCGGCGAGACGGTCGAGGTGGGCGCAGTGCGGATCATCGGCGCCCGCAACCTGCCCTCGGCGCTGGCGCCGGCGGCCTCCTCGCTCTACGCCCGCAACTTGATGAACTTCCTCCAGCTCGTCGTCGCAAAGGACGGCAAGCTCGCGATCGATACCAAAGACGAGCTCGTAGCCGGCACGTTGCTCACGAGCGAGGGCAAGGTCGTCCATCGCGCGTTCACCGACCGGAACTGAGAAAGGGAGCCACCGATGGCGGCGATCGACCCGGGGATTTTCAACCTCATCGTCTTCGTGCTGGCGATCTTCGTGGGCTACTACGTGGTCTGGTCGGTCACGCCGGCCCTGCACACCCCGCTCATGTCGGTGACCAACGCGATCAGCTCGGTGATCGTCGTCGGCGCCTTGATCGCCACCGGTGCGGGTGGGGCCGCGGCCGTGTTCGGATTCGTGGCGGCGCTGCTCGCCGCCGTGAACATCTTCGGCGGATTCGCCGTGACCGAGCGCATGCTCGCGATGTTCAAGAAGCGCGGCTGAGGAGAACCGGCCCATGACCGCGAATCTGGCCGCGCTCGGCTATCTCGTGGCCGCGGTGTGCTTCATCCTGGCTCTGCGCGGCCTCTCCTCGCCGGCCTCCAGCCGGATGGGTAACCGCTACGGCATGGCGGGCATGGCGCTCGCGGTCGTGACCACCCTGGCGGTGCTGCCGCATCCGACGGCCACGACCTATCTCGCCATCCTGGTCGCGATCGCCGCCGGCGGGGCCGTCGGCTACACGATCGCCCGGCGCATCCAGATGACCGCCATGCCGCAACTCGTGGCGGCGTTCCACTCGCTCGTGGGGCTGGCCGCGGTGTTCGTGGCCGCGGGCGCCTTCCTGGAGCCCGCCGATTTCGGGATCACCCGTGAAGACGGCTCCATCAAGCTCCTGTCGCTCTTGGAGATGGGCCTGGGTACGGTGATCGGCGCCATCACCTTCACGGGCTCGGTGATCGCGTTCGGCAAGCTGCAGGCCAAGTTCCCGCCCCGCGTCCAGGCACTCGTTCCCGGTTTCCTGGAGCCCGTGCTCGCCGCGGCCATGTCCAGCCGGCCGATCCTCCTGCCGGGGCGTCACGCCATCAACATCGCGATCGGCGTGGCGATCCTCCTGCTGCTCGGCCTGTTCATGGTGACGCAGAGCGGGCTCGCTTTCGTGGCCATGACGATCCTGGCGCTGGCGATCGGCGTGCTGTTGATCATCCCGATCGGTGGTGCCGACATGCCGGTCGTGGTGTCGATGCTCAACAGCTACTCGGGCTGGGCGGCGGCCGGCATCGGCTTCACCTTGCAGAACCCGATGCTCATCATCACCGGCGCGCTGGTCGGCTCCTCGGGTGCCATCCTCTCCTACATCATGTGCCGGGCGATGAACCGCTCGTTCGTCTCGGTCATCCTGGGCGGTTTCGGCGAGACCGGCGCCGCCGCGGCCGAGACCGGCGAGCGCACCGTCAAGGCGGGCTCGGCCGAGGACGCCGCCTTCATCATGGAGAACGCCCAGAAGGTCATCATCGTCCCGGGCTACGGGATGGCCGTGGCCCAGGCCCAGCACGCGGTCCGCGAGCTCTACGAGGCGCTCACCAAGAAGGGGGTCGAGGTCAAATTCGCGATCCACCCGGTGGCGGGGCGCATGCCCGGGCACATGAACGTGCTGCTCGCCGAAGCCAACATTCCCTACGACGTCGTCTTCGAGATGGAGGAGATCAACAACGAGTTCGGCCAGGCCGACGTCGCCTACGTGATCGGCGCCAACGACATCACCAACCCCGCCGCCAAGACCGATCCTTCCTCCCCCATCTACGGCATGCCGGTCCTCGACGTCGACAAGGCCAAAGCGGTGTTCTTCGTGAAACGTTCGATGGCCGCCGGCTACGCGGGCATCGACAACCCGCTCTTCTACATGGATCGCACGATGATGCTCTTCGGCGACGCCAAGAAGATGACCGAAGACATCGTCAAGGCGATCTCGGGCGGCCACTGATCGATCCGGCCACGGACCGCCTCGACGCGCGTGTGCGCCGGCCCTATTGAAGGGACCGCCATCAACGGGGAGGGCCGGGAGCCATGCGGATCGTCGTGGTCGGAGCCTCGGGGACGATCGGTCGGGCGGTGGTGGCCGAACTCGGCCAGCGGCACGAGATCGTCACCGCCGGTCGACACAGCGGTGACGTGCGGTTCGACGCGACCGACCCGGCCTCGGTCCGGGCCGGCCTCGAGCTCGTGGGCGCGTTCGATGCGATCGTGTCCACCATGGGTGCGGTCAAGTTCGCCCCGCTCGCCGACTTCGACGCCGCCGGCTACGGCATCGGCCTGGCCGACAAGCTCATGGGGCAGGTGAACCTCGTGCTGGTCGGCCGCGAGCTGATCGCCGACGGTGGCTCGTTCACGCTCACGAGCGGGATCCTCTCCCGCGATCCGGTGGTGGGCGGCAGCTCGGCCTCGATGGTCAACGGGGCGTTGGAGGCCTGGGTGCAGGCCGCCGCCATCGAGCTGCCCCGCGGCCTGCGCATCAACTGCGTGTGCCCGGGCCTGGTCGAGGAGAGCGCCGCGGCGTTCGGCGCGTTCTTCCCCGGGCACATCCCGGTGCCGGCGGCTCGGGTCGCCAAGGCCTACGCCAAGTCGGTCGAGGGTCGGCACACGGGGCGGGTCTTCGAGGTCTTCTGAGGAGGAAGCGCGATGCGGATCCGCGCCGCGGTGCTGGAGAGCATGGGCGCACCTCGTCCTTACGCGACCTCGCGGCCGCTGCGGGTGCAGGAGGTGGAGCTCGACGGCCCTGGACCGGGCGAGGTCCTGGTGCGCATCGCCGCCGCCGGCCTGTGCCATTCCGACCTGTCGGTTATGAACGGTGACCGACCACGGCCGCTGCCCATGGTGCTGGGCCACGAGGCCGCGGGCGTGGTCGAGGCCGTCGGGCCGGGCGTCGAGGACCTGCGCACCGGCGACCACGTCGTCCTCGTGTTCGTGCCGGCCTGCGGCCAGTGCCTGCCCTGTCTCGAGGGACGGCCGGCCCTGTGCGAGCCCGGTGCCGCCGCCAACACCGCCGGCACGCTGCTATCCGGCGCCCGGCGGTTGCATCGCGGCGCCGAGGCGCTGCACCACCACGTCGGCGTGTCGGCCTTCTCGACCCACGCCACGGTGTCCCGCCGCTCGCTCGTCAAGATCGACCCCGAACTGCCGCTCGAGGAGGCGGCGCTGTTCGGCTGCGCGGTCCTCACCGGCGCCGGGGCGGTGATCAACACGGCCCGTGTGCGCCCCGGCGAGAGCGTGGCGATCGTGGGACTGGGCGGGGTCGGCCTGTGCGCGCTGCTCGCGGCCGTGGCCTCGGGTGCGCGGGAGGTGGTGGCGGTCGATCTGTTGCCGGAGAAGCTCGCCTTCGCCCGCCAGCTCGGGGCCACCGCCACCTTCGACGCCAGGGACGAGCGGGTGGTCGAGGCGATCCGCGAGCACACCCGAGGCGGGGTCGACCACGCCCTCGAACTGGCGGGCTCGGCCAAGGCCCTGGAGCTGGCCTGGGCGATCACGAGGCGGGGTGGCGCCACCGTGACCGCCGGCTTGCCGCATCCCTCCGCACGGCTGCCGGTGCCGATCGTCCAGCTGGTGGCCGAGGAGCGGCGCCTGCTCGGCAGCTACATCGGCACGGCCGTGCCGGCGCGCGACGTGCCGCGGCTCATCGAGCTCTACCGACGCCGCCGTTTGCCGGTCGATCGGCTGGTGAGTGGCCGCCTGCGGCTCGACGAGATCAACGAGGGCTTCGATCGGCTCGCCGACGGCACGGCGATCCGCCAGATCCTCCTGCCCTGAGCGCCTCGGGCCGGCATCCGGAACCGTCGAGCATGGGTGATCCGACCCGAGACGAGGGCGTGCGCGCGGCTCCGGCCGACGGCGAAGCGTCGCCCTCGCTTCTCGGGACCGGGCGGTTCCGACGCACGGTCGGGGCCGAATGGCGGGCCGTGCCGTTCCGGATCGACGGGGTGACGGTTCTCGGCCGCGAAGGGGACAGCCTGCTCACGGCGATCTTGTGTCTGCGAGCCGATCTCGGTGCGCTTCCGCCCGACCCGCGGCGCCGGGCCGGATTCTGCCTGATCGGGCTCTGCCAGGATTGCTGGGTGCGGTTGCGGGGGCGAGGCCGGGTGCGCGCCTGCACCACGCCGCTCGAGCCCGACATGGACGTGCTCCTCGACAGCGACGGCGAGCTGTGGTGAGCGCCGGGCCGGCGATCGTGATCGTGGGCGCCGGGCCCGCCGGCATGGCCGCCGCGCGCCTACTGGCCGAGCACGGTCTGCGCCCCCTGGTCGTCGATCGGGCGCCGGCGCCGGGCGGGCAGATTTGGCGAGCGCCCGGTGTGGGCGAACTCGATCGGGCGCTACCGGGCCACGACCCGGAGATCGCGGCACGAGCGCGCGAGAGCTTCCTCGAGCTCGCCCGGCGCGGCGCGATCGACTGGTATCCGCTCACCACGGTGGTCGATCTCACACGCGATCGGCTGTGGGCGCTCGGTCCCTCGGCCGAGGTCGACAGCACGGGCTTCGATCGGCTCGTCCTGTGCCCCGGGGCGATGGAGCGGATCCTGCCCTTTCCGGGCTGGACCCTACCCGGTGTCTACACCGTGGGCGGGGCGCAGGCGGTGCTGAAGAGCCGGGGCTGTGCGGTCGGACGGCGGCTCGCCTTCGTCGGCACCGGACCGCTCCTCTATCTGGCCGCGGCCCAACACGTTGCGGTGGGTGTCGAGGTCGCGGTGATCGCCGAGACGAGCGCGCTCACCGCCTCGCTCGCCGCGCTACCCGGGCTCGCCGCCGACCGCTCGCGGCTGGCGCTCGGCCTGCGCTGCCTTCGGCTGCTGAGGGCGGCCGGTGTGCCGATCGTGCGGGGTGTGCGCCGGATCGAGGTGCAGGGCGGCGAAGGGGTCGAGGCCCTGCGGATCGAGAGCCGCGGCGCGGTCCGCACGATCCCGTGCGACGCGGTGGCGCAGAGCTTCGGCCTGGCCCCCCAGATCCAACTCTTCGATCTGCTCGACTGCCCGTTCCGCCTCGACCCCGAGAGCGGTGTCTGGGCACCGGAGGTCGACGGCACCGGCCGAACAGCGCTTGCGGGCGTCTACGCCGCGGGCGACGGGGCGGCGGTCCTGGGCGGCGCCGCCGCCGTGCTGGCCGGCGAGCGGGCCGCTTGGGCCCTTCTCGAGGATCTCGCCCGGCCGATCGATCGGGCCCGGGTCCACGCGCTCGAGCGTGCGCTGCAGCGGCACCGCCGTTTCGCCCGTGGGCTCGCCCGCGCCTTCCCGTTTCCCGCCGAGCTCGAGGCGGGGATCGACGATGGCACGATCGTCTGCCGCTGCGAAGGCGTCACGGCCGGCACGTTGCGCACCGCCGTGCGCGAGCTCGACGCGGACGAGGTCAACCGGCTCAAGGCCTTCACCCGCTGCGGCATGGGCCGCTGTCAGGGGCGGCTGTGCGGTCCGACCGCCGCGCGCCTGCTGGCGGCCGCGCGCGGCTGCCCGCTCGCGGCGGCGGGCCGGCTGCGCTTCCAAGCGCCGATCGAACCCCTACCGGCGCGGGTGCGGCAGGCCGCTGGGGAGGACGCGGCGTGAGCGAGCGGCTGACCACCGGGGTGTGCATCGTGGGGGGCGGGCTCGTGGGCTGCGCCACCGCCCTGGCTCTCGCCCGCCGGCGCACGCCCTGCGTGCTGCTGGAGCGCGAGCGCTGCGGCGCGCACGCCTCGGGCGTCAACTACGGTGGCGTACGCCTCCAGGGCCGGGCACCGGCCGAGCTGCCACTCGCCGAGCGCGCACGGCGGATCTGGGGCCGGCTCGATCGGCTCGTGGGCCACGACAGCGAGTTCCGGGTGACCGGCCATCTCCGCTTGGCCCGCAGCGAGGCGGAGATGGCCGAACTCGAGCGGTGGGCGCGGGAAGCGCGACGCTTCGGCGTGCGCTGCGAGCTCCTCGACGGGCCCCGCCTCGTCGAGCGGTGGCCGTGGCTGGGCGCGGGCCTGGCCGGCGGCTCGTTCTGTCCCGAGGACGGCCAGGCCAATCCGCGCCTGGCGACCCCCCTCTTCGCCAAAGCGGCGCGGGCGGCGGGAGCACGGATCCTGGAGGGACGAGCGGTCGAGGGGCTGGAGCGCACGCCGCACGGTTTCCGGGTCCATGCGCGCGGCGGGCTCGAGGTCACGGCCCGGGTGCTCGTCAACGCCGCCGGAGCCTGGGGGGCGCGGATCGCGGCGCTCGCGGGCGAGCGGCTGCCGCTCGAGGTGATCGCCCCCAACATGCTGGTGAGCGAGCCGCTGCCCTACCGGGTCGAGCCCAATCTCGGCACCGTGGGGCCAGGGGTCTATTTGCGCCAGATCCCCACGGGCTCGGTCGTGTTCGGCGGTGGTCGCGGCGTGGCCGATCTCGATACGGCGCGCTGTCGACCGCTCTTCGCCACCTCGCTCGAGACCTTGCGCCAGGCCTGCGCGCTCGTCCCGGATCTCGCTCGGGCCACGATCCTGCGCAGTTGGGCCGGTATCGAGGGGCGCACACCCGACGATCTGCCGATCATCGGCCCGAGCGAGCGCGTGCCCGGGCTGTTCCACGCCTTCGGCTTCTCGGGCCACGGCTTCATGTTGGCCCCGGCGGTGGGCGCGGTGCTGGCCGAGCTGATCCTGGACGGCCACAGCGCCACGAGCCTCGCCGGCACGGGCCCCGCCCGCTTCGCCGCCGATCCACCGCCGGCGGCCTGATCCCTGGACCTATTCGGCCGCCGCCCGGGCGACGGCGAGCTCGGGCTCGCGGATCGCCTCGTAGGCGGCCATGGCCGCGAGGTTGAGGATCTCCGAGACGGTAGCGTTCATGGGCACGATCTGGACCGGGTGGGAGAGGCCCTCGAGCAGGGGGCCGATCACCGTGGCCCCGCCCAGGTGCCGCAACAGCTTGTAGCTGATGTTGGCGCTGTGCAGTGCGGGCATGATGAGCACGTTGGCGGGGCCGGTGAGCCGGCAGAACGGGTAGAGCGCCATCAGATCGGGGTCGAGGGCGACGTCCGCTCCCATCTCGCCGTCGTACTCGAAGTCGACCTGGCGGCGATCGAGCTCCAACACGACCTCGCGGATCCGCGCCGCCTTGGAGACCGGTGGATTGCCGAAGGTGGCGAAGGACAGCAGCGCCACCCGCGGGGTCACCCCCATCCGGCGGACCGTCCGCGCGGTCTGGATCGCGATGTCGGCAAGGGTCTTGGCGTCGGGCAGCTCGTGCACGTTGGTGTCGGCCACGAACACGGTGCGGCCCTTGGCCACCATGATCGTGAGCCCGAACACCCGATGACCGGGCTTGGGATCGATCACCCGCAACACGTCCTGCAACACGTCGTGATAGTTGCGGGTGAGGCCCGTGACCATCGCGTCGGCGTGGCCGTTGGCCACCATGCAGGCGGCGAAGACGTTGCGGTCCTGGTTCACGAGCCGCTGACAGTCGCGGAACAACAGACCGTTGCGCTGCTGGCGGCGGTAGAGGAACTCGGCGTAGGCCCGATTGTGCTCGGAGAGCCGGGCGTTGTGGATCTCCACCCCCTCGAGGCGCCCGAGGCCCATCGTCTGCAGGGTCTGGGCGATGCGCTCTTCGCGGCCGATCAGGATCGGGGTGCCCAGCCCCTGGTCGCGCCAGGCGATCGCCGCACTGATCGCCTTCTCTTCCTCCCCCTCGGCGAACACGACCCGCTTGGGCTGCGCCCGCACCCGCTCGATGACGAGCTGCATGCGCGAGGCGGTCGGATCGAGGCGACTGCGCAGCTCCGCCTTGTAGCGCTGCAGATCGACGATCGGCCGGCGGGCCACGCCGCTTTCCATGGCCGCTTTGGCCACCGCCGGCGGGACGTGGGTGATGAGCCGCGGATCGAAGGGAGTGGGGATGAAATAATCGGGGCCGTAGCGCAGCCGACGGCCGCGGTAGGCGGCCGTGACCTCGTCGGGCACGTCCTCGCGAGCGAGCGCGGCGATGGCATAGGCCGCAGCGATCTTCATCGCGTCGTTGATGGTCGAAGCGCGGACGTCCAGGGCCCCGCGGAAGATGTAGGGGAAGCCCAGCACGTTGTTGATCTGGTTGGGGTAGTCGCTGCGGCCGGTGGCGATGATCACGTCCTTGCGGACCGCGCGGGCCTCTTCCGGCGTGATCTCCGGGTCCGGATTGGCCATCGCGAAGACGATCGGGTTCTTGGCCATGGAGGCCAGCATCTCGGGCGTGAACGCCCCTTTCACCGAGAGCCCGAACGCCACGTCGGCGCCGCGCATGGCATCGGCCAGGGTGCGCGCGTCGGTGTCGACGGCGTGGGCCGACTTCCACTGGTTCATGCCGTGCTCGCGGCCGCGCCACAGCACCCCTTGCGTGTCGCACAAGATGACGTGGTCGTGCGGCACACCCATGGCCTTGATGAGCTCGGCACAGGCGATGCCCGCCGCCCCCGCGCCGTTGATGACGATCTTGACCTCGCGCAGCGAGCGGCCGGTGAGATCGAGAGCATTGACCAGCCCGGCCGCGGCGATGATCGCCGTGCCGTGCTGATCGTCGTGGAACACCGGGATGTCCAACAGCTCCCGAAGCCGTTGTTCGATCACGAAACATTCGGGAGCCTTGATGTCCTCGAGATTGATGCCGCCGAAGGTCGGGCCCAGCAGGCTCACGCACTGGACGAAGGCGTCGACGTCCTGGGTGTCGACCTCGAGATCGATGCTGTCGATATCGGCGAACCGCTTGAAGAGGACCGCCTTGCCTTCCATCACGGGCTTGCTGGCGAGGGCACCCAGGTTCCCCAGCCCCAGCACCGCGGTCCCGTTGGAGATGACCGCGACCAGATTGCCCTTGGCCGTGTAATCGTAGGCACGGCTCGGATCCTTGGCGATCACGCGGCAGGGCGCGGCCACGCCCGGCGAGTACACCAGCGAGAGATCGCGCTGAGTGGCCAAGGGCTTGGTCGGCGCGATTTCGATCTTGCCGGGTCGACCCTTGGCGTGGACCTCGAGCGCCTCCTCGGCGGTCACCGGTCCACTACGGTCGATCCGTGCTTCCTCCGCTGCGTTCATGGCCTCGCCCCCCGCACGCGCCTCCCCCTCTCGGCGAAGACGGGGCGATTGTCGCCGCGACCGCTGGTCACGGCAAGCACCGGGTCTTGCAGGGGGAACGGGCCGGACCACCTACTAGCCGGTACGCGTATCGGGACACCTCGATGAACCTGGTCAAGACCGGGCTCCTGCTCGCCGCCCTGACCGCGCTCTTCCTGGCCGCCGGCTTTCTGATCGGCGGCGAGGGCGGGCTTTTGATCGCGCTCCTCCTGGCGCTGGGTATGAACGCCTTCGCCTGGTGGAACTCGGACAAGATGGTGCTGCGCATGCACGATGCGCAGCCCGTGAGCCGGGCGACCGCCCCGGAGTTGTGGGACATGGTGGCCGAGCTCGCCCGTCGGGCCGGGCTGCCGATGCCCGCGGTCTACGTGATCCACAGCGACCAGCCCAACGCCTTCGCGACCGGTCGCGACCCGCAACATGCGGCGGTGGCGGTGACCACGGGCCTGCTCGAGACCCTGCCACGCGAGGAGCTGGCCGGGGTGATCGCCCACGAGCTGGCCCACATCAAGAACCGCGACACCTTGATCATGACCGTGGCGGCGACGATCGCCGGGGCCATCGGCATGCTCGCCAATTTCGGTTTCCTGTTCGCCGGCTCGCGCGATTCCGACAACCGCCACCCCTTGGGTGCGGTGGGGGCGTTGCTGGTCATGATCCTGGCGCCCCTGGCCGCCACCTTGGTGCAACTCGCGATCTCGCGCACCCGTGAGTACGCGGCAGACCGGCTGGGGGCCGAGATCTGCGGTCAGCCGCTGTGGCTCGCCCGGGCGCTCCAGCGCATCGAGGCCACGGCCGCCGGCCGGATCATGCCCACCGCCGAGCATCATCCGGCCACCGCACATCTGTTCATCGTCAACCCGCTGCGGATGGGCGGGGTCGATGCCCTGTTCCGCACCCACCCGCCGACCGAAAGCCGAGTGGCGGCTCTGGTGGAGCTCGCCCGGACCATGCCCACGGGCGGCGGGCGCGCCGGCTCCGCGCCGATCCGGCCCACCGGTGCGGTGCGCCGCGGCGGCAGCGTACCCAGCACGGGCCCGACCGGCCCGAGCGTCTGGCGCCGCAACCCCTGGAACCGCTGAGCCCGCCCTGCCCGAGCCCGCCCTCACACGACCGTGTAGGCCGCGTACTTCGGCAACAGCCGCTTGGGCTTGCGCAGCGCGTCGCGGCGGAACGGCTCGCCCAACTCCTGGGTGAGCATCAGCTCGAGCACGGTCGGCCGGCCGGAGGCGAGGGCCGCCCGCAGCGCGTCGCCCACCTGGTCGGGGTGGTCGACCGTGACGCCGTCCGCCCCCATCGCCCGGGCCACGGCGGCGAAGCTCGGATTGGCGAGATTGGTGCCGAGGAAGCGGTTGCCGTAATAGTCGATCTGGTTCTTCTTCTCGGCACCCCACTGGCCGTTGTTGAAGACCACCGCCACGACGGCGATGTTCTCGCGCACGCAGGTCATGACCTCGGCCAGACTCATCCCCCAGGCGCCGTCCCCGACGTAGGCCACGGCCGGCCGGTCGGGCCGGGCCACCTTGGCACCCATCGCGGTCGGGAACGCGTAGCCGCAATTGCCGAAGCTCATCGCCGCGAAGAACGAGGGGGCCTCGTCGAATTCGAGATAGCTGTTGGCCACCGAGCAGACGTTGCCGATGTCGGTGGTGACCATGGACCCCCTGGGCAGCGCGCGGGCGAGCTCGCGCAACGCCCGTCGCGGCGAAATCGGCGAGCCGCCGGCCGTCGAGAGACCCTCGAGCTCCTCTTGCCAGGCCCGCTTCTGCCGGTCGACCTCCGCCAGCCGCCAGGCGGCGTTGGCCCGCGCGGCGATCGGGCGATTGGCCTGCTCGAGCCGCGCCAGGATCTCCCGTGCGGCACCCTTGGCGTCACCGTGGACCGCGACGTCGACCGGTTTGACGAGGCCCAGCACCCGGTGATCCCAGTCCACCTGGATGATCTTGGCGGTCTTCGGCCAGTACTCGATCCCGTATTGCGGTAGGGTCCCGAACGGTCCGAGCCGCGAGCCCAGCACCAGGACCACGTCGGCCTGGGCGAGGATCCGCATCGCCGCTTTCGACCCCTGATAGCCGAGCGGGCCACAGGCCAGGCGGTGGGAGGCGGGGAAGGCGTCGTTGTGCAGGTAGGAGCAGACCACCGGCGCTTCGAGGAACTCGGCAAGCGCCACGGCCTCGGCGCGACCGTCCGACATGATCACCCCGCCGCCGGCCAGGATCACGGGGAAGTGCGCCTCGGCCAGGAGCCGCGCCGCCTCGTCCAGGGTCTCGGGTGCGCCCGCGGCCCGCCGGATCGTGAGCGGGGTCGGGATGGTGTAGTCGAACTCACCGTAAAAATAGTCGCGTGGAATGTTGACCTGGGTCGGTCCCCGCTCCAACATCGCCAGATGGAAGGCGCGGTGCGTGAGTTCGGCGATCCGCTCCGGTCGATTGACATGCGCTTGATATTTGGTGATCTTGGAGAAGATCGGAATCTGTTCGGTCTCCTGGAAGCCGCCCAGACCGATGGTCATCGAGCCGGTCTCGGGGGTGATCGCCACGACCGGACTGTGCGCCCAATAGGCCGCGGCGATCGCGGTCACGAAGTTGGTGATGCCGGGGCCGTTCTGGGCGATGCACACGCCGTGCCGGCCGCAGGCGCGGCTGTAGCCGTCGGCCATGTGGGCGGCATTCTGCTCGTGCGCCACCGACCAGAAACGGATCCCTGCCGCTGGAAACAGGTCCAGCGCGTCCATGTAGGCCGAGCCCACGATGCCGAACACGTCCGTGACACCGTGCGCGACCAGGGTCTCGACGAACGCCTCGGAAGCCGACATCTGGGTCATGACGAACCTCCCTGAGGAACGTGACCCGGCTTGGCACGCCGGCGTTCGCTCGCCAAGAGGCCCGCGAGGCGGTCGCACCGTGTCGCGGAGCCTCGCCAAACCGACCCCGTCGCGGCATCGTGCGGCGCACGAAGCGCCCGGGGAGATCGGCCGTGTCGCCCTTGTTCGTCGATTGCCCGCCCTTCTTGAAGCAGCTCTACGACGAGGGGCTGTCCCACATCGTTCCGGATCTCGAGATCCACGTGGGGGATCCGGTGGGCGAGGAGCTCGTCCGGTTGTGCGCCGGTCGCCGCTACGTGCTCGACGACCACAGCCGGTTCTCGGCCGAGATCCTGGAGCGCTGCCCGGATCTGCGGTGCATCGTGTTCCTCGGCACCGGTGCCGGCAGCTTCATCGATCTGGAAGCGGCGGCGCGGCTCGGGATCACGGTGCGCAGTTACAAGGGCTACGGCGATCGCAGCGTGGCCGAGCACGCCTTCGCCTTGATGCTGGCCGCCGCGCACCGGGTGGCCGAGATGGACCGCGATGTGCGCGCCGGCCTGTTCCAGCCCAAGAACAGCGTGGAGCTCCTGGGCAAGACGGTGGGCGTGGTGGGTACGGGCGGCATCGGCCGGGAGATGATCCGCCTGTGTGCCGGGATCGGCATGAAGGTGCTGGCCTGGAACCGCTCCGGGGTGCCGCCCGAGCTGCCCTGCGAGCCCGTCTCGCTCGAGGAGCTGCTACGCCGATCGGACGTGGTCTCCTTGCATCTGGCCCTGAACGAGGCGACGCGCGGCCTGATCGACCGGGACAAGCTCGCCCTGCTCAAGCCCGGTGCCATCTTCGTCAACACCGCGCGGGGGGCACTGGTGGACGAGGTCGCGCTCGTCGAGGCGCTGCGGGAGGGGCGCATCGCCCACGCGGCACTCGACGTGTTCGTCGAGGAGCCGCTGCCGGCCGACAGCCCGCTGCGGGCGCTGCCCAATACGACCTTGAGCCCGCACGCCGGGTTCATGACCCGCGAGGCCTCGATCAACCTGTTGCGCATGGCGCTCGAGATCCTGGCCGAGGAGCTGGGCCGGGACCGGCGTGACGCCTGATCGTCACCCGACCGCAGCTGGATCGTAACCATGTGCCGCTAGAGGCCGCACCGTCTTCGAAGACGGATGGAGGCATCATGCGGCATCGTGTTCTCGCGGCCCTACTCGGCTCGCTTCTGGGCTCGGCGCTCACGGGTGCGGTGGCGGCCGCCGAACCGGTCGAGGCCCGCCTGGTTGGCCACGCCGTGCTGCCGGCGATGAGCTTCCTGCCATCACCCGAAGGCGCGGGCCCGGGCTTCGTCGTGTCCGGGCGGTTCGCCGCGGTGGCCAACCGCCGGGTCGAGGCGATCGCCTCGGTGGAGGGCAAGTCGTTCCTCGACGGTCGGACGACCGGCATCGCCCTGCCCTTCGTCGGCCAACCGGTGCAGGGCTTCTCGGGGATCGAGACGATCGGCCGCGACCGCTACCGCGTGCTGATCGACAACGGTTTCGGCAGCAAAGCCAATTCGCCCGACGCGCTGTTGTCGTTCCACGAGGTGCGCGTGGACTGGGACGCCGGCACGGTGCGACTCGAGCGCAGCGTGTTCTTGCACGATCCGGACAAGATCATTCCGTTCCGGATCGTGAACGAGTTCACGCGTGACCGGTATCTGACCGGTGCGGACCTGGACGTCGAGTCGATCCAGACCGTAGGCGATCTGCACTGGATCGGGGACGAGTTCGGTCCCTACCTGATCGCCGCGGACGCCTCGGGCAAGGTCGTGTTCTTCACCGAGACCCTGGTCGACGGCAAGGTCGTGCGCTCGCCCGATCATCACGCCCAAGGCATGCCCGCGACCCCGGGTGCGGTGCGCTTCGAGGTCCGTCGCTCGCGCGGGTTCGAGGGTATGGCCGCCTCGCCCGACGGCCGGTTCCTCTATCCGATGTTGGAGGGCCCGCTGTTCGTGGGCGATTCGCTGGCACCCGAGACCGTCGACGCGAAGGAGATCCTCCGGATCCTGGAGTTCGATCTCGCCCAGCGCAAGTGGACGGGTCGCAGCTGGAAATACGCCCTCGAGGTCCCCGGCAACAACATCGGCGATTTCAACATGATCGACGCCACGCGGGCGCTCGTGATCGAGCGGGACAACAAGGAGGGTGATCCGCGCCTGGCCTGCCGCGGTGACGCCAAGACCGGTTGCTTTCCCGATCCGGCGGCCTTCAAGCGGGTCTATCTGATCGATCTCGCCCAGGTGAACGATCGAGGCCTCGTCAAGAAGATCGCTTACGTGGATCTGCTCGCGATCCGCGACGACAAAGCGGTGGCTCGGGCCGGCACGAAGGACGGGGTCTTCACCTTCCCCTTCGTCACGATCGAGAACGTCGACGTGATCGACGATCGCCACATCGTGGTGGCCAACGACAACAACCTGCCCTTCTCGGCGGGGCGACTGCCGAACGTGGCCGACGCCAACGAGTTCGTGCTCCTCGAGGTCGGCGACTTCCTGCGCCGGCGTTGAGGCGGCCCGGTCCTGCCGGCACCGGCGATCGCGCGGGGGCGCGGGATCACCGCGCCCCTTCGCGTTCGGGCTTGCCCGCGATCGCCGCTTCCAGCTCCTCGATCGCCGCCTGCGCCTCGAACCAGCGCTCCTCGGCGCGGATCCGAGCATCCTCGATGGTGGCGAGCTCGGCCCGCAGACGCGCCACCTCGGCCCCGTCCCGGTAGAGGGACGGGTCGGCGAGACGCCGCTCGATGGCGTCCTTGCGCGCGGCCAGCAGGTCCAGCTCGCGCTCGGCCTCGCGGGCCCGTTGGCGCAGCGGGGCCAGCAGGCTGCGTCGTTCGGCGGCACTCGGCCGGCTCGCTGCCGACCGGCTCCGCTCGGCCGGCTCGCGGGTGGGCTCGGCCGAAGTCTCCAGCAACAGCCGGCGGTAATCCTCGACGTCGCCCTCGAAGGGCCGGACCCGTCCGCCGGCCACCAACCACAGGCGATCGGCCGTCGCCTCGACCAGGTGGCGATCGTGACTGACCAGCAGCACGGCCCCCTCGAAGCCGTTGAGCGCCTCGATCAGGGCCGTGCGCGAATCGATGTCGAGATGGTTGGTCGGCTCGTCCAGAACCAACAGGTTGGGTGGGTCCAGGCAGACCAGCGCCAGGGCCAAACGGGTCCGCTCGCCACCCGAGAGGCTACCCGCCCGCGTCGTGGCGCGATCCTGCACCAGGCCGAACCGGGCGAGCCGCTCGCGCCAGGACTGCTCGCTCTCCTCGGGTAGACGGCGCGCCACGTGGTCCAGCGCGCTGGCCCGCGGGTCGAGCTCGTCCAGCTGGTGTTGGGCGAAATAGCCCACCACGAGCTTGCGGGATCGAGTCACCGTGCCGCCCATCGGCGCGAGTCGACCGGCGACGAGCTTGGCGAAGGTCGATTTGCCGTTGCCGTTGGCGCCCAGAAGCGCGATCCGGTCGTCCGGATCGATCCGCAGATCGAGCCGGTCGAGGACCACGGTGGCGCCGTAGCCGACTCGAACGTTCTCGAAGGTCAGAAGCGGCGGTGGTGGGATCGGCCCGGCCGGCAGCTCGAAACGGATCTCGGGCTCGATCGGCGGGCGCGCCACCGGCTCCATGCGGGCCAGCATCTTGAGACGGCTCTGGGCCTGGCGCGCCTTGCTCGCCTTGTAGCGGAACCGGTCGACGAAGGCCCGGATGCGGGCCCGCTCGGCTTCCTGACGGGCGCGCAGTTTGGCGTCGCGCTCCAATTTCGCCGCGCGCTGGCGTTCGAAGGCGTCGTAGTTGCCGGAATAGAGGGTGAGCCGGCCGCCCTCGAGATGGCAGATGCAATCGGGCACGCGGTTCAAGAGGTCGCGATCGTGGCTGACGAGGAGGAGCGTGCGCGGATAGGTCCCGAGATACTCCTCGAGCCACGAGGCAGCCTCGAGGTCGAGATGGTTCGTGGGCTCGTCGAGCAACAGGAGATCGGCCTCGAGGAACAGGACCGCGGCCAGGGCCACGCGCATCCGCCAGCCACCCGAGAAGCTGTCGAGCGGCCGGCTCTGGGCGTCGGGGTCGAAGCCCAGGCCGCGCAGGATCCGTGCTGCGCGCGCCGGCGCCCGATCGGCCTCGATGGCCCGCAGCCGCTCCTCGATCTCGGCGAGCCGATCGGGACCGGCCCGCTCGTGCTCGGCCAGCAACGCGGCCCGTTCCCGGTCGGCGGCCAGAACCGTTTCGAGCGGGGTAGCGGAGCCCCCCGGCGCCTCCTGCGCCACCGTGCCGACCCGCACGCCCCGTGGCAGCCGAACCGTGCCGGCATCCGGGTGGAGCTCGCCCGCGATCAGCCGCAACAGGCTCGTCTTGCCGGTGCCGTTGCGCCCGACCAGCGCCGTCTTGGCGCCGGCCGGAAGGTGCAAGGAGGCGCCCTCGAGCAGGGTTCGCCCCGCCACCCGCAAGGTCACGCCTTCGAGATCGAGCACGGCCCGGGGATCCGAGTCAGCGCGGCCGCTCGGGCAGCCGCAGCTGCTCGACGAGCCGAAGCGCGGTGCGCGTGGCGGCACCGGTGGCCATCAAAAGCGGGGGGAGAGCCAGCCACTCGAGGGTCCACGCCGCCCCCGAGCGCTCGTTCTCGTGCACCGTGGCCTGGAGCACGATGCCGGCCGACCCGGCGGCGAAGCGGGCGAGCGCCACCAGGACCTCGGCCGCCACCGGATTGACCTTGTGCGGCATGGCCGAGGAGCCGCCCCCACCCTCGACGACCAGCTCGGCCACCTCGTCCTGGACCAAGAGGCACACGTCCTGACCGAGTTTGCCCAGCGACCCGGCGACGAGCGAGAGCCAGCTCGCGAACTCGGCGACGGCGTCGCGCTCGGCGTGGGTCGCGCGTGGGGCTCGGGCTAGTCCCAGGGCATCGGCCATGCGATCGGCGATCGCCTGCGCCCGCGGGCCGAACGCGCGTCGATCACCCACCGCCCCGCCCAGCTGGACCCGGAACAGGCGCGGGCCGAGCTCGGCGAGGCGCTGGCGATGGCGCAACAGGGGCGCACGCCAACTCGCGATCTTGTCGGCCCAGGTGATCGGCTCGGCACGCCGCATCCGCGTGCGGCCCCAGAGCCTGCGATCGGCCCACTCGTGCTCTAGGGCGGCCAAGCGCTCCTCAAGCCGTTCGAGCCGGCGCTCCAGGAGCTCGGCCACACGCCGCGCCCGGAGGAGAAAGGCCGTGTCGATCACGTCCTGGCTCGTGGCACCGTGATGGACGGAACGGGCGTGCGGCTCGCCCACCGCCCGGCGCAGCTGGCGCACGAGCTCGGGGACCACGACGCCGTCGCGCGCGGTGGCCGCCCGCAACGCGGCGAGGTCGAGCTCGAAGTCCGCACAGGCGCGCGCGACGGCCTCGGCCGCCGCCGTCTCGATCACGCCGAGTTCGGCTTGGGCGCGGGCGAGGGCACCCTCGAACGCGAGCATGGCCTCGAGCTCGGCTCGGAAGTCCAGCAGGGCGGCGATCTCCGGATCGCCCAGGAGCTCATCCAGCACGGGATGGTCGAAGGCCGCCACGCCCACCGGATCGGATCCCGAGCTGTTCGCCGACCGTGGCCCCGTCGGTGAGCCGGGGGAAGATGGCGCGCCCGAGAGGACTCGAACCTCTGACCTTTAGCTCCGGAGGCTAACGCTCTATCCAGCTGAGCTACGGGCGCCCGGCCCTCATATAGCGAGCTTCGGCCGCTTTCGCCAAGCGTCCACTTCGCGGCCGGCGCCGTCGAGCGGCCACGGTGCCGCGAGGGATGCGGCCTGCGACCGCTGCGGGGCTTGAGACGTGACGCGCGAGCTGGCAGCTCTCCGGGCGGCCAGCGGAGCGTGTCCATGCCGGAGGAGCGGTTCTACGTGGACGATCGCGAGGTGATCCTCACGAGCGCCTGGGAGGTCCGTTGCGACGGCGACGGGCTTTTGGGCCATCCCCGCGAGTTCATCACGCTCGCTCCCCGTGGTGAGGCGGTCTGCAAATATTGCGGGCGTCGCTTCGTGCACACCTCCACGGCACTCGCCGAGACCGTCCGACGCACCGGTCAGCCGGCCGCACCGACGGCCGCCCCCGAGCGCGGCAGATAGCGGCGGATCAGGACCGCGGTCACCGCGGCACCGATCCAGGTGACGGTCGGCACACCGATCGCGAGGCCCCGGAACCCGAGCCCGAGGCCCACATCCAACGCCCACAACAGCGGCGGTGGGCCCACGACGTGCCGGCCCACGCCCACCAGCAGGGCCACCAGAGGCCGGCGCAAACCCTGGAGCACGCCGGCGCCCAGGACCACGACGGCATAGGCCGGAAAGCCCAGAACGGCCACGCCCAGATAGAGCACGCCCAGTTCGCGCACGGCGTGATCGGCGGTGAAGAGCGCGATCAAAGGGCCTCGGGCCAGGAACACGGCCGCAGCGCCCACGCTCATGAGGACACAGCCGGCGATCATCGTGACCCGCACCGTCGCCACCACCCGCTGCGGCCGGTCGGCGCCCAGATTCTGTCCGACCAGGGCGACCGTGGCCGCGTTCAAGCCCAGGGTCGGCAGCAGGACCAGCTGCTCGATCCGCAGCGCCACCCCGTAAGCCGCGACCGCCGCCGATCCGTGGCGAGCGGCGAAGGCGGTGACGATCGCGAGCCCGACGCCGGTGGCCATCATCGTGGCGGTGTTGGGCACGATCTGGGCGAGGACGCGGCGCAGCGGTCCGCGCCGGGGGGCCAGATCGCGCCAACGGATCGCCCGGCCGAGCGGCGTGGCCCGTGCGCGGCGGGCCAACCAGGCCATCTGACCCGTTTGCACGATCAGGTGCGAGGTGGCGATCCCGGTCACACCCAGAGCGGGGATCGGCCCGAAGCCGAACAAAAGGAGCGGGACCAGGGCGGCGTTGAGGAGCGTACCGGCGGCCACCGCATCGCGCAGGCTGCGGGTGTCACCCGAGGCGGTGAGCGCCGCGTTGAGCACCGCTGCGGTCAAGAAGAGCGGCCCGCCCGAAAGCAACGGGACGATGTAGGCCACGACCTGCTCCAGGACCCGCTCGCGGGCACCCAACAGGCGAGCGAGCGGCGCCGCAGCGGTGGCCCCGAAGAGGGCCACGAGCGCGCCGCCCACGAACGCCGCGAGGAACGCTTGCCCCCAGACCTGGCGGGCCTCGTCGAGCCGCTGCCCGCCCAGAGCATGGGCCACGAGCGTCGCCGAGCCCTGAGCGAAGCCGAAGCTCGCCGCGATGATCACGAAAAAGATCGGGAAGGCGGTCGCGATCGCCGCCAGTGCCTCGGTCGACCAGACGCCGGCCCAGTAGGTGTTGGTGACGTTGAAGAGCGTCTGGAGGGCCATGGTGGTGGCCGACGGCAGGGCGATCCGGCGCACGAGGAGCGGGATCGGCGCGGAGGTGAGAGCGTCCGCCCGCGCGCCGTCGGCCGGCCTCACAGGACCCGCCAACCGGGCTCCCAGAGCCGCTCGCCGCCCAGAAAGGCGCGCTCGTTGTCGCCGCGCCGGGCGCCCGGGGGCAGCTTCTCCAACCGATGGACGTTGCCGCCTCCCAGGACCACCTCGTCGGCCACGAGCGCGGCCTTGAGCCGGGCGACGACGTCGGCGACGGCCGCCTCCCAGCGTTTGCGGCCGAGCCGCTCCAGGCCGCGGGTGCCGACCCGATCCTCGAAGGTCTGGCCGTCGCGGTAGGGCAGGTGGGCGAGCTCGAGGGCCAGCACGAGACCCTCGACCACGAGCGCGGTGCCGAGCCCAGTGCCCAGACCCAAGAACAGCATCTTGCCGCCTTCCCACGAGCCCAGGGCCTGCATGGCGGCGTCGTTGACGACGCGGGTCGGCACGCCGAACGCCGCCGCGAAATCGAACCCCAGCCAGCCGCCGCCCAGATTGACGGGCTCGGCGATCAAGCGGTCGTCCTTGACCGGTCCCGGCACGCCCACCGTCACCCGGTCGTAAGTCCAATCGGCCAAGACCGCGCGCAGCTCCTCGACCATCGACTCCGGCCGTAGATGGCGACCGGAGGGGATCTTGCGGATCTCGGCCGCGGTCGAGAGCTTGGCCTTGACCGTGTGTCCCCCCACGTCCACGACCAGCGTTCGCACCGCCTTCCGTCTCCCGCTCGGCGCGCCGTTCGCCCGGCCGGTCTAGGGTGGTACTCCCGACGCGGCAAGCGCCGAGACCCGGGGGTGGTCGACCGATCGGCGCCAGCGGGCACGCGCGGCGCGGGCGAGGCGGATGGCCTCGAGCGCGCCGCGCCCGAGCGGGCTTGCGGCGAAAAGCAGGCGATGACCCAGTCGGCGCCGCTCGGCCCAGAGTTTGTCGAGCGCCTCTCGACCCTGGCCGGTACAGGAATCGAGCCAGCGGATCGAGCCATCGTCGGCGTGATAGGCGGTCAGTTGCGCGAGCTCCAGAAGGGTGCCCGGCCCGAAGCGGCGATAGGCCTCGTCGTGGGTGATCTTGAAGACGAAGCCCGTGCTCGGGTCGCCGGCGGCGAGCAGCGTCAGGCTCGCGGCGATCGGCCGGCCGTCGAGCTCGAGCGTCTCGGCCAAGAGCCGGCCCTCGCCGTGGCGTTGCGCGCACATCGTACGGAAGAAGGCCGCATCCCGAGGGCGCGAGGCCATCGCCGTCCCCAGCCGACCTTTCCAGCCGGCGGCCTCGAGAGCGAGGAAAGCCTCGCACCAAGGGTCGATCGGCTCGCTCCGTTCGACCCGACGCAGGCGCACCGAGCCCGTCGCCTCCAGCCTGCGCCATTGGCGGCGCAGTTCGCGCAAGCGACGCGGCGAGAGGGTTCGAGCCAGATACGCGTCGATCGAGGGGCCCGGTCGAAACAACCCGCGCTCCCAGCCGGGCAGGCGCAACGCCGGTTGCCGCCGTTCCGCGAGCACGTGCTCCAGAAGACGGGCGAACGGGCCGTCCTCGCCGTGGCCGCGGAGCTCCAACACGAGGCCCCGCAGCCGACCCGCATCGAGCGCATCCAAGAGCGTGTGGATCGCCTCCTCGGCTCGCTCGACATCGAGGAGCGGGGTCGCGAGGAATCCGTAGGGTTGATCGGGACAGACGAGCGCGCGCAGCCACGGTGACCAGCGACTCGATCGAAGGCCGCGGCGCAGTAGGGGCACCAACCCGATCAACCGTTCGTTCCCGCGGCTCTTCACCACCACCACGGTGAGCCCCCCGATCCAGCCGCGCGCCCGAACCAAGGGCATCAGAAAGGAGGGCTCGAAGAACGGGTTCGGCTCCAAGGCCCGTCGCGCGAGATCGCTCCAGGCTTCGCTCAGCGAGCCCAAATGTTCGATATCGTCGACGAATCGGACCCAGCCGTCGGTCTGAGCGGGCACCGCGGATCCCTACGAAGCGACCGCGGAGGCTGCGACGGGCAGCGCCCGGGCATCCACCTTGGAGGGGAGATAGGGAGCGAGACGGGGCGTCGGCGAGGTGCCGGCGGGCGCGCGCCCCCGAGACGTGGGGGCCTGCATTCTCGGGTACCGCCGAAGCCCGCTCAGCCGGGCTCGACCGCCGGCGCCGGTGCCCGCCGGGCGCGCCAGCGGCGCAGCTCACGGGCCGCGAACACGACCGAGCGACCCAGCCAGGATCGTGGGGCGATCAGCAGGTGGCCGAGCTCCCGGCGGTCGAGCCAGAGCTGACGGTAGAACGTGTCCTTGGGTGAGGCGCAGGAGTCGATCCAGCCGAGCTCGTCGTCGTCGTGGAGGGCGCGCAATTGTTCGATGAGCAGCTGCATCCCCGGGCTCTGCTGGCGGAACCGCTCGTCGAAGGCGATCTTGAAGACGAACCCGCCCCCTCCGACCGCCGCCTCGCACAACAGGCAGGCCATGGCGATCGGCTGGCCGTCCAGTTCCAGGGCGTGGAAGCGGATCGCACCGCAGCGGGCGAGCTCCCGGCAGGCGCGCTCGAAGAACCGACGCTCGCGCGGATCGCTCGCCAGCGCCGTGCCCGCGCGCCCCTTCCAACCCGCCGCTTCGAGCACGAGGAACCGCTCGACCCAGCGCTCGAGCTCGTCCTCCCGGCGGCTGCGCACCAGACGGAGCGGGCCCCTGCTCTCAAGCTTGCGGCGCTGGCGGCCGAGCTCGCGACGGTGGCGGCTGCTCAGGGCCTCCTCGAGATAGGCCTCGGCGGAGCGACGCGGACGCAAGAGCGGACGCGAGATCCCCGTGAAGCTCGCGGCGGGTTGCCGCCTGGCCCGCAGGCGCTCGTCGAGCAGCCGGCCGAACGGCCCCCGGGTGGTGTGCCCGAGGAGCTCGATCGTCGGAGCGGGCAAGGCTCCGTGATCCAGCCGGTCAAGCAACGCGTCGAGGGCCGCCGCCGCTCGCTCGCGATGCAGCAGCGGCGTCGCCAGCAAGCCGTGCACCGGCATCGGGTTGAAGGCCGAGCGCAGAACCGGCAGGAGGCTGCTGGGCCCGGTGCGGCTGCGGACCAAGGGGAACACGCCGGCGAGCTCGTCGTCCCGATGCCGGGCCACCGCCACCACGAGGCCGGGTGGCCAACCCAGCTCCTCCACGAGCGGCAGCAGAAAACCCGGATGGTAGAAGGGATTGGCCTCCAGCGCCGCGACCGTCAAGGCGAGCCAGGACGGCACGAGTGCTCGCAGCGCGCCGATGTCGCCGAGGAGCTCGAGGCCGATCATCGCACGAGCGCAACCGCCGGGCGATCCGCGAGGCGACCGGCGGGGGCGGGCCGGCCCTCGACGCCGAGCCTTTGCGAGGGGGCGCTCACTGCATCATCTGTCCGGCTACGATCAGCGCCAAGGCGGCGGCGATGGCCGCCAACATGATGACGATCCCGGCGTCGTAGAGTTTCATCGGTCCGTCCCCTCGGATTCGGCGCGCACCTCGGCACGACGATCGCTTCCTTTCGACCCGCGCCGATAGACCAGCGGGCCGGATCTGCCCAGCGGCTGCGACCTCGGATCCGCCGATCGGATGGTTGGCGAAACGGGCGTGTGCCCTACATGCGAGCCGAGTGGGGAGAACGGCCATGGCGAGCAAGGTGGCGGGTGCGCTGCGCGAGAAGGGGCCTTCGGAGAGCTCGGTGAGGCCGGAGCCCGAGGTGCGGCCGCCATCGAGCCCGGCGCGACCCGCCTCGGTAGAGGCGCGCCGGCCACGGCCGGCCGAGGAGCCGCGTCCGGACGGCGACGTCCGGCGTTACGAGAACGTCGATCGGCTGCTCCACGCGCTCCAGGCGCACGCCACCGGGGCGATCTCTCCTGCCGCGGTTCAGGCCGCACGGTTCGACTGGTGGGCCCATTTCCTGAACGCGCCGGGCCTGCAGCTGGCGTTGGCCCAGCGGGCGATGGTCGATGCCTGGCGGCTCGGGCTCTACGGGCTGCGCGCCGCGGCCGGGCAGGACGGTGAGCCCATTCCGCTCGCTTCCGATCACGACCGGCGGTTCGCGGCACCGGAGTGGCGGGTGTTCCCGTTCAACGTGATGGCGGAATCGTTCCTGGCGGTGCAGAACTGGTGGGACCTCGCCACCCGCAGCTTGCGCGGCCCGACCCGTCAGCACGTGCGCCAGGTCGCGTTCATGCGCCGGCAGCTCCTCGATACGGTCTCACCTTCCAATTTCCTCTTCACCAATCCCGAGGTGATCCGCCGAACCGTGGAGGAGCAGGGTCAGAATCTGATCCGCGGTTTCGGCTATTGGCTCGAGGACGTCGAGCGCCGGCTGACCGGCCGACCACCGGCCGGAGCCGAGGCCTGGCGGGTCGGCGAGAACCTGGCGATCACCCCGGGCCAGATCGTCTACCGCAATCAGCTGATCGAACTGATCCAATACGCGCCCGCTACGCCGACCGTTCGACCCGAGCCGATCCTGATCGTTCCGGCCTGGATCATGAAATATTACATTTTGGATCTGCGGCCGGAGAACTCGCTGATCCGCTATCTGGTCGAGAACGGTCACACGGTCTTCTGTATCTCTTGGAAGAATCCTGATGTCGGCGACCGTGACCTCGGCCTCGACGATTATCGACGCCTCGGGGTCGAGCGGGCGCTCGACGCCATTCAGGCGATCACCGGAGCGAGCCGGGTCCACGCCTGCGGCTACTGTCTGGGCGGCACGCTCCTGGCGATCGCCGCCGCCAAGATGGCCCGCGACGGTGACGCCCGGCTCGCCACCACGACCCTGCTCGCCGCCCAGACCGACTTCTCCGAGGCCGGTGATCTCTTGATCTTCATCGACGAGAACGAGCTCGCCTACCTCGAGGACATGATGTGGAACCAGGGCTATCTGGACTCGAGCCAGATGGCCGGCGCGTTCCAGATGATGCGCTCGGTCGACCTCGTCTGGTCGCGCCTGGTCCGCCAATATCTGTTGGGCGAGCGGGAGCCCATGACCGACCTCATGGCCTGGAACGCCGACGGCACCCGCATGCCCGCGCGCATGCACACCGAATATCTGCGCGATCTGTTCTTGGACAATCGCTTGAGCCGCGGGCGCTACGCCGTCGAGGGCCGGCCCGTGGCGCTCACCGACATCCGCTGCCCGATTTTCGCCGTCGGCACCGAGACCGATCACGTCGCTCCCTGGCAGTCGGTCTACAAGATCCGGTTGTTGACCGACACCGAGGTCACCTTCCTGCTCACCAGCGGCGGGCACAATGCCGGGATCGTGAGCCCACCATCGCGCACCGATCGACGCTATCGGATGCTCACCATGGCGCCCGACGAGGCCTACGTCCCGCCGGATCTGTGGGTGGCGCGGGCACCCGTGCGCAGCGGGTCCTGGTGGCCCGCTTGGCAGGCGTGGCTGGCGGCGCACAGTGGCGAGCCCGTGGCCCCGCCGCCATTGGGTGCGCCCGAGAAGGGATACCCCCCGATCGCCCCCGCGCCCGGCACCTACGTGCTGCAACGCTGAGCGACGCGGGGCCGTCCCGCGTCCGCGCCTCTTGCTCGCGCCCTCGCTTTCGGGCCGAGCGGGGGCATGGATCGCCTCGCTCCGTCTCCGTCCTCACCGGCTCGGCCGGCATCGCGCGAGCTCTCGAGCGGGCTCGCCGCCGGCGCCCTGGTGGTGGCCATCTGGAGCGCTTTTCTGGTCGTCTCGCGGGCCGGAGTACTGGGCTCGCTCGTGCCCACCGACATCGCCGGCTTGCGGATCGCCGTGGGCCTCCTCGCGACCTTGCCGATCTTCGCTCGGTTCGGGCTCGCCGGCCTCCCGCTTCGCCGGGCGGCGGTGCTGGTGGCGACCGCGGGGCTCGGCTTTCCCCTCCTGGCCTACCACGCCTTCGCCCACGCCCCGGCGGCCCACGGCGCGGTGCTCATGCCCGGCACGCTGCCGCTGTGGACGGCTCTCCTCGCTCGCCTGGTGTTGGGCGAGCCGTTCTCGCGCCGACGCGTGGTGAGCCTGCTCGCCGTCCTGGCCGGCGTCGGCGCGCTCGCGAGCGGTATCGATGCGGCGCCGCCCGGTGCCCTCGTGGGCGATCTCCTGTTCCCCGCGGCCTCGCTGTCCTGGGCGATCTTCACGGTGGCGGCGCGCGCCTGGCGGGTGCCGCCGATCGCCGCCGTGGGCGTGGTGGGGTTCGGAGCCGGTCTGGTCTTCTTGCCGATCTGGATCGTGCTCCTGCCCAAGGGGCTGGCGCAGACGCCGTGGCCCGAGCTCGTCTTCCACGGCGCCTATCACGGCCTGTTCGCCTTCCTCGTGGCCTTCGTGGCCTACACGCGCTGTCTGGTGGCGCTCGGGCCCGGGCCCACGACCATGATCACGGCCCTCGTCCCGGGCGTCGGCGCGCTGCTCGCGGTGCCGATCCTGGGCGAGCCGCTCACACTCGCCACCGTGGCCGGCTTGGGCCTCGTCACCGCGGGGATGCTCGTGACGGTGAGGGGGCTGCGGCCGGCCGGTAGCGGTTGACCTCAGCCGCCTCGCTCGTGCGCGATCTCGTCGCGCGGTGCGGCCGCGCGCCGCAGCCGGTCGCGGATCGCCTCGCCGAGGCCCTCGGCCGGGATCGGCATCACGGCGATCCGCCGCGCGCCGCTGCGATCGGCGGCGCGCAGGAGCGCGTAGAGCCGGCGGGCGGCCTCGGCGAGATCCCCGCTCGGGCTCAGATCGAAGGTCGCATGCGCGCCGCGCGGGGCGTTCGGGCCGAAGGTCAAGAGCGCCTCGTCGGGCTCGACCGTCGTGGCGTCGAGCCGCACTGGCAGGCGCGGCGCGTAGTGGCTCGCGAGTTGGCCCGGTGCGCGCGGACGATCGGGGGTGGGCGTCGCGGGCTCGGCGAGCGGGCCCACGATCGCTTCGACGGCCGCGCGCGGTAGACCGCCGGGCCGCAACAGCACCGGGCGATCCGGCTCGCTCAGATCGAGCACGGTGCTCTCCACACCGATCGGGCACGGGCCGGCGTCGAGAACGATCGCCACCTCGGCGTCCAGCTCGGCCACCACGTCCTCCGCTCGGGTCGGGCTCACCCGCCCCGAGCGGTTGGCCGAGGGTGCCACCACCGGCACCCGTGCGGCCTTCAGGAGGGCGAGTGCGACCGGATGGGCCGGGATGCGGATCGCCACGGTCGCCAACCCGGCGGTCGCCAGCCGCGAGATCGGCGAGCCGGGTCGAGCGGGGAGGACGAGTGTGAGCGGGCCCGGCCAGAACCGCTCGGCCAGCCGCCGGGCATGCGCGTCGAACTGGGCCAGCGGCTCGGCCGCCTCCGGGCGCGCCAGATGCACGATCAACGGATTGTGCGCCGGTCGCCGCTTGGCCCGGTAGAGCGCCGTCACCGCGGCGTCGCTCGTGGCATCGGCACCCAGGCCGTAGACCGTCTCGGTCGGGAAGGCCACGAGCCGGCCGTCCCGCAACGCTTCGGCCGCGGCGGCGACGGCGCGCTCGTCGGCGGGAAGGACACGAGGAAGGCTCATCGAGCCCCGCCGGTGGTCTCGCCGCGGGCGAGCGCGCGGGCCCCGATGTCGCGTCGGCAGAACCCCTCCGGCCAGCGGATCCGGTCGACGGCGGCATAGGCCCGCTCCCGGGCGACGGCCAGGGACGGCCCGGTGCCCACGACGGTGAGCACGCGCCCCCCGTCGGCCAGCCAGCGATCACCCTCGCGGCGGGTCGCGGCGTGGAACAGGAGCACGCCCTCGACCGCCTCGGCCTCCGCCAGCCCCTCGATCACGCTGCCCCGCGTGACCGGTCCCGGATAGCCGCGGGTGGCCAGGACCACGCCCAGCGCGTGCTCCTCGCGCCAGCGCACGCTCATCCGCGCGAGCATGCCGTCGGCGGCACCGACGAGCAGCTGGCCCAGATCGGTCATCAGGCGCGGCAGCACCACTTGGCATTCGGGATCGCCCATGCGGACATTGTACTCCACGAGCCGCGGCCCGTCGCGACAGAGCATCAAGCCGGCATAGAGGATGCCGGTGAAGGGCGTGCCCTCGGCGGCCATGGCAGCCAGCGTCGGCCGGACGATCTCGGCCATGACCCGTTCGACCGTCGCCGGTGCGAGCGGTGGGGCCGGCGAGCAGGCCCCCATGCCGCCGGTATTGGGGCCGCGATCGCCGTCGAACGCCCGCTTGTGGTCCTGGGCGGTGCCGAGGACGAGCGCGGTGCGACCGTCGCACAGGGCGAACAGGCTGGCCTCCTCGCCCTCGAGGAACTCCTCGATCACCACCCGGGCGCCCGCCTCGCCGAAGGCGCCGTCGAACGCCGCGTCGACCGCCGCCCTGGCCTCCTCCACGGTCGCGGCCACGGTGACACCTTTGCCCGCGGCCAGGCCGTCGGCCTTGACGACCAGCGGTGCTCCCCGGGCCTCGACATAGGCCCGGGCGGCCGCCCGCTCGCTCGCCTCGAAGACCCGGAAGGCGGCGGTCGGGATGCCGTGGCGGGCGCACAAAGCCTTGGTGAACGCCTTCGACCCTTCGAGCCGGGCCGCGGCCGCCGTGGGCCCGATCGCGCGCACCCCGGCTTGCGCCAGACGGTCGACCAGGCCCAGGACGAGGGGCCGTTCCGGGCCGACCACCACGAGGTCGATCGCCTGCGCGCGGGCGTAGCGGACCAGCTCCTCGACGTCGTCGGCGGCGATCGGTACGAGTTCGGCGTCCCGCGCGATCCCGGCGTTGCCGGGCGCGCACGAGACCTTGTCGATCAGCGGGGAGGCCGCGAGCGACCAGCACAGCGCATGCTCGCGCGCCCCCGAGCCCACCACGAGGACCCGCATGTCCGGACCTCGATCGTTGGAAACCCCGCCGCGACATAGGCCGGCCCCCGATCGTCCGGCAACCGTCGAAGCCGCGGATCTCCCTGCTTACGTGCCGCTCGCCGACGCTCGGGCCGAGATCCCGGAGGTCGACCTACCCGGCCTCGAGGACATTCGGGCAGCGGCGGTGCGGCTCGATGGTCGGATCGTTCGCACGCCCTGCCTCGAGAGCCGGACGTTGGGCGAGATCCTGGGCTGTCGGGTGTGGCTCAAGTTCGAGAATCTGCAATATACCGCGTCGTTCAAGGAGCGCGGCGCGCTCAACTATCTCTTGGGCCTCGATCCCGAGCGGGCGAGAGCCGGCGTGGTCGCGATGTCGGCCGGCAATCACGCCCAGGGTGTGGCCTATCACGCCCGCCGGTTGGGCATCCCGGTCACGATCGTGATGCCGCTCGCCACCCCCTTCGTGAAGATCGACAACACCGAGAAGCTGGGCGCGCAAGTCATCCTGGCCGGTGACTCGGTCGAGGAGGCGGCGGCCGAGGCGCTGGCGATCTGTGCCCGCTCCGGCCGCAGCTTCGTCCATCCCTACGACGATCCGGCGGTGATCGCTGGCCAAGGGACGATCGCCTTGGAGATGCTCGCCGCCCAACCCGACCTCGACGTCATCCTGGTCCCGGTCGGTGGTGGGGGCCTGATTTCCGGCGTGGCTCTGGCCGCCAAGGCGCTACGGCCCGACCTGTCGATCGTGGGGGTCCAGGCGGCCAGTCACCCCGGGGTCCTGGAGCGGCTGGGATACGTCTCGGCCGTGCCGGGCGGGATCACCATCGCCGACGGCATCGCGGTCAAGAGCCCCGGAACGCTCACCACGGCGGCGATCGCCCGCCTGGTCGATGCGATCGTGGTGGTCGACGAGCCGGCCATCGAACGCGCCGTCGTGCTGCTCCTCGAAATCGAAAAGACGGTCGCGGAGGGAGCGGGGGCCGTCGGCGTCGCGGCGCTGGATGCGCTGCGCGAGCGTTTCGCCGGCCGCAAGGTCGGCGTGGTGCTCTCGGGCGGCAACATCGACAGCCGGCTGTTGTCGAGCGTGATCCTGCGGGGCCTCGCCCGCTCGCAGCGGATGGTGCGGCTTCGCGTCGCGGTGCCGGACAGCCCGGGCGGCTTGGCGCGGGCCACGGCGGCGATCGCCGAGGCCCGGGGCAACATCGTCGACGTGGTCCATCAACGGGCCTTCTCGCGGGGCTCGGCCCGCCAGGCGGACGTCGACTTCACCATCGAGACCCGCAACGCCGACCACGCTGCCCAGATCGAGGAGCGCCTGCGGGCTTCTGGCTTACCGGTCGAGCGGCTGCCGCCGGACCGCCCTTAGCGGTATAAATTCCTTTACATCTCCCCTCGTTCCTCGTATGGTGGCGCCACGCCGCCCGGGCGGCGGCCTTCGAGCCGGGAGGAAACCCCGCCTTGCGCCTGCTCGTCTGCGACGTCGACGCCGTCAAGGCGCTGGCTCTCGAGCGGGCGCTGGGAGCCCGGTTCGACCTGCGCGCCGTCACCACGCTGGCGGAGGCCGAGCGTGCCCTGCAGCTCCCGGAGTGGCGGCCGGACCTGATCGTGGCGTCGACCGACGTACCGGACGGGCGCGGCAGCGAGGGCATCGCCCGGCTCGCGGCACTCGCTCGCTCGGTGCCGGTCCTCGTCAGCACCGGGACCCCGGTCGAGACGCTGCGGCGGCAGATCGAGGCGATCGGCAGTGGGGCGCGGGCCGACCACGAAGCCATGGCCGTCCTGCGCACGGTCATCCACCAACAACAGCTGGTCCACCAGACCATCGCCGCCAACAAGAGCGAGATTTTGGCCGAACTCGAGCGGATCGCCGCCGCCGCCGCCGAGGCCGCGGTCGATCGGGCCGTCGAGCGGCTCATGACGCGGCTGGGGCTCGACGACGCCGAAGGTGTGCGGCTGGCCGTTCGTCTCGCGCGCGCCTGGGAGGCCGCCAAGGCCAAGTTCGTCTCGGCGTTCGCCACCGGGATCGCCTCGGCCTTTCTCTTGGCGCTGGGGGCCGGCTTCGTGGCCCTGCTCAAGAGCGGCAACTCCAAGTGAACGCGGCAGCGGGCGAGCGTTGATCCGCGCAAGCGCACGCCGCGTAGAGCGAGTGTGCCAGCTGCGGACGATCGATGACGCCAGCCGATGTCCTCGTGCCGAGGTCGCGCCCGCCCGGGCTTGCCAGGGCCGGGCGCGGGCGGTTGACTGCCCGCATGATCGACGAGGGTGGTCAGCGCTCGGCCACCGATCCGGCCGAGCACGAGCGGGTGCGCGACTTGGCTCTGGTGGCCGGCGCCCGCGACCGAGAGGCGTTCCGTCGGTTGTTCGAGCACTACGCCCCGCGCGTGAAGGCGTATCTGCGGCGGCTGGGTGCCGACGACGAGGGGGCCGAGGATCTCACGCAGGAGGTCTTCGTCACCATCTGGCGTCGTGCCGGCCAGTTCGATCCGGCCAAGGCGTCGGTCTCGACCTGGGTGTTCACGATCGCCCGCAACAAGCGCATCGACGCGTTGCGCCGTGATCGTCCGGCCGGCGGCGAGTTGGACGAATTGGAGGACGAGGTCGATCCGGGGCCTCGCAGCGACGCGATCGCCGAGCTCAACCAGATGAGCGCTCGCGTCATGCGAGCGGTCGAAACGTTACCCGAGGAACAGAAGAGGTTGCTCAAGATCTTCTATTTCGACGAGAAGCCGCACAGCACGATCGCCGCCGAGCTCGGTCTGCCCCTCGGCACGGTCAAGTCGCGGCTGCGTCTGGCGCTTGCCAAGTTGCGCACGATGCTCGGAGACGGGCTCGAATGAGCGACCCCACCGCTTACGACGAGCTCCTCCTCGGCCGCGCCTTCGGCAAGCTTTCCGCCCCGGAAGCCTTGGCGGTCGATACGCACCTGGCGCTCTCCCCGGCGGCCCGCAGGCGATACGCGGCCTATCGCGAGTTGGGCGGCCTGTTCCTCGACGAGCTCGAGCCCGCGCCGCTGTCGCCGGGTGCCTGGCAGCGGCTCGAGGAGGCGCTCCAGCGGCACGAGCCGCGGCCGCCCTCGCCGCCGAAGCCGATCGACCGACGTGTCCCGGCCCCGCTGCGGCGGTTCGTCCCGCACGGCTTCGAGGCCCTACCCTGGCGCAACCTGGGGCCGGCGCTGGAGTACCGGCTGCCCTGCGAGGTTCCCGGTTATCGGGTCTCGCTCCTGCGGGTTCGGGCCGGGAAGAGCATCCCGGTGCACACGCACAAGGGCCGCGAGCTCACGGTGGTGATCGAGGGGGGCTTCCGCGACGAGTTCGGCCGTTACGAGCGGGGTGATCTCGTGATCGCCGACGCCGAGGTCGAGCACCGTCCGGTCGTCGACGAGGACGAGGATTGCCTCTGTCTGACCGTGCTCGACGCGCCACTGGAGCTCACCGGTCCCCTGGGTCGTTGGCTCAACCCGTTGCTGCGGATCTGAAGGACCCGCGGCGAACGCGGCCATCCGCCTCTTGACCGAGTGCACGTCCGCCCCCATCCGGGCGGAGGCCGCCGGCTCGCGCCGGCCTCGTGTTGCGCGCTCGGTCGGGAGAGCCGATGGCCGATTCTCTGCTTTTTCACGCCGTCGTCCTGGGCATCGTCGAGGGGCTCACCGAGTTCCTGCCCGTCTCCTCCACGGGTCATCTGATCCTGGCCGGTTGGCTCTTGGGCTTCGACGGCCCACCCGGCAAGGTGTTCGAGGTGGCGATCCAACTGGGTGCCATCGTCGCCGTGTGCATCCTCTATGTCCGGCGTCTGTGGCGCGTGGCGGTGGCCCTACCCACCGACGCCGCGGCGCGGCGGTTCGCGCTCGCTCTCTTGCTGGGTTTCCTGCCGGCCATGGTGCTGGGTGCAGCGTTCCACGGCTTCATCAAGAGCGTGCTCTTCTCGCCCTGGGTGGTGGTCACGACCCTGGTCGTGGGCGGGGTCGCGATCCTGGTGATCGAGCGGCTGCATCTGGTCGCTCGGATCCACCGCGCCGAAGACATCCCACCGTCGACCGCGCTGGCCGTCGGCTTCTGCCAGGCCCTGGCCATGATCCCCGGGGTCTCGCGCTCGGGGGCCACGATCCTGGGCGGTCTGCTGCTCGGCCTCGATCGGCGAGCAGCCGCCGAGTTCTCGTTTTTCTTGGCGATTCCGACGATGCTCGCCGCGACCGTCTACGATCTCTACAAGAATCGGGCGCTTCTGGTCGCCGACGACCTGGTGATCATCGCGGTGGGCTTCGTGACCGCGCTCGTGACCGCGATGATCGTGGTCGAGGCGCTGCTACGCTATCTCCAACGACACACTTTCGAGATCTTCGGTTGGTACCGGATCCTGGTCGGGCTCGCCATGGCCTCCGTGCTGGCGACGCAGGCCTGAGCCCGTCTCACCCCGACCGCTCGATCCGGCACACCGGATCGCCCACCTCCAGATCCGAGCCGGCCTCCGCCAGGATCTCGAGCAGCACCCCCTCGCAGGGGGCCTGGACCTCGCTCGTGACCTTCTCGGTCTCGACCTCGTAGAGCACTTGGCCGGCGGTGAACCGCTCACCCGGCGTCACCCGCCAGGCCACGAGCGTCGCCTCCTGCATGTTCATGGACAGGCGCGGCAGCTTCAAGACGACCTTCACGCCGGCCTCCTCCACGCCAGGGTCGTCCGCACCGCCTCCTCGATCCGCTCGACGCTCGGGAGCACCGCTCGTTCCAACACCGGCGCATAAGGGATGCAACAATCGGGCACGGTCACCCGCCGGATCGGGGCCACCAACGCGTCGAAGGCCCGTTCCGCCACCACCGCGGCCACGTGGCTCGCCGTCGAGCAGGTGTCCCGGGCCTCGTCGACCACCACGAGCCGACCGGTCCGGCGCACCGAGTCCAGGATCGTCTCGCTGTCGAGCGGGACGATGGTGCGCAGATCGACCACCTCCACCTCGATACCCTCGCCGGCCAGAGCTTCGGCGGCCTCGAGCGCCGGTCGCACCATCGCACCCACGGCCACGAGGCTGAGGTCGCGCCCGGGCCGGCGGATCGCCGCGCGGCCGAGCGGGACGAGGTACTCACCGTCCGGCACCTCGCCCGGCGCGCCACCGCGGCCGGCGGCTTGCAGGAAGAAGACCGGATCGTCGTCGCGGATCGCCGCCTTGAGAAGCCCTTTGGCGTCGGCTGGTGAGCTCGGCATCACGATCTTGATCCCGCCGAGGTTCGCCAGGACCGGGTGAATGGCGTCGGAATGCTGGGCGGCGGCCGAGCGGCCCCCGCCGGAGACCGCCAGGAAGGTGATCGGCAGCTTGATCTGGCCGTTGGTCATGTAGCGCAGCTTGGCGGCCTGGTTGGCGATCGCGTCCATCCCGGTGTAGACGAAATTGCCGAACATCATGTGGCAGACGACCCGCCGGCCGGCGGCCGCGGCCCCCACCGCCATCCCCGAGATCAACGCCTCGCAGATCGGGGTGTCGCGAACCCGGTCCGGACCGAACCGTCGCCACAGACCCTTGGTGTCGCCGAACAGGCTCGCTTTGACGTCCTCGCCGAACAGGACGATGGAGGGATCGCGCTCCATCTCCTCGACGAGCGCCGCGTTCATCGCCTGGATCATCCGCATCCTGGCCATCGGCGGGTTCCTCAGGGTAGCGAGGCGAACATCCGGCCCCGGGCGGTCGCCGGGTCCGGCTCGGGCGAGGCCTCGGCGAAGGCGACCGCGGCGCGGACCACCTCCTCGATCTCCTGGTCGATCGCCGCCAGGGTCGGGGCGATTTGCGGATCCTCGGCGATGAGCCGCTCGGCCAGTCGCCGGATCGGATCGCGCGCCTTCCACGCCTCGACCTCGGCCTCGTCGCGATAGGGCTCGGTGATGAAGGTGACCTCGTACTCCACGTGCCCGCGGGTCCGATAGGTGCGTGCCTCGATCAGGCTGGGGCCGCCACCCTCCCGCGCCCGCCGGACGGCCTGGTTGGCCGCCTGCCAGACGGCGATCACGTCGTTGCCGTCGACCTCGATCGCCGGCACGCCGAACGGTCGGGCGCGCTCGGCGATCGACCCCGCGGTCACCGTGGCGGTCGGGGAGAACTCGGAGAACCCGTTGTTCTCGCACACCAGGACGAGCGGCAGCTTCCAGAGCGCAGCGACGTTGAGCGCCTCCGCGAGGACCCCCTGATTGGCGGCGCCGTCGCCGAAGAAGGCCACCGCCACCCGTCCGTCGCCGTCGAGCTGGGCCGCGAGCGCGGCACCGGTGGCGAGCGCGATCCCGCCGCCCACCACGCCGTTGGCGCCGATGATGCCCTTGGAGAAGTCGGCCACGTGCATCGAGCCACCGAAGCCGCCGCAGATGCCGTCGGCCCGACCGTAGATCTCGGCCATCATCCGTGCCGGATCGCCGCCCTTGGCCAGGAAGTGCCCGTGCCCGCGATGGGTGCTGGTGATCCAGTCGCGCTCGCTCAGATGTCGGCACACCCCGACCGCGACCGCTTCTTCGCCCACGTAGAGGTGAACGGGCCCGGGCAGCTTGCCGGCGGCGCAATCGCGGGCGAGCTGTTCCTCCATCCGGCGGATGAGCACCATCCGCCGGTACATTTCCAACAATTCTTCTTGCGGAAGGTTGCTGCCGGCCGTTGCCATCGCTTCAGCCTCTCGCCTCTTCGGGCCGCGGCCCGAGATCGTCGCCCGGATCACCGCGCACGGTCCACCCGCCGTCGACCGTCCACACCGCTCCGGTGATGAAGGCCGAGGCCGGCTCGCACAAGAAGGCGATGACCCGGGCCACCTCGTCGGGCCGGCCCCAGCGGCCGACCGGCGTGCGCTCGGCGTAGCGTTCGTAGTCGAGGATGCCGAGGCGGATCCGCTCCTCGAGGACCGGTGTGAGGATGTAGCCCGGGGCCACCGCGTTGACGGTGATCCCGAAGCGCGCGTTCTCGAGCGCGAGGGCTCGGGTGAGGCCCACCAGGGCGTGTTTGGCGGTGGTGTAGCCGGCTCGCCAGGGCAGCGCCGAAAGCCCCATGATCGAGGAAATGTTGACGATCCGCCCGAACCGTTGGGCGCGCATCGCCGGCACGCACAAGGCCGCCATGCGTGCCGAGCCGTGCACGTGGATCGCCAGCATCCGCTCGAAGTGGGCGAAGGGCTGCTCGTGCAGCGGCGCGAGCTGCTGAGCGTTGATCCCGGCGCAGTTGACCAGCACCGCGATCGGCCCGAGCTGCCGCACGAGCGCCTCCTGCGCCCGCGCGCACGCCTCGGGGTCGGCCACGTCGCAGGGCTCGCCGGCGCAAGCCACCCCGCACTGAGCGGTCAGCTCGGCGACGGTCGCAGCGAGCCGTTCGGGGTCGAGGTCGACGAGCGCCAAGGACGCACCCATGCGGCCGAGCGCGCGTGCCGTGGCGAGGCCGATCCCCGAGGCCGCCCCGGTCACGAGCGCCACCCGCCCGGCGAGCGATCGTTCCATGCCGCCTCCCCTCTCCGCTCGACCGGGAGGGTCCGCGGCGGGCAGGTTGGCGTCAAGCTCCCCGGACGCGGGACCGGCACGCCCGATCGCGCGGCGCCCGGCCACTCGGCTTCAGCGCTCTTGCCCGAGGCGCGGGGCGGCGGCACGATCGGCAGGCGAGCCGGGGCGCGCGGATCGCCGACGCTCGTCGCAGGCTCCAGCGGGAGGAACGGCTCATGCTCCGCAGACCCACACGCCGTGATCTGATGGCCCTCGGCGGTGCGGCCCTCGCCTCGGGTGTGTTCGGTCGTGGGGCGGCCGCCGCCGATCCCCTCAAGGTGGGCTTCGTCTACGTGGGTCCGATCGGTGATCACGGCTGGACCTATCGCCACGATGTCGGGCGGCGGGCGATCGAGCGGGAACTGGGCGACAAGGTCCGCACCACATACGTCGAGAACGTCTCGGAGGGGCCGGACGCGGAGCGGGTGATCCGTCAGCTCGCGAGCTCCGGGCACGGGCTCGTGTTCACGACCTCGTTCGGCTTCATGAACGCCACGGAGAAGGTGGCCCGCGCCTTCCCCAAGGTGAAGTTCGAGCACTGCACCGGCTACAAGCGCCTCGAAAACCTGGCGACCTACGATGCACGGTTCTACGAGGGTCGCGCGGTGATCGGCACGATCGCCGGCTATCTGAGCAAGACCAAGAAGATCGGCTACATCGGCAGCTTCCCGATCCCCGAGGTGGTCATGGGGATCAACGCCTTCACCTTGGCCGCGCACAAGATCGATCCGACCATCCAGGTTCGGGTGATCTGGGCCAACAGCTGGTACGATCCGGGCAAGGAGGCCGACGCCGCCAAGGCGCACATCGACCAGGGTGCCGACATCATCGTGCAGCACACCGACAGCCCGGCCGCCGTCCAGGTCGCCGAGGAACGCGGCCTCATGGCCTTCGGCCAGGCCTCCGACATGCGGCGGTTCGGACCCAACGCCCAACTCACGGCGATCGTCGACAACTGGGACGCCTATTACGTCAGCCGCGCTCGCGCGGTGCTGGAAGGCACCTGGAAGAGCCACGCGGTGTGGATGGGGATGAAGGACGGGACGGTGGAGATCGCTCCCTACGGCCCCAAGGTCCCCGAGGAGGTCCGCAAAGCGGCCGACGCGGTCAAGGAGGGGATCATCGCCGGGACCCTCCATCCCTTCACCGGGCCGATCCGTGATCAGAAGGGGGTGGAACGGATCCCGGCCGGACGGCACGCGACCGACGAGGAGCTCCACAAGATGGATTGGTACGTGCCGGGCGTGACCGCCTGAGCGGACCGCGCGCTCGACGGGTGAGCGAAAAAAAGGCCGCCCGAAGGCGGCCGAGTGAAAGGGGAGGCATCACAACGTCAGGGAGGACAGTGACCCGGAACGACCGGGATCGGGTTGCCACCCGCGTTCGGTCGTCGCCGCGTCACGCGATCCTTTTAACCCGCCGGAACTGAAAAGTTCGTTAACGCCGCGCGGATTTTTCGGCGCGGGATCGAGCGGCGGGAATCAGGCGCCCTCCGGTAGGTCGACGCCTGCGCCGGGGCGGCCTTCGAAGGCGGCCAGCAGCTCCGCCTCGAGCTCGTGGAAGCGGCCGGCGTAGCGGGGCGAGTAATGGAACGGGATCACCCGTCGCACCCCCGCGAGCTTGGCGAGCGTGCCGGCCTCGCGGGCGGTGAGGTGGCGCCGGGCGCGGGCCTGCAGGCGATCGGCGTGCAGGAAGGCGGCCTCGATCACGAGCGTGTCGGCGCCGCGGGCGAGCCCGACGATCCGCTCGACGTTGCCGGCGGTCCAGGCACAATCGGTGACGTAGACGACCCGTTGGCCCGGAACGATCTCCAGTACCTCCCGCCGCAACAGGCCGAGCGGGAAAGGGCGTTCGACGAGACCTTCCGGGGCCTTCCAGCGCGCGGTGATCGGCGTCGCATCGGGCAGGTCCTCCAAGACCGCGTCCTTGAGCGTGCGCAGCCAAGGACCGGTGCCCAGCCCGAGTGCCTCCAGCCGGTTGCGCCAGATCTGCACGTGTCGGCACTCCTCGACCGCGAAGGCCAGGCAGGGGATCTCGTGATCGAGCACGGCTGCGCGGATCACCAACCGGGGCTCCTCGCGCAACCGGTCGCCCTCGACACGGAATTCCTCGACGGGTCCGGGCCGGAACCGTTCGTGCAGCGAGAAGCCGGCCCGCCTTCCGAGACCGCCCTCGAGCAGCTCGATCACCTCGAAGCGCACGCCCTCCCGATAGCTGGCCGCGAGGTTCCAGCTGTAAGAGGCGAGCCGGTGGCCCACCCGCTCGATCGTCCCCTCCGGGCCCACCAGCCGGATCGTCCGGCCGCGGCCCAGCACCACCCGCAGCAGATCCTCGAAGCCGGCGAAATGATCGAGATGCGCGTGGCTCAACAGGACGTCGCTCACCCGCAGGAGCTTGCGCGGCGACAGCGCGCCGAGTGAACCCAGATCGAACAGGAAGGCCCGGCCCGCGCCGATCAGATCGGCGAACAGCGCCGGATCACCGTCCGGGCCGTTGACCAAGGTGAGCTCGAACGCGCTGCGCATCGGCGCTGTCCGGGTGGAGGGCCGCTGGCCGCGTGGAGGAGGGTGCCAGCCGCGGCTGCCGATCGGCGCCCTCACCGAAGGGCGGGCCGCCGACCTCGCGAGAACACCGCTGCGGCCGGACGATGGTGCCCCAGGAGGGACTCGAACCCCCACGCCCTCGCGGGCAGCAGATTTTGAGTCTGCCGCGTCTACCGGTTCCGCCACTGGGGCACGCTGGCGCCTCTAGAGCCCGCTATCCGAGCGGTCAAGGACCGGCCGGCCGGGGCGCGACCGAGGCGCCCGGCTTGCCGCGCCGCAGCGCCTCGTCTATCCGCGCCCGGGACCGCGTGTTCGGAGGCCGGGCGTGCTGCGAGCCGTCTACGATCGGATGATGCGGCTGGCGGCCTCGCCCCGCGCGAACCCGGCGCTCGCCGCCGTGGCGTTCCTCGAGAGCTCGGTCTTCCCGATCCCCCCGGATGTGATGCTCGTGCCGATGGTCCTGGCCCGACCGCCGGCGGCCTGGCGGATCGCGGCGATCGCCACCGTGGCCTCGGTGGCGGGCGGGCTCGCCGGCTATGCGATCGGGCTGTTCCTCTACGAGACTTTGGGGCGGTGGATCATCGAGCTCTACGGCCTGGTCGAAAAGGCCGAGGCCTTTCGGCGCGCCTACGCCGAATGGGGTCTCGTGATCGTGTTGGTCGCGGGCTTCACCCCGCTGCCCTACAAAGTGATCACGATCGCCTCCGGTGCGGCGGCCTTCGACCCGATCGTCTTCACCATCGCCTCGGTGGTCTCGCGCGGGGCCCGGTTCTTCTTGGTGGCCGGGCTGTTGCGCCTGTTCGGATCGGCGATCCGCTCGTTCATCGAAGCCCGGCTGGGGCTGGTGACGGCCGCGTTCGGTGCGCTCCTGGTGCTCGGTTTCGTGGCTCTGCGCTATCTTCGCGACTGGTGAGACCCCTGGGGATGGACCGGGTATTGTGAAGGCGGAACGGTTCGGGCGGGCAACGGATGCCTCGACGGAGCGGCTCGTGCTCCTGGGCGTGTTCGCGACCGCGGCGGTGGCGCTCGCCACGGCCTTCGGTCTCGAGCATCTGGGCGGCTACGCGCCCTGCTCGCTGTGCATCCTCGAGCGCTGGCCCTGGGCGCTGACGCTGGCCGTGGCGCTCGTGGGCCTGGTGAGCCGACGGGCGCGCCCGGCACTGCTCGCCGCTGCTCTGTTGCTCGCCGGCAACGCCATCCTCTCGGCCTATCACGTGGGTGTGGAGGCCGGCTGGTTCGCCCTGCCGGCCAGCTGTGCCGCGGGCGGGACGGCGACCACGATCGAAGAGCTACGGGCGCAACTCTTGGCCGCTCGCCCGACCTGCGATCGGGTGGCCCTCGCCGTGGCAGGCCTGTCGCTCGCGGCTTGGAACGGCCTGGCCGCCGCCGCCGTGGCCGTGCTGGCCGGGGCGGCGGCGCTGCGCTGGCGTCCCCTCAGCAGCTGAACAGCGTGGCCCCGCTCGCGTGTTGGAGCACGTGGCGGGTGGTCCCGCCCAGGACGAGCTGGCGCAGCCGCGCGTGGCTGTAGATGCCCATGACCAAGAGATCGGCCTCGATCTCCGCGGCCCGGGCGAGCAGATCGGCGCCGGCGTCGCCCGATCCCTGCAGCCGCCGCCCCGTGGCCGCGACGCCGTGTCGCTCCAGGAGCGCCACCGCGCCGTCCAGGCTGTCGGCGCCCTCCTCGCCGATCGTCACGACCTCGACGCTACGCGCGGTCTGCAGGAAGGGGAGCGCGTCCTTGAGCGCCCGTGCCGCTTCCTTGCGACCGTTCCAGCCGAGCAGGACGCACCGGCCGAGCTCGGGAGTGAAGGCGCGATCGGCGGGGACCGCCAGCACCGGACCACCGGCACCGAGTGCCGCCTGCTCGATCGGCTGCAGGGCGAGCGCATCGAGCCCCCGCTCGACGACGCGCGGGCCGATCGTGAGATCGGCGATGCGTGCGTGTCGAGCGAGCTCCTCACCGGGATCACCCTCGACGTGGCGCCAGACGGCGCCCGAGGCCGGCTCGCATACCCGGCGGAAGGTCGCCTCCAAACGCTCGGTCACGAGCCGTGCGGCCTCCCGCTGCGCCTCGATGATCTCCGGGCCCACGTAAGCCGCACCCTCGCCGAAGCCCACCGGGACGATCGGCGGCGGGGTCACGTGCAGCGCCACGAGCCGGGCGCCGAACCGGCGGGCGAGCCCGCACGCGGCCGCGAGCCGGGCCTCGTTACCCGGGTCGTCGGCGAGCTGGATCAGGATCGTACGGTAGGTCATGGGCCGAAGCGTCCCTCCACCGTGCCCCTCGACTGGGCCGCGACGGGATCAGCGTAGCAGCTGCCAGCCGAGGGCGATACGGGTCGCGGTCGTCACCCAGCACATGGCAGCGAAGATCGCAGCGAGCAGCGGGAACCAGGCCGGCGCGAGGCACACGAGGACGAAGAACGCGATCGTCTCGGTGCCCTCGGTGAGCCCACCCAGATAATAGAGGGACTTCTTGCCCCTTACCTCGGTGTGCAGGCCGCGTCGCCCGGCCATCACGGCGAAGGCCAGGAACGAACTCCCAGTGCCCATGAAGGCGAACAGGAGGAGCGCCGCCGCGCCGGCATTGGCCGCCGGGTCGGCCACCGCGAAGGCGTAGGCCATCGCCGCGTAGACGATGAAGTCGAAGACGATGTCGAGGAACCCGCCGCGGTCGGTGAGCCGGGTGTGGCGGGCGATCGCCCCGTCGATCCCGTCGGCCAACCGGTTGAGGAGGAACAGTACCAGGCCCGATGTGTAGGATCCGGCACCGACCGACGCCGCGGCGGCCAGACCTACCAGGAATCCCAGGGCGCTCACCGCATCGGCCGAGACCCTACGGGCGGCGAGCCGCGCTCCCCATCGATCGAGCAGCGGATCGATCAACCGTCGCAGCCGCGCATCCAGCATTCGGGGCCAACCGGGACCCGACTCAGGACCGGTTCTGGCGCGGCTCGAAGGGAACGACGCGATCCTTGCCGGTGCCCGCAGCGGCGGCACTCGGCGCTGCCGCCGGCGGCTCGCTCGAAGCGGCCGGAGCGGTCACCGCACCGGTCACCGCTTCCTCCCGGCGCAGCCGGGCGGCGACCCACACCGCCGCCGGCAGCGAGGCCGTATAGAGGAGGGCCACGATGCTCAAGGTGAGCCAGGGCTCGGCCACCAGGAAGGCCATCGACAGGCCGGCCAGGGCCAGCGTCGGCACGATCTGTTCCGGCCGCAGCCGCAGCCGCTTGATCGAGAAGGTCGGTACCCGGCTCACCATGAGGATCGCCACGGTCACGAGCACGAGCGCGTTGAGGGCGGGTGCCTGGGAGACCGGGTGACCGAACCCGAACCAGGTGATCATCGGGGTGAGCGCGAGGCCGGCCGCGGCCGGCGCCGGCACACCGGTGAAGAAGTGCTGCATCCAGCGCGGCCGGTTGGGATCGTCGGCCTCGGTGTTGAAGCGGGCCAGCCGCAGGGCGCAGCACACCGCGAACAACATGGCGATCGCCCAACCCACACCGCGCAGCGACTGGAGCGACCAGAGATAGACGAGCAGGGCCGGTGCCACCCCGAAGTTGAAGAAGTCGGCCAAGCTGTCGAGCTCGGCGCCCAGCTTGCTCTGGATGTTGAGCAGCCGTGCCGCCCGCCCGTCGAGCCCGTCCAGCACACCCGCCGCGACGATCAACGCCACGGCCAGCTCGTAGCGACCGTCGAGACCGTAGCGCAGCGCCGTGAGGCCGGCGCACAAGCTGAGGATCGTGAACAGGTTCGGCACCATGTGGAGGAGCGGCCGCCGAACCCGTTGGCGCTGTCGCCGCCTGCCGCGCAGCATCATGTCACTCGCCCCCGACGTGGCGCGCCCTCTCGGCCGAGCTCGGCCAACACCGTCTCGCCGGCCACGGTCCGCTGGCCCGGCAGGACGAGTGGCACCGTGCCTTCCGGCAAGTACACATCACAGCGACTGCCGAAGCGAATCAAGCCGATCCGCTCGCCCGCCTCGAGCCGCGCCCCGGGCTCCACGAAGGGGACGATCCGGCGGGCGACGAGCCCGGCGATCTGGACCAGACCCACGCGGTGACCGTCGGGCGTCTCGATCCGCCAGGACATCCGCTCGTTCTCGTCCGAGGCCTTGTCCAACGAGGCGTTCAAGAACCTGCCGGGATGGTGGACGCGGGCCTCGACCCGGCCCGGGACCGGCGTGCGGTTCACGTGGACGTCGAACACGTTCATGAAGATTCCCACGCAGGGCCGCTCACCCTCGCCCAGTCCGAGCTCGGGTGGTGGGCGGCGAGGCCGCACCGACACCACGCGCCCGTCGCAAGGGCTCACCACCAGCCGGGCATCGATCGGGGTCACCCGCGCGGGATCGCGGAAGAACCAGGCACACCAGAGCGTGAGCAGGAAGCCGACCCAGAACAAGGGCCGCCAGACGAGCCCCAGCGAGACGGCCAGGATCAGGAACGCGGCCACGAACTTCCAGCCGTCGCGATGCACCGGGGCCAACAGACCCGGCAGCGTCGTCGGCGTCGCTTCGGTTCCGGTCGCTCGGCTGGTCATCGCTCCTCGATCGCTCCGGCGCGGAAGAACACGCCGTCCATCTGCAGCTCGCGCGTAGTGCGGGCATCCACATAGCCCGGCAAGAAGAGCCAGGGAACATAGCCCAGGCCCTCGATCCGGGCGACCATCGTCCGCCAGTCCGGCTCGCCCTCGTAAAGCGGCACGAGCGCGAGCTCGAGCTGGAGGCCCACGACCCGATCGAGGATCCCGCTCGCTCCCTCGAGGGCGGCAGCTTCGCCGCCTTGCAGATCGAGTTTCACGAAGATCCGCCGGGCCGGGCTGCGGGTGAGCTCGGGCAACCCGTCGAGCCGGACCACCGGGACCTCGATCCGCCGGACCACCCGCGAGCTCGGCGAAAGGCGATCCAGGAGCGGGGTTCGGCGCTGGAGCGAGCTCATGTCGCTCTCGGCCGCGACCTCGAAGGTGGCGTGGCCCGCGCGCGCGCCCAAGGCCACCGGCGGTGCGACCCGCCAGGCGGGGTCGGCGGCCGCCCGGCGCACGAGCTCGCCGTGCAGCTCGGGGATCGGCTCGATCGAGAGGATCGGCCCGCGCCAGCCCGCTTCGCGCAACAGGCGCGCGTACTGGCCGAGATTGGCGCCGCCGTCCACCACCAAGTCGACGCCGTGCCGTTCCAGAGCGTTGAGGAGGCGGCGGATCGGCTCGCGCGCTTTGCGCAGCGGGACGAGCTCGAAACCGCAGGCGCGGGCCAGCCGGCGCAGCGTGTTCACGCGCGATCGACCAGGGCCAACACCTCGACCGGCTCGGGGACGCCTCGCAGCGGAAATCGGCCGAGGCTCTCGAGGAGCGCGGCGCCGCAGGAACACTGCGCGGCGAACGGCCCCGAGAGCACCACCTCGCGGTCGAGATCCTTGGCCAACTGCTGGAGCCGGGCGGCCACGTTCACCGCCGGACCGATCACCGTGAAGTCGAGCCGGGACGGGGTGCCGATGTTGCCGTACATCACGTCGCCCACGTGCAGCGCCAGGGCGAAGCGCAGCGGCTCGGCGCCGCGGCCGCGGCGGTCGTGGTTCAGCCGGGCGACCCCGCGGCGGGCCTCGATCGCCGCGCGCAGGGCACGGTGGCAGGCTGCGTGCTCCTCGAGCGGGAAGATCGCCAACATGCCGTCGCCGATGAATTTGAGGATCTCGCCGCCCTCGGCCTCGACCGGGGCGCCCATGGCCTCGAAGAACCCGTTGAGCGCCGCGATCACCTCGTCGCGCGGCAGCCGTTCGACGAGGGTCGTGAAGTCGCGCAGATCGCATTGCCAGATCGCCGCGCGGACCGTGGCACCGGTGCCGCGCCGGATCTCGCCGGCCAGGATCCGAGCACCGGCGTGGCGGCCGACATAGGTGTCCAGAAGGTTGCGGGTGATCCGGCGACTGGCGCGGATCTCGGCGGCCATCGCGAGCACGGGCAAGATCTCGCCCAGAGCGGCGAGATCGCCCGGCCGGAATCCGCCCGGTCGCTTGGTGGCCCAGGTGCAGGCGTGGCGGGTGCCGTCGCTGAAGGTCATGGGCATGGCCACGTAGTCGATCATGCCCTGGGCGCGCAGCTCGGCGTAGACCGGATAGTCGCGCGGAGCCGGTGCCTCGAGGTCGAGCCGCTGGTGGATGGCCTCCGCACCCTCGTAGAGGGCTCGCACCGGGCTTTCGAGGTAGCGCCGGTCGGTGAGCGAGTCGTGCCCGAAGAAGCCGATCTCGGCCACCTCCAGCCCCGGTCGCCAGACCAGCCGGGCCCCGTAGAACTGCGGGTGCAAGGTGCGCAGATGCAGGGTCGACCGGTCGATCGGCAGCCCGTCCTCGACGAGCCGGGCGCACAGGCCCGCGAACAAACGCTCGAGATGGGGCTCGCGCCCACTTTCCAACACCAGCCAGTCGATCCCCCGCAGCCGGACGGCCGGCCAGCGACCGGACTCGCGGGTCACGGGTGTCGTCCCTCGAGCTCGGCCAAGCGCAACGAGACCTCCGTCAAGCGCTGCGTGGTCTGGTGGAGACGCGCCGCGAGCTCGTGCATGATCTCCACCCCGATCTGGGGAAACTGGCTCACCAGGTTCAAGAAATTGTCCTTGGCGATCTTGAGGGTGTGGACCCGGGTGGTGGCCACCACCGTGGCCGTGCGGGGCACGTTGCACAGGATCGCGATCTCACCCACGATGTCGTCCTTGCCGAGGGTGGCGACCTTGATGCGGCCCTTGGGGGTGTCGACCAGCACGTCCGCTCGGCCCTCGAGGAGGATGAAGGCCGCATCGCCCGGCTCGCCCTGGTAGCAGAGCACGTCGCCCGGCTCGAAATCGAGATGCTCGGAGGTGAAGGCCAGGAGCTTGAGGCGGGCGGGGTCGACCTTGGCGAAGAGCGGGATCGCGCGCAGCGCTTCCACGTCGCGTTGCAAGCTCATCGCTCCTCCTCTCAGCTCGCGGCGAGCGCGCCCACCGGGCGAGCCGCCGTGACCTGCGCGAAGCTGCCTTCGGCCACCACCCGCCCGCGCTCCAGCACCACGACCCGCTCGAATCGGCTGGCCCACTGCGGATCCTGCAGCGACCAGATGATCGAACGGTCACGGAACGCGGCCAACAGGCCGTCGCGGACCAACGGCTGATCCGCGGCGTCGAGCGCTGCGGTCGGCTCGTGGAGCAGCACCAGTTCGGGGCGGCGCAGCACTTCGCGCGCGATCGCCACCTTCTGTCGCTGGGCCAGGGTCAGCCGGGCACCGCCGATGCCGCTCTCGGTCCGCAATCCGACCTCGATCACGGCCTCGCGCAGCCCGTGCCGGTCGACGACTTCGGCCAACAGTGCGGCCACCCGCACGGTGGCCTGGGCCTGGCCGTAGGCGATCTTGCCGAACAGGATGTTCTCCTGGATCGAGGCCGCCGGGTTGACCCGCTCGGGGTCGAAGAACGCGACGGCACCCGCGAGCTCGGCCGGGAGGTCGCGCCGGAACAGGCGACGCGCTTCGAGCAGACGGCCCTGCAGCGCCTCGTCCACCAGGCCCAGGCGATGACGGGCGACCACGAGCTTGAAGGGTAGGTCCAAGAGCCGATCGCGCTCGGCGCGCGGCAGGCGATCCAGTCGATCGAGGGTCGCCTTGCTCAAGATCGCTTTGAACTCCGGCAGATCCTCCGGCGCGATGAAGCTGAAACGGCGGTAATATTCGTGGTCGGGCGGGAGATCGGCGAACAGCTCGACCATGGTCTGGGCCAGTCGGTACCCGACCCGCTGCAGGTCGTCGACGAGGTCGGTGCGTTCCAGGATCGAGCGCACGTAAGGGTGGCCGGCCAGGTGATCGAGATCGAAGGCCTCGCCGATCGGCATCCCGAACAAGAGATTCTCGGCCAGCGTCGCGTTGGTGTTGTACCGGTCGGGATCGAACGGCTCCACCAGCCGGGCCAGTCGCTCGTCGCTCGCGAGCCGCTCGCGCATCGCGCGGCGCGCGTCGAGCAGCCGCCGGGCGAGCTCGGGGCGGTCGGCGGGCAAGGTGCCGCGCAGGCCGAATGCGTAGACCTCCTCGGTCAACCGGGCGACGTCGAGGGCGGCGATCATCGCCGGCAGCCGCTCTTCGGGTGAGCGGACGCCGGCGGCCTCCCAGTCGACCCACTCGGCGTCCAAGGGATCGGGCGAGTTGCCGGAGGCCAGGGCCTCGCGCCGCTCGCGCGCGTGGCGGAGCCGATCGGCGGCGCCCGGCTCGACCACACGGATCGGCCGATATTTGAGCCCGTAGAGCAGGTTGTCCTCGATCGTGCCGGCCACGAGCGCAGGTTCGCTGCCGATATAGGCGATCTTGCGGGCGCGGAGCGGCTCGGGGATGTCGTGGAGCGCCATTCCGTCGATCAGGACCCGTCCGGAGTCCGGCACCAACAGGCCGGCGAGCAGGAGCACGAGCTCCTCGCGCCCGCCCGCGGCCGGTCCCAGGAGTGCCACGCGACAGGGAAGCTCGAGCTCGAGATCGATCCCGTCGAGAACCGGTTCCCCGCCATCGTCCCGCAAGGTGACGCCGGCCACGCGCAAGCTCCCGCGGAAGGACGGTGTTCGGCCGGCCTCGCCGATCAGCAGCTCGGCGGGCTCCAGACCGGGTGGCGCGAACTGGGCCACCGTCTGCTCGTACTTGATGCGGACGTCGTACATCGTCTGGTAATAGGTCAAGAGCTCCTTCCACGGCGCCGAGAGGTCCTTGTGCGCGCCGACCACGGCCACCAGAGCCCCCAGCGTGATGTTCCCCTTGATGACGAGGTACCCGCCGATCGAGAAGAAGAAGAACGGCCCGAGTTGGGCGATGAAATTGTTGATGAATTTGATAAGGAATTTCTTCTTGTAGATCGCGAACCGGATCCAAAAAACCGTCCCCAGCTGCTCGCTGAAGCGGGCGAGCTCGTAGCGGGCGGTACCGTGAGCGTGGATCTCGCGGATCGTGGCGCAGGTCTCGCTGATCCGCTCGGCGTTGCGCCGGACCTGCCGGACCCGCTGCTTGGCGAGCTCGTTGACCTGCCTCTGCAGTCTCGGGATGAGCCAGATCTGCAACGGATAGAGGGCGATGGCGGCGAACCCCAGGATCGGATCCTGCACGAACATGAAGGTCAGGATGGTGAGCAGCGTGCCGCCCTGGAACGCCGGCACGGCCAAGGCGTCGCCCACGAACCCGCCGAGCGCTTCCGTCTCGGCGTTGATCATCTGCACGAGTTCGCCCTGGCTCACCTTGCGGAAGTGCGGCAAGGGAAAGCGCAACACGTGTTGGTAGAGCTGGTAGCGTAAGCGGCGCAGCATGCGCTCGGCGACGATGCCGGCGTAGACGTTCAAGACGTATTTCAAACCGCCGCCGATCAGGACGAGGATCAGGAACAGCCCGCACAAGGCGAAAAGATAGGTGGTCCGTTCCAAATCGTAGCCGAACAGCAGCCACGGACCGTCCGGATCCCCGAGCGCTCGGTTGATGATCAACTTCGGAAGCTCGAGCGAGTAGTACAGAGGGGGGAAAGAGAGGAAGGTGAGCCCGAGGATGGCGAGCTGCTGCCGCCAGCTGTACTTCAAAATGAAACGGAAGATCGTGGGTTCCATCGGGCTCGCCGTCCGGGACGATCCGATCCTACAGGTCGAGTGGGCGTTCAAGAAGCCGGGTGCGGGCGGGTGGTGGGGCGCGAGGCCCGAGCCGGTGCCAGGGGCAGGCGAAGTCGCGCGCGCAATCCGCCCTCGGGGCGGTTCGCCAGCTCCACCTCGCCGCCGTGGGCGCGGGCGATGCCACGGGCGATCGCCAAGCCCAGCCCCACCCCGCCGGTCTCGGTGGAGCGCGAGCTCTCCAGCCGGACGAAGGGCTCGAACACCTCCTCGAGCTTGTCGGCGGGGATCCCGGGCCCGTCGTCGTCGACTCGGACGACCGCCTCGTCGGCCTCCCGGCTCAGCGCGACCCGGGCCCGTTCGCCGTAACGCACCGCGTTCTCCACGAGGTTGCGCAGCGCCCGCGTGACGGCGGCGGGCCGCAGCCGGGCCACGATCGGTTCGCTCGCGACGAGCTCGACCGGTCGGCCGAGCTCGCGCAGATCCTCGACCACGCCTTCGACCAGCGCGGCGAGGTCGACCTCGCGGACCGGCTCGCCGGCGGCCTCGTCGCGCGCGAAGGCCAGCGTCGCCTCGACCATCCGCTGCATCTCGTCGAGCGTGGCGACGATCCGCTCGCGCGCCTCCTCGTCGTCGAGCAACTCGGCGCGCAGCCGCAGGCTGGTGATGGGGGTGCGCAGATCGTGGCCGAGGGCGGCGAGCAGCCGGGTCCGATCGGCGACGAACCGAGCGAGGCGCTCCTGCATGCGGTTGAACGCCGCGATCGCCCGGCGGACCTCCTCGGGCCCCTGCTCGGGAATGGGCTCCCCGGGTTCGCCGCGGCCCAGGCGCTCGGCCGCGTCGGCCAGCCGGGCGAGCGGCCGGGTCGCGAACCGGGCTCCGGCGAGGACCGCGCCGATCAACAGACCCGTCAGCAGCAGGAGCATGACCGCGTAGGGACGGGCGAAGGTCGGTGGGGCGGGTGCAGGCAGGTCGGCACGGGCGTTGAGCCAGCGGCCGTCGGGTAGGGCGATCGACAGCGCGGCGACGCGGGGACGGCGCCCCCACCAGGCCTCGACCGGGTCTTCGGGATCGGCATGGCGACGACCGTGCGGCGGGGGCTGGATGCGCACGGCCGCCGCGGCCGGTCCCAACTCGCGGGCCAGGCGACGCGCCAGCGGGTGGCGCTGGGCACGCGCCCCCTCCTCCACGAGTGGTCGGTCCTCGACCGAAACAACGAGCGGCCGACGGCCGAGCGCCGCCACCACCGCCGCGTGGTCGGCTCGCGGCGTCTCGACGAGCAAGCGGACCAGGGGCACGATCTGCTCGACGATCCGCTCGCCACGCAGCTCCTCGAACGCCTGGCTGCGCTCGTCGGCGAAGATCCACAAGGCGATCGTTTGCGCCGCGAGGACCGCCAACAGCACGAGCGCCACGAGCCGTCCGGCCAAGGTGCGCGGCCAGGGCCGGATCATTCGCGGATCACCTCGGCCTCGAAGCTGTAGCCGCCGCCTCGATGAGTGCGGATGAGCTCGGGTCGTTTGGGATCGCGCTCGATCTTGCGGCGCAGTCGCACGACCTGGTTGTCGATCGCCCGATCGAACGGCGCCGCCTCGCGGCCGCGGGTGAGATCCAACAGCTGGTCGCGCGAGAGCACCATCCGCGGATGGTCGAGGAACGCCGCGAGCAACAGGAATTCGCCGGTGGAAAGCGGGACCACCACCCCGTCCGGGCCGACGAGCTCCCGCCGGCCGACCTCGAGCGTCCAGCGATCGAAGCGGATCCGCTCGCCGGTCGGCCGGCCGCGCCGCGGCGGCAGCGCGTGCGCCCGGCGCAGCACGGCCTTGATCCGGGCCACGAGTTCCCGAGGGTTGAACGGTTTGCTCACATAATCGTCGGCCCCCATCTCGAGGCCGACGATGCGGTCGGTCTCCTCTCCGAGGGCGGTCAGGAGCACGATCGGCACGTCGCCGCCGGCGCGCAGCTGGCGGCACAGCGACAAGCCGTCCTCGCCCGGCATCATGATGTCCAACACCACGAGGTCGATGGCGGCGGCCTGCAGGACCTTGCGCGCCGCTGCCGCGCTCTCGGCGGTGCTCACGCGAAAGCCGTGCTTGGCCAGATAGCGGGCCAGCGGCTCGCGGATGTCACGATGGTCGTCGACGACCAGGATGTGCGGCCGAGGCACCTCGTCCATGGCCCCATTCTGCCCTCGGCTCCGGTCGAACGCACGCCGGGCCTGTGTCGCGCTCGGTCACGGGGTTCGCCACCCACGACGGTCGGCGACGATTCGCGGGGCCGCCCGACACGACTGCGCGACGGAAGAGTGCTCGAAGAAGGCGGTGGGCAACAGAGGGATGGAGGACCCGACCATGGCAACCTGCGCAGACGGGCTCGAGCGGTCGGCCGGTTCGCGCCGGCGCGTCCTGGTCCTGCTCGTGGCGGGCGGCCTCGTGCTGGCCGCGCTGGCCGGGGCGACCGCCGGGCTCGCCGACGGCTGGCACGGCCGCTTCGGTCCCGCCGGCCGCGGCCCCGGGGTGATGGGCGGGATGCTGTTCGACCAGCTCGATCGCGACGGCGACGGCAAGGTGACCCGGGCGGAGATGGAGAGCTGGCGCGAGGAGCGCTTCGCGGCCGCCGATCGCAACGGTGACGGCCGGATCGATCCCGGCGAGTTCGAGGCCTTCTGGCTCGAGGTGACCCGGCCGATGCGGATCCGCGCCTTCCAATTCCTCGACGCCGACGGCGACGGGGTGGTCACGGCGGCCGAGCTGCAGCGGGCGAGCGATCGGGCTTTTCTGCGGCTGGACCGGAACCGGGACGGGGTTCTGGAGTGGGCTCCGGCACCCGTGGGCGAGCGGCCGCGACACGGCCGCGGCCCGCAATAGCGGCTCGGGCGCGAGGAACGGTCGGAGCGCAGGGAGCGGCACCGCGGCGGCGGTCGAGCAGGGGACGGCGGTGGGTGGCCCGTACCCGTTCGGCCGGTCTCATCCGATACGGCGCAGTGCGGCAGCGGCCGCAGCGGTGCGGTTCTCCACGCCCAGCTTCGCGAAGATCCGTTCCAGGTGGTTCATGACGGTGCGCGGCCTCGATCCCGGCATCCGGGCGATGTCCCGGTTCGATTTGCCTTGCGCGAGCCAGGCCAGGACCTCGGCCTCGCGCCGACCGGGACCGAAGGCGGCGGCCAGCCGTTCGGCCGTCCCCTCGCCGTCCACCGCTGCGGCACGGACCACGAGCTCGCCGTGCGGCGAGCGGCCGATCGCGGTGAGGCCGATCGTCCGTTTCGGCCCGGCGAGCCGCAGCTCGACGGCATCCGCCCAAGCGCGCAGGGCGCGGGTCGCGAGCCACGCGCGAAGCTCCGGTCGCTCGACCACTCGTTCGGGTTCCATCTCCAAGCACGCGACGACGAGCTGGCGCGCGGCCGGGGAGGCCCACACCAACCGGCCCTCGGGGTCCAGAGCCAGGATGGCCCCGGCCGTCGCCTCGAGCGCCACGTGGGCGGCGCGGACGAGTCGGGCGTTCGCAACGTGAACGGCGACCCGGGCCACGAACTCGTCGGGCCTGACCGGCTTGGTGAAATAGTCGACCCCACCCGCCTCGAGGCCCGCCAGGACCGACCGGGGTGTCGGCCGGTCCGGTCATGAAGATTACGGGCGTGTAGCCGAAGCAGGGATCGGACTTGATGCGCCGGCACGTCTCGAACCCGTCGAGGCCCGGCATGCGGGCATCGAGCAGGATCACGTCGGGCGTGACGCGCTCGACGATTCGCAGCGCGGTCGGGCCGTCGCGCGCGAGGAGGGCCGAGACGCGGGCCGCTTCGAGGGCCTCGAGGAGCGGGGCCACGCTGGGTGGATCGTCGTCGACGAGGAGCGCGACTTCGGCGGTGAGCGCAGGCCGCGCAGTCGAGCTCGCGGAGGCGGGGTTGGTGGTTCGATCCTCGGCGTTCATGACGCCACTCCGCGAGCAACCGCTCGAGCGCGGCGAGGTCGAACCGATCGAGCCGCTCGCGGGCCGGCCGGGCGAAGCGGGTGGCCTCGGGCCCGGCCTCGTCGAGCCGCTCCAGGGCGCGGGCGATCCCGTACACGTGGCCGATCTCGAGGGCGCGTACGATTGGATCCAGCAGAGGAACCGGCACAGGTGCGGGCCGTTCCTGCGGCATCTGACACGACGACCCGCCCCGTCGGAGGTGGGGCTCCACCGTGGGGGCCGAGATTCCCGCGGCGGATCCCTCGGCCTTCCCCGCATCCTCGTCTGCTTCCGTCCACTCGAGGCCGAGACGGAGCTGGAGCAGTCCCAGCGGCGCCGGGAGCTGGATCGGCTTGGCGAGGAAGCCGTCGTGTGGAGTCCGCTCGCGCCGCTCGCGGAGCCGATCGGCCACCTGCTCGGCACCGTGGGCCGAAACCTTGACGACCGGCAGGCCCGGTCCGTGCTCCGCCCTCAGTCGCTCGGCCACTGTCCAGCCGTTCACACCGGGCATCGCCACGTCGACGAGCCCGAAGTCGGGGCGTTCGTCGGCGGCGAGGGCGAGAGCGGTAGGGTCGCTCTCGGCGACCTTGAGGTCGAACCCGAGCGGTGTCAGCAGATCGGCGAGCAAGCGGCGATGCGCGGCGTTGTCGTCGACCAGGAGGATCGTGCGACGCGGCCCGCGATAACCGCGAATACGTCGTTGCGAGGAGGCGCCCAACCCTTCGTCCGCCAGCCGCGGGAGCAGTAGGCGCAGCTTGAAGCAGGAGCCGACGCCCACCCGGCTCTCGAACCCCAGCTCGCCACCCGGGAGGTCGACCAGGAGCCGGGTGATCGTGAGCCCGAGGCCGGTCCCCGGCACCGGCCGGTCCGGATCCTCGACCCGCACGAAAGGTTCGAAGATCTGCTCGCGATCGGCTTGCGCGATGCCCCGGCCCGTGTCCTCGACGAGGAAGGTCGCGACGTCGTTGCGGTAGGTCACCGCGAACCGCACGTGCCCTCGATCCGTGTACCGCACCGCGTTGGAGAGCAGGTTGACGAGGAGCTGGCGAAGCCGACGTGGGTCGGCGGTGACCCGAGTGGGCACGGTCGGCTCGAGCTCGAGCACGAAGTCGAGTCCTTTCTCCCCTGCCTCGAGCCGGAACAGAGCCGCCAACTGCTCGACCGTTTCCCGGAGCCCGGTCGGCGATCGGTGGATCTCCAATCGACCCGCCTCGACCTTCGAGATGTCGAGCAAACTTTCGATGAGATCGGCCAAGTGCTCGGTCGACCGCCGGATCACCCCGATCGCGGCGAGCCGGTGCGGTGGGACGGCGGGGTCGTCCTCGAGCAACTGCGCGTAGCCCAGGATCGCATTCAAGGGTGTGCGCAGTTCGTGGCTGATGCCGGCGACGTACCGGCTCTTCGCTTCGTTGGCGGCTTCGGCCTTCTCCTTGGCCCGTTGCAGTTCGGCAACGGTCCGCTCGTGGGCACGGATCTCCTCGATCATCAGGCGGGTGTGCCGTTCCCGTTCGCGGTCGGCGAGCAATCGGCTCTCCCGAGCGAGCGTCTAAAGCCAGGCCGCCACGCCGACCACGTGCCAGAGAAGTCCCGTGGCCAATCCGAACCCGCGGGCGAGCGCGGCTCGGCCCTGCGGATCAAGGCTGGGTGCGACCGCTTCGTGGGCGAGCAGCAGCACGAAGCCGATGACCAGCACGAAGCTCGTCCAGACCGCCGCGAAGACGACGTAACGCGAGCGCAGCCAGCGTCGGGGCAGCGGCGGGAGATGGCGTAAGACGAGCTCGTCGAACTGGCGCTCGATCGGGGCCTGCAGGAGCCACAGGTCGGCGCAGCGCGTCTCGAGAGCACGGCACAGCCAGCAAATCGGTGCCGCGTGGAACGGGCACGCGACCATGTCTTCGCGATCGAACCGGTGCCGGCAGATTGGGCTGGGCCGCTCGCCGGGCGGCGCCGTAAGGTCGGCCGGCCGCGCGAGGTAGTACCGACCGCGGGTCGCCCAAGCGACGAGTGGTCCCAGGAAAAAGGGCATGGCCAAGGCGAGGAAGCTCGAGCAGGCGGCGGCGGTCGGGCCCAAGAGACCGCCGTAGGCGGACAGCCCGACGACACAGCCGGCCGTCATGGCGAGGGCGCCCACGGGGTTGACATCGAACAGATGACCTCGACGAAACTCGATCCCCGGAGGGCTCCAGCCGAGCGGCTTGTTGATCACGAGATCGGCGGTGATCGCCGCGATCCGGGCGGTGGCCACGTGGCCGAAGACCGCGAGCGTCTGCTTGAGTGCTCCGTACACCCCGAACTGGACGAGCATCAGAGCGATCACGACGTTCAAGACGAGCCACACGACGCGGCCCGGATGGCTGTGGGTCAGTCTCGCGAAGAAGTTCGACCAGGCGATCAAGCCAGCGTAAGCGTTCGTCACGTTGATTTTGAGCTGCGGCAACAGGACGAAGAGGCCGGTCAGCAGGAGAGCTGGCTCGGCACCGACCAGATTCTCCCAGGCCAGGAGGTACATGGCGGTGGGCTCGTGGGCCTCGGCCGGGGGCGCCCCCGAACCGATGACCAATAAAGCGAGCCAGGCCCCGATCGCCATCTTGACCGCACCGATGACGGCCCAACCCGGGCCGCCCGTGAGCAGGGCCAGCCACCAGGCGCGGCGTGCCCGGCGGTCGTGCGGTTCGGGCAAGAAACGCAGAAAATCGACCTGCTCGCCGATCTGGGCGGTGAGCGCGAAAGCGACTCCGGCTGCCGTTCCGACACGTAACGGATCGAGCTCGCCCTGACCCACGGTCGAGACGCCGGGCGAGGTGGCCGGTAACGCGAAGAGCGCCAGGAGCGGAAGGATGTGCAAGCCCACCCAGAGCGGTTGGGTCCAGGCCTGGAACGTCGCGATCCGCGTGAAGCCGTGGGTGACGAGCGGGACGACGACCAGACCGTTAAGGAGATAGGCCAATCCGAGGGGCACGCCGAAACAGCGCTCCAGGGCGTGGCTCAAGATCGCCGCTTCGAGGGCGAAGAAAATGAACGTGAAGCTCGCGTAGATCAGCGAGGTGACGGTCGAGCCCGGATATCCGAAACCGGACCGCGGGTCAAAAGATCGCTCGGGCCGCGTGCAGGGCGATCGGCAAGCCGGTGAGGAACAGCACCAGACCCACGAGGCCGATGGCGACGAGGGCGTTGGCGAAGCCGTGCGAGACGGCGAGCGCCCCACCGATCGCCTCTAACGCGAGGAACGAGAACGAGCCCAGCGCGGTGTTGGCGACCCGGCTCGCCGGCCATCGCCGGGCCCGGCGCGCCGTGAAGCGGAGGGCGAAGTCCTCCAGGGTCTCGTTGGCGACCCATTGATTGTAGATGCTCCGCGCCCGCTCCACGCCGGGCGATCGCTCGTTTCGCCCTACTCCCGACGCGCCCGACGGCGCCGCGACCTGCCGACCCTCCATCCCTTGGCCGACCCGAAGCGCCCTCGATCCGCCGCGTTTTTCATAGCGGCGAATTTTACGCAGCGCACTACGTAATTTCGCGGATTGGGTCGAACGCCGGGCTGCCGCATCGAAGAGCCAGCGCTCGTAGGGATCAGCGAGAGGAGGAGAGCGACGATGGCATTTCTCGAACCAGTCCGGCTCGGTCCCCTTCTGTCGCGTCGCACCATGGTGGCCGGAGCGGCCTGAGCGATCGGCGCGTTGCTCGCACCCCGGGCCCTGCGCGCCTCGGAGTGGCCGACGGCTCGCGTCAACACCACGCGCCTCGTGGTCACCGACAGCACGGTGACGATCGGGATTCTCCATTCGCTCACCGGCACAATGGCCATCTCCGAGACCGGTTCGATCCAGGCCGAGAAGCTCGCGATCGCCCAGATCAACGCCGCGGGCGGCGTCCTCGGCCGGAAGATCGAGTTCATCCAGGAGGACGGGGCCTCCGATTGGCCGACCTTCGCCGAGAAGGCCCGCAAGCTCCTTGTCAACGACCGGGTTGCCGCGGTCATGGGATGCTGGACGTCGGCGAGCCGCAAGGCCGTGTTGCCGGTGTTCGAGCAGCACAACGGCATGCTCTATTACCCGACCTTCTACGAGGGCTTGGAGCAGTCGCCCAACGTCATCTACACCGGCCAGGAAGCGACCCAGCAGATGTTCGCCGGCCTCGACTGGGTCGTTCGTACCAAGGGCGCCAAGACCTTCTACCTGCTCGGTTCGGATTACATCTGGTGGCCGCGCACCTCCAACAAGATCGCGCGCAAGCACATCGAAAAGCTCGGGCTGCAGGTCGTCGGCGAGGAGTACTATCCGCTCGGCGATACACGATTCATTTCGGTGATCAACAAGATCAAGCTCCGCACGCGCGACGTAATCTAAGCGATCATCGCGGGCGATTCGAACGTAGCGTTTTACGAGCAGCTCGAGGTGGCGGGCATCGACATGACGAAAGAGCAACCGCTTCTCTTGACGATTTCGTTGACCGAGGACGAGATCCGCGGAATCGGTGGCGAGAACATCGTCGGTGCCTAGTCCTGCATGAAATAGTTCCGGAGCCTCGACAATCCCAACAATCACGCCTTCGTGAAGGCGTTCAAGGAGATGTGGAGCCAGGACATGGTGATCGGTGACGTCACCCAGGCGGCCTATCTCGGTCCGTGGCTCTGGAAAGCGGCCGTGGAAAAGGCCGGTTCGTTCGACGTCGACATGGTCCGCAAAGCGAGCCCCGGGATCGAGCTCACCATCCCGCCCGAGGGCTACGTCCGGATCCACGGGAACCATCACCTCTGGTCGCGGACCCGCGTCAGACGGGCTCGCGCCGATGGTCAATATGAGGTCGTTTTCGAGACGGCCGATCTGATCGAGCCCAACCCGTTCCCCGAAGGCTATCAGTGAACGTCGGGCCACGAGCCGGAGGGCGGTGATGTTCGAGGACTATACCTTGGGGAATTGGCTTCGACCCTGGCGATGCAGGGTTTCGCCGCCCTCATCGTGTTCGCCGTCTATCTGCTGATGGCGTTGGGCCTGGCGATCATTTCAGGACAGATGGGCGTGATCAAATTGGCGCACGGCGAGTTCATGATCCTGGGCGCCTAGATGACCTACCTGTCTGCCAATCTGTTCGAGACTCTTCTGCCCGACCTCTACGCGATCTATTTGTTGGTGGCGATCGTCCTCGCTTTCTTCGCCGCCGGCGCGGCCGGGATGGCCGTCGAGTGGGCGCTCATCCGACATCTCTACCGCCGGTCCTTGGATACCCTGCTCGCGACCTGGGGGGCTCAGCCTGGTTCTCTAGCAAGCCTGCCGCTCGATCTTTGGGGTCCGCGAGGTGGGTGTCCGCATTCCCGATTGGATGATGGGCTCGATCGCGCTCGGCGAGACGATCGAGGTGCCGTTCGACGGTCTCATCGTCATGGGCCTAGCCTTGGTCATCACGAGCGTGGTCGTCTTCTTTTCTACCGTTTCGCTCGGGGATTGCACGTTCGGGCGGTGGTCACGAACCGGACGATGGCGGGTGCGGTCGGGATCGATACGGTGCGGACGGATCGGCTCACCTTCGCTGTGGGATGCGGAATTGCCGGTGTCGTCGGATCGGCGTTCACGATGATCGGCTCGACCGGACCGACGGCCGGGCAGCTCTACATCGTCGACACGTTTCTGGTTGTGGTGTTCGGCGGCTCGGGGAGGCTGTTCGGTACCGTGGCCTCGGCCTTCACGATCAGCCAAACTCAATCCGTCCTCGAGTTCTTCCTGTCGGGCTCGATGGCCAAAGTTCTGACCTTGCTCACCGTGGTGAGCATCTTGATGTTGCGTCCTCAGGGCCTGTTCTCTCTCGCTCTTCGCAAGTGAGTCAGCGCAGCGTACCATGCGTGTCGAACGCCATCCTCTCTGGACGCCGGGTGAACGCGCGGGTTGGGCCGCACTCGTCCTGGTCGTCTTCGTTCTGCTACCGTTCTTCCTCGATGCGTTCCGCCTGAATCTTTTCGGCGAATATCTATATTACGCGTTCGTGACCACGGGGCTCGTCTTGTGTTGGGGGCTCGGTGGTATTCTCTCCTTGGGTCAGCGCGTGTTCTTCGGGCTGGGCGGCTACGCCATCGCGATGTTCCTCGAGCTCGAGGCCTCGACGCCCGAGGCCACCGCGATCCAATCGACCCCCGGCATCCCCGACTTCATGGATTGGAATCAGGTCACGGCCCTGCCGTTCTGGTGGAAGCCCTTCGCGAATCTGCCCTTCACGCTCGTGGCGATCGTGGCCGTGCCGGTGGCGGTGGCCTTCGTGATCGCCCTCGCCATGTTTCGCCGGCGCGTGGGCGGCGTCTATTTCGCGATCATCACGCAAGCGATCGCCGCGATCCTCACGGTCGTGATCATCGGTCAGCGGGGTTGCACGGGAGGCGTCAACGGCATCACGGATCTGAGCACTCTGGCGGGTGGGGACATCCGGACCGACGAGGCCAAGACGATCCTCTACTTCGTCAACGGTGGTCTCCTGTTCCTGTGCCTCGCGCTCGCCCAGTGGGTGCGCAAGGGCAAGGTCGGACGGCTGCTCGTGGCCATCCGCGACCAGGAGGATCGGGTGCGCTTCTCCGGATACGACGTGGCCGCGTTCAAGATCTTCGTGTTCTCCATGGCGGCGGCAATGGCCGCGATCGGTGGGGCGATGTTCACACTCCAGGTCGGCTTCATGTCGCCCACGCTGATCGGCGTCGTGCCCTCGATCCAGATGGTCGTGATGTGCGCCGTGGGTGGCCGGCATTCGCTCCTAGGCGCCGTCTACGGGGCCGTCCTCGTGAATTGGGCGCAGACCCTCTTCTCCGAGGCCTTCCCGGAACTCTGGCTGTTCGCGATGGGCGGCTTGTTCATCGCCGTGGTCATGGCCTTCCCTCGGGGGCTCGCCGGTCTGAGGGCCGACCACGTGGCCGCACCGCTTCGCCGCTAAACCGACCTCGCTCCGGGCGACGCCGGGGCGGACCTCGCACCGCCGCACCGCGTGTCCTGAGGAGGTCTCGCCCGTGCCCGCCACCACACCTCTCCACGACACCGATTTCCTGCTCGCGGTCGAGGGCCTCACGGTTTCCTTCGACGGGTTCAAAGCCGTCGACGGCGTCACGTTCTACGTCGACGCCGGCGAGATCCGCGTGATCATCGGCCCCAACGGAGCGGGCAAGACCACCGTTCTCGACCTGATCTGCGGCCGGACGCGGGCGAGCGCGGGCTCGGTCCGCTTCAAGGGGCGCGAGCTGTTGACGCTGCGCGAGGATGCGATCGTCCACGCCGGTGTCGGTCGGAAGTTCCCGAACCCGTCGGTCTACGAAGATCTCTCGGTCTTCGAGAACCTCGAACTCGCCTATCCGAGCGGTTCGGCGGTCGCCGGCGCCCTGTTCTTCCGCCGGACCCGAGAGGTGTGCGAGCGGATCGAAGAGGTGGCGCACACCGTGTTCCTCGCCGATCGGCTGGACGAGAAGGCGGGACTGCTCAGCCACGGACAGGCGGGACTGCTCAGCCACGGACAGAAGCAGTGGCTCGAGATCGGCATGCTCCTCATCCGGAAACCGGAGCTGATGATGTTGGACGAGCCCATCGCCGGCATGTCGATCGCGGAACGCAAGCGGACCGCGGAATTGTTGCACCGGATCCTGGCCGTTCGTTCGGTGATCGTGATCGAGCACGACCTCGGCTTCGTGAAGGACATCGCCCACAAGGTCACGGTCCTCCACCAGGGAAAGGTCCTGAGCGAAGCCTCGCTCGACCAGGTCCGAGCGGATCCGCGGGTGGTCGAGGTCTATCTCGGGCATTGAGGACGCGGACATGCTGGCGATTTCCGAGCTCGAGGTGGCCTACGGCCAGTCGGTCGTGCTCCGGTCGGTCACCACGAGCCTGGCCGAGGGCGAGATCGTGGCACTCCTGGGCCGCAACGGCATGCGCAAGACCACCTTGATGAGGGCGCTCAAGGGGATCCTGCCGGCGCGCTCCGGGCGGATCACGCTCGACGGGTGGGACCTCCGCGCGATGCGGTCCTTCGAGCGGGCCCGCGCGGGGCTCGCCTACGTGCCCCAGGGCCGTGGAATCTTCGGCAGCCTCACGGTCGAGGAGAACATCGCGACCGGCCTGGCGGCGAGCGGACGGTGCCGGGCGATCTCTACGCCCTGTTCCCGGCGCTCCAGACCATGCGCCAGCGCCGCGGTGGCAACCTGTCCGGTGGCCAGCAACAACAGCTGGCCATCGCCCGGGCGCTCGCGCCGCGCCCGAAGGCGCTGCTGCGCGACGAGCCGACCGAGGGGATCCAACCCTGGATCGTCCGCGAGCTGGCCCGGACGCTGCGCCGGACCCGGGACGAGCGAGGCGTGGCCATCTTGCTCGCGGAGCAGGTGTTGAGCTTCGCCCTCGAACTGGCCGACCGCGTGCTGGTCATCGAGAACGGCCGGCTCGTCCACGAAGCCGCGCGCGGCGCGTTCGACGAAGCGTCGCTCACCCGCTTTCTCGCGGCCTGAGTTCTCGCGGCGCAACCCTAGAGGAGGCATGCCATGCCCGAGGTTCTCATCGAGGTCGATCTCGCGCAATCGCCCTACACGAACCCGAAAGGTCACAATCGCTGGCACCCGGACATCCCCATGGCGGCGTGGGTCGAGCCGGGGGCGGACTTCATCGTCGAAACCTACGATTGGACAGGAGGTCAGATCAAGAACGAAGACGACGCGAGGGACGTGCGCGACGTCGTCCTGGCCCGAGTGCATTTCCTCTCCGGACCGATCGGCGTCAAAGGCGCCGAGCCGGGCGATCTTTTGGTCGTCGAGATTCTCGACATCGGGGCGAAGCCGGATACGCTGTGGGGCTTCGACGGCTTCTTCTCGAAGAAGAACGATGGCGGCTTTCTGACAGATCATTTTCCGTTGGCGCAGAAATCGATCTGGGACTTCGAGGGACTGTTCACCGGCTCGCGCCACGTCCATGGCGTGCGGTTCGCCGGGCTCATCCATCCCGGGCTGATCGGCTGCCTGTTCGACCACGAGCTGTTGGCCACGTGGAACGCCCGTGAGCGCGCGCTGATCGCCACCGATCCCGACCGCGTGCCGCTGCTGGCGGCGCCCCCGGACGGCGGCCCGACCGCCCGCATGGGCGGGTTCGTCGGGGCCGCTCGCGACGAGGCCGCCGCGGAAGCGGCGCGGACCGTCCCACCACGCGAACAGGGCGGGAACTGTGACATCAAGGATCTGTCACGTGGCTCGCGGATCTTCCTCCCTGTCTACGTGCCGGGCTCAGCATGGGCGATTTGCACTTCTCCCAGGGGGACGGCGAGATCACCTTCTGTGGCGCCATCGAGATGGCCGGTTGGCTCCACTTGCGGGTGTCGCTGATCAAGGACGGCGTCAGTCGCTACGCAATCAAGAACCCGATCTTCAAGCCGTCGCCCATTGTCCCTCGCTAAGACGACTACCTCATCTTCGAAGGCACTGCGGTCGACGAGCACGGCACCCAACACTGTCTCGACGTCACGGTCGCCTATCGGCAAGCCTGTCTCGACGCTATCGAATACCTCACGCGCTTCGGCTGGTCGCGAGCCCAGGCCTACGCGATCCTCGGGGTCGCTGCGATCCAGGGCCACATCTCGGGCGTGGTCGACATCCCCAACGCCTGCGCCGAGCTGTGGCTTCCGACCGCGATCTTCGAAGGTAATCTCACACCCGGGCCGAGCGGCCCGCAGCCGCTCGTCCAACCGGGCATCGACGTGCCGACCGCCCCCGATCTGTGGGGGCGCCGTGCCGGTCTACGAGTTCCTCTGCCGCGAGCGCGGTCTCTTCGAGGAGGTCCGGCCGATGGCGGCGTTCGCCGATCCCTGTCCCTGCCCGCGCTGCGATGTGCCGGCTCCGCGTGTGCTCGTGACGGCACCGCGGCTCGCCGCCCGGGATCGCGCGCGGATGCGGGCGCGCGCGATCAACGAGCGGGCGGCCCACGAGCCCAAGCGTCTGTCGCGTCACGAGCCGGGCTGCGCGTGTTGCAGCGGGAAGCGGGCCTCTGGCCGAGCCGCCCTGGAGTGCCCGGATGGTTCGCGTAGTTTTCCCACGACTCGGCCCTGGATGATTCCCATTGACCGACGGCACCCGGCCGCGGTCGATCCGCAGCCGGGTCGCACCGGCGGGTCGCGCCGATGTCGACGGTCATCGCGCCGCGTTGCGGCGCCTGTGCGCCCGGCTATCGTTCCCCGGATCGATCGAGCGGAGGTCCGGGCATGAGCGTGTACCGTGCGATCTGGGAACGCAGCCTGCGCGATCCGGCGGGCTTCTGGGGCGAGGCCGCCGAGGCCTTGCACTGGGACCGGCGCTGGGACCGGGTATTGGATTCCTCGCGCCCACCCTTTTATCGGTGGTTCGAAGGCGGCCTCCTCAACACTTGCTTCAACTGCGTCGATCGCCACGTGGCCGCCGGCCGGGCGACGCAGACCGCGATCATCCACGACAGCCCGGTCACCGGGACCATCCGCACGCTCACTTACGCCGAACTCCAGGACCAGGTGGCGCGGTTCGCAGGCGCCCTGGTGCGGCTCGGCGCGCGCAAGGGCGAACGGGTGATCATCTACATGCCGATGGTCCCCGAGGCGGTCGTGGCGATGCTCGCCTGCGCGCGGATCGGGGCCATCCATTCGGTGGTGTTCGGGGGGTTCGCGAGCCACGAACTCGCCAAGCGGATCGACGACGCCAAGCCGCTCCTCGTGGTCTCCGCGTCCTGCGGCATCGAGCCGGGCCGGATCGTCCCCTACAAGCCGCTTCTCGATGCCGCGATCGAGCAGGCCTCGCACGCGCCGCGCCATTGCATCGTGCTGCAGCGGCCGCAGCTGCGCGCGGAGCTGCGCCCCGGCCGCGACCTGGACTGGGAGGAGGCGATGGCCGGCGCGCATCCGGTGGATTGCGTGCCGGTCGCGGCCACCGATCCGCTCTACATTCTCTACACGAGCGGCACCACCGGTCAGCCCAAGGGCATCGTCCGGGACAATGGCGGCCACGCCGTGGCGCTTTTGTGGAGCATGCGCAACATCTACGGCGTCCAGCCGGGCGAGGTCTATTGGGCGGCGTCCGACGTCGGCTGGGTCGTGGGCCACAGCTACATCTGCTACGGACCCCTGCTCAACGGCAACACCACGGTGGTCTACGAAGGCAAGCCCGTGGGCACACCGGACCCCGGTGCCTTCTGGCGGGTGATCGCGCAGCACGACGTCAAGGTGCTGTTCACGGCACCGACCGCTTTCCGGGCGATCCGCAAGGAGGACCCCGAGGGCCAGCATTTGAAGCGCTACGATCTCTCACGGTTCCGCGCCCTGTTCCTGGCCGGTGAGCGCTGTGATCCCGACACGCTCCTGTGGGCGGAGGCCCAGCTCGGTGTGCCGGTGATCGACCACTGGTGGCAGACCGAGACGGGCTGGGCGATCTGCGCCAACCCGCTCGGCATCGAGAAACTTCCGGTCAAGCCCGGATCGCCCACGGTGCCGATGCCCGGCTACGACGTCCGGGTGCTCGACGAAGAAGGCCGAGAGGTGGCGCCGGGTCAGCTGGGGGCGATCTGCATCAAGCTGCCGCTGCCGCCATCGTGTCTGCCGACCTTGTGGAACGCCGACGAGCGGTTCGTCCAATCCTATCTGTCACGCTATCCGGGCTATTATTTGACCGGGGACGCCGGCTTCAAGGACGAGGACGGCTATCTGTTCATCATGAGCCGGATCGACGACGTCATCAACGTCGCCGGCCACCGTCTGTCGACCGGGGCCATGGAGGAGGTCCTGGCGGCGCATCCCGACGTGGCCGAGTGCGCGGTGATCGGTGTGGCCGACGAGCTCAAGGGCGAGTTGCCCTTGGGGTTCGTGGTGCTCAAGGCCGGCGTCGAGCGCGCCAACCAGGTGATCGAGAAGGAGCTGGTCCAGAAGGTCCGCGAGGAGATCGGGCCGGTGGCGGCGTTCAAGCTGGTGGCCGTCGTCAAGCGGCTGCCCAAGACCCGTTCGGGCAAGATCCTGCGCGGCACCATGAAGAAGATCGCCGACGGCCAGCCCTGGACCATGCCGGCGACGATAGACGATCCGACGATCCTGGACGAGATCGCCCAGGCGCTGGCCCGACTGGGCTATCCGCGGGGGCGCTCCGCTCCAGCTTGAGTTCACAGAGCGCGGGACGCTCGTCGGGCCCGTCGCCACGCGCCCACTCTGGGCAACACGGTATCGATCAGCTATCGAGACGGCGGCCGCCTGGCCGCCGTCGTCGTTCGGTCACGATGCTGTCACGTGATTTTCGGATTCACCGCGGGCCATCGCCGGAGGATCGAAGCATGGACGAGACCCGGGCGGTGATCGCCTTGCAGGCACTCGCCCAGCCCACGCGGCTGCAGGTCGTGCGGCTGCTGATCGCCGCCGGTCCCAACGGCCTGCCGGCGGGCGCGATCGCCGAGCGCGTGGGCGTGCAGCCGTCCACCCTGTCGTTCCACCTCAGGGAGCTCGACCGCGCCAATCTGGTCCGGTCCTGGCGCCGTGCGCGACGGATCTTCTACGCCGTCGAATTCGAGACCATGCGGCAGCTCTTGAGCTTCCTCACCGAAGCGTGCTGCAACGGGCATCCCGAGATCTGTGGCGGCCTGCTCCAACCGATCCGCGAGGTCACCGCGGCGGCCGGCAGCTGTCGCGGCGCGGCGGCGTCGGAGGGGTGCCGTGACCGATAGGGTCCGCAACGTGCTGTTCCTGTGCACCGGCAACTCGGCCCGCTCGATCATGGCCGAGTGTGCGCTCGGCCGCTGGGGTGCCGGTCGCTTCCGGGCCTTCTCCGCCGGCAGCCACCCCAAGGGCGAGGTCCATCCCCTCACCCTCGCCACCTTGCGCGCCCTCGGCTACGCGACGGAGGGCTTGCGCTCCAAGAGCTGGGACGAGTTCGCACGGCCGGGTGCCCCACCCCTCGATTTCGTGTTCACCGTTTGCGATGCGGCCGCCGGGGAGGTCTGCCCCGTCTGGCCGGGGCAGCCGATCACCGCTCATTGGGGCGTCGAGGACCCGGTGGCCTTCGAAGGCTCGGAAGACCAGCGCCTCCGGTTCTTCAGGCGAGTCTACGGATACCTCGAAAATCGCATCAAGCTGTTCGTGAGCCTACCCCTGGATTCACTCGACCGGCTGGCCTTGCAACGCCGAGTCGACGAGATCGGTCGGCTGCGGCCCGACGGCGCGGCCGATTGAAACGGCCGCGCGCGTGTCGTTCGACCTGTACCGCCGCGCCGCGGCCGAGTTCCTCGGGACCGGCACGCTGGTCGTCACGGTCGTGGGCTCGGGGATCATGGCCGAGCGGCTGGCGGGTGGTAACGTGGCGCTGGCCCTGCTCGGCAACACCTTGCCGACCGGGGCGATCCTGGTCGTGCTGCTCACCATTCTAGGGCCCGTCTCGGGAGCGCACCTCAATCCCGCGGTGAGCCTCGTGATGCGCCTGCGCGGCGCGCTGGCGAGCGTCGACCTCGCCGCCTACCTGCTGGCTCAGGTCGCGGGTGGTGTAGCCGGCACGCTCACCGCCCACCTCATGTTCGGTTTACCCTGGCTCCAGCTCGCCAGTACGGCGCGCAGCGGGCTCGGACCGTGGACCGGCGAGCTCGTCGCCACCTTCGGGCTGTTGGCGACCATCTTCGGATGTCTGCGCTTTCGCCCCGATGCGCTGCCGTGGTCGGTGGGCCTCTACATCACGGCTGCCTACTGGTTCACGAGCTCGACGAGCTTCGCCAACCCGGCGGTCACCCTGGCCCGGGCGCTCTCCGACACCTTCGCCGGGATCCGGCCGGTCGATCTGCCGGGTTTCTGGCTCGCGCAGGTCGCCGGCGCGCTCGCCGCCCTGCTCGTCTTCCGCTGGCTCCTCGACGAACCGCGGCGACCCGCCGGGTCCGGGTGAGGGGCGCTGTCCGTCGGGTCGCGGCCGAGGGCCGCTCACTCCCGCCTCAGTGCTTCGATCGGATCGAGCCGGGCCGCCCGGCGGGCCGGGAGATAGCCGAACAACACGCCGATCGCTGCCGAGAAGGCGAAAGCGCCGGCCACCACCAGGGGATCGAGCGCGAAGGGTACGCCCATCGCCGCGGTCACCGCGCGTGCCAGGCCGAGTCCGAGCGCGGCGCCGACGACCCCGCCCAACAGCGAGAGTACCACCGCCTCGACGAGGAACTGCGCCATCACCTGGCTCTCGAGCGCGCCGATCGCCAAGCGGATGCCGATCTCCCGCGTCCGCTCGGTCACCGACACCAGCATGATGTTCATGATGCCGATGCCGCCCACCACCAGGCTCACGGCGGCCACGAAGCCCAACACGGCGGTGAGCGCACCGCTCGTCATCTGGACCGTGCGCACGAGCTCGCGCATGTCGCGCACCGAGAAGTCGTCCTCCTCCTGCGGGCCGATCTTGCGCCGCTCGCGCAAGAGCCGCTCGAGGTCGGCCTGGACCCGTGCGGTGTCCACGCCCTCGCGCGCCGCCACGTAGATGCGCGGGATGTCGGTGTTGCCCGCGAGCCGGCGCTGGAAGGCCCGCAAGGGCATGACCACCGTGTCGTCGAGATCGGTGCCGAAGCTCGACTGCCCCTTGCTCTGGAGCACCCCCACCACCTCGCAGGGGATCTTGCGTACGCGGATGGTGCGACCGACGGGATCGCTCGCGCCGAACAGCGCGGTCTTGACCGTCGTTCCGAGGACGCAGGCCGCTCGACCCGAGCGGACCTCGCCCTCGAGGAAGAAGCGGCCGCTTTCGAGCTGCCAATCCTGCACGCGGAACAGATCGTTGTCGGTGCCGGTCACGGTCGTGATCCGGCTGGCCCCACCGTGGAGGACGGTGGCCGGCAGCTGAGCCACCGGTGCGACCGCCTCGATCCCCGGCACCTGCTCGCGGATCGCCTGGACGTCCCGGTCGGTGAACATCCGCGCCGCCACGCTCGCCCGGCCCGGCCCCACCTGGCCCGGTAGAACGAACAGGACGTTGGTCCCGAGCCGAGCGAGGTCGGCGGTCACCCGGGCCTGCGTCCCTCGGCCGATGGTGACCATGGCGATGACCGCCGCCACACCGATGACGATGCCCAGCACCGTGAGGAACGAGCGCAGGGCGTTGCGGCGGACCGCGCGCAACGCCAGGCGCAGAGCCTCGGCCAACATCAGGCGGGCTCCCGCACGCGGTCGGCGACGATCCGGCCGTCCTTGAAGCGGACCTCGCGGTGGGCGTAGGCGGCGATGTCCGACTCGTGGGTCACCATGAGGATGGTGAGCCCGGCGCGGTGCAGTTCGACGAGCAGCCCCATGATCTCGTGGCTGGTGGCACTGTCGAGATTGCCGGTGGGCTCGTCGGCCAACAGGAGCGCCGGCTCGCACACCAGCGCCCGGGCGATCGCCACCCGCTGCTGCTGGCCGCCCGAGAGCTCGCTCACGAGGTGCCGCTCGCGCGCGGCGAGGCCGACCCGGGCGAGCGCGGCGCGGGCTCGCTCGCGCCGCTCTGCTGCCGGCAGTCCTCGATAGACCAGCGGCAACTCGACGTTCTCGAGCGCGCTCGTGCGCGGCAACAGATTGAACCCCTGGAACACGAAGCCGACGAAATGGCGGCGGACCAGGGCCAGCACCTCGCGCGGCGCACCCTCGAGGGGCCGGCCGGCGAACCGGTAGGTGCCGCGCGTCGGTCGATCGAGGCAGCCCACGATGTTCATCACGGTGGATTTGCCCGAGCCCGAGGCGCCGGTGATCGCCACGAAGGCGCCCTGCTCGACGACCAGGTCGACGTCGTCCAGGGCCCGCACCGCAGCCGGACCGCTGCCGTAGATCTTGCTGACACCGCGCAGCTCGACGAGCGGCCGGGTGGCGATCACGTTCGAACACCTCCCGGACGCGGCAGGACGGCATCGACGACGACCGCGGCTCCGGAGGAAAGGCCGCTGCGGATCACCGTCTGCCGGCCGTCGGTCGGGCCGATCTCGACCGTCACCCGGGTCGGCCGGTCGCCGTCGAGGACCCACAGCGAGCGTGTGGGGCCGGTCTCTTCGTGCCGGCTCGCCTCGCGAAAGCGCGGCATCATCGGCATGAGTGCGCGCAAGAGGCCCGGCCGGTCGGCCGGCTCCTCGGCCGGGGGCGTGAAGCGCAGCGCCGCGTTGGGCACCAGGATCGCGTTCTCCACCGTTTCGACCGCGATCTCGGCGGTGGCCGTCATCCCCGGCCGCAGGAGGAGTTCGCTGTTGTCGACGTCGAGGATCGCCTTGTAGGTCACCACGCCGGCCACCACCTCGGGGGCGAACCGCACGTCGCGGATGGTGGCCTGGAAGGGGCGGCCCGGCCAGGCGTCGACCGTGAAGGTGGCGCGTTGCCCCGGCCGGACCTGGCCCACGTCGGCTTCGTCGACGTCGACTTGCACCTCCATCTGCGCCAGATCCTCGGCGATCGTGAACAGCCGCGGGGCCTGGAGCGTGGCGGCCACCGTCTGGCCGGGGTCGACCGCGCGCTGCAGCACCACCCCGTCGATCGGCGAGACGATCGAGGCCTTCTCGAGGTTGATCTCGGCCAGCCGCAGCTCGGCGCGCGCGATCGCCACGTCGGCCTCGGCGCTGGCCTTGGCTGCGACGGCTCGCTCGTGGGCCGCTTGGGCCAGGTCGAGCTCGGAGGGTGGGGCGACGCGGCGGGCCACGAGCTCCCGTTTGCGTTCGAGATCCCGAGCCTTCTCGGCGAGGGTCGCCTCGGCCTCGACGACCCGGGCACGGGCGGCCTGGAGCCTCGCCCGGGCGCTCTCGACGCCGGCCTCGAGCCGCGCGGTGTCGAGCCGAGCCAGGATTTGGCCGCGGCGCACCGGGGTGTTGAAGTCGACCAGGACCTCGCGGACGATCCCCGACAGCTCGCTCGAGACGTCGACGAGCCGTCGCGGCTGCACGGTGCCGGTGGCTGTCACCAGCACGGTGAGCGTGCCCGTGCGGGCCGGGGTGGTGACCCAGCGGATGCCACCGTCCGCGGGCCGGGTGAGCCACCAGGCGACGGCCGCCGCGAGCAGCGACGCCAGAGCGATCGCCAACGCCCGGACGAGCCAGCGCCGGCGGCGCATGCGTGCGAGCGCACGCTCACCCAGCACCGCTTCGATGCGTCCCTCGAGATCGTCGACCGTACCGACGGCCACCGCTGTTCCTCGCGCTCGGGCGAACCCCCCAGGCTCGCCGATCACCACCATCTGATGTGCTGCGTCGCGAGCGAGCTGTCGACCGGGGCGTCGCGTCGCGGCGGCGCGGGGCGGTGTTCGGGCCGACCCCGAGGGCGGCGGATCAACGGGCTCGGGTGAACATCGGCGCGCGACGCCCCGGTTCACGCGAGCGGAACCGCGGTCGCATGGCCGCGCTCATCTCGCGCCAGGGTCGGCTCCCGAGGCCTTCCCGTGGACCCCGGCGATGCTCGGTGGGGTCTCGGTCCCGTCTCACGCCTTCGGCGCCGATCGTGGCCCGTAGGAGCGGAACCGTTCGATCACCCGGCCGATCTCGGCCTCTTCGAGCTCGACGGGCCCACCCAGGGCGAGGGCGATCGCGCTCTGCCGGGCCAGGACCTCGATCTCCTGGGCGAGCCAGAGCGCGCGCTCGAGCGTGGCGCCCAGGGCGATCACGCCGTGATTGGCCAACAAGCAAGCCTGACGGCCCTCGAGGGCCCGCAGTGCCGCTTGCGACAGCTCCTCGGTGCCGAAGGTGGCGTAGTCCGCCACTCGGATCGTGGGGCCACCCGCGGCGGCGATCATGTAGTGCCAGGCCCGGAGCTCTCGTCGGCAGATCGCGAAGGCCGTGGCGTAGGGCGAATGGGTGTGGACGACCGCACCGACCTCCGGCCGCGCGCGCAGGATGTCGCGGTGGAAACGCCACTCCGAGGAGGGCTGGTTGCCGCCGCGGGCCCGGAACCGCAGCTCCTCGGCCTCGAGGTCGACCACCACGACGTCCGCCGGCCGCAGTCGCTCGTAGGGCACCCCCGAAGGCGTGACGAGCATCCGCGCGCCGTGGCGCACGCTCACATTCCCCGAGGTGCCCTGGACCAGCCCCCGGGCCACGAGCCAGCGGCAGGCCTCGACGATCGCGGCACGCAAGGTCCGCACCCGCGGCGCATGCTTCGACATCGGCCCTCCCGCGTGCGAGCCTGAGGGAGCGGTTAGGCGCGGTTCGTGTCGATGGGCAAGTCCTGAGCGGACCGCCGCCGGCTGCCCGTGGCGTGGTCACCGCCTGCCCGCGATGGCATCGCGGTCGGGCGAGCATCCGGACGCGCCCGCGTCCCGGCCGCCCGGCCGATCCGAGCATCGGTCATGCTTCTCCCCACGTGGCACGCTCGTTGCGAAGAGGAGGCATGTCAGTCCTCCCGGGGACGTGGAGCGCATGGCATCGGTCGAGCTCGTCGGCGTCTCGAAACATTACGGCGGAACCGTGGCGGTCGACCGGGTGAGCTTGCTCGTTCCGGACGGGGCCTATTGCTGCCTCCTCGGTCCGTCGGGCTGCGGCAAGACCAGCACGCTGCGGATGATCGCCGGCCACGAGCGCCTCTCCGGCGGCGACATCCTGATCGGCGATCGCGTCGTCAACGATCTGCCGCCCGGTCGTCGCGGCACCGCGATGATGTTCCAATCCTATGCTTTGTTCCCGCACCTCAGCTGCGTGGACAACGTCGCGTTTCCGCTGCGCATGCGCGGCGTGCCCAAAGCCGAGCGGCGGGCGCGAGCGATGGCCATGCTCGAACGTCTGCAGATGGCGGCCTTCGCCGAACGGTTGCCCGCCCAGCTGTCCGGCGGCCAGCAGCAACGCGTCGCCTTGGCCCGGGCCCTGATCACCAATCCCGCGGTCCTGCTCCTGGACGAGCCGCTTTCGGCCCTCGACCCGTTCCTGCGGCTCCACGTCCGCGAGGAACTCCAGCGACTGCAAAAGGAACTCGGCCTCACCTTCATCCACGTCACCCACAGCCAGGACGAGGCGCTGGCCCTGGCCGATCTGGTCGTGGTGATGAGCGAGGGGCGGATCGCTCAGGCCGGGCCACCCCGCGAGGTGTTCAATCGGCCCGCCGACGCCTTCACCGCGCGCTTCATCGGCGGGCACAACGTTCTGCCCGGTGCGGTGCTGGGGCGGTCCGGTACGATCGCGGTCCGCACCGACCGGATCCGGTTGCGGCCGGCGGCACCGGGCGAGATCGGCTGCCAGGGTGTCGTCCGCTCGGTCGTCTACCAGGGCCCCACGGTCGAGGTCCGCCTCGCCGCGAGCGAGGGCAGCGAGCTTCTCGTCAGCGTGACCGAGCGCGATTTCGATGCGCGGCCAGTGGCCCCCGGCGAGACCGTTGCGATCGCGGTCGACCCGGCCGATCTGCACCCGCTCCATTGATCCGAGCGAAGCTGCCAAACCGTGCCAGGAGGACCTCGATGACCTCGACCCGTTACCGCACGCTGGTCCGCACCGGTGGGCTCAGCCGGCGCGAGCTGTTGAAGGGGGGCGCCTTGGCCGCCGGCGCCGCCGCGGCCTCGAGCTTCCCCGCCCCGTTCGGCTTCACCCGGACGCCGATCACCCTGCGGCTCGCCGGGACCGGTGTGAACGCCTTCAACCAGATCGCCGAGCGGTGCAAGCAGGACCTCGGGTTCGATCTGCAGTTCACGACGCTCGTCTCCGACGACGTGGTGCGCCGCGCGGTCACCCAGCCGACCAGCTTCGATCTGCTCGATTCCGAATACTGGATGCTCAAGAAAATCGTCCCCAGCGGCAATCTGCGCGGTATGGACGTCAAGAAGATCAAGCTCTACGACAAGATCGTGCCGATCTTCACCCAGGGCAAGCTGCCGGACGGGACCCCGACTTCGCGGATCGGCATCGCGCCCATCAAGGTCGCCTACGTCAAGCAGGAGATCGATGCCAAGGAATTCGCCGACGGACCCACGCAGTACATGACGCTGATCCCGACGGTGTACAACGCCGACACGCTCGGGATACGGCCCGACCTCATCAAGCGGCCGATCGAGAGCTGGGCCGAGCTCGCCAACCCCGAGTTCAAGGGACGGGCGTCGATCCTCAACATTCCCTCGATCGGGATCATGGACGCGGGAATGGTGTGCCAGGCCCTGGGTAAGGTCACCTACAAGGACATGGGTGACATGACCAGGGAGGAGATCGACAAGACCATCGGATTCTTGATCGAGCTCAAGAAGGCCGGACGGTTCCGCGCCCTGTGGAAGGAGTTCAACGAGAGCGTCAATCTGATGGCATCGGGCGAGGTGGTGATCCAATCGATGTGGTCGCCGGCCGTCACCAAGGTCCGCCAGATGGGGATCCCCTGCGTCTACCAGCCGCTCGAGGAGGGGTACCGCGCCTGGGCGGGTGGTCTCGGGATCTCCGCCAAGATCGACCCGAAGCTCGTCGAGCCGGCCTACGAGTTCATCAACTGGTACCTGTCCGGGTGGGTCGGGGCGTTCCTCAACCGCCAAGGCTATTACACGGCGGTTCTGGAGACCGCCAAGGAGTACATGACCGATGACGAGTGGGGCTATTGGATGGAGGGCAAGCCGGCCAAAGGCCCGATCGTGAGTCCGACCGGCGAGAAGATCGCCGAGCCCGGCGAGATCCGCGACGGCGGCTCGTTCTACGAGCGAATGGGTAAAGTGGCGGTGTGGAACACGGTCATGGAGGAGGACCGTTACATGGTCAGGAAATGGAACGAGTTCGTCGCCGCCTGAGGTCGATGGTACGGAGCCGGCCGGGCGGGGCCGCGTCCCGCTCGGCCGCGAGGCCGGATGAAAAACGATGAGCATCGCGCGGTCCGCGGTTCTCGACCCGGCGCTCTCGGGTGAGGTCGTACGACCGGCAGGCACATCTGCGGCGCCGCGCGGCGGGGTGGTCCCGTACCTGTTGGTGGCGCCGCTCGCGCTGATCTTCCTGCTCTTCTTCGTCTTGCCGGTGGCGCTGGTGTTCGTGGTCTCGTTCTTCGAGTACGAGGCCTACGACATGTTGATCCCGGCGTTCACCTTGGAAAATTACGTCGACGTGTTCACGCAACGGGTGACGTGGGATACCTATCTCCAGACCCTGAAATTCTGTGCCGTCGTTTGGGCCGTCACCCTGGCGCTCGGGTTCGCCCTCGCCTATTTCTTGGCCTTCTACGTACCCGACGTCCGTCGGCAGATCGCGCTGTTTTTGGTGTGTACCATTCCGTTCTGGACCAGCAACGTGATCCGGATGATCTCCTGGATCCCGCTGCTCGGCCGCCACGGCCTGGTGAACGCGGCACTCCAGGCGCTCGGTGTCACGGACGAGCCGCTCGAATGGCTGCTCTATTCGGATTTCTCGGTGATCCTCGGCTTCGTCCATCTCTACACGCTGTTCATGTTGGTGCCGATCTTCAACTCCATGGTCCGGATCGACCGCGCCCTGCTGGAAGCGGCAGCCGATGCCGGGGCGAGCGAATGGCAGACCATCCGCCACGTCATCCTGCCTCTGGCCAAACCCGGGATCGCCATCGGCTCGATCTTCGTGCTGACCATCGTCATGGGCGATTTCGTGACCGTGAACGTCCTGGGCGGGGGCAAGGTGGCCAGCGTCGGCAAGACGATCCACACCGAGCTCGGCTATCTGCAGTTCCCGCCCGCGGCGGCCAACGCCATGGTTCTACTGGTGATCGTCTTGCTCATGGTCGTGGCACTCGCCCGTCTGGTCGACATCCGCAAGGAGCTTTGACGTGCTGCGGGACGCCCACCCTCGGACCTACAAGTTCCTCGTCGGGGTGTTCGTGATCTTCGTCCTGTTTCTCTACGGCCCGACGCTCACCATCATGGTCCTTTCGTTCCAAGGTCCCGAGGGCGGTCTCACCTTCCCCATGAACGGACTGAGCTTGCATTGGTTCGCCGAAGTGTTCCGCCAGCAGTCGATCGGCGACATCCACGGCGGCTTCCGCCGCTCGATCGTCCTGGGGCTCGTCGTGATGGTGCTCACCGTGGTCGTCTCGTTGTCGGCGGGCCTCGCCTTCCGCCGCCGCTTCGTCGGCGCCGGCGCCCTGTTCTACGTTGTCGTGGCCAGCCTCGTCGTGCCCTCGATCGTGGTCTCGCTCGGGATCGCCGTGCTCTTCGAGCTCCTGGGGCTCGAGCGGACCTGGTGGGGATCGGGTCTCGGCGCCCACCTCACCTGGACCCTGCCGTTCGGCTTGCTCATCATGTTCGCGGTGTTCAACCGCTTCGATCGACGCCTCGAGGAGGCGGCCCGCGATCTCGGCGCCTCGGAGCTGCAGACCGTCCGTCACGTCGTGGTTCCGGTGATCGCGCCCTCGCTCGTGGGCGTGGGGCTGTTCGGCTTCACCCTCTCCTACGACGAGCTCGCCCGCAGCTCACAGGTCATGGGCAACCTCAACACGCTTCCCCTCGAGCTCCAGGCGATGCAGAGCAACGCCACGACGCCGGTGATCTACGCCTTGGGGACCTTGACCACCGGCCTGTCGTTCCTGGTGATCGGCGTGGCGCTCGCCACCAGCGCCGCGCTGCGTCGCCGTCGGGCCCGTCGCGCCGCCGGCGTGTGAGCGGCCGAAACGAGGAAGGTTCGGTGCGTCTGCACATCGTCAATCCCAACACGACCCTCTCCATGACCGCCAAGATCGAGGCGGCCGCCCGGGCCGTGGCCGCGCCGGGCACCGAGATCCGCGCGGTCTCCCCGGCCATGGGCCCGGTCTCGATCGAGGGTCCCTACGACGAGGCCTTCTGCGTCCCCGGCCTGCTCGAGCGGATCGCCGAGGCCGAGGCGCAGGGCTTCGATGCCCACGTGATCGCCTGTTTCGACGATCCCGGCCTCGATGCCGCCCGCCAGCTGGCGCGGGCCCCGGTGCTGGGCATCGCCGAGGCGGCCATGCACCTGGCCACCCTGGTAGCCGGCGGCTTCACGATCGTGACCACGTTGGCCAGGTCGATCCCGACCCTGGAACAGCTCGCCCGCAAATACGGCTTCGAGCGGCACTGCCGGAAGGTGCGGGCGGCCGAGTTCCCGGTCCTGGCTCTCGAGGAGCCCGGTTCACCCGCTCGCGAGCGACTGCGGGCCGAGATCGCCCGCGCCCTGGCCGAGGATCGTTGCGAGGCGATCGTCCTGGGTTGTGCGGGGATGGCCGATCTCGCCGCAGCGCTCCAGGCGGAGTTCGACGTTCCGGTGATCGACGGGGTGGCCGCGGCCACCAAGCTCGCCGAGGCCCTCGTGGGCCTGGGCCTGCGTACTTCCAAGATCGGCGGGTGGGCGCCACCCCTCGCCAAGCCCTACACCGGCGCCTTCGCCCGCTTCGCTCCGCGCTGAACGCTGCCGGCGCGGCGATCCGGCGCGCCGGCGCGGGCGACTTGCCGGCGCGTGCTCGGCCGTCCCATCCTGGCCCCGGCGACGACGAGGTGAACGATGACGGCGGCACGGCGAGATTGGGTTCCAGCGGAGCTCGAGACCCGCATCCAGACCCGGATCCGCGCGCTCGCGGCACTCGGTGCCGACGCGTGGGAAGCCGCGCTGCGCGACCTGCTCGATCGCCACGAACGCCTGCACGATCGCGAGGTCTTGAACTTCTACGCCGGCACCAACCTTCCCAACCCCCGAGCCGCGGCCTTCCTCGCCCGCAGCGTGGGCTCGCGACCCTCGCTCGGCTGGCCCGGGGACAAATACGAGACCGGCATGGGCCATGCCGAAGAGATCGAGATCATGGCCCAGGCGCTGATCTGCCAGATCTTCCGCTGCCGGTTCTGCGAGTTCCGGGTGGGCTCGGGCTCGCTGGCCAACCTCTACGCCTTCATGGCCACCTGCCGGCCGGGTGACCGGATCCTCGCTTTTCCCGAGAAGGCCGCCGGCCACGTCACTCATCATCGCGAGGGGGCGGCCGGCCTCTACGGCCTCGAGGTCCACGAGGTCCCGATCGACGAGGCCGCCTTCACGGTCGATCTCGATCGGCTGCGGGAGGTGGTGCGACAGCTGCGGCCGCGGTTGATCGTGGTGGCGGGCTCGCTCAACCTCGTGCCCCACCCGGTGCGCGAGGTCCGGGCGATCGCCGACGAGGTGGGCGCGTTCGTGATGTACGACGCCGCCCACATGTCGGGCCTCCTGGCCGGCGGTTGCTTCCAGGACCCGCTCGCCGAAGGCGCCCATCTGGTCACGATGTCGACCTACAAATCCATGGGTGGGCCGCCCGGGGGGCTCGTGCTCACCGACGATCCGGCTCTGGCCGAGCGCCTCGATCGCATCGCTTACCCGGGCCTCACGGCCAATTTCGATCTGGCCCGCACGGCTGCCCTGGTCGTGGCCCTCCTCGACCTCGAAGAGCACGGAGCGGCCTACGCCCGGGCCATGATCGACAACGCCCGGGCCCTCGGTCGGGCGCTGGCCGAGGAGGGGGTACCGGTGGTGGCGCCGGCGGACGCCTTTCCGACCCGCTCGCATCATCTGGCGATCGACGCTCGGCCGTTCGGTGGCGGGACCCGGGCGAGCCGCGCACTGGAGCCGGCGCGGATCCTGACCAGCGGGATCGGCCTGCCGCTGCCCTCGCTCGAAGGCGACTTCAACGGCATCCGGCTCGGGACCCAGGAGGTGACCCGGCTGGGCATGGGGCCCGCGCAGATGCAGCGAGCTGCGCGACTGCTGGCCGACGTGCTGCTCGACCGACGGCCGGTCGAGAGCGTGGCAAAGGAAGTCTTGGAGCTGCGTCGTCCCTTCCAGACGCTGCACTTCGTGCGCTGAACGGCGATCGATCGGCCCCGCGAGCAACGGGGACCGGGTCGCGCCGCCGCGATCTGGCGCGGACCCGGCTCGTGGCCTACATCGGCGCGACGCGTGCCCTCGATCGGATCCGCCCATGACCGTCGCGATCGCCGCTTTCGGCCGGGACCTCAAGGTCATCGGCCTCGTCGGCCTCGCCCATCTGGGCAGCCACTTCTTCCACCTCCTCCTGCCGCCCCTGTTTCCCATGCTGCGCGCGGCCTTCGAGGTGAGCTACGTCGAGCTCGGTCTGCTCGTGACCACCTTCTTCGTGACTTCGGGCCTGGCGCAGACCCCCGCGGGTTTCCTGGTCGACCGAGTGGGAGCGGTGCGGGTGCTGGCCGGCGGGCTGGGGCTGTTGGGCCTGGGCGCGCTGCTCGCGGCCTTCGCCCCCACCTACGGCCTCCTGCTCCCGGCCGCCGTCCTGTTGGGGCTCGGCAACAGCGTGTTCCATCCGGCCGATTACGCGATCCTCGGCCATCACGTGGCCCCGGGGCGGATGGCCCGCGCGTTCAGCGTCCACACCGTGGGGGGGACCATCGGTTGGGCGCTCGCCCCGGTCCTGATGGCCGGCATCGCCACGCTGGCCGGCTGGCGCACGGCGCTGCTCGTCGCCGCCGCTTTCGGCCTCGGGCTCGCGGCCCTCGTGCTCGCGAGCCGCGGCGAACTCGAGACGCCCACGCATCGGGTGAGCGACGCCGGCGCCGGAGGGTCGGGCCGGCTCGAGCTTGCCGTGCTCACGAGCCGGCCGGTCCTCCTCTGCTTCACCTTCTTCGCCCTCCAAGCCACCGGGGTGATCGCCTTGCAGGGCTTCATGCCCCTGGCGCTCGACAAGCTGTGGGGACTGGAACTCGTGCTCGCCACCAGCACGATCACGGCGTTCATGATCGGGAGCGCCCTGGGCACGCTGGGCGGTGGGGTGCTGGCCGATCGGACCGGGAGCCGGCAGGGGATCATCGCCATCGGTCTTGGGCTGGCGGCGCTGCTCGTTCTCCTGCCGGGGTGGCTCGATCTGCCGCTGCCGCTGCTCTGGCTCGTGGTCGCCCTGGCGGGCGCGCTGCACGGGGCCACCACACCCTCGCGCGATCTGCTGGTACGCGCCGCGGCACCGCCCGGCAGCTCGGGCAAGGTGTTCGGCTTCGTCTATTCGGGCCTCGATCTCGGGGCCACGATCGCCCCGGCCCTGGCCGGTTGGCTACTCGACAGCGGGCGACCGCAGGGCCTCTTCCTCCTCGTGGCCCTCGCTACGCTGTTGTCGATCCTGGCCGCCACCAGCGTGCGCCCCGCCGCCCCCTTCGCCACCCGACCGGCCGGAGCCTGAGCGATGCGGGCCTGGTTGCTTTTAGCGATCCTCGTCTCGGCGCTCCTGCTCGGTTGGGTGCGAGCGGGCGGTGCGGTGGAGTTACCCGGCGGCCACGTGCTCGTGCGGGATGCGGTCTCCGACGACGGCCGCACGGTCGCCGCCCTGGCCCCGCCCGGCGATCGGTGCTGGCGTGTGCGGCTGTTCGCCTTGCGCGAGGGGCGGTGGGTCGCGTTCGCCGAGCACGCCGGACCGCCACGCCCGGCGGACGGCCGCGATTGCCCGCCGGTGGTGGCGGCGCTGGCGGGGAACGGTCGCACGCTGGCGGTCCACAGCCCGTGGGAGGGACGCCTCCAGATGCTGGAGCTGGCCGGCTCGCGGCTGGTCGAGACCGGCCGGGTCACCCTGCCCGGCACCAGAGGCAAGAGCTTCCCCAGCCCCGGCGCACTCGTGGCCTTGCAACGCGACGGCTCGGCGGTGCTGGTGGGGGCCCCGAATTACGACTGTGTCGTGGCGGTGCCCGAGGATCTCTGTGGCCTCGCCCATTTGTTCGTGCGCAAGGGTCGCAGCTGGCAGGAGGAACTCCGTTTCCCCCGGCCGGCGGAGGCCGCCCCCACCGACCGGTTCGGCCAGACCGTGGCGCTCTCGGGCGACGGCCGGGTGGCCCTGGTGGGTGGGCCGGGATCCTACGGCCGGGCCGGACGGCTCCACGTCTACGCCCGTGCCACCGACGGTGGCTGGGACCTGCTCGACGAGCTCGTCCCGCCGGAGCCCACCGACCTGGAGTTCGGTCAGGAGGTGGCGATCAGCGACGACGGCAGCGTGATCGCCGCGGGCGCAGAGGAGAAGGTGGTCCTGTATCGTCGGCGGGGCGACACCTGGCCGCGGGTCGCCACGGCCGCGGTCCGCGATCCGCTGATCGGGACGTTCGGCGGGTCGGTGGCCTTGTCGGGCGCCGGGACCGTGCTCGTCGTGGGAGCGCCGCGCAGCGCCTGCCCGCACGAGCCCACCCTGATCCGTTGTGGTGCCGTGCGGGTCTTCGACCTCGATCGGCGAGGTGGTGCCATCGAGCTCGGCCCGCCGAGCGCCCTCGAGCCCGTGGTGTGGCTGCCCAAGGCCGACTTCGGCTGGCGGGTGGCGACCGACGCCGCAGGTCGCCTGATCGCCGTCCAGGGTCGCCTGGCTCACCTCTACGCCCGCTGACCGTCCCGGTCGGCGGCCCGCAGGAGCTCGCCCCGCCGGCGATAGCGACCCTATCCCGGTGCCGATTGCCGTGGCCGCCGCCGCTGCGTAGCCTCGGCGCGGCGAAGACGGGAGGAGCTGGCGATGATCGACCTGTACACGGCGGCGACCAGCAACGGCCAACGCGCCTCGATCATGTTGGAGGCCACGGGCCTGCCCTATCGCGTCCACGGGGTCGACCTCGCGAGTGGCGCGCAGCGCGATCCGGTCTTCTTGCGGATCAATCCGGCTGGCCAGATCCCGGTGATCGTCGATCACGGCGCACCCGGCGGCCAGCCGCTGACCGTCGCCCAGTCGGGGGCGATCCTGCTCTATCTCGCCGAGCGGTCCGGACGCTTCGTACCGGCCGAGCCGGTGGCGCGGGCGCGGGTGTTGGAGGCGTTCATGCAGGTCATGACCGACGTGGCCCCGGCCAGTGCCGCGCTCTTCTACATGGCCAAGGCCACCGAGCCGCCGCATCCCGAGGTCATGGCGTTCTGCAAGAACCGGTTCGTGTCGCTCTTGACCCTCGTCGATCGGCGTCTGGCGCGGCACCCCTGGCTCGCCGGCGAGGAGATCTCGATCGCCGACTTCGCCCTCTACCCGACCGTCGCCGCCCGCCAGGCGATCCTCGACGAAGCGCCCGGGCTCTCCGATCTGCGCCGCTGGATGCGGACCATGGCGCTGCGACCCGACGTGGCCCGCGGCATGGCGGTGCCCGGGTGACGTTGCCCGTTGTTCACAGGCTGTGGACGAGCGACGTGGGAAAGCCCGTTTCGCTCGCTGCATCAGAGACTTGAGCCGGCGTGCGCGAGCCGCTCGAGAGCTTCGGGGCGCGCGTGGCGGACCGAGGTCACCGTGTGGGGCCGTCGCGTCCCTGCGGTGGCGCCCGACCCGGGCCCCGATCGGGTCCTGTCCGCGGCTCTTGGCCGGGACTTTTGCGGCGAAGGACCCTGCTTCGGCTGGAACGCCGTCCCGGCTTTCCCCTCGCAGCCCGTGTCGCTGCGGGTGGGCGAAGGCGTGCAGCTCCTCGGCCATGAGCGGCCCCCCTGCCACGGAGGCGCCGGCGCGGCTATCTAAAGGCCGTCGTTTTGCGGAGGACCCGCGAGCATGCCGCTCTACACCTACACCTGCACCACCCACGGGGAGTTCAAGGCCTGGGCCAAGATGAGCGAGTCGGATGCGCCCGCCCCGTGCCCGACCTGCGCCACCGTGTCACCACGCGCGCTCGCCCGGCCGATGATCGCCAAAGGCGCCGCTGAGAGCGGCGGGTCGAGCGAGGCCGGGTGTGGCCTCGAGGGCTGCGGGATGGGAACCTGCGGTCTGGACGGCGGCGGCGACGGCCACGTGTGTGGCGCCGGCTGCGCGCATTGAACGGCGGTGGGTCGCGGCTTCGATCCTCAGGCCCGTTCCATCACGCCGGCCACGAAGTCGTAGGAAGCCTCGAGGGTGTGCTCGGCGCCCTCGGGGCGCAGCACGCTCGAATAGAGGTTGAAGTGCGAAACCGGGAAGGGGCGGGTGCGGAACAGTGCGCGGCCCCGGATCCACGAGCCCAGCCGGTCGGGCGGCGGCGGGAACCGGAAGCGGGCGATGGTCACGTGGGGATGGAAGTTGCGCTTCTCCTCGGGCAACCCCAGCTCGCGCGCCACCCGGTCGATCCGCCGCTTGAGGGGACCCAACACCTCGGCCGACTCGACACCGACCCAAAGCGTGTGCGGTTCGCCGCGCGGGGGGAACAGGCCCAGCCCCTGCAGGGCCAATTCGAAGGGAGGTACGCGTACCGAGGCGAGCGCCTCGCCCAGCTCCCAGAACGTCTCGTGGTCGACCTCGCCGATGAAACGGAGGGTCAGATGGTAATCGTCCGGATCGGTCCAGCGCGCGCCGGGCAGGCCCGTGGACAGCCGCTCCAGGTCGATCGCGACGTCTTCGGGCATGGGCAGGGCGACGAACAGCCGAGGCATGGAGCCCCTCCCGTGCAGGTCCTGCCGACAGGCTAGAGGAGGCGCGCGCGCTTGCCAAATCCGAAACCCTCTCCTAGAGCCAGGTGGGTCCGCGGGCCCGGCGCCGCGTCGCCCTCCCCCGTCGCGAGGCCGCTCCGTTGAAAGCCGACGAATTCATCCGCGAGGTCGACGAGGAGCTCCAGCGCGAGAAGCTCGCGGCGCTGGCCAAACGCTACGGCTGGATCGCCATCGCCGCCGCGGCCGCCCTGGTTCTCGGGACCGCCGGCTGGGTCGGCTGGCAACGTTGGCAGGAACACCGCCGGCTGACCGAGGCCCAGCGCTACGCCGAGCTGGAGCGATCGCTCGGTGACCGGGGCGTGGAAACGGCACGCGCCCTCCTCTCCTTCGCACAAGAGGCGGGCCCGGGCTTCGCCACGATCGCTCGGCTCCAGGCCGCCGCGGCGACGGGCGGGGATGCGCTCGCAGTGGAGGCCCTGGAGCGGATCGCAGCCGATCCGTCGGCCGACCGCCTGCTCCAGGATGGCGCACAGCTCCTGTTGGCCTCACGCCGCATCGGGCACGCGGACCCGGCCGAGCTCGTCCGCCGCCTCGAGCCTCTGGCCACCGACGGTAACCCCTGGCGCCATCTGGCCCGACAGCTGCAGGCCGCGGCGCATCTGGAAGCGGGCGCACGCGAGCAGGCCGTCCTCGTCTTGCGACGGATCGCCGACGATCCGGAGGCGCCCGCGGCGTTGCGCGCTCGGGTCGTCGAGCTCCTCGACGCGCTGGGCGCACCCCTGGCCCGGCCGATCTCGTGAGGCGACGGTGAGGCGGCGATCCCTCGTCGCGGGTCTGGGGGCGGCGCTGGCCGGCTGCGGCGAGGGCAGCTGGTTCGGCGAGCGCGAAGCCCCACCGCTCGAAGGGCGACGGGTCCCGGTCCTGCTCGCCGGCGAGGGCGCGCGCGCCGATCCGCGGCTGGCCGATCTGGCCGTGACGCTCCCGCCCCCGACGATGAACCCCGATTGGCCGCTTCCCGGTGGAGAGCCGGGCAACGCACCGGGCCATCCGGCCGGCCCTGCCGGAACGAGTACGGCCTGGCGCGTCTCGATCGGCAGCCCGGCGCCCGGCTCGGCACGGCTGCTCGGGCGACCGGTCGTGACCGGTGGCGTGATCTACGCGGTGGACGGGGCGGGGGTCCTCGTGGCGAGCTCGGCCGCGGACGGCCGCCGGCTGTGGACCTGGCGAACGCGCGAGGGGCGGCTGGACGACCGGCTGTCGGGAGGCGGGGTCGCGGCTGCCGCCGATGTCGTGTACGTCACGCTCGCGCACGGGGAGGTGGTGGCCTTGCCGAGCGGCGGCGGCGAGCCGATCTGGCGGGTGGCGCTGCGCGCGCCGTTGCGCACCGCACCCACCGTGGCTCGCGGCCTGGTCCTGGTCCGCACCGCCGACAATCAGCTGCTGGCCTTCGACGCCGCCACCGGTCAACTGCGCTGGCGCCACGCCGGTACGATCGAGACGGCGGCGCTGTTGGGGGGTGCGCCGCCGGCCGTCCAGGGCGGCGTGGTCGTGGTCGCCTACGCCTCGGGCGAGGTCGTGGCGCTCACCCTCGAGTCCGGCCGACCGCTCTGGAGCGAGGTGATCGCCCGGCCGCGCCGGACCTTGGCGTCGGGGACGATCCTCGACATCACCGGCGGTCCGGTGATCGATCGCGGGCGGGTGTTCGTGGCCGGCAACGGCGGCGAGACGGCCGCGTTGGAGTTGAGCTCCGGGCAGCGGATCTGGGAGCAGCCGATCGGCTCCGCCTCGACCCCGTGGGTGGTGGGCGAGTTCGTCTTCCTGGTCTCCGATCAGGCCGAGCTCTTGTGCCTCTTGCGTCAAGGCGGGCGGGTCCGCTGGGTCACGCGTCTCGCCCCCGGCGAAGGGACCGGCGGTGGTGGCTTCTGGAGCGGCCCGACCTTGGCCGGGGGTCGCCTGTGGCTCGTGGGCTCCGCCGGTGAGCTGCTCGCGGTCGACCCGGCGAACGGCGAGGTGGTGGCCCGCAGCCGGATCGGCGCGCGCGCCAGCCAGGCACCGATCGCCGCAGGCGGTACCCTCTACGTGTTGACGGATACGGCCGAACTCTCGGCCTTCCGCTGAGCCCGATCCATGCGCACGGTCGCCATCCTCGGCCGGCCCAACGTCGGCAAATCGACCCTTTTCAACCGCTTGGTGGGGCGCCGCCAGGCCCTCGTCCACGATCTGCCCGGTGTCACCCGCGATCGGATCGAGGGCCGGGCGCGGCTGTTCGACCTGACCTTCCGCGTGCTCGACACGGCCGGCCTCGAGCCGGATCGAACCGAGGGTCTGGCTCCCCGCCTCGAAGCCCTGGCTCTCGAAGGCTTGGCCGAGGCCGATGTGGGGCTTCTCGTTGTCGACGCCCGGGCCGGGGTGACCGAGCTCGACCGCGCGGTGGCCGAACGGCTACGCCGCAGCGGCAAGCCGATCATCCTGGTCGCCAACAAGTGCGAGGGTCGTGCCGCCGAAGCGGGGTTGGCGGAGGCGTTCGAGCTGGGTCTGGGCGAGCCGATCGCGATCTCCGCCGAGCACGGCCTCGGAATGGCGGACCTCGCCGAGGCGCTGCGACCCCATCTGGCCGAGCCCTCGCGCGAACCGTCCGGCGCACCGCAGGTACCGGAGGGGGAACCGGAGGCGGAGGCGACCGCGGCGAGCGGGGAGACACCGGGCGATCAGCCCGAGCGGCCGCTGCGGCTCGCCGTGGTCGGCCGGCCGAACGTCGGCAAGTCCTCCTTGATCAATGCGTTGTTGCGCAGCGAGCGGCTCCTCACCGGGCCCGAGCCCGGACTTACGCGCGATGCCGTGCGGATCGCCTGGCGCTGGCAGGACCGGGAGGTGGAGCTCGTCGATACCGCGGGGCTGCGCCGCAAGGCGCGCATCCGCGAACCACTCGAACGGATCTCGGCCTCGGCCTCGGTGCGAGCGATCCGCGAGGCGGACGTGGTCCTGCTCCTGCTCGATGCCGAGCGGCCCCTGGAGCACCAGGATGCCACGATCGCCGATCTCGCGGTCGCCGAGGGCAAGGCGCTCGTCGTGGCGGTCAACAAGTGGGACCTCGTCGAGGATCCGCAGGCTCTCCTGAGCGAGCTACGGGATCGGATCGCCGAACGCCTCGACGAGGTCAGAGGGGTCACCCTTCTGCCGATCTCCGTGCGCACGGGCTACAATCTCGACAAGCTGCTGCCCGCCGTGGTGCGGGCGTTCGAGCGCTGGTCGACGCGGATCTCCACGGGTAAGCTCAACCGCTGGCTCGCTTCGATGGTGGAGGCGCATCCGCCACCTTCGGTGGACAAGAAGCGCGTGAAGCTGCGGTACGTCACGCAGGTGAGCAGTCGGCCGCCGACCTTCGCCCTGTTCGGCAACGCGCCGGCTCAGCGATTGCCCAAGAGCTATCTGCGCTACTTGGCCAACGGGCTTCGCGAGGCCTTCGATCTGCCCGGAACCGTGTTGCGGCTGGTCGTGCGGACCACCGAGAACCCTTACGCCGAGGCGTCCTGAGGCGAGGGGGATCGCGCCTCCAAGACGACGCGCTCGCCGTGGCGCGTCGAACTCGGCTCCAGAAGGTCGCACAGCGCCGGGGCATAGACCTCCGGCCCGGGTCGCGCCCCCGCGGCTTCTCCCGGGAACGCCCGGGCGCGCAGCCGGGTGGCCATCGGCCCGGGCTCGGCCACGACCAGCCGAACCGCCGTGTGCTCCAGTTCGTCGGCCCAGGTGAGCGCCATCGCTTCGAGCGCGGCCTTGGCTGCGGCGTAAGGGCCCCAATAGGCCCGTGGCGCACGCGCCACGGGGTCGCTCACGACGACGATGCGAGCGGCCTCGGCGGCGCGCAACAGCGGTTCCAGCGAGCGGGCGAGCCGCTGGAGGAGCAGGGGTCCCAGGCGGAAGACACGCTCGACCTCACTCGGGTCCTGGTGCGCCAGGGGACCCAGCGTCCCGAGCTCGGCGGCCGCCAGCAAAAGCCCGTCCAGCCGCCCGAAGCGGGCGAACAGCGAGGCGCCGAGCCGATCGATCGCCTCGCCCTCCAGAAGGTCGAGGGACACGAGGGTGGCCTCGGCGTCCAGCGATCGGACGGCGTCGTCGAGCTCCTCGAGTGCCCCGCGTGTGCGCGCGAGCGCGATCGGTCGAGCGCCCCGTCGGGCGGCCTCGAGCGCCACCGCGCGGCCCAGCCCCCGGCTCGCCCCGACCACGAGCACGAGCCGGCCTTCGAGCGACCGTGCGCTCACCGGGGTGTTTCCTCGAGCAGCACCGACATCTGCGCGCCCGTCTCGCCCTGGTCGTGGTCTACCAGCCGGGTGGGATAGTCTCCGGTGAAACAAGCGTCGCAGAAGGCCCGCGCCTCACCGGCCCGACCGGGCTCGCCCACGGCCCGATAGAGGCCGTCGATCGACAGGAAGGCCAGGCTGTCGACGCCGATGATCCGCGCCATGTCGTCGATCGAATGGCGGGCAGCCAGGAGCTTGGCCCGCTCCGGGGTGTCCACGCCGTAAAAACACGAGTAGGCGGTGGGTGGGCTCGCGATCCGCATGTGCACCTCGCGGGCCCCGGCGGTGCGGACCATCGCCACGATCTTGGTCGAGGTCGTACCCCGCACGATGCTGTCGTCGACCAGCACGACCCGCTTGCCGCCGAGCGTCGCCGGATTGGCGTTGTGTTTGAGCTTGACGCCCAGATGACGGATCGAGTCGGTGGGCTCGATGAAGGTCCGCCCGACATAATGGTTGCGGATGATGCCGAGCTCGAAGGGCAGGCCCGATTGTTGGGCGTAGCCGATCGCCGCCGGCACGCCGCTGTCGGGCACCGGCACGACCAGATCGGCGTCGGCCGGGGCCTCGCGGGCCAGCTCCATGCCGATGCGTTTGCGGACCTCGTAGACGCCACGGGCCTCGATCACGCTGTCCGGCCGGGCGAAGTAGACATATTCGAAGATGCAGAACCGTCGCGGGCGCGGCTTGAACGGTCGCAGGCTGGTGACCCCCTGGCGGTCGACCACCACCATTTCGCCCGGCTCGACGTCGCGCAGGAAGGCCGCGCCCAGAATGTCCAGGGCGCAGGTCTCGGAGGCGAAGATCGTAGCGCCGTCGAGCTCACCCATGACCAGCGGTCGGAACCCCGACGGGTCGCGCACCGCCACGATCCCGTCGTCGAACAGGCCGACGAGCGACCAGGCCCCCTCGACCTGTTCCAGGGCGTCGACCAGGCGCTTGACGAGCGTGGCCTTCTTCGAGCGGGCGATGAGGTGGACCAAGACCTCCGTGTCGGTGGTCGACTGGAACAGGCTGCCCTGCTCGACCAACCGATGGCGCAGCCTTTGCGCGTTGGTGAGATTGCCGTTGTGCGCGAGGGCCAGGCCGCCGAAGGCCATGTCGGCGAAGAGCGGCTGCACGTTGCGCAGCGCGGTGGCGCCGGTCGTGGCGTAGCGGGTGTGGCCGATGGCGGCGTGGCCGGGGAGCCCCTCGACCACGCTGCGCTTGGAGAAGGTGTCGCCGATCAGGCCGAGCGCGCGATGGCTGTGGAAATGCCGGCCGTCGAAGCTGACCACGCCCGCTGCCTCTTGGCCGCGGTGCTGCAGGGCGTGCAGGCCCAGGATGGTGTGAGCGGCGGCGTCGCCGTGCCCGTAGATGGCGAAGATCCCACACTCTTCCCGGAGCCGGTCGCCGTCCCAGGGGGCTCGCTCCGCCATCGCGCGTTCCTTCCCTCAGTTGCGCGGCAAGAGCCGCTCGAGTTGGCGGCGCTGTTCGGCGGTGTAGCCCTGTCCCGCGGCGTTGCCGCCTCGCCCCCCGCCGGCCGCCACCGTGACCTTCTCCTGAAGCTCGCTCGGCAGGACCGTCCGAAGCGCCGCGGCCGCGCTCTTCACCTGCGGCAGGAGCCGAGCCCGGGTGACCCAGTCGGGATGGCGCTCGGGTGGCACGAGCATGCTGCCCAGAAGATAAGCGACCGCGACCAAGAAGACGCCCCGAGCCAGGCCGAAGGCCGTTCCCAGGAGCCGGTCGGCCAGGCCCAGACCCGAGCCGCTTGCGGCCTTGGCCAACATCGCGCCCAGAAGCTTGAGCGCCACGAGCGGCACCACGAACACCAGCACCACGGTGGCGAGATCGGTCACGAAGTCGTTGCCGAGCGCTTCCTTGACGATCGGCCGGGTGGGCTCGAAGGCGAACCAGGCGGCCGCGAAGGCGCCGATCCAGGCGAGCAGGCTCGCGATCTCGCGCACCGCGCCGCGGGCGAGCGCCACGAGCGTGGAGAGCCCGACCACTGCGGCGACCGCGAGGTCCAAAGCGGTGAGCGGCAGATCCCGCATCAACCCGAAATCCCGACCCGGCACCGCTCCAACAGCTCGACGAGCTCCACCAGACGGCCGAGCGCGTGGAGCTCGGGTGCACCTGCCTCCGGGGCGGCGGCGCGCGGAACGATCGCGCGCTTGAAGCCCAGCTTGCGGGCCTCCTTGAGTCGGGCCTGGGCGTGGCCCACGGCACGGATCTCACCGGCGAGGCCGATCTCGCCGAAGACGACGGTGGAGGAAGGCACGGGTACTCCCGAGAGGGCCGACACGATGGCCGCCGCGACGGCGAGATCGGCCGCGGGCTCGCCGATCCGAAGCCCACCGGCGACGTTGAGATAGACGTCGCGACCGCCGGTCACAAGACCGCAGCGGGTCTCCAGAACCGCCAACAGCATCGCCAGTCGGCCCGGATCCCAGCCGACCACGGCGCGCCGCGGGGTCCCGAGCGGGCTCGGTGCGACCAGGGCCTGGATCTCGACGAGGAGGGGGCGGGTGCCCTCCATCCCGGCGAACACCACGCTGCCGGCCACCCCTTCCTCGCGCTGAGCGAGGAACAGGGCCGAGGCGTCGGCGACCGGGATCAGCCCGGTCTCGGCCATCTCGAAGACGCCGATCTCGTTGGCCGGGCCGAACCGGTTCTTGACCGCCCGCAGGATGCGGTAGGCCTCACCGCGCTCGCCTTCGAAATAGAGGACGGTGTCGACCATGTGCTCGAGGACCTTGGGACCGGCGATCGCCCCGTCCTTGGTCACGTGGCCGATCAGCAGCACCGTCGTGTCGCGCCGCTTGGCGAGGCCCACGAGCGCCTGGGCCGTGGCCCGCAACTGCCCGACCGTGCCCGGGGCCGCTTCCAGCGTGTCGCTCCACAGCGTCTGGATCGAATCGACCACCAGGAGATCGGGGGCGCCCGGCCGGTCGAAAGCCGCGAGGAGCTCTTCGACCCGGGTCGCGGCGGCGAGCTGGACCGGGGCCGCCTCCACCTGGAGCCGGCGCGCCCGCAAGCGGATCTGCTCGATCGATTCCTCGCCGGACACGTAGACGACCCGAGCACCGCCGGTGGCGAGGCTGGCGGCCGCTTGCAGGGTCAGGGTCGACTTGCCGATCCCCGGGTCTCCGCCCAACAAGATCACGGAGCCAGGGACCAGGCCGCCACCCGTCACCCGGTCCAGTTCGGCGATGCCGGTCGAGAGCCGGGCCGGCGGGCGCTCGCTACCGGCCAGGGGGATGAGCTCGAGCCCGGAGCCGGTTCGGGCCGGCCGTGGCGCCGTCGGCGGCCCGGGGGCCGCCCTGGCCTCCTCGACGATCGTGTTCCACGCCCCGCAACTCTCGCAGCGCCCGGCCCAGCGCGGATGGACCGCGCCGCAGGCCTGGCAGACGAAGTGCGAGCGGGCGCGGCTCACGGCCGGTCCCGGAACACCGGCCGCGTGGCGAGCTCGAGGCGCTCGTCGGGCGTCAGCCGGCCGAGGGCCTCGAGGGCCGCCTCGGCGTCGGCGATCGCGGTCAGAATGTCCTGGCGGGCGAACGCCGCCGTCGGATCGTAGTCCGCGCGGTGCCGCTGCTCCTGCGCCGTCACGAACGTCTCGGCGAAACGGCGGGCCGGCGCCGGCCATTCACCGCGTCCCGCGGCGATCTTTTTGGCGATCTCCCGGGCCTGGCGGTGGTCGACGGCGCGATAGACACGGGGCCAGGAGGGCGAACGACGCTTGCTGCGACCGATCAGGGCGTCGGCGACGGTCCGTGCCAACGCGTCGAAGAGGCTGTAATAGACGGCGCTCATGGCCCGTTTGAGATGGCTCTGGTTGGGCCTCCTGCGGTCGGCCAGGGCCAGGAGTCGGGCCGTGCTCAGTTCGTGGGGCATCAGCCGAAGCCAGCGACGCGCTGCTTCTCGTCGAAATGATTGCGCAGGTACGGAAACCGCTCGTCGCCGCGCTCCGCCAGGAGGTCGAGGATCGCCAAACGCCCTTCGGCGAGCACCTCGGGATCGATCGGCTCGTCGACGAGGCGGTACCAGGCGTCGACGAAGATCGCGGGCTCGCCCGCATGGTCGACGCCGCCCCGGACCTCGACGCGCTCCAGACCGAAGCGGCCGAGCCGCTCCTGCAAGATGGCCTCGATCGCACGCGCGAGCTCGGGATCGACCGTCGAACGGGAGGTAGCGGGCATGCTCGAAGCCTAGCGGGCCCGGGCAGCGGGGGCCAGTGGTTGCAGTGCGGGAAAGGAGCCGGCATGTTCGCGCCATGCGCGCGGCCTTCCTCCTGGATGGTATCCGCACCCCCATCGGCCGCTACGGCGGGGCGCTCGCCGGGGTGCGCGCCGACGACCTCGCGGCCCTGCCGATCCGCGGCCTGCTGGCCCGCCACCCCGATCTCGACCCGGCGACCGTCGACGAGGTGATCCTGGGCTGCGCCAACCAGGCCGGCGAGGACAACCGCAACGTCGCCCGGATGGCGGCCCTGTTGGCCGGCCTGCCGGTTCAGGTGCCGGGCGTGACCGTCAACCGCCTGTGCGCCTCGGGTCTCGAGGCCGTCGCCCAGGCGGCCCGGGCGATCGTCACCGGCGAGGCCGATCTGGTGATCGCCGGTGGTGTCGAGAGCATGTCCCGCGCCCCGTTCGTCCTGCCCAAGCCCGAGGCGGCGTTCTCGCGGCGCGCCGAGATCCACGACACGACGATCGGCTGGCGGTTCGTCAACCCGATCATCGAGGCCCGCTTCGGGGTCCACTCGATGCCCGAGACGGCGGACGAGGTGGCGGCCGCGTTCGCGGTCTCCCGCGCCGATCAGGACGCCTTCGCCTGGCGCAGCCAACGTCGCTACGCCGCGGCGCTCGCTCGCGGCTTCTTCGCCGAGGAGATCCTGCCGGTCGAGGTGCCGCAGCCCAAAGGTCCACCGCGGCGAGTGGACGCGGACGAGCATCCGCGGCCGCAGACCACCCTCGAGGGGCTCGCGCGGCTGCCACCGCTCAACGGTCCGGGCCGGACCGTGACCGCGGGCAACGCATCGGGCGTCAACGACGGCGCCGCCGCGCTCCTGATCGGCTCGGAGCGAGCCGCCGCCCGGCTGGGCCTCGAGCCGCTCGTGCGGATCGTGGGGGCCACCGCGGTCGGCGTGGAGCCTCGGATCATGGGCATCGGCCCGGTGCCGGCCACGCGCAAGCTGCTCGACCGGCACGGTCTGTCGCTGGATGCGATCGATCTCGTGGAGCTCAACGAGGCCTTCGCCGCCCAGGTCCTGGCCTGCCTGCGCCAATTGGGCCTGGCCGACGACGAGGAGCGGGTCAACCCGAACGGCGGGGCCATTGCGCTCGGCCATCCGCTCGGGATGACCGGCGCGCGTCTGGTGCTGACCGCGGCCCGCGAACTGGTTGCTCGCGGCGGCCGACGGGCGCTCTGCACCGCGTGCGTCGGCGTCGGCCAGGGCGTCGCCCTGCTGTTGGAGCGGCTCTGACCGACGCCCGCTGCCGTGTGCGGCTCTCAGGATCGCACGGTCCGTCCGGCCGAGCCAGGCCCCTCACGCTCCGAGGAGCCTCCGGGTAAGCTCGTCCGACAGCCCGATGCTCGCCCGGCCGGACGGCCGCACCAGGCTGCCGGTCACGGGCGGCCGCACGCCCAGCCGGACCAGCGCTTCGGCCAGCAGCACCCCGGCGGTGATCCCGTCGACCAGCGGCACGGGGACCCGATCGGCGAGCTGCCGTCCCAGGCCGGCCATGACCGCGCCCACGAGCAGGACCACCTCGGCGCCGTGGCCCTCCACCAACCGGAGGGCTCCTTCGACGACCGGGCGGTAGAAGGCCTCGGGATCGGCGAGGAGGTCGGCGGGTGTGGCGTCCACGGGCTCGATCCCGGCCAGGCGACCCGCGAGGCCGTAGCCCTCGACGAGCTCACGGTAGACAGGAACGAGCCGGCGGCCCAGGATCACCATGCCGATCCGGGTCCCGAGGGTCGAGGCCAGGAGCAGTCCGGCCTCGGTCGTGCCGACCACCGGCACGTCCAGGAGCTCGCGTGCCGCCCAGAGGCCCGAGTCCATGGACATGGCGAGGAGCACCGCATCGAACGGCTCGCGCTCGGCGGTGAGCAGGTCGAGCAGCGCGTGGGCGGCGATCGCCGCCTCCGCTCGGCCGCCCACGATCCGCGGACCGAACCGGGCGGTACGGGCCAGGATCTCGGTACCCGCCGTGGCGACCGCGCGAGCCGCCCGCTCGACGGTGGCGGTGACCTCGGGCGAGGTGTTGGAGTTCGCCACGAGCAGCCGCATGGCGTGTCTCCGCGACGCGAGCGGACGTCGAGGGGCGCGCTCGCCGCTCGGGGTGGCCGCCGTCCGGCTTCGGCGCCTCGAGCCGGTCCGCTCGCTCGCGAGCCTGACGGGCGGGTGGCAGGGCGTCAATTCCCGCTGGCGCCGGCTCGACCGGCGGCCGTACCATACCCGGAGGTCGCCGGTGGGGAGCGTCGGGCGGATCGGGGGCTTGGAGTGGGAGATCGTCGCATGGGGAAGGTGGCGCGATCGGTGCTCGCGGGGCTGTTCGGGCTGCAGGCGAGCGCGGCGCTCGCCGGCTGGCAAGAGGATCTCGCCTTCGAGATCCGCGTCGCCAAAGGATGCGCGCTCGCCTATCTGAGCCAGGTGGTCGAGCGTATGGTGGACGGCCGGCAGGTGATCTTCGCCAAGGCGCATTGCGAGGACGGCCGAGTGTTCGACGTGACCCGCACGGACGCGCTGGCGCCGTTCGAATTCAAGGAGTGTCAACCGGCCGACCGGCCGCAGGCTTGTTGACACTCACCGCAGGCGTCGGGCGAGGAAGTCCGCCACCTCGGCGATCAGGAGCTCGGCGCGCGGCAGGAGGCGGCTCATCTGGAAGCAGCCGTGGGTGAGGCCGCGCCACAGCCGCCAGTCGAAATCGACCCCGGCCTCGAGCAGCCGTCGCGCCAGGCGCTCGGAATCGTCGCGTAACGGGTCGAGTTCGGCGGCCGCGACGTAGAGGGGCGGCAGCCCGCGAAGGTCGGCATAAAGCGGGCTCGCGAGCGGATCGCGGCGGGCCACCGGGTCGGGAACGTAGTGGTCCCAGAACCAGCGCATCGCCGCGCTTGTGAGGAAATGGGCACCGCCGCCGAAGGCGGCGTGGCTGGGGCTGCCGAGCTCGGGCGAATAGACGCCGTAGATCAGGGCCGCGGCGCGGACCACGGGCTCGCCCAGATCCCGCAGCCGCAGACAGGCGGCGAGCGCCAGGTTGGCGCCCGCCGAATCGCCGGCCAGGGCCAGACGACCGGGGTCGATTCCCTCGCTGGCCCCGTGCTCGGCGAGCCAGCGCAGGGTATGGACGACGTCGTGCAGTCCCTGTGGGAAGGGGTGCTCGGGGGCCAACCCGTAGTCCACGCTCACGACCACGAGACCGGCCGCCCGGGCGAGCCGACGGCAGACATGGTCGTGCGTGTCCAGCGAGCCGATCACCCACCCACCGCCGTGCAGGTAGACGATCGCCGGGGCGAGCTCGGCCGGACCCTCCGGCAGGTAGAGCCGAAGGCGCAGCGAACCGCGCGGGCCCTCGATGGTGACCTCGTCGACCTCCTGCACGAGCGGCGCGTCCTGGTTCCAAAAGGCGTTCCTGAGCTCACACTCGGCCCGGGCCTCGGCTACGGGCAGGGTCTCGTAAGGCGGGAGGGCACGGGCCTGCAGCATGGCCAGGATTTCGGCCATGGCCGGATCGAGTTCGGGCATCGAGGCTCTCCACCGCTCTCACGGCCGCTCGCAGCGGCGCCGGTCTCGCAGGAGGACCGCGGCGGTCCCCCTCGTCAACCCTGCCCGCGCAGGAACGCCGCGATCCGCGGCGCTTCGTTGACGGGCAGCGAGATGTGACCGGCATCGGGCACGATCTCGAGCCGGGCATCGGGCAGTCGCGTGGCGTACCACCGGGCATGGGCGACCGGCACGGTGCGGTCGAGCGCGCCGTGCAGCACCAGGCTCGGGCACCGGACCGCGCGCGGGCTCACGTCCCATCGTCGGGTGAGGAGCTCGAGATCCGCCTCCGCCCCCTGGATCCCTCGGCGCGTGCCCTCCCGCAGCGAGACGAGGATCAACCGCTCGAGCCGCTCGATGTCCACCTCCGGGCGGAACGCGGACCGTTCCGGAAGCAGCACGAGCCGCACGATCGTTCGATCCAGAGCGTGGCGGCGCAGATTGCGCAACAGCGTGGGTGCCAGCCCCAGCGCCAGCCGCCCGTGGCGGCGGGCGAGCCGCATGAGCTGCACGACGCCACCTTCGCTGCGCAGGACGCGCTTGTCGGCCACGGCGCAGACCAGGGCCAACCGGACCACCCGCTCCCCCAGGACGGCCGCCGTCGCCATCGCGTAGGGCCCGCCGGCGGAGACGCCCACGATCGCCACCCGCTCGAGCCCGAGCGCGTCCAGCAGCACCCCCATGTCGGTGGCGAAGCGATGCAGCGAGAGTCCGGGGCAGGGCTCCGAGGCGCCGTAGCCGGGCCGATCGGGTGCGAACAGATGCAGGCCCTGGTCGCCGGCGATGCGCGGCTCCAGGCGGCTGCCGAGGAAGCCGTGCAGATAGAGGACCGGAACCGAGATCCCGGCCCGGCCGTATTCGGCGCACACCAGCCGGCGCCCGTCGGGCAAGCGGATCCGGTGCTCCTGTACCGGCGGCGGCGCGCTCATCCCGTCTTTCCCGTCGCCCTCCTGACGTGGCAGGCCTATATCGGGCTCGCGAGGGCGGAGATAGGATCCCATGGACGGGAGCGGTTCGATCCTGTTGGGCAAGGGCGAGCGGGAGGTTCGGCTCCATCTGCCGCTCGCCAACCGGCACGGGCTCGTGGCCGGGGCCACCGGAACCGGCAAGACGATCACGCTGCAGGTGCTGGCCGAGGGCTTCTCGCGGGCCGGCGTTCCGGTGTTCTGCGCCGACGTCAAAGGTGACCTCTCGGGCCTCGCCGCACCCGGCAACCCGAACCCGAAGCTCGAGAAGCGGGCCGCCGAGCTCGGCGTTCGAGACTACGCCTACGAAGCGGCACCGGTCATCTTCTGGGATCTGTTCGGGCGGCAGGGTCATCCGATCCGGGCCACCGTCAGCGAAATGGGGCCGCTCTTGCTGTCTCGGCTGTTGGAGCTCAACGAGACGCAGGAAGGTGTCCTCAACATCGCCTTCAAGCTCGCCGACGACGAGGGGCTGTTGCTCCTCGATTTCAAAGATCTCACAGCCATCCTCCAGTTCGTGGCCGAGCAAGCCGACCAGATCACCACGAGCTACGGCAACGTGTCCAAGGCCACGGTCGGGACCATCCAGCGGCGACTTTTGACCCTGGAGCAGCAGGGCGGCGCGCAGTTCTTCGGCGAGCCGGCCCTCGAGCTCGAGGATCTCTTGTTGACAACGCCGGACGGGCGCGGTGCCGTCAACGTGTTGATGGCCGACCGGTTGATCCGAAGCCCACGACTCTACGCGACCTTTCTCTTGTGGCTCCTGGCCGAGCTGTTCGAGGAGCTGCCGGAGGTCGGCGATCTGGACAAGCCCAAGCTCGTCTTCTTCTTCGACGAGGCGCATCTGCTCTTCAAGGACGCCCCCAAGGCGCTGGTCGACAAGGTCGAGCAGGTGGTGCGGCTGATCCGGTCCAAGGGGGTGGGCATCTATTTCGTGACGCAGAACCCGCTCGATGTTCCGCCCAGCATCCTGGGTCAACTCGGCAACCGGGTGCAGCACGCGCTTCGCGCCTTCACCCCGATCGAGCAGCGGGCGGTCCGCGCAGCGGCCGAAACCTTCCGACCGAATCCCCGCTTCAAGACCGAGGCGGTGATCACCGAGCTGGCGGTGGGCGAGGCCCTGGTGTCGACCCTGGAGCCGGGCGGCATTCCCGGCATCGTCGAACGAGTGCGGATCTGCCCGCCGCGCTCGCGCATCGGGCCGCTCACCGAGGAGGAGCGGCGCGAGATCCTGGCCACCAGCCCACTGGCCGGCAAGTACGAGGAGCCCGTGGATCGGGAGTCCGCCTACGAGATCCTGGAACGGCGCGCACTGGCCGAGCCCGGTTCGCTCGAGCCGCACGGTCCGTGGGGTGGTGGCCCGGCGCCCGTTCGCAGCGGGAGCCCCTGGGGGTCCGCTTCGGCCGGGACTGCGCGCCGGGTCGGCGGGGGCGCCGGCGCGTCGTCACCGGCCCCCGGGGCGCCCAACCGGATCCTCGCCGCGGGCCGCCAACCGGCCGCTGCCCGCGGGTCCACGAGCGGGCGGGAGAGCGTGGGCGAGGCGGTGGCGAAGGCGCTCGCGCGCAGCCTCTCCTCGACCGTCGGCCGGCAGGTCGGCAACGCGCTGGTCCGAGGGATCCTGGGCGCCATTCTCAAGCGGTGAGGCGGCGCGGCCGAGCCCGGGTGGCGTAGGCCGCCGGCTCAGCGGCTCACCTGGAGACCGGTCAGCCAGGCCAGGATCGCCGCGAGGTCGTCTTCGCTCGCGATGTCCTTCCAGGCCGGCATGACCAGGCCCGACTGGGTCTGCAGCCGGCCCTCGCGGACCGTCTGCCAATAGGTCTCGGGCCAGTTCGTCCGATAGCGGATCTTCATCCGCCTGAGATCCCGCGCTTTGTCCGGGCCGACCGCATCGGGGCCGTGGCAATGCGCGCAGCCTAGCACCGAGTTGAACAACTCGCGGCCGCGCTCGGCCAACGACCCCGGGTCCGAGCCGGCCGCGGCCACACGCACGATCGGGCTCGGTTCGGGCAACGAGCCGCGCTGCTCGGCAGAAGCCGGCAGCCAGTTCCAGATGATCCGCGCATCGTGACGGAGGCCGTAAGCGCGGGCGATCGCCGCGATCTCGGGCTGCATGGCGCGCAACAGCTCGTCGAGCCGGTCGCGCAGAGCCCGGTTGGCGCGGGCCACGCCGGCCGCCGACTGCCAGCGCAGTCGCGGCCCGTCGACGGCGACGACGGTGAACCGACGGCCCGTCTCCTGCTCGATCGCGGGAACGAAGGCCTCCCACACGAACGCCGCATCGGCCTCGCCCGTGGCGAGCGCCCGAAGCGCCTGCTCGGGCTGCCGGAAGGTCAGCGGGGCGACCCCGTCCAGCGTGGCGAGCGCGCTCTGCGCCTCGCTGTTGAAGGCGACCGCGACCCGCCGACCGCGTAGATCCTCGATCCGCTCGATCGTGCGGCCTTCGGGTAGGACGACCGCGTAGCCGAGCTCGAGCAGCGGCCCGGCGACCAGGAGCCGTGGCCCTATGAGCCGCTCGACGTAGGGCACGCCCAGCATGACGTCGCAGCGATCGGCCAGGAGCGTGAGGCGGATCGCTCGTTTGCCCAGATCCGTGGGCCACCAATAGACCTGGAACAGTCGACCGAGAGCCGCGGCCAGGCGCTGGCCGATCTCGTAATAGATTCCGTGGCGCTCGTCCGTGGCGCTGCTCAAGGGGGGCGTGTCGGGATCGAGGCACACCCGCAGCGGCGCTTGCGCTCCGGCGGCCATCGGTGCGCCGACGACCAGGGCCATCGTGGCGAGGCGGACCAGTCTCGCGAGGGATCGCACGGTTTCTCTCCGGCGAGGCGAGGGACGGGCGGCCGATGGGCCGCCCGTCGCGACGATCAATCGAGGGTGAAGGCGAAGAGCATGCCGCCGGTGGGTTGAGCGTCGATCATCTTGCGGCCGATTTCGCCCAGGAAGCCCGGGATGGTCTCGGACCGACCGACCGCCACCACCACGTACTGCTTGCCGCCGACCTCGTAGGTCGAGGGACCGGCATGGATGCCCGAGCCCAGCTGCTTCGACCAGAGCACCTCGCCGGTTCGGGCGTCGACGGCGCGGAACTCTCCCTCGTAGTTGCCGGCGAAGACCAGACCGCCGCCGGTCGCGAGCGCGCCGCCGTTGAAGGGCCACTTCTCCTTGATCCCCCAGACCTTGGTCTGCTTGACGGGATCCCAGGCGATCAGCTCGCCCAGATAGCCACCGGGGCCGGGTTTGGTCGGGAAATCCTTGCCCAGGTAGAAGGAGCCCCGTTTGTACTCGACCTCGCTGTCCTCCATGTCCATACAGAGGTTGTTGGCGGGGATGTAGACCAAGTTGGTCTGCGGACTCCACGCCATCGGCATCCAGTTCTTGCCGCCGATCAGATTGGGGCAGATGTCGACCGCCCGCTTCTTGAGGCCGGGGCGTTTGGCCGGGTCTTCGATCGGTCGCTGGGTCGCCAGATCGAACCCCTTGGCCCAGTTGGTGGGTACGAACGGTTGCGCCGAGAGCGCCTTGCCCGTGGTGCGGTCGAGGACGAAGAAGAAGCCGTTGCGGTCGGCTTTGAGCCCGACCGGATCGGGCTTGCCGTCGCCGGTGACGTCGATGTCGACGAGCACGAGCTCGTTGACCCCGTCGTAATCCCAGGCGTCGTGCGGTGTGCCCTGGAAGCCCCAGAGGATCTTTCCGGTGTCCGGATCGCCCGCGATGGTCGCGGCCGTCCACTTGTTGCTGTACGGGCCGAAGTCGGACGTGTTGGGACCACGGACCGCGGCGTTCCAGGGTGCGGGGTTGGACGTCCCGAAATAGGCGATGTTGCGCTCGGGATCGTAGGAGGCCACCAGCCAAACGGTGCCGCCACCGTACTTCCAGGAGTCGCCTTTCCAACTCTCGTTACCGGGCTCGCCGGGGCCCGGCACCGTCCAGGTCTTCCAGCGCTCCTGGCCGGTCTTCTTGTCGTAAGCCACGATGTAGCCGCGGGCGCCGTACTCGCCACCGCCGAACCCGGTGATCACGAGGTCCTTGACCACCAGCGGCGGCGACGTGATGACCGAGCCCTGTTTGTAGTCGACCACCTCGACCGTCCAGCGCTCGTCACCGGTCTTCGCGTCGAGCGCGGTCAGGGCGCCGTCGAGGCGGCCCACATAGATGACGCCGTCACTGTAGGCCACGCCGCGATTGACCACGCCGCAACAAGCATATTGCTGGACGCCTGCCGGCATCTCGAGCTCGACCTTCCAGCGGATGGTGCCGGTCGCGGCATCCAGCGCCATGACATATTGGGGGCCGTTGGCGCTGGTCACGTAGAGCGTGTCGCCGATCACGAGCGGCGTGCTCTCCTGCGAGAAGGCGTTGCCCAGCGATCGGGCCCAGGCGAAGGAGAGCTTGCGTACATTGTCCCGGTTGATCCGATCGAGCGGGCTGTAGTGCCACTTCTGGTAATTGCCGCCGTACATGGGCCAGTCGGTTCCGGCCGCCCCCGCGGCCGACGTCGCGACCGCGAGCACGGCGCACCCGCCCATGAGCATGGAATGACGAAATCGCATGACAGCGCCCTCCCTCGCGCATACCAAGCGAGCCGTTTGAGCACGTGAAGCGGCGATGTCAAGCGTGTGACGGAGCGTCCATCGGAGCGCCGCCTCCGAGCTCAGCGGCGCCAGCGCTCCAGCCGACGGGCCAGCGGCTCGAGGAGGCCCCATTCGATCAGCTGAACGACCAGGATGAAGGCCAGCGCATAGGCCAGGATCGTCGCCACGTCGAACAGCTGGAAGGCGGTGTGGATCTGGAAGCCGACACCGTTCGGCCGGCCGAGCAGCTCGACCACGAGCACGATCTTCCACACCAGCGCCAGGCCGGAACGGGCGGCGGCCAAAAGATAGGGTGCCAGCTGGGGGAGCACGAGGTGGGCCAGCACGCGCCCGCGCGGCACGGCGAAGGCCTGGGCCATCTCGAGCAGGCCCTTGTCGAGGGCGCGCGCTCCCTCGCGCACGGTGACCGCGACGTTGGGGATCTTGTTGATCGCCACCGCCGCCACGGCGGCGGCCTCGATCAAGCCGATCCACACGTAGCAGAGGACGATGGTGACCAGCGCCGGCATGTTGAGGGAGAGCAGGAGCCACGGCCGGCCGATCTCGTCGGCGAGGGCGGAGCGCCCCATGAGGATGCCGATCGCGGTGCCCACTCCCATGGCGATCGCGAAGCTGGCGGCGACCCGGCCGAGCGTGGCGGCGAGATGGTAGACGAGCTCGCCCGCGAGGAGCTCGCGTCGGGCGGCATCGAGGACGGCCAGCGGTCCGGGGAGGGTGCGGGGCGCCTCGGCATAAGCGGCGAGCGCGGCCCAGAGCGCGAGCAAGCCCAGGAACGAGGCCAGTGGCAACAGCCGGCGCGGCCGCCAGCGCCAGGCAGGCGGCGCGGCGGCGAGCGGCGTGGCGTGCTCGACTTGGGCCTTCACCAGGAGATCGGCCAGAAGGTGCCGTCGGGTAGGGTCGGGGCCTTGCCCACGAGCTTCTCGCCGCCGAGTTCGGCCAGCACGGCGTAGAGTTTGGCCGCGGCCTGCCGCTCGGCCTCGCCCCAACGCTCGACGATCCCCTCGCGGTAACGCTGGCGTAAGGCCGCCAAGGTCGCGTCGTCTTCGGCGCGGGTCAGCGGACGCAACCTCTCCCACTCGGCGTCGCTCTCCTTCATGATCGCTTTCGCGGCCCGCGAGGCGCGCGAGAACGCGGCGATCCGCTCGGGATTCTCGGCCGCCCAAGCCTCCTTGAAGATGTAGCCCAGTTGGGGTGTCGTACGCGGGATACCCAACGCCTCCTGCGCCTGGGCGATGCCGATCAGCCGGGTCATACCCTTGGCCTCCAGCCGCGCGGCGAACGGCCAATAGGTCACGACCGCGTCGAGCTCGCCGGCGAGCAGCTTCTCGGAGAGGAGCGGCGGAGCACCGAACACCGGGCGCGCCGCGCTCGCCAGCTCGAGCCCGGCGTCGCGCCGTGCCAGGCCCTGGAGGATGAGCCAACTCTTGTCGAGCGAGCCGCCGGCGACCCCGAGCCGTTTGTCGGCCAGGTCCTGCAACCGCGCGATGCCGCGATCAGGTCGCACGATCACGGCACCCACGGCGCTCGAATAGGGCAGGAAGCTCACCGCGACACCTTCGGCGCGCTGGCGGGCGACCCACAGCCAATCCTCGACGATGACGTCGACGTTGCCACCCATGAAGGCGATCGAGGCGGCGTCGTTGGCGGCGAACTCCTGAACCTGCAGCGTGAAGCCTTCTTTGTTGTCGAGCCCGTGGCGCTTGATGACGTCGAGCTCCCAGCTCACCGTGCCGAACTTGAGGACTCCGGCGCGGATGGTGCCGAGTTCGGCGGTGGCCACCGGTCCCGTCGACCAGAGGAGCCCGATGACGAGCAGCGCCCGGCGGGTGAGACGAAGCGAGGCGATCACGGCTGCGGTTCCTCCCTGACGAGGATCCGGCCTCTCGAAGAGGCTCCGGCCCGGTGGCACATCGGTCGCGTCCATCCGAAGATCGGCACGCGCGGCCGATCGTCAAGCTCCGTCGGCCACGGGGCTTGACCGCGATCGCAAGCAGCCCTTATGGCTTTCATAAGCGGGACGCGGAACCGGGCCCGCGGGAAGGGAGGTGTTCGCATGATCGCTCGGCTCGCCGCCGCCACGCTCGCCGCATCGCTCCTCGCCACGACCGCCGAGGCCGCCGGGAACTTGGCCACGCGCGCGACCCGCTTGCCGCAGCTGGTGTTCGACAAGGAGTTGAAGCCCTCGGTTCGAAGCATCGAACTCGAAACCGGCAAATATTATCGGCTAACGATTGAAAGCAAAGTCGGTGACGAATGGCAGTTCGCTGCGCCGGATCTGTTCGCGAATTCTTGGGTCGATCAGATAGCGATTCGGGATATCGAGATCCACGGCGTCGGATCGTTCGGATGGATCGAGTTCGACGCCGACGGATCGGTGAACATTTTCTTCATTCCGATACGACCGGGAGAATATCCGTTCGGCGTGCGCGGCCACCAGCCCGCCGGCACGTTCGTCGTCAAGTGACGCGGGCCGGAGGAGTGGAGGTGATTTCTTCGACGTTGCGGGCGATCCTGGCTGCGGGGCTGTTGGTTGTCGCCGGCACGCACGCCTGGGCGCAAGAGGTCACCAAGATCACCTTCGCCTATCTCGCGCTCGAGGACGACCCGCGCCACCGGGCTCTCGAGACCTACACCAACGTGCCGATCCGGCCGGCGATCGTGCCGCTCGACGGCGCCCAGGTGGGGATGCGCGAGGCCCGGGTGTTGGGCCGGGCGCTCAAGGCCGAATTCGTGCTGGAGGCGGTCCGCGGCCGGGGCGTCGAGGATCTCCTGAGCGCGCTCGAGCGGTTGGTGGGCGAGCGTAACGTCCGCTTCGCACTGGTCGATCTGCCGGGCCCGCTGCTCGCCGAGCTCGCCGCGCGGACCCGGGATCGCGGGGTCACGCTCCTCAACGTGTCGGCCATCGAGGACGAACTGCGCGCCGAACGGTGCGCGCCGCACCTCCTGCACGTGATACCCAGCCGGGCGATGTTGGCGGACGCGCTGGCCCAGCACCTGGCCACCCAACAATGGCGCGACGCGCTCTTGCTGGTCGGGCCGCAGCCCGAAGACGAGGCCTGGGGGGCGGCCTTCGCGCACGCGATCCGGCGCTTCGGTGGGCGAGTGGTCGAGACCCGGCGCTTCGTGGCCGGTCGCGATCCGCGCCAGCGCGAGCTCAACAACGTCCGGTTGCTCACCCAGGGGGTGAGCTACGACGTGGTCGTCGTGGCCGACAGCGAGGGCGAGTTCGGCCGCCATCTTCCCTATCAGACCGTGCTGCCGCGGCCGGTCGTGGGTACCCACGGGCTCGTGCCCCGCGCCTGGCACTGGGCGTTCGAGCGCCAAGGCGCCCCGCAACTCACCCAGCGTTTCGAGCGGCAGGTGGGCCCCGGGCGGCGCATGGAAGATCCCGAGTTCGCGGCCTGGGCCGCGGTTCGTGCGCTGCTCGACGCGCACACCCGGGCGCGCACCACCGACCCGGCGCGGGTCCGCGAGGTCCTGCTCGCGCAGGACACGACGCTCGACGTCTACAAGGGGAACCCGGCCTCGTTCCGGCCTTGGGATCACCAGATGCGCCAGCCGATTCTGCTCGCCACCCAGGATGCGGTGATCGCCCGGGCCCCGCTCGACCGCTTCTTGCACCAGCGCAACGTGCTCGACACGCTGGGCGTCGACCAGCCCGAGACCCGCTGTCGCTTCTGACCCCGGAGGCGCGTCGTCGCGAAGGTCGCAGGCGGCAGGAATGCCGTTGCCGAAGGGTGAGTGCAAGCGTATTGAGCGGCTCGCCCATCGCTTCGGAGATGGGGCAAGACAGAAACGGGGGGCGAACAATGGGCAAACGAGTGAGCGCCTTGCTGGCGGGGGCGAGCGGCATGGTCATCGGCCTCGCGGTCGGCGGTGCGGCCGATGCACAAGAGGTGAAGGCGGCCAGCAAGTACGGCGACATGCGTACCGTCACGCAGCGGATGTTGAACGCCGCCCAGGGAGACGGGAACAACTTTCTGCACACGAACCACAACTACAAGCAGACGCGGTTCTACCCCAACGCACAGATCAACACGTCGAACGTCCATCGCCTTCGGCCGGCCTGGATCTTCCAGACCGAGGTGAAGGAGACGATGGAGACCACCCCGATCGTGGTCAACGGCGTCATGTACGTGACGACCGCTTACAACCACGTGTACGCGCTGGACGCGCGGACCGGCGAGGAGATCTGGCACTACAAGCACAAGCTCGGACCGATCACGGTTTATTGCTGCGGTCCGAACAATCGCGGGGTCGCGGCGTACGGCGACATGGTCTACATGGGCACGCTGGACGCCAAACTCGTGGCGCTCGACGCCAAGACCGGCAAGCTGGTCTGGGAGACCCAGATCGCCGATCCGGAGCTCGGCTACTCGGAGACCATGGCGCCCACTGCCGTCGACGGGAAGATTTTGATCGGAACCAATGGCGGCGAATACGGCATCCGTGGCTTCGTCAAGGCGTTCGACGCCAAGACCGGCAAGTTGTTGTGGACCTTCCACACCATCCCCGAGAACTCGGTGGGCGTCTGGGCGACGCACGACGCAACGGGTCGTGACATGAAACGCGACATCGCCGCCGAGAAGGCCGCGCTGCAGAAGTTGGGTGATCCCTACAAGACACTCGGTGGCGGCGTCTGGCAGAACCCGGCGGTCGACCTCGAGCGGCGCCGGATCTACTTCGTCGTCGGCAACCCCTCACCGGATCTCGACGGATCGCTCCGTCCGGGTGACAATCTCTACACCGACAGCCTCGTCGCGGTGAACCTGGATACCGGCGAGTACGTCTGTCACTTCCAATACATCGCTCACGACGTCTGGGATCTCGACGCGGTGAGCCCGCCGATCCTGATCGACGTGAGAGACAAGGACGGCAAAGTGGTGCCCGGTGTGATCCACGGTGGCAAGACCGGTCACATCTACGTCCACAGGCGCGACGACTGCTCGCTCATCCGCTTCTCCGAGGCGATGGTACCGCAGGAGAACATGTGGACGTTGCCGACCAAGGAAGGCGCCCGCATGCTCCCGGGGGCCAACGGAGGCGTCGAATGGTCGCCCATGGCCGTCGACGAGCGACTCGGGCTGGCCTACGCCATGAACCTTCACCAGCCGATGACCTACCACGTCGAGAGCACACCGTACCCCGGCGGCAAGCTGTGGCTCGGCGGCGCGTTCAAGGTCATCCCCACCGAGGAGCAGTGGGGAATTTTGTCGGCGGTCGACTACAACACGGGCAAGATCCGTTGGGAGTTCAAGACCCCGCAGCCGCTGATCGGCGGCGTGCTCGCCACGGCCGGTGGCCTAGTCTTCTTCGGCGAGGGGAACGGGCGCTTCAACGCCCTCGATGCGGCCACCGGTGCGCTGCTGTGGAGCTTCCAGGCGGGCGCCGGCGTGAACGCTCCCCCGGCGAGCTACACGGTGGACGGTAAGCAGTACATCGTGGTGGCGGCAGGTGGGAACACTCAGCTGGACTACAAGCGGGGCAACAACATCATCGCCTTCAGCCTCGCCGAGTGAGGGCGAGGCGTGGCGTGAGCCGCGGGGGTGGCCGGCACCGCTCCCGCGGCCTCGCCACCGCCGTTTCGGATCCGGATCGGACCAGACCGCACATGAGCCGTCCCACCGCACGCTCCGCCACACCCATCGTCGTGGGCGCGCTGGCGCTCCTCGGCGCGGTCGTCGCCTTCGCCGAGACCGAGCGCCCGCCGGCACCGCCGCCCATTCCGGGGATCGAAGACCTCTCCGGTCATCTCGCGGAACTCGTGCCGATGTGCCTGGCGTGCCACGGTGAGAACGGTGTACCGAACTACGCCGAGTCGCCCGTCATCGACGGGCAACACGAAGGCTACCTCTACATCCAGCTGCGCGACTACAAGAACGGCTCACGCACGCACGAGGTCATGAGCGAGATCGTCAAAGATCTGTCGCGGCAGGACCTCAAGGAGCTCGCTGCGTTCTTCGCTAAGCGCCCGTGGCCGAGGCTGCAACAGCAAGCCGAGGAAGGGGACGACGTCCTCGCCGAGCGCCTGGCCTCCGCCGGGATGTGTAAAGAATGCCACCTCGGCGGTTATCTGGGTGACAGCACCGTGCCGCGTCTGGCAGGCCAGCTCACCTCCTACCTCGTCGTGACGATGCGCGCCTTCAAGACCAAGGAGCGGGCGAACAACGCCGCGATGTCGAGCCTGCTCGATACGTATACCGACGAGGAAATCGACGCTTTGGCGCGCTATCTGGGCGCCCTCTGAGAATCAGAGGTGGTGGTCGCCCGCCCGGCGAGCTCGGCCAGGCCCAGGCCCATGCGGTCGCGATGCCGTGGGTCGGCGCCCGCGGCGAGGAGCCGGGCGACGATCGCCTCGTGCCCCCGCTCGGCAGCGATCAAGAGGGCGGTGCGACCTCGGTCATCCTCGAGATCGACACTCGCCCCGCGTTCCAAAAGCAGCTCGACGGTGGCCAGCCCATCGGCTCGGGGCACGTCCTGCGTGTGCCCGGCCGCCCACATCAGGGCGGTGAGCCCGTGCTCGTACCGCTCGTCGACGGGCACCCCGGCCTCCAGCAAGCGGCGGACCGTCGCGACGTGGCCGCGCGCCGCGGCGTAGACCATGGGCCCTTTGCCCGTGGCGTCCCGGGCGCGCGGGTCGGCGCCGTACCGCAGGAGCAGGTCGACCAATCGGTCGGCCCCGTTGAAGGCGGCGGCCGCCAGGGGTGTGACTCCCGAGCGCCCGGGCTGGTCCGCGGGCACTCCACGGTCGAGCAGAAACTCCACCACCGCCACGCGGTTCGCCTCCACCGCGAGGAACAGCGCGGTGGCACCGGCCAGGCTGCGAGCCTTCGGATCTGCGCCCCGGTCGACCAGCAGCCGAACGATCGGAAGATGGCCGGAACGCGCGGCCTTGAGCAGCGGCGTCTCGCCCGCGGGGTCCCGGACGTCCAGCGGCGCGCCGCCGAGGACGAGCCGCTCGGCCAGCCGAATGCACCCTCGGGACGCGGCGAAGACAAGATCCTGGGCCAGGTGGCGGGGTGTCGGATCGGTCAGCTGGGCGAGCCTGACCTCGCGTTCGGCGCAGCTCTGGGCGACCGCCGGCGTGGTCGAGGCCCAAGCGAACAGCAGGACCGCGGCGTGGGCGATCGAGCGCGACAGGGCCATGTGACGCTCCTGGGCAAGGGGGGTCATCCGGGGGAGGGACTGGTCCAGGGCCGCGATCCGCCTTATGGTGGCCATAAGCGGCACCGAGGGAGGCGCAATGCGAACAGCTGCGATCACCACACTCGTTCTGATGAGCACGGCGGTCGCTGTCGAGGCTGGAGCCGCTTCGGGCCATCGGATCGTCGCCAACGAGAAGAGCAGCACGCTCACGATCCTCGACGCCCAAGACCGGCTGATCAAGACCGTTCCCTCCTGCGGCCGACCGCGCGGCATGATCTTCACGCCCGATCGCAAACACTTCCTGGTCGGCTGTGCCGACGACAACGTCATCGGGGTGTACGAAGTCGGGACCTACGAGCTGGTCCGCCGGATCACCAACGTCGCCACCCCCGAAACCTTCGATCTGCACCCGAACGGCCGTCACCTCTACGTGTCGAACGAGGAGGACGCTCAGGCCACGGTCTACGACCTCGAGACCGGCGAGCAGATCGCGGCCTTCGACACCGGCGAGGAGCCCGAGGGCGTGCTCGCGACCCCGGACGGTCGGTTCGTCTTCGTGTGCTCGGAGGCCGCCAACCTCGTGCACGTCATCGACGTCGAGAAGCAAGAGGTCGTGAAGGACATCGTCACCGACACCCGCCCACGCCGGCTCGCGCTCACCCCGGACGGCAAGGAACTCTGGGTCTCGGCGGAGATCGGGGGGGTTGTCAACGTCATCGACATGGCGAGCCTCGAGGTCGCGGCGACGATCGAGTTCCTGCCCCGAGGCATGCGTCGCGAGCTCGTGACCCCGGTGGATCTGTTGATCACCCGTGACGGCAAGCGGGCCTTCGTGGCGCTCGGCCGGGCCAACCACGTGGCGTTGGTCGACGTGCCGACCAAGAGGGTGACCGACTACGTGCTGGTCGGCCGGCGCCCCTGGGGCCTGCGACTGACCCGCGACGAGCGGCTGCTCTATGTCGCCAACGGCCTGTCCGACGACATCACGGTGATCGACACGGCGAGCCTCAAGGCGCTGCGCTCGTTCCCGGTGGGTGAGGTGCCCTACGGGCTGCTGATCGACGACTGACGAGGTCACGGCTCCCGTCGGATCGCGCCCGGTATCGGGCCGACTGCACCCGAGGACCGGCGCTCGGGGCCGAACGGCGGGAGCGCTCCCTCGCCTTGCCCGTCTCGGCTGCCGGCGGTCCGGCGAAGCGGCCGCACATCGGCCTTCCTCCGCTCGGTCGGGCGCCCGTCGTCGGGCCTTTACGCGGTGGCGCCGCCGCGGTCCTCATGCTGCATCGCAAAAATGCAAACTGCCCATGTCGTGGGCCTTGACGCCTCGACGGGGGCGGCCTAGCAAGCCTGTGACGGATTGCCTCACCGCATCCGAGCCGGCGCGGACCGCGAGAATGCTGCGCCTTCGGAAAAAAGTGGCCGGGCACGAGGCCCGGCCGAGTGGATCAGGGAGGCTAAACGTCTGGGGGAAAGGGGATCCGGAGACCCCCACCCGAGGGCATCGCGCCCCCGGGGGCAGCGACCGGAAGGTCACTGCCGCAAGGGCTCCCAGAGCAGCCCTTGCTGCACCGCATCAATTAGGGATCGCTGGGCGTTTCCGCTAGTGCTTCCGCGCAACAGCGCCATGCAATTTCGGCATGGCGGGCTCACCAAACCGGCTGCTGGGCCACCTTCTCGAGGAGGAAGTCGCGGAACACGGCGACCCGCTTGGAGTTGCGCAGTTCCTCCGGGTAGACGAAATAACCCGTGAAGCTGGGGCCTTCGAGCTCGGGCAAGACCCGCACCAGCGAACTCACACCAGCGGCCAGATAATCCGGCAGCGAGGCCAGACCCAGTCCGCTCTCGACCGCCCGCAGCATCCCGTAGACATTGTTGACCCGCAGCGCCGCCCGCCGCGGACGTTCGGCCTCGCCTTCCTCGCGGCCGGCGTAGAGGATCCAGTTGAGCGGCTGGCTCGAGAGATTGGGCTCTTCGCCGTAGGCCACCAGCCGGTGATGGTCGAGATCGGCGGTCGAGGTCGGCGTCCCGTAGCGCTCCAGATAGGAGCGGGCGGCGTAGATGTGGGTGTGGACCGTCATGAGCCGCCGCTGGATGAGGTCCGATTGGGTCGGCCGCTGCATCCGCACCGCCACGTCCGCCTCGCGCATCGAGAGGTCGAGCTCGGCATCGGTGACGATGAGCGAGATCGTGATGTCGGGATAGCGGTCGAGGAACTCGGCCAGGTGCGAGGCGAGCCAGACCGTGCCCACGCCCACCGTCGTCGACACCCGAAGATGGCCGGCCGGCACCTCGCGGCTCTCGCGCAACGCGGTCTGGGCGGCGGCCATCTTGCGCGCCACCTCGCGCGCTGCCTCGACCAGGATGTCGCCCTGCTCGGTGAGCACGAGGCCCCGGGCGTGGCGATGGAACAGCGGCGCGCCCAGATCCTCTTCGAGGGCGCTGATCTGGCGGCTGATCGCCGATTGCGAAAGGCCCAGCCGATCGGCGGCGCGGGTGAAGCTGCCCGCCTCGGCGACGACGTGGAAGATGCGGACCCTGTCCCAGTCGAGCATCGACCGTACGCGCCCCCCGTTACCCCCGCTGCGGAGCGAGGCCCGAGCTCGCCTGCTCGGCGAGCCAGCGATCCGCCTCCAGCGCCGCCATGCAACCCGATCCGGCCGCCGTCACCGCTTGGCGGAACACCTTGTCCTGAACGTCGCCGGCCGCGAACACGCCCGGAACACTGGTCCGTGTGCTACCCGGCGCGGTCACGATATAGCCCTCGCGATCCATGTCGAGTTGGTTCTTGAACAGACCGGTGGCCGGGTCGTGACCGATCGCCACGAACAGGCCGTGGACCGGCACCATCCTCGTCTCGCCGGTGTGAACGTGGCGCAGCCGTAGGCCGGTGACGCCGCGCGGCTGCTCCTCGCCCAGAATCTCCTCGACCACGTGGTTCCAGATCACTTCGATGTTGGGCTGGGCGAACAGCCGGTCCTGGAGGACCTTCTCGGCCCGCAAGCGGTCGCGTCGATGGATCAAGGTCACCTTGGCGCACATCTTGGCGAGATAGAGGGCTTCCTCGACCGCGCTGTTGCCGCCGCCCACCACGGCCACCTCGCGGCCGCGGAAGAAGAACCCGTCGCAGGTGGCGCAGGCCGAGACGCCGAAGCCCTTGAACTTCTCCTCGCTCGGCAAGCCCAGCCAGCGCGCCTGGGCGCCGGTGGCGACGACGAGCGCATCGCAGATCACCTCGTCGCCACTGTCGAGGGCGAGCCGGAACGGTCGCTGCCGGAGATCGACCGCGCTCACCACGTCGTCCAGGAGTTCGGCCCCGCAATGCCGAGCCTGGGCGGCCATCCGCTCCATGAGCTCGGGGCCCTGGATCGGCTCGGCGAAGCCGGGAAAGTTCTCGACATCGGTGGTGATCGCCAGCTGCCCGCCGGGCTGCAGACCGCGGATCACCAAGGGTGCGAGATCGGCCCGCGCCGCGTAGATCGCCGCCGTGTAGCCGGCCGGGCCGGCGCCGATGATCGCGAGCTTGACCCGTCGTTGCGCCATCGCCGTCCTTCACGGCGGACGTCCGCCCGGCCCGCCGCCGGACGTCGCCCGCTCACCCGTACTTGACCTCGAGGATCTCGAAATAACGGGTGCCGCGCGGTGTAGTCACCTCGACGGAATCGCCGGCCTCCTTGCCGAGCAGCGCCTGGGCGAGTGGCGAGTTGATCGACAACAGCCCCTGCGCGATCTCCGCCTCCTCCGGACCCACGATCTGATAGGTCACCTCCTCGTCGGTCTCCTCGTCGACCAGGCGGACCTTGGCGCCGAACATGATCTTCGAGCCCGACAGCCGCGAGATGTCGATCACCTCGGCACGGGCGAGCTTGTCCTCGAGCTCCATGACCCGCCCCTCGATGAATCCCTGCCGCTCGCGGGCCGCGTGGTACTCGGCGTTCTCCGACAAATCGCCGTGCTCGCGGGCCGCCGCGATCGCTTTGATGACCGCGGGCCGCTCCACGGTCTTCAAGCGCTTGAGCTCGGCGCTCAATCGCGCATGGCCTTCGGGCGTCATCGGTATGCGGTTCGACATCCTCGACCGTCCGTTGCTGGGACGAAAAAATACCGGGCCGGCGATCCCGACACCGCCGGCTCAGTCCCTCGCGCGGCTGCGAAAATAGGCCTGGAGAGGGCGTACTTCAAGCGACCCGCTGGCGAGCGTCCGCAGCGCCTCTACCATGGCGCGAGCTCCGGCCATGGTCGTGTAGTAGGGAAGGCGGCCGGTCAGCGCCGCCCGCCGCAGCGAGTAGGAATCGGCGATCGCCTGCGCGCCCTCACTCGTGTTGATCACGATCGCCACCTGCCTGTCCTTGATGAGGTCGACGATGTGCGGCCGACCCTCGTGGACCTTGTTGACCTGCCGAACCGGCAGCCCTTCGGCCGCCAGGGCCGCAGCCGTACCCCGCGAGGCCAACAGCTCGAAGCCGAGTTCGTGGAGCGCCCGGCCGAGCCGGCGGGCGGCCGGCTTGTCCTTGTCCTTGACCGAGATGAACACGGCACCGCGACTGGGCAGATCGTTGCCGGCAGCGATCTGCGACTTGGCGAAGGCCGCGGCGAAATCCGGTGCCAGGCCCATCACCTCGCCCGTCGACTTCATCTCGGGTCCCAACAGCAGGTCGACGCCGGGGAAGCGAGCGAACGGGAACACCGCTTCCTTGACCGCGACGTGGCCGGTGGCGGCGGGTCGGGCGTCGAACCGTGCGAGCGGCTCACCGGCCATCACCCGCGCGGCGATCTTGGCGATCGGCTTGCCGATCGCCTTGGCCACGAACGGCACCGTCCGACTGGCCCGGGGGTTGACCTCCAGGATGTACACGGTGCCGTCCTTGACCGCCATCTGCACGTTCATGAGGCCGCGCACGTCGAGGGCTCGGGCGAGCAGCTCGGCTTGGCGGGCGATCTCGCGGACGATCGGCTCGGGCAACGAGTAGGGCGGCAAGGAGCAGGCACTGTCGCCGGAGTGGATGCCGGCCTCCTCGATGTGCTCCATGATGCCGGCGACGATCACCTCCTCGCGATCGGCCAGCACGTCGACGTCGACCTCGATCGCATCGGCGAGATAGCGGTCGAGCAGCACCGGCCCGATCTCCGAGGCGGCCCGCGCCTCGGCGAAGAAGCGGCGCACCTCGTCGAGGGTGTGGACGATCCGCATCGCCCGCCCGCCCAGCACGTAAGACGGGCGCAGAACGAGCGGCAGACCCAGCGCCTCGGCCTTGGCGACCGCCTCGGCCTCGCTCGTGCACACGTCGTTGGCCGGCTGGGCGAGACCCAGCCGGTCGAGCAAGAGCTTGAAGCGGTCACGATCCTCGGCCAGATCGATGGCCTCGGGCGAGGTGCCGAGGATCGGAATGCCGGCGGCCTCGAGCGGCTTGGCGAGCTTCAAGGGTGTCTGGCCGCCCAGTTGCACGATCACGCCCAGAAGCTCGCCGCGGCTCGCCTCGACCCGACAGATCGCCAGCACGTCCTCGGCGGTGAGCGGCTCGAAATAGAGCCGATCGGAGGTGTCCGGATCGGTCGAGACGGTCTCGGGGTTGCAGTTCACCATGATCGTCTCGAGCCCGGCCTCCTTGAGACCGAAGGCCGCGTGCACGCAGCAATAGTCGAACTCGATGCCCTGGCCGATCCGGTTGGGCCCGCCCCCCAGGATGATCACCTTGCGCCGGTCGGACGGACGGGCCTCGCACTCGGGCTCCGGATCGTCCCAGGTGCCGGTCTCGTAGGTGCTATACATGTAAGGGGTGAGGGCTTCGAACTCGGCCGCGCAGGTGTCGATCCGGCGGAACACGGGCCGCACGCCCAGCGCCTCGCGCCGAGCCCGCACCTCGGCCTCGTCGAGCCCGGACAGCTGCGCCAGCCGCCGATCCGAGAAGCCTTTGGCTTTGAGGGCGACCCAACCTGCCCGGTCGGTCGGCAGGCCGGCGGTGCGCACCGCCCGCTCGCTCTCCACGAGATCGGCGATCTGCTCCAAGAACCAGGGGTCGTAGCGGCAGGCGCGGTGGACCTCCTCGACCGACAGGCCCTCGCGGAACGCCTGGGCCACGATGCGCAGGCGATCGGGTGTGGGCTTGGCCAGCGCCGCCAGGATCACCTCCCGGGGCCGGTCGGCTCCGGCCAGGCCCGGGATCTCGACCTCGTCCAGTCCGGTCAGGCCGGTCTCCAGGCCGCGCAGCGCCTTCTGCAGCGATTCCTGGAAGGTCCGGCCGATCGCCATCACCTCGCCCACCGACTTCATCGAGGTGGTGAGGATGGGCTCGGTCTCCGGGAATTTCTCGAAAGCGAACCGGGGGATCTTGGTGACCACGTAATCGAGCGCCGGTTCGAAGCTGGCCGGCGTCACCTTGGTGATGTCGTTCTGGATCTCGTCCAAGGTGTAGCCCACGGCCAGGCGTGCCGCGACCTTGGCGATCGGGAACCCCGTGGCCTTGGAGGCCAGGGCCGAGGAGCGCGAGACCCGCGGGTTCATTTCGATGACCACCATCCGGCCGGTGCGCGGGTCGACGGCGAACTGGACGTTCGAGCCACCGGTGTCGACGCCGATCTCGCGCAAGACCGCGATCGCCGCATCGCGCATCCGCTGATATTCCTTGTCCGTCAGCGTCAGCGCCGGCGCCACGGTGATCGAATCACCGGTGTGGACACCCATGGGGTCGACGTTCTCGATCGAGCAGACGATGATGCAGTTGTCCGCCTTGTCGCGGACCACCTCCATCTCGAATTCCTTCCAACCCAGCACCGATTCTTCGATCAACACCTCGCCGATCGGCGAGGCGTCGAGACCGGTCCGGACGATCTCTTCGAACTCCTCCCGGTTGTAGGCGATCCCACCGCCCGTGCCGCCCAGCGTGAAGGAGGGGCGGATGATCGCGGGTAACCCCACCTCGGCCAGCGCGGCGCGCGCCTGCTCGAGATCGTGGACCGCCCGCGAACGCGGCAGATCGAGCCCGATCCGCTCCATGGCTTCGCGGAACAGGAGCCGATCCTCGGCCTTGTCGATCGCTTCCAGCCGAGCGCCGATGAGCTCGACGCCGAACTCGCGGAAGGTGCCGTCCTCGGCCAGGGCCTTGGCGATGTTGAGCGCCGTCTGCCCGCCCATGGTCGGCAACAGCGCGTCGGGCCGTTCGGCGGCGATGATCTTGCGCACGAAGGCCGGGGTGATGGGCTCGACGTAGGTCGCGTCCGCCACCTCCGGGTCGGTCATGATGGTGGCGGGGTTGGAATTGACGAGCACGACCCGATAGCCCTCGGCCTTGAGGGCCTTGCAGGCCTGGGTCCCGGAATAGTCGAACTCGCAGGCCTGGCCGATCACGATCGGGCCGGCGCCGATCACGAGGATCGACCGCAGATCGGTCCGCTTGGGCATGGTCGAGATCCGCGCGCGTCAGGCCGCGGCCCGTTCGACGAGCGCGCGGAAGCGGTGGAACAGGTGGTGGCTGTCCTGGGGGCCCGGCGAAGCCTCGGGGTGGTACTGGACCGAGAACACCGGCCGGCCCTTGAGCCGGATCCCCTGGATGGTGCCGTCGAACAGCGAGCGATGGGTGACCTCGACCTCCTCGGGCAAGCCCTCGTCGTCGATCGCGAAGCCGTGGTTCTGGCTGGTGATCTCGACCTTGCCGGTGGTCAGGTCCTTGACCGGGTGATTGGCGCCGTGATGGCCGAAGCGCATCTTGCGCGTGCGGGCGCCGACCGCCAACCCCAGCATCTGGTGCCCCAGGCAGATTCCCATGATCGGCAGCCCGCTGGCCAACAGATCCCGGATCACGGGCACCGCGTAGACGCCGGTCGCCGCCGGATCGCCCGGGCCGTTCGAGAGCACCACGCCGGCCGGCCGCAACGCCAGGATCTCCTCGGCCGTCGTGGTGGCCGGCACCACGGTTACCTCGAAGCCGGCCGAGACCAGCGAGCGCAGGATGTTGCGCTTGATCCCGTAGTCGATCGCCACGATCGGCGGGCCGCCCGGCTCGCCGGCCACGAAGCCCCGTCCCCACTGCCAGCGGCCCTCGCGCCAGACCGCCCGCTGCCGCGAGGTGACCTCGGGCACCAGGTCCATGCCCACGAGCCCGGGCCACGAGGCGGCCCGGGCCACGAGCTCGCGCAGGTCCAACCGGCCCTCGGGGTCGTAAGCGAGGGCGGCGTTCTGCGCGCCCTTCTCGCGCAGGATGCGGGTGATCCGACGCGTGTCGACCCCGGTGATCCCGGCGATGCCGTTGGCCTCCAGCCAGCGCACGAGGTGGCCCTGCGCGCGCCAGCTCGACGGGTTGGTCACGGCCGCCCGCAGCACCAGACCGCGCGCCACGGGGGTGGTCGCCTCGACGTCTTCGGCGTTGACGCCCACGTTGCCGACGTGCGGGAAGGTGAAGGTGACGATCTGGCCGGCGTAGGACGGGTCGGTGAGAATCTCTTGGTAGCCGGTCATGGCGGTGTTAAAAACCAGCTCACCGACATGGACGCCCGGCGCGCCGATGCCGGAGCCCAGGAAGACCGTGCCGTCCTGCAGCGCCAACGCCGCCGTCACCGAGCGTCGGTCGAGGTCTGGGGTCACGGGCGAGCTTCCGCTGCTCGACGCCCGGCGCAGGTCGACCGGGGCGTCGCTAGGGCACAAACGCGCCGGGTTCTACCAGCCCGCGGGCGGGCGTCAAGCAAGCCGCGCCGCCGCGGGCCGACGACGGAGTGATCGAGCGTGTTGAGGGAACGGCTGCAGGCCGCGCTCAAGTCCGCCACCGAGCGGACCGACGAGCAGGCCGCGGCGACGTTGCGGTTGGTGCTCGCGGCGGTCCGCGAGCGCGACCTGTGCGCCCGTGCCGCGGGCGCGAGCCAAGGTTTGGCGGACAGCGAGATCGAGCAGCTCCTGCGCGAGATGGTGGCGCAGCGGACCCGCGAGATCCGGCGCTGCGAGAGCCGCGCGCGGCTCGACGAGGCCGAGCAGGAATCGGCCGAGATCAAGTTGCTCGAGTCCTTCCTGCCGCCCAAGATGACCGAGGAGGAGACCCGCGCCGCGGTCGAGGAGGCGATCCGCGCGGTGGGCGCCGCCAAGCTCAAGGATACCGGCCGGGCGGTCGCCTGGCTCAAGGAGCGCCACGACGGCCGAATGGATTTCACGCTCGCCCGGAAATTGCTCTGCGAGCGGCTCCACTGAGGTGCCGCCGGTGGCCGGTGGCCCAGCCCCGCGATCGAGAGCCGCAGAGGCCGCGGGCTCGCTCGAAGCGTTCAAAGCCCGCCTGCCACTCGCCGAGATCGTCGGCCGGTGGGTCAAACTCACCCGCCGGGGTCGCGAATGGGTGGGCTTGTGCCCGTTCCACGGCGAGAAAACCCCGTCCTTCACCGTGGTCGAGGACAAGGGCTTCTACCATTGCTTCGGCTGCGGCGCGCACGGTGACGCGCTGTCCTTCGTCATGGCCATCGAACGGCTCGACTTCAAGGACGCGCTCGCCCGCCTCGAAGAACTGACCGGGATCCCGGCCCCGCGCCGGGCAGGGCCCGAGCCCGCTCGCGCCGATCCGGGTCTGTTCGAGGTCAACGCCGCCGCCGCGCGGTGGTTCGCGACCCGGCTGGCCGATCCCGAGGCGGCCGCCGCCCGCGCCTATCTCGAGCGCCGCGGGCTCGACGAGCCGACGATCCGGGCCTTCCGCCTCGGCTGGGCGCCGGCCGACCGAACGGCCCTGGTCCGGGCGCTGGCGGCCCAGGGCTTCGCCACCGAGCTCCTGGTGGCGGCCGGCCTGGTGCGGGTCCCCGAGGGGGGTGGGGAACCCTATGCGTTCTTCCGCGAGCGCGTAATGTTCCCGATCGCCGACGCCAAGGGGCGGGTGGTGGGGTTCGGCGGCCGGACGCTCGGCGACGGCCAACCCAAATATCTGAATACGCCGGATACCGAGCTGTTCCACAAAGGTCGGCTCCTCTACGGGCTCGATCGGGCGATCGAGCCGGCGCGCCGCTCCGGCCGGCTGGTGATCGCCGAAGGCTACATGGACGTCATCGCCCTCGAGCGTGCCGGTGTCCCGGCGGTAGCGCCCCTGGGTACCGCCATGGGCGAGGAGCAGCTGTTGCGCTGCTGGCGGCTCGTCGACCAGCCGATCGTCTGCCTGGACGGCGACGCCGCCGGGCTGCGCGCTGCGCTGCGCCTCGCGCAGCGGGCCGCACCGCTGCTGCGTCCGAACCGTAGCCTGGCCTTCGTGATCCTGCCCGAGGGCGAGGACCCCGACAGCCTACTGCGATCGGGCGGTGGCGAGACGCTGATCGCGCTTCTGGACCGGCCCGAGTCGTTCGCCTCCTTCGCCTTTCGGGTGATCCGAGCCGGCTTTTCGCCGTTCCTGGAGCGGATGGAGGAGCGCGCCCGGTTGCGCGCCGCACTGCGCGAGCTCGTGGGCAAGGTCGTGGACCCGGACGTGCGGGCGAGCTTGGACGAAGAGTTCCGGGCCCGTCTGGCGGCCGATCTCGCGCGCCTGGGCGTCGAGCGGCGCGGGACCCGCGGCGAGGACCGTGGATTGCCGCGAGGGGTCGCGCCGGCCCCGCGGGCGGTCGCGACGAGCGAGCTGCTCTCCGGGCTGGGCCGCCTCATGAGGTGGCGCAAGGGGCCGTTCCTCGCCCCACTTCTGGAGATCCCCCAGCTCGTGGCGGAAGCCGAGGACGTGCTGGCCGAGCTCGAGTTCGAGAACCCGGTGCTGGAGCGGCTGCGCCAGGAGATCCTCTGGTGCTGGTCGCACGATCGTCACCTTGACGCCGTGGGCCTCGCCGACCATCTCGCACGGTGCGGTTTGGCCGAGGCGGCGGCGCGGGTGCGGCAGGCGGGCGGAAAGGGGGTCGACCTCGAAAAGTGGCGAGCGACCGTGGCCCGTCTGCGTCGGCGGATGGACCACAGACGCGAGCTGGAAGCGCTCGCTCTTCGTCCCGACATGGCGCACGCCGAGCAACCGCTCGGAGGCCTCGACCGCCTGTTGAACACACGGGACGAGGATGTCGCCGATCATCCGCTACCCTGGCCCGATCCTCCGGACGGCTCGTGAGCCGGGCCGCGGGCCGTGGACGCACCCGCACGGCCTCCTCCGCCCCCAGCTTCGTACGAGTTCGCACCGCTAGGAGATCTTCCGTATGGCCAAGAGCCAGCCGGGGACCACGAGCACCGCCGCCACCAAGGTCCGGCCGACCGCCAAGAGCAAGGCCGAGGACCGGCTGGAGCCCTTGTTGGCCGCAGCCCCGGCGCTTCGCCGCGTCCTATTGCAGGCCAAGGAGAAGGGCTCGCTCACCATCGACCAGCTCAACGCCGCCCTTCCCGCCGATTTCCCGCCGGAGAAGCTGGACGAGCTGATCGCCGGCCTGGAGGCGCGCGGCATCGCCGTGGTTCGCGACGACACCATGACCGAGGCCGAGCCGGAGGCGCCGGTGGCCCGCATCGTCGAGGACGAGCCGGCGGACACGGGCGCCGAGGATGCCGACGAGGCCGAGGACAGCGGTGCCGCGCTCGACGAGGAGCTCGGCCGGACCGACGATCCGGTACGGATGTATCTGCGCGAGATGGGCTCGATCGAGCTGCTCTCGCGCGAAGGCGAGATCGAGATCGCCAAGCGCATCGAGGCCGGTCGCAACATGGTCCTGGAGGCGCTCTGCGAGAGCCCCTTGACCATGCGCGCGGTGATCGGTTGGCGCGACGCGATCCGCGAGGGCCGGGCGCTGCTGCGCGACATCGTCGACCTCGAGGCGACCATGGGCGGCGGGCCGGGTGCGGGCGAGGAGCCGCTGCCGGCGAGCGGTCCGGCCGCCCGCCCGGGCACCGCTCCTTCGGCGGCCGGCGGTGCGACCGGTTCGGGTCCGGCCGGGGGCGAGGCGTCCGGCCCGCCGAGCGAGGGCGCCGAGCGTGAGGAGGGTGCGGCGTCGGACGCCGAGGGCCGGTCGGCGATCGAGGAGGACGACTTCGACGAGGACACGCTCTCCCTGGCCGCACTCGAGGCCAAGCTCAAGGACGGCGTGCTCGCCACCTTCGACGAGATCGCCGCCGCCTATCGGGACCTGCGGGAGCTCCAGGATCGGCGCCTCGCCCTCGTCCAGGCGCAACAACAGCCCGATGCCGCGCTCGACGCCGCCTACGAGGCGGCCCGTGCCCGGGTCGTCGAGCTGATGGCCAAAGTCCATCTCAACCAGAGCCGGGTCGAGGCCCTGGTCGAACAGCTGTTCGACATGAACAAGCTCTTGCAGAGCTTGGAGGGCAAGCTGCTGCGCCTGGCGACCTCGTGCAAAGTCTCGCGCGAGAGCTTCTTGGAGCACTACATCGGTCACGAACTGGACACCGATTGGCTGGAGCGGGTCGGCGCGCTCAAGGAGCGTGGCTGGTCGGAGTTCATCACCCGCCACCGCGACGAGATCGAGCAGTTGCGGGCCGACATCGCCGCGATCGCCGAGGAGACCGGCCTCACGATCTCCGAGTTCCGCCGGATCGTCTCGAAGGTGCAGAAGGGCGAGAAGGAGGCGAGCCAGGCCAAGAAGGAGATGGTCGAGGCCAATCTCCGGCTGGTGATCTCCATCGCCAAGAAGTACACGAACCGTGGGCTTCAGTTCCTCGATCTTATCCAGGAGGGGAACATCGGGCTCATGAAGGCGGTCGACAAGTTCGAGTACCGCCGCGGCTACAAGTTCTCAACTTATGCGACCTGGTGGATCCGCCAGGCGATCACCCGCTCGATCGCCGATCAGGCGCGCACCATTCGCATTCCGGTGCACATGATCGAGACGATCAACAAGCTGGTGCGCGCCAGCCGGCAGATCCTGCACGAGTACGGCCGCGAGCCGACGCCCGAAGAGCTCGCCCACAAGCTCAACATGCCCTTGGACAAGGTCCGGAAGGTCCTCAAGATCGCCAAGGAGCCGATCTCGCTCGAGACACCGATCGGCGACGAGGAGGACAGCCATCTGGGCGATTTCATCGAGGACAAGAACGCGGTGCAGCCGTTCGAGGCGGCCAACCTCGCCAATCTGCGCGACGCCACGACCCGCGTGCTGGCGACGTTGACGCCACGCGAGGAGCGCGTGCTGCGCATGCGCTTCGGGATCGGCATGAACACCGACCACACGCTCGAGGAAGTCGGCCAGCAGTTCAGCGTGACCCGGGAGCGGATCCGCCAGATCGAGGCCAAGGCGCTGCGCAAGCTCAAGCATCCGAGCCGCTCGCGCAAGCTGCGCAGCTTCCTCGACAACTGACGGGCGCCTTGCGCGCCGCCGCACCCCGGCTAGGTTCGCGCCCGGCGGGCCCGTAGCTCAGCGGTTAGAGCTGGCCGCTCATAACGGTCTGGTCGCAGGTTCGAATCCTGCCGGGCCCCCCGCGCCCTCCCCGGCCGCGGCCAACAGCGCCCGGGCGAGTTCGGCGGTGGCGATCCGCTCCTCGAGCCTGCCGTAAGCGCCGCACAACAAGAACGTCACCTGGTTCTGGACCACCTCGCGATCGCCGCGGTGGTTGGTGCGCAGCGGCAGGACCTCGTAGACGATCGCCCCGGTGGGTGGCCCGAGCTCGCGCATCGAGCGCGGCGGTGCCGCCAGCGCGCCTTCGAGCCGGCGCACGATCGCGGCCTCGACGCCCTCCAGATCGAGCGGGATCTCGGGCTCACCGTGGTAGCGCAGCGCCCGGCCGATCACCGGCGCCAGGACGACGGCGCGGGCGGCCTCCTCCTCGCCGGCGCGGCGCAACAGGATCTGCGTGGCTTCGGCGAGGTCGCCCAGAACGGCGGGGTAGGCGGTCCAGCGCGAGCGGCGGATGGCCTCGGCGAGCTCCCGCTCCGCGAACAGCTTGTCCCAGCCGCAGCCCGCGCGGGCACGGCAATATTCGATGGTCGATTTCTGGGCGATGAACGCCGCCTCCCGCGCCAACAGTGCGGCGAGCGCTTCCGGTGTGCGGCAACGCACGGGGCGGCCCGCGGCGGCGGCGCGCCGCACGAGGTTCCGGATTCGTTCGAGCGCTGCGGCAGCGTGTCCCAGCACGGTCGGGCTCCTCGGTCGCGGGTGCGTCCTTGCGCCCACCTTACAGCGAGTTACGGTTTTGAAACACCGCGGCGCGGGTCGGGCCGGCGTCGTCCGCCAGAAGGCGGAGGGCGGACGCGGTCGACGAACGAAGAGGGAGGCGAGCCGGGCGCGTCGGGGGTCCCACGGTGCGTGTCGGCTGGCCGAGGAGGTGGTCCATGCAGACGTCGCCAAGAACAGAAGAGTACTGGCGCCGAACGCGCAACCTCATGATCACGTCACTGGTGATCTGGTTCATTTTCAGCTTCGCCATTCATTTCTTCGTCAACCAACTGAACGCCATCGTGATCGGCGGGTTCCCGCTCGGTTTCTACATGGCCGCACAGGGGTCGTTGATCGTCTTCGTCGCCCTGATCTTCTGGTTCGCTTGGAAACAGAACAAGATCGACGAAGAGTTCGGTGTGGCCGAGGAGGAGTGAGGCGCCGTGGCACAGCGAACCGGTCAAGACGCATTCATCGCCAATCTCGGCAAGATCTACGGGTACTATACCGGGGCGTTCCTCGGCTTCGTGATCGTCCTCGCGATCCTGGAGCAGCTCGGCGTCCCGGGATACGTTCTCGGTTACCTGTTCGTTTTGCTGACGATCGCGGTCTACGCCGGGATCGGCTATCTCTCACGGACCGCCCAGGTTTCGGAATATTACGTCGCCGGGCGGAGAGTGCCCGCCTTCTACAACGGCATGGCGACCGCCGCCGACTGGATGAGCGCCGCCTCGTTCATCGGGATGGCGGGCTCGCTCTACGCCCAGGGCTACGACGGTATGGCGTTCATCCTGGGCTGGACCGGCGGCTACGTGCTGGTGGCCGTCCTCGTGGCACCCTACCTGCGCAAGTTCGGCGCCTACACGGTACCGGACTTCCTGGCCGCCCGTTACGGTGGCAACCTCGCCCGCTTCGTGGGCGTGATCATCCTCGTGAGCTGCTCGTTCATCTATCTCATGGGCCAGCTCACCGGGACCGGTCTGGTGGCGGCGCGGCTCTTGGGCATACCGTTCGAATACGGGGTGTTCGTCGGGCTGTTGGGCATCCTGGTGTGCTCGATGTTGGGCGGTATGCGCGCGGTGACCTGGACGCAGGTGGCCCAGTACATCGTGCTGATCATCGCCTACCTGATCCCGGTCGTGATCCTGTCGACGCAGAAGACCGGCGTTCCGCTGCCTCAGATCACCTATGGCTCGGTGCTCGCCGAGATCACCAACCTGGAGCGGACGGCCGAGTACATCGCTCCCTACGTGGGTGCCGCCAAGGGGCACACCACACCGTTCTGGTTCCGTGATCCCCTCAATTTCTTCGGCCTGATCCTCTGCCTCATGGTCGGTACGGCCTCGCTGCCGCACGTGATCATGCGGTTCTTCACGACGCCGAGCGTCCGCGAGGCGCGGCAGTCGGTCGGCTGGTCGCTGTTGTTCATCTTCATCCTCTATTTCACCGCTCCGGCCTACGCCGTGTTCGCGAAGTACGAGGTGTTCACCAACGTCCTCGGTAAGGACCTCTCGACCCTCCAGGCGGTCGCGGCCCTTCCGTCCTGGGTGTTCACCTACGGCAAGATCGGTCTGGTCAAGATCTGCGGCGCCAACGCCGCCAGCCCGGAGGCGGTGTTCGCCGCCTGCCAGGCGATCAAGGACGCGGCCGGCAATCCGGCACCGGTGACCGTCTTGACCTTCAATCAGTTCTCGATCGCCCCCGACACGGTGGTGCTCGCCACCCCAGAGATCGCCGGGTTGCCCTACGTGATCGCCGGCCTCGTGGCGGCCGGTGGCCTGGCCGCCGCGTTGTCCACGGCCGACGGTCTGTTGCTCGCGATCGCCAACGCGCTGAGCCACGACATCTATTACAAGATGCTCGATCCGAACGCGCCGACCGCGCGCCGGTTGATCGTGGCCCGCATCCTGCTAGTCTTCGTGGCTCTGCTGGCGGCCTATACGGCGATCACCTTGCCCCAGGGCATCTTGATCTTCGTGTCGTGGGCCTTCTCGGTCGCGGCCTCCGGCCTGTTCCCGGCCCTCGTGCTCGGTGTGTTCTGGAAGCGTTGCACCAGTGCCGGGGCGATCGCCGGGATGATCGCCGGCTATGCGATCTGCGTCTTCTACATGTTCGGCACGGAATATTACGGCATGGCTCGGTGGTTCCAGGGAACCTGGTTGACCCGGCAGGGGCTCAGCAACATCGCCTCGGGCGTGGTCGGCATTCCCGTGGGCTTCCTGGTCACGATCGTCGTGAGCCTGCTCACCAAGGCGCCGTCCAAGGAGATGCAGGACCTCGTCGATCAGATCCGCGTGCCGAAAGGCGGGCCGATCATGGCCGAGGGCAAGCCCGCGATCGGCCATTGATCGGGATCACCGGACCGGTGCATCACGGGCGGGGCCTTCGGGCCCCGCCTTCGTCTCGCGGGGGGATGGCACCATGGACGCGCTGATCGAAGCCCTGGCCTATTATTTTTTCCGAGACCCCGTGTTCGGGATCGGCAATTTCATTCTAGCCGCCTTGATGTGGACGATGCTCGGCCGCTTCGTCCTGGGCCTGTTCGCCCCCCACGATTGGGACTTCTACATCTGGCGCTTCTTCCGGCGCGTGACCGACCCGGTCATCGCCCTGGTCCGGCCGATCACCCCCTCCTTCATGATCGAGGCCCTGATGCCGCTGGTCGCGGTCTGGTGGTTGATCGCGGCCCGGATCGCCTGGTGGATCCTCTGCCGCAGCCTGGGTCTGGCGCCGACGGTCGACTCGCCGTTCTGAGCCGTCCGCCTCGTCATGTCGGAGGATCGCCACCATCCCATCGAGCGGGCCGCTGAGCTGTCGGTCCTTCGCGCCGTGGGCTTCGCGACACTGGCGATCTTGTTGGTGAGCTTGGGCCTGGCCCCTTGGCCGCCCGTGGCGCTCTATGCTGCGGCCGGATCGACCCTGATGATGGCGGGTGTCTTGGAGCTCAAGGCGCGACACGCTCCCTATCGGCCCTATCGGCGCACCGAGGCCTGACTGTTGCTCGAGCCGCGGCCCCGACTGCCGCCGGAGCTCGCCCAGAGGCTGGTGGGTGGCGCCCTCGAGCGGGCCTTCCGCCGTTACGCGCGGCGGGCGTGGCGCCTGGCCGTGATCCTCTGGGTGGTCGGCCTGGCGCTGCGGATCACGGGTCCGGGGTGAAAACGAGCGCGGCCGGGAAACCCGGCCGCGCCCGCCTCGCCGATCGCCGATCGCCGGCCCGTCAGCGCTGACGGATCTCGACGCGCCGGTTGCGCGGCTCCTTCACGTTGGGCCCGGTCTGCACCGCGAGCCGGGTGAAGCTGTAGCCACGGACCGTCATCCGATCGCGCGACACGCCCTTGCGCTCGAGATAGGCGGCCACCGCCTCGGCCCGGCGCTCGGACAGCCGCTGATTGTACTGCATCGTTCCGACGGTGTCGGTGTGGCCCGAGACCTCGACCCGGATGTTGGTGTTCTTGACCAACAGGTCGGCGACCTTGTCGAGAGCCGGGTAGAAAGCCGGCTTGATCACCGCCTTGTCGAAGTCGAACAGGACGTCCGCGGCGATGGTGATCGTCTCGGGGGCGGCCGCCTGGGTCGGCTCGATCTGCGCGAGCGCCTCCATGAACTGGTTCTTGCAGTAGGCGATGTCGCGGGGTTGGAAGTTCTCTTCCTGCTGCTCCATCCAGCAGTTGAACCGCGCCACCGCCTTGCCGGCCGCGTCCGGGTTGCGCGTGGCCCCCCCGGCATTGAGCGCCGCCACCAGCCGATTGCGCGCGCTCTCGAGCTCGCCGACCTTGTCGGCGGGGAGCTGGCGCGAGGCGATCGGCGCGGGCTCGGGAGCGCCGCCGCGGGCCGCCGCCATGGCGTTGTTGGCGTGGTAGACGGCGCTCCGGTAGTGCTCCATGCGATTGAACTCGTACTCGGCGTGCTCCATCGAGTACTTGTAGTAGGCGGCACGGTACGGGTCCGCCCCGGGTTGGGTCGCACGCGCCTCCTGCATGACCGCGGCAGCCGGGCCGGCCTCCATCAGCCGACCGAAGATGTCGGTGTGGCCCGGCGGACGGTCGCCGCAGCCGACCAGAAGCGCCACGCCGCTCGCGGCGGCGGCCATGCGTACGTAGCTGAACATGCGACCTCGCTCCTCCTGCACCCGTTCCGTGCACCCAGGAGATAGTCGGATCCCGGCGTGGAGGAAACGCCCGCCGCCGGAACGCCGCCGCGACGCGCCGGAAAGTCGCGCGGCTGTTGTCGGTTTTCTACACCGCGGTGCAGCGTAAGGATCACCCGCTGCGCTCCCTGCGACCGGCTGCGGCCTGGTCCGTGCCCGCGGCCGGCTGCTAGACGCTCCCGCGTGACCGGAGGCTTCGGCAGGGTGCGGCACACGGAGGTCGACATGCAAGAAAGCGAAGGGCTGGGAACGCTGGGCGTCGTGGTGGTGGCGCTCCTGCTCCTGGGCGTGGTGATCGCCCTCACGGCGGGGTTCTCGCGGCTCGTCTATCTGGCCTTGCCGCTCACCCTCGTGGTCTTCGGCGTGATCCTGGGCTTGTGCACCGGGACCACCCGCAAGGCCTGAGACACCGCGACGGCGGACGCTCAGCCCGTCGCCCCGGCGAGTTCGGGGAGCGCCGCCACGAGCTCCTCCCATTCGCGTCGGCCGAGGCCCAGCGCTTCGGGGTCCACGCGCTCGCCGCGCAGCGCCCGGCGGACCGCCTCGCGGGCCGGGGCGGACAGCTCGACGGCGTTGCGCCGATAGTCCTCGAACGCCTCGTGCACGAGCGGGACCCAACGCCTGACGATGTCCTGCAACACCTCGGCATAGGCGCGGATCTCGTACTGGGCCCGCGGGTCGAGCCGCAGCTGCAAGAAGTGCAACAGATTGTGGAGGTCGATCTTCCAATACCACTGCGTGTAGGTGGACAACGGTAGCACGGTACGCGCGAGCTCGCGGGCGATCCCGAAGCCCTCGATGCCCTCGTCGGCGCCCAGAAGCTTTTCGTAGAGGGTGAAGTCGGTCTCGGCGGCGCGTTTCATGCGCCGCACCACGTCGGCGGCGGCCGCCGCCTCGAGTTTGCCCTCGCGCCCCTGGCGGTTGGTGGTCGACTGTGGCGCGGTGGCCTGGACCTCGGGAGTCGGCGCGTCGAACAGCCGCTCCTGCTTGGGCCCTTCCTCGGCGCGCTCGACCCGCACCAGTCGCAGGATTTCACGGTCGGGCAGGTAGAAGTCGCGGTCGAGCACCGAATAGCGCGCCGAGTATTCGTTGACGCTGGCGGTCCGGTGGCGGATCCACTGGCGGGCCACGAAGATCGGCAGCTTGATGTGCAACTTGATCTCGCACATCTCGAAGGGGCTGGTGTGGCGGTGGCGCATGAGATAGCGGATCAACGCCCGATCGCCGCTCACCTGCTTGGTGCCCTTGCCGTAGGAGACCCGGGCCGCCTGGACCACTGCGACATCGTCGCCCATGTAGTCGACCACCCGCACGAAGCCGTGGTCGAGCACCGGAAGCGGCCGGCCGAGGATCTCCTCGAGCGCCGCCACCGTGGGCCGCCGTGTTGGGTTCGTCTCGGCCCGTGCCGCTTCGATGTCGGCGAGCTTGTCCGCCTCCAGTCGCATCCCGCACCTCCGCCTCGCACGCGCCGCTTCATGAGGGCCTGCCGGGGGGCTGTCGAGAGGGTGGCCGACCGCTCGGCCGGGCCCACTCGATGCGCTCCGGCGCGGCGGCGATCGGTCTTCGGGACCACGCCTCCGACGTTGCAGTTCCGCGACGGCCCCCTATATTGAGGGCTGCCGGCGTGAGCCGGAGATGGCGATGAACCCTACCCGGAATAGGCGACGCGGACCCGGGGGCAGAGCCCGGCGCCTCCACCAATTCGAGCCGAGCCCCGTTGGCGGGGCCGGCCGCACGGGGGCGAGTCAGGATCGACGCGCGCAATAAAGGGGTAGCTTTCGCCCGGCATGGTACCGCCGTTATCGGGCCGACCAACAAGTGCCAACGACAATCGTCTGGCGCTCGCTGCCTGATTTCGGTTAGGTAAGCGCGGCCCGGGGGGCGCCGGGCAACAGAAGCCCCCCACCTCCCATCGCCGCGGTGGAGTGGCCGGACCAGCATGGCGCGAGGATCGATCGATTACGGGCGCATGGTCGAGCAGGCGCTCAGGACGGTCGTGCGGGACGTGCTGCGTCGCCTGGCGACCGAGGGCCTGCCGCCACCCCACCATTTCTACATCACCTTCCGGACCAGCGACCCCGGCGTCGAGATGCCGGACTATCTGCGCGAGCGCTACCCGGCCGAGATGACGGTGGTGCTCCAGCACCAGTTCTGGGATCTCGAGGTCGACGAGGTCGGTCTGTCGGTGACCTTGAGCTTCAACGACGTCCCGCAGCGGCTGCGGATCCCGTTCCACGCCATCAAGGTGTTCGCCGATCCGGGCGCGGAGTTCGGGCTGCAGTTCACCCTCGAACCCGAGATCGTCCCGCTGCAGCCGCCGGCCCCCGAAAAGCGGCCGAGCCAGCCCGCGAGACCCACCGACGGCGAGCCCCCCAAGGGCGGCGCCGAGATCGTGGCCCTCGACCGCTTCCGCAAGAAGTAGGCTCCAGCGCTCGGCACTCGACATCGGCCGCCCGACCGGCTGGCTCGCGCTCCCCTTCCGTTGGCCGGCGTACCCCCGGGGCGCGGGCGGAGCGTCGCGTCGACAGGCGAGTGGTGCTGCGCTAGGCGCGGGCGCGAGCGGAAACGGAGGTGCCAGGATGGCCGGCGAGCGCGGCGTGCGGATCGAGACCGACAGCTTCGGGCCGATCGAGGTCCCGGCGGAACGCTATTGGGGCGCCCAGACGCAGCGCTCGCTCCTCAACTTCGAGATCGGCGGCGAGCGCATGCCGATCCCGCTCGTGCGCGCGCTGGGCGTCGTCAAGCTGGCCGCCGCCCGGGTCAACATGGCGTTGGGCGAGCTCGACCGCAGGCTGGGCGAAGCGATCGTCCAGGCCGCCCAGGAGGTGGTCGACGGCAAGCTCGACGACGAGTTCCCGCTCGTCGTCTGGCAGACGGGCTCCGGCACCCAGACCAACATGAACGCCAACGAGGTCATCGCCGGCCGGGCCAACGAGATCCTGGGGGCCGGGCGCGGCGGCAAGTCCCCGGTCCACCCCAACGACCACGTCAACCGCGGGCAATCCTCCAACGACACCTTCCCCACCGCCATGCACGTGGCGGCCGCCACCCAGGTCCACGAGACGCTTTTGCCAGCGCTCGAGCACCTGCACGCCGCGCTTTCCGACAAGGCCCGCGCGTTCGCCGACATCGTCAAGATCGGGCGCACTCATCTCCAGGACGCCACGCCCTTGACGCTGGGCCAGGAGTTCTCGGGCTACGCGCATCAGGTGGCGATGGGCGTCGCGCGGGTCCGCGGTGCCCTGCCGCGGGTTCTGGAGCTCGCCCAGGGGGGCACCGCGGTGGGTACCGGGCTCAACGCCAAGAAGGGGTTCGCCGAGGCGGTGGCGGCCGAGATCGCCCGGATCACCGGTCTGCCCTTCGTCACCGCCCCCAACAAGTTCGAGGCCCTGGCGAGCCACGACGCGCTGGTCGAGCTGTCCGGCGCCCTCAACACGGTGGCGGTGAGCCTCACCAAGATCGCCAACGACATCCGCCTGTTGGGCTCCGGCCCGCGCTGCGGCCTGGGTGAGCTCCGCTTGCCCGAGAACGAGCCCGGCTCCTCGATCATGCCGGGTAAGGTCAACCCCACCCAGGCCGAGGCGCTGACCATGGTCTGCGCCCAGGTGATGGGCAATCACGTGGCGATCACCGTGGGCGGGCTGCAAGGACATCTGGAGCTCAACGTCTTCAAGCCTCTGATCGCCCACAACGTGCTCCGCTCGATCCGGTTGCTGGCCGACGCCGCCCGCAGCTTCACCGACAAGTGCGTGGTCGGCATCGAGCCCGATCGCGAGCGCATCGGCGAGCACGTCCAGCGCAGCTTGATGCTGGTGACCGCGCTCGCCCCCAAGATCGGCTACGACGCCGCGGCCAAGGTGGCCAAGAAGGCCCACGCCGAGGGCACCACGCTCGAGGAGGCGGCGATCGCGCTGGGCCTCGTGAGCGCCGAGGAGTTCCGCCGCCTCGTTCGCCCCGAGACCATGATCGGGCCCGCCGATTAGCCGGCCCGTCGCGCCCACCGATCAGCGCGGCGGCGGCAGATCGCCGTAACGGCGCAGCCGATCGGGCGGGCCGAGCCAGCGGATCGGACCGGGGTCCCCGCGCAGCTCGAGGTCGAGGATCCAATTGGCGAGATCGAAGCCGAGCGTACCGGCGGCCGACGGCCGGCCGGCCCGCTCGAGAACAAGCTCGCCGGCCCGCACCAGCCCTCGCTCGACGACGAAGGGGCCGTGCAAGACGACCCGAGCATCACCGTCGGCATCGGTGCCGAGGGGGGGCAACTCGCGCACGACGAGTCGTCCCTCGCCGCGCGCATTGGCCAGGAGCTCGAAGAGCGAGCGGCCCTCGCTCGCGAGCCGCAGTTCGAGATCGAGGAGCCCTTCGCCCGGATGCGCGGCCCGCAGCGCCTCGGCCAGGCCGGGAAGATCGGCACTCGCCAGGGTGAGCTCGGTGTCGATCCGGGCGGCCTCCGGCGCCGCCTCGACGAGCAGCCGACCGGCCAATCGACCCCCGGCCACGCGCAGGTCGACGGAATCGAGCGCGAGCGAGCGACCGGCCATCGCGAGAGCCGCACCACCGCGCCCGAGCGGGGTGCCCTCGGCTGTCTCGAGACCGAGCTCCAAGGCCAGATCGAGGTCGATCGGCGCCGCGTTGGCGAGACCCAGGGCGCGGCGTGGCCAGGCGCCGGGCCAGGCCCGAAGCGGGCCGGGAGGGAGGCCCAGTGGCACCTCGAGCAGGTGGTAGAGATCGGCCAGGGCGGTGTCGCTCACCCGCTCCAGTGTCAACCGGCCACGCAACAACGGCACGTCCTCGCGGTGGAGCAGATCGACCCTCGCCGTCGCGGCCAGCCGTCCGGCCCCGAAGCCGGCCTCGATCGAAAAGCCCGACTCGATCCGCTCGGCGCGCAACTGCAGGTCCAAGGGTCCGGCCAGGGCCGTGCCCCGGATCCCGGGGCCACCCGCGCGCGCGGCCGCTGCGGCGAGATCGGCGAGCCGGGCCGCCAGATCCACCCGCCTCGGCTGGAGCGAGCCCGGGGCCGTGGCGAGATCGGCCCGCAGCCGCGCATCCGTCGTCACGAGCTCGACCGCGAGCCGCCACGCGCCGTCATCCTCGTGGAGACGAGCGCGCCCCGTGAGCGGTCCCTCGACGAGTGCGGCCAGGGCCGGATCGAGGTCCAGGGCCCGCGCCAATCGCGCCGGCTGGTCGGTCTCGATCGAAGCCTCGACATCGACCGCCGGGCCGGGCCCGAGCGTGCCGGACGCCCGCAACCGCGAGCCCGCGAGATCCGGGCTCGACAGCTCGTCGAGCCGCAGCCGCCCCCCGGCCAGCTCGGCTCGGATCCGGGCGTGCTCGCCGCGAGCGGCGCCCCAGGCCAGCCGGTCGATGGTCAAGTCGAGCTCCGCCGCGAGCTCGTCCGGTGGGCCGGCGGCGAGCCAGTGGGCGAGGATCTCGCGGGGTGCGGCGGTCAGCCAGGGATCGAGCGTCAGCCGATCGATCTCGGCCGAAACCCGAAGCCGCAGCGGCGGGCCGGCGAGCAGGCTCGCCGTGCCGCGCGCCCGGGCGCCGGCCAGGCGCAGTTCGGCCCCGCTCAGGCTCACCCCTTCCGGGGTGGCGTGGAGCGCTCCTTGCACACCCACCGCTCCGAGCCGCTCCGCCAGTCCCGGTGCGGGCTGCCCGAGCCAGGTGAGGAGCGGCCGGGGATCTTCGACGAAGGCTTCGAGCCGACCGCGGAAGATCGGCCCCGCGGCCTCTCGCGCAAGCCGCCCGTCGAGTGTCAGATCTCCGACCCCGGGGAGCTCGGCGGCGAGCTCCTCGACCTCGAGCACGCCGGAGCCCGGCAGATCGAGCCGCGCTCGCACCCGTCGCAGCGCCTCGCCGGCCCGGCTCAGCGTGCCCACGCGCACCGCCACGGTGCCGACCAGTGTCGCCGGCGGCCCCGCCCAGAGCCCGCTCCACAGGGCGTGGGCCCAGCCGGTCGGGTCGGTGTCGGCCGGCAGCTCCAGCCGCGGTGCGTCGATCTCCAGGCGCAGAGGATGCGGCGGCTCGCGCCCGAGGCTCACCGCGAGCTGCAGCTCGCCCACGGTGGTCGCGACCCGCAGCGCGTCGGCGCGCAGCCCCGCGGGCTCGGCCGTGATCCGGCCGCGGGCGGCGAACGGCCCGATCGGTGGCACGAACTCGACGAACTCACCGGCGCCCAGAGCGTCGAGCAGCGCGCGCAAGCGGTCGCTTCGTGCCGCGATCTCGAGCTCACCGTCCCATCTCGCACCCTCTCGTCGGAACTCCAGTGCGCCTCGATAGGCGAGCCGGGAGGCTTCGGGTCCCGCACCGATCACGAGCTGGGCGCGCAGGAGGTGCGGGCCCGCCGTGGCGGGCCGCAGCTCGAGCTCGATCGAAACCGGCTGATCGCGCAAGCGGCCACCGCCGGAGAGGCCCAGCGGGCCGTTCCCGGTCTGGCGGGCGAGCTCGAGATCGAGATCGACGAGCTCCAGGGGAGCCGGCAGCTGCGGATCGCGCAAGGTGAGCCGCCCGCCTGCGATCGAGATCGCGCCGAGCTCGATCGTCTCGCTGCCGAGGGCGCGCAGGAGCTCGCTCACCCGGGTCGGGTCGGGCGCACCGGCGGCTCGCACCGAAGGCCGCACCAGGCGGATCTCGCTCGGCGCGGAATCGAGGCCCAACACGCCGGCCACGCCCAGGACGAGATCGACCCGCTCGACCGTGGCCAGCACGGTGCCGCGGGCCGGATCGCCGATCACGAGCTCGCCCAGCGACAGCCGCGGCACGGGTAGGAACGTGAAGCTCGTGGCCCCGCGCACCCGCACCGCGTCGCCGGTGAGCGCTTCCAGCCGCCGCACGAACCGCTCGCGGGCGAGATCGCCGTCGAGCAGCCGCGGGCCCAACAGGAACCCCGCGACCGCCGCGGCGATCGAGGCAGCGAGGATCACGAAGAGAGCGCGCACCTGATCACGCGACCCGTGCGGGCCGGCAGCCGACACCGGTCCGGTGGGACCAGCTCTTAAGTGGCGGGCTCGACCGCTGCAATCGCGCCGACCTCGGCGAGGCGCCGATCAACCGCGCGGATGGTGTCGCGCGTGCACGGCCCGCAGCCGCTGTGCGTCGACCCGCGTGTAGACCTGGGTCGTCGAGAGGCTGCGATGGCCGAGCAGCTCCTGGATCACCCGCAGATCGGCACCGTCGGCCAACAGATGCGAGGCGAAGCTGTGCCGCAAGGCGTGCGGGGTCGCGGTCTCCGGTAGGCCGAGCGCGAGCCGCAGCTCGCGCACGAGGCGCTGGACCACGGCCGGCTGCAGCGGACCGCCCCGCGCCCCGCGGAACAAGGGTCGGGCCGCGGGGAGCGGCCAGGGGCAGGCGGCGCAATAGGCGGCCAACGCCTCGGCGACCACGGGCAGCACCGGGACGATCCGCTCACGGCCGCCCTTGCCGCGAACGGTGAGCTCGCGCACCGACCCGGGCTCCGGACCGAGCGCGCCCCGGGAAAGGCCCAGGGCCTCGCCGATCCGCAGGCCCGTGCCCCACAGCAAGAGCAGGATCGCCCGGTCACGCAACGCGATCCAAGCGGGCCGATCGGGTGCCCTGCCGGCCGCCTCGCCGAGCGCCGCCGCCTCCTCGGGCGAGAGGGGCCGTGGCAGCGCCCGGCGGACCCCGCCCAGCCGCACCGCTCGGGCGGCGGGGCAGGAGACCGCGAGCTCCCGCTCGACGAACCGGAAGAAGCCGCGCACCGCCGCCAGCGCCCGGGCGGTCGAGCTGCGGGCGTAGCCGCGGCGCTGGCGATCGGCCAGCCAGGCGCGGATGTCGGTGGGAGCGAGCGCGGCGAGCTCGCTCGACCCGACCGGCCCGCCCCGGTGCCGGGCCAGAAAGCCCAGGAATTCGTCGAGGTCGGCGCGGTAGCCCGCGACCGTCCGCGGCGCCAGGCGCCGCTCCGCCGCCAGTCGGGCGAGCCAGGCTCGCGCCAGCCCCGCCACCTCCTCACCGGCCTCCATCACGATGCTCGCGTCCTTCGCCGCTCGCTGCGAGCATGATAAGCGCGCGCCCGCCGTCAACCACGGCGCGCCCGGCGTCGACCGCGGCCCGCCCGCGCCGTTCCCGGAGTGTCATGACCGCCACCGTCCAGCCGGTCCTGTTGCCGGTCCCACTCGACGGGCCGCTCGACTATCGGGTGGAGGCACCGCTGCCCACCGGCACCATCGTGCGGGTGAGCCTGGGATCACGCGAGGTGCCGGGCGTGGTCTGGGGCGGTCCCGCGCACTCCGAGCGGCCGGCGCAACGGCTCAAGCCGATCCTGGCGCGGCTCGAGGTACCGCCGCTGCCGGGCCCTTTGCGCGCCTTCCTCGAAGCCGCCGCCCGCGAGACACTCACACCCCTGGGCTCGATGCTGCGGCTCGTGCTCGCCGTCCCGGCGGCCCTCGAGCCACCGCCCGCAAGCGTGGGCTACCGGCTGGCGGCCGCGGCACCCTCGCCGCGCGGGGCGGTCCAGCGGCGGGTGGCCGAGTTGTTGGCCGACGGCCGTGTGCTCGCGGCGCGCGAGCTCGCCAAAGCGGCGCGCACGAGCGCGCCCACGCTCGCGAAGCTGGCCGAGACCGGCTTTCTTCAAGCGGTCGTGCTCGAGCCCGCCCCCCGGTCGGTGCCGGATCCGAGCCGGCCCGGGCCGGCCTTGACCGCGGCCCAGGCGCAGGCGGCCGCGTCACTGGTCGAGCGGGTCGAGGCCGGCTGCGGTGCGGTGCTGCTCGACGGTGTCCCCGGCAGCGGCAAGACGGAGGTGTATCTGGAGGCGGTCGCCGCGGCACTGCGCCGCGGTCGCCGGGTGCTCGTGCTGTTGCCGGAGATCGCCCTCACCGCCCAGTGGCTCGAGCGGTTCACACACCGCTTCGGCGTCGAGCCCCAGCTCTGGCATTCCGGGCTCACCGCGGCGCAGCGCCGGCACGGCTGGCGGCGGATCGTCGAGGGCCGGACCCCGGTCGTGGTCGGGGCCCGCTCCGCCCTGTTCCTCCCGCTGGCCGATCTGGGCCTCCTGGTGGTCGACGAGGAGCACGATCCGAGCTTCAAACAGGACGAGGGGGTCCTCTACCACGCCCGCGATCTGGCGGTGGTCCGCGCCCACCTCGAGGGCTGCCCGATCGTGCTCGTGAGCGCCACACCTTCACTCGAGACGGCGGTGGCCGCCGGTGCCGTGCCGGGCGGGCCGCCGGCCCGCTCGGGCTGGTCCCACGTCCGGCTCGCCGACCGGTTCGGCGGAGCCGCCATGCCCTGCGTGCACCTCGTCGATCTGCGCCGCGAGCGGCCGCCCCGGGGGGCGTTCCTGGCCCCGCCCGTGCGCCGGGCGCTCGCCACCGCGCTCGCGGCCGGCGAGCAGGCATTGTTGTTCCTCAACCGGCGCGGCTTCGCGCCGCTCACCCTCTGTCGGGCCTGCGGGCACCGGTTGCGCTGCCCCAGCTGTACCGCTTGGCTCACCGCGCACCGCTTGCGCCACCGCCTGCTGTGCCATCATTGCGGCTGGTCGGCACCGGAGCCGACCCACTGCCCGGCCTGCGGGGTGGCGGGCGAGCTGGTCGCGAGCGGCCCGGGAGTCGAGCGCATCGCCGAGGAGGTCCGCGCGCTGCACCCGCAGGCGCGGATCGCGGTCGTCACGAGCGACACGGTGAGTTCGGCCGCGGCCGCCGCCGAGCTCGTGCGGGCGGTCGCCGCGGGCGAGCTCGACGTGCTCGTGGGCACCCAGATGCTGGCCAAGGGCCACCACTTCCCGAAGCTCACGTTGGTGGCCGTGGTCGACGGCGATCTCGGCCTCTCCGGCGGCGATCCGCGGGCGGCCGAGCGCAGCTTCCAGCTGTTGTTCCAAGTGGCCGGGCGCGCCGGCCGCGCCGAGCGGGCCGGCTGGGTGCTCGTCCAGACCCACGATCCCGACCATCCGGTGATGACCGCCTTGCGCGACGGCGATCGGCTGGCCTTCTGGCGGGCCGAGCTCGCCGAGCGGGAGAGCGCCGGCCTGCCACCGTTCGGTCGGCTGGCGGCGATCGTCGCTGCCGGCCCCGACCGCGAGGAGGTCGAGGCGGTGGCCCGGGCACTGGCCCGCGCCGCGCCGCCGGCCACGGGCGTGCGGGTGCTGGGCCCGGCACCGGCGCCGCTCGCGCTTTTGCGCGGCCGCTGGCGCGAACGGCTGCTGGTCCGGGCCGATCCGAGCGTCGATCTGCCGGCCTATCTGCGCAGCTGGCTGGTCGGCCGACGCCACCCTTCGCGCGTGACCGTCGAGATCGACGTCGACCCGGTGAGCTTCCTTTGAGCGAGCCGCGGTGGGCCCCGACATCGGCGGGCCGCCGTGCGCCCTTTACAAGTCCCGAGGGAATGGGCGATCATGAGCCAGCGGTGAACCGGCCGGGGGTGCCGCGTGTCTCGATGATGCGCCCGGCGGAGCGTCCCCTTGCGGCAGGCGACGACACGGACCGATCGGAACGGGGGCGGTTGGTGGCCGGTGCCGCCGACGCACCGGTCGGCGTGGGCGCCGCGCTCGGCCGCCTGCCTCGGACTGCGACTTACGAGCCCCTGAGCGAGGGACCGGGTCACCGGTTCGCCGTTCAGGGGTCGACGTGTCGCATCTGATCTTCCGTCCGAGGAGCCTTCGATCATGGACCAGACCGCGAGCAATCCGATCCGAAGCTTGGCCGAGCAGGCGGCCGAGGCGGCCCAGGGTGAGCGGGTCGTCATCTTCGACACCACCTTGCGCGACGGCGAGCAGTCGCCCGGCTGCTCGATGACCGTGGAGGAGAAGCTCAAGGTCGCCGAAGTGCTGGAGGGGATGGGGGTCGACGTCATCGAGGCCGGCTTCCCGATCGCCTCGGAAGGCGACTTCCAGGCGGTCCACGCGATCGCCAAGAAGGTCAAGAACAGCGTGGTGTGTGCTCTGGCGCGGGCCTCGGCCACCGACATCGACCGCGCGGCCGAGGCCCTGGCGCCGGCCGAGCGCAAACGCATCCACACCTTCATCTCCACGAGCCCGCTGCACATGAAATACAAGCTGCAGATGGAGCCGGAGGAGGTCCACGCGCGGGTGATCGAGAGCGTGAAGCGGGCTCGTCGCTACACCGACGACGTCGAGTGGTCGTGCGAGGACGGATCGCGCACCGAGCGCGACTTCCTGTTCCGCTGCGTGGAGAGCGCGATCGCCGCGGGTGCTACGACCATCAACATTCCCGATACCGTGGGCTACGCCTATCCCGAGGAGTTCGCGGACCTCATCCGCGCCATCAAGAACAACGTCCCCAACATCGACAAGGCGATCATCTCCGTCCATTGCCACGACGATCTGGGCCTGGCGGTGGCCAACAGCCTCATGGCGGTGCGCGCCGGCGCCCGGCAGATCGAGTGCACGATCAACGGGATCGGCGAGCGGGCCGGGAACGCGGCGCTCGAGGAGATCGTCATGGCGATCCGCACCCGGCACGATCTGTTGCCGTTCCGCAACCGGATCGTGACCAAGGACATCATGAAGGCCTCCCGCTTGGTGTCGGCGATCACCGGCTTCGCCGTCCAGCCCAACAAGGCGATCGTGGGCGCCAACGCCTTCGCTCACGAGAGCGGCATCCACCAGGACGGCATGCTCAAGCACGCCGGGACCTACGAGATCATGCGCCCGGAGGACGTCGGGCTCGTCAAGTCGAACCTGGTGATGGGCAAGCATTCGGGCCGTCACGCCTTCAAGAAGAAGCTGGCCGAGCTCGGCTACGAGCTGGGCGAGAACGCGCTCGAGGACGCGTTCGTCCGCTTCAAGCGGTTGGCTGATCGCAAGAAGGAGATCTTCGACGAGGATCTGATCGCGCTCGTCGACGATCAGATCCAGAGCGAGGACCAGCGGGTGCGCCTGGTGAGCCTGGAGGTGCGCTGCGGGACCGTGGTCAAGCCCCAAGCCGACCTGGTTCTCGAGGTCGACGGGGTCGAGCACCGTGCGCAGGCCGTCGGCGACGGGCCCGTGGATGCGATCTTCAAGGCGATCCGGGCGATCGTGCCGCACCAGGCGCAGCTACCGCTGTTCCAGATCAACGCGGTCACCGAGGGTACCGATGCCCAGGCGGTGGTCACCGTGCGGCTCGAAGAAGGCGGCAAGTCGGTCAACGGCCAAGCCGCCGACACCGATACGATGGTCGCCTCCTGCCGGGCCTACGTGGCGGCGTTGAACAAGCTTTTAACGAAGCGTGCTAGGAGTGCGCCCGCGGCCTTGTCGGCCTGACCCGGGGGACGGGTCGGGAACCGCGGCCGGCGCCGCGGCGCGCCTCCTGGCTGGAGCTCGATCCGTCCGATGCTGTCGCGTCTTCTGGGCCTCTTTTCGAGCGACCTCGCGATCGACCTCGGGACCGCGAACACGCTCGTCTACGTCAAGGGCCAGGGCATCGTGTTGAACGAGCCGTCGGTCGTGGCCATCGCCACGACCCGCGGCCGACGCCAGGTGCTCGCGGTCGGCGAGGAGGCCAAGCAGATGGTCGGGCGCACGCCCGGCCACATCGAGGCCATCCGTCCGCTGCGCGACGGGGTGATCGCCGACTTCGAGGTCGCCGAGGAGATGATCAAGCACTTCATCCGGCGGGTCCACGCCCGGCGCGCCTTCGCCAGCCCGCGCGTGGTCATCTGCGTGCCCTCGGGGTCGACCGCCGTCGAGCGGCGGGCGATCCAGGAGAGCGCCGAGAGCGCCGGGGCGCGCCGGGTCTTCCTGATCGAGGAGCCGATGGCCGCGGCGATCGGTGCCGGCCTGCCGGTCACCGAGCCGACCGGCTCGATGGTCGTCGACATCGGCGGCGGGACCACCGAGGTGGCGATCCTCTCGCTGGGCGGCATCGTCTACGCCAAGTCCATCCGTGTCGGGGGCAACAAGATGGACGAGGCGATCATCAACTACGTCCGCCGTCATCACAATCTGTTGATCGGCGAGGCCACCGCCGAGAACATCAAGAAACGCATCGGCTCGGCCTGTCTGCCCGAGGACGGGACGGGCGAGGTCATGGAGGTGCGCGGGCGCGATCTCATGAACGGCGTGCCCAAGGAGATCGTCATCAGCCAACGCCAGATCGCCGAGGCGCTGGCCGAGCCGGTCAGCGCCATCGTCGAGGCGGTCAAGGTCGCGCTCGAGCACACCGCGCCCGAGCTCTCGGCGGACATCGTCGACAAGGGGATCGTGCTCACCGGCGGCGGCGCACTGTTGGGCCATCTCGACCTCGTGCTGCGCCACGCCACCGGCCTGCCCGTGAGCTTGGCCGACGAGCCCTTGACCTGCGTGGCGCTCGGGACCGGACGATGCCTCGAGGACATGAAGTCGCTGCGCCACGTGCTGCACGCCGCCTATTGAGCGGGCGGGCCACGCGCTTTGGCCCGGGGCCGCACCGATGAGCCCCGGGCCGCGCCACCCGGCCCGTGTCCGGGGCGCGCTGCGGGCGATGCTCGCCCGTTGGTCGATCGGCCTGTTGGCGATGCTCGCCCTGTTGCTGATCGGGCTCGCCAAGGTCGACGTCCGGCTCGTCGGCTTCCTCTCCGAGCGGACCGCCGATCTCGTGGCCTGGCTGGCCGGTCTGCCGGCCGCGCCGCTGGCCGTCGTCCGCCGCGGCACCGAGATGATGGGCACGCTCCTGGCGCTCGAGGAGGAGAACGCCCGGCTCCGGGAGGAGAACCGGCGGCTCGTCCACTGGCAGAACGAGGCCATTCGCCTGGCGGTCCAGAACGCCGCGCTGCGCGAGGCGTTGCAGATGCCGCCCTTGCCCCAGATCCGGAGGCGGACCACTGCGCGGATCGTGGCCGACCCCGGCGGCCCGTTCGTCCAGACCCGGCTCATCGATGCCGGTCGCGATCGGGGCGTGGAGAAGGGCATGGCGGTGGTCGACGCCTACGGCCTGGTCGGCCGGGTGATCGAGGTCGGCGAGCGCAGCGCGCGGGTCCTGCTGGTCACCGATTTCAACTCGCGCCTCCCGGTCCTGGTCGAGCGGTCGCGCGATCAGGCGATCCTCGAAGGGCGCAACGGGCCCTTGGCGGAGCTGCGCTTCCTGCCGATCGATCCCGCCTTCGCGGTCGGCGACCGGGTGCTCACCTCGGGTCGCGGGGGCCTGCTCGCACCGGGGCTGCCGGTCGGGGAGATCGTCCACGTCGACGAACGCCGCGTGCTGGTCCGGCCGTTCGTCGACTGGGAGCGCCTCGATTACGTGACCGTGTTGGAGAACGACCCGGTCGCCACACCCGAGGGACGCGTGCCCAGCGTCGAGGCTCTCCCCGAGCCGATCCGCGCCGCGCAGCGAGCACCGCGATGACCGCAAGCGAGCTCGCGCGGCTCGAAGCGGTGGCCCGCCGCTCGCTCGTGTTCGCGAGCGCGCTGTTGGCCCTCCTGTTCGATCTGTTGCCGCTGCCCAACGCCGCGCCGTACGCGGTGGCGCCCCTTTCGACGCTGGCTGTCCTTTACCATTGGACCGTCCACCGGCCGGATCTGATCGGCCCCGGCGCGGCCTTTCTCCTGGGACTGCTGCGTGATCTGGCGGGGGGGCTGCCGGCGGGGCTCCACGCGCTCGTGTTCCTCCTGGTCCCGGCCTTCTTGCGCAAGGTGCCGCGCGGATCGCTGCAACGCTCCTTGCCGATGTGCTGGCTGTTCCTGTTGCCGATCGTGATCGCCGCGGGCGCGGTGCGGTGGTCGCTGGCCGCGCTGTTGTGGTGGCAGCCGGCGCCGGCCCGGCCCTTCGTTCTCGAAGCGCTCTTGACCTGGGCGTTCTACCCGGTGATCGCCCTGCTGCTGGCCCCGGTGGGACGCCTCTTGCCGAAAGCCGCCCGTGCGCCAGGAAGCTGACCGCAGCCGAACCTTCCGCCGCCGCGCCCTGCTCCTGGCGGGCGCGCAGCTCGTGGCACTGGCCGGGCTCGCCGGTCGCCTGTGGCAATTGCAGGTGCGCGATCGCACGACCTACGAGCTCTTGGCCGACGACAATCGGATCAGCCAGCGGCTACTCGTGCCTCCGCGGGGGATCATCACCGACCGCCGGGGCCGGCCGTTGGCGATCAACGTGCCGACATATCGGGTGCGCATCGTGCGCGAGCAGGCGGGTGATCTGCGTCGGGTGCTCGAGACCCTGGCGGCGATCGTGCCCTTGGAGGAGCGGCGGATCGAGGAGGTGATCGAGCTCGCCCGCGCCCACCGCCCGTTCGTCCCGATCACGGTGCGCGAGGATCTCTCCTGGGAGGAGGTCGCGCGGATCGCCGTGCACAGCCCGGACCTGCCCGGCGTGTTGCTCGATTCGGGCCTGTTGCGGCGCTATCCCCAAGGGCCGGTCACCGCCCACGTCGTGGGCTATGTCGGCCCCGTCTCCAAAGAAGAGGTCGCCCGTGATCCCGATCCGCTCGTCAGGCTCCCGGAGTTCCGCATCGGCAAGGCCGGGATCGAGCGAGCCTACGACCGAGAGCTGCGCGGCCGCGCCGGCGTCTCGCGGGTGGAGGTGAACGCGATCGGCCGGGAGATCCGCGAGATCGACCGGCAGGAGGGGGAGGAGGGGGCCGATCTCGAGCTGTCGATCGACCTCGATCTGCAGGCCTTCTGCATGGAGCGCTTGGCCGATCAGGAGGCGGCGGCCGCGGTCGTGCTCGATCCCGCGAGCGGGGCCGTCCTCGCCCTCGCTTCCGTGCCCACCTACGATCCCGGCGCGTTCGCCGGTGGGCTCTCGGCCGCGCTGTGGCGGCAACTGGTGAGCGATCCGCGCCATCCGCTCGTCAACAAGTGCATCCGCGGTCAGTATCCGCCCGGCTCGACCTTCAAGATGATCACCGCCCTGGCGGCGCTCGAGGCTGGCCTGGCCACACCCGCGACCGAGGTCTTCTGCCCCGGCTTCATGAGCCTCGGTAACGCCCGCTTCCATTGCTGGAAGCCGCACGGGCACGGCCGCATCGGTCTCGTCCAGGCGATCGCCCAGTCCTGCGACGTCTATTTCTACGAGCTGGCGCGCCGGGTCGGCATCGACGCGCTGGCGGCGATGGCCCGCCGCTTCGGCTTCGGCGAGCCGCTCGGCATCGACCTACCCGGCGAGAAGCCCGGGCTCGTGCCGACCAGTCGCTGGAAACGCGAGCGGCTGGGACAGCCCTGGCAGAAAGGCGAGACCCTGGTGTGCGGGATCGGCCAGGGCTTCGTGAGCGCCACCCCGCTCCAGCTCGCGATCATGGTCGCCCGCTTGTGCAACGGCGGTCGCGAGGTCCACCCCTGGATCGTGCGCGGTCGGCACGCCCACGTGGCCGAAGGCAAGGGCGAGCCCGCACGGCCGATCGGTGTGAGCCGCGCCCATCTCGAACTCGTGCTCAAGGGCATGTTCGAGGTCGTCAACGGTCCGCGCGGGACCGCCAAGGCCAGTGCGCTGCCGATTCCCGGGATCTTCATGGGCGGCAAGACCGGCACCTCGCAGGTCCGTCGGATCAGCAAGGCCGAGCGGGCCACCGGCGCCCACAAGCGCCAGGACATCCCGCGCGAGCATCGCGACCACGCCCTGTTCGTGGCCTATGCCCCGCACGATCGGCCGCGCTACGCGGTCTCGGTCGTCGTCGAGCACGGCGAAAGCGGAGCCAAGGCCGCCGCGCCGATCGCACGGGACATCCTGGTTCGTGCGCTGGAGCTCGAGCAGGAGCAGGATCGGCGGCGGCCGGGGCGGCTGGACGTGGCGGAGCGCCGGCGATGATCGGAGCGCCCATCCAACCGAGTGGGGCCCCGGCCCTCGGCGAGAAGCTCGCGCGCCTGGGCTGGCCGCTCTTGGCGCTCGTGTCTCTCTTGGGGCTCGTGGGCTACGCGCTCCTCTACTCGGCCGCCGGTGGCTCGCACACGCCCTGGGCGGTCCGCCACGGGGTCCGGCTCCTGGCCATGCTCGCTCTCGCGGTCGCGATCGCGATGATCGACGTGCGCAGGCTCTTCCGCCTGGCCTATCCGGCCTACGCGGTGGTGCTCGTGCTCCTCGTGGCGGTCGAGATCGTGGGCTCGATCAACAAGGGGGCACAACGCTGGATCGACCTCGGGTTCGTCCAACTGCAGCCCTCCGAGCTCGTCAAACCGGCTCTCGTGTTGGCGCTCGCGCGTTATTTCCACGCCGCCTATCTCGACGAGGTCCGGCGTCCGCTGTTCCTCTTGCCGCCGGTCGTCATGATCCTGTTGCCGGTGGCCCTCGTGCTGAAGCAACCGGACCTCGGCACCGCCGCCATGATCGCGATGCTCGGCACGGTTCTCCTGTTCCTGGGCGGCACGGCGATCTGGAAGTTCGTCGCGGTCGGCGCGGCGGCCGGGGCCGCGCTGCCGGTTGCCTGGTCGAGCTTGCACGACTATCAGCGCCAACGGGTCTACACCTTCCTCGATCCCGAGGGTGATCCTCTCGGTTCCGGCTACCACATCATCCAATCCAAGATCGCGATCGGCTCGGGAGGCGTGTGGGGCCGCGGTTACCTTCAGGGCAGCCAGGCCCAACTCTCGTTCCTGCCCGAGAAGCACACCGACTTCGCCTTCACGATGTTGGCCGAGGAGACCGGCTTTTTGGGCGCCGTGGCGGTGCTCCTGTTGATCGCCGCGATCGTCGTCTACGGGATGCGCGTGGCGTTGCGCGCGCAGGCCCAGTTCATCCGGCTCGTGGCCGCCGGTGTGACCGTCAATTTCGCGCTCTACGCGATCATCAACGTGGCGATGGTCACGGGCCTGATCCCGGTGGTGGGCGTGCCCTTGCCGCTCGTCTCCTACGGTGGCACGGCCATGCTCACGGTCATGATCGGCACGGGCCTCCTGCTCAACGCGCAGGTCAACCGCGATACCGTCATTCCGCGCTTCCCGGCCGACCTCTAGCGGGCGGGCCGCGGAGGGTTCGCAGCGCCGCACAGGCGGCGCCGTAGCCGTTGTCGACGTTCACGGCCACGACCCCGGGCGCGCAGCTCGCGAGCGCGCTCGCGAGCGCCGTCCGGCCGCCCTCGGCCACGCCGTAACCCGTGGAGACCGGCACGGCGATCACGAGCCCCGGGACCAGTCCGCCCAGAACGGAGAAGAGCGCGCCCTCCATGCCGGCGCAGGCGATCAGGACCGGGAACCGGGCGAGCTCCGCCCGCCGGTCGAGCAGGCGCCAGAGCCCCGCCACCCCGACGTCCACGAACGAGACCGCCGGCTCGCCGTGAAAGGCCAGCGTGCGGATCGCCTCGCGGGCCACCCGCTCGTCGCCGGTCCCGGCGGCGACCACGGCCACCCGAGCGGGCCCATCGGGAACCGAGAGCTCGCCCAGCACCGCGGTCCGCGAGAGCGGGTCGTAATCGAGCCCGGCCCGCCAGGTCTGCGGCAGCTGCGCGAAAAGTTCCGGGGCGAGCCGGGTCAAGAGCGCCCGACCGGTGGTGCGGGCCAGCTCGTCCAGGATGTAGGTGAGCTGCTCGACGCTCTTGCTCGCGCAGAAGATCGCCTCGGGTAGGCCGATGCGCTCCTCGCGGTCGGCATCGTGGACGAAGCGCCGGCTCATGGTCCGACCGGGCGCAGGAAGGCGCTGCCCCGCCGATAGGGCCCGAGCGAGACCGGGGCCCGGATCCCGCGCGCCGCGAGCTCGGCCTCGACTTCCTGTACCAGCTGTGCGCGCGCCGTCGGGCTCGCGCCCTCGAGCCAGCTGCTCTCCACCTCGAGCTCGACGCCGTGCGCCCGCAGCCGGCAGCGCAGATCCGTGAGGCCCAGAAACGCCCGCACCCGGCGTTCGACCGCGCCCACCAGGGAGAGCCGCTCGGCCGTCACCTCGAGGCCGGTCTCGAGCCGGCTGGCGAGGCACGGTGAGGCCGGCAGATCGGCGAACTCGACCAGGCCCAGGGCGCGCGCGAGGGCCCGCACGGCGGCTTTGCCCATCCCCGCTTCCACGAAGGGGTGCACGACCCCGGCCCGTCGGGCGGCCTCGAGGCCCGGCCGGAAGTCGGCGAGATCGTCGAGATTGGTGCCGCTGGCCACGGGCCCGTCGTGCAGCCGGGCGATCGCCGCGTACAGGTTCCACTTGCAATAGAAGCAGCGATCGACCGGATTGGCGCGGTAGCGCGGGTCGGCGAGCTCACCGGCGTCGATCAACCGAAGGTTCCAGCCCTCCCGTGCCCCCCGCGCCCGCAGCCGCTCGGTGGCCTCGGCGGGTACGGCGGGTGAGACGGCGTGCACGAGAAGCGCGCGCCCGCCCGACACCCGATGCGCCAGCGCGGCGAGCGTCGTGCTGTCGACCCCACCGCTCACCGCCACCGCCAGCCGCTCGAAGCCGCCGAGCCGCGCGCGCAGCCGGGCCTCGGGCTCGCTCATCTTTCGGCCTCCACCGGCCGGTCGGCCTCCAGCGCCATCCGCTCGACCTCGCGCCGCAGCCGCTCGCGCTCGGGCAGCGACGGCGCGGCGGCCACGAGATCGACGAGCTCGGCCTTGGCGCTCGCCGAGCCGTCCGGCCGGCGCACTCGCTTGACGCGGATCGGCCCGGCCGGGCTGCTCACACTAACGATCTCGCGCGCCAGGATCCGGCGTTCGGTGGCCGTGATCCGCACGCCCGAGGTCGCGGTCTCGACGAGACAGGCCCGTGCCACCGCCTCGGCCGCCGGGCGCGGGCAGAGCAGCTGGACCGCCGTGGCGAGCCGCCCGCGCTTGCCCACCACCGGCCATTGGCAGACGTCGAGCACGTCGGGGCGGGCCCGCAACCGGTCGAGCCCCTGTGCCAGCTCCTCGGCCGACTGGTCGTCGATCTCGAAGCGCAGCACGGCGATGGACTCGACCCTTTCGCCGCCCGCCGTGTCGACCTCCTCGATCGGCCCGCCGAACAACAGCACCCGCAAGAGATTGGGCTTGCCGGCCAGCTCGCGGGCGCCCAGACCGTGGCCGGTCGCGAGCAGCCGCACGGGCCGTTCGGGTGCTCGCGGGGCGGGGGCCAGCTCGGCCAGGATCGCGGCACCGGTGGGTGTCACCCGCTCGCCCGGCAGCCCGTCGTCCAAAACCGGCAGGCCCGCGAGCAGGCGAACGGTGGCCGGCGCCGGCACCGGCAGGATCCCGTGCGCGGTCGCGACCGTTCCCGAACCCAAGGGCAGCGGACCCGTCGACCAGGTCGCGGCGCCCAGCGCTTCGATCAAGAAGGCCGCCGCCACGATGTCGGCGTAGCTGTCCCAGTCGGCCAGCTCGTGGAAGTGGACGTGCTCGACCGGCACGCCGTGGACGGCCGCCTCGGCCTCGCCCAGCCGGCGATAGATCGAGGCGGCGCGCCGCGCGATCGCGGGCTCGAGATCGGCTCGCTCGAGCCGGGCCAGGACCGTCGCGAGGTCCCCGGACGGCGGGGCGCCGGGTGCGCGCACCTCGAAGCGCCGGCCGCTTACGCCACCGCGGCGATCGCTCGTCGTTCCAACCGTGCAGCCCTCCGGCAGCCCACTGCCCGCGAGCGCGCGGTGCAGCGCCGGCTCCAGGTCGGGCCGGGCGTCGAGCAGCGCAGCCACGAACATGTCGCCGGCGATCCCGCCCACGGGATCGAGATGGACGTGGCCGCAGGGCTCAATCGGCACGACACACCGGCACGACATAGGGGCCCTCGGGGACGAAGGCCACGTGCGGGTCGCCCTGGCGGGCGATCGCCTCGGCCAGGGCGGCGTCGAGCGAGGCGACGACCTCGACGCCGGTGAGCCGGCGCGCCTCGGGGTCGAGCCCGTCGGTGTACAGCCGCACCCGCCCGGCCAAGCGCATCGGCTCCAGCTGCTTCTGGGTCTGCCATTCGTCGATGTCGGCGTGGGGCTTGTGGGCGATGCTGGCCCAGAACCCCTCGATCCCGAGCTCGACGAGCCGGCGTTGGGCGGCGGCGAAATGCGCCGAGCCCAGGCCCTCCGAGCAGGCCGAGGCGACCAGGAGCTCGCCGCCCGGCTCCAGGATGCCGAGCGCACCCACCATGCCCTTGACCGTCTGATAATAGGTCTTGTCGAGCGGATAGCCGGCCGAGGAGGTCACCACCGTGCGGAAGCGGCGCGGCAGCTCGACTCGGGCGAACGCCTCGCAGAACCGCACCGCCTCGAGGTGGCTCTCGACGATCTCACCGAAGTTCACGAAGGCCAGGCGGCGATGCTCGTCGATCACCGTGTTGAGGGCGAGCGCACCGCCCAGCATGCGCACGATCGCGAGCTGCTCCTCGTGCAGCGGATTGCCCTCCAGCACGCAGCTCGTGGCCCGCGGGTGGCTCATGAACGCGGCGTTGTGGAAGGTCGTGATGGTCTCGGCGTGGGCCACACCCGGGGCGATCACCTTGCGACCGCCCGACCAGCCGGCCATGAAGTGCGGTTCGACCAGACCGGTGGCGATCTTGAGCTCGGCTTCGACCAGCCGGCGATCGAGCCGCACCACCGTCCCGCGTGTGGGCGTCCGCCCCAGGAGCACGTGATCGGCGTCCTCGGTCGCCACGTGGTTGACGATGCGCACCCGCTCGACCACCCAGGGATCGCCCACGATCTCGGCCGCCTCCTCGGGCGGTGCCGGTCGGTGCAGGCCGGTGGCGAGGAGGATGGTGATGCCCTGGAGCGGCACCCCCGCACCCGTGAGCCGCTCGATCAGGGGCCGCAGGAACAGTCGGTTCGGCACCGGGCGGGTGATGTCGCACACGAGGATGCAGGCCGTGCGTCGTCCGCGCGCCAACTCCGCGAGCGGTGGGCAGCCGACCGGCCGATCGAGCGCCCGCTCGACCGCCCCCTGCGGATCGTCGAGCACCGGCATGGGGCGCTTGCGCACGATCGTGGGCACACAGCCCGGCGGTGGGGTCACCCGGATCGTGCCCCGCCCGTAGAGCAGCTCGATGGGCTCGGTCATCAGGGCCTCCTGGTGGCCCTCATCTTAGCCTTCCGCGGCGTCGCGGGAAGCGCCGGCGGCGGTGTGCCCCCGATGGCTCGGCGCGTGCGAATGGCCGGCCCGTCCTCGCGAGGCTGGCCGGCGCCCGCGCGTGCGGCTATCTCCGCTGGCAGACAGCGGAAGAGGCGAGCGTCATGGAAGGGGTCGTGCGGCACGGCGGCAAGATCCTGGTCGACCAATTGGAGGCGCAAGGGATCGAGCTCTGCTTCGGGGTGCCGGGGGAGAGCTATCTTCCGGCGCTCGACGGCTTCTACGGCCGCAATCGGCCGCGCTTCGTGATCTGTCGTCAGGAAGGTGGGGCGGCCATGATGGCCGAGGCGGTGGGCAAGCTCACCGGCCGCCCGGGCGTGGCCTTCGTCACCCGCGGGCCCGGGGCCACCAACGCCGCCGCCGGGGTTCACGTGGCGCAGCAGGACAGCACGCCCATGCTGTTGCTCGTGGGCCAGATCGACAGTGCGACCCGCGAGCGCGACGCCTTCCAGGAGGTCGACTATCGCCGGCTGTTCGGCGGGATGGCCAAGTGGGTGGCGGAGGTCGACCGGGTCGAGCGGATCCCCGAGTTCGTCCAACATGCGGTCTCGACCGCCACCGCCGGCCGCCCGGGCCCCGTCGTCCTGGCGCTGCCGGAGGACGTGTTGCACGAGCGAGCGGTGGTGGCCGACGTGCCGCGCTTCGAGGCCGTCGAGATCTGGCCGGATCCCGGCAAGCTCGCCCGGCTGCGCGCCCGGCTCGCCGACGCGAAGCGGCCCTTCGTCATCGTCGGGGGCAGCGGCTGGACCGCCGGGGCCTGCGCCGATCTGGCCCGCTTCGTCGAGGCCTTCGATCTGCCGGTGGCGGCCGGCTTCCGCCGCCAGGACCTGCTCGACAACGAGCATCCCAGCTACGTCGGCGACATCGCGATCGCCCCCAACCCGGTGCTGGTCGAGCGGATCCGCGCCGCCGATCTGCTCTTGGTGTTGGGCTCGCGGCTCTCCGAGATGGCCACGCAGGGCTACACGCTTCTGGGCGTGCCCGATCCCGGTGTGCCGCTGGTCCACGTCCATCCCGATCCGGCCGAGCTCGGTCGGGTCTACACGCCCGAGATCGCGATCTGCGCCACCATGCCGGCGATGGCTGCGGCGCTGGCCGCCTTGCCCCCGCCGCGCACGCGGCCTTGGGCCGAGGATCGGGCGCGGCTGCGCGACGCCTATCTCGCCTGGCGCACACCCGGCCGACATCCGGGCGACGTCCAGATGGGCACCGTCATGCGCCATCTGGCGCAGAGGCTGCCGCGTCACGCGATCGTCACCAACGGGGCCGGGAACTACTGCGCCTGGCCGAACCGCTTCTACAGCTACGGTCCGTTCCGCAGCCAGCTCGCTCCGACCTCCGGCTCGATGGGCTACGGCTTGCCGGCGGCGATCGCCGCCAAACTCGTCCACCCCGATCGGCCCACGGTGTGCTTCGCCGGCGACGGCTGCTTCTTGATGACCGGCCAGGAGCTCGCCACGGCCGTGCAATACGGGGTGCGGGGGCTCGTGGTGCTGATCGTCAACAACGGCATGTACGGGACGATCCGCATGCACCAGGAGCGCGAGTACCCGACCCGGGTCTCGGGCACCGAGCTCGTCAATCCGGATTTCGCACTTTATGCCCGGGCCTTCGGCTGCCTGGGCTTACGGGTGAGCCGCGATGTCGAGGTGGCCGAGGCTCTCGATGCGGCCCTGGCCCATCCGGGTGTGGCCGTGGTCGAGCTCGTGGTCGATCCGGAGGCCATCACCCCCCGCACCACGCTCTCGGAGATCCGGGAGAAGGCTCTGGCCGCCGGCCGGTGAGCGTGACCGGCCGGCCACCGCCGGCCGCGCTCAGGCGACGTTCTGCTCGATCCACTCCTGCAGCTGCCGCTTGGGCAGTGCACCGACCTTGGTGGCGACCGCCGCGCCGTTCTTGAAGACCATGAGGGTCGGGATGCCGCGCACACCGTATTTGGTGGGCGTGAGGGGGTTCTCGTCGATGTTGATCTTCACGATCTGCACGCGATCGCCCAACTCCTCGGCGATCTCGTCGAGATAAGGGGCGATCATCTTGCAGGGGCCGCACCACTCGGCCCAGAAGTCGACGACCACCGGCCGGTCGGCCTTGAGGACGTCCTTCTCGAAGCTCGTATCGCTCGCATGGAGCACCGACATGAGCGTGTTCCGTCGTGGTTGCACCGCGGGGCGGCCCCCGCATCGCCCGCTTAGCTAAGGATGCGCGTCGTGGGCCGTCAAGAAGGGGTTCCCTCGGCCACCGTGGCGTCGAGGAGCGCCTCGTCCAACCATTCGAGGCGCGTGCTCTCGGTCCACAACAAGCCGCAGCGGACCCTCCGCTCCGGCCAGCGCTGCGACAGCAGCGCCCGATAGAGCGCCATCTGCCGCACATAGCCCGGGAAGGCGCGGCCGGGTTCGCCCGGCGGCCGCCGCCCGGTCTTGAGGTCGACCGCCAGGATCTCGCGGTCGGTGATCACCAGGCGGTCGATCTGGCCGCTCACCGCCTGGCCACCCACCACCCCCACGATCGCCTGTTCGGCGCGGGCATCGGGCCCGAACAACTGGGCGAAGGCGGGGTCGGCCAGAAGCCCCAGCACGCTCGCCCGCAGCCGGGCCTGCTCGTCGGGATCGAGGTCGCGCGCGAAGCGGGCGAGGAAGCGGTCGAGCGCCGCCGGGCGGGCCGCCGCCGACAGTTCGGGCAACAGTTCCAGGGCCTTGTGGACCAGGATTCCGAACCGGCGGCGGCGTGCAGCCACCGGGCCCACGACACTCTCGGCCACCGGCTCGGGCTCGGGCAGGACCCGCGAGGGGGCGAGCGGTCGAGGTGGTCGGGGCTCGGCCGGGGCCGGTCGGCGCAGCCAGGCCGGCAGCGGTTCGAGCGGCCCGACCGGGGCCGGCCGGTCTGCGGCGGTTCGCGGCGTTCCCCGCTCGTAGCGCAGGATCGGCCCGCCGAAGCCCGGTCCCAGCCGCTCGCCGGGCTCCTGCACCACGCCTGCGAGACCTTCGAGGGCGCGCCGGACCAGCGCGTGCCACGAGCCGTCGAGCTCGCGCGCGTTGCGCCCCTCGGCGCTCGCGTTGGCGGAGCGTCGATTGTGCCAGCCGGTGATCACGAGCCGCTCGCCGGCGCGGGTCAGGGCCACGTAGAGCAGCCGCCGGTTCTCCTCGCGCTCGAGGCGGTTCTCGTGCTCGACCAGACGATCCGTGAAGGGCTCGCGATCCTCGTTGTTCGACCGCCAGAAGGGGAGCTCCGGACCGAGCCGGCCCTCGGCTGTCCCCCAGATCAGCCGACCACGGCGCGGCGGACCGTGCGGCCCGGCATCGGCCAGCACCACGATCGGCGATTCCAGGCCCTTGGCACCGTGGACGGTGGACACCCGGACCATGTCGCCGGGCTTCTCCGGATCACGCTTGAGCTCGCCTGCCGAGAGCCGGAACCAGGAGAGGAAGCCCTGCAACGAGGCCGGGTGGCCCCGCTCGTAGGCGAGCGCCTGGCCCAGGAACGCCTCGATCGGGTCGAGCGCCTCGCGCCCCAGCCGCTCCAACAGCCTCTGGCGGCCGCCATCGGCGCCCAGGATCCACGTGTAGAGCTCGAAGGGCGGCATGAAGTCGGCCCGCCGCAGCCATTCCTCGAGCCGCTCGTAGGCGGTGCGGAAAGGGCCACCTTCGTCGTCCGCCGCCGCCCGGCCGCGCAGTCGCTCGATGAGCGATACCGGGCCGCGGCCGTGGGCGAGCTCGAACAGCGCCTCCTCGCTCAGGCCCAGAAGGGGGCTCTTGAGCAGGCAAGCGAGGGCCAGATCGTTCTCCGGCAACAGCAACACCTCCCCGAGCGCCAGAAGGTCGGCCACCGCCAGATGCCGCTCGAGCGCCAGCCGGTCGGCGCCCGCCACGGGGATCCCGCAGCGCCGCAACGCCCGCACGATCCGCTCCTGGATGGTGCCGCGCCGGCTCACCAGCACGAGCACGTCACCCGGCCGGGTCGGCCGACCGGAGGCGGGCAGCGGCTCGCCCTCGCGGACCCACCGGGCGATCTCCCGGGCGATCGCCTCGGCCACCAGCTGCTCGGGCTCCGGTGCGGTGTTCGGCGCGTCGGGCAGGGCCCAGGGCTCCTGCGGGTCGGCCTCGGCGGGCGGTGCCGCAGCCAGCGGCCACAGTTCGACGATCCCGCGCTCGCCGCCGCGCTCGCTCTCGTGGTGCAAGGGGGCCTCGGCCACGCCCTCGCGGGCCACCGGGTCGGCGAACACGGCATCCACGAGCTCCAGGATCGCCGGCACCGAGCGGAACGAACGGTCGAGCAGGGTCACGGCGAGCGGTGTGCGGGCGGCTTCGGCCCGGGCCCGGATGCGCTCGCGGACCGCGCGGAAATGGGCGAGGTCGGCCCCCTGGAAGCGGTAGATCGACTGTTTCTCGTCACCCACCACGAACAGGCTGCGCGGGCTCTCGCGGGCACCCTGCCCGGCGAAGAACTCTTCGGTGAGCCGCTCGACGATCTCCCACTGTGCCGGGCTCGTATCCTGCGCCTCGTCGACCAGCACGTGGTCGATCCGGGCGTCCAACCGGTACAAGACCCAGGCCCGTTGGCCGGCATCGGAAAGCAGTCTGCGCGCGTGCTCGATCAAGTCGTCGAAGTCGAGCGCGGCGCGATGGGCCTTGAGCGATTCGTAGGCGTCGAGCACTGCGAAGGCGAGGCGGAGTGCCGCTTCGGTCTTGGCCAGCACCATCTGCCGCCGCTCCCGGTCGCCCACCTCGAGCAGCCGCCCCTGCTCGCGCACGAGCGTCTGCAAAACCTCCGGATGGCGCTCGGCCACCGCCTTGCTCGCGAGCGAACGCTCCTGCAGCGGCGCGCCCTCGCTGCCCAGGAAAGCCCGGCGGTACTCGTCGAACAGCCGCAGCCGATCGGCCGGGGCGGCGGAGAGCCAAGCGGCGATCCGCCGGCCCCGCTCGACGTCGCGGGCGCCGCCTTCCGCCAGCAGCCGGGCAGCTCGGGCCAGGCGCTCGGCGTCGAACACGCCATCCTCGCAGGCGCGCTCCCGGACCCGGCCCGGCGGCAGACCGGGTTCGGCATCGAGGGCCCGGGCGATCGCGGCCAGGAGCTCGTCCGCGCCACCGCAGGCCTCGCGGGCGCGCAGCAGTCGGACCCGTTCGGCCAGCAGTTCGCCGATCAGCTCCCCGATCGACTGGTCGGCGAGCCAGACGGCCAGCTCGGCGACCGCCCGGCCGAGCGGCCCGGGATCGGCGGCGGCCGCGGCCAACACCCGGGCGCTGGCCTCGCGCTGCAGCTCGGCCGCATCGCGCTCGTCGATCGCCACGAAATGCGGCGCGATGCCGGCCTCGAGCGGGAACCGGCGCAGCAGGCCCTGGGCGAAGGCGTGGATCGTGGCGATCGGGATACCTTGCGGTAGATCGAGGACCCGGGCGAGCAGGGTGCGGGCCAGGGCGGTCTCCCGCGCCTCGGCCGGGCGGCCGAGCAGGGCCTCGAGGTCCGCGGCCAGGGCCCCTCCATCGAGTGTCGCCCAGCTCGCGAGCCGCTCCTCGATGCGCTGGGTCATCTCGGCGGCGGCAGCCTTGGTGAAGGTGATGGCGAGGATGCCCTCGGGATCGGCCCCGGCCAACAACAGCCGCAAGATCCGATCGGTGAGGACCCGGGTCTTGCCGGTGCCGGCATTGGCCGTGACCCACACCGAGCGGGTCGGGTCGGCGGCCCGGCGCTGGGCATCGGTGGGCTGCCGCACGACGGGGTTCGGGGGCGCGCTCACGAAGGCTCCCCCGCGGCCTCGGCACCCCACCATTCGGCGGTTCGCGCCAGATGGTCGAACGGATCGTCGCCGCGCGCGATCTCCGGCCGCGGGATCGGCCGGTAGGCGGTCGTGGGATCGGCGAAGTGGGCGAGCAGCCGGGAAATCCCCGCGCGCGCTTGCTCGACCAGGCCGCCGGGATCGAGCGCGGCCGCCAGATCGACCGGATCCGGGCCGGGCTCGCGGCCGCTCAGCGGCACGAGCAGGAGCTCGGCCGGCAGCCCCGCCGGCACCTCGGGGAACCCCCCTTCGGCGGCGATCCAGGCCTCGAGCGCGAGCTGCGGCTCGCGGCCGCCTTCCACGTCGCGCTTGTCCGGCAGCCGACCACTCTTGAAGTCGAGGATCGACAGGCGCCCGTCGCGACCGATCTCGATCCGATCGGCCCGGGCGCGGATCCGGAACGGGCCGGCGGGCCCGTCGAGGCGGATCGCCCCCTCGAGCTCGGCCCACACCCGGGCGACCTCCGCGAGCCGCCGGGCCTGCCATTCGGCCAGGGCCACCGCCACGCGCTCGAAGCGCGGCCACCACAGGGCCAGGACCTGGGGATGATGGGCCTCGGCCGCGAAACGCCGCCGACCGATCTCCCGCAACGCCGCGACGAGGTTGTCGGGTAGCCGGTCGGCGCCGAGCCGGGCCCACTCCGCCAGGATCTCGTGGAGGAGGATCCCGCGCTCCGCGCCGCCGGGCTCGGCGTCGATCGGTGCCAAAGGCTCGAGACCCAAGATCCGCCGTGCGTAGTGGCGGTAGGGATCGCGCAGCAGCTCGCGCAGGTCGCTGACCCACAGCTCGCGCGGGCGGGCCCGAGCGGGCGGTCGCGGAGCCGGGCGGGGCGCGGGGCGGGGCCAGGCACCGGCCGGCTCGTCGAGCCTGGCGGCCCAGGCGAGGGCAGCGGTTCCCGCCCGCAGACGCTCGCGCAAGCCTGCCCGGGCGGTGGTCGCTTGCAGCCGGACGAGCCAGCGCGAGGCGGTCCGAGGCGCCCCGGTCTCGTCCTTGAGGGCCCGCGAGAGGACCACCGCCGGCGCCGAGGCGGCGTGGACCAGATCGAGCGCGGCGATGCCGATCGCCTGCTCCACCGGGGGCAGCCCCAACGCCTCGCGCATCTTGCGATTGAGCCAGGGCCCGCTTTGCACCGTCGCCGGCCACACCCCCTCGGCCAGGCCACCCACCCAGACGAGGTCGGCCGTCTGCAGTCGGCTCTCGAGCGGGCCCAGGATGGCCAGGCGCGGATGGCCCGGTGCGCGCCGACGCACCGCCCGGCCGGCCATGAGCACGGCGAGCAGGGCCGGCCAGGCGGTGGCCGGCACCCGTTCCAGCACCGGCAGCGCGTCGCGCAGCTCGACCACGAAGCTGCGCGCGGCCTCCCCGGCCTCCCGGGCCCACAGCTCGTCGATCCGGCCGGCCTCGTCGCGGGCCAGCCACTCGGCGAAGCCGAGATGCGCATCGAGCAGCGCCACCGGCTCGGCCTCGGACGCGGCGGCGAGCGCCCGGGCCGGCTCGGCGGCCCGCGAGAGCTCCTCGAGCCAGGCCGAGAGCTCGGCCTTGGCCACCGGCACCGCCCAGCGGTCCTCGGGCAGGTCGTGGAGCGCTCGCAGCAAGCCCGGCAGGCCGCCCGCGACCCGCGGGCCGCGCAGGAGCGCACGCTCCAGAGCCCGCACCCGTCGGCGGAACTCGCGTCGGCCGCGCCCACCTTGGGCCAGCGGATGGCGCAGGGCGGCGAGCAGCGCCACGGGCGAGGCGTCCTCCACCAGGAGCCGAGCCGTGAGCAGGAGGAATGTGCCGGGTGGGGTCTGGTCCAGCGGGGTGCCGGCGCTGTCGTCGACCTCGATCCCCCAGCGCGTGAGCTCGGCGGCGACGCGTCGGGCGAGGTTGCGATCGGCCGTCACCAGGATCGCCCGCCGCTCCGGGGTCTCCAGCACCTCGCGCAGCCGCACCGCGATCGCCGTCGCCTCCTCGCCCGGATCTCGCGCCTCGACGAGCTCGAGCCCGTCGAGCGCCGCCTCGGGCAGGGGCGGCTCGTCGGCGGGGGTCGCCCGCGGGCCGGGGGTGTGCACGACGCGCCGCCAGAGTGCGGCTCGAGCAGTGCCGTGAGCGGAGACGGCCGCGCGGGTCGCGGTTCCCAGCTCCCCCACCTCCTCGAGCGACGCTCCCAAACGGTCGAGCGTGCGCACGAGGATCGCCTGCGGATGGGCCGGACCGAGCGCGGCACGCTCGGCGGCGGACAGCTCGCGATCGAGCCCGGGCAGCACGACCAGGCCCTGCGGCAATCGCGCCACCACCGCCAACAGCCGGGCCACGGCCGGCACCGAACCGGTGATCCCGGCGGCGATCACCGGCCGGTCGGGCGGCCGCGCCGTCCAGCGCGCCGCCAGCGCATCGAGCAGCCGCCGCCGCCGCTCGATCGGTTCGAGCGCGCCTTCTTCGGCCAGCAGCGCCGGCCAGGCCTCGCGCAGGATCGACAGGAATCGCAGGATCCGCTGCCAATGCTCGGCCAGCTCCTCGGGTACGATCCGATCGAGCCGGTCGAGGCCGACCTCCTCGGTCTGCAGCTCGTCGAGCAGGGCCTCGAGCTCACCCGCGACCCGGATCGCCTGTTCGAGCGGCAACGGATCGCGCGCGAGGACCAGTCGGGTGAGCAAGAGCCGCCGCCGCAGGGGCGCAAGCGCCGGCGGCAAATCGAGGGCGAGCTCGGGGTCGACGACGAGCTCGGCCTCGTCCGGTTCGCCCACCGGTGCGAGCCTCGGCAGGAGCAGGGTCCGCCCACCCGCGACCTTCAAGAACGCCGCTCGGGCGGCGAGACAGGCGCGTCGAGTCGGCAGTAGCAGCAAGGTGCGGCCGAGCGCCTCCTCGCCGCGCTCGAGCAGCCATCGGGCCAGCACCTCGAGGAACGGCTCGCCCGCGGCGATGGTCGCGACCCCGGCCACGCCGATCCTCACTCCGCCTGCGGCTGCGGCCGGTGGCGCTCCCACCAGGCGGCGATCGGGGCGAGCGCCGGGTGGGCCAGATTGAGCGCGAGCCGGCGCTCGACCCGCGGCAACAGAGCCCGATAGTGAGGCTTCCCACCCGGCCCCGCGAGCCGTGTGAAGACCGCCAGGATCCGCATCGCCCGCTGCGCGCCCAGGATCGCGATCGCCCGCATCGCCTGCTCCCGATCCAGCTCCGACCGCACCGCCAAGAAGGCGTCTTCGAGCCGGGTCACGAGGTCGGCCGGCAGCTCGACCCGCACGTCCTGGACCAGTGAGACGAGATCGTAGAGGGCGGGGCCGGCGAAGGCATCCTGGAAGTCGATCACCGCCAGCTGTCCGTCCTCCAGGACCATGAGGTTGCGCGCGTGCAGGTCGCGGTGGACGAACACCCCGGGGCCGGCGCAGGCCTCCGGCAGGAGGGCGTCCCAAGCGCAGCGGAACTCGGCCCGTGCCTCCGGGGATGCCGTCGGGGTGATCTGGTCCAGGACCAGCTCCAGCTGATCGAGGAGCGTGGCGGGATCGAGCGGCGGCAAGAAGTCGGGCGGTGGGCGCTGGAAAGCGAGCAGGAGCGCGAGGGCCCGCTCGTAAAGCCGCTCGCGACAGGCCGGATCGGCCGCCACTTCGTCAAGGTGTCGATCGCCCAGATCTTCGAGCAGGAGCAGCCGCGCTCGCGGATCGGCGGCCAGGACGGCCGGCACCCGGATCCCCTCCCCGGCCAGCCAGTCGCGAACCGCGAGCCATCGCTCGATGGCGACGGTGCCGCTGTCGACCAGGATGGCACGGCGCCCGTGGGCGGCGACCAGCCGCTCGAAGCGCCGCACCGAGGCGTCGCCGGGCAGCGGTCGGCGGGCGGCCCCGGCCCACCCGGCCCCGGCGAGAAAGGCCTCGATCACGGTGGCTCGGTCGTCCATCGGGCGAGCTCCACGAGCCGCTCTCGCCAGGCCGGGCCGGCTTCGATCCGCACCACCCGGTGCTCGGGCCGGCTCGGATCGGGAAGGGCGAGGCGAATCGTGAGCCGGTCCGCGGGCAGGCGGTCGCCGGCTCGCTCGGGCCACTCGACGAGCAGCGCGCCCTCCTCGAGCGCCTCCTCGAGGCCGAGCTCGTCGAGCTCGGCCGGCCCGCCGAGCCGGTACAGATCGGCGTGGGTCAGGACCAGGTCCGGGAGTTCGTAACGCTGCACGAGCGTGAAAGTCGGGCTCGGGACCTCGAGCGGAACCCCGGCGCGGGCCCGGATCACGGCCCGGGCGAGCTCGGTCTTGCCGGCGCCGAGCTCGCCTTCGAGTGCGATCAGATCACTTTTGCGCAGCAACGCGGCGAGCCGGCCGCCGAGCGCCCGGGTGGCGGCCGGGGACGAGAGTTCGAGCTCGAGCCGATCGACCGGCTCAGTATCGATAGTGGTCGGGCTTGTAGGGTCCTTCGATCGGCACACCGATGTAGGCCGCCTGTTTGGGCGTGAGCTTGGTCAGTTTGGCGCCGATCTTGGCCAGGTGCAACGCCGCGACCTTCTCGTCGAGCCGCTTGGGCAGCGTGTAGACTTTGTTCTCGTAGCGTTCCGGATGGTTCCAGAGCTCGATCTGGGCCAGCGTCTGGTTGGAGAACGAGGCCGACATCACGAAGCTCGGATGGCCGGTGGCACAGCCGAGGTTGACGAGCCGGCCCTCGGCCAAGAGGATGATGCGCTTGCCGTCCGGGAACTCGATCTCGTCCACCTGGGGCTTGACGTTGTGCCAGCGGAAGTTGCGCAGGGCGGCGACCTGGATCTCGCTGTCGAAGTGGCCGATGTTGCAGACGATCGCCCGATCCTTCATCTGCCGCATGTGGTCGAGCGTGATGACGTCGACGTTGCCGGTCGCGGTCACGAAGATGTCGCCGCGCGGTGCGGCCTCCTCCATGGTCGTGACCTCGTAGCCCTCCATGGCCGCCTGCAGCGCGCAGATCGGGTCGATCTCGGTGACGAGCACGCGCGCGCCGGCGCTGCGCAGGCTCGCGGCCGAGCCCTTGCCCACGTCGCCGAAGCCGCACACCACCGCCACCTTGCCGGCGATCATGACGTCGGTGGCGCGGCGGATCCCGTCGACCAGGCTCTCGCGGCAGCCGTAGAGATTGTCGAACTTGGACTTGGTGACCGAGTCGTTGACGTTGATGGCCGGGAAGGGCAGCTCGCCGCGCCGCTGCAGCTCGTAGAGCCGGTGCACGCCGGTGGTGGTCTCCTCGCTCACCCCGCGGATCGAGGCCAGTGCTCGGCCGTACCAGCCCGGCCGCTCGGCGATCCGCCGGCGGATCTGGGCGAAGAAGATCTCCTCCTCCTCGTTGGTCGGATGGGCGAGCACGCTCGGATCGCGCTCGGCGCGGCTGCCCAGCACCACGAGCATGGTGGCGTCGCCGCCGTCGTCGAGGATCATGTTGGGGAAGCCGCCATCGGCCCACTCGAAGATCTTGTGGACGAACTGCCAATACTCCTCGAGGGTCTCGCCCTTGCGAGCGAACACCGGAACGCCGCGGGCGGCGATCGCGGCGGCGGCGTGGTCCTGGGTCGAGAAGATGTTGCACGAGGCCCAGCGCACCTGGGCGCCCAGGTGCAACAGGGTCTCGATCAGCACCGCCGTCTGGATGGTCATGTGCAGGCAGCCGGCGATCCGGGCCCCGCGCAGCGGCTGCAACGGCCCGTATTCTTCGCGGATCGCCATGAGGCCCGGCATCTCGGTCTCGGCGATGGCGATCTCCTTGCGCCCCCACTCGGCGAGGGCGAGGTCGGCCACGTGGAAATCCCGGCTGTTGCTCATGAGGCTCTCTCTGATGGCGGAGGATGTCGGTGAACGAGGGCCGAGGCCCCCGGTCGGTTCTCGCCGGCCCGCGGGCTGCGGCCAGCGGGCCGCGCCGGCTCTCGACGCGCCGCGTCCCTCATTCCTCGTCGAACCCGTTGGCCACGAGGGCCACCAGGGCGTCCAGGGCCTCGGCGGCCTGCGGCCCCGTCGCGGTGAGTTTGAGGACCGAGCCGGTGCCGGCGGTCAACATCATGAGCCCCAGAATCGAGGTGCCGGCCACCACCAGATCGTCCTTGGCCACCTGGACCCGGGCATCGAACCGTTCGGCCAGGCGCACGAACCGAGCGGCGGCGCGGGCGTGCAGACCCAGCCGGTTGACCACCACGACCTCGCGCGCGAGCGGGTCCGGCGCCACGTCGCTCAACTCCGGTCGACCACCAGAAGCTGGCTCGCGACGTTGATGTATTTGCGGCCGGCTTCCTGGGCGGCGGCGATCGCCACGGGCAGCGGCTCGCTCGCCCGCACCGAAGCGAGCTTGATGAGCATGGGCAGATTGACCCCGGCGATGACCTCGATCCCCGGCCGGTCCATGGTCGAGATCGCGAGATTGGAGGGGGTGCCGCCGAACATGTCGGTGAGGATCACCACCCCTTGGCCGCTGTCCACCTCTCGTACCGCCTCGACGATCTCGGCCCGCCGCCGCTCGATGTCGTCGTCCACGTCGATGCAAATGGCTCGGGCTTGCGGCTGAGGGCCGACGACGTGCTCGAGCGCCGCCAGGAACTCGGCCGCGAGCCGGCCGTGGGTGACGAGCACCATGCCGATCACGGCGCGCGATCTCCCCGCTCGGACGCGGACCCGACCAGATCGCGGTGCACGACGGCGGGTTCCAGTCCGGCGGCGCGCAGGCGGCGCGCCAGCTCCTCGACCATCGCCACCGAGCGGTGGCGACCGCCGGTACAGCCGACGGCGATCGTGAGGTAGCTCTTCCCTTCCGCCCGGTAGCGCGGCACGAGCGGCATCAACAGGCCCTCCAACGCATCCAGGGTGCGCTGCCAATCCGGATCCGCTTCGACGTGGGCGCGGACCTCGGGATCGAGCCCGGTCAACGGGCGCAGCGCCTCCACATAGTGCGGGTTGGCGAGGAATCGAGCATCGAAGACGATGTCGGCCTCGCGCGGCAGGCCGTGGCGGAACGAGAACGAGACGAGCGTCAAGGTGAGCCCACCTCGCGCGCCCTGGCCGAACTCGGCGGCGATCCGGCGGCGCAGCTCGGGCAGCGTCGTGGTGGTGGTGTCCACGACCAGATCGGCGGCCGCCCTCAAGGGCGCCATCCAGACCCGCTCGCGGGCGATGCCGTCGGTGACCGGTCGGTCCTGGGCCATGGGATGGCGGCGCCGGCTCTCGGTGTAGCGCCGCTGCAGGACCTCGTCGTCGCAATCGAAGAAGACGAGGCGGATCGGGGTGTCGGCCGTGGCGCGGAAGCGCTCGATCTCGCGCACGAGCTCGGCCGGCACGAGCCCGCGCGTCCGGCTGTCCACGCCCACGGCCAAGGGCCGCTCCGGCGGCTCGTTCGGGCGCAGGAGCCGGGTGAGCAGCTGGAAGGGCAGGTTGTCGACCGCCTCGAAGCCCAGATCCTCGAGGATCTTGAGGCAGGAGCTGCGGCCCGCCCCCGACATCCCGGTGACCACGACGATCCGGCTCACGACACCACCCCCGCGGGTCCGGCCAGAAGGACCGTGCGCAGCCGGGCGGGGGCCGAGGCCTCGCGACAGGCCAGGGCCAGCTGCGGCAGCTCGATCCCGAGCAGCCGCTCGGTGCGTGGCGCGGGCAGCCGCTCGACCAGCCGGGGCGCGCAATCCACGAGCAGATCGACGGCCGCGGCCGGCAGCGAGGCGAGCCGGACGAGGCCCTGGCCGCGCAGCTCGACCAGGCCCGGCAGGGCCACGGGCCGGGCGACCAGGCGGCCGGCTCGGGCCTCGAGCCGCACGAGATCGTCGGCCACGAGATCGGCGCCCGCTTCCAGCAGCCGGATCAGGAGGTCGGACTTGCCCGATCCGGGCCGGCCGCGCAGCAACAGTCCGCGGCCGAGCCAGCGCACACAGGCCGCCTGCAAGGCGAGCATCCCCGGCGCATCGGCCGCGTGGCTCATCGACCGACCCCTGCCCGACCGCCGAGCAAGTCTCGCACCTCGCGCGGATCGCGGGCCGCCCGCAGCGCGGCGCGCAGCTCGGGATCGCGCAGCACGCGGGCGATCCGCGCCAGGACCCGCAGATGATCGGCTCCCGCGCCCTCGGGGGCGAGCAGCAGGACGACGAGGTCGACCGGCTGGCCGTCGACCGCTTCGAAGTCCACGGGGTGCGCGAGACGGGCCAAGAAGCCGGTGAAGTCGGGCAGATCGGCGATCCGGGCGTGAGGGATCGCGATCCCGTCGCCCAACGCGGTGGTGCCGAGCCGTTCGCGCTGCAGCAAGGCTTCGAGGATGAGCTCGGCGTCGACCCCGGTGACCCGAGCGGCGGCCTGGGCGAGGCTGCGCAGCACCTGGCGCTTGCTCGTGCCCTTGAGGTCGAGCAGGACGTGATCCGCCGGGATCAGGGTGGTCAGGTCGAGCATCGTCGGGCGCAGCGACGGGCCCGGCTCGGCCGGAAGGTCGAGCGGCTCACGAGGTCAGGGCCTTGGCCCGGCGCCGCTGGACCGAGGAGGCGATGCCGAGCGATTCGCGGTATTTGGCCACCGTGCGGCGGGCGATCACCACGCCGCGCGCGCGCAACGCGGCCACGATCTGATCGTCGGAGAGCACGGCGTCCTCGGGCTCGTTCTCGATCATCCGGCGGATCTCCTGGCGAATCGCTTCCGCGCTGTGGCTCTCGCCGCCTTCGGTGGCGGCGATCGCGGTGGTGAAGAAATAGCGCAGCGGAAACGTGCCCAGAGGGGTGGAGACGTATTTGTCGGCGGTCGCCCGGCTCACCGTGCTCTCGTGCAAGCCGGTGGCCACCGCGATGTCGCGCAGGACGAGCGGGCGCAGACCCGCAGGCCCGCGCTCGAGGAACCCCGTTTGCCGAGCGAAGATCGCCCGGGTCACGCGCAGCACCGTGCGGGCCCGCTGATCGAGGGCCTTCACCAGCCAGCTGGCGGCCTGGTAGCGCTCGGCGAGGAACTCCCGCTCGCGCCGCTCGCTGCAGCGCCGGGTGACCTCGGCATAGTAGTCGCGGTCGACGATCAGCCGCGGCAAGGTCGCGCGGTTGAGCTCGATCCGCCAGGCGCGGGGCCCCGATCGGCGCACGATCACGTCGGGAACGATCGCCACCGGCTCGCTCGGTGCCAAGGACAGCCCGGGCCGCGGGTCGAGCCGCTTGAGCTCGGCGATCATGTCCTTGAGATCGTCGAGATCGACTCCACACAGACGTTGCAGCGTCGCGAAATCGGCCCGCGCGACGAGCGGCAGATGGCGCAACAGGGTGGCCATGGGGGGATCGAGCCGGTCGCGCGCGGCCAACTGGGCGGCCAGGCAGGCCTCGAGGTCGCGCGCGCCGCAGCCGACCGGCTCGCAGCGCAGGATCGCCGCCCGCGCCGCGGCCACCTCCGCCTCGCCCGCGCCGAGCTCCCGGGCGAGCTCGGCGTCGCTCTCGCGCAGATAGCCGTCCTCGGCCAGCCAGTCGACCAGCTGGTCGGCCAGCCGCGCCACCTCGGGTGTCAGGCGCTGGCGGGCGAGCTGGCCGCGCAGATGCTCGGCCAGGCTCGGCGGGCGGGCGAGCCGCCCGGCCAGGTCGAGCTCGCCGTCCTCCTCGCGGCGGGTCCCCGGCCGGTCGAGGTGCAGATGCCGATCGGCGGCGACCGGCGTGCCGGGCGGGCTCCAGCCGTCCTCCTCGACCGCGCGCCCGCTCGGCGGTCCGAGCCGCCCCGACAGTTCGGGCTCGCGCTCGACCGGCGGCGGCACCGTCTGCTCGCGCTCGGCGCGCAACAGGAACGGGTTCTCGGCCAGCTCGCGCTCGACGACCGCCGACAATTCGAGATTGTTGAGCTGCAACAGCCGGATCGCTTGCTGCAGCTGGGGCGTGAGCACGAGCCCCTGGGTTTGCCGGACCTCGAGACGGAGCCCCATCGTCATGGTGTCGCGCTCGCCCTAGAGCGAGAACCGGTCCCCAAGATAGACGCGACGGACCATCGGGTCCGCGACGATCTCGGACGGCGTGCCTTCGCGCAGCAAGCGGCCCTCGTGGAGGATGTAGGCCCGGTCGATGATGGCCAGCGTGTCGCGGACGTTGTGGTCGGTGATGAGCACGCCGATCCCGCGCTCCTTGAGGTGGGCGACGAGCGTGCGGATCTCGCCCACGTTGATCGGATCGATCCCCGCCAGCGGCTCGTCGAGCAGCATGTAGCGCGGCTCGGCGGCGATCGCCCGGGCGATCTCGACCCGCCGGCGCTCGCCGCCCGAGAGCGCCAGGGCCGAAGAGCGGCGCAGCCGGCCCAATCCGAACTCCTCGAGCAGCCGATCGAGCCGGCGGGCCCGCTCGGCCCGCGACGGCTCGTGCAGCTCCAGGACGGCGAGGATGTTCTCCTCCACCGACAGGCCACGGAAGATCGAGGCTTCCTGCGGGAGGTAGCCCACCCCGAGGCGCGCCCGGCGATACATCGGCAGCCTCGTGACGTCGGCGCCGTCGAGCAGGACGCGGCCGGTATCCGGGGCCACCAGGCCGGTCAGGATGTAGAAGCAGGTGGTCTTGCCGGCGCCGTTCGGGCCCAACAGCCCGACCGCCTCGCCCGGAGCCACGAACAGCGAGACCGCCTCGAGCACCCGGCGGCCCTTGTAGCTCTTGCCGACCCCTTCGCAGCCCAGTGCTGCGGCCGGCCACGAGGCGGCGGCCGTTCGCGCCGCCGGCGGGCCGGCTCGTGTCACCTGCTGCTCGATCTTCGCGACGGCGATCGCCACCGGCGCCACACTCCCTAGCTCATCGCGCCGGTCGCCCCCGGGGCCGGTCCGCCGCTTCGGAACCGCCCTGGGCGCGCCCCTCGCGGGGCACGAAGAGCGCCCGGACGCGCTCACCCGGAGGGCCACCCGGCCGGGCCGCCCGGACCACCGCGATCCCGGTGGCCAGGTCGAGCTCCAGCTGCCCACCGCGGACAACATTGTCGCCCCTGGTTAAGATCACGTTACCCTCGAGCCGGATCCGATCGGCGTCGGGCTCGAAGACGCCGCGGTCGCCCTGCGCGGTCTGGCCGGGCTCGCTCACGATCACCCGCCCGCTGGCTTCGATGCGGCGGATGGTCTGGCCGCCACCCGCCCGTTCCTCGCCATAGAAGACTTTGAGCTCGTCGGCGCGCAGCGAGCGGTCGCCCTGGGTGGCGTCGACGTTGCCCGAAAAGATCGCGAGCCGCTCGTTCTGCCGGACCTCCAGGGTGTCGGCCACGATCTCGATCGGGGTGCGCGTGTCTTGGCCCGGCAAGGCGAGTTGGGCCCGGGCGAGCCCCGTCGCGGCCAGGATCAGGGCCACACCCAGAAGGGGGCCTCGGGCCCGCCGGCCGATCTCAGGCAATGCCGGCCCTCAAACAGTCGTGCAGGTGGAGCGCCCCGATCGGCCGGTCGTTCTCGGTGATGAACAGCACGGTGATCGGCCGCGCCGGATCGTTCATGAGGGCCACCGCCTCGACCGCCAGCGCCCGCCCTTCGATGGTCCGCGGATTGGGCGTCATGATGTCGCGGGCGCGCTGGGCCAACAGATCGTCGGTCAGATGGCGGCGCAGATCACCGTCGGTGACGATCCCGACCAGCCGCCCCTCGCCGTCGACCACCCCCACGCACCCCAGACAACCCCGGGTCATCTCCAGCACCGTCTCGCGGGCGGTCGCGTCGAGGTCCACGAGCGGCACCTGCTCGCCGCGGCGCATGATCTGCTCGACCCGCAACAATTGAGCGCCGAGCTTGCCGCCCGGATGGAACACCGCGAACTGCCGGGCGGTGAAGCCGGAACGCTCGAGCAGCGCCACGGCCAACGCGTCACCCAGCGCCAGCATACAGGTGGTCGAGGTGGTGGGCGCGAGGCCCATGGGACAGGCCTCGGCGAGCTCGGGCAACACGATCGCCAGATCGGCCGCCTCGGCCAGCGTGCTGGGCGCCCGCCCGACGATCGCCACGAGGGGGATCCGGAAGCGGCGGGTGTAGAGCGTCAGATCGCGCAGCTCGCTGGTCTCACCCGAATTGGAGAGGGCGAGCACGGCATCGTCGGTCGTGATCATGCCGAGATCGCCGTGGCTGGCCTCGGCGGGATGGACGAACAGCGCCGGCGTGCCGGTCGAGGCCAGCGTCGCGGCGATCTTGCGCGCCACGTGGCCGCTCTTGCCCATGCCGGTGACCACCACCCGCCCCTCGATGGCGGCGAGCAGGTCGACCGCGGCCGCGAAGCTCTCGCCGATCGACCGCTCGAGCAGGCTCAACGCCTCGGCCTCGGTGCGCAACACCCGCCGCGCCGCATCGAGCGCGCGGGCGTCAGCGGTCGGATCGCGCCCGGTCCGGTCCACACCGTTCCGTCGCGGGAGCAGAACGCGATCCTCGCGCAAGGTGTCGTTTCCTCCGAGCCGGCGGGCGGCCGCTTCGTATGCCGATCCGTGGAGTGCCGCGAGTATGGAAAAGGGTCCGGGCATCGTCAACGCGGCCCCGGGCGCGCCGCGGCCCCGGGCGTGGCGGGTTCGCTCAGTGAGCGAAGGGATCGAGCGCCTCGAAACCGGCGAGATCGAGCTCGACCCGCACCGGCAGGAAGGCCATGCAGGCGGCGGCGAGCGAGGTGCGCCGTTCGCGCTCGAGCATCGCCTCGAGCCGCTCCTTGAGCGCGTGCAGATGGATCACGTCGGCGGCCGCGTAGCGCAGCTGGGCCTCGCTCAACGGCTCCGCCCCCCAATCCGAGCTCTGCTCGTTCTTGGACAACTCCACGCCCAGGAGCTCCCGGCACAGGTCCTTGAGGCCGTGCCGGTCGGTGTAGGTGCGCACGAGCTTGCTCGCGATCTTGGTGCACCACACCGGTGCGCAGGTGATCTTCAGGTGATGGCGCAGCATCGCCAGATCGAAGCGGGCGTAGTGCAGGACCTTGAGCCGCTGCGGGTCGCTCAGGGCCGCCGCCAGGCGCGGCGCGGCGCGCTGGCCCTGCTCGATGCGCACGAGATGAACGGTGCCGCCGCCGTCGGTCAGCTGGACCAGGCACAGCCGATCGCGCAGCGGCGAGAGGCCCATGGTCTCGGTGTCGACGGCCAGGACCGGGCCGAGCTCGACCCCCTCCGGCAAGTCACCGCGATGGAGCGCCAGCTTCATGCGATCCACCGTTCCGCCGGAGACCTCGTCACGCCGTCGGCGGGTGGTGCCCAGGAGAGGACTCGAACCTCCACGCCCTTGCGGGCGCTAGCACCTGAAGCTAGTGCGTCTACCAATTCCGCCACCTGGGCTCCGGAGGACCTCCTTAGGACCAAGCCGGCCGACCGTCAACGGTCGGGCGGGGGCACCGGTCGCCCCGCGGATCGAACGGGTGAGGAACGGGGATGCGCGAGCAGGTCGTCACGGTCTTCGGTGGCGCCGGCTTCATCGGCCGCCACCTGGTCCGCCGGTTGGCGGCACGGGGTGCGACGATCCGGGTCGCCACGCGCCGACCCGCCACCGCCGGCCACCTCCTGCCCATGGGCGAGGTCGGCCAGATCGTGCTCGCCCGCTGGACCGAGGACGAGGCCGGCCTGGCGAGCCTGGTGGCGGGCGCCACGGCGGTCGTCAACCTCGTGGGCATCCTGTTCGAGCGGCGACGGGGTGACTTCGAGCGGGTGCACGCCGTGCTGCCGGGCCGCATCGCCGCCGCCGCGCGGGCCGCCGGGGTGGCCCGGCTCGTGCACGTTTCGGCGATCGGCGCCGATCCGAGCTCGCCCAGCCTCTATGCGCGCAGCAAGGCGCAGGGCGAGGCGGCGGTGCGGGCGGCGTTCCCCGAGGCGGTGATCCTGCGGCCGAGCATCGTGTTCGGCCCCGAGGACGGGTTCTTCAACCGGTTCGCGGCGATGGCCCGGATCTCGCCGTTCCTGCCGCTGGTGGGCGGCGGGCGCACCCGCTTCCAGCCGGTGTACGTGGGTGACGTGGCGGATGCCGCCCTCGCGGCACTCGACCGGCGCGAAGCCGCGGGCCGCACCTTCGAGCTCGGCGGGCCCAAGGTCTACACCTTCGAAGAGCTGCTGCGCTACGTGCTCCAGGTGACCGGCCGGCGGCGGCTCTTGTTGCCGATCCCCTTCCCGATCGCCCGGATCCTGGGCCGCGTACTGGAGCTGTTGCCCGATCCGCCTTTGACCCGCGATCAGGTCCTGTTGCTCGAGCGGGACAATGTCGTGGCCCCCGGGGCGGTGGGCCTGGCCGAGCTCGGCATCCTGCCGACCCCGCTCGAGGTGATCGTGCCCGGCTATCTGCAGACCTATCGCGCCTGGGGCCCGCGGTTGCCGGTCGTGTGAAAAGGTCCCGGATCGGGACCTTCGCGGCCGGGTCGATCCCGTGGATGCCGGCGCGGCGCGGTAACCACGGACCGGCGGACCGACGAGATGGTCCCTTAGCGGGACCGAATCGCCGCGCCATCGTTTACAGGCCTGCCGGCCGGCGGTAGACGTCGCCGGCCGCGGTACACCGCGATGTCTGGGAAGCTCCGCCGGTCTCGGGGAAAGCCATGCCCGCCAAGATGATGCAGTTCGTGTCGGTCGAGCAGCACCAGCCCGACAAGCGCGCGATCGGCGAGCGGACCCGGGATTTCGCCGAGATCTACGCGCCCTTCACCCCCGAGCGGGCGCGCGAGCAGGCCTCGCGCTGCGAGCAATGCGGCATCCCGTTCTGCCAGGTGCACTGCCCGCTGCACAACAACATCCCCGACTGGCTCCTGCTCACCGCCGAGGGCCGGCTCGAGGAGGCCTACGAGATCGCCTCGGCGACCAACAACATGCCCGAGATCTGCGGCCGGATCTGCCCCCAGGACCGGCTGTGCGAGGGCAACTGTGTGCTCGAGAAGGGCTTCCACTCGGTCACCATCGGCGCGGTCGAGCGGTTCATCGTCGATACCGCCTTCGAGCGCGGCTGGGTGCGCCCCGTGCGGCCGTTGCGCGAGCGGCGCGAGAGTGTGGGTATCGTCGGCGCCGGACCGGCCGGGCTGGCGGCCGCCGAGCAGCTGCGCAAGCAGGGCTTCGCGGTCCACGTCTACGATCGCTACGACCGCGCCGGCGGCCTTCTGATCTACGGCATCCCCGGCTTCAAGCTGGAGAAGTCGGTGGTCGAGCGGCGCATCCGCCACCTCGAGGCGAGCGGCGTCCGGTTCCATCTCGGCGTCGAGGTCGGCCGTGACGTCTCCCTGGCCAAGCTGCGCCGACGCCACGACGCCGTGCTGATCGCCACCGGGGTCTACAAGGCCCGCACCCTGGAGGTACCCGGCGCCGGCCTGCGCGGGATCGTCAAGGCGCTCGACTATCTCACGGCCAGCAACCGCAAGAGCCTGGGCGACGTGGTCCCGGCCTTCGATTCGGGCGAGCTGAACGCCGCCGGCAAGCACGTGGTGGTGATCGGCGGTGGCGACACGGCCATGGACTGCGTGCGCACCGCGATCCGCCAGGGCGCCAAGAGCGTCCGCTGCCTCTATCGGCGCGACCGGGCCAACATGCCGGGCTCGATGCGCGAGGTGCAGCACGCCGAGGAGGAGGGCGTCGAGTTCGTGTGGCTGAGCGCCCCCGAGGCGTTCGTCGGCGCCGAGCGGGTCGAGGCGGTGCAGGCGCACCGTATGCGCCTGGGGACCCCCGATCCCGGCGGCCGGCAGGCCCCCGAGCCGGTGCCGGGTTCGAGCTTCCGGTTGCCGGCCGATCTCGTGATCGAAGCGCTGGGCTTCGATCCCGAGGATCTACCGCGGCTGTGGAACGCCCCCGAACTGCCGGTCACCCGCTGGGGCACCATCAAGATCGACTGGTCGACCATGGCCACCGCGCTCGACGGCGTGTTCGCCGCCGGCGACATCGTCCGCGGCGCCTCGCTCGTGGTCTGGGCGATCCGCGACGGTCGCGACGCCGCGGCCGCGATCCACCGCTATCTGGACGCCCGGGCGGGTGCCGAGCGCGCCGAGCGCTCGGCCCTGGCGCTCGCGTCGTGAGCCCTCGAGGGAGGCCCGCCATGGACCGCACGATCGAGACGGGTGCCGAGTTCCTCGCCGCCTACGAGGCCAATCTGGCGCGGCTGCGCGCCGCCGGGCTCGACGATCTGGAGCTCGGGCGCGACGCCTGCGGTGTCGGTTGCGTCGTGGCGATCGACGGGCGGCCACGCCGCGAGGTGGTCGAGAAGGCCATCCAGGCGCTCAAGGCGGTCTGGCACCGGGGCGCGGTCGATGCCGACGGCAAGACCGGTGACGGGGCCGGCATCCACATCCAGATTCCACAGGACTTCTTCCGCGAGCAGGTCGACGGCCGGGTGCCCGAGCAGGGCCGTCTGGCCGTGGGCATGGTCTTCCTGCCGCGCAACAATTTCGCCCAGGCCGAGCTGTGCCGGACGCTGGTCGAAAGCGAAGTGCTACGGTTCGGCTACAGCGTGCTGGGCTGGCGGCAGGTGCCGGTCGACACCTCGGTGATCGGCGAGAAGGCCCAGGCCACCCAACCGGACATCGAGCAGATCATCGTCGGCGATCCGCGCGGGGTCGGCGAGGACGAGTTCGAACGCGACCTCTACATCATCCGCCGCAGGGTGGAGAAGCAGGTCCTGGCCGAGAACGTCACCGACTTCTACATCTGTTCGTTCTCCTGCCGGTCGATCATCTACAAGGGGCTGTTCCTGGCGGAGCAGCTCGCCAACTTCTACCCGGACCTGAACGATCCGCGGTTCGTCTCGGCCTTCGCGATCTTCCACCAGCGCTACTCGACCAACACCTGGCCGGCCTGGCGGCTGGCCCAGCCGTTCCGGGTGATCGCCCACAACGGCGAGATCAACACCCTGCGCGGTAACGTCAACTGGATGAAGAGCCACGAGACCCGCCTGTGGTCGCCGGTGTTCGGCGAGTACAACGAGGACATCAAGCCGATCATCCAGCCCGGCGGCTCGGACAGCGCCGCCCTCGACAACGTGGTCGAGGTCCTGGTGCGCGCCGGCCGCCTGTTGCCGCTCGTCAAGACCCTGCTGGTGCCGCCGGCTTGGTCGAACCGGATCGCCATGCCCAAGGCGCACCGCGATCTCTTCAACTATTGCAACTGCGTGATGGAGCCCTGGGACGGGCCGGCGGCCCTAGTGGGCTCCGACAGCCGCTGGGTGATCGCGGGCATGGACCGCAACGGGCTGCGGCCGCTGCGCTTCGCCCGCACCCGCGACGGCCTTCTGGTGGTCGGCTCGGAGACCGGCATGGTGCCGCTCGCCGAGCAGGACGTGATCGAGAAGGGGCGGGTCGGTCCGGGCGAAATGATCGGTGTCGACCTGCGAGCCGGGCGGTTCTACCACGACGGCGAGCTCAAGGATTTCCTGGCCGGGCTCAAGCCCTACTCCAAGTGGGTCGAGCACATCACCAAGCTCGACCAGTTGGTCGCGCAGCGCCCGAAACGGTTCACCACCTTCGAGCGGAGCGAGCTGCGCCGCCGCCAGGCGCTGTTCGATCTCTCGATCGAGGACATGGAGCTCATCCTCTCGCCCATGGTGGTCGACGCCAAGGAGGCGGTCGGCTCGATGGGTGACGACACGCCGCTCGCGGTGCTGTCCCGGCGCTATCGCGGCCTCCACCACTTCTTCCGCCAGCAGTTCAGCCAGGTCACCAACCCGCCGATCGACCCGCTGCGCGAGTGGCGGGTGATGAGCCTCAAGACCCGCTTCGGCAATCTGGGCAACATCGCCGACGAGGATCCGAGCCAGACCCGGATCCTTGAGCTCGAGAGCCCGGTCCTGCTGACCGCCGAGTACGACGCGCTGTGCGCCTATTTCGGCGCGGACCTGCGGATCATCGACTGCACCTTCGCCGTCGAGGGCGAAAGCTTGAAGGATGCGCTGGAGCGCATCCGCCGCGAGGCCGAGGAGGCGGTCCGCGAGGGCGCGCGCGACATCGTGCTGACCGACGAGCACGTCTCGCGCGAGCGCGCGCCGATCCCGATGATCCTGGCGGCCGGCGCGGTCCACAGCCACCTCGTCCGCCAGGGGTTGCGCTCGTTCAGCTCGATCACCGTGCGCTCCGGCGAGTGCCTGGACGTGCACTACGTGGCGGTCCTGATCGGCGTGGGCACCACCGCCGTGAACCCCTATCTCGCCGAAGCGGCGATCGCCGACCGGCACGCCCGCGGCCTGTTCCCCGGCCTGACGCTGGAGGAGTGCCTGGCGCGCTACAAGGAGGCGCTCAACCAGGGCCTCCTCAAGATCATGTCGAAGATGGGGATCTCGATCATCTCGAGCTATCGCGGGGGTTACAATTTCGAGGCGGTGGGCCTGTCGCGCTCGCTGTGCCGCGAATATTTCCCGGGCCTGATCACCCGCATCTCCGGCATCGGCCTCACCGGGATCACCAACAAGGTCCTGGCGATGCACCGCCGGGCGATGGGCGAGGCCGAGCCGCCGCTGTCGATCGGTGGCTTCTACCGCTACCGCCGCGGTGGCGAGGTGCACGCCCTGGAAGGCCGGATCGTCCACCAGCTGCAGCACGCGGTCACGACCGACTCCTATCAGGCGTACAAGAAATACGCCGAGATGGTCTACAGCCAGCCGCCGATCGCGATCCGCGACCTGCTCGACTTCAACCGCATCTTGCCGCCGGTGCCGCTCGAGGAGGTCGAGAGCATCACCGAGATCCGCAAGCGCTTCGTCACCCCGGGCATGTCGTTGGGCGCGCTCTCGCCCGAGGCCCACGAATGCTTGACGATCGCGATGAACCGGATCGGGGCGAAGTCCGACTCCGGCGAGGGCGGCGAGGGGCGCGAGCGCTACCAGCCACGGCCCAACGGCGACAATCCCAATTCGCCCATCAAGCAGGTGGCCTCCGGCCGGTTCGGCGTCACGGCGGAATATCTCAACGCCGCCAAGGAGCTCGAAATCAAGATCGCACAGGGAGCCAAGCCCGGCGAAGGCGGCCAGCTGCCCGGCTTCAAGGTCACGGTCGAGATCGCCCGGCTGCGCCACTCCACGCCCGGCGTCACGTTGATCAGCCCGCCGCCGCACCACGACATCTATTCGATCGAGGATCTGGCGCAGCTGATCTACGATTTGAAGCAGATCAACCCGGACGCGAAGGTGTGCGTCAAGCTCGTCTCGGAATCCGGGATCGGTACGATCGCCGCCGGTGTGGCCAAAGCCAAGGCCGACGTCATCTTGATCTCCGGCCACGTGGGAGGCACCGGCGCCTCGCCGCAGAGCTCGATCAAATATGCCGGGACACCTTGGGAGCTCGGACTCTCGGAGGCCAACCAGCTGCTCACCCTCAACCGGCTGCGCCATCGGGTGGTGCTGCGCACCGACGGGGGGATCAAGACCGGTCGCGACGTGGTGATCGCCGCCCTCTTGGGGGCCGAGGAGTACGGCATCGGCACGGCGGCACTGGTGGCCATGGGCTGCATCATGGTCCGCCAGTGCCACTCCAACACTTGCCCCGTGGGCGTGTGCACGCAGCGACCCGATCTGCGCGCCAAGTTCGAGGGCACGCCCGAGCGGGTCGTCAACCTCATGTCCTTCATCGCCGAGGAGGTGCGCGAGATCCTGGCCTCGTTGGGCCTGCGCTCGCTCCAGGAGGCGATCGGCCGCACCGATCTGTTGAAGCAGGTGAGCCGCGGCTCGCCCGATCTCGACGATCTCGATCTCAACCCGATCCTGGTGCGCGTCGATCCCGGTCCTTACCCGCGCCACTGCACGCTCGTCGGCCGCAACGAAGTGCCCGACACCCTCGATGCGCAGATGGTGAAGGACGCCCGGCCGATGCTCGAGGACGGCGAGAAGATGCAGCTCCAGTACAATGTCCGCAACGTGCATCGCGCGGTCGGGACCCGGATGAGCGCCCACATCACCCGCCGCTACGGGATGGACCGGCTGCAGCCCGGCCACCTCACCGTGCGGCTGCGGGGCTCGGCCGGCCAGTCGCTGGGGGCCTGGGCGGTCCAGGGCCTCAAGCTCGAGGTGTTCGGCGACGCCAACGACTACGTGGGCAAGGGGCTGTCGGGCGGGACGATCGTGGTCCGGCCGATGGTCTCTTCGCCGCTCGTGGCCAGCGCCAACACGATCATCGGCAACACCTGCCTCTACGGCGCCACGGCCGGCCGGCTGTTCGCCGCCGGTCGGGCGGGCGAGCGCTTCGCCGTGCGCAACAGCGGCGCCGTCACCGTGGTCGAGGGCTGCGGTGACAACGGCTGCGAGTACATGACCGGCGGGGTGGCGGTGATCCTGGGGCCGGTGGGCGACAATTTCGCCGCCGGGATGAGCGGCGGCATGGCCTATGTCTGGGACCCCGAGGAGCTGCTGCCCTCGCGCATCAACCCCGACATGGTGATCTACCAGCGGCTCGAGGTCGAGCATTACGTGGCCGAGCTGCGGGCGCTGATCGAGGAGCACGCCCGCGAGACCGGCTCCGAACTCGCCCGCCGGCTGCTGCACGATTTCGAGGTCGAGCTCGGCCGCTTCTGGCAGATCGTGCCCAAGGAGCTGCTCGACAAGCTGGCGGTCCCCGTCCGGCGCGAGGCGCTCGCGGCGCGGCGCGCCTGAGCGAGGGCGAGGGGGGTCAGTCCGCGGGCCGGGCGCGCAAGAGCGCCTCGCGGATCCGCGCGAGCCGCGGCGGCTCCTCGACCACGAAGGGCAGCGGGCGGGTCTCGCGGATCGCCTCAAGCCCGAGCTTGGCGGCGAGCAGCGCATTGCCGGCGCCTTGGCCGGCGCGCGCCGAAAGCGTCGCCAGGAGCGAGGCGCCGGCGTGTTCGAGGGCGGCTTCCGTCACGACGTCGGCCGCGCCGGCCAAGAGCGCGTTGCGCAGGCACCGGCGAAACAGGGCCAGAGCGGCCGTGGGCCCGGGTGTCATGCCGTAGAGCTCGGCGATCGAGCGCAACAAGATGCTCGTGCGCCAGAGCACCAGCAGCGCATCCAAAAGGCCCACCGGGCTCAAGGCGGTGAGCACGCCGATGTCCCGGGCACTCTCCAGCACGAGCCGATAGGCCCGGCGATCGATCGGGGCCAGGACCGTCCGCTCGAACAGCACGAGCCGCTCGCCGTCGGCCAACGCGTCGCTCGCCTGCTCGCGATAGGCGGCAAGGGCCCGCTCGCTTCCCGGGCCGGACGCCAGCTCGCGGCCGATCGCCTCCAGCAGTGCCCGCCCCTCGCCGTGCAGCTGCGAGCCCACGAGCCGCCCGGCCCGCTCGCGCAGCCACGCGCGCCGGTGCAGGCGGCGCAGCTGGGCGAGCTCGCGGCCCACGAGCGCGGCGAGGCTCGCGAGCAGCACCAGAAGAAGCGCGGCCGTGGGCCATCCCGACCACGGGTCGCGGGCGATGCGGTCGGTCACGAAGCGGATCGCCTGGAGGATCAGGAGACCCCCGAGGGCGCCGAAGAGGACGAGCCCGAGGCGCGAGCGCCGGCGGCCGACCCGCGCCGGGGCCGGAGGCTCGACGGCCGGGTCCTGGGCCTCCGGCTCGGGCACGAGTCGAGCGGTGGCCGGGTCGAGCTCGAAGGGCGGCGGGCTCGGGCCCCTGGGCCGGCTCATCGCAGCTTGTCTCCGATCAGGAACTCGAGGGCCTGGTCGAGCCGGATGTGCCGTCCCTTGGTGCCCGCACGCAACGGCCGCGGCGCGAACTCGCGGAAGCGGAACCGGCCGCTCGTCCAATCCTCGGGCTCGGGCAGGCCCTCGGGGATCTCGCCCGTATACAGCACGGTCTCGCGCGGCTCGTCCTTGAGCCGACCGCGTAGGCAGGAGAGCAGCTGGCCCTGATGCTCGGTGCGCACGACATCGGTGCAGCGCAGAGCGGCCAGCGCCAAGAATTCGGGTTCGAGCCCCTCGAAGCGGGCCCGTCGGCCGGCCGGGGCCACGAGGATCCGCAACAGCTCGCGCAGCGCCGCGTGCTGCGAGGGTGCCACGTGATCGGCCTTGCTGGCGGCGAACAGGACCCGATCGATGCGGGGCGCGAACAGTCGGCCCAACAGGCCCGTCCGGCCGTAACGGAAGCCTCCGGCGATCAGCTCCAGGGCGCGTTGCGTGTCGGCGAAGTGCGCCGGCCCCTGGTTCAGACAGCTGAGCAGGTCGACCAGCACGATCTGCCGGTCGAAATACCGGAAATGCCGCGCGTAGAAATCCCGCACCACCTCCGAGCGGTAACGCTCGAAGGCCGCGACCATGGCGGCGCGCAGGCTTCCCGGGAGGGTCGGCGCCGCCGGCAGCGGCGCGAAGCGAGGCGGGGAGGAGGCGTCATCGGCCCCGGCCAGGAGGCGGCCGGGCTGGATCAGGGCGAGCCCGGCCCCCTGGCAGGCCCGCAAGTAACGCACGTACGCGTCGATCAACCGCTCGCTCACCGCCGGGTCGGGCGGCCCGGTCTGGTCGACCGCGTGGGCGAGCCCCAGCCACTCGGCCGCGGCGTCCCGCCGAATCGGCTCCCGGGCGAGGGCCAGGGCCTGCTCGCTGAAGCGCTCGAAGTCGGCGTCGAGCAACGGCAGGTCCAACAGCCACTCACCGGGATAGTCGACGATCTCTAGGGTGAGGGCGCGAACGGGTCGGACCGCGGCCAGAAGCGGATGCGTGGTCCGGAACAAAAGCTCCAAACGGAGCAGCGTGAGCCGCTCGGTGGGGGTCGGCCAACGCGCCGGGTCGGCGGCGAGGTCGGCGGCGTAGCGCTCGAAAGGGAAGCGCTCGGCCTCGGGGCTGGCCAGCAGGCGGGCGCCCAGATAGCGACCCTCGTGGACGGCCGAGAGGAACGGCAGATCGTGGCCGTCCAGGAGGTGATGGACCAGGGCGGTGGTGAAGACGGTCTTGCCGCTGCGCCGCAATCCCGTAACGGCGAGCCGGACGTGGCGATCGAGCGCGCGATCGACGAGATGGTCGAGATCGTCGAGCAGCGCCCGCGGCAGGTCGGAAGGTGCGGTCCACCGGCCGAACGGAGCGACCACCCCCTCAGCGTCCCGTCCAGCCGAGCTCGACACCACCGGCCAGGAGCGCAGCGGTGACGAGGAGCCCGGTGAGCCGGTTCATGCGGAAGCGGCGGATGCAATCGCGGGGATCCTCGAGGTCGAGTGCCAGGAGCTGACGCGCGAGGCTCCACACCACGACCGGCAAGAGCAGCCAGAAGCCCGGGCCTTTGCTGGCGAGCCACGCCGCCGCCCCGAGCGATACGAGCATCGCCAGATAAAAGCCCACGAGCCAGACGGGCGTCCGGTCGCCGAAGAGAAGCGCGGTCGAGCGCACACCGACGAGCCGATCGTCGTCCTTGTCCTGATGCGCGTAGATCGTGTCGTAGCCGAGCGTCCAGAAGAAGCCGGCCAGGTAGAGCAGAAGGGCGGCCGCGTCGATCGTACCGGTGACCGCGGCGTAACCCACGAGGACCCCCCAATTGAAGGTCACGCCGAGCACGGCCTGTGGCCACCAGGTCACGCGTTTGGCGAGCGGGTAGAGCACCACGAGCGGCACGCTCGCGAGTGCCACCAGGATCGCGGGCAAAGGCAGGAGCAGGAGGACCAGCAGGCCCACCAGCGACTGCGCGGCCACGAAGGCCAATGCCTGGCCGACGGAGAGTCGCCCGGCGGCGAGCGGCCGGTTGCGCGTGCGGGCCACGCGGCGGTCGAAGTCACGGTCGAACAGATCATTTATCGTACAGCCGGCGCCGCGCATGGCGATCGCCCCGATCGCGAACAGGACCGCCAGGAGCGGATCGAACGGCGCGGGGGCCAGCGCCTGCCCCCACCAGCAGGGCAGCAGGAGCAGCCAGGTGCCGATCGGCCGGTCCCAGCGGGCGAGCAATGCGAGATCGCGCAGCCGTGGTGGCAGCTTGACCACCCAGCCCAGCTGTTGGTCGGCGACGATCGCCTCGTTCGCTTGTCCCCGCATCGCCGCCCTTCTAGCCTCCTGCACGAGCGAGGCAAGGCGATGCGCGGGACGGGACGCACGCCGCGGTTCCATCTGGAAGCCCCTCTGGCGGCCGGTGCGGCGGTGGTCCTGGACGCCGGCCGGGCCCATCAGCTGCGCCACGTGCTGCGGCTCGCGCCCGGCGCGTCGGTGACGGTCTTCAACGCGCAAGCGGGCGAGTGGCGGGCACGGATCGTCCGCCTCGATCGGCGCGGGGGCGAGCTCGAGGTGCTGGAGCGCGCCCGTCCACCGGCCACCGCCCGGGGGCCGCGGCTGGCGGTGGCGCCGATCCGCGCCAACCGGTTGGACTGGTTGGTCGAGAAGGCGGTCGAGCTGGGCGTGGGCACACTCGATCTGGTCCTCACGCGCCGGACCGTGGTGCGGCCGACCCGGGTCGATCGGTTGGCGGCGATCGCCGTCGAGGCGGCCGAGCAGTGCGGGCGGCTCGACGTGCCGCCGATATCCGCGCCGATCGAGCTGCCGCGCTGGCTCCAGGGGCTGCCGCCGGCCACGCCGCTCCTGGTCGCCGACGAGGCCGGCGGCGAGCCGGCTCTTCCGGCTCTGGTGCGCTGCCCGGGCGCGGCCTTGCTCGTGGGACCCGAAGGTGGCTTCGCGCCCGAGGAGCGGGCGCTCGTGGCGGCGCGGCCGGGCACGGTGCGGGTCGATCTGGGGCCCCGGATCCTGCGTAGCGAGACGGCGGCGCTGGTCCTACTCGCCGCGGCGATGCTCGTGGCCGTGGCCGCCCCCCGCTGAGCCCGTCGGCGGCGGTGCCGGACGGCCGCGGGCCGTCGATCCTCCCGGCAGGGCCGCGGCTCCGCCCTCACGCGCGCGGACCGCGGCCACGACGCTGGCCACGATCCGGGCCACGGAGCTTCGCCTCACGCGCGGAGATCGCCCATCGCGCGGTCTTCTCTGCCACGGCGTCGCGGGTCGGGCCGCAGGCTGACGTCGTGGGTGGTGGGGCCGAACCGTCGATCAGCCGGCTCCGGCCGAGCCCGCGCCGGCGTTCCGGCACGCGGCGTTCAACGCGGTGGCCATTATGACGACGACCGGCTTCGGCA
>FWPV01000235.1_pt1 | contig 185652 bp, 161 predicted proteins | sample 2228371 | NCBI WGS metagenome assembly FWPV01 (sample SAMEA103939776, study PRJEB20133) | metagenome | reverse complement strand
TATGACCCACACCACGCTTAACGGACAATACACCCTGCGCCTGGTTGTCGGGCAGAGAACCACCGAGGAACGGCATGTGCGCCAGGCGCTGGAGATAATCAAGGAGAAAGCCGGCGAACTTCTGGCCTCTTCTTAAAACTAAGCATCTTGTTTTAAGCGGATTAAAGTTAACCAGCTTTTTTGTTATCAGCCGGGCTCAGGTTTCATAGCTCTACCCGGATACTCGCGTGCCGGCATTTTTCAGGCCGGGCTTGGTTTTTTCCTTTTATCAAAATTGAGAACACGTCGCCTCAAAGCTCATTAATGGTCTGAATTTCAAATTGTTAATAACAAACTCTGTCTGGAATTGACAGAACTCAGAAGATACTTAAAGACAAACTTTCATTAAAACCCTTAGAACTCTATTCGAATAATAGCCTGATCAGAATCAAAAAAATAAATTTAGGGTCCTGTTCGCATTTATTTATCAGTCGGCCGGGCGCTCCAGCGGTATTCGCCCTTCGGATCCGGGATGCGCAGATAATAGCCCCAGCCGCCGGCTCCCTGAAGCACCTTGATCAGCACCTTATTCCAGCCGGCTTTCAAACTGACCTTAACCCGGTCCTGGTCGGGGTAAGCTCCCCTGTAAACCGGATTGGTGTGAACCAGCTGGTCGTTGACCCAGAGCCTCACTCCGTCGTCGCTCCCGAGAAGCAGGACGGCTTCGCGGTCTTCGGGCGAATAAAGATAGGTCAGGCCGTAGGTGATGGCCTGTTCGTTCGGCTGGAAGAGCTGGGTGAGGGGCATAAAGCCGTTCGGCTGGGCTTTGACCTGTTTCCAGGAGACCAGAAGATTTTTCTTGCCCGCGTAAGTGCCCCTGAGTTTTATTTCCTTTTCCGGCGGATAGACGGTCGTCAGGAAATTCATATCGGGAGCTTCAAACGGGCCGATAAGATACCAGTCGAGAGCGAAATTCTGTTTGGCCGGGATGAGATTCACCCCGACTATCGCCAGGTCGTAACCGCTGGACTTGACGTCCTTTCCGGTTACCTCCAGCCAGAAGGTGTTATCTTCGGTGCCGAGCTCCTGAGCCCTGATGGTGACGGTTTCGATTACGGTGTCCAGGGCAAAGGCATTTATTTTGGCCAGGGTCTGATACTCCGGCTCCGGCGGGACGGGCGGAGCGACCTGTTCCTGCTGTTCCTCGGCCTTTTTCTGCTGCTCCTCTTTGGCTTTTTCTTCCTCGGTCTTTTCTACCTCTTCATCCTGCCTTTTCTTTTCCTCTTCGAGTTCTTCCTTTGGTTCCGGTTTCGGAATTTCTTTAAGAACCGACCAGTTGCCCAGGCCGGGGCCTTTCAGGAAATAAATCTGAAGGTCATAAATGTCGTGCAGGCCGGCTCTAAGATTTAGTTTAACTCTGGAGCCGGTGGTTGCCTCCTCGGTGGCTATGGCCTGGTATCGTTTTCCAGTCTGGTCGTAGTAGGAGGTCAGTAACTGGCTGAGCAGGGGAGCGCTGATTCTGGCCCCGCTGACGCTGTCCTCATATGCGGTTTCAGCGTTCTGGCCGCCGTTGATTTTTACCCATACCGGCTGGGTAAAATTGTCGCTGGTTTCCAGGGCGAAAGGCAGACGTTTTTCAGCCGGCGGAAAAGGCGGAAAAGGCTTGTGCGGTTCGGTCTGGTACCAGTAAGCCACCGAGCTGTAATAATCCGAGCGGTCGTTGGCGTGGCCGTGTTCTATGGTCACCCGAATCGAGCGGGAGAATGGAATCGGGTCGGCAAGATGAAAGCGATAGACAGTGGCCTTGGCTCCAACCTGAAAATCTTCTTCCTGGAGAGAACAGCCGTAGTAAAGGTTGTTTCCCTCCCGCATTCCCCAGGCGTCGGAAAAATAATCCTCGCTGCCGGTGCCGTGGAGGGAGGGGAATTCTTCGCCGTCGACATAAATCATGTCGTCGCCCTCTCCCCACCAGCCCATCGACCTCTGCAGGACGCTCAGGTTGCAGCCGACGTAGTGGCCGCGGCCGACGGCGTCCAGAATGAGATAGTTTTTCCCGGGTTCACAGGGGAATTCCTGGCGGTACTGGGCGTGAAAGTAGGGCGTGTCGGGCTTGATGTCCTCGAGCTGGCGGTAATCGATGTAGTAGTAGAACGAGCCCACCGGGCGGTTGCCCTCGTTGGTCACGGTGATGCGGGCCGACCAGCGGAAGGGCATCAGCCAGTAGCAGTTAAGGGCCCGGCCTTCTGAGGACCGGACCACCGGAATGGAGACCAGGTTGCGGTTAAGGCCGTGTCCGACGGCAAAAAAGTCGCCGACCGGGACCTCGACCGACGGGGTGTCCTCGCCGTCCCAGTACATCCGCAGGATCAGTTTCCGCCCGTAGAAGGCTTCGGCCGAGATGGTAAACCAGATGTGGTGAATGGCTGCCGGTCCTTTGATCTCGGCCAGGACGGCTGTCTGGCCCGGGGCGATGCCGATGGCATCCCGGTTGCCGCCGGTCGGGTCAAAGGAGGAGACGCGCCTGCTGCGGAAATCCTGCTTTTCGCCCAGAGAGGACAGGATGTTCTGGCCGTAGGCCAGTCCGATGATCAGAGAAAAAAGCGCAACCAGGCCGATAAAAGCGGCCGGTAGGTTTATTCGAGAAACTTTTTTATAAGAACTGATCGGCTTCATATGACGACCTCTTCTCTTACGAATTTTTAAGACAGCAAATTATAACTTTTTTTGCGACTGTTAATCTATACTCTAAAATGCTCCAAAAAAACTCGACAGGCCAATAGGATGAAAGGCTTCGGTCAATAAATTTGCTTTTTCATTCTAAGTTACGCCAGGCGACCATATTATTAAAATTAAGATAAGCCTTTTCTCGGCCCGATTAGCATCCCTTAAAGTCAATTTTGACCGGGCAAAATTACATTACACTTCCCTTTATATTCTCATCAGGAAAAATTTTTGGCTGACCCGGTCGATCAGCAGGTGATGACGCAATCCGCAGTTCTATTGGCCAGAGGCCGGGCCAGTTCGCTTTTTAGCGTCTGTTGGATGAGTAAAAAATTTCGGACAGGCAGTCTGGCGGAAAAGCTTTCCCCCCGATGACCTCAAGTTATTGCCGGCGTTATCCTTTTTGGCTCTTCTTAGCTTTTCCTGCTTTGAAAGATCAGGGGTAGGAGGAGCGGCGCAAAACATAAACTGCGTCATAGCCGGCAATAGCATTTGTGAAATACCGGCCGGAGGCGAAGATTGCCGGCTAAAATTCTCTCTTTTGTTCCGGATATCTTAATTAAGCGCCGGCTAATCCTTGACGTGGGTCAGCCATTTTTCGAAGTGCGGATTCTGGCCGGTTACGACCTTTCTGTATTCTTCGGCGATCCTGGTGGCAATCGGCCCGGGCCGGCCGTCTCCGAGCGTATATTCAGGCCCTTTATCCGGATTTTCGGAAAAATCCGCCACCTTGACGATTGAGGTCACCTCGACCGCCGTGCCGCAGAAGAAAGCTTCGTCGGCCTGGAGCAGGTCTTCTTTGGTTATCGGGGCCACCTTCGTTTTATAACCTAGGTGGGAAGCAATCTCCAGCAGGCTGGTCCTGGTTATGCCTTCGAGGATCGATTCCGAGCGGTCGTTGGTGTGGAGGACTCCATCCTTGATGACGAAGATGTTTTCGCCGGGGCCTTCGGCTATCCGGCCTTCCAGGTTGAGGAAGATGGCCTCATCATACCCCAGATCCCTGGCCAGCGTTCCGTTGATCATCGATTGGACATAAACGCCGCCGAGTTTGGCCGACAGGTCGAGCTGAGAATTGTGAATTCGACGCCTGTTGACGATGCAGGCGTTGACACCCAGCCGGGCTTTTTCGCCCAGATAGGCGCCCCATTCCCAGGCCCCGATCAGAAGTTCAACCGGCGAAAATTTGGGCACCAGGCCCAGGTTGCCGTAAGAATAGAACATCAGCGGCCTGACGTAGGCGCTGTCGAGCTGGTTCTCCCTGACGGTCAGCCGGCAGGCTTCGATAACTTCCTCCCTGGTAAAAGGAACTTTCATCCTGAGTATCCCGGCCGAATGGAAGAAGCGGTCGATGTGTTCTTTCAGGCGGAAGATGGCCGCCCCTCTGGAGGTGGGATAGGCCCTGATGCCTTCAAAGGTGCAGGTGCCGTAATGGAGGGCGTGCATCATCGGATGCAGAATGCCTTCAGACCAGTCATACAGCTTTCCCATGTACCAGTATTTTTTGGCATTCTTAAAGTGAGTATTAGGAAACATCAAAGACTCCTTCCTCTTAATTATTTATCGTTAAAAAAAGCGCCGGACTGGCGCTAAAAAATGGGTCGACGGCCGGTTCTTGATAATCGGTTATCACTTATAAGACCTTATGCTTTGAGAATATTAAATAGCACAAAATCAAAAAAAATAAAAGCAAAATTTTATCAGGCGGAAAGCATCTGCCCTGTTCCCATACGCCCCCGGGACGATTCTCTAAACGGCCTGTTTTCGGCTGTTGCCGGATTGTGACCGGGAAGCACCTTTTATAAATCTGAATTTTTGATTTTGAAGCTTTAATCTGCGGGCAATCCCGGGATAATAGAAAACAGATTGACGGAAGAAGGCTGTCCCGATTTCAGAACAGGTGTCTGAGAGACTATCGTGTCCGCCGTCGCCCGCTGTAGCTTGTGGAATCAGGCCGAACCTGGGGCCGGCAAGAAGACTGATTCAAGCCGGGCAATCTGATACAATGTTTTTACAAGAATCGTTCGGCGCTGAAAGATTAGGAATAGCCCGAAAATAAGAAATTAAAATCATAGGAAGGCTAAAAACAATGAAATCGAAGAAAACAACCACACTTTGTTTGATTATTATTACGGCAGTTCTTGCCGCCGGAACTCTGTATTCAGGACTTTATTCCGGTGCGAGCGGCCGGGGGGAGGAACAGAGCGCTCTTGACCGTCGGGTTCGGGAGTTTTTAGACCGTAACCGTTACCGCTGGTATGATATGAACGTTCCGGAAAGCGACGGCCGGATTCTGCATGACCTGATCATTGAGCGCGGATACCGCCGGGCCCTGGAAATCGGCACTTCGACCGGACATTCAGCCATCTGGATTGCCTGGGCTTTGAGCAAAACCGGCGGCCGGCTGATAACCATAGAAATCGATGAAGGGCGCTACAGACAGGCGGTGGCTAATTTCAAGGAAGCCGGGCTGGATCGTTTTATCGAAGCCAGGCTGGGGGATGCTCATGAGATCGTGCCGGCTTTGTCGGGACCGTTTGATTTTGTTTTTTGCGATGCTGACAAGGAATGGTATAAGAACTATCTCCAGGCCGTTCTCCCTAAACTTGAACCCGGCGGTTGTTTTGCCGCACATAATGTGGGTCAAGGGAGGGCGAGCCGCTGGCTGCAACCGGGAATACGGGAATTCCTGGACTTAGCTTACTCTCACCCCGGGCTGGAGACAACACTTGCCGCCGGAAGTCGATCCGGCATTTCGCTGAGCTTTAAGAAAGCAAAGTAATTTATTATAACCTCAAAATAATAGGTCGCCGGGAGCTGAGGTGGCTCGTTTTTTTCAATAGTCTATCCGCTCGGCAGTTCCTTCGCGGCGCGTCGCCTTCCAAGCCTGCCTGGTGTTTTTCCGTCCCTGGCTGATGGTGACCGTTCCGGTCAAGCGGTCGCCGTCGGCTTTCCCGCTGAAAATAAGCTCGGTGTCGTCCGAGCCCGGAAGAAAGGCAGAAAATTCGACTCTGTCGCCCTCAACTTTGGCTTCGGGCAGATGGATCACCCGGTCGTCTATGTAGAGCAGGCCCTTATAGAATTGATAGGTTTGTTTGACCTCCAGCCGGCAGGCTGCTTTTTTCTGCTTCAGGTCGAGGGTCCAGTCCCAGGTGCCGGAAATATTGGTCGGGACAATCCACAGAAAAACCGTATGGACATAAAGGTCTACCGGCACGTAGGTCATGCGGTCGGCCTGCCAGTCGTCCATGTCGAATTGGTGGGAAATGATCCGTGTTCCCGGCTTGAGCTTCAGAATGGTCGGTCTGAGGCGAATGTTGATCCCGGGCAGGAGATACATGGTGACCACGGTGGCCTCGCTGAAATCCGACTCGAAGATATCGGCCCGCCTGAATTCAACCAGGTTGTCCACGCCGGCCAGCCTGGCGTTCTCGCGGCTTTCCCGGATTCGCTCGGGGTCGATGTCGATGCCCACCGCCCTGATGCCGGCCCGTTTGGCGGCTTCAATTACGATCCGGCCGTCGCCGCAGCCCAGGTCGTAGAGGATGTCGCCCTTCTTGAGGTCGGCAAACCTCAACATGTCTTCGATGACTTCGTAGGGAGTCGGGACGAAGGGCACGTCCAGGCGGACTTCCTGGGCCCGGAGGCCGGGACTCGTCCCCAGGCCGGATAAAAGCAACGCCAGGCAAAATAGCAGGAGACCCGTCTTTTTTGTTTTCCCCATGGTTTCATCCTCAGCAGAAAATAAGATGCCAAATCACTTCTTTCAAGTATCACAAACGGCTGCCCGGTGTCAAAAACTCTGCTCTTTCAGGCACAGCCATAGTATCCAGGCTAAGGGGAGTAAAAAGTTTAGCCCGGGCAGGGTCAGGCATTAGCCAAATCTATGACCGTTATTTCCGTTTAACGGCTGCCTTATTGTTACGGGGGAATGTGCTCGGGAAGCATTAAAAGTCCGGATAGCGGAGGAAATTATTCTGCAGCGCCAGTTGCGTGCCGGGCCGAAAAAAATCCTTGACCCCCCGGCGGCCTTAAAGTAGATTTTTGTCATCTGACTTAAGGCAGGGAGAAGATGACAGAATCCGGACGGAGCGAACCTGAACTGAAACCGACCCTGGGCTTGCTGTCTCTTAGCAACATCGTCGTGGCCAACATGATCGGGGCCGGAATATTCACCACTTCCGGTTTGCTGCTCCGCGACCTTGGCCATCCGTTGCTGATGCTGGCCCTGTGGGTGGTCGGCGGGCTGATTGCTCTCTGCGGGGCGCTTAGTTACGGTGAGCTGGGGGCGGCTTTTCCCCGGGCCGGCGGTGAATATTATTTTCTTTCGCGCCTCTTCCACCCGCTGCTGGGCTTTTTGAGCGGCTGGGTTTCTTTCTTCGTGGGATTTTCGGCCCCGATTGCCGCCTCGGCCGTTGGTTTCAGCGAATACCTGGCCAGGGCCTTCCCGGTTCTGGACGAGCCTCTTAATCTCGGGCCGGCCGTTCCGTCGTCGGTCGCCAGGAAAGCCTTAGCCATCCTGATAATTTTTATTTTTACCCTGATTCATGTGCGGGGACTTAAACCGGGGGCCCGGGTTCAAAATTTCCTGACCGGCGGCAAGGTGGGGTTGATTTTGTTTCTGATCATGATCGGCTTCGCCGGCGGCGGCGGGCGCTGGAGCCATTTGACTTCGGGGGACTGGCTGCCGGCCGGGTTTTCTTCGCTCAAAGTGGTCGGGCTGTCGTTGATGTGGATCATGTTTGCCTACAGCGGCTGGAACGCCTCGGCCTATCTCGGCTCTGAAATCAAGAACCCGCGCCGCGACCTGCCGCGGTCATTGCTCCTGGGAACCGGGGCGGTCATCCTTCTGTACCTGGGTCTTAACCTGCTGTATGTTTATGCCGTCCCGCCGGCCGAAATGAAAGGAGTGATTTCGGTCGGGGGGCTGGCCGCCGGGAAGCTCCTGGGAGCCGGCTGGGAAAAGTTTCTGTCGGTCATGATCGCCTTCGCTCTTTTTTCCTCGCTGAGCGCTTTTATCATCATCGGGCCGCGGGTTTATTACGCCATGGCCGCCGACAGGCTATTTTTCCCTTTTGCTGCCCGGGTCCATCCGGTCAGCCGCGTGCCGGCGCTTTCGATCTGGCTTCAGGGGGTAATTGCCGCGGTTATCGTCATCTCCGGGACGTTTGAACATATCCTGACCTACATGGGCTTTTCGCTGGGAATTTTCCCCATCCTGGCGGTGGTCGGAGTGTTTAAGCTCAGAAAACAACGGCCTGAAAATTTAAGGCTGCCCGGTTTCCCGCTGGCTCAGATCGTTTATCTGGCGGCCGGGGTCAGCATCCTGGCGCTGGGGCTGCTGCAGAGCCCCGGGCCTTCGGGCGTGGCCATCCTGACCGTCCTGGCCGGCCTGCCGGCCTACTATTTTTTCAGAAAAAAATACCGGGGCGGGCGGTAAGGTTCGAGTCCTGAAGGAGTGCGGTTTCTTCCGCCGGTTTCAAGAAGCGGCCGAGCGGCCTTTAAGAAAGCAAGCATTTTCGGAGATTGCGGCCGCCCGGATATATGAATGATTGTTCATATATAGAACTGTTACGGCCGGGTCACAAGACCCGCCGTCCGGCCAGGGTTTTTAACGATTGATGATAATTCCGATGACCGAAAAATATGCCTCAGCTAAAATCTCGCTCTGCCGGAGGGGAGAAAGATATTTAAATCGCGGCCGACATATCAGCGGGCCGGGTTTAATTAATCAGGTTGTTGAGGTTTCCGGTATCGCTTCCGGAAAAAAGCGTTCTGGCCACTCCGCTTAAGATGAATTGGCGATCCCGGCCAGGGAGGCCGGAAAATATCAGCCGAGGGCCGGGCCTATGGAGCTCAGTAGGTAACTATCCGCGGGAGCTTCTTGGCTCGTTCTATCCAGTAACGGACCATTCTCAGGGCCGGCACGCGGCGCACCAGCTTTTTCTCGGCGTTTATTTCCAGAAGTTTCTGCTGCAGATTCTGGGCGTTTCTCTGGGCCAGTTCGGCCACGGTGTCCACTCCGGCCATTTCCAGCAGGTCGCTGTACTCTTCCCCGATACCGCGGATGCGCATCAGGTCGGCCCGGTTAACCCACTTCAGAATCTGGGCTTCGTTGAGACCGGTTTTTTCGGCCAGTTCTTTCCGGCCGGCCGGCGTGGCTCCCGCTCTGAGCAGTTGTTTTACGTTGTAGACGCCGGCTTCTTTCAGCTTATCCATAAAAACGTCCCCAATTCCCTCAATGGCCTTAAGCAAAGTCATAGGCATGCTCCTTAGTTGGATTTTGCTGAACAAATCCATTTTATAAAAAGTCAATTGTCAATTTCAAACTTTTTATCATAAAAATTTTAACCCGGGAGGGAGGGGGGGAGCAGAGCCGAGCCGGCGCCCTGCCTCCTGAGCTAAAAAGGCCGGGGTAGAGACGGGATTGACGCCAGCCCGATAAGCCCGGGCTGCGATTCGAGGATTTTTTCCCTGAAAAGGCTATGAAAATCGGGGCGGGAGGCAGGCTAAAATAGGCCCGGCCAAGCCGGTTTCAGGCCGGTTCGAAGTAGTCGCGGTCAAGATGCCTGACCATCTTGACCTTATGTTGTTCCAGCAGCCGCCGGAGATTAAGGCTCAATTCTTCCCGGGTCAGTCCCAGCGAATGTTCCAGGTCTTCCAGGCTCACCGGGCGGCGGCGGACGATTGACAGAATCGCCTGGTCCACGTCCCGGGGGGCCTTGTCCTGCTCTTTTCTTCGGAAGCCGGCCACGACTTCGGCCCTGTCCCCGAAAAATTCTTTAATCCGGCTCAGTTCTTCCGGCGACAGCGGTCGAGCCCGATTTTCGGCCGGCGGTCGGACGACCGTGTTCAGATGGATGCGGTCCGGATTTATTTTTTCCACGGCCGCTTTCAGTTTTTTCAGGTGGGCGGGAGAGTCGTTTATTCCCCTGACCAGAAGGATTTCCAGCCAGAGCCGACCTTTGAACTGCCGGCGGAATCTGATGAGCCCGTCGATGACTTTTTCAGCCCGGAGCGAGGGATGCGGGCGGTTGATTTTCTTAAACACCGGCTGGGTGGCGGCGTCCAGGGAAGGAACGACGATGTCGGCCGCCGACAGCTCCTTCCGGACTCCGGGTCGCGACAGCAGGGTGCTGTTGGTCAGGACAGCCACCGGCAGGTTGGTCATTTTTTTTATTTTTCTGATCAGGCGTCCGAGGCTCCGGTTGAGACTGGGCTCGCCGGAGCCGGAAAAAGTGATGACGTCAACCCGGGTCCCAGTTTTCAGGAACTCCTCGATTTCCTGGAGGACCTGTTTCTCCGGAAAAAACCGGCCGCGTCTGACGGTGGTTTTCTTGGTGCGTCCGAGCTGGCAGTAAACGCAGCTCAAGCTGCAAGTCTTAAAGGGCAGCAGGTCCACCCCGAGCGAATAGCCGAGGCGCCGGGAAGGCACAGGCCCGTACAGATGGGGGAATTTTTTCTCGGCCTCCGGCCTGATTGCTTGTCCGGAGTCTTTTTCTTTCACTTTTCCCCGTTCTGGCTCTTTCATCCGGTCACCTCTCAGTTTGACTTAAACTCGTTTTGAGTTGCTGCCTGATGACTTTTTTAATCTCCGAAAGACTGGACAAGGCAAACTTGCGCTCCGCGTCGGCTGCGGGCGGCCGGTCGGTCAGCCTTCCGGCGAACAATTAAAATAGCTCTGGCTCGCCCGAATAGAGTATATCAGAAGAAATCTTCCGGCGAAATTTCATTAACCTGCCAGTTTTCATCCACCCATAACAGCCTGATGTCCAGGCCGGGGAATAACAGCCGGAGTCTCCGGCCGGACTGAAGCAGCTGCTCAACCTGCTGTTGGCGGGGTAATGGATTTCCGGCGCAGTCGTGATGGGCAACAACGGCCACCGCCGGCGAGCGGTGTTTTTCGACCGATGTGGCCAGGCACCTTTGAATCGAAGCCAGCATGAATTCCGGCTCTCTCGAAGCCAGAATTCGAACCGGGCCGGGAGCGGTGATGACGTCCACATAATCGGACTGATAAAGATCTTTCAGCCAGCGGTTGACGCAGTCCTGGACCCGGCCGTCCATGCAATTAATGGCTGTCACAAATCTTTTTTCCGACATCCTGGGTCTTCGGCAGCAGCCTTTACGCCCGCGGTTTTATCAGCAAAAATTCCGGGCTGCGCTCATTTCAGCGGACCGGATGGCATATTAAGGGAACGGGGCCGCCGTGTCAAATGGCAGGCCAAATTTTCCTTGGAACTTCGCCTTGGTGATGCATAATATTGGCAAATAAGGTCCAATCACGCTGTGCTACCCTCAACAAAGCCATTCCTCTCCGTTCCACGGTTGGCTTGAATCAGCAAGAGGGTCCTGTCGCGGCGCGCCTCCTCCCGTCCTCGCTCCACCCATCCCCCCGCGGGGAACCCCTTCCGCTGCGGGCGGTTCGGAGACACGCCGCGCCACCCTCTGAAAACCCTGGCTCTCCGATTCATGATTGGCCCGGATAAAAAATAGCGTTGTGCCGGACAGTGCGCGCCTCGGATATTTCATCCTGGCCGCATCTTTTTTGGCTGAAATTGCATAGGAGGACCTATCACGTCGCGCCGGTTGTGGTTTTTGATCACCGATCCTTCCGAAGGTTGGGGCGACGGAGGCAGGTCGAGCCGCAGTCATAAAATCAGTCCTTTCTGTTCCACGGTTGGCTTGAATCAGCAGGAGGGTCCTGTCGCGGCGCGCCTCCTTCGGTCAATCCCACCGGTTCTGGAAGCGGAGATGGCTTCCGGAAAAATTTTCTCGGTATCTGGGATGAGGATTTCCGAGAGCGGAAAATTGGGCTTCGAAACTAAGGCTCTTGAAATCATTTATTTCAGCGGGACGGGGGAAAGATTGAAGGCGAAAGCGGAAAATTACAGGCGGTTTGGCCAGGAAATAAGGAAAGTCTAAATGTTGCCGGGCTGGTGTTTCCGGCACTGCTGTCGCCTGAGGGCAGGGGGGCGTTTGGACTTTGAGGGCGGGGCTGAATATAATCTGGGAGGTCAAAAGAAATATGGCGCGGCAAAACCCGGCACAAAATCAAGCCGGGATATATGGAGTTTCGAAGATTCGGCAAGCGATGAGCCGGCCGGCCGGAAGGGAGGCAGCGGATGAAAAGAAAATATTTTATATTTACGCTCTCAGCTTTGCTTTCAATTCTTTTATTAATTGGCGCGGGCTGCTTCGGGAAGCGACCTGAAGCCGCGGCCGAAATCGCGCGGGTGCTGGAGCTCCAGAAGGAAGCCTGGAACCGGGGAGACCTTGAAGGTTACATGGCCTATTACTGGAAATCGGAGGAGCTGACTTTTCAGTCGGGGGCGAATAGAATCCGGGGCTGGCAGACCCTGCTTGACCGGTACAGCAAGAGTTATTCCGGCGAGCGGATGGGTCGGCTTGATTTCTCCGACCTGGAGGTGAAGGTTCTGGGCCGCCGATATGCCCTGGTTCTGGGCAGATGGAGCGTGGACATACAGGGCGAGAAAAAAGGCGGGGTGTTCAGCTTAATTCTGAAACGGTTTCCGGAAGGCTGGCGGATAATTCACGACCACACTTCCTGAGCCGCCGGTTTGCCGATTTCCGTCCGGCCTTCGCTTCGGCCAGAAAAGCGGTCCGGTCGGAGCCGGTCTAATTAATAGGGATGCTCAGGCTGCTCCGCCCCGGGCCGGAAATTATCGTCCTTAAATGGGCCGAAATAAGCCGTCGAGTTTTGAAAAACGGGGATGTCAAGGGTTTTAAGCTTAAAGACAGGGCAGGCGCGGCCTGGCTTTTTGAGACAGGCGGCGTTTCGACAGCGGGAGGGCTCTCTGGATTTCCGGCGGCTTTTTTCCGGGGCGCTATTTTTTGTTCTTATAAATTTCTATGAATCTCTCCAGAGAGCGGTCGTAGGTTTTTTCGATGTTATCGGGGAAAAAGCAAGCCGGAAGCTCCCGGTGGCTCCAGTGGTAGGCGAGACATTCACAGCACACGCCCTTGCGTTCGCAGGGTTCCCAGGAACAGTTGCATCTTTTAAGATTCTTTTGAGCCCGGCATTCGTCCATAAAGCCTCCTGTGAATTTGATATTGGTAAGTCTAAGCGAATTAAAATAATTAGGCAAGATTCAGGAGGGATTATTCCATTATCCGTCTATCCAGGTCAATCAGTCTCGCGGATGAATTTAATTCCGCAAACTCTTTTATTCTTCTTTCCGCCAGCAGGGCATAATCTTTATTTATTTCATAGCCGACATAATGGCGTCCCGCTTTCAGGGCGGCAATCGCGGTCTGTCCGCCCGTCCCTTCATTCCATATTATCTCGCTCCCATCAGAAAGCCTCGAGGCATAAAATTAAAAAGACGCATTCTCTTTATAATCATGCGGTTAGGCTGGGCGGGCGGTGTTTTACAAACCGGGTCTTTTGGGCTATCATAGAGGGCCGGATTGAAATATTTAAGGTGAGAAGGAAAATGGCAGGCAAAAAACCAGCAAAAAAATCTGAATACGGGGAAAAAGAAGCCCGGGCCGGACTTAAGGCCCGGCTTCCGGAAATTCAGACTTTTCCCAATCAGTTTCCCGACTACGAAATAACCATCGAAATTCCCGAATACACATCGGTCTGCCCGAAGACCGGCCTGCCCGACTACGGCCGAATCACGCTGTGGTACATACCGGACAAAAAGGTCATAGAGCTTAAATCGCTGAAGATGTACATCTTAGCCTACCGTAACCTGGGAATTTTTTACGAAAACGCGGTCAACAGAATTCTGGAAGATGTGGTCAAAGCCTGCCGGCCGAAGAAAGCCCTGGTCAGGGGGGAATTCACTCCCCGCGGCGGCCTGAAATCTACGGTCGAAGCCTGCTATCCCCGCGGCGAATGAGGTAAAACCCGCCTTTAAGTCAATTATTTAAGAAAACCATGAAAAGAGAGTATGCAAATACAATTATAGAAAACGAGAAAGAATCCGCACCGGTTCCGGACGGCAAAAGATCCGCGGCTGGAACCGCCGGGGGTTCCGCTTCCGTCGTTCCGGACAGCAGGCTCAACTCTCCGGCCGCGACCGAGCGGCCGCCGGCCTTTGGCCTGACCGACCTGCTGATGATCCTGACGACCATGGTCTGGGGGGCCAACGTTTCGGTCATAAAAATTTCCTTTGCCGAACTTTCGCCCCACGCTTTCAACCTGGCCCGGTTTCTGTTTTCAGCCCTGATCTATGCCCTCATCATCTGGCGAAGCCGGGAAGGTTTTTCGGTCGAACGACGGGACCTGCCCCGGGTGGTATTTTTAGCCCTCACCGGCATCACCCTGTATCAGGTGTTTTTTATTACCGGGCTGAGCAAAACTTCGGCCTCGCTGGTTTCGATGGGCAACGCCATGACTCCCATCTTTATCGCCGTCCTGAGCACGATTTTAGCCGCGGAAAAGCTGCGCTGGACCGGCTGGCTGGGGATCTTTCTTTCGGTCGGCGGTTTTTACGCCATCATCCTCGGCCGGCCGAACGGTTTTAACCTGAAAGCGGCCGAAGTCTCCGGGGTCTTTCTGATTCTTCTGGCCGGCGTTATGTGGGCTTTTTACACCATCTTTGCCCGCCCGGTGCTGAAGAGAATTTCGCCCACCAAGCTGGCCGGACTCACCAATATCATCGGAACGGCTTTCTACCTGCCGTTTGCCTGGAAAGAATTTTCCCGGGCGGAATTTTCCCGGGTGTCAACCGGCGCCTGGCTGGGGCTGGTTTATTCCGGCTCCCTGGCGCTGGTCTTCGGGTTTATCGTCTGGTACAAGTCGGTGGAGAGGGTGGGCGGAGCCAGAACCGGCGTTTACAGCAACCTGACGCCGGTCTTCGGGGTGCTGACGGCCGTGATCTTTTTAGGAGACAGGCTGAGCTGGTTGCAGGTCGCCGGGGCGCTGATAATTTTTCTCGGCGTCTATCTTACCCGCAACGGACATCAGCTTTTCAGGAAAAGAGCCGGGGGCCGTTCTGTTTGACCATTTTCTTGTCTCTCTTATAAAAGCCCGGGAGAATTGCTCAGCGAACGGGTGTGTTTTGCCTGGAGGTCGACCGGTCTGAATGTTCCGGAGTTTCTGACGACTTTAGGAGGATTCTCCCCTGAGCCCTCATAGCGGGAGGCGACCTGCCTGCTTGCCGCCGGGAGGAACCGACGGGCCTGGTTCTGCATGGGCAAAGGGGGATTCCAGAGCTCTGGCCCGGCCTGAAAGTCCCGCCCGGCGAGGAAGCCTTCTCCCGCGAGCCGGCTGACCCTGCAAATAGAAAAAATCGAATTATTTGATGTCGTAAATCTTGTGAAGCTGGCAGGACAATCTGATACCGGAAAGCCCGGCCCGCGCCGCCTGGAGATAAAGCTTCCAGGCTTTTTTATAACTCCATGAGGCGGCCGACTGGGGCTGGAGAAAGAGCGTTACCGGACCGGATAAAGCCTGCCTGACCTTGTTGATTTCCTTCAAGCCCAGGCTCCGGGTGACCACCAGCTTGAGTTCGTCAGCCAGCCGGCGGCAGTCTGCTGTCATCCGGTAGGCCGGCGGTTTGGGCGAGACCGTCAACCAGTCGGGCTTAAAATTCAGGGCTCGGGTTCCGTTTGTTTCAACCTGAATCTTAAAGCCGGCTCGCCTGAGTTTCAGGACCAATGGTCTTACTTCCTGAAGAAGCGGTTCTCCGCCCGTCAGGCAGACCCAGTCGACCCGGAATTTTTTCTTTATCTTCTCCGCCCGGACCGCAATTTGTTCAATCGTCATCTCCCGGCCGTCCTTCCAGGCATATTTGGTGTCGCAGAATGCGCAGCGCAGATTGCAGCCGGCCAGGCGAATAAAAATCGTCGGTTCTCCCTGGCGACGGCCTTCTCCGGCCGCCGAAAAGAAGATTTCACTGACCTTCAGTGTAGGTGGCTGCGGCATCCTCGGACTCCCAGACGGTAACGGCCGTCACCGGGTAAAAAGCCTTTAACCGCCGGTAGATTTCGCGGGCCAGATTCTCGGCCGAAGGGTTGAAATCAAAAGCCTCGTTGAGAAGCGTATGGTCGGGAAGAATTTCGGCCAGTTTCTTTTTTATTTCGGTAAAGTCGATGCCGATGCCCGTGCTGTCGAGCTCGCTGACGGTTATTTCCACTTCCACCTGGAAAGTGTGCCCGTGGAGCTTTTCGCACTTGCCCTTATATTCGCGAAGATAATGGGCCGCGGAGAATCTGTCCCTGACCCTTAGTTTCCAGCTCATATCTTGCTCTCCTTTTTAAGGCGCTCGAGCAGATGGTCCCTGGCCCCGGCTTCTTCCCAGGCCTTCTGCCGCAGCAGGCAGGATGAACAGCGGCCGCAGGGCGTCTCGCCTCCGGAATAGCAGCTTATGGAATAGGAGTAGTCGGTGCCGAGTCTTAAGCCCCGCCTTATTATTTCTGATTTTTTGAGTCTGAGGAAAGGAGCTATGATTCTGAATTTCCTGCGGCTGAATTTAGCCCCGGTCCCTTCGTTGATCGCCCTGTTCATTGCCCGAACGAAAGCCGCCGTGGTGTCAGGATAGTTGGGCGAGTCGATGACGTTAAAGCCGCAGATAAGGTCATAGATTCCCAGGCGTTCGGCCAGAGCCGCGGCCAGCGACAGAAACAGGCCGTTTCGAAACGGAACGTAGGTCGGCGGCAACCCTTCTTTGATTTCTTCTAATTTCTTAAAAACAGGAACCCTAATTCTCTTGTCGGTCAGGGCCGAACCACCGATCTGCCTCAGGTCGACCTTGATGATGAGCGGCCAAAGGCCGAGCCGGCGACAGGTTTTTCGGGCCAGCCGGATTTCTATTCGGTGCCTCTGCCCGTAGTCGAAAACAACCGGCTGCACCCGTTGATAGCGGTTTATGGCCCAGTAGAGAGCCGTGGTGGAGTCGAGCCCGCCTGAGAAAAGAACCAGGCAGGCATCCGCCCGGGTCTTTCCGGCGGAGCCTTCCGTCCTTTTCCCGGTCTTAATCTTCATCTTAAAATCCTATATCCCGGCGCTTAAATCATACCTTAGGCCGGTTTCGGGCTCAACCCCTGCGCTGACTTGACAGGAGGCGGGGGCAGACTCTAATTTTAATAATGTAATCAGAAGCCGGCCGGAAGGCCGTGGCCTTATAAGCCATCGTGGCCTGTCGGTTCAAGCCGGGGCGGCGATCGTTTTCCCGGGAAACTATACGGAGGCAGGAAATGAAAAAGCTTTTCTCCTCGCTTCTCTTGATAGCCCTCCTGGCCACACCCGGCCAGGCTTTTGAGTTCAAGCGAATGATAGGTCCGCTCTCCTCCAGCTATTCCTCCCGCTGGCCGGATCCGGTCATTTACGGCTGGGATTCGGGAAGCAGTCTCAATCCTTTTAAGGAAGGCAGGGTGTCTTTTTTCGGCGGAGTAGGCCTGGAATTTTCCCTCCGGCCGGGGCTGGAGCTTGAGCTCGACGCGCTGTACAAAGAAACCGGGAGCGCTTTCAGCCGCCGGACGATGCTGTTTACTTCATACAAATATGAATACCGGCTGAGCGAAATTTCAATACCCCTGCTGGTTAAATACCATTTTCTGAAAAATCCCAGGCCTTATGTATTAGCCGGCTTTGATTATTCTTTCATCCTTTCGCATCGCTGCCAGATTTTTGAGGCGCCGGAAGCCAGCCAGGTTTACAGAGAAATAATAGAAGCCGACCTCGACCTTCAGACCCGCAAGTCTGACCTGGCCCTGGTTCTCGGGCTGGGTTTTGAGCTGCAGCTTAACAAAAGAACCATAGGCCTCGAATTGCGCTATGAACCGGGATTGCTGAATCTTTATAAAGGCTGGAGTCCGCCGGATGAGCCTTATCCCTCGGTTCACAGCCGGCAGTTTCTGTTAGTCCTGAGCTATTCGATTAAATAGGACGGCGGCTGCGGCCGTTGAAGCGGATTCGCGGACAATTCAAAAAGACCGCGCCCGAAGGGGCGGACATTGGGCAATCGCTAAAACATAGATCGGCCATAATTCACCATAAAGGCCTGAAAAAGAAACCCCAAAAACAGCCTTCCGGCCTGCGGAAACCGCGCGTCATTTATTGACACTGCCTTTCTTAGATGTTAATTTAATAAATCCAATGACCCATATGAATGCCGACCTTCAAGTCGAACAGCTGGAGAGAAAGAGCCGGTTAATCATTCGCGATGACCACTACGACCTGCCCGACCTGAGAGACCTTCTGGAAGCCGCAACCGGCAGGAAAATTAAGGTCACCCTGCTGGATACCGGCCGCTTCGCTCCCGAGGAGCTTGAGCTTCTGGCCGATTTTCCTTTTTCTTTTCATACTTCCGACCAGGCCCGGCCGGATTTTCAGGTCTTGAGTCAAATTAATGTTAGATTAAAACCCCGGGGCTGCCGCCTCTTTTATTTCCTTCAGGGAGAGCTTGGGCCGGAGGCGGAGCTTTTCCATGAAGTTGAGCTGTTCGACTCCATCTTTGTCTCCAGCCGGGAGAAGGATTGGCCGCCGGACTTGCTCGGCCGCCTGGCCAGAGAGGTCTCGCGTTCGCGGGGCAGCCTGGTCTATTATCACCATAAAAATCCGGAAGAAAATCTGCCTGAGGTCGGTCTAAAAAATTGCTGGCTTCATATTTCCAATAAAAATTTTGAGGAAGACTCAGAAATTATGCTTCTGGATATGGTTAAAGCCATAAAAAGAAACGGCGGCCGGCTGGCAATCCATGTGGACCGCGGTCAGTCGTATTCTTTCTTAAAGGCGCTGGCGGAGGCCGGAGCTTTTCTGATTTTCAACCTGACGCCGCTGGAGCCGTCCTCAAAGGTATTTTCTCTGGTAGAAGGCTGGCGGAAGAAAAAACTGCCGGAAAAAGCTTATTATCTCTACCGGGAATTGATGGCCTGACGAGCAGCCGGTCGTTCCGGCCGGTATCGGAATCAGGACAGAAAAGGTTCAAACGGTCGATGACTGAGATATAATATAGTTTTTGAAATCAAAGGCGAGTAAAGACATGGATGAAAAAGAACTGAAGACAGCCACCCCGGCCGAAGACCAGACCCGGCAGGCTTTGCAGCGGGTCAGGGAAGCTGAGGAACGGGCCCTACAGATGGTGGAAGAAGCCCGGACGCGGACGGCTCCCGACCTTTTAAGGCAGGCTGCCGAAGAAGCAGAAGAAGCCAGGAAAAGGATTCTGGCCGAGGCCAGAAAGCAGGCCGAACAACTGAAAAAAGAAATGGTGGAAAAGGCCAGAGCTGAAGCCCGGGCCATCAACCAGCAGACGGAAACTGAGAAGGCGGCAATAATCAAAACTGCCGAAAACAACTTCAACCAGGCCGTGGATAAGGCTGCCTCCAGGCTGGCGGAACTGGTGGAATCAAGGAAGGTTGACTGATGGCCATCTCCCGGGTCAAGAGATTTGAAATCCTGCTGCCAGCCGCCGAGCTGGACGGCTTTCTGTCTCATCTGCAGGAGCTGGGCCTGGCCCAGATCGACCAGATTTCGCTGGAGGAGCTGGAGTTGAAACCGGCCCAGGCCGACACTTCGGACCATGAACGCTGGCTGGCCCGAATCGGCCGCCTGATTCAGAATCTGCCGGAACCGGAAGAGAAGAAGGGGCTGGACAGACTCCTGGCCCCCAGGCCGAAATATTCGGCCGCCCTGAGAAAGGCCCTGCTCGATTTTGGTTACCAGAAAGTGGTTGAGGATTACGAACGACTGGAAGCCAGACGCAATGAACTGCTCCAGGAAATAAAGCAACTGGAAAGGGAAGAAGAATTCCTGAGACCGCTGGCCACTCTCCAGGTTCCGCTGAAAGAGCTGACCGGGTTCGAACGCTGCCAGGTTCAGCTCATCCAGGTTCAACCCCAGGACCTGGAATACATAAAAGAAGGCCTGAGCGAAATTCCCGCCCAGCTGTTTGTGGTCTCTGAAGAGAAAAGTCGCATTTTTATCCTAATCATAAATCACGAAACCGCCCGGGATGAAGTCGAAAGCCTTTTTTCCGAAATTAAAACCGTCTACATCTCGCTGGGAAATTACCTCGGCCGAGTAAAGGAAGGGGAAAAACTGTCCGACCTTCTGACCGATCTTTCCCGAAAAAGAGACGAGAAAAGGGAGCAGATAGAAAGGCTGGAGAAAGAACTGGCCGGGTTTGCCGTGCATCGCCCGGCGCTGATGGCCGTCCATGATGTTCTGCTGAGCGAGAAGGAGAAGCTGGACGGGGCCGGCCGGGCCGGCCTGACCGAAAAGACCGGTTGCCTCCAGGGCTGGATTCCGGCGGCCGAGGAAGAAAGGTTCCGGAACGGCATAGCCAGGTACTCCGAACACCTTTATTTAATTATCAGAGACCCCCGGCCCGAAGAGCTGGAAGAAGCCCCGGTCATCCTGGACAATCCGGAAATCGTCAGGCCGTTCGAAATCATCACCGGTCTTTATGGGCTGCCCCAGCCCCGGTCGATCGAGCCGACGATTTTTCTGGCGCCTTTTTTCTTTGTGTTCGTCGGGCTGTGCGTCAGCGAAGCCGGTTATGGACTGGTGGTGGCTCTGCTCAGCCTGCTTTACCTGAAGCTGGCCAGGCCGAAAGGCGAAACCGAACTTTTTTTGAAGCTGCTTTTTTATCTCGGGCTTTCCAACATCGTGTTTGGGACGCTGGTCGGGGGCTGGTTCGGTTTTCCCATAAAACCGCTGCTTCTCATCGACCCGCTTAAAGACCCGATTCCCTTTATGATTCTGGCCTTGGCGCTGGGTTTCATTCAGGTTATGCTGTCTACCTTTTTAAGTCTGGTGAAAGAGTACAGGTCGGGGAATAAAGTCGGAGCCGTAGCCGTTAAGGGCGGCTGGCTGTTGCTGCTGCCCTCTCTCGTTGGTTATCTGGTGCTGAAGAAGCCGGTGTTCGGCATCCTGGCGCTGGTCGGCGCGGCCGGGATTGTGTTTTTTACTTCCAGGTCGAAAAATCCGCTGGCCAGGTTTTTCAGCGGTCTTTATGCTCTTTACGGAATATCAGGTTACTTGGCCGACACCCTGTCCTATTCCCGCATCTTAGCTCTGGGCCTTTCAACCGGAGTGATCGCCATGGTGGTGAATAATCTCTTCCAGATCGCCTGGAAGATTCCCTATGTCGGCTGGCTGGCGGCGATTCTGGTGTTTATCGGGGGCCATCTTTTCAACCTGGGAATAGGTTTTCTGGGGGCTTTTGTCCATTCGATGAGGCTGCAGTTTGTGGAATTTTTCACCCGCTTCTACCAGGCCGGCGGCAAACCTTTTAAGCCCTTCAAGCTGGAAAGCAAGTACGTGGAGTTTATCAGATGATAGATTTATCATCCGGGATTATAACAGGAGGAATGAAATGACCTTAGGCTTAACACTGGCAATCCTGGGCGGAGCCCTGGCTGTTTTTCTGGCCGGCATCGGTTCGGCCATCGGCGTCGGCCTGGCCGGTCAGGCCGCCTCGGGCGTGATGAGCGAGGACCCGTCCAAGTTCGGTTCGATGCTGTTGCTGTCTGCCCTTCCCGGCACCCAGGGCATTTACGGGTTTCTGAGCGGCTTTCTGGTGATACTAAAACTCGGCCTGATAGGGGGCACGGTCCTGGCTCCTACTGTTCAGCAGGGACTGCAGATTATGTTCGCCTGCTTTCCGGTGGCCTTTGCCGGTCTGGTTTCGGGCATTCACCAGGGCAAAGTCTGCGCGGCCGGAATCTACATGGTGGCCAAGCAACCAAAGGAAATGACCAAGCCCATGGTCCTGGCCGCTCTGGTCGAAACCTACGCCGTTCTGGGCCTGCTGGCCACGGTTCTGATTCTCAACGGCATCAAACTTTAAGGGCTGTCAGGACAAAGATGAGTCTGGAAAAAATTCTGGAAAAAATTGAGCTGGACGCCCGGCAGGAAGCGGAAAAAATCCTGGCCGAAGCCCGGGAGAAAGCGGACCAGATAAAAATGGAAAGCGAGCAGGAAGCCAGGAAGCAGGCCGAAAACATACTGCGCCAGGCCGAGGCCGAAGGCCGCCTGGAGGCCAGCCGGATCCTGACCCAGGCCCAGCTGCAGAAGAGAATGGAGTTGCTGAAGACCAGGCGAGCGCTGATCGATAAAGTCCTGGCCGCAGCCCTGCAGACAGAGGGATTGAAAAAGGCCGGGCTGAAGAAAGAAATCGTCTCCCGGGAAGGATTCAAGCAGGAAGCCCTGTCCCCGGAGAAGTTGCTCGAGGAACTCTCCCAGGAAGTGGAGAACGACATTCTGGAGTGGTTGAAAATCTGAGATGACGACCAAGATCGCCGCCCTGGATTATGCCTTTGCCGTCGGACGCGTCCGGGCCCTGGAAAATTATTTGATTCCCTATCAGGTTTTTCGGGAAGCGGCCGAGGCGGAAACGCCGGCCAGAGCCCTGGAATTAATCTCCGACGCCGGAAAATTCGGCGAAGACCTGTTGCTGGTCGACAGTGCCGACCGGCTGGACCGGATTCTGCTCAAGGAGAGGATGGCCCTGGACTTTAACCTGGAAGAGCTTTTCCTGGAAAGGCCGCTCTACCATGATTATTTGGCGGCCGAAAACCCGGCCGAGATTTCCCGGCGGCTGGAGGCTTCGACCAATTTTTTTATCCGGGATTACTTCCGCCTGCGTCTGGACCTGGCCAACCTGAAGCTTTTCCTGCGCTGCAGATATCTGGAGTTGCCGGCAGAAAGGCTGGCTGAGAATTTTCTTCCGGGCGGCTCCCTGGAAAAAAATTTATTGCTGGAAAATTACGGGTCCGGTTTTGATGAGTTTTACCAGCTTATACGGTCGAGCCGGTTCGGAGAGCTGTGGAAACTGGCCACTGACTTTCTGGCCTCGGCCGAGAGCCTGATAGCGCTGGAAAGGGAGACGGAGAACCTGCTGCTGACTTATCTCAGGCAGGCTAAACAGATTACCTTCGGGCCCGAGCCGCTCTTCGCTTACGGTCTGGCCCGCAGGCACGAGCTAAAACTGGTGCGAATAGTGCTGGCCGGAAAATTCATGCAGCTTCCGGCCTCAGTTCTGAGAGAAAGGATAAGTCAGACCTATGTCTGAAGTCGGACGGATGGCTGTTATCGGAGATCGCGATTTCTGCGCTCCTTTCAAAGCCCTGGGGCTGAGTGTGCTGACCCCGGAAAATCCTGACCAGGCCCGGGAGATGCTGGCCCGGGTGGTTCAGGAAGGGTACGCCGTCTGCCTGATTCAGGAAACCTGGCTGGGGGTGCTCAAGCCCGAAGTGGCCGAGCTCAGTCATAAATTCGCTCCGGTCTGCGTCGGCTTTTCCGATTTCCGGGCCGGCTCGGAATCGGTGGAAAACCTGATGAGGGAGCTGTCAATCAAAGCCATCGGTTCGGACGCACTCTTTACCAGAGGAAGGAAAGAAAATGAAACAAGGTAAGATAATCCGCGTGGCCGGTCCCCTGGTGGTGGCGGCCGAGTGTCTCGGCGCCAAGATGTACGACATGGTCAAAGTCGGGCACCTGGGGTTGATCGGAGAAATAATCGAACTCAATAATGACCAGGCCTACATCCAGGTCTACGAAGACACGACCGGTGTCGGACCCGGGGAACCGGTGGTCCTGACCGAAAAACCGCTGTCGGTGGAGCTGGGTCCGGGAATTCTGGGTTCAATCTATGACGGCATCCAGCGTCCGCTGGACGTCATCAGGGCCCGGCACGGCGAATTCGTTTCCCGCGGAATAGAAGTTCCGGCTCTCGACCGGGAAAAGCGCTGGCTTTTTAAGCCGGTAAAAAAGCCGGGGGACAGAGTTCTGGCCGGAGATATCATCGGCCACGTCCAGGAGACGCCCCTCATCCAGCACCGGATCATGGTTCCGGAAAACGGCGACGGCGAAATTCTGGAAATTAAAGAAGGAGAATTTCCGGTCAGCGAAATTGTCTGCCGGATTAAGAAAGACTCGGGCCAGGTCAGGGAGTTGAACCTGTTTCAGGTCTGGCCGGTCAGAAAACAGCGCCCGGTTAAAGAAAGATTGATGCCCTTTGAGCCGTTGATCACCGGCCAGAGAATACTCGACACCCTGTTTCCGCTGGCCAAGGGCGGGACGGCCTGCGTGCCCGGTCCTTTCGGCAGCGGCAAGACCGTCGTTCAGCACCAGCTGGCCAAGTGGTCGGACGCTCAGATTATAGTTTATGTGGCCTGCGGCGAACGCGGCAACGAAGTGGCCGACCTGCTGCTCAGCTTTCCTGAATTGAAAGACCCCAACACCGGCCGTCCGCTGCTGGAAAGAACGGTCATCATCGCCAACACCTCAAACATGCCGGTGGCGGCCCGGGAAGCCTCCATCTACACCGGCATGACCATTGCCGAGTATTTTCGCGACATGGGCTATTCGGTGGCCCTGATGGCCGACTCTTCTTCCCGCTGGGCTGAAGCCCTGAGGGAAATCGGCGGCCGGATGGAGGAAATGCCGGGCGATGAAGGTTATCCGGCCTATCTGGCCAGCCGCCTGGCTGAATTTTACGAACGGGCCGGCAAGGTCATCTGCCCGGGTTCGGAAGAAAGGATAGGCGCCTTGAGCGTCATCGGCGCGGTCAGTCCTCCCGGCGGCGACCTGTCCGACCCGGTGGTCCAGGCCACGCTGAAGGTGGTCAAGGTCTTCTGGGCTCTGGACGACCGTCTGGCCAATATGAGGCATTTCCCGGCGATCAACTGGCTGCAGAGTTATTCACTCTACCGCGATTCTCTGAAAAAATATTTCGCCGAAAAAGTGGCCGAGGATTTCGTCGAACTCAGCCAGGAAGCGATGAAGCTGCTGGAGCTCGAAGCCGAACTCCAGGAAATCGCCAGGTTGATCGGGCTGGAGTCTCTCTCCTACAAGGAAAGGTTGATTCTGGAAACCGCCCGCTCCATCCGCGAGGACTTTCTGCATCAGAACGCTTTCCATCCGCAGGACACCTATACCTCCATGCGCAAGCAGTATCTGATGCTGCGGGCGATTCTCCATTTTCATCACCGGGCCGGCCAGGCTCTGGATGAGGGCCGGGAATTCAGCGCTATCGTTTCCCTGGAAATTCGCGACCGGATTTCCAAGATGAAATACCTGCCCGAGGATGAAGAAGCGCTGCTTCAGGTGGAAAAGGAAGTGGACGCTTCTTTCAAGGCACTTTAGGTTTGAAGGTGAGTCTAATGCATAAAGAATACTTAACGGTTTCCAACATTGTCGGGCCTCTGGTCATCGTGGAGAAGATTGCCGACGTCAAATACAACGAGCTGGTGGAAATAGAAGACTCCCGCGGCCACCTGCGTCGCGGGACGGTGCTGGAAGTTTCCACCGACCAGGCCGTGGTTCAGGTGTTTGAGGGCACGGTCGGCCTGGACATCAACCGCTCCCGGGTCAGATTCCTGGGCCGCTCCCAGCAGCTTCCGGTTTCTGAAGAGATTATCGGCCGGGTGTTTGACGGCTCCGGCCGGCCGCGCGATAACGGTCCGCAGATCATCGCCCGGCGGCGGCTGGATATCAACGGCAGCCCGATCAACCCCGACGCCCGCGATTATCCTTCCGAATTCATCCAGACCGGAATTTCCTCCATCGACGGCATGAACCCGCTGGTCCGCGGCCAGAAGCTGCCGATTTTTTCCGGAAGCGGATTACCGCATCCGCGGATTGCCGCCCAGATCGCCCGCCAGGCCAAGGTTCTGGGCAAGGAAGAAAAGTTCGCTGTGGTTTTTGCGGCCATGGGCATCACCTTTGAGGAAGCCAATTTCTTCATCGAGGATTTTCGCAACACCGGAGCCCTGGAGCGGGCGGTGCTTTTCCTGAACCTGGCCAACGAGCCGGCCATCGAAAGAATCGCCACCCCGCGCCTGGCCCTGACCTGCGCCGAGTACCTGGCCTTTGAACTGGATATGCATGTCCTGGTGATTCTGGTCGATATGACCTTCTACGCCGAAGCTCTGCGCGAGATTTCAGCCGCCAGGAAAGAAATCCCGGGACGCCGCGGCTATCCCGGCTATCTCTATACCGACCTGGCCACTATGTATGAGCGGGCCGGAAGAATCAAGGACAAAAAGGGCTCGATCACCATGATTCCCATTCTGACCATGCCCGAAGACGACAAGACTCATCCCATTCCCGACCTGACCGGTTATATCACCGAGGGGCAGGTCATTCTGAGCCGGGAGTTGCATCGCAAGGGAATTTATCCGCCGATCGACGTTCTGCCCAGCCTGTCGCGGTTAAAAGATAAAGGAATAGGCGCCGGCAAGACTCGCGAGGACCATGCCGACGTTCTGAATCAGTTGTTCGCCTGTTATGCCCGCGGCAAGGAAGCCAGGGAGCTGGCCCTGATCCTGGGAGAAGCCGCCCTCAGCGACCTGGACCGGCTGTATCTGAAATTTGCCGACATGTTTGAAACCGAGTTTGTCCGTCAGGGCGAGTTCGAAGCCCGGACGATTGAGGAGACCATTGAACTCGGCTGGAAACTGATGCGTCAGTTGCCGAAGAAAGAACTTAAGAGAATCAGGCCGGAGTTTCTGGAAAAATACTATTGACGGCTCAACCTTCAACGAGGAGCAGAAGAGAAGATGAAGCTTAAGGTTAACCCCAACAGGATGGAGCTGCTGCGGCTCCGCCGCCGTCTGGCTCTGGCCGAAAGGGGACACAAGCTGTTGAAGGATAAACTCGAAGAACTGATGCGGCAGTTGCTGGAAGCCTCCCGGCGTCTGGCCGAGCTTCACCAGAAGGTCGACCGGGAATTCGAAATCATCACCGGAGCCACGGCGGCCGTGCGGGCGGCCCAGCCGGCCTCGGAAATAGAAGAATTGCTGGGAGAGGGCGACCTGGAATTTTCCGTGGAAAAAGGCCGGCTCTTAAATCTGACCGTGCCGGAATTCCGACTGCTCGGTTTTCAGCCGGGAGCTTACGACCTGTTTCTAACCGAAAGCGAACTGGATGTGGCCGTAAAGCATTTCCAGAAAATTCTGCCGGAGCTCCTGGAGTTCTGCAGCCTCTGGAAAAAACTGGAACTCCTGGCTCACGAAATAGAAGTGACCAGAAGAAGGGTCAATGCCCTGGAATACATTTTAATTCCCAGCCTCAAAGAGACCATCCACTCCATCTCCTCCCGCCTGGAGGAAATCGAGCGTTCCTACCAGGTTCAGCTGATGCGGGTGAAGGAGATTGTCCGCCACCACTAATAGTGGCTTAAAATTCCTTTACACAAAAAAAAGTATAAAAAAGCCAAAAAAGTATTGACATCCGGGAAAAATGCTGTATATATAAAATTGAAAATGAAAAATAAAAACGAAACTGAAAGCGGCGATTAAAAAAAATTTGGGGGAAGGCATTTAAAATTTTTTTTGCGAAGAGTGAAAAAACAAAAATGAAAATCGCATTGCTTTTCAGTTCCAAGCGGGGGATGGCCAGAACCCTGACACCTTTTCTTTTTGAAGACCGGGCGGAAGAAGGGGAAGAGCCTCCACCTGATTTGCTGGCTGAATGTGACAGCGATGAAACCATCACTGCCGTTCAGCAAGCCCTCCAGAAGTTTCACCAGGTAGTCATGATTGAATCCGACGAGCAGGCCTACCTGCGCTTGATGGAAGAGAAACCGGACCTGGTGTTCAACATGGCCGAAAGACTTTTCGGTCCCAACCGCGAATCTCACATCCCGACCATCTGCGAGATGCTGAATATCCCGTACACAGGCTCCGATCCGCTGACTCTGGGGATCTGTCTTGATAAATCCCGGGCCAAAGAAATTCTGAGTTATCACCGGATACCAAATCCCGACTTCCGGGTGATAGAAAATCAGGATGATATTCCGGCCCGGTTGAAATACCCGCTGATAGTTAAGCCACTGTATGAAGGTTCCAGCAAGGGCATCAAGGATAACTCGGTCGTCAACAACCGCCGGGAACTTAAAGCCAAGATTGCTGAAATAAAAAAATTATACGACCAGCCGGCCATAGTGGAAAAGTTTCTGACCGGAAGGGAATTTACGGTCGGGGTGCTTGGCAATTATCCCGAGCTGGAGATTCTGCCGATCGTGGAGATCGACCATTCGCAGCTTCCGGCCGGAGCCAGACCGATTTATTCATACGAAGCCAAATGGGTCTGGGATACTCCCGACCGACCGCTGGAAATCTTCTGCTGTCCGGCCGACCTCTCGGAAGAACTGAAGAGCGCCATTGAGAAGGTAATCAGAGACACCTGTCGCCTGTTAAGAATACGGGACTGGGCCCGGATTGATGTCCGGCTTGACGAGCGGGAAGTGCCCAACATTCTGGAAGTAAATCCTCTGCCGGGAATCCTGCCCAACCCCGAAGAGAATTCCTGCCTGCCGAAAGCGGCCCGGGCCGCCGGTTACAGCTACGACCAGTTGATCAACCGGGTGGTCTGGGAGGCCGGTCGCCGATACGGTCTGCCGGTTGAACCATACCGGGAGTATTCCCGGTCGGCGGCCGTCATGCCGGGTCTCGGAGGAACTGATGGCCACTGACAGTCCGAAAGTCGGAGTGGCTTTCAACACTTACGAGCCCTTCATCTACCGACCGGAGAAAGTTTCCGAAGACTCGGTGGCCAAGGTGGCCGAAGTGGTCTGCGAATCCCTGAATCAGGCCGGGGTGGAGGCGGTGGTGGTCCCGCTGCAGCGGAGCATGTTCACCTTTCTGCGGCGCCTCAAAGAATTGAACGTGGAAGTGGTGATCAACCTGTGCGAGGGCTTTTTCGGCAATCCTCAATGGGAAGCCAACGTGGCCGCGGTTATGGAAATGCTGCATATTCCCTTCACCGGAAACGGTTCCCGGACGCTGGCCCTCTGCCAGGATAAGCATCAGGCCAAGGCCGTGCTCAGCTCGTTCAACCTGCCGGTGGCGGCCAGTCAGCTTATCACTTCGGCCGAGGAAATGGTTGACCTGAAATTTCCGGTGATCGTCAAACCTAACTCTGAGGACGCCAGCATCGGGGTGCATCCGGAATCGGTGGTGCGAGATCAGGAAGCCCTGGCCCCCAGGGTGGAGAAAATCGTCAAGACCTATAACCAGCCGGCCATAGTGGAAGAATTTATCGACGGCCGCGAGTTCAACGTGGCTGTGCTGGAGGAGGGCGAACCCAGGGCTCTTCCGGTTTCGGAAATAGATTTTTCCACCATGCCGGAGGGTTATCCCCGGATTTGCAGTTATGAAGCCAAGTGGCATCCGGACCATATTCTCTATAAAACCACGGTTCCTGTCTGCCCGGCGCGCCTGGACAAGAGCCTGAGCCGGAACTTGCAGGAACTGGCCGTGACCGCCTTTAAGGTGATGGGTTGCCGGGATTATGCCCGGGTGGATTTCCGGATGAACGACCGGGGCGAGGTTTTCATCCTGGAAGTCAACCCCAATCCGGACATCAGCCTGGATGCCGGCTATGCCCGGGCGCTCAAAGCGGCCGGCATCAGCTATGCCGATTTCTGGAAATTGATGATCAATAACGCCAGGCAAAGGAAGGAAGCCAGTGTTGCGACCAATGGCAAAAGCTGACCGTCAGCCGGTGCTTGAATTAATCCGCGACACCGGCTTTTTCACCGAAGGCGAGATCCAGGTGGCCGAGGAATTGATTGATATTTATCTTAATAATCCCGAACAGCGCGACTATTACATTGTGGTGATTGAAAATGAACAAGGACGGATTGCCGGCTACATGACTTACGGACCGACGCCGCTCACTGAGGGCACCTGGGACCTTTACTGGATCGCGGTTTCGCCCCGGACTCAGGGAAAGGGTTACGGCAGTCAGCTGGTCAGTTTCCTCGAAGACCAGGTTAAAAAGAATGCCGGGCGGTTGATTCTGATAGAAACTTCTTCTCAGCCCAAGTATCAACCGACCAGAAAATTCTATGAAAAACTCGGATATACCGAAGTGGCCCGCATCCGGGATTTTTACCGCCCCGGAGACGACCGGGTAATCTTCGGAAAATATTTTCGCTCAAAGGAGTGAGAAAAGGAGACAATGGAAGACTGGCAACGAATCTTACGCGACAGCCTGCGCACGCCCGAAGACATCGCCGAGCACTTCGGCCTGGATCTGGAAGAAGTCCGGAAAATCGGCCGGGCCTTCAAGATTCAAATTACTCCTTATTATGCGAGCCTGATCAAGAAAAAAGGCGACCCCATCTATAAACAGGTGGTGCCGGACCTGGCTGAACTGGCCGCAAACTCCGGCCAGGAAGACCCGCTGGAAGAAGACCTGGACTCTCCGGTTCCCAGCATCGTCCACCGCTATCCCGACCGGGTGCTGTTTCTGGTTTCTCACAGCTGCGCTTCCTACTGCCGCTTCTGCACCAGGAAGAGAAAGGTCGGAGACCCCAGCAAAATTCATCCCCGTTACATAGAAGATGGAATCAACTACATCAAAGACCATCCGGAAGTCCGCGACGTTATCATCTCCGGCGGCGACCCGCTCATCCTGAGCGACGACAAGCTGGAAGCCATTCTGAGTCAGGTGCGTTCGATCCCCCATGTGGAAATAATGCGCCTCGGCAGCCGGGTGCCCTGTTTCCTGCCCCAGAGAATCACCGAGAAACTGGCCAACATGCTCAAAAAATATCACCCGCTCTACCTGAACGTTCACTTCAACCATCCCGACGAAATAACGCCGGAAGCGGCCCGGGCTCTCAATCTGCTGGCCGACGCCGGCATTCCTCTCGGCAACCAGACGGTCCTTCTCAAGGGGATAAACGACGACGTCCCGGTTATGAGGAGATTGATGCAGAAGCTGCTGACGGTCAGAGTGCGTCCCTACTATATCTATCAAGCGGATTATGTTAAGGGCACGGACCATTTCCGGACGACCGTCGAGAAAGGTCTGGAAATTTATCAGGGGCTCAGAGGCTGGACTTCGGGCCTGGCCGTTCCTCAGTACGTGATCGACGCCCCGGGCGGCGGCGGCAAGATACCGTTGATTCCGGAATATGTGCAGTCTATTTCCGATGAAAAAGTGGTGCTGAGGAATTACGCCGGGGAAGTCTATGTCTATCCTCAGGTCAAGAGCCCAAAGAAGAGAAGGCCCCGGGTGCAGCCGCCCTGTTACGCGGCTCCCAGCCAGCAGCTTTAACCTCACTTCAGCCGGTTGAAGACGAGCGAAGAAGAACTATCTTTCTTCACCGCCTCTTAATTCTCGATTCTGGCCGGCCGCGCAGGCGGCGAAGAGGTTTCTAATCTTTTTCGTTTTTTGTCGGCGTCATCATTATAGTTCTCCCCGGGGCCGGCGTGGCCGATTTATCCGGAATTCCGGTTTTGGAATAAGTTGACCGCCGGGTGTAATAGCTCGGACCCGGGAGGAAAGGGCGGAAGCCGGGCTTTAAGAACTGCGGGCGTTGAGAATCGGCCGGAATAAGAAAAAGATAAGACTCGCGGAGAGTTATTTCCGCGCCGGCTGAGATTTTTCCGGGAAAAAGCCGGGAATTGGCTACGGCTGCTGGGACTGGCGGAGGTATTCGGCCAGACCGACCTGCTGCAGAATGGCCAGGGCTTCCTCGTTGCCGACGGCTTTTTTCTGTCGCAGCGCTTCCAGAATTCTGATTATTGACAGGGCTACCTCGGCTGTCTGCCCGGCCACAGCCTGTTTATCCCTGAGAAATTCAATCGAGTCGTAAAGAACGGCGTTGGCCTCGCCGTAGCTGATTTCCGCGCGGTGTCCGTATTTTTTTATCCACTCCGGTTTTTTAAGGCAGTCGTTGACGTGCGATTGAATCAGGTAGGTGGCCCGGCCGATCAGCTTGAGATTGCTGGGGCTGACGTTGGTCATGGTGTTGCCGATGACCCGGCCCAGCCTGGCCATGACGGCTGTCGAATGAGCGTTCAGCACCATCTTCAGGCCGGTGTTCTGCTTCAGCAGGAAGGGGTCGTTCCGGCGGTCGAGATTGAGGAAAACCTGGATGGGGCCGGCCTGACCTGACTGCAGGAACTTTCGGCCATAATCCTGGATTTTCTTTTCCAGGGCCACGGTCTGCTTTTCGTTGAGGTCGCTGACGCTGACCAGAACCAGTCCGGCCTGTTTTTCCAGGAACAAATTCATAAAACGGTTGAAAACAGAGGCCGGGTCGAGCAGGTTGTTTTCTTCAGGTGCCAGGCAGACCATAACTCCCAGGTCTCCGGGTTGAGGGCCGCGTTTCGTCAGGTTGAATTCCGAAAAGGAAAAATCGTAGAGTTCCTGCTGGTTGTCGCCGGCTTTCTTCAGGCTGTCCAGAGCCGCCCGGCGCAGGTAGGGGTCGTCCACCTGCTCTTCAAAAGGCGAGCGGTAAAAATCTTCCCGCAGTCCCCGGAAAGGACGCCCCAGAAAATTCAGCCAGGCCTGATGCTTGTCCCGGGCCGGAGTCCAGACCTGAATCCAGCAGCGGCGGGCCGGTTCGTTGACGGTGTCCAGCGGATAAAGCCTGAAAGTCGGGCTGCGCTCGGTGCTGTCGATAAAAACGGTGATCAGGGCCTTGTCGGCAAAGTAGGTTGAAAAATGATTCCAGGCATAGGTTTCAGCCTCCAGTTCTGTCCAGACCGCCATCCTGGGCACGGCATTTTTCACTCTGGATAAAATCTGGTTGAACTCGCGGAGGGTGGCGACCGGGTCATACCGGCGGCTGAACCCCGCCCGCTGCAGTTCTTTGGGGCTGAGAAATCCGGACAGCAATTCATAAACCGCCGACTGAAGGGCTGCTCCCACCACATAAGTTTCAATGGTGGTGGCCTGCATTCGGGTGGAGCCGGTTATGGCCATCGGCCCGGTGGTCAGGTTGATCCTGGTTATGCCCGGTTCTTCAATTACCGCCCGGCTCCGGTCGAAGGGTCTCAGGCGGTCGTCGGGGTTGTTATAGATAAAATAAAGTTTCCGGCGACTTTCTTCCGGGCTGTAGCCGGGGCTTTCCTTCCACTGCTCCAGGGCGGTGAGAATGGTGCCGATGACCGAGGAAGTTTCCCCGCCCTCAGTAACGCAGATCACCAGGTCGCCCTTTTTTATTCCGTGGTCCTGAAGCTGCAGCCGCCCGATGAGCTGCAAATCTTCAAAACCCTCCAGAGAAGAAATCAGCGCCCGGTCGGCGCCGGTCATTTCTCCGATCAGCCGGTCGGCGATGTTCGGCCCCAGGTTTTTTTCCACCTTTGACCAGAGGGTTCTGTCCCGGCGGAGGGAATTCCAGAAAGGACGCCAGAAGGTGCTTTCCATCTGCTTGGCCAGGCGGCCGGTGGCTCCGCAGCCGTAAATATAGATTTTTCGGCCGGCCAGGATCGACTGCTTGATTTCCGAGGCCAGGCGCAACAGGTCCCGCGGCTCGGCGGCCAGCTCTTCCAGCCGGCCGGCGATGTCTTCATCCACCGAAAACAGCATGTGCAGGGCGGCCGGAATATCAGTTTTGATTCTTTCGCTGAGGTTCCAGGTCTTGGGGTGGCGCTGCTCGGTCAGCAGGGTATGAAGCTGGAACTGGGTTTTGTTCTGAAGGTAATCGAGCGACTCGGCCGATACTTCCAGGCCCAGAAGCGGCAGCAGGCCGGAAGGTGCCGGAGACTGCTGTTCCTGCCGGGTCGGTCCGGAGGCCAGCAGAAATCCTACTAAAATAGTAGGAATTACCAGCAGCCCGGCCGTCAGGGCGGCCCGCGGCCTATCTTTTTTTACCGGTCTGGTCATTTTCATTTGGTTTTCCATACTGATGGGTATCGTCTAAAATATCGGTTGTCTGCCAGTCTCTAATCCAGTCCGCCACCAGAAAGACCTGGAGCCCGCCCGAGGCGGTGGAACAGACCACCCGGTTGAGACCGGCATTGATTATCATTTTCTTGCAGATGAAACAGGGGAAGGCGTCTATCTCCTGCCCGGTTCGCGGGTCGCGGCCGTAGATGAACATGTCGCCACCCAGCAGACTGACTCCGGCCCGGGCGGCGTTGATGATGGCGTTCTGCTCGGCGTGAACCGAGCGGCAGAGCTCGTAGCGCTGGCCGTGAGGAATTCCCAGGCGGTCGCGCAAACAGAACCCGTGTTCCAGGCTGTCCCGGGTTTTCCGGGGGGCGCCGACGTAGCCGGTGGAAATGATCTGGTCGTCGCGGACGATGATGGCCCCGATGGAGCGGCGAAAGCAGGTGCTGCGGAGCGAAACTTCCCGGGCGATGCCCAGATAATATTCGTCTTTTGAAACCCGGAGAGAGGTTCGGCCTCCGGTCCGGGGTTTTTGGGCCCCGGCCTTTTTTGTCCGGTTGAGCTTTTTTCCGTTCATCCCAGTTCCTCCAGTTTTTGCCACAGCTCCTCGAGCGAACCGTCGTTGATGATGGTCAGGTCGGCCAGCTTGAGGCAGAGGTCAAGCTGCTGCCCGGTTTCTTCCCGGGTTTTCTCCTGCTCTTCTTTCCGCCTGAATTCCTCCAGGGTGGAAGCCGATTCGTTGCGACCGCGTTTTCTGGCCCTTTCGAAACGGACCTCGAGCGGGGCGTCCACCGCCACCAGAACGAAATTGCCCAGGCTTCTGAGGAAGGCCACCTCGGCCGGATTGCGGATGCTGTCGATAACCGTCGGACCCCGAATTCCGGCCGCCGCCCGGCGGACCAGTATGTCCGGCCCGAATTTTTCCCGCAGCTCGTTGCCGCAGGCTATCAGGTGGTCGCGGCTGGCCTCTAAACCTCTCGACCGCAATTCCTCCCTGATGACGTCGGACAGCGAAACATAGGCGTAGCCTTTTCTTTTCAGAAAATTGGCCACCTCGCCTTTGCCGGCGCCGTTGGTTCCGGTCAGGCCGATCAGTTGGTAATCAGTGAGTTTCTTTTTTTCCAGCATGATTTTCGGACCAGGTCCTGAAATTAAGAATATATCCCAACTGCGGGAAAATTCAAAGCGGAGGTTGAGGGGCCGCTCAGAGGGTCCTGTCACGGCGCGCCTCCTCCCGTCCTCGCTCACCGATTCCCCCGCGGGGAACACCTTCCGCTGCTGGCGGTTCGGAGACACGCCGCGCCACCGTCTAAAAACCTTGGCTCTGCGATTCAGTAGTGGCTCGGATTGGAAAGAAAGGCCTGCCGAGCTGTGACGTGCTAAGGATATCGGATTCTCGCCGCTTCCTGATTGGCCCGGATAGGAAAGAGGGGACTATCACGAGGCATAAGCCTGCGGGCGTCATTTCGCCCTTTTTAATTGGGTGGCTCTTGTTATAGGGCCTCGTCGCTGAGCGCCGGGCCATTCCAACCTTTACCCGCGCTGCGACCTGCAGCGGCTCGGAGACAGGCCTCGCTGTGTTCACGAATACCATGCCTCCCGGTTTATTTTTGGCCTGGGATTGGCAGGATGCGTATCCCCCCTTCTTTTAACATCTGTTTTTATTTGCGTCGGCCACAAAATCAAGAAAAGGCTCTATGTTTCTTTCCAGATGAACAGGCATGCATATTTCTTGGATTATTTTTTGGCTCGAATTTGAAAGGGGGTCCGGCTGCGGTGTGGACTCAGCCGGCCTTGATCACCGATGCCCCCACGGCGAGCCCTTGCGGCTCCGGGAGACGGGAGGCCGGACTTGCTGCCCGCCTGCCGGCAGCGGCGTCAATCATGGAAACAGAGAGGCTTACGGGAAGGGTTAGCCGGCCAGGTTGTCGGGCCCGGCGGCTTCTGCGGCTTCTTTCTTTCTTCGTTTCTCTTTATTGCGGCCGACCACCATGGCGATCAGGATGCTTATTCCGTAGAGAGCGATCATCGGCACGGCGACGATGCTCTGGGTGATCATATCGGGCGTCGGGGTGATGACGGCGGCGATAACAAAGGCAGCCAGGACGGCATACTGAAAATTCTTGACCATCCAGCGTGAGGTCAGAATGCCTATTTTTGAAAGAAAATAAACCAGGGTCGGCAGCTCGAAGACCAGGGCGATTCCGAGCAGCACTTTGAGGGCGAAGCTGAAGTACTGGTCGACGGTTATGACCGGCTGGAAGTCCCTGCCCAGGGTCAGGAAGAAACGGCAGGCCCAGGGAAAGACGATGAAATAGCCAAAAAGCGCCCCCAGGGCAAAGAAAAAGCTGGTAAAAAAGACGAAGGGAATAACGTATTTTTTTTCCTTCTGATAGAGGCCGGGAGAAACGAACATCCACAACTGGTAAAAGACAAAAGGCGAAGTGGCAAACAGGGCGGCCAGGAACGAAACCTTCAAATAAAGCATGAAGGGAGCGGTCAGGGTGGTGAAGGCCAGTTTCGTCCCTTCCGGCAGGTACTGGGTGACCGGCCGGGCTAAGATGGCATAGAGCTGGCGGCTGAACATCCAGGCCGGAATAACGGCCACGATGATAGCCACGAAAGAGTAGAACAGTCTTTTGCGCAGGTCCTCGAGATGTTCAAGGAAGGTCATCTCGTCAGGTGACTTTCTGGCCTTCCCCGGGCTCATCGGTTTTCAGGTCCTTTTTGATGTTGTCCTGGAATTCGTTCAAGTCATCCTTGAACTCGGTCAGGTTGGATTTGACCTCGTTGATTTCAGACTTAATTTCGCTGGCGTTGATTTCTTCTTCCACCTTGTTGCGCAACTCGTCGGAGGCTTTCTTGAATTCTCTGATGGCGCGGCCCACCGATTTGCCGACCTCGGGCAGCTTTTTCGGCCCGAACACCAGCAGAGCGATGATGAAAATGACGATTAATTCAGGAACGCCGATTGATCCAAACATTTTTTCCGCCAGTTAAACTATAGCCTTTAACCGGGGGGCAGTCAAGCCAGATTCGGCTTTACTTTAAGATAGCCCTCTGGTAAGATTTATTGTCTGTAAACAGAGTTTAACCGGATAAATTATGAACCAGAATTCAAAGCGGTTTTCGCTCCTTATAGTTTTGTTTCCCCTGCTTTTCCTGGTCTGCCGCTCTTCAGTGGCCATCGACCCCTGGCAGCAGGGTGTGAACAAGGTGCTGAATCTCACCGGGCTGGTCCAGAAGGAATACTTTGAAGAGATAGACGCCCGCAAACTGACCTTCTCGGCCATCAGGGGCATGCTGGACACCCTGGACCCGCATTCCTATTTTCTGGACCCGGAAGGAGCCCGGACCTTTACCGAGGATTACACCGGCAAATATTACGGCCTGGGCATCCAGATTCAGAAGCAGGAAGACCGGCTGGTAGTGATCGCCCCGATAGAAGGCACACCGGCCTGGAGACTGGGTATTCAACCCGGAGACGTCATCACCCACATCGACGGCGAAAGCACCAAACCCCTGAGCAGCACCGAAGCCATGCTGAAATTGCGGGGAGAGAAGGGCACCAGGGTTACCATCACCATCCAGAGAGAAGGACTGGACAAACCGTTTGACCTGACCATCACCCGGGAGGAAATTCCGCTGAAAAGCGTCCCCTATGCTTTCCTGCTGGATGAGAAAAAGAAAATCGGCTATATCTTTGTCCGCAATTTTGGTCGCCAGACGGTTGACGAACTGGAAGCGGCCCTGGAAGAGCTTACTGATAAGGGAATGGAAAGCCTGATCCTGGACCTGCGCGGCAATACCGGCGGACCCGTTTTCCAGGCGGTGGACATGGCCGACCTGTTCCTGCCGAGGGGAGCCAAAATCGTGGCCATGAGAGGCCGCAATACCGCTTACAACCGGGATTTCTTTGCCAGTCAGGATAACCAGTATGAAGACCTGCCGCTGGTGATTCTTATCAATACCGGCACGGCCAGCGCTTCCGAGATCGTGGCCGGAGCCATCATGGACAACGACCGCGGCCTGATCGTCGGAGAAGATTCCTGGGGCAAAGGACTGGTTCAGACGGTTTTTCCTCTGGCCGCCGACATGGCGGTGGCCATCACCACGGCCAAGTACCTCACCCCCAGCGGCCGAGAGATCCAGAGGGATTATTCTCACCTTGAGGATTATCTCCTGGCCAGGAGAGCTCCGGAAGAGAAACGAGAAATCAAATATACGGTAAAGGGCCGAAAGGTTCTCGGCCAGGGCGGCATCAGTCCGGACTATGAAGTCAAGACCAGTTATAAACCTCTGACCGTGGAATTCCTGATCAGGGGCGCCTTTTTCAGCTACGGCCGGAAATTCAGCCTGCATCAGACCCGGCTGTCGGCCGGTTATGTTTTTCCCCAGGAACTGAAAAACGGGACGCCGCCCGCCGGACGCCGGATATTTGACGCCGGCTTTGAGGTCGGTCCGGAGGTGGTCAAAGATTTTCTGGAATATGTGGGCACGACCGGAATCAAGTATGACCTGAGCAAGCTGGGCGAGGCCGAAGCTGAAATAAAGAACGAACTCAGGCGCGAGATTTTTTCGGCAGTTTTCAGCCTGGAAGAGGGAATCAGGGCCTTCAGGCAGACCGACCCGGTGGTGCTTAAAGCCGTTGAAGTCATGCCCGAGGCCGCGAAATTCGTCCGGAACAGCCGCTGACCTGATTTCAGTTCGGCTGTCCGTATAAGATGACCTTAGGAGTCGGCAATGAAACTGGCCATCGCTTCCGACCATGCCGGATATGAATTAAAAAAAGAAGTGGTCGCTCATCTTCAATCGGCGGGAATAGCTTTTACCGATTTTGGCTGCGGCCCAGGCGAAAGCGTGGACTACGTCGATTACGGAGCCGAAGCTGTCCGCCGGGTGGTGAGCGGCGAATTCGACCGGGCCATCCTGTTTTGCGGGACCGGCCTGGGCATGGCCGTGGTGGCCAATAAGTTTCCGGGAATAATAGCCACCCCCTGCTGGGATGAATTCACGGCTACCGTCAGTCGGACCCATAACAATTCCAATTGCCTGGCCCTGGGGGGACGGGTGCTGTCTTCCGAACAGGCGATCAAGATCGTCAAAATCTGGCTGGAAAAGGATTTTGAGGGCGGCCGGCACGAACGCCGGATAAAAAAGATTTTTGCCCTGGAGGAAGAACTCCATAAATCTAAGTAGGCCGGAGAGGGGCTCGGGCCGACCGGCTCCAGCCCGGCGTCGGGAAAGATATTGTGATTGAGATTATGATAAAAGGAGCTTCCGATGACAGAATTTGCCGATAAGATTTCCGCCTGGTGCGACCGTATCGAGCAAAATAACATCTGGCGGCAAAAAAAGTGTTTTAACCTGATCCCGTCGGAAAACACGCCCTCCCTCCTGGTCAAGCTGGCAGAAATTGCAGACCCCTCAGGCCGCTACGCCGAACACCGGACCATGAAAGGCCAGGAAGTATACTTTTACCAGGGAACCGATTTCATCCGGGACGTGGAACTGGAGGCCAGAAAAGAGCTGAGCCGGTATTTCGGCTGCACCGATGTAGAACTGAGACCGGTCAGCGGTCAGATGGCCAACGAAGTGGTTTTCAAAGGACTGGTTAAGTTCGTCAATAGAAAGAGGACCGCCGGTCAGCCTTTCCGCCGGCTGCGGCTGGTGATGAACAACGACCTGAACAAGGGCGGGCATCTCAGTTCCCAGCCGATGGGGGCACTGTTTAACCTGGTGGAAGAGGACCCGGCCAGCGGCAAGGAAAATGTGGTCAACATTCCCGTCCGCCAGGATAATCCCTACCGGGCCGACCTCGACCGCCTGGCCGAGTTGCTGAAAAAACACCGGCCGGAGCTGGTGGTCTTCGGCAAGAGCATGTTCATCTACCGGGAACCGGTCAGCTTTGTCTATGACCTGGTGAAAGACTGGCCGGACAGACCGGTGTTGATGTATGACATGGCCCATGTTCTCGGCCTGTACGGCACGTTCCAGGCGCCGTTTGCCGAAGGGGCCGACCTGGTTACCGGCAGCACCCATAAAACTTTCTTCGGCACCCAGCGCGGACTGGTGGCCGGGAATTTTTCAGCCGACAGCCCCTTCAAGCAGCTCTGGACCGACATTCAGGGTCGGGCCTTCCCCGGTTCAACTTCCAACCACCACCTGGGAACGCTGCTGGGACTGTTGCTGTCGGCCATCGAGATGAATGAATTCAAGGAAGAATACCAGGCCCAGGTTTGCCGGAACGCCAGGGCTTTTGCCCGTTATCTCAAGGCGGCCGGAATTCCGGTCGAAGGCGAGGAGGCGGACGGCTTCACCGAAACCCACCAGGTGCTGATCAGGGTTAAGCAGTTTGGAAACGGGCAGGAAATCGCCCGCCGCCTGGAAGACAACAACCTGCTGACCAACTACCAGGCGCTGCCCGATGACGCCACTTTCTTGGATTCTTCCGGAATAAGAATGGGAGTGCAGGAGATGACCCGGTTCGGGATGAAAGAAAAGGATTTTGAGGTGCTGGCCGGGTTGATAGCCGAGGTTATAATCCGCAATAAAAAAGTCGGGGAGGAGGTCAGCCGCTACCGCCGGAATTTCCTGGAGATGCGATACTGTCTGCCGGAGAAACAGGCGCTGGAGCTGGCCGGCCGGTTGCTGCTGAGCATCCTGCCTTCTCCGGAGCTGGCCTCCGGCCTGGCGGAGAACATGGCCAGGAGTGCCAGAGAATTGAGCGCTTGAAGGAGGGCTGATGAAAATACTGTTAGTCGGGTCGGGCGGCCGGGAACATGCCCTGGCCTGGAAGCTCGTTCAGAGCCCGCACTGCAAAAAACTGTACTGCGCCCCGGGCAACGGAGGGATGGCCAGGATTGCCGATGTGGTCCCGATTGAGGATGCCAACATTTCACTCCTGGCCAGATTTGCCGAGGAAAAGAAAATCGACCTGACGGTGGTCGGGCCCGAGGTGCCGCTGGCACTCGGAATCGTGGATGAATTTGAGAGGCGAGGGCTGAAGATTTACGGGCCCAATAAAAAAGCGGCCGAAATTGAAAAGAGCAAGGTCTTCGCCAAGGAATTCATGGAGCGTCACCGCATCCCGACCGGCCGGTTCAAAGTGGCCGGCAGCGCCGAAGAAGCCCTGAAGATTTTGAATTCCGGAGAGTTCGAATTTCCGGTGGTCATAAAAGCCGACGGGTTGGCCGCGGGCAAAGGAGTTATGGTCTGCGCCAACATCAAACGGGCCGAAGATGCGGTCAACGAGATAATGGTCAGGAAAAAATTCGGAACCTCGGGCGAAAGGGTGGTGATCGAAGAATTTCTCAAAGGTCGCGAACTATCCTTTATTGTCCTGACCGACGGGGCCAGGGTGCAACCTCTGGTAACCACCATGGACCATAAGGCCGCCTATGACGGCGACAAGGGGCCCAATACCGGCGGCATGGGGGCCATTTCGCCCTCGCCCTTTATTTCAGAAAAACTCTATGCCCAGATAATGGATACCATCATCTTCCCGACGGTCACCAGGCTGCTGGAAGAAGGCCGGCGTTTCAAGGGAACCCTCTATGCCGGGTTGATGCTGACCAACGATGGGCCAAAGGTCCTGGAGTACAACTGCCGCTTCGGCGACCCGGAGACCCAGGTCCAGATGCTCAGGATGGAGAGCGACCTGGTTGAAGTCCTGATGTCGGCCGTGACCGAGGACCTGTTGAAGGAAGAAATTAAATGGAGCCCGAAGGTTGCCGGCTGCGTGGTCGTGGCCTCGGGCGGCTATCCGGGCAGTTACGAGAAAGGCAAATTGATCAGCGGTCTGGAAGAAGCCGAGAAGGTTCCGGGCCTGGTCATTTTCCATGCCGGCACCAGCCTGGCCAACGGGCAGTTTTACACCAACGGCGGCCGGGTGCTCAACGTCTGCGCCAGCGATGAAAACCTGCAGCAGACCATGAAAAAAATTTACGACGCCATTCCGATGATTAATTTTGACGGCATGTTTTACCGAAAAGACATTGGTGCCATGAAGGAGGTAAGATGAAGGTAACGATTTTTCTGGGGAGCGACTCCGATTTTGAGGTGGTCAAGGAAGCCCTGGATATCCTGAAGGAGTTTGAAGTTCCTTTCAATCTGGAGGTGACTTCGGCTCATCGTTCGCCCGAAAGAACGGTCAGGCTGATTAAAGAAGCCGAAGAACAGGGGACAAAGGTATTTATCGCCGTGGCCGGGAAAGCTGCCCATCTTCCGGGAGTGGTGGCCGCCCAGACCGCGCTACCGGTTATCGGCGTGCCGGTGGAAAGCCAGGCCCTGGCCGGGCTGGATGCCCTGCTGTCGATCGTCCAGATGCCGAAGGGCATTCCGGTGGCCACGGTGGCCCTGGGAAAAACCGGCGGAGCCAACGCTGCCCTGCTGGCTGTTTCGATGCTGGCGATTTCTGAGCCCGGGCTTTACCGGAAGCTTCTCGCCTACCGGAAGAAGATGGCCGAGAAGGTGGAGGAGAGCTCGAAAAAGCTCAAAGAGAAATTATGACTTCGGTCTTCATTCACAACTTCGGCTGCCGGGTCAACCAGGCCGAAGCTTTTGACTGGACCTACCGACTGGGGGAAGCCGGAATAGCTATAGCTCGAGACTGGCGCCAGGCCGACTGGGTGGTGGTCAATGCCTGCGCCCTGACCTCCAGAGCCGAAGCCGACGTCAGACAGTTCCTGAAAAGAATTCAGAGAGAATCGCCGGGCGCCCGGATCGTGGTTACCGGCTGCCTGGCCGATAAGACACGGGAAGAACTGGCCGGAAACAGCGCTGTTTGCCGGGTCATCCCTAATTCCCTGAAAGAAAATCTGGTTTCAGAGCTGCTGGAATTAACCGGGGCCGGCGCCGTCAAGTCGGGAAAAAGATTTTTCCGGTCGCGAGCTCTGGTTAAAGTCCAGGACGGCTGCGATTCCCGTTGCACCTTCTGCATAATTCCCTCGCTCCGGGGAAAAAGCCGGAGCCGGCCGCTGGAACAGGTGGTAGAATGCGCCAGGGGGGCGGTCGAAAGAGGTTACAAGGAAGTCGTGCTGGCCGGGATTCATCTCTGCGCCTACGGGCGAGACCTGGAGCCTGAAAAATCGCTGCTCGACCTGCTCCGGGCGCTGGTGGCCATAGAAGAGCTGACGATGGTCAGACTGAGTTCCCTCGACCCGCGCCTTCTTCCAGGGCCTCTTCTTGAATATCTGGCCAAAGAAGAAAAAATCTGCCCGCATTTTCATCTGTCGCTGCAGCATGCCTCAGAACCGGTGCTCAGAAGGATGGGCCGGAAAAGCACTCCGGCCGAGTATCTGGAAATCCTGAATTTTTTGAGGGACAGAAGACCGGAAGCCGGCCTGGGCGCAGATATCATCGTCGGTTTTCCGGGGGAGGAAGAGGCTGATTTTGAGTTTTTGAGGGATTTCCTCAGGGACTCGCCACTCAACTATTTCCATGTGTTTTCGTTCTCCCCCCGGGCGGGCACTCCGGCCGCCGGCTGGAAGCAGGTCCCGGAAAACGTGAGGAAAAAGAGGTCCGAGGAACTGAGGAAACTTTCGAGAGAAAAAAACCTGGCCTTCAGAGCCGGGTTCGTCGGCCGGACGCTGGCGGGCATCGTGATCAAAAAAAGAGGCTCCAGGTTTGAGGTCCTGACCGGGAATTATATAAAAGTCATGGTTGAAGACGGCCGGGATTTGAGGCCCGGTCAAGCCGTCCGGGTGAGGATTACCGAGGTCGGTCCGGCGATGTCAAAAGGGGAAGTGGTCTGATGGGCAGAATAAGGATTCTGGCGGCCGAGGTGGCCAGCAAGATTGCGGCCGGGGAGGTGGTGGAGCGTCCGGTATCGGTGGTTAAAGAGCTGGTCGAAAATTCTCTGGACGCCGGAGCCACGGACATCAAAGTTGAACTGCTGGAGGGCGGCAAGAAGCTGATCAGGGTTCAGGACAACGGCAGCGGCATGTCCCAGGAAGACGCCGCCCTGTGCTTTAAGCGTCATGCCACCAGCAAGATCGCTACCGAGGCCGACCTGGAGAGGATTTCCACCCTCGGCTTCCGGGGCGAAGCCCTGGCCAGCATTTCGGCTGTTTCCAGAGTGACTTTGAAGACCAGCGACGGTTCGGGAGAAAAAGGTTTCCAGGTGGAAAGAGAGGGCGAAAAGCTGCTGCGCTTTATAGAAAGCGCCTTTCCGCGCGGAACGTCGGTTGAGGTTCGGGACCTGTTTTTCAACCTGCCGGCCAGGCGCAAGTTTCTCAGGTCAGACCGTTCGGAGTTGAGCCCGATCATCGGTTACCTGACCACGACCGCCCTGGCCTTTCCGGAGGTGAGATTCCTCCTGGTTCACAACCAGAAGGAACTGATCAACTGTCCGGTCGTCTCCTCCCTGGCGGAGCGGGTTTATCAGCTGTTCGGAAAGAAGGTCCTGGACAGCCTGATGAGCCTGGATTACCAGGAGGAGAATTACAGGATCTTCGGGCTAAGCTCCAGGCCTTTCGCCGGTCGGCTCGACCGCCAGCACCAGTTCTTCTTTGTCAACCGGCGACCGGTTAAAGACCGGATGCTGGGGGTGGCCCTGACCCAGGCCTATCTGGGTATCCTGGAAAAGCAGAAGCAGCCTGAAGGTTTTATCTTTCTGGAAATTCCCGCCGAACAGGTTGACGTCAACGTCCATCCGGCCAAGTCTGAGGTAAGATTCCGGGAGCCGCAAAGAGTTTTCAGGCTGATTTTAAGAGCGGTCGAAATGTCTGCCCGGGAGGAAAGCCTGGTCAAGCCGATAATCGTGGGCGGGGAAAAGGAGGAGGTAATAGAAACGCCTCTCTTAAACGGGAGAACCGGCAGGGCTGAGAGAACGGGCCCTGAGGTTTCAAAAACCGCCATGCCCGGAGACGCTGCCGAACGTCAGCCGACTCTTATGGCGGCCGCTGAAGAACCGGCTGCTTTTAAAACCGGGCTGGTGGCCGAGCCGGGACCCGGGGAGCGGAAGGCGACGGTCAGGGTCCTGGGCCAGTATCTTAACTCGTATCTGATTGCGGCCACGGAAGAGGCAGTTTTTATCATCGACCAGCACAACGCCCACGAGCGGATACTGTTCGAAAAATTCAAGCAGCTGGAGGGTGCCCGGGCCTGGATTTCAAAGCAGATGCTTTTTCCCGCGGTTCTGGAACTTACGCCAAAACAGCAGGTTAATTATCAGGAGCGTAGGCCCGAGCTGGAAGAACTGGGGTTCAGGCTGGAACCTATGGGCGGTCTTAGCTTTGCCCTGAAAGAATACCCGGATGTGTTCCGGGAGGATGAAGCGGCCGGAATCCTGCTGTCTCTGCTGGGAGACGAGGAAGAAGGTAAGTTCCAGAGTCGGCGAGAAAAAATGATGGCCACCATGGCCTGCAAAGCGGCAATTAAGGCCGGCCAGCCTCTCAAGCCGGAGGAAATGGAGTTTCTGGTCTCCGAGCTCCTGGCGACGCCCAATCCGGGCCTCTGCCCGCATGGCCGCCCGGTGGTTATCCGCCTGGACAGGTCAAAGATAGAAAGAACTCTGGGGCGGCAGACTGAGTGACAGCCGGGCCGGCCCGGAAGTCTCTCTTTTTCCCGAGGTAGCGGTCAGCGCAGCGCCGGCCGGAGCGACCTCAGTCCCCTTCAGCCGCAGCCTGACGGATTCCCCTTAAATTGACAATATGAGGGCCTTTCTGTTAACATTTTAGCTCAAAATCAAGGCAGGAATGCCGGCCTGTTCTTTGATTTTCTGACCCGGAAACGGGGAGTGGCGCAGCCTGGTTAGCGCGCCTGCCTTGGGAGCAGGAGGTCGTCGGTTCAAATCCGATCTCCCCGATTTTCTGATACGTAAGAGCTGTGCGCCTGTAGCTCAGTAGGATAGAGCAGCTGCCTTCTAAGCAGCGGGTCGGGGGTTCGAATCCCTCCAGGCGCGCTTTTTATTTTTCCGCGGAATTCAGCAGTTATCGAAAATGATGTCGCGGGAATGATTTTCCCGCCGCTTGAAACGGCTCTTATGAAGATCTCCTTTGCCCGCCAGAAAGACTGCCCTGAAGCAGCCGGCCCGGCTTCGCCATTTGTTTTAAGGTAAACTCTTATTTTTAATCTGGCTGAGCGGACATTTTTGTGGGTGCTTTTAGGCTTAAAATGCCCTGATATATGAACACCTGTTCATATATCGGGAAATCTTCTCTGCCGGTCAGGCGGGGCTGGGCGGAGCCGGCAAACTCATGGCCATCTTCCGGACGGGGTTTAAAAAATTTTATGACCGGCGCGTCCGGCAGCGCCGCGAATTATATTATTGATAAAGCGGGAATAAGGCCGGCTTCAATTATCGCTGAAGGGGAGAGCAGATGGCTGAACGGAGCTAAAAAAGCGAAAAAGGCATTTAACTTCGCGGCAGCTGATATTTTTCCCGCAGCAGGTCAACGCAGGCGTCAACTGCCGGAGGGTCATAGGTCAGGCCGCGATGGTCGCTTATTGCCCGGATGACTTCCTGAGGGCTGAAAGCAGAACGGTACGGGCGGTGGGAGAGCATGGCTTCCACCACGTCGGCCACGGCTAAGATTCTGGCCATCGGATGGATCTGACCGTTCTTTAAGCCCTGGGGATAGCCCGAACCGTCCAGCCGCTCGTGGTGCTGGTAGATGATTTCAGCCACCGGCCAGGGAAACTCGATAGTCTTGATTATTTCATAGCCGACCCTGGGATGGTCTTTTATCAGGCTGAATTCATGTTCGTTCAGGCGGCCGGGCTTGTTCAGAATCTCCGCCGGCACCGAGATTTTGCCCAGGTCGTGGACCAGAGCGGCCAGCCTGATTTCGTCAATCTGCTCGGTCGGCAACATTAACCTGGTGGCAATCGAACGGGCCAGGTCGGAAACCCGGCGCTGATGACCGGCGGTGTAAGGGTCGCGGGATTCCACCGTCAGGGAGATGGCCTGAATGGTAGCCGACATGGTCTTTCTCAGTTTTTCCAGGGTCTGGTTGAGTTCCTGTTGAGCCTGCTTTCTGGAAGTAATGTCCCGCAGGATGGTCAGGGTCTGGTCAGGGTTTTCTTTCAGCCGGGAAGTGCTGGCCTCCACATATTTGAGCTCACCGCTGCGGGTAATGAGCCGGAACTCTATCAGGCCGGAATCAGCCGGGAGATTGGGCCTGGCCAGCGAAGCTCTCCTGGAGGAAAACAGATGCCGGTCTTCCGGGTGAACAAGCTTTAACAGATTAAATGAATTGGATAAAATTTCTTTTTCGGCGTAGCCGGTAAGTTTTTCGAAAGCCTGGTTGACGAATTCGAATCCTCGGGAAGAGACCACATAGATGCTGTCTCTGGTGTTGTCTATTATGGCCTTAACTATCTCGCGGCTGTTATTCTTGATATCATCAGCGGTCATAGTTAAATAATCTCCCGCTTCTGAGAGTTTAGTCGGTCGGGAACGACAAAAGTTGAGAAATTTATTCGAAATCTTGAAAAAATTACCCGGCCGGATTATTATCATTAAACGTGCCGGTTAATATTATGACGCAGAAGGGTTGAGGCTTATGGATAACAGGGATTGTTCGAGAATAGCCCTTTTATGCCCCCGCAGGGGTGAGACAAAAAATGTTATTTTCACCCCCGGAATAGTCTTGGTTGAGGATTGACCGTCGGCTATAACAAGCAGAGACTTGGTGCGTCGATGGTAAAGGGCAAAATTCTCTTTGACAAAATTTGTCTTTGATGGTAGAAAGGTTTTAAAAAAATGGCATCGAAGCTTGGCGACATCCTGCTGAGGGAAAAGATTATTGATTCCGACCAGCTAAAGCAGGCCCTGGACTATCAAAAGAAGAATAATCTGCCGGTCAGTTCGGCTCTGGTGGCTCTGGGCTTTGTTACCGAGGAAGAAATTGCTCAGGCGCTGAGCCGACAACTGGGCTATCCTTACATCGACCTCGAACCGTTCGAGGTTTTACCCGAAGTCATAAGCCTGATTCCGGCCGACGTGGCCAAAAAATACATGGTCATGCCCATCCACAAGATCAAGAGCTTCCTGACGCTGGCCATGGTTGACCCCACCGACCTGGAAGTTATAGAGGACATCAGGTTCCGGACATCCCTGAGCATTCAGCCGGTCATCTCCACCGAAACCGGGGTCATGAATGCCATCAACAAGCATTACGGCGTCAGCGACGCCCTGAAGGTGAAGATACTTGTCAGAGGTATCGAGCTGGCCGAGGAGGGCCGGGTTAACGTCATAGATGAAACTGAACTGAAGGATGATTATGACATCACCGAGCTGGAGCAGGCCAGCAACGAGGCTCCCATCATCACCCTGGTCAACCAGACCTTTATAGACGCCATCAAGAAAGGTGCCAGCGACGTTCATTTCGAGCCCTACGAACAGCAGTTCCGCATTCGCTACCGCATCGACGGCGACCTTTATGAGATTACCGACCTGCCGATGAAGTTCAAGAACCCCGTCCTGTCCAGGGTTAAGATTCTGGCCAACATGGACATTGCCGAAAAGCGCCTGCCCCAGGACGGGCGTATCAAAATGAGGGTCAAGCTGGAAAACGGCAAAAAGAAAGAAGTGGACATGCGCGTCAGCTCGCTGCCCACCATGTTCGGCGAGAAGATCGTGGCTCGTATCTTAGACAAGGAAATGTTGCGCCTGGACCTGACCCAGCTGGGTTTTGAGCCGGAGTCTCTGGAAATTTTCCAGGAAGCCATCCACCGGCCCTGGGGAATCATCCTGGTTACCGGACCGACCGGAAGCGGCAAGACCAACACCCTGTATTCAGCCATCTCCACCCTGAACACTTCCGATGTCAATATCATGACCGCCGAAGACCCGGTGGAATTCTACATCCCCGGGATTAACCAGGTTCAGATCAAGGAGGAAATCGGGCTGACTTTCGCCAACGCCCTGAGGTCCTTCCTGCGTCAGGACCCGGACATCATGCTGGTCGGAGAAATCCGCGACTTCGATACCATAGACGTGGCCATCAAGGCGGCCCTGACCGGCCACCTGGTTTTTTCCACCCTCCACACCAACGACGCCCCCAGCACCATCAGCCGTTTGATCAACATGAACGTGGAGCCCTTCCTGATAGCCGATTCGGTGGTTCTGATAGTGGCCCAGAGGCTGGTCCGCCGCCTGTGCAAAAAGTGCTGCGAGCCTCATGACCTGCCCAAAAGGGCGCTTCTGGATATGGGCTTCGGGGAGAACGAGGTCGATGACCTCCACATCTTCAAGGCCCGGGGTTGCGAGGCCTGCAACAACACCGGCTACAAAGGCCGGACGGCTTTGTTTGAAGTGATGAAGATAACCGACGAAATAAAAGAGATGATTCTGAACCGCTCGACCACCAGGGAAATCAAGCGCCGGGCTTTGGAGAACGGCATGATTACCCTGAGGAGAAGCGGGTTGATCAAAATCAAGAACGGGATTACCTCGGTCGAGGAAGTCCTGAGAGAAACCGTCAGGGATTGGGATTAGGAGGAATGAATGGCAAAACCAATCTATGAACTGTTGAAAATTGCGGTGGAGGAGGATGCCAGCGACCTGCATATCACGGCTTATGTCCCTCCGCGGATCAGGGTCCATGGCCGGCTGAAGAACATCGACCACCCGCCACTGCAGCCGGGTGAGACCCAGGATCTGATTTACAGCATCCTCAACGACAAGCAGAAAAAGATCTTTGAAGAAAAGATGGAACTGGACCTGTCGTTTGGAATCAAGGAGCTGGGCCGGTTCCGGGTCAATGTTTTCAGGCAAAAAGGTTCGGTGGCCGCGGCTTTCAGGCGGTTTTTGCCGACCATGTGGAGTTTTGCCCAGCTGGGCATTCCGCAGCGGGTGTCTCAGCTCTGCTACCTGCCGCGAGGCTTAATCCTGGTGACCGGGCCTACCGGGTGCGGCAAATCAACCACCTTAGCCTGTATGCTGGACCATATCAACCATGAACGCGATGTCCACATCGTCACGGTTGAGGACCCCATCGAATACTATTTCACGCCCAAACGGGCCATCATCAACCAGAGGGAGCTGTTCACCGACACCCTGTCCTACGCCAGCGCCCTGCGGTCGGTGCTGCGGGAAGACCCGGACGTGGTCTTGGTCGGAGAGATGAGGGACTTAGAGACGGTGGAAGCCACCATGCGGGTAGCCGAGACGGGCCATTTAACTTTCTCCACCCTTCACACCAATTCCGCCTGCGAATCGATATCGAGAATTATCGATATTTTCCCCAGCCAGTACCAGGCGCAGGTCAGGGTAACCCTGTCGATGATTCTGGAAGCCGTCTTGACTCAGGCCCTGCTGCCCCGGGCCGACGGCAAGGGTCGGGTTCTGGCGATGGAAATTCTGATTCCCAACCCGGCCATCAGAAACCTGATCCGGGAGAATAAAATTCACCAGATCTATTCCGCCATGCAGATGGGCCAGGAGAAATTCGGCATGCAGACCATGAACCAGAGCTTAGCCAGTTTGTATTTCAGGAGGCTGATTACTCTGGATACGGCCATGGCCGTCACCTCCAACCAGGAAGAGTTGATCGATATCATCCAGAGGCATGAAGGAACGATGGGCAAAAGAGGATCCGGTTCTTATACCGGCAAATAGATTTGAGAACGAGAAATAAATAAGGAGAAGGGCGATGCCAGTTTATGTCTGGACGGGTAAAAATCGTTACGGCGACATGGTGGGCGGGGAAAGGGTGGCTGAATCGGCTGAAGAACTGACCAGGGCTCTTCAGAAAGACCAGATTGCGGTCATCAGCATAAAACAGAAAAGGGCTATGCCGGCTATTCCTTTCCTCAAGAGGGAAAAGGTCAGGCTAAAAGAACTGGCCTTTTTCAGCCGGCAGCTATCAGTGCTGATCGATGCCGAGCTGCCGCTCATCCAGAGCCTGGGATTACTGGCCGAACAGCAGAAGAATAAGTATTTCAACCGGGTTATAACCGAGGTCAAGGAAGACGTCGAAGCCGGTTCGGCCCTGCACCAGGCGCTGAGGAAGCACCTCAAGGTATTCGATGACCTCTACTGCAACTTAGTGGCTTCGGGTGAGCAGAGCGGTTCGCTGGATACCATGCTCAGAAGACTGGCTGATTATCAGGAGAGCATGATCAAACTGAGGGCCAAAGTGCGGCAGGCCATGATTTATCCCACGGCCATCATCACTTTCGCCATACTGGTGGCCATCTTCATGCTGTGGAAGGTCATCCCGGTTTTCGGCAGCATCTACCAGGAACTGGGAGCCCAGCTGCCGGCCCTGACGGCCTTTGTTCTGGCGCTGAGCCGGTTTGTGCAGAAATTCATCGTGATCATATTCATCGGCCTGGTGGCTCTGGTGGTTGGTTTCCGGTACTGGAGAAACACGCCTCCAGGCCGGCAGGCGGTTGACCGGGGAATGATAAAGTTTCCGGTCATGGGCAACCTGATGAAAAAGATTGCTCTGTCCCGGTTCACCAGAACCCTCAGCACCCTGATTTCGGGCGGCGTGCCGATGCTGGAAAGCTTGAAAATAGCCTCCACCACCACCGGCAACGTGATCATCGAAGGCCAGATTCTTCAGGCCAGGCAACTGGTATCGGAAGGCAAGAGCCTGAATGATGCCCTGAAGGAAGCCGGTCAGGGACAGTTCCCGCCGATGATGATCCAGATGGTTAACGTCGGCGAATCGACCGGCACCCTGGATGAAATGCTGAGCAAGCTGGCCAACTTCTTTGACGACGAAGTCGATGATGCGGTGACCTCGTTGCTGGCGGCTCTGGAACCGATGGTGCTGATCTTTGTCGGTGGTATTGTCGGCGGACTGGTTATTTCGATGTATCTGCCGCTGTTTAACCTGATCCAGCAGTTCTGAGGAAAAAAGCGAGCCGGAAGGGAAGGGCCGGCCGGCTGCCGGCTGCCGGCGTGGGCCTTGGATTAAGTCCCGGGCGACCGGCCGGGCGGGAAGTAATGGGCGGATAGAAGGCCATGAAAGAAAAAATCGAAAGAAAAGACCTTCTGCGATACATCCTGATAAGACTGCTCATTATCACCTCCATTCTGATTGCCGCTTTTATCATTCAGTACTCCACGGGGACTGATTTCCCGCTGATCTTCATACTGGGGATGATTGTTTTTTACGGGCTGTCGCTGGTTTATTTTCTGCTTTACCTGTGGGGAAAGCTGCTGGTTTTTCAGGCTTACTTTCAGTTGATTATGGACCTGATTCTGATCACCTGGCTGGTCTACATTTCGGGCGGCATGACCACCTCCACCTATTTTCTTTATATTTTTGCCATCATCGCCGCCAGCCTGGTGATTTCCGAGAAAGCCACTTATTTAGCGGCCGGACTGTCGGCCGTTCTATTCGGGTTTTTAGTGGATGCTACCTATTTTGGTTTGATTCCTTATTTCCATCCTGACCAGGCGATCAAACAGGATTTCGGTTCGGTGCTTTTCAACCTGATGTTAGCCTGGGCGGTGTTTTTTGCCGTGGCTTTCTTTATGAGCTCACTTTCTCGCAGTCTCCGCCGGGCCAGGCAGGAACTGGAAAAGGCGCAGAAGGAGCTAATTCTGCGTGAACGGCTGGCCGAAGCCGGACGGGTTTCAGCCACCCTGGCCCACGAGATCAGAAATCCGCTGGCGGCCATTTCCAGCGCCGTCCAGGTCTTAAAATCCGAATACACCGGAGACGGCGATGTCGGCCGGATGATGGAAATAATCGTCAGGGAATCCAATCGGGTTTCCCAGCTGCTCGAACAGTTTTTAGATTTCTCCGCGCCCTCAAAGAAGATGTTCAGCGAGATTGACCTCGGGATGTTGCTTAACGAAACCTTAGAGATGCTCAGGTCGAGCGGAGAGCTGGACGGCGAGAAGGTTCGAATCGACGGCAATTATCTTTTCAGGCGAATTGTTTATTACGGCAATCCCAACCATTTCAAGCAGATTTTCTGGAATCTGGTCAAGAACGCCCTGAAGGCCATGCCCGAGGGCGGCAAGCTGAGCCTTAATTTTTACAACTCTCGCCGCGAAGGACTGAAGATAGTCATTGCCGATACCGGAATCGGCCTGAGCGAGAAGGACAAAGAGAATCTGTTTGTTCCGTTTTACTCCGGATTTGGCGAGGGCCGGGGACTGGGGCTGGCCACCGTCAGAAAGCTGGTTGAGGATTACGAAGGGAAGATTCAGGTGAATTCCGAAGTCGGCCGGGGAACCGAGGTTATCATCACCCTGCCGTTGCTGAACGAGAAGAGGACCGAAAGGGAATGAAATAGAAAAAGGAATACGAAAATGGACACCTTATTGATAATCGACGACGAAAAGGGCCTGCTGGAAGTTCTGAATGTGGTTTTTAGGAAAGAAGGCTATGAAGTCAAAACCGCAACTTCCGGGGCTGAGGGACTGGACATCTTAAACAGCAAGTCGGTGGACCTGGTGATTACCGATATCCGGATGCCCCATATCAGCGGAATGGAAGTCCTGAGATATGTGAAGGAAAACCAGCCCGAGATCCCGGTGATCGTCATCACCGCCTACGGCAGCATTGCCCAGGCGGTGGAAGCCCTGAAGGCCGGAGCGCTGGACTACATTGTCAAGCCCTTCGACGTCGAGGAGCTGAAGATACTGGTGGACAGGGGGCTGGAGAGGAAGCACTTAGAGCAGGAAAACATCCTGCTGAAGAAGGACCTTAAGGAAAAGTATAAATTCGAAAATATGATCGGCAAAAGCCGGCTGATGCAGGAAATTTACCTGTTGATTGACAAGGTGGCCGGCACCGACAGCACGGTCCTGGTCACGGGCGAAAGTGGCACCGGCAAGGAGATGGCCGCCAGGGCCATTCACAGTTTGAGCCGGCGCAAGGATAAACCGTTTGTGACCATAAACTGCGCCGCCCTGCCGGAGAATTTGTTAGAGAGCGAGCTTTTCGGCCATACCAAAGGCTCATTTACCGGAGCCATCTCTGATAAAAAAGGAATGTTTGAGGTGGCTCATAAAGGGACGCTGTTTCTGGATGAAATCGGCGAGATGTCGCCCTGGACCCAGGTGAAGTTGCTGCGAGCCCTGCAGGAGAGGAAAATCAGGCGGGTCGGCGGGACCGAGGAAATTCCGGTCGATGTCCGGGTGATTGCCGCCACCAACCAGGATTTGAAAAAGCGCATTGAGGAGGGGAAGTTTCGGGAAGACCTTTATTACCGGCTGAACGTAATTTCTTTTGAGATGCCGCCGCTGAGGAGCCGGGTTGAAGACATTCCGCTGCTGACGCAGCATTTTCTCCAGAAGTACTGCCAGCAGATGGGAAAGAAGATGAAGAGGCTGGCTCCGGAAGTGGTGGGGATTTTTGAACAGTATCCCTGGCCCGGGAATATCAGGGAGTTAGAGAATGTGATAGAACGGATTGTGGCCATTGAAGACCGGGAGACCATAACCCCGGCCTGTCTTCCGCCCGAGATGCTGGGCATGATGAAGAGGGAAGAGAAAATGGTCGAGCTGGGGCCGGGGTTTGACCTCAACCGCCATCTCGACGACCTGGCCAAAAAATATATCATCAAGGCGCTGGAGAAAAGCGGGGGGCGGATGAAGAAGGCCGCGCCTCTTCTGGGAGTGAGCTATCGGACGTTGCGGTATCTTATTGATAAGTATGATTTAAAGACGAGGATAAGGGAGGGGGAGGAAGAGAACAACCAGCTCAATGCCGGGGAAAGCGAAAGGTAGAGAGGCAGAGGGGTTGAGAGGTGGAGAGGCATTGAGGGGTGGGGGCGGAGAGGCGGCCCGGTAAGGCCCGACAAGGTTTATTTTGTGATATAATGCTACGGCGAGTAACCAAGGCAAAGGGGCCGACGGGCGCTGTGATAGATCCCGCCTGGAATACCGCGGGTGGGCCTGAGAACCGGGAACCGGGAATCGAGAATTGAGCGGTTATCGTGGCCTGCCTGGGGAGTGGAGGAGAGGAAAAAGGACACTGTTTCCCGGTGTCGGGGCGATGGCGGCAGAAATGGATTTGTTTGAAGAGATAGAGGCATAGCTTAATTGTTGAGGTTGAAAAGGGGATGTCGTTTTTAAGAAGGCATCCGGATCAATCAGGAAGGACATAGAAAAAAGTATGAAAAGAGGCATAATAACTGGGCTGGCTGATAACATCCCGACGCCCTTTTCGATGATATCCCTGTCCAGATCGCTCAAGGAAGAAGAATATCTGTGCCGGAAAGTAGCGTCCTGAAGGGCGGAATTAGCTTTGAGAGTTGACTCTCTGGAATGGTTAAAGCCTGGAAAGATTGGTTTTATAGCGGAAAAGCCATGGAGAAGGCGTTGATAAAAGTGAAGATGAAAGAAAACAGGGAGGGATTGAAAAGCAAGGTTGACAATATTTGTCCCGACTCAGGGCGGGGTGTTGACAATAATTGCCCCATAATAAAGAATTTCAGGGGGATTATTTTTGTATCTTATTTATTATCAAATACTTAATAAAATGGTTGTGTCTGGCATGAATATTGCTACTAATAAAGCGAGTGAAAAACATCTCAGCCGGCGGATAGTCGGCGAGAATTAAGGAGGTTTAACATGTTAAAAAGGATGAGAGGATTCACCCTCATCGAAATGCTCATCGTCGTGGCCATCATCGGTATTCTGGCCGCCCTGCTTATCCCCAACGCCATGAGCGCTCTGCAGAAGGCCAAACAGAAGGGCACTGTGAAAGATATTAATACTATTGCCACCGGCCTGATGGACTATGTGACCGATAAAGGCAAAGCGCCGGGAGTTGCTGAGGATGGAACCGGAGGCTATTCATTTGGCCCTCTGGCGGCTGGAGATGCCGTTATTGCCGACTTGCAAGGTTTCTATTTGAAGGTTTTCCCAATCAAAGATCAATGGGGAACAGGTTTCTATGTTTACACAGGACCTGAAGGTTGTGCTGGAAATGATTGGAGTATCGCAGATCCCTCAGGAGACTTTGCAGCTGATGATTTTCTTGTAGGTTCTGCCGGAAGAGATGCAGTTGCAGGTACACCCACTTATGATATGACCAATCCAGCTGCGGGCCTCTATGATGTGAACAAAATGGCTGATTTTAATAATGATATTGTCAACTGGAACGGAAGCATAGTCATCGGACCTCGCACCGCCGCCGGCACCGCGGGTGGCACTACAACCTGATAATCGTCAAATGTTATGATGGCCTGAAAAGGGCGGCTTCGGCCGCCCTTTTTTTATTTGTTAATTTATCCCAAAATAATATTTTTTGTTTACATCGCTACTATAATAATTTCTGATATTGCTTTTCATAAAAGGCGATTAATGTAATCTTTCACTTGTGGAACCAGATGGCTTTATGATAATAGATTGATACTCTAAACCTGTATTTGCATATGCTTGCTTTTCATGACTTAATAGTAATCCATAAAATGGCTTTTCTTGTTTTTTAGCAATGGCCAAATCTTAATTTGGCGACTTGTTCTTGGGTCTGTTAATGAATATTCCGATTTGATGGATATAAAGAGGACGTTTGATAGTTAGAGGTTTAAGGTTTATTTTATGAAAATCTATAAGATTAACATGTTCGGAAGTCCTTTTCTGAGTTAATCTCAATATTTCCAAGATTTTCATTAGCCAGTCCCATTTTGGATGAGGAGATGAAAGCATGATCAGTCCGTTTTTTTTGCAAAGTGTGCAAAGAGCTTCAAGGCAATCAACGTGCTCAATAACTTCAAGTGCCACTATCACATCGAATGAACGTCCTTGAAGTCCAAGGAATTTCCAATCCATTATGTTGCCGATAATATCAGCAGGCTCCTTAAGGTCAATAGTAACAGCTTGGAATCCGCATTTTATAAGCCTGTTTGAAAACCACCCATCCCCGGCTCCAACCTCCAGAATTAACGATTTTGGCTTAAGATACCCTAATAGGAGCTTTAGTTTCCTTCTTCTTGAAAGCTCACTAAATAATGGTTGCATTTTCATAGATGACGTTATTAATAAAACTGATAAATTTGATACCTGATAAGGCGCATTTTATCGACCTTATCTTTGAGCAATTTCGTGATATTCATCATCAACATTAACCTGCCACGGAGAGCAATTTTCTCCAAGAATGCATTTAGCAGCCAGAATTCCTGATAACATTGAATGGTCCTGGTTGTTGTAGCGGTGCAGTCCGTTGCGACCTATCGTCAGGAGATTTTTTATATTCTCAAGGTATTCTTTTATAATTAAAGCGTTTTCCTTGTATCCTGGCAAATAAACGGGATAAGCTTTATGAATTCTTACAATCGATCCATCAATAACCTCTTCCTTTCTGGCAAATTTCAGTTTTTCTAAATCATCGATGGCAATTTGAATAAGTTCTTTATCTGCCAGAGACCAGGCCGGCTCGGTAGAAAAGCAGAAATATTCAAGCCCCAGCATGGTTTTCTTTTGGTCGGGAACCATTTCCGGGCTCCAATTCTTGAAATTCTGGAGGCGTCCTGCTCTAATTTCAGGAGAATGGATATAAATCCAGTTGTCAGGAAAGATTTTTTCTTTGTTTATTATAAGGCCTGCTGTATAAAAATCTCGATAACCCAGCCGACGCGCTGCCTTGATAACGTTATCTGGCGGTAAGGGTTGCAGAGATAGAATGAGTTCCGAAAGAGGCATGGATGAAATAACGCTGGCGGCCTCAATTTCTTCTATTGAATTTTCGGTTTTTATTTTTATTGAAAAAATTCCTCCTGGCTTCCTTATTATTTCTAAAGCCTCGGCTCCCAGAATCAGCTTCCCGCCATGCCGGGCTATGATTTCAGCCATTTTTTCCCAGAACTGGCCTGGTCCCCGCCTTGGATAATGGAATTGATCGATCAGTGTCCGGACTGCCTCTTTCTCTTTGAGGCCCAGGGCATTCAGCGCAGCTTTTCCCAGCGACAGGCCCTTGATCCTCTGGGCTGCCCAGTCAGCGCTTATTTCAGTGCAGGGAATTCCCCAGACCTTTTCAGTATAGGTCTTGAAGAAGATTTCGTAGAGTTTTCTTCCAAAATGGTTAACCATCCACTGTTCAAAAATTTCCGGATGGGGATAGGGCTTTATTTTTGCCTTAAAAAAACTCAGGAAGGCCAGGACAGAGCTTATCGGTCCTAGATTCCAGAAGGCATTAAATGGCCGCAGAGGATAATAAAAAAACTTCCCTTTGTAATAAATTCTCGAAAGACGGGGCCTTAGTAAAAAATCTTCAGGAAGAACTTCTTCCCAGATTTTTTTTACTTCGGGATATTTAGTAAAAAAGCGGTGCCCTCCAAGGTCGAATAAGTATCCTTTGTAATTGATAGTTTTCGAAATCCCTCCAACATTTTTATCTTTTTCCACGACGATTACTTTATAACCTGATTTGGCGAGTTCATAGGCTGCAGTCAGGCCGGCTGGCCCGGCTCCGATGATGATTACCCTGCTTGACTCAGTCATTAAAAGCCTCTTTCAGGAAAAACGTCATAAACGTCCTTCAAGTCGACCTTGCTTACTCGCTGTAAAATTTTATTGCTCAGGCCGTTAAGATTATGCCCGCGATAGAGGCCCGCCAGCATGGTCAGCATTCGGTAGCGGGCCTCATAATTGTTTTCTACCTGAAGAGCAGCTTCAAGATAATACATGGCTTTTTTAAAATCGTTTGCCCGGTAAGAGAGCTTGGCCTGTTCTTCCAGCCAGGCGGCATCAACAGAATCAAAGGGCTTATTTTGAAAAATTTCCTTGAGGAATTCACGGAAGTCCTGGCTGTAAAGGAAAAAAACTTCTTCGGGAGAGGATACTAACTCAGCAAACAAGTTCAATTTTTTTTCTCGAAAAACAACCGGATTCCCGTAGGTAAACTGTCCATCTTTCTTTGTTACCTCCATCAGCATTCCTTTTCTGTAAGTCCCCCAATAGTAATAGATTTTCCTTTCAGGAAAGCATCTGAAAACTTCATAATATGGAATCTCGGCTTTTCGTGCAAAAATCACTGAATTGCGCATCCAGGGATCATTAAAATAAAAAGCAGGTCCCCAATCGCCATTCGGGAATTCTTTCAAGTTCGTGTTTAAGAATTTAACAACGATTAACGAGTTTGTCAAATCTATTTTTTGAAATGTGTGTATAAAATAATCAGATTGAAAAGGATACGCGGTAAAGGTGACTAAAACACCTCGCCCATTATGCTGTCCTTCTTTTGGAAGAATGATTAGGAAAGAATAGGAAAACAATAACATCAGCATCAAGCCGAGCAGAATCCTTTTGTTTATTAAAATGCCAATTTTAGATATTCGTATAACTTGAGGTAAAAGGTCTTCTAATCTGGATAGTCCTGAGGCGCAAAGAACAATTAGGCAGGGTAGTATATTAAAGAAAAGTCTTGGACCAAGAAAAACAACAGACCCCCAGTAAAAAAATAGCCCTAAACTCAGACTGGCTATAATAATAAAAAATAGCATAACCTCAGGTAGCTTACTCTTTTTATCCTTTTTGTGCAGAAATAAAAATACTAGTGGGAAAAGAGAAGAAATCGGCCAGCCGAAAAGGTAGTCGTTGATGGCCTTGAAATTGTCTCCGAGAAGAAGTGCTCCCCGGAATGGGGTATGAGGTGTATCAGTATATCCTTTTTTGCCGAAGCCTATTCCGTGTTCGGGGCCGTAACGAACTTCATAACCCATAACCAGCGGATGTCCGTTCGTCAGGAAGTTATAGCTCAGGAACAGCAGCATAAAGAATCCGGTGGCGGCCGCAAAGGCTAGAACGTTTTTAATATATTCCTCAGGTGTCTTTAAGAATCTTATCAGATAATAAATTAAGACCGGCAAACTTGCCCAGGCGGTTTCATAGGGCCTGACGAGAAAAGCAAAACCGAGGCTGGCTCCAGCCAGAATTCCCGATAATATCCTGGGCGATTTTATGGACCGAAACATGAACAGAAGGAACAGAGAAAAGAAAAACAGGTTGGCCGTATGCGACAGATAGGTGGCGGAAGTCACAAGAAACCAGATTGATAACGCGCACAGCAATGAAGAGAGAAGCGCCACGCGCTTGCCAAATAATTCCAGGGCCAGAAAATAGATTACTATGACTGAGAGCGAAGCCAGAAGGGGATTAAGGAGCCAGGGGACACCTAAAAATACAAATGGCATTAGCAACATCGGGAAACCGGGCGGATACTGGCTGTACCATCGACCGTTGTTTATGATGTGAGGAAAATCAAAGGCTTCTCTTGGACAGGGAGATGGTGCATAAAGCTTGCCGGCGAGAAAAATTTTTGCCTGGAATATATATCCGAACTCGTCATGTATAAAGAGAGATCTGGCAAAAACGATTTCTGAGATGATCAATGAACCGGCAAAAGCGAGAAGCGCCAGAAGCAAAACGACAGCGGGTATCTTTTTTACTTCCTCCCGATCGCCCATTGAAAACATTCTATTAAATTAATAGCGCCTTTTTCAATACTGCCTTTAATTGCGTAAACGGTGGACAAAAAAGTTAATCATAATATGAATCAAGGGGAGAACCTTCGTATACTTTGCTTGTTAAATCATTGATTAATTTTATTTTGAGAAGGTCAGTGGGGTGAGATGTATCAGATTCTAATATTTTCTTTTAATATCCGCCTTTGAATTACTTCCCAGGAAACGCCGAATATTCCCGACAATAATCTCGAGACAGCCTCAGATAACTCTGGCCAATCAGGACTCATTTTCTTGAAGTTTGCTATTTTGCCTTTTAATCTATCGACTTCTTTTATTAATTTGTCTTTTGGCACCAGTAACCGTCCGGCAAACTCATTCGCCTGGCTTTCAAACCAGGCCAAATCTTCTTCTTCGAAGTCTTCTCTGAAATGAATCCATTCCTTGGGCGTTCTAAAGCGGCACCGTTTTATTTCTTTATCATGCAGAATCAGATGTCCGACTTCATGGGCAAGGGTAAAACGAAGTCGATTTGATCTTCTTTTATCCATATAAAGAGCACAATCAACACAAATACTGGAAAGGTCATTTGTCAGAAAGCCATCTATGTCGATTTTCTCTTTGAGATTAGCGGTAGGGATTATATGAAGCCGGAGGTCTATTTCTATTACTTCTTCGATCGGCACAGGAATTAAATCTGGAGGATTGACATATTTCTGCCGGAATTGTTCTGCTTGCTTGCGAATATATTCCCATGTCAGGCGGGGCGGGCTGATAGGGCTCTGTTTTTTCCGAGGGCTGGTCATTTATTCTTTACTCAGGATATTTATCAATTCCTCTAACTCTTTTCTTGTAGGTTTCTCGCCTCTGATAGTACGGAAAAATATAGGCAGCTTTTCCATCACCCGCGGAGTTGAGAGTAGGTTAGCTGGTATATGCCCTAAAACAGCCAGATCGAACAGTGTTTTATAATCTTCAGATTCTTCTTCAAGATTAAGCACCATTGAGATATTTTTAAGGAGAGTTGAGCTTTTGGGCGGGGGCAATATTCCTCTTTCAATCTTGCTCCAGTTGCTTGGGTCTAATGAGGCAAGTTCGCAGAAACGACGCAGGGTTAGGCGAGCCTTTAGACGGTGCTCTCTGACAAATTCTCCAAAGGTTATCATTCTTTTCTTCCTCCTGTTGTAGTAATTTTATACCACACGCGGTAAAATGTCAATATTAGATTTTGCCTCTATTTATTCGGGCTGTATTTTTTGAATGAGAGTTGTCTCCACGTGCATTGCCTCAACGGATTTCAAAAAGAATGACGATTGGGGAAAATCATAATTCTCAGATGACTCTTAAATATGTAGCAATTAACCTGGGTTCTAACGAGAATTCCTTTTCTCGTCAAGTATGATAAAATTTCTAAGTTATGGCGGTGGTGAGGACGGTAATTCTGCTTGTTTTTTATGTGGCGCTGGTGGCGCTGCTGACACCGGTGCTGCTGGTTTTCTGGCCGCTCGGCATCAGGGATCCGCTTCTCCGGGTGGCCAAGTGGGCGATGGCTGTCAGCCGTCGTATCCTCGGGCTCAAAATAGAAGTCTCCGGGCTGGAAAACGTCGAACCCGGAAGAAGCTATGTGTATATGGCCAACCACTTGAGCTTCCTCGACGGGCCGCTTCTTTTCTATGTCATTCCGCAGCGGGTACGGGTGATCCTTAAAAAGAGCGTCTTCCGGATCCCGATCGTCGGGCCGGGGATGCGCTTTGTCGGGTTTGTGCCGGTTGACCGGAAGCGGGCCAGCGGCGGGAAGCGCAGCATAGACGAAGCCGCCCGGATGATGAAGGGAAGGGGCTATTCCTTCCTGATTTTTCCCGAGGGAACCAGAAGCCGGACGGGAAAACTGCAGCCGTTCAAGCGGGGTGGCTTCTTTCTGGCTCTGGCAGCCCAGGTGCCTATCGTTCCGATTACCATTAAAGGCACGTTTGAGCTGATGCCGAAGGGGAGAATTTTCCCGCGGCGCGGGCTGATCAGAGTTATTTTCCACCCGCCGGTGGAGACAGCCGGGCGAACGGTGGAAGACATCCCGGCGCTTCTTGAGGCTGTCCGCCAGGCCATCGCCTCCTCTTAAAACGGGGGACACAATACTCATTCCCCAATTTTCTGGGGTTCGGCTTTTGTTGGTTTTGGTTATTGAGGCATGGTGATTTTACAAAAAAGTTAAGAGACTCTTTTATGGACGATCTGATTTTTAGATCTTACCCTTCTGGCTGTTTCTCTCCCGGCGTAAATGTGCAAAAGACAAATAGCTGAATGATCAGAGCTTTTCGTCCGCAGTGCTTGTTGGGGTTATCAGCCTGGAGGGAAGGTTCGCTTTCACATATAAAAAACCAGGCTACCTGATTAGAAAAATATGGAAATATAGATTGTGTCCCCAATAAAAAAACTGGTGAATATGTATTGTGTCCCCCGTTTTGATTTGTAGTATATTAGAAAGCTGAAATTTCAGTTCGGGAGTAAGCATGAGTAAATCCGGAGAAAAATTCTTCAGGTTATGGTTCCTTAATCGGCTTCCTGGCGGAGGTAAGGCTTCAGGAAACTGGCCACTCTTGAGTTTCAGGTTTATCCTTTGTGTCGGGCTGATCTTGTTGTTTTTCGTAACCGGCCCGGCCGAAAGTCAGAGCGGCGAAGTAATTGCCATCACCGGAGCTCGAATTCTGACTGCTGCCGGCCAGAGCTATGACCGCGGGACGATTCTCATCAAGGACGGCAAGATTCTGGATATCGGGATGGAGGTTAAAATTCCCGCCGGCGCCCGGGTCGTCGACACTTCAGGCTGCCTGATCACCCCGGGACTGGTCGACGCGCATTCTCACCTTGGCCTCGGGCCGAGCGGCGGGGTTACCGAGGATAACGAGATGACCGACCCGGTCACGCCTCAACTGCGCATCATTGACTCAATCCACCCGGAGGGTGTCGGCCCCGATAAAAATCAATTCCTCCACGCGGTGGCTGAAGGTGTTACGGTGGCCGTTGTCCATCCCGGCTCCGGCAATGTCATCGGCGGGCAATCGGCTGTCCTGAAACTCCGGGGACGGACAGTTGACGAGATGTGTATCAAGTTCCCGGCCGACATGAAGATGGCCCTCGGACGCAAGGTCTTTTACGCTTCCAAGGGCCAGATGCCGATGACCAAGATGGGAACGGCTTATCTCGTGCGCCAGGCGATGCTGGAAGCGGCCGAGTACGGTAAAGCGCTCGAAAATTACGAGCGGGAGAAAAAGAAAAAGCCGACGGCCGGCCCGCCCCCGCGCGACCTCAAGAAGGAAGCCCTGCTTCTGGTGCTCGATAAAAAAATTCCGGTTCATATTCACGTCGGTTCAGCCGATGACATCATGACCGCGGTGCGTCTGGCTGAAGAGTTCGGTTTTAAGGAGCTGTCGTTAGCCCACGCTGAGGAAGCTTACAAGGTGGCTGAGGAGCTCGCTCGCCACCGGGTGAAAGTGGTCGTCGGCCCGAGAATGATTACCTATGACGACCAGAACCGGCTGGTCAACCTGGCCGATTATCTCCACCGGCGCGGGATTGAAGTGTCGATTATGACCGATGCCGATGTGATTCAGCAGCCGTTTCTGAGAACCCAGGCGGCCATTGCCGTAAAGTACGGGATGGACCCGGATGCTGCTTTGCGGGCGATTACCATAAATCCCGCCAGGCTGGCCGGAGTGGCTGAACGTCTCGGCAGCCTGGAGAAGGGCAAGGACGCCGACCTGGTTGTCTGGAGCGGCGACCTGTTTGATATCAGGCAGCAGGCCTTTCGCGTTTTTATCGATGGCCGGGAGGTATTCAGAGCGCCTGGACTTTCGGAGGAGTGAGGAGAGGAAATATTTTCCGGGGAGATTCAAATCAGGAAAATTTATGCGGAAAAATGGCGCGAAGATGAGTTTTATGAGTCGTGCAAAGCTCCCCTGTGAGCCGAATAGATTTCAAGGGATTTCAGATAATATGTTGGGAAGGAAAAATTTCCGAAAATATTTCAGGCGGCCGATAATCGTCCAATTAAATGGATTAAACGGCGAAGCGTTTATATTTATTGAGAGAACAGAGAAAGAAAATGGACAAACAGAGGAATTGTAATAGCCTTCTTTCGGGAGAGGCTCGAGCGTCAGGCAGTCGGCAGTTTTTTATAAAAAGGAGGAAAAAGATGGATTTTATAAAAGAAATAAAAACCGCAGTGAAGGTCGGCGAAACGGCAGATTCCGGCCTTAAATCTTTTTACTTGAGAAAGCCGCTTAAGGGTTTTTTGGCGGGCTGCGCCTGTCTGTTGATTCTATTTCTGCTTACAAATTTTAGCGCCCGGTCGCTCGGGGCATCCAATGCTGCCGGCGGGCAGACCGAGCCCGCCGAGAAGGCTGCCTCCCGCCCGCTGGCGATAAAAGCCGGCCGGATTCTCACCATGGCCGGGCCGGCGCTGGAAAACGGAATTATTCTTATCGAGAACGGCCGGATAAAAGCCGTCGGCAAAGAACTTTCCATTCCAGACGGAGCTGAAATCATCGAGGAACAAGAGGGCTGGGTTCTCCCGGGATTGATTGACGCCCATTCTTCTCTGGGTCTGACGGATGAAACCGGCCGCAGCGAGAATGAAGAGCTTTCGGAGCCGAATGTCGCTCAGTTGAGCGTCGTTGACGGCTTTTATCCGTTTGATAAGAGAATCGCCCAGGCGCGGGCAGCCGGTATTGCGGCGGCGCTGATCACGCCAGGCCGGCGGTCGGTCATCGGCGGTCAGATGGCTGTGGTTCGCCTCCAGGGCCGCACGGTTGACGAAATGGTGGTGCTGGCCCCGGCCGGGATTAAATTTTCGATCGGCGAAGGACCGAAGCAGGCTTTTGGCGAAAAGGGGAGGCTGCCGGCCACGCGGATGGGCAATGTCTACGTAATAAGGCAGGCGCTGCTCGAAGCCCGGGAATATGCCGATAAACTGGCGAAATACGAAAAAGAGCGGGCTGAAGCCGCGAAAACTAAGAAAAAGGCCGAGGAAATACAGGCGCCAAAAAAGGACCTCAAGCTGGAAGCGCTGGCCAAAGTCATTCGCCGCGAAATTCCGGCTTTTATTGAGTGCTACCGGATGGACGATATTGGCGCCGCGCTGAGGCTGGTTGACGAGTTCGGGCTGAAGGCAGTTTTTGTCGGCTGCGCCGAAGGCTATCTGCTGGCGGATGAAATTGCCCGCCGGAAAATTCCGGTAATTGTGGGGCCGATGAGCATCGGACCGAAAAGAACAGAAACAGAGAAGGTGGAAATAAGCAATGCCGCCCGTCTGCAGGCCGCCGGCGTTAAGGTCGTGCTGCAGAGCGAAGTTCAGTACGGACTCGGCAACCTGGAGGAGCTGCCGCTCATTGCCGCTTTGGCGGTGCGCGGTGGCTTGCCGGAAGAAGAGGCTCTTAAGGCAATAACGATAAACGCGGCTGAAGTGCTGGGAGTTGCCGATAGGATCGGAAGCATCGCGGCCGGAAAGGAAGCCCGGCTGGTGATTTTCAGCGGCCATCCGCTCGATTACCGCACCCGCGTCAAGCGCGTCTTCTAATCGGGGACACCTTCTATATTTCCGAATTTAAAAATTGGTGAATATGTATTGTGTCCCCCGTTTTTTTTGACTATAATAGCGGTGGCGCTGGCGTTCTCATCCTCTCATCCAGAGAGGCAGAGGGTTAACGCGCCCGAAGAAGCCCGGCAACCTGCTTCCCGGTGAAGCAAGGTGCCAAAAGCGTTGAGTTCCGGCTTCGGTCGGAACGAAAGATGAGAGGAGTGGGGCGAAAGCGATCGTCGCCACCAGGTCCCGCTCCTCTCGAGCAGAAGAGAGGCGCCTCGCCAGAGATTGTGGAGCGGAGACCGCGGTGGGCTGGTTGTTACTCCGGCAGACTTTATATCCTACCGATAGACACTCCCGCCTGGTTGCCGTTCCCCTTAATTGCTGTAATTTCTGGAGGTAGAAATGTCTAAATTCTATTTTGAGGTTCGCGAAGGCCGGGATTTCCTGGCCGAAGAGATGCCGGTGGAAATCGTCGAACGAAAGGGGAAAGGGCATCCCGATTCTCTATGCGACGGAGCGGCGGAAGAACTTTCTGTGGCTCTTTCTGAAATATACCGCCGGGAAACCGGACGCATCCTGCATCATAACGTCGATAAAGCCGTTCTGGTCGGAGGCAGTTCCGAGGCTGATTTTGGCGGCGGCAAGGTAATTGACCCGGCCCTGCTGTACATAGTCGGCCGGGCGACCGGGGACATCCAGGGCAAGAACCTGATTGACAGACCGGCGCTGGAAACCCGGATGAAAGACTGGATGATGGGGCAGCTGCCCCATCTAAGAAAAGAACACCTTGAAGTTAAGCTTTTAATCCGGTCGGGCAGCAAAGACCTGACCAATATCTTTTCCGATAACGACGTCCCGCCCATGGCCAACGACACTTCCCTGGCCGTCGGTTACGCCCCGCTGAGTCAGCTCGAAAAGCTCGTCCTGGAGACCGAAAAGTTTCTGAACAGCCCGGCTGGAAAGGAGAAATTTCCGGCTCTCGGCGAAGATATAAAGGTTATGGGCGTTCGCAAGGGCCAGGCCATAAATCTCACCATTGCCGCGGCTTTTGTGGCTTCTGAAATTAAAGACCGGGCAACCTATGAATCGGTGAAACGAGAAATCGTCAATTATCTGAAGCAAGGATTTGTCCAGCAATATACCGCCCGGCCGGTGGAAATTGTCATCAACCATGCCGATACGGCCGATTCGGTTTATCTGACCGTAACCGGCACCAGCGCCGAGGCCGGCGACGACGGTCAGGTCGGCCGCGGCAACCGGGCCAACGGTCTGATAACCCCCTACCGCCCGATGAGTCTGGAAGCTGTGGCCGGAAAGAACCCGGTCAGCCATGTGGGAAAGATTTACAGCATCATGAGTCAATTGATCGCCGACCGGATCGTGGCCACGCTGCCGGAAACCACCCAGGTTTATGTCTATATGGTCAGCCAGATCAACGAACCCATCACCGAACCGCAGGCTCTGAATGTCGAACTCTGGGGTCTGGAGGTCAGCAAGGTTCGGGACAAGATAAAGAAAATTGCCGACGAGGTGCTTGGCGACTGGCGGGCCATCCGCAACGGCTTTGTCGAGCGCCGCTGGCCCATTTATTAAAACGGGGGACACAATACTCATTCCCCGATTTTCGAGGATTTGAATTTCGTTGTTTATTTAGCCGTTTTCCTTTGCCAAAAAGCCAAGTGGCTTTTTGTAAACGATGCTATTTTAGATCTTCCCCTTTTGGTTGTTTCTCGCCCGGCGCAAACTGGCAAAAGACGAATGGCAAAGCATCAGAGCTTTTGGCCCGGGGTGATGGTTGGTATCATCGGCCCGGGGAAAAGGCTATTGTTTAGATAGAGAAAAAACAGGGAAACATGATTAAAAAATTAGGAAATATAGATTGTGTCCCCAATTTTATAAGAGGGGTTTGAGCTGGTCGGCGCCGGCCACCCCGCTGTTAAACAGATAGCACTTCACCTGGTCCAGCAGCCGGCTGAAAAACATCCGCTGCATGGCTATCTTATCTTCGTTCATCACCAGCAGGTATGGATTGAAAAACGGCTGGGCTTTGCCCGAGAGCGACTTGACCGCTCCCGACGGTTCCCCGCTTTCCAGAATCCGCAGCGCCTCTTCCTTGCTCAGCTCGACCAGCGCCGGAGAAACCTGGTCATTCCTCAGGATCACCAGGACCTTCAGGTTGGACCTTCGGGCGTAACTTTGAGGCCCGGCTATCCAGTTCGGGTCGAGCATCGCCTGCGATTCGCTCGAGGCCCGGAAGCAGTAAGGCGCCCCCTTGTCCAGCCGGCACTCATCCTGAATCGGGCAGCTGCGGTCGGTGCAGTCCTCCCTTCTGGTAACCACATTCTCGCATTTGCTGTGGTCAAAAAGCTTGGCCAGCTTATCGTGGAGCTCAACCGTATTGGTCGGGATGTAGAATTTTCGCTCGACGGCGTCGGCCACGGCTTTATGGCCCGAAAAGCGCAGGAAAAGGATCTCGTTCGTCTGGGCCTGGAGGCCGGGCATTTTCAGCAGCTCGAAAAACAGGTCGGTTTTCTTCGTTCCCGGCTGTCCCACCAGAATAAGCCCGTTGCCGCCCGAGCTGACAGCCATCCCCCGCACGGCGTTTATGCCCAGATGTTCCGAGGAATCCAGCACCATGCTCAGGGCCAGTTTTCTGAGCGGCCCGTAGTTGTCCGTGTTAACCAGGATTCCGGTTCTGGTTTCGGGATGGTAATAAGCCCTGGGCTCTCTTCCGGGCACATTGTCCACCGCGTAGATGACGGCATGCGGCTCCAGCCCCGCTTCAATCTGACCGGGGAACCAGTTTTCCACCCAGAAGTCGTAGAGGTGCCCGACGTTGGTTCGGAGCTGGACGATTGTCCCGTTGATGTTGGCGTTCCACTCGTAATAATTCTCATAGCCCAGATGGCTTTCCATCTCGGCCACCAAGGCGTCCCGCAGCTTGCTTTCAGCCACCACTTCAAACGGCACCGACTTTTTAACCCGGGTTACATAATTCTGCAGGTATATCTTCTTGACCTTCTTCGCGGTTTTCAGCTTCGACATGGCCTCGGCGATGCGGTCCATTCCCTTTTCCAAGCTTTCCATCGAGGTGGCGTAGGAAAGGCGGATGTAATTGTCAGCCCCGAATGCGTCTCCGGGAACTATGGCCACCCTGGCTTCCCTCAGCAGATAGTAAGCCAGCCCGTAGGAATTTCTGATTTGAATGCCGCCGGCTTCCTTGCCGTAATAGGAGCTCACGTTCGGGAAAAGATAAAACGCTCCCTGCGGCTTGAAGCACGAAAGGCCCGGAATCTGCTGCAGCCGCATCAGCATATAGTTTCGCCTTCTCTGAAACTCGGCCGCCATCCGGTTCACTTCATACTGCGGCCCGGCTAAGGCTTCGACGCTGGCTTTCTGGGAGATGGAACAGGCATTGGAGGTGGTATGGCTCTGGATCTTGGACATGGCGCCGATGATGTCGGCCGGTCCGGCCGCAAAGCCGATTCGCCAGCCAGTCATGGAATAACTCTTGGAAACGCCGTTAACAATTATGGTCTTCTTTTTCAGGTCGTCGCTTAGGGCGGCGAAGCTGACAAACTGAAAGCCGTCGTAAACCAGCCGGCTGTAAATCTCGTCGGCGATGATGTAGATGTCTTCCTTGCGGAGGACCTCAGCCAGCGCCAGGAGCTGGTCCTTAGTGTAGGCGGCGCCGGTCGGGTTGCTCGGGTTGTTCAGCACCAGCGCCCGGGTGGAGGGAGAGATGGCCGCCCGGAGCTTCTCCGGGGTCAGCAGAAAGCCGTCTTCTTCCCGGGTTTCGACGATCACCGGCTTGCCCCTGGCCAGATTGACGCACTCGGGATAGGTCACCCAGTAAGGCGCCGGAATGATGACCTCGTCTCCCTCGTTGACGATGGCCTGAACCAGATGATAAAGAGAGCTCTTGGCTCCTGTCGACACCAAAACTTCATTCGGTTTGTATTCCAGTCCGTAATCTTCTTTCAGCCTCTTGCAGACCGCTTTTCTCAGCTCGGGGATGCCGTCGTTTTCTGTATACTTGGTGAAGTTCTGCTCGATGGCCTTGATGGCCGCGGCCTTGACATTTTCCGGCGTCGGGAAATCGGGCTCGCCCACGCTCAAATCAACGACATCGATTCCCTCGGCCCTCATGGCTTTGGCTTTGGCCGATATCTTTAAGGTGGGGGAAGCTCCTATTTTGGTTACTCTTTCTGAAACCATGGCTTGCCTGCTTTTTGGATGTTATTTCTTCTCGGGTTTCTTTTCCTGAGGTTCAGCTTTGGCTTCAACGGTTGTCCCCAGCTTGTCTCTCAGGAATTTGGCCAGGTCGGCTCCGGTCAGAGCCTTGACCACTTCCGGCATCTGGGCCAGAATCTGGGTTACCTGACCGGTTATCTGATTTGTTCCCAGCCCCTTGTCGCCGCCGATGACCACGATTTTATCCACCTTGCTCAGGGGCTCGGCCACAGCTCTGGCCAGCTCGGGCAACACCTTGATGAAGCTTTCCAGCATTGCGGCCTCGTTGTATCTTTCCCAGGCCTGGGCTTTCTTCAGCATGGCTTCAGCTTCGGCCAGTCCGCGCAGTTTGATTTCTTCGGCTTTAACCTGGGCTTCCAGCCGCAGGGCCTCCGCCTTGCCCTTGCCTTCAGCCATCAACCGGGTCTCCTCGGCTTCGGCTTCGGCTTGAATCTGATATTTGCGGGCGTCGGCCGGTTTCAGGACGTTGGCTTCGAGTTCCTTCTCCTTGCGCCTGATTTCCAGCTCTTCGATTTTTATGGCTTCTTCCTTTTCAATCTGCTTGACCCTGGCTTCTTCTTTCTTTATTTCCTGGCTGACCCGGGTGCGTTCCAACTCATAGGAAAAATCAGCCTGAGCTTTTTTCTGATTGACGAAAGTCTGCGACTCGGCTTTCTTGGCTTCGTTTTCCCACTGAGCTTTGGCGATCAGGGCTTCGGCCTGCAGCCTGGCCACCTCGGCTTCTTTTCTGGCCTGTGAGGACTTGATGATGGCCTCTTTCTCGGTTTCGGCCTGGGCGATGGCCGCATCCCTCTTGGCCGCGGCGATAACCGGCTTGCTCAGGGCGTCAATGTAACCCTGGGTGTCGCTGATGTCCTTCAGCGAAAAGGACAGCAGCACCAGCCCCATGTTGGCGAAATCTTCTTTGGCGGCTTGAGCGACCCGCTTTGAGAATTCCTGCCGTCCGCGGTAGATTTCCTCAACCGTCATCGTGCCGATAACTTCCCGGACCTTGCCCTCCAGGACGTTCATGGCCACGTCCCTGATTCCTTCTTTTCCGGTTCCGAGAAATTGTTCGGCTGCCAGCCTGATGGCTAAGTCGGTGGAGTCGACCTTAACCTGAGCTGAAGCTTCAGCCAGAATGGGAATGCCGCCGTGGGTCAGGACTTCAGGAGTTTTGATGAAAAGGGTGATGACTTCAAGCGGCAGAACATAGACTTTTTCTATGAACGGCCAGACAAAGGTGCCGCCGCCCAGTTTATATCTGTAACCGACTTTCTTTTTCGTTCCATCGGGCAGGGTAATTGTTCTTTTCCGACCGCCGGCGATGATCAGGGCTTCGTTAGGCCCGACTTTCCGGTAATGGGTGGCCAGAATAACCCCGACAAGGAACAGAAAAACAACGATAGCCCCGATGATGATAAGCCAGGTGGTAAAAGGCATGATAACCTCCCTCCAATTATGATGATTTTATGACAAATAAGGGAACAGACCTGAGGCAGGGCGCAGCTTGACCGTGGAAAAAAGAAACACCTTCGCTTCCGGTCATGGTCTTCGAACTTACCCTTTTCAGGCTATGTTGAAAGGTCTTTTTTTTCAAGGATAGATATTAATTCTTCCCATAATCAAAGTCAAGCCGAATTTGCGGGCCGGCCGGAACGTTGTCCCATTGAAAATCACCCTTCGGGCCGCCGGCTTTTCCCTGGCGCCGGAGAGGGCTGAAGCCCAGAACGGGGATCTAACGAACTGCTCAGGGCGGCAGAAAAAGGCCGGCCCGATGAAGAGGGGAGAAGCTTATGAGGTCTGACGCTCATTTGCTGCTTTTGAAGTTGTAAATGCGAAGGGAGAAACCGGGAAGCTGAACACAGACCTCAGGTTTGCACAATAAATATCACCAAAAAGTCGGCCGGCTAACAAAAAATGCTTGATTTTGTCATTATTTTGTTTTATTGATTAACGAAATGGTCTGAACCGGACCCGGTTGGCTCGGTGCGGGCCCATGAAAAGAGAAGCGAGGCGCCGGCTGGCTCTGCCGGTCGAAACTCAGGAAGCGATAGCGAGGGCTGAGGAGAAAATTGGACAAAATAAAACAAACGGGCGACAGGAAAATACTTTTCGGGCTCAAGGAAGAGTTATGTCGGCTCCTGGTGGAGGAGTCGGCCGATGGCCTTTGCCTGCTGACAGACGGAAAGGTTGAGTATTGCAATCCTGCCTTCTTAAATTTGATGGGCCTGAGGGCAGAAGAGGTCAGTGCCGGAGGTTGGGGAGTCATCTGGCGCGACCTGCAGCCGGAAGACAGGGAGAAGGTTGAAGACTGGAACAGAAGCAGAAAAGAATCACAGAGGCCCGTTTCTTTAAGCCCGGTCAGGCTTCTTTCCAGAACCGGCCGGAACCTGGCCTTGAGCTTAAATGCCGTCGACGGCGATAAAGAACGGGCGATTATTCTCGTCCGTGACGTCACCGAACTTTCCAATTGCCACCTCCGTCTTCAGGAGAAGGAAAGAATTCTGGCCGGAATGATTGAGGAAGCCAGCACTCCGGTTTTTGTCGTCCAGGACGGCAGAATCCGATTTGCCAATAAAGTGGTTTTGGAAGTTTTTGGCTACCGTCCGGAAGAGGTGATCGGAACCGGCATAGACCGCTACCTGGCGGAAGATGAGAAAGACAGAATTCTGGAACTATATCGGGAGAGGTTAATCCGCAGACCGATCGAGAAACGATTTGAAATGGGTTTGAAGCACAAAAACGGCCGCCGGGTGGTGGTGGAGATTGAGGTCAACCTGGTGTCCTATGACGGGGCTCCGGCTGAGATAGTGGTCATGCATGACATCACCGCCAGGAAGGAGATGGAAGCTTTTCAGGTCGGAGCGCTGGCTAAAATCAGGGCAGCCTTCGGGGCCACTATAAAAGTGCTTAATAACCTGGTCGAAGCCAAGGATCCGTACACCGGGGGCCATCAGAAAAGAGTGGCCGAGCTGGCCAGGACCATAGCCACTGAAATGAAGTTGTCAGCAGAGCAGATCGACGGGTTAAGGCTGGCGGCTGAAATTCATGATATCGGGAAAATAATCGTTCCCTCGGAAATTCTGAGCAAGCCTGGTCGGATCAGCGAGGGCGAGTGGGGTCTGGTTAAAAATCATGTCAAGGTTGGCTATGAATTGCTCAAGGACATTGAATTTCCCTGGCCGGTGGCCGAAATCATCTACCAGCACCATGAAAGGTTGAACGGCTCGGGTTATCCCCGGGGACTGAGGGGCGAGCAGATAATGATCGAAGCCCGGATTCTGGCGGTGGCTGATGTGGTTGAGGCCATGTCTTCCCACCGCCCTTACCGCGAAGCGCATTCCCTGGAAGAAACCATGGCCGAAATTGAGAGCAACAGCGGAATTCTGTACGACCCGGAAGTAGCCCGGGTATGCCTAGAATTATTCAAACAGAAAGGCTACAATTTTAATAGGCAATGAACACCGGGTGAATTTTCTTCAGGACGGCCTTCTGGGCGGCTAAAATTTCTTTCAGCCCCTTATCTGCCAGTTTCAATAACAGGTTCAATTCCTGCTTTGAAAAAGATACCTTCTCGGCCGCGGCCTGGACTTCAACCAGCCGGCCGTCGTCGGTCTGGACGACATTCATATCAACCTCAGCCCGGGAGTCTTCAAGGTAATCCAGGTCCAGGAGCCTCTGCCCTTCCACCAGGCCGACGCTGACTGCGGCCACCAGGTGGCGGAGGGGGAAAGTTGACAGCAGACCCTCATCCAGCAGCTTCTTGAAGCACATGGCCAGGGCCAGGCAGCCGGCGTTGACCGATGCTGTCCTGGTTCCGCCGTCGGCCTGGATGATGTCGCAGTCTATGATGATGGTCCTTTCGCCAATGAGGTTCAGGTCGGTGGTCGTCCGGAGGGCCCGTCCGATCAGTCGCTGGATTTCCTGGGTGCGGCCTGAAATCTTGCCCTGGTTTCTCTCGCGAGGAGTTCTTTTTTCGGTCGACCTGGGCAGCATGGAATATTCGGCCGTTATCCAGCCGGAGCCGGTGCCCTTGAGAAACTGGGGCACTTTTTCTTCAATGGTGGCTGTGGCCACCACTCTGGTCTTGCCCATCTCCAGGTAAGCCGAACCTTCGGCAAATTCCATGTAGTCTGGCTTGATAATGATGGGCCTCAGCTCATCGTAATCCCGGCCGGAAGGCCTCTTGAAGGTTTGCTTCTTAACCGGCTCCTTTCTGGTTTTCCTGGCGCTCACCCTTTTCTCCTTAAAACCTTAAAAATGCGAGAACTTTACTTCCTCTAATCATATGCCAGATACCCGGGTTTTTCAACCGGCCGCCGGATTGCCGGCAGGTTCTGAAAAATAAGAATTAAAGGCGTCCGCACCCCCGGGAACGAGGCCAATTTTGATAAAGCGGCCGTATTCAACTATAATTGATAATTAATTTCGGGCCTTTAAGATGGAACTTACTCAATTGAGGATGAGGAATAGACTTCGTTTTTTCACCGTCCTTCTGCCGCTGGTGGCCCTGAGCCTCTTTCTGCCGGCCTGTATCGAAAAACAGCCGGTCCGGGGACTGGCGGTTAATGTCATTCTATCCGACCGGGCGTTGACCGACGACCTGGTGACCGGATTAAAGGTCAAATACATCACCACCGCTGCCTTTAAGCCTTTTGATAAGGATTACCGGGTCGTGGCCCTGGCCTACTGGCAGGATAAAATTCTTTTCAGGGAATCCCTTGACCCGGAGACTCCTCCCGTTAAATGGCAGGCCGGCCGGGTTTACGAAGTTGAAAAATATCTGTATTTCCCGGCGGTTATCGACCCTTTCAACCGCAGAACGGCTTCCGGGGTAAAGATAGAATTTAAGATAGTCCTGGAAAACGGCTCCGGCAACGAATCGGTCAGGCTCTTTTCCAGAAAAATCAAGTTGCTGCCCCGTCCGGCCGATTCCCCGGACGTGGTATTTCTGAACGGCTGGGAAAAGCTCACTCGGTCGGCTGATGCTTCCGCTTTGCCCCGGAGCGAATACTGGACCACAGAACGAGCCGTCTGTCTGCTGAAGAATACCGGCCGTCCGGCCCTCCTGATGATAAAGGGCCGAAACTATGCTGACCGGGTAACCGTTTCCCTGTATCTGGATGAAGGCCTGCTGGAAGAATTCCAGCTCGGGCCCGGCGAATTCAGAAAAATCTATCGCGTCGGACCATTTCCGTTAACTACCGACCCGGAAATTTATTTGACGATTGCGGTGGACAGAACCATGCCTCTCAACGAGATCTATCCTGACTGCCAGGAAAACTCGCGGGTCGGAGTCAGGATTGACCGGGTTTATTTTCGTTGAGGCTTGATTTATTTAATCCAGATGGGAGAAGCGGACTCGCTCTTCTTGCGGTTGATTTGATTCTCGTACTGCTGACGCAGGCGGGCTTCCTCTTCCTGAGCTTTGGTGAGCTTTTCGTAGGTTTCGCTGATCTGCATCTGAATGTAATCTTTGGATTTCATGTCGGTCTGCCCGTAGAACTCAGCCCAGAGAGAGTTAAGCTTTAAGGTCAGCAATTCCACGTATTCCTTAGCCTTTTTCCAGGCTTCTTCCAGCGAGCCGCCGGCTGTATCCTGCTCTCCGGTTGCGCCCGGGAACATGGCCGCCGAACTCTGAGTCGGTTTCTCCACATTGACCCGGTGAACCGTGGAGGGCGCCTGAGGCTGGGATTCGGTGGCCGGCGGGCTGGCGGGCTGAATAGCGCCTGAGGAGGCTGTTTCCGGGTTTTGAGGGGGCAGGGTAAGGGCCTCGGTTTTGGTCAGCTTCTCCAGGTCTTTATTGGTTATCACCCGGACTTTCTTGCCCTTGAGACTTTCTCGCCGTTCCCGCTCTTTTCTGGCCAGTTCAGCCAGATTTTCTTCCTGGGCCAGGGCCAGAGTCAGTCCGCAGAAACTCAAGGACAGAAAAATAGAAATGACCTTTTTAAGCACTTTCATCCCTCGCTACAATGATACAACCCGGGGTGGAAGCTGTCAAATTATCGGTTTATTGGGGGAATGGCTTCCGCTGAGGGCGGTTCGGAGTCGGGCCGGGCCACCCTTCTGATATCTTTGCCGGAAGGGGCGGTATCAGCGATGCTTTATGTCCGGGGAAGAATAAAGACAGAAGCCGGGAATGATATTCTTAAAGGAGGCTTTTTACGGTAAGGAGGATCGGGAAAAGAACCGCTCAGGTTTAACTTATACTTAAAGAGGAAAGAGAATTTAAGACAGGGCCCTTAATAAATCTGGAGCCCGCCGGGTCGGCCGGACTTAAGCCTGATTGCCACTCAGAATGGAAAAAGTATATTTTGTCCCGAAAGATACGGAATTTAATCGGCGACTGAAGCTGCGGTTTTGATGACCAGCCCGGCCTTGCCCTGTTCAAATCTGGCTGCCCCGTCGCGGTCGGTTCTTAGTATCTCGACCCCGGCCGCTTCCAGCCTTTCCAGAACCTGGCGGTCGGGAAAGCCGTAAATGTTGTTTCTCCCGGCTGTGATCACCGCCCAGCGCGGCGAAACTTTTTCCAGGAAACCGGGGCTGGTGGAAGAGCGGCTGCCGTGATGGGGGACTTTCAGGACTGTGGCCCCCAATTTTTCTGCTTGCCGGCTGATTAAATATTCTTCGGCCGGGGAGGTGATGTCGGCCGCGAAAAGAAACGATTGCTCCCCGCAACCTATCTTGATGACCGCCGACAGGTCATTACCCGGTCGGAAAAGAATCCGAGCCTGTTCGTCGGGGTAAAGGACCTCGACCCGACAGCCGCCGATTGTCTGGCTGAAACCGGCCCGAAGCGTTCTTTTCCCGGTTTTTCTTGAAAGAGCCCGGATTATTTCATCTTGCAGCTGACTGCCTTGCTCTTCAGGAAACCAGAACTCGCCGACCCGAAAATTGCGGGCCAGAGCCGGCAGACCGCCGGCATGGTCGGGATGAAAATGGCTGCAGACCAGGTAATCAATTTTTTTATAACCGCGGTGCCAGAGGTAAGGGGAGACCAGACTTTCGCCCGGGTCAAGGCTGCTCTGAATAAAGCCACCGGCATCGATAACCATAACCTGCCTTCCGGGAAATTCCACCACTGCCGAGTCCCCCTGACCCACGTCCAGAAAAGTTACAGTCAGCCTGTCGCCGCGCGGTCTGAAGGGATAGGTAATCATAATAAGGAAAAAAACAGCCAGCCCGGCAGCGGTGATAAGTTTCTGGAGACGGAAACGCGGCTTAAAGAGAAGCAGTAGCAGGAACAGATAAAAACCGATAATTACCAGGGTCGGCGGCCCCGGAAGCCGGTAGGAAAGCGAGTCCAGCGGCTCAAGCCAGGCGGCGATCCAGGAAAATAGCTTTAGCAAAAACTTGAGAGCCAGCGACAGGAGATGGCCGGCCGCGGGCAGCAGAGAATTCACCGCCAGGTAGATATAGCCGACAGCCATGATCAGACCCATGAGCGGCGCTTCCGGAAGGTTGAGAATCAGGGAGGCGAAGGTCACCCGGTTAAAATTGCTGATTATAATCGGCATGGTTCCGGCCACGGCGGCCAGCGACAGGGCCGTCATCTCGGAAATCCGCAACGGCAGCTTCGGCAGGAAATTAAAAATGGGCTTGAAAAACAGAACCAGGCTCAAAGTGGCCAGAAAAGTCAGCTGAAAACCGACGTCTTCCAGGCTGAAGGGATTGAGCACCAGAAGCACCAGGGCCGACAGCGACAGGGTGTTGAGCAGGTTGGTGTCGGCTGAGATCAGTTTGCCCAGCAGGAAAAGAGAAGCCATGATAACCGCCCTGAAGACCGAAGGCTGACCTTCCACCAGAAAGGCATAAAAAATCAGGGCGGCCAGCAGGATGAGATGGATCGTCTTTTTCCTGATGATGAACAGACCGAGAAAAGAATAAAACAGAAAAGTAACCACGGCCACATGGGCTCCTGATATGGCCAGCAGGTGATAGAGCCCGGTTTTCTGAAACTTGAGCTCGGTCTCTTTGGTCAGCCGTCCGTCGGCCCCCAGGAGAAGGGCTTCCAGAACCGCTCCTTCGGGGGACAGGCTGAATCGGTCCGGGCCGGGAAAATCTTTTTCTATGCCCTGCTGCAGTTTTCTTCTCAGACACGAAAAAAAGCCGGGCACAGTCAGATTCTTCCGGCTCAGCTTCTTGACGAGCAGCGGGCTCTTGGTAAAAGCCCGGGCCTGGATTCTCTGGCTGCGAAAATATCGCGGCATAAAGTCCGGGAAAAAATTCCTGAAGCTTTCTTCCGGGTTCAGAGTGGCTGAAAATTCAACCGGGTCCCCGGCCAGAAATTCGAGCGGCTCCCGGGCCGTGCTGGAGTGAGCCACCGCCAGCCGGAGGTTGCCGCTTATTATTTTTTCCGTCCCGGCCACCCGGACTGCTTCAACTCTAATAGTCAGGAGATCTCGGTCCGGCTGTCGTTCGGGCGAACGCACCACCCGGCCCCTGAAATCAAGATAACCTTCTGACCGGAGTTGCCTCAGCGCATTATTCTGATGCCGGCTGTATTCCAGGCTGTACAGGCTGAAGCCGGCCAGGAAAAAACCGCCTATTATCAACCAGTGAACCGCCCGGTCTTTCTTGAATCCGTATCCAAACCAGCCGGCAGCCAGGAGCCACCCGGCCAGCAGAACCGGGTGCCAGGAAAAACCGGCCTTTAAGATAATTGAGAACATAATTCCGGAAATGAAACTGAGGGCCGGCAGCAGCAGAGGAGCGGGCATTTACTATCTGACGATGGTCGGCTGGTTGGAGCCTTTCAGAGAAGCCTGCTGTTCCAGGGCGGATATGACCAGATGACACATGGCCTTTATGCCGACAGGAATGGCTCTTTCATCAGGATTGAAATATGGGCTGTGAAGCGGAGGGGCGCTGCTCTGTCCGGGACTTCTGACTCCGAGCAGGAACATGAGGGCCGGCACTTTCTCGGCCAGAAGGGCAAAGTCTTCGGCCACCATCTGGGGTTTGACCGGAACCAACTCGTCCGGACTGAGGGCGTTTTCCAGAACCGGCACCATAGCCTGGACCAGGTCCGGATGGTTGTAGACGGGCGGAGTGCCTTTTTCGTACTTGAAACTGTAACCGGCTCCGTAACTGCCGGTCAGGCCGCGGATTATATTTTCCATCAGCACCGGCATCCTGTCGCGGACCTTATCACTCAGGGTGCGAACCGTGCCTTCCATTTCGACCTTTTCGGCAATGATGTTGGCCCTGGTGCCCCCCTGGATTTTTCCGACGGTGATGACCGCAGGTTCGGTTGGGTCGATGGCCCGGCTGATTATGGTCTGGAGATTGCTGATAACCTCAGCCGCCAGGACCACGGCATCTATGCCCTCCTGAGGTCTGGCCGCGTGAGCGCTCTTGCCCTCAATGGTAATGATGAAATTATCCGAGCTGGCCATCAGGTAACCGGCGGCATAACCGACCTGGCCCACTCTCAGCTCCGGCCAGACATGGAGCGCAAAGATGGCCCGGACTGGCGGATTGTCCAGGACGCCTTCCTTGATCATCAGAGCCGCTCCGCCCTCTTCTCCAGGCGGAAGGCCTTCTTCAGCCGGCTGGAAGATGAACTTAACGTTGCCCCGGATTCTATCCTTGACCGTTGATAAAACGGTGGCCACGCCCAGGGCGATGGTGGTGTGAATATCATGTCCGCAGGCGTGCATCACCCCGGGATTTAGCGAGCGATAGGGAAAAGTGTTTAATTCCTGAACGGGCAGGGCATCCATGTCGGCCCGGATGGCCACTGTGGGCCCCGGCTGGGCGCCACGCAGCAGCCCGACCACTCCGGTTCCGGCCACCCCGGTTTTAACTTCCAGGCCCAGAGACGACAATTTGCTGGCCACCAGCCTGGCCGTTTCAAACTCGCGGTTGCTGAGCTCGGGATTCATGTGCAGGAAGCGTCGGACCTTAATCATTTCGGCCCGGCTCTTCTCAATTTCCTGGTCGATGGTCTGGGCCAGTTTCTGGTCAATGACCGGCTGGCCCGGTGCCTGGAACGGCCAGAGCACCAGCGCCGACAGCAAGCAACCTGATATGAATTGTGCGGTCCTGCTCCTCATGTGCACCTGCCCCCTTACTGACAATAAAAGCAGTTTAAGAAAATTTATCGATTATTTTTCAGTATCCAGGTCTTCCGGGAACTCGGGTTCTTTTCTAACGTACTCACCCTTTTTCTTCTCGATGAATTCCTTTATGGCCTCGATTCCTTCCTCGGCTTTTTCCCTGGCGATTTTAACGCCTTTCTCGGCTTCCTTGGCCACCTTCTGATAGCCTTCAGCCGCCAGTTGCTGACCTTTCTTGGCCTGTTCTTTGATTTTCTGTCTGGTCTCCTTGCCGCTGGCCGGGGCAAAAAGAATTCCCAGGACGAAACCGGTGGCTGCGCCGGCCATAAAAGTCAATAAATAGTCGACAAAAGAGGATCCCTTGTTATCTGACATTTTTTCTCTCCTTTCTTTTTTTCATTAGCTGCCAACCGAAGCGAAGCAGGGGAAAGAGCACCGGCCAGAAACGCGAGGCCGGCCTGACCAGCCTGGTGGTCATGAACAGCGACAGCTCCGACAGCCCGGAAAGGGTCTTTCTGGTGGAGTCGATGATGGCTCCGGCCTCATCCAGACGCCGGTCGAGTTTGTCCTCGATTCTTTCCAGCTTGTGCAACACCAGCTGCAGGTCCTGAAACGATTTTTCGGCTTCCCTGGCCGTTCGCCGTAGCTGGGCCAGGAAAAGGACCAGAAATACCACCAGCACCGCTGCAGCCACCGTCAGGATCAGGAAAAGAACCTGGTTGAAAGTCAGCAGCATGATATCTTTACATTAAGGCAAAACCGAGGCGCTTGTCAATCTTAAAGAATTTGTAGGAGGGGGTGCTCCTGTAATGGAGAGGGTCCTGTCACGGCGCGCCTCCTCCCGTCCTCGCTCCACCCATCCCCCCGCGGGGAACCTCTTCCGCTGCGGGCAGTTCGGAGACACGCCGTGCCACCCTTCTGAAATCCATTCCTTGCCGCTTCTTTATTGACCCGGATTAACAATAGGAGGCGGTCGCAGCAAGCCCCGCAGTCCTCACTCACCGATCCTGTTGCCGGGAAGCACTGAAGCTACAGGAATCGGAAGACAGGCCGCGTTAGGTGAAGCAAATAAATTAATTTCCTATTTTATAGCCGGCTCGGGATGGAAGGAGAAAACGGTGGGGCGCGCCAGAGATCTGACATCATAACGCTTGGCAGGAGAAAGAGGGTAGCGGTTAAAATAACAGGTGGTCAGGAGGGACGGGGCCTGTTTAATAAGTAGATAAAAAACGGGGCTCCAAAGGCGGCCGTAACCACCCCGACCGGAAGCTCGGAGGGCGAAAACACCAGCCTGGCTATCAGGTCTGAGATGAGAAGAAACAGGCCGCCGGCCAGGGCCGAATGCAGAAATAGCCGACGGTGGTCTGGTCCGATAAGGAGTCTGACCGCGTGCGGGACAATCAGGCCGACAAATCCGATTATTCCGGCCACTGAAACCGAAAAGGAAGCCAGCAGCGTGGCCAGGACGAGAAAAACTCTTCTTACCGTCCGGACGGGACAGCCGAGCGAACGGGCGGTTTCATCGCCGAGACTGAGCAAATTCATATCCCTGGCCAGGTATTGAGCGAAGAAGGCGGCCAGAATCAGGGAGACCGAGATCAGCCAGACCTGCTGCCGGTCGGCCAGCGAAAAGCTGCCCAGCAGCCAGAAAACCGCCTGTTCATAAGCGTCGGGCCGGCGGAAAAGCAGGAAAGAAGTCAGGGCCGAGGCCAGGGCTCCGGCGGCAATTCCGGTCAGCAGCAGGGACTCTCCGGTCTGGAAACGCCGCCTTTCTGAAATCAGATAAACGCCGCTCACCAGGAGCAGGCTGGTCAACAGGGCCAGCAGGCTCTGGGCCGAAAGGCCGGCCAGGTTGACGGCCAGCCCCAGTTGCAGGCTCAGCACCGCTCCCAGCGAAGCCCCGGATGAAGCGCCTAAGATGAAGGGGTCGGCCAGAGGATTGCGAAAATAACCCTGGAGTATGGTTCCGGAAAGAGAAAGGCAGGCCCCGACCAGATAGGCCAGCAGAGCCCGGGGGAGCCTGAGGCTCAAAATGATGTCCGCCAGCCGGCCCGAGCCCGAAAATACCGCCCCGACAACTTCAGCGAGAGAGGTTTTAACCGGGCCCAGCATCAACGACAGCAGAAATGCCAGCGGCGTCAACAGCAGCAGTCCAAGCTGGAGAGTTCTAAGACGGGATGCGGGTTTCATTGTTTTACGATCTCCCGGTTCGGGTAAAGTGTTAAAACCAGCTGACGATAAGCTTCCACCAGCCGGGGTGCGAAACGGCTGAACAGGTTTTCGTCCAGAAAGAAGAAGCGACCCTCCCGGATAGCTGATATTTTCTGAAAGGCCGGCTGGGCAGAAAACCAGTTCCGGGCCTGTTCGAAGTCTTTCCGGCTGCGGCTTAGAATCAGAATCAGCTCCGGGTCATCCTTTACAAGTTTTTCCCGGTTGTAAACCAGCCAGTTCCCCTTCTGGGCGGCAGCCACATTTTCGGCTTGAGCACTCTCGAGCAGGTAGTTGAGATAACTGTCGCGGCCGCAGGTCCAGAGACCTGAGCCCTGGCCGAACATGGTCAGGAAGACTCTTTTTCGCTTGCCGGAAGGCGGCAGGAATTTTTCTGTTTCTGCGATTTGCTGCTTCAACCCGGCAATCAGCGCGGCTGCCTGTTCCTGGCGGCAGGCCAGCCGGCCGATTCTGGCGATCAGGGCAAACAGGTCGTCGAAGGTTCGGCCGGAGTCAAAGACATAGACCGGAATTTTCTGCCGGTAGAGCCGGTCTATCACCCTTCTGGGATTTCCACGGAAACCGAGCACCAGTTCCGGTTTCAGGCTGCGGATCTTTTCCAGATTGAGGTCAATCAGCCCGCCCACGATTTCTTTGCTTCCGGCTTCTTCCGGGTAATCGCAGTACCTGGTAACTCCGGCTATTTCGCCTTCCAGACCGAGGGCGAAAAGTATTTCGGTCAGGTTTGGCGCCAGGGAAACGATTCTCTGCGGGCAGGAAGCCAGACGTATGCTGTGGCCGAGGTCGTCTCGGAATTCCCTGGTCTGTGGTTGGAGGACCGTGGCCGCCGGCAGCAAAAGAAGAATCGGCAAGAGAATCAGAAGAAAACGCCGCCGGTCGGAGGCAACGCTCCTTAAATAGCCTTCCCGCCTGTGGTTTGATATAAGCGCCCGGCGCTCTCCTGATGACCGGGAGCGGAGGCGAACCGCTTTTCCGGTTAAGGCAGTCGTGGTTGCGGTCGAAACAATCCTTTCTCTCATCGTCAGCTCTCGCTGCCGGGGCCGGGAAATGCTTCCTCCCGGGATATTCCGGGTTCAGAACCCGGATGAACGAGGGAGATTTCAGGAAGGCCGGTAGATTTGTTGGTTCTGACCTCGACTTCCACCCCGAAAACCTGTCTTATTATTTCTTTTTCCAGCAGCTCTTCCGGGCGTCCGCGGGCAACGATTTTGCCGTCTTTAATGAAAATGAGTTTCGAGCAATAAGCCGCCGCCAGGTTGAGATTGTGTTCAGCCACCAGAATGGCCTTGCCCTGTTTTTTCTGCAGTTCCTTTAATAATTGGTAGACCTGAAGCTGAAAATTTAGGTCCAGATGGGAACTTGGCTCATCCAGCAGAAGCGCCGGGGTATCCTGGGCCAGGGCTCTGGCGATCAACACTCGCTGCCGTTCGCCGCCGCTCAATTCATTGAGTTTCTTTCTTCGCAAGCTCGAGACTTCGGTCAGCTTCATCGCTTCCTCAATGGCCGCTCTGTCAGGCTCGGTAAATCCCGCCAGTCGCCCGGGCTGCCGGTAATAACGAGCCATGGCCACAGTTTCTTCCACGCTGAAAGCAAAGACCGGCTCAAACACCTGAGGGACGTAAGCCAGCAGAGAAGCAACCTGCCGGGGTTTGAGCTCAAACAGGCTCCTGTTACTTAAAATGATTTTTCCCCGGACAAGGGGAGTCAGCTTTTGAACGGCCCTGACAAGAGTGCTCTTGCCCGAGCCGTTAGGACCGCAGACGGCCAGAAATTCTCCCGGCTCCAGTTCCAGGGAAATGTTGGAAATGACCGGAAGCTCTGAGTAGCCGGCTTCAAGTTTTTCAACCGACAGAAATTTCATCGGCGCCGCTGCCTCTATGGTGAACGTAATAGTTAATATTATAGATATATTTTCTCCGATTAGCTATTTTGAAGACCGGGGAGAGCGGAATCGGCGGCCGGGTCCGGACAGGAAAAGAAGGAGCAAATTTTGTTGAGCACTGACCGTCAGCCCAGACTTATTATTAAATTCCAATGCTGATGCCCGCCGGCCGGACGATGCCTCTATGTGTCTGATTGGCGGCCCGGATCGAAACCTGGCGGCTCGGGCGGGCTCCTTGAGCCGGGAGAGGAAGCGGGTCCCCGCGGGGGATGAGTGGAACGAGGGCGGCAGGAGGCGCGCCCTCGCAGGCCCCTTTCCGGCAGAAACAGACAGGCTATCCTGCCGCCGGTTGACTTTTAGGGTGCGGAAAATTATCATAATTAGCTGATTTGTGCGATTAGCTAATCCGGGTAATTTCTCCCTGAACCGAGGATGAAACCATGAAAGAAGCCTATAATTTTGAACAGATCGAGAAGAAATGGCAGAAAATCTGGGAAGAGAAGCAGGTGTTTGAGGTTAGCGAGAGTTCTGACCGCCCGAAATATTACCTCCTTGAAATGTATCCCTATCCCTCAGGCCGGATTCACATGGGGCATGTCCGGAATTATTCCATAGGCGATGTTCTGGCCCGGTTCAAGAAGATGAAAGGCTACAATGTTCTTCATCCCATTGGCTGGGACGCCCTGGGCATGCCGGCTGAGAATGCGGCCATCAAGCATGGTATCCATCCCCGGAAATGGACCCTGGACAACGTAGATTATATGCGTTCCCAGCTTAAAAAAATGGGCTTCAGTTATTGCTGGAGCCGCGAGGTCAATACCTGCCTGCCGGAATACTACAGGTGGAATCAGTGGATTTTCCTGAAGATGTTCGAACAGGGATTGGCCTACCGCCGGATGAGCTGGGTCAACTGGTGCCCGCAGTGCCGGACGGTTCTGGCCAACGAACAGGTCATAGCCGGAAGCTGCTGGCGCTGCGACAGCCAGGTCACCCAGAAAAAGATGGAGCAGTGGTTCCTGAAAATTACGGCCTATGCCGACGAATTGCTCAGCGGCCATGAACAGCTCAGTCGCTGGCCGGAGCATGTTCTCCAGATGCAGAAGAACTGGATCGGCCGGAGCACGGGAGCTCTGGTCAACTTCCCGGTGCCCTCTCTTAACAAATCCATAGAGGTCTTCACCACCCGCATTGACACCATCTACGGAGCCACCTTCCTGGTGCTGAGCCCCGAGCATCCGCTGGCAGCGGAGCTGGTGGCCGGACATCCGGACAGCAAGACCATAAAAGACTGGATGGCCAGAACCATAGCCGAGTCGAGACTGAGGCGGGAAGAGCGAGACGAGGAAAAAGTCGGTTATGATACCGGAGTCAGGGCCCTGAATCCTTTCAGCGGCGAAGAAGTGCCGATCTTTCTGGCCAACTACGTCTTGATGGATTACGGAACGGGAGCCATCATGGCTGTGCCGGCCCATGACCAGCGCGACTATGAATTTGCCGTGAAGTATAACCTGCCCATCCGGACGGTCATTGCCCCGGCTTCGCCGGAAATCAGGCCTGAGGAGGGTAAGGCCTTTGAAAGTTACGGAATGCTGGTTAACTCCGGCCCCTTTAACGGCTTGACCTCGGAAGAAGCGATGGAAAAAATGGCTGCCTACGCCGCGCAAAAAGGTTTCGGTCAGGCCAGCGTTACCTATCGGTTGAGGGACTGGGGAATTTCTCGCCAGCGTTACTGGGGGACTCCCATTCCGATAATTTATTGCGACCGGTGCGGGATTCAGCCCGTTCCCTACGAGCAGCTTCCGGTGGAAATTCCATACGAGGCCCGGTTCACCGGGGAAGAAGGCTCGCCGCTGGAAAAAGTGCCGCATTTTGTCCGGACCGTCTGTCCGAAGTGCGGCGGCCCGGCCCGGCGGGAAACCGATACCATGGATACTTTCGTCGATTCTTCCTGGTACTTCTTCCGCTACTGCTCCCCGCATGAAGAGAAAGTTCCGTTTGTCCCGGAGAAAGCAAAGTACTGGATGCCGGTGGACCTTTACATCGGAGGAGTGGAACACGCCATCCTGCACCTGATTTATTCCAGGTTCTTTACCAAGTATCTGCGCGACCTCGGTCTGACCGAAGTCGACGAGCCCTTCCCGCATTACCTGGCTCAGGGAATGGTGACCAAGGACGGCTCGGCCATGTCCAAGTCGAAGGGCAATGTGGTCGACCCGGACGATATGATCAAAAGATACGGGGCCGATGCCCTGCGGGTGTTTATCCTTTTTGCCTCCCCTCCCGAGAAAGAATTCGCCTGGTCGGAGGAAGGCCTGGAGGGTTGCTATCGGTTCATTCTGCGCATCTGGAATATGTTCGAAGAAAACAGCGACCTGTTTTCCGGTCGGGAGCCTGAAGCGCCCGACAGGCATGATGAGTCAGCCTACCAGCGGCTGCTCAAAAAAATGCACCAGACGATAAAAAAGGTGAGCGAGGATATAGAACAGCGATTTCACCTCAACACAGCCATCAGCGCCCTGATGGAGCTGGTCAACCTTATGAAGAAAGAAAGAGACGCGCTGCGCTCCAGCCAGAAAGGCCGGGAGCTTCTGCGACAGGCGCTGGAGAGCCTGAACCTGATGCTGGCTCCCTTTGCCCCCCATGTGGCCGAAGAGCTCTGGGAAAAGACCGGTCATCGGACCCTGGCGGCCGAAAGCCCCTGGCCGGCTTACGACCCTGAACTGGCCAGAGAAGAAATGGTCACCATCGTCGTCCAGGTCAACGGCAAGCTCCGCGATAAGTTCGAATTGCCGCTGGACACCGGGGAGGAAATCATGAAGGAAAAGGCCCTGGCCCTGCCCCGGATTCAGGAAATCCTGGCCGGAAAGCAGCCGAAAAAGGTGGTCTGCGTAAAGAATAAACTGGTCAGTCTGGTGGTCTGAACTGAGTTGATGAAATTCTGGCCGAAATACATCGCCTGTGGCCTGGCCCTGGCCTGCCTGGTCGCCTGCGGGTACCAGCTCAGAGGCAAGGGCAGCTTCTGGCCCCGGCAGATGAAAAAAATCCAGGTCCCGGTCTTTCAGAACTCCTCCGGGCGGTTTGAGCTGGACCTTAAGCTCACCAGAAGCGTCATTAACGAGCTGGTGGCCAGGACCGGCGTGGTGATCGTCAGCCAGCGCAGCCAGGCTGACGGGCTGCTGAGCGGCGAGGTTCGATCTTTCAGCGTCCAGCCGATTGCTTTTTCGCCGACGGGGACGGCCACCCGGTTCAAGATAACCATCGTCACCAGTGTCATTTTTTCCGACCTGGTCAATCAGAAGATTCTGTTTTCGGACGACAATTTCGTTTACACCGAAGAATACGACCTTCCGGAGGGTCTGGATTACGAGACGATGGAAACCAGAGCCATCGACCGGGCCGCCGAAAAATACGCCAGGCAGCTGGTGGTCAATCTGGTAGAAGGATTTTAAATGTCAGCCCGCGAACCCTTCCACCGTCTGTGGAAAAAAGAAATATCTCCCGACAACCTGGGGCCCGGGAGGTTTATCTACGGCGAACAGGCCCCATACCTGAGAAAACTGCTGCTGGAAGTTGTCGAGGAGGCCAGAGAGAGGGGAGAGCAGCTTCAGCTCAAACCTTATTTTCTTTTTGATTCCGACTGGACACAGATTCTTGATGAAGCCCAGAGTCCGGATATGTTCTTATTTGCCACCAGGAAACTTCTGGTGGTTTATTTCCCCGAGCCCGAAGAGGACGACCCCCAGCTGGCCGAAAAAGCCTGCCGGCAACTGGTAGCTCCATTTGAGAAAGAAATACAAAGATATTTTGCCTCTCCCCCGGACGGGGTTTTTCTGATAATTATTTATCCAGGGCGGCTAAAAAAAGGAAACCGGCTGTTTGATTTTTTTAGCAGACTCCAGAGCGGCTCGGGAGGTAACCTCAGACTGCTGGAAATGAAAACCCCGCGCCAGCCGGAACTGACGGCCTGGATTCATGAGGAACTCGGAAAGCGAGGCCGGAAGACCAGCCCCCAGGCCATCAACCGCCTGCTGGAAGCGGCCGGCACCGACCTGCTGCTGCTCAACCAGGAGCTGGAGAAATTGAGCCTGTACTCCGGCGGCCGGACGGTCATCACCGAGGAAGATGTGCAGGCGGTTTGCGTTTTTCAAAAAACTTATGACCGGTTTGCCATCGAGGAAGCCCTGGAGTCCGGCAGTCTGGAAGAAGCTCTGAGCATCACTGCCAGGTTTCTGGCCGAACAACCCGAAGCTTCGGATATCATTAATTATTTTACCGGTCTCAGCCGGTATGTTCTTTCGCTGGCCAGGGCCAGGGCTGAGGTGGAAGAAAAGAAAGTGCCGATCAAAGAAGTCTTCAAGAAGATGAAGCCCCAGTTGAGCGAGGGCTGGTCGCTGTTTGACCGCAAGCTGGAGGCTTTTTCCGCCTGTCTGAAGGCTTTCAGCCGGAAAGATTTGAACGACCTGGTGCGGGAGCTCGGCCGGATTGACCTCAAACTGAAATCGAGCGACCTGGATGCCGGAATAATGATAGAGACTTTCCTGGTCAGATTCTTCCAGTTGCGGGATAAAAAAAAGTCCGGGGCTTAACCAGCTTTGGCCGGCAGGCTCTGGGCCTGTTTGGTCAGGCGGGATTTGTAGCGGGAACCGGTATTCTTTTTTATGGTTCCTTTGGCCACCGCCCGGTCTATGGACTTAAAAACCGCCGGCAGAAGAGCCAGGGCGGCTTCCTTGTCTTTAGCCTCTATTTTTTCCCTGAGCTTCTTGATCATGGTCTTCATCAGGGATTTATTTCTCTGATTTACGGCCCGTCTTCGGAGACTGCGACGGTGCTGTCTGATAGCCGATTTGTGTCTGAGAGCCATCTCTATCTCCTTTTGAGTGCCATATGATAGAATAACTCCCGCTTAAAGTCAACACTCCGGACCGGATATCGGGCCGGGAGCGACTCGGGAGAACCGGGATGAAGATAGTTCTGCAGAGAGTCAAAGAAGCCAGAGTAACGGTGGAAGACCGGATAGAGGGGAGTATCGGCCGCGGCCTGTGCCTTCTGGTGGGGGTGGAAAAGGGAGACCGCGAAGTTGAAGCCGACTGGCTGGCGGCCAAGGTGTCCGAACTTCGCATCTTTCCGGACGCCGACGGCAAAATGAACCTGTCGATAAAAGAAATCGGGGGAAGCGTTCTGGCGGTTTCACAGTTTACCCTGGCCAGCTCCATCAGGAAAGGACGTCGGCCGAGCTTCGACAACGCCGAACTTCCGGGACGGGCGGCGGAACTCTTTGACTATTTCGTCAGGAAGTTAAAGGAGCAGGGGCTGGAGGTTCAGACCGGAGTTTTTCAGGCGATGATGGAAGTCCATTTAATAAACGACGGTCCGGTGACTTTCATCCTTGATTCGCGTTTGAAGCAGCTTTGAACCGATAATCCGGAGCCGGGGTCCGTTTTCAGATGATGTCCAGCAGGTGACCCAGCTTTTCCTTCTTGGCCTTGAGGTATTCCAGGTTTTCCTCGGTCGGCGGGATCTGAATGGGCACCCGTTCGACAATTTCCAGGCCGTAGCCGCTCAGTCCGCGGAATTTTCTGGGGTTGTTGGTGATCAGGCGAATCTTCTTGATTCCCAGGGCGGCCAGAATCTGGGCCCCGATTCCGTAATCCCGCTGGTCAGGCTTGAAGCCCAGCCGGCAATTGGCCTCCACTGTATCGCAGCCTTCGTCCTGCAGCCCGTAGGCTTTAATCTTGTTGGCCAGGCCGATGCCCCGGCCCTCGTGGTTGAGCATATAGAGGATGACACCGGCGCCTTCGCGCTCTATCATCTGCATGGCCGTGTGAAGCTGCTGGCCGCAGTCGCAGCGCAGCGAGGCAAAGGCATCTCCGGTCAGACACTGGGAGTGGGCCCGGACCAGAGTCGGGCGGTCGGGCGAGATTTCTCCCTTGATCAGGGCCACGTGATGTTCTCCGTGAATGATGTCCTCAAAAACCGCTATTCTGAAATGGCCGTATCTCGTCGGCAGGTCGGCCTCGGAAATCTTCCGGACCAGGGTTTCGGTGCGCATCCGATAGGAAATCAGGTCGGCGATGGTCAGAATGGGAATGCCGTGCTCCCGGCTGAATATTTCCAGGTCCGGCATCCGGGCCATAGAGCCGTCTTCTTTCATGATTTCGCAAATCACCCCGGCCGGATAAAGCCCGGCCAGTCTGGCCAGGTCAACCGAAGCTTCGGTCTGTCCGGCTCTGGCCAGCACGCCTCCCTCCCTGGCTTCGAGCGGGAAAACATGTCCGGGCCGGGCCAGGTCTTCCGGTCTGGTCGCCGGGTTGATGGCGGTCAGGATGGTCCGGGCCCGGTCGTAGGCTGATATTCCCGTGGTGACGCCTTCTCTGGCATCGATTGAGACCGTGAAGGCCGTGCCGAATCTGGCCGTGTTTTCTCGAACCATCGGCGGCAGCCGAAGTTCTTCTACCCGTTGGCTGGTGAGCGACAGGCAAATCAGGCCTCGGCCGTACTTAGCCATGAAATTGATTATTTCCGGGGTAACCTTTTCGGCGGCCACCATCAGGTCGCCTTCATTCTCGCGGTCTTCATCGTCCACGATTATGATCAGGCGCCCGGCGCGGATGGCCTCCAGGGCTTCTTCGACACTTATGGTTATGGGCTGATTTTCCATTTTTCTGCAGTTTTAAGGGTCAGTCTCTATTTTCCAGAGGTGAAATTATACACGTATTTGCCGATAATGTCACATTCGAGATTGACCCGGTCTCCGGGCCGGAGCCGGTCAAGGTTGGTCTCCTGGAGAGTGGCCGGGATGAGCTCCACCTCAAAATAAGAGGCTCCCAGCGCCGCCACCGTCAGACTGACCCCGTTGACGGCCACCGAACCCTTGGGAACCAGGAACTTTCTCAATTCTTTATTGATTCTGACCCTGAGTCGCTTCCCCGGACGGCGAGGTTTGACTTCGAGAACCTGTCCCAGCCCGTCCACATGACCGGTCACCAGGTGACCGCCCAGCAAGGTTTCCGGGGTAACCGGAGGTTCAAGGTTCAATTCCTGCCCGGGCCGCAACCGGCCCAGAGTTGTTCCCTCCAGAGTTTCCTTCGACAGATTGAAAATCAGCCAATCTTTATCTTTTTCAACTACCGTGAGACAGACTCCGTCCACGGCCAGACTCTGGCCTTTTTCCAGACGGCGGCCGAGCTCGGGCGGCACTTCAATCACCAGTTCAGCCCGGTTGTTGCGGAATTGGCGGCAGCGGCCCCGATGGGAAATGAGTCCCGTAAACATCAAAAGTATCCTTCAAAGATTATATCTTTTCTCAGGCTGAAATGCCGAACCTTTTTTAATTCCAGGGAGTCGGCCACCGTTTCTATTCCCCGGCCCTCGAAAGGAGTCGGCGACTTTTCCCCGCCGATGAACCTGGGCGCCAGGAAGAAATAAACTTTGTCAGCCAGTTTCTGCTGGATAAAAGAAGTCAGAACCCCGGCTCCGCCTTCGACCAGAACCGAGGCTATTTCCCGGCGGCCGAGCTCTTTAAGAACCGCCCTTAAATCAAGTTTGCCTCCGGCCGCCGGCACCCGGATGATTTCTGCGCCTTTTTGCTTCAGTCGGGCCGCCCTGTCTTCCGAACTCTCTTTTCCGGTAAAAATGATCACTGGCCCGCCTGCGGACTTTTTAAGCAGCCTGGAGTCTGTCGGCAGCCGCAAATAAGTGTCTAAAACCGCCCGGTGCCATTTTTTCCCTGCGGTTTCTTCCAGCCGGAGAGTCAGTTCCGGGTCGTCTTTCAAAATCGTGTTTATGCCCACCAGTATGGCATCATGTTCGGCCCTCAGGTTCTGGACAAAGTACCTGGACTCGGGGCCGGAAATCCACCTGGAATCGCCGGAAGCTGCGGCCATCTTGCCGTCGAGGCTCAGAGCGGCTTTGAGCGTGACGAAAGGGATACGGCCGGTAATGTATTTTATATAGGATTCATTAAGTTTCGAGTTTAAGTGGTGCAGCAATCCGATTTCGACTCTAATTCCAGCCCGGCGCAGACGGGCCACGCCTTTTTTGTTGACCTGCGGGTTAGGGTCGTAAGAAGAAACCACTACCCGCCTCAAACCGGCCGTCAGAAGGCGGTCGACGCAGGGCGGGGTGCGGCCCCAGTGCACGCAGGGTTCGAGTGTCAGGTAAAGTGTCGCCCCTCTGGACTTCAGGCCGGCCCTTTCCAGGGCCACGATTTCGGCGTGCGGTTGCCCGGCTTCCCGGTGGTAACCCCAGCCGACTATCCGTCCGGCTTTCACCACGACCGCCCCGACGCAGGGATTGGGGCTGGTCCGTCCCCGGGCCTTTTCAGCCAGGGAATAGGCCATCTCCATAAATTCCAGGTCTTCGGTCAGGCGGCTCATGACAGCAAGGCCTCAACGAATGATTCCGGGGAAAACTCCAGCAGGTCGGCCTCGCTTTCCCCGATACCTATATATTTTACCGGGAGATGCAGCTCCTCGGCCACGGCCAGCACGCTGCCTCCCCGGGCGGTCCCGTCAAGCTTGGTCAGAAAGATTCCGGTTATTCCGGAGAATCGGTTGAACTCCCGGGCTTGAACGATAGCGTTCTGGCCGATGGTGGAGTCCAGGACCAGCAAAATTTCCTGGGGAGCCCCGGGCAGTTCGCGACTGATGACCTTTTTGATTTTTTCCAGTTCGGCCATCAGGTTGCCGTAGGTATGCAGACGCCCGGCGGTATCAACCAGCAGCAGGTCGTAATTCCGGGCCTTAAAGGATTGAATGGCGTCATAAACGACAGAAGCCGGGTCGGCTCCGCTCTGGCCCTGAACTACCGGCAGGTTGAGTCTCCGGCCCCAGAGCTGAAGCTGCTCCTGGGCGGCCGCCCGAAAGGTGTCGGCCGCGGCCAGCATCACCTTTTTGCCCCGGGCCTGGTAGCGGTGGGCCAGCTTGGCGGCTGAAGTAGTCTTGCCGCCGCCGTTAACTCCGACCAGCATCCAGACCGCCGGCCAGGCATCGCTGGCGGCTGCCGGCCGGTCGGAAAGAATGGCGATTAATTCCTGCTTGAGCAGAGCCTTAAGGTCGGCCGAACCGGTTTTTCTGGCTCGCTCCCGGAGACCGGATATTATGCGGTCGGAGGTGGCCACCCCGACATCGGCCAGAATCAGCAGTTCATACAGTTCTTCCAGAAGTTCCGACTGGGGTTTGTTGCTCTGGAACAGCTGTTCGATCCGGCTGAAGAATTCCCGGGTCTGGCTGAGCTTCTGTTTTAATCTGTCGAACACGGCTTTTGAATTATATTTTTGACTGCCGGCCATGTCAAACAGCCGCCGCAGCCGCCTGCGGTTGTGGAAGCGGTTGTCTTGTGTTAAATTGAAAAACATGGAGGCTCGTTACAGATGGCAGGTGACACCGCCCGACCCCGAGGCCTGGATTCTGGCCCAGGAGCTAAACCTGCCCCACGAAATCGCCACCATCCTGGTTAACCGAGGCCTGCGCTCGGCTTCCGAGGCGGCCTTTTTCCTGTACGGAGGTTTGAACGAACTGCACGACCCGTTCCTGATGAAAGGCATGAAGGAGGCGGTCGAAAGAATCCGTCGGGCCATCGACAGGAAGGAAAAGATAGTAATTTTCGGCGACTATGATGTCGACGGCATCCTGTCGGTGGTGATGATGGTTAAAGCCCTCGGCCTGCTGGGTGGGCGAGTCGAATATTTCATCCCGGAGAGAATGAAAGACGGCTACGGCCTCAAGCTGCACCATCTGGAAAATATTCTTCAGATGAAGGCCGACCTTCTGATCAGCGTCGACTGCGGCATCAAAGCCGTGGATTTTGTCCGCGAAGCCAGGGCCAACGGGCTGGAGGTAATAATAACCGACCACCATCATCCGGGCGAGAGGCTGCCCGAGGCCGTGGCCATCCTGAACCCGGTTCTCGAGAGTTCGGGGTATCCCGACCGGAATCTGGCCGGGGTGGGCGTGGTCTTCAAACTGATTCAAGCCCTTTTCTTGCGCCTCGGAATCAACCAGGACCTGAGCCATTTCTTAAAACTGGTCAGCATCGGCACCGTGGCCGACGTTTCCGAGCTTAAGGGGGAAAACCGCATCCTGGTCCGGGAGGGCCTGAAAAAATTGAAAGAAGCCCGGACTCCCGGGCTCAGAAGCCTGCTCGACGGCTCCGGACTTAACAACCGCAAGCTGAACGAAGTGGACCTCGGCTTCCGGCTGGGGCCGCGGATAAATGCCGCCGGAAGGCTGGGGATGACCGAAATTGCCCTGCAACTCTTTTTTTCCGAATCGCTGGAAGAATGTAACTCACTGGTGAAGAAATTGAATGAGCTCAATTCGGCCCGGCAGAGAATCGAGGAGAAAATTCTCAAGGAAGCGGTGGAGAAAATCGAAGCCCGGCAGCTTCATCAGAAATACCGGTTGCTCGTGCTGGGCAGCGAAAACTGGCACCGCGGAGTTATCGGCATCGTGGCTTCACGGGTAAAAGAAATTTTTTACCGCCCGGTTATTCTCTTTGCCTATGAAAACGGCCAGGCCTTCGGCTCAGGCCGCAGCGTGCCGGAGCTGTCTTTGATCGACCTGGTTAACGAGTGCGCCGACCTGTGCCAGAATTTCGGCGGGCATAAGCAAGCCATAGGCTGCACCCTCAGTTATGACCGCTTGCCGGAATTTAAGGAGCGAATAAACAGCCTGGCCCGGGCCAGGATCACCGATGATTTGCTGGAAAGAAAATTGCGAATTGATTGCCGGCTGAATTTCTCTTCCCTCAGTCCGTCTTTCCTGGAATTTTATTCCAAGCTCCTGCCCTTTGGAGTCGGCAACCCGCGACCGGTATTCATAGCCGAAGAGGCTGACATTCTCGGCCAACCGTCCGTGGTTCAAAACCGGCACCTTAAGTTCTGGGCCCGGCAATCCGGCCGGGTATTTGAGGTTATGGCCTGGGATAAGGCCAGGTGCTGGCCGAACCTCCGCCGCGGAAGCTGCCTTGACCTGGCCTACTCACTGCAATTTTCAGATTACCGGGGGAAAAGGCAGATCACCCTGGCTCTGGAAGACCTCAGAGCTCATCAAGCCTGATGCCAGCGAAAAATAAATATAGAGGGCTGGCCTCTGCTCTGGGAGGGGCCGCCCTGGGACTGCTCTGTCTGGCGGTTATCGTCATAACCGGCTCAGTAGTTTATAACCTTAGGAACCGGAGCCGCGGGCCGGAAACCGCTGACAGCAGGCCACCGGCCGTCGGGACCTATCATGAAAAATTTCAGGCGCTGAATTTTGCCGGGGAAAAAATGCAGATCAGCCTGAAAGCCGAGCATTTCTCCGTTGACGGGAACGGAAGACAGTATCTGGAGGGCCGGGTCGAGATCACCGACCGGGAGACTGGCCGAGAATTGAGCCTTCAGGCTGACAGGATGGTGCTCGACCCGGAGAAGAAATTGGCCAGAGCGGAAGGCGAAGTTAGGTTGGTCTCTTCGGGTTTGCGGGCTGAGGCAGAGGAGTTTGAATACGACCTGAAGGAGAAGGTGGTCAGGGCCGGTCCGGTCAGGCTGGAGAGAGACAATTTAGTTCTAAAAGCCGGGTGCCTGGTCTACTGGAGTCGATCCGGAAGGGTCGAATTGGGAGAGAATGTAGCCGGAGAAATCAGGTCGGGGGGAGAGACGCTTTCAGTCGCGGGCCGGCATCTGATTATCGAGCCCGACGGCCTGACCGTTTCCGCCCAAGATTTCAAACTGACTGCCGAGTCGATGTTCCTGGCCGCCGGCAGAGCCGGCCTCCGACTGCGGGAAGACGATTCCGCCCTGGATTCTATCAGCCTGGAAGACGGAGCCCGGGCCGGGTATGAATTCCGGGCCGGAGAATCTCTGTTTCATAAAATTGACCTGTTGTCCGACCGGATGTTTTTTCAGGCTGACCGCAAGGGCTCGACCCTGAGGACAGAGGAGGCCTTTAAGGTGGAGGGCGCGGGTGATGACTGGCGGTTCAACGGCGGCGGAGAAGAACTTGAGCTTCTGGCGGACGGAAACCGGACGGCCCGCCTTTTGAGAGCTTCCCGTTTTATTCTGAGCCTTAAAGATTCAGCCGGCGAAGAATTCCGTCTGGCCGGTCGAAAGGCGGATTATGACCTGAGTTCGGGTCTGCTCCGGTTGAGCGAACGGGCTGAAGCCGACCAGCGCCTTTTTTCTCTTGAGTCCGACCGGCTTGATTTCAGACTTAAGGACAGAAGCTGGTCGGCTGCGACCTTTAACCTTGAAATTCGTCCGGACTTTTTTAAGCGCTCGCCCGTTTTTTTTGAAGGGGGGAAGCCTGTCTACCTTTCGGGGGCCGGGCTGGAGGGAAAGGCAGAGTTTTTTGACCTTAACGGTTCGGTCAGAATCTGGCAGGCTGAAGAATTTTTCCAGGCTGAAAAGGTCAGACTTGAAGGGGAAAGCGGTCGGATCCTTCTGGAAAAGTTGAACAAGGCCAGCTGGTTGGCAGAACGAACCGACGGCCGAAGGGAAACTCTGGAGCTAAAAGCCGAACGGGCCAATCTCCGGCCGGAAGAAAATCAGGCGGTTCTTGCCGGGAAAGTTGAGATGAACCTCGGACAATTAAGGCTTGAGGCCGATGAGCTTATCCTGGTTTTCTCAGAGGAAGCCGCCGGACGGTTATCACGATGCCGGGGCCGGGGCCGGGCGGCTTTCGTCTGGAAGGGCTATCGAGCTTCGGGGCGGCAGCTTGACGTTGACCTGGCGGATGAGAATCTTATCCTGTCCGGGTCGCCCCGGCTGCTGACTGCCGGCGGCGAAAGGCTGGAGGCCGATAAATTGACTTTGCAAATGGCGGATGATAGAATCCGCCTTGAGAACCAGAAGAGAGAGAGGTCGTTGACCATCCTTGTCAGGGGAAAATGAGATTACTAAAGGCCGTCAATCTGAACAAGCGGTATGGTCAGCGGTCGGTCGTAGATCGTCTAAGCCTTGAAATCAGGTCAGCTGAAGCCGTCGGGCTTCTCGGTCCCAACGGGGCCGGCAAAACCACCGCTTTTTCCATAATTATCGGTTTGCTGGCAGCTGACAGCGGCCAAATCTGGCTGGATGACGAGGAGCTGACTTTTCTTCCCGCCTATCTGAGAGCCAGAAAAGGACTGGGATTTCTGCCCCAGGAACCCTCGGTTTTCCGCGGTTTGAGTGTCGAGCAAAACCTGAGGCTGGTGCTTGAACAACGGGGAGGGGCCGCATCTCCGGGTGAGCTTAAAGAAAAAATCGCCGGTCTGCTGGAGGATTTCGGCCTGACCGCCCTGGCCGGAATCCGGGCCGACCGCCTGTCGGGAGGCGAGCGCCGCAAGCTGGAAATAGCCCGGGCCATGGCTCGTCAGCCGGGCTTTTTGTTGCTGGACGAGCCCTTCAGCGAACTTGATCCCCTGGCCGTGGCTGACCTTCAGGCTATCATCCGCAAACTTAAAGAGGCGGGAATCGGCCTCTTGTTGACCGACCACAGGCTCAGGGAGGCTCTGAGCCTGCTGGATAGAATTTACATAATGAATGGTGGTAAAATTATTTCTGAAGGAAGGCCGGCCGAGGTTCTGGAGAAAAAAGAGGTGCGCGAGATATACCTCGGCCCCGATTTCCGTCTATAATTTATGCGACCATGATGAAACAGAAGCTTGACCAGAAACAGGTGCAGAAGCTGGTGATGGCTCCTGCTCTTCAGCAGGCTATCCGTCTGCTCCAGCTGACCAACCTGGAACTGGAAGAGGTGATCAACCAGGAGCTGGAAGAAAACCCGCTTCTGGAAACCGAGGAGGAAGCGCCGCCGGAAACCGGGGCCGCTGTTTCGGCCGGGGAAGAAATTAAATCCGAAGAAGAGCTGGAGCCGGCCGGACAGGCTCCGGATGAATTTGACGAGATCATCTTTGCGGCCGGATTTCAGGATTATTTTGACGAGGAAATTCCCTATTCCGGGCCCGGCGAACAGGACAGGGCGCCGTTTGAAAACCTGGTTTCGCGGAGGCCGTCACTCTGGGATCACCTGAGCTGGCAGGCCGGAATGACTTTTTTTGAAGCCGACGAGCTGGAAATTGCCGAATTCATCATCGGCAATCTCAACGACGACGGTTACCTGACGATCAGCCCGGAAGAAATCGCCGCCCGGCTGCAAAAACCACTGGAAAAGGTAGAAGCCGTCCGGGAAAAAATCAAGATGTTCGACCCGCCGGGCTGCGGCAGCCTGGCCCTGAACGAAGCTCTGCTGGCCCAGATGGATTCGCTCAACCTGCAGGATGAAGTGGCCAGAAAAATTATCAGCGACTACCTTCCTTACCTTCAGAAATCCGATCACCAGGAACTGGCGCGGCAGCTTAACCTCAGCCTGTCGGAGCTGAAACTTCACCTCGACCTGATAAAGAACCTGGACCCGACCCCCGGACATAAATACGGCGAGGACCGCGACCTCTACGTGATACCGGACATCTACGTGGTCAAAGAAGAGGGCGAATGGAAAGTTTACCTGAATGAGGAGGGGCTGCCCAGGCTGAGACTCAATCAGTATTACCGGCAGCTCATCGAGGCCGGCCTCAAGGAAGACCGGGAAACCACCCGGTTTCTCAAAGATAAGATGAAACGGGCCATGTGGTTTATCCGCAGCCTGGATCAGCGAAACCGAACTATTTACCGGGTGGCCAGGTACATAGTCGACCGGCAGAAAGATTTTCTGGAGCAGGGGCTGGACCACATCAAGCCGATGACCCTGCTGGAAGTAGCCCGGGAGCTCGGGCTGCACGAGTCGACCATCGGGCGGGTGGTGGCCAATAAATACATGATGACCCCGCTGGGTCTTTATCCCCTGAAATTCTTTTTCCACAAATCGCTCAGCGGCACCTATGGGGAGGAAGTGTCCTCGCTCCGCATTAAAGAACGGATCAAAAAACTCGTTGAAAATGAGGATCGCAGCAGCCCCTTGAGCGACGATGAAATTGTTGATATATTATCCAGAGAGAATATTCAGATCGCCCGGAGGACTGTGGCTAAATACCGGGGTCAGCTTGACATCCCGCCTTCTCATATCAGGAAAAAGAAATTTATTATGGAGGAAGCAACATGATCGTCAATTTCACCGGACGGCGCACCGAGCTGACGGAAGAAATCAAGGATTACTGCCAGCAGCGGCTGACCAGGATGGAGAAGATCCTGCGAGACGTTATCCAGATAGATATTATCCTGAGCGAACAGCGCAGCCGAAAAAAAGTGGACCTGCAGGTCAAGCGACGGGGTGAAGATTTTGTCATCTCCGAGGAAACCAATGATGTTTTTAATTCTCTGAACCAGGCCTTTGACAGCCTGGAGAAAAAAGTCGTCAAAGAAAGAAGAAAAATGATCCAGAAAAGGCGGCGAGCGGCCGGTCGGGAAGGGTCGCTGGCCGGGCTGGAGGCGGTCGAGCCGACTCCGCGCCTGCTGCGCCTTCCTTATTTTTCTGATAAACCGATCAGCATCCAGGAAGCCCTGCAGCTGCTGGAAGAAGGGAAGAAAGAGGTCTTCCTGTTCAGAAAAGAAAGCGGTCAGAGCTGGGCGGTCGTTTTCCGGAAAAAAGACGGCCAGATTGCCCTGGTTGATCCTGAAGGCTGACTGAAAAGGATATAATCGAAAAAGAAAGCTGAATAAAGGAGTAAGCGGCAGTGAGGTTGTCGAACATCATCAAAGACAAGAACGTTCTGCTGGAAATGAAAGCTCAGAAAAAGGATGAAGCCCTGGCCGAACTGGCCGTTCATCTAAAAAAGCAGAAACTTATCAATCACGAAAAAGAAATAATAGAAAAATTGTTGCAGCGGGAAGCCCTGGGCAGCACAGCCCTGGGGGAGGGTATTGCCATCCCTCACTGCAAGGCGAAAGGAATCAAGAACCCGATCCTGACCGTGGGCATCTCCAGGAGCGGGGTCAATTTTGAGGCGCCTGACGGGCGGCCGGTCCAGGTCTTTTTCCTGCTGATTACTTCTCCGGACGACCCCAGCCTGAACCTCCAGATCCTGGCCCTGATCGCGCAGCTGGTTAAGAAGTCTCCGGAGCTGAGGTCCAAGTTACTGGCCGCGGAAGATGTCCGGGAAGTTATGGAAATCATAAGAGAGCAGGAAGAAAAAGCCTGATGGCTGCCGGTATGACTGGAAAGACTTCGGCTGGCCGGGAAAAGAAAAGGCCGGCCGGGTCTGAGTCGGCTGCGGCTCATCCCGGCCAGGCGGCCGCTCCCCAGGTGGTGATTTCGGCCGGCCTGATGAAAATTTTCGGGGTGGGCACTCTGATCATCGGCGACAGCGGGGTGGGTAAGAGCGAGAGTTCGCTGGAGCTGATCGCCCGCGGGCACAAGTTCGTGTCCGACGATGTGGTGGAGATTTTTCGAGACGAAAAAGGTCAGCTCCACGGCCGGTCTCCCCGCCTGACCAGAAATTTCATGGAAATCAGGGGACTTGGGATCATAAACATCAGGGAAATTTTCGGGGCGGGAGCTATTCTGGAGGAGACTCCGGTCGACCTGGTAATCAGGCTTAAAAGATGGAATAAGAAGATGGAAATCGACCGGCTGGGCCTGAAATTCCCGGAAGACTTCCAGCTGGCCGGAATGAGAGTCCCCCAGTTGCATATTCCGGTGGCGCCCGGCCGCAACATTGCCACCCTGATCGAGGTGGCCTGCCGGGTTTTTGTCCTGAGGAAAAAGGGTTATGAGGCCGCCCAGGACATCGTCCGGCGGCTGGACAGAAAACTGGCCAGGAAAAATGAACAATCATCGTAAGGGCACCGAGTTTATCGTGGTTACCGGTCTGTCCGGTTCCGGCAAGACCGTGGTCAGCCGGTTTCTGGAAGATATGGGTTATTATTGTGTCGACAACCTGCCGGCCAAATTGATACCTGAACTGGTCGACCTGTGGCTCAGAAAAAAGGTGGAAATCGACCGGATGGCGCTGGTGGTCGACATCCGGGAGCCAAGATTTCTGACCGAATTTCCCGAGATTGTCAGGCAGTTGAAAGTCAAGCCTTTTCTCATTTTTCTGGAAGCGACCGATGAAGCCCTGGTCAAGAGGTTCAGCGAAAGCCGCCGCCCGCATCCTCTGGCCCGGAGCAAATCAACCCTGGCCGGAGTCAGGCTGGAGAGAAGGAAATTGGCTCCGATCAGGGACATGGCCGACGAGGTGATCGACACCACCGGTCTGACCATCTCTCAGCTCAAGGAGCAGGTGTTCGAGCGGGTGGTGCGAAAGAAAAAGCGTCGCCTTCAGGTCTATGTGATCAGCTTCGGTTATAAATACGGATTGCCGTTGGATTCCGACCTGGTTTTCGATACCAGGTTTCTGCCCAACCCCTTTTACCTGGACAGCCTGCGCCGGCTCGACGGCCGCAGCAAAAAGGTCCGGGACTTTGTCCTGAATTCGGACGAAACCAGAACCTTTTTGAGAAAGCTCTTTGATTTCGTTGACCACCTTCTGCCCGGATTCGTGAAGGAAGGCAAAAGCAGCCTGACCGTTTCTGTGGGTTGCACCGGCGGCCGGCACCGCTCGGTGGTCATTGCCGAAGCTCTGAAGGAGCACCTGAAGGCCAGAAAATTGGCCGTAAAAATAATCCACCGGGATATTTATAAGTAGGACTGAATCGGTTAAAATATACAGGAAATTTAATCCGGGCGGTGTCCATGATCGGCGGAGTGATAGTGTCCCACGGGCGGCTGGCCGAAGAGCTGCTCAATGCCCTGACCATCATTCTGGGAGAAGCTCCGAACATTGAGCCCATCTCCATCGGCTGGTATGATGATGTGGAAGAATCCAAGAAGAAAATCAGTCAGAGCCTGAAGAAGGTCGACCAGAAGAACGGCGTGATCATTTTTACCGACATGTTCGGCGGCACTCCTTCCAACCTGAGTTTCAGCTTTCTGGCCGACAACCGGATTGAAATCATAACCGGCGTAAACCTGCCGATGCTGATCAAGTTCGTTTCCCTGCAGCGCAGCAACAATCTGAAGGATGTGGCTAAGAAGGTGGCCGAGCAGGGCAAGAAGAACATTCACCTGGCCAGCGCCCTCCTGAATTCCAGGTCAAAATAGAATCGAACGGCTATGATTGAAAAGAAGATCGTCATAAAAAATAAATTGGGCCTGCACGCCAGGGCGGCCGTCAAGTTCGTCAACCTGGCCAATCGCTACAGCGCTTCGGTAAAGATCATCAAGGACAGCAATGAGGTGGACGGCAAAAGCATCCTGGGCATCCTGACCCTGGCCGCCTCCCAGGGAACGCCGATCAGGCTGGTGGTCAACGGCCGCGACGAGGCTCAGGCCATGAAGGCTCTGTGCGAGCTCATCAACAACAGGTTTGGCGAAGAAGAATAGAATGGAAATTATCCGCTTGCGAGGTCTCGGTGTTTCGCCCGGTATTGCCATGGGCGAGGCCTCTCTGTCGGAACGGGTGGTTTTTACCTCCAGGCGGGAACCCATACCCGAGCGCCAGGTGGAAGAAGAGCTAAAGAGGCTGCGGCGGGCCCTGGACCGGACCAGGCAGGAACTGACCGAACTGAAGGAGCATGTGCGGGAGAGAATCGGAGATGAGCAAGCCTTCATCTTTGACGCCCACCTGATGATTCTTGACGACCAGATGCTCGTCGGCCATCTGGAGAAAATCATCCGGGAAGAGAAGGTCAGGTCGGAATGGGCGATTTCCCGGGTCAACACTCACTTTCAGGCTGTGTTTGATTCTCTGAGCGACGAGTATTTCCAGCAGAGAAAGACCGACCTGTCCGACGTCCTGGCCAGAATCTACCGGAACCTGGAAAAGAAGAGAGATAAAAAAGAGGACCCGGACAAACCCACGGTCCTGGTAGCGCACGAACTGCTGCCCTCGGAGGTGGCTCTGAATATCAGCCGCCGAAAGATTATCGGGATTGCCCTGGACATGGGCGGGCAGACATCGCATACCGCTATCCTGGCCAGGTCGCTGGGCATCCCGGCCGTGGTCGGCTTGCACGATATCAGCCTGCAAGTAAAGAGCGGAGATTTTATCATCGTTGACGGGACCGACGGCGAGGTCATCATCAACCCGACTCCGGCCGTGCGGAGGGAGTTCCAGAGCAAGAAAGAGAGATACGAAGTCTATCAGCGAGAACTCAAGAAGGTTGCCAGACTCAAACCGGAAACCCTGGACGGGGTCAGATTCAAGCCTCTGGCCAACATCGAGCTGCCGGAAGAGGTGGAGACCGCCTTTTCTTACGGAGCCGAAGGAATCGGTCTGTTCCGGTCGGAGTTTATCTATTTGCAGAGACCCGGCCTGCCCACGGAGGAAGACCACCTGGCCATCTACCAGAAGATGGCTGGAAGCACCCATCCCCGTCCGGTCTATATCAGGACCATCGATATCGGCGGAGAGAAGAGCCTGCCTCAGCTCAATATCGAAAAAGAACCCAATCCGGCCCTGGGACTGAGGGCCATCCGGTTTTCCCTGAAAAACCGGGAGCTTTTCCGCACCCAGATCAGGGCCATCCTGAAGGCCAGCGTCAGAAAGAACGTTCGGTTGATGGTGCCCATGATCACCGAGGTGGAAGAGGTCATCGAACTGAAGCATATCGTCGAGGAACTCAAGGCTGAATTAAGAGGCCAGAAAATTCCCTTTGACGAAAATATTCCGGTCGGGGTGATGATCGAGGTCCCGGCGGCGGCGGTGCTGATCGAGAGCATCATCAAAGAAGTTGATTACGTCAGCATCGGAACCAACGACCTGATTCAGTATTACCTGGCAGTCGACAGGGGAAACGAATCTGTTTCCTACCTTTTCAAGCCGCATCACCCGGCTGTTCTGAGGTTGCTGGACCGGGTCATCAAGGCCGTTAACCGCGAGGGCAAGGAAGTGACCGTCTGCGGCGAGATGGCCGCCGACCCGCTATCGGCCATCATGCTGCTGGGCATGGGCCTGCGCACCTTCAGCATGAACCCGATTTTTATTCCCAAGGTTAAGAAAGCTCTGAGGGCGGTGGAATTGAAAACCGCCGAAGAAGCCGTGGCTGAGGCTCTGAAGCTGAAAACAGCCAGGGAAATCGAGGAGTTCATGATTGAGGCGGTTTTACGGCGGCACCCGGAAGCCTTTTTGATGAGCCAGATTATAAGCTGATTTTAATCCCGCCCGTAAATGTCTTCCAGCCGGACGATGTCGTCTTCGCCCGAATCACCCAGCCACAGTTCCATGACCCGGGCCGGGGCGGGGCCGAGTCCTTTCAGGCGGTGGGGAGTTCCGGCCGGAATGAATATTTCCTCGCCCGGCTGCGGCTGCCAGGTCTTTTCTCCCAGGGTTATTTCCAGGCCGGCATCCAGAATCACCCAGTACTCGTCGCGCCGGCGGTGGTATTGAAGAGACAGCAGACCTTGCGGGTTGACGGTGATGATTTTCAGGCTGGAAGCCAGGTGGTGGGGATAGCTGCGGAACTTTCCCCAGGGCCGCTGTTCCTCGTAAATCAGGCGGTGCACTTTTTCGTCTTCTGGAATCTCAGCCACGGAACCTCTCCGGTCTGGCCTCAGGATTAAAACGGAATTTCGTCATCCCCTTCGGTCGGGGGAGTCTCCTCGGGGAATTCCTCGGCGGCCGGTTCGGAAATGTCCGGAAATTCTTCGGCTCCGCCGGCCTCGACCTGAGCTTCGGCCTGGGGCGGGACTTTCTTTCCCAGAAGGACAATGTTGAATGCTTCCACTTCGGTGCTGTTGCGGCGGTTGCCGTCACGGTCTTCCCAGGAGCGCCAGCGCAGCTTGCCTTCGACCATGACCTGCCGCCCGACCTCCAGGAATCGGTCGCAGAAATCGGCCAGCGGTCCCCAGGCTACGATGCGATGAAATTCGGTCCGGTCGGTGGATTGTCTGGTGTCGCGATTATAAATCTGTTCGTTAGTGGCCACCTGGAATCTGGCCACGGCCCGACCCGAAGGGATGTGCCGGATTTCCGGTTTTTTTACCAGGTTGCCCACCAGAATGACTCTGTTAAAACTGTTTCGGTCTCTCATTTGTTCACCAGTTCATTAATTTTTTGCTGGGCCAGTCGCGCTTCCTCCTGCGTCGGATACTTGGCCGTCAGCAGTTTGAAGGTGGCCAGCGCCTCATCCTTCCGGCCCAGCTGGACCAGGCTCATGCCTTTCTTCAAGTAGGCGGCCGGCACTTTGTCCCCGGCCGGGTAGCTGATCAGCAACTCGTTAAAAGCGTCAACGGCTTCCTGGTACTGCTCCTGGCTGTAATGGCACTCTCCGATCCAGTAGAGGGCATTGTCTGACAGCGGAGTATTGGGATATTGTTGCAGAAAGAGTTTGAAGCTGTCGATGGCCAGCGAATAGTTGCCTTTCAGGTAGTCGCCGTAGGCGTTGTTGTACATTTCCTGGGCCGGGATGTTGACCACGGCCGGCTTCTTGGTTTCAGCCGGTTGCGGCTCACCCTTAGCCGGCTGAGGTTTGGCGCCCCTGGCCGCTTTTTCGTCTGTTCTGGCCGGAGGAGTCAGGTTCTGGACGGCCTGGAGGATATCGTTCAGGATGGCCGTCTGGAACTGAACCTCCTCCAGCTTGCTGCTCAGAAGCTGGAACTGCACCGGAATGTTGCGAAAATCATCTTTCAGGGAGACCTGCTCGGCCTGAGTTTTCCTTATCAGGTCTCCCAGCAGTTTGACCTGATCTTTAAGTTCCTGCAGGTCGGCCTGGTTCTTCTTGAGCAGGGCGGTCAGTTCCTGGACCTGTAGCTTGAGGGCCTGGATGTCCTCATACATCAGCTCATAGGTCTTCTTGGTCTGGCCGGCGGCCGGAGAAATCAGAATCAGGCCCAGGAACGCGGCCCAGACGAAGGAAAAACGATTTCCGCGATTGGCTAACAATTTATTTCTCGATGATCAGAAATTGAGCTCTCCTGTTCTTGGCCCAGGCCGTTTCGTCATGACCCGGGTCCAAGGGCTGGCTTTTGCCGTAAGATATGATTTTCAGCCTGTCGGCCGAAATGCCGAGGCTGACCAGGTAATCCATGGTGCTCTTGGCCCTTTTCTCGCCCAGAGCCAGGTTGTACTCTTCGGTTCCTCTCTCGTCGCAATGACCTTCAATCAAGACTTTAACGGTCCGGTATTTTTTCAGCCAGCCGGCGTTGGCTTCCAGCACCGGAACGGCGTCAGCCCGGATATTGAACTTGTCATAGTCAAAGAAGATCATAGCCAGCGGTTTCTCCTGGTTGATTTCTTCCAGGGATTTCTTCATAAAGATTTCTTCTTCGGTCAGGACGGGCTCTTTTAGGACCGGCTCTTCCACCTTTTCCACCCGCGGTTGCTCCTGAGCCTGCGGGGGCGGCGGAGGCGGCACCTCTTTGGCCTTCTTCTTACAGGAAGCGGCGAAGGATAAAACCAGAATTACGGTCAGAAAAATCACCAGATATTTCTTCATAACTCCTCCTCGTCGGATGGTGGCTCAAAAGCCAGAACATGGAGCCATTCAATTTATACAATGAAGCCCTCAAGCTGTCAACAGAACCGGAGTCTCAATTGGTCCAGTGGGCCAGCTTGTTTTCTCCCCTGGAAGTCAGGCAGCGCAGGTTGCTGGCGTCGTAGTCAACGGAATAGATCTGGATAGTGCCCGACAGGTTGGAAGAGAAAATGACATGCCGCCCGTCGGGCGACCAGCTGGGGGATTCGTTCCGGGCCCTGGTTTCGGTCAGCTTGGTAATCTTGTTGGTTTTCAGGTTGAGAATGTAAATGTCAAAAAAATTGTCCACTCTCGAGACAAAGGCGATTCTTTCGCCGTCCGGAGACCAGGCCGGAGCATCCAGGTAATTGCCGCCGAAACTGACCTTGCGGACGTTGCCGCCTTCGGCATCCATGATGTAAATCTGGGGCGTGCCGGTTCGGTCGGAGGTGAAGGCAATTTCCCGTCCGGTCGGCGACCAGCTGGGGGCGGTGTCGATGGCGCTGTTAAAGGTGATTCTCCGGATGTTGCTCCCGTCGGCGTTGGCCACATAGATTTCGGAATTGCCGTCCCGGGTGGAGCAGAAAGCCAGCCTCTTCCCGTCGGGAGAGAAAGCTCCGGAAAAATTGGTGCCCTTAGTGGAAACCGGGGCCAGTTTGCCTTCGTATGGATAGAGGATAAAGAGGTCGGGATTTCCGGCTCTATAAGAGGTGAAAACAATGGCCCTCTGGTCGGGCGACCAAGCCGGCATGTAATCACGCCACTTATTGAAGGTCAACCGGGTCTGGTTGGCTCCGTCATAATCCATCATGTACAACTCGTCGTTGCCGTCGCGATTGGAGACAAAGACAATCTTGGTGGTGAAATAAGGCTTTTCTCCATAAAGTTTCATCAGCTCGTCGGCCACCCGGTGAGCTACCAGGCGGAAAACCGACGGTTCGGCCTGGTAACGCTTCCCCAGGATCATTCTTTCGCTTTTGACGTCGTAGATTTTGACCTCAAAAAATATCCGGTTCTGGGACTGGCTGACCTCGCCCGCCACCAGGATCCTGGCCTGAATCGATTCCCAATCCTTAAAAAATATTTCCCTGGGATTCAGAGGGCGGATGTAATTCAGATGCTCCCGCGGCACCAGCGAGAATACCCGGCTGTAACGCAGGTCATCCGACAGAACCTGGTGGATGGTCTCGGCCGCTTCCCGGGCTTCGTCCGAAGCGGAATCAGAGATAAAAGGCGGTAGGGCTAAAGAAATTGCCGGCACTCCTTCCCTGATGGTCAGAACGATTTCCTGCTGCGGGAACAGGATTGATCCGCCGGCAACCAGAATGATGAAAAAGAGAATCAAGAGGGCTGATTTTTTCATTTGCTCCGCTCGAAAATAAGATGGACGACCAGGTAGTCGTTTTCATAGTCCCTCGGCAGCGGGGGAAATGGAGCGGCCAGCTCCACCGCCCGCCTGGCCGTCAGGTCCAGGGCCGGAAGTTCCGAGGGTTGTTCTATCTTCAGGTCGGCGACCTGTCCGTTGCGCAGAATCTTAAAATAGACCACCGATTGATATTCTCCGCTGTAATCGAGATTGTTGGTGGCCGTAAACCAGTTGGAAGAGACCCGGTCGATTATAATCTGGAGGTAATAGGTGAAGGGAAAGGAAGAGGTCCCCAGCGGGTCGCCATAGCCGCCGCCGTATCCGCCCGGGCCTTCCCCCACGCCGATCCGAAGACCCGAGCCTCCACCCCCGCCTCCGCCGCTTCCGGTTCCGCCGGCCTGGCCGGCCTCGGTCCCCTTGCCGGCTGCGTCCGCGGCTCCGGGTTGAGGGGCCGAAATTTCAGTCTTTTTGGCCGGGGCCGGCTTCTTAGCGGTCGGCCTGGCTTTTTCGACCGGATGGCGCAAAGAGGATTCAGCCGCGGTCTGAGTTTTCTGGGGAACGGTCAGCTCTTTCATGGTTTCTTTTTGAGCCGCCGGAGCTGCCGGCCCGGGTTTCTGGCCCGCGGGGCCGGAACCGCTTCCGCCGCCGCCGCCTCCTCCGCCTCTCCCGGGCAGGCCGACGAAATTCAGGTTGACATAATGAACCATCCCGGCTTTTTTGGGGCCGGCCAGTTGATTGGAAAAGGCGATCAGAGCGAACAGGGCTACATGGAAAAAGACCGACAGAACAACGGCTCTCTTAAAAGAACTGCTCCTGACTGGCGAAGGTTTCATCAGCCGGTCCGTTTCCTGGCTGGCGGTTTTTCCAGCGGCTCGGTAACCAGGCCGACTATTTCAATCCCTGATTTCTTGACAATATCCAGAACCTGGACGAGCTGGCCGTAATTCAGGTTGCGGTCAGCCCGGATGTAGATTATTTTTTTGGTCTTGTTGTAAAAGTATTCCTGCAGCCTTCTTTCCAGCAGGTTGATGTTGATCACGGATTCACCGAGGTGGATGTAACCGTCAGCGGTGATGGTCAGAGTCAGGCCCTCTTCCGCCGGGGCCGATTCGGTTTCCGCCTGGGGCAGGTTAAGGCCGATCCCGGATTGCATCATCGGCGCGGTCACCATGAAGATTATCAGCAGCACCAGCATGACGTCGACCAGAGGGGTAACGTTGATTTCCGACATGGATGTGCCCAGGCGTCTCCGGCCGCCGGAGACCGGAGCCGGGTTCAAATTAACCGCCATAAACCCTTTCTATAATGTTTAAGAATTCAAGACTGAAATCGTCCATGGCCGATATCATTTCTTTGATGCGGCCCAGAAAATAATTGTAGGCAATGACCGCCGGGATGGCGGCGAACAAGCCCACGGCGGTGGCAATCAAAGCTTCGGCGATACCGGGGGCTACCGTGACCAGGCTGGCCGATCGGACCACCCCGATCTTATGGAAGGAATCCATAATTCCCCAGACGGTTCCCAGCAGACCGATGAACGGAGTGACGCTGCCGCAGGTGGCCAGGAAACTCATCATTCTTTCCAGCCGGTTGATTTCAGAGTTTGAGGCCCTGAGGAGCGAACGGTTGATGGTTTCCAGCTTTTCGCCGTTGATTGAACCCTGGGCCTGCGGGTTAGACCTGGTCAGGTGCACCAGCTCCTTAAAACCGGCCTGAAACAGGCTGGCCAGAGGGCTGTTCTTGTACTTGCGGGCCGCTTCGTTAACTTCATTAAGCGATTTGCTGCGGCGGAAAATCTCCAGGAAATTCCGGGAGGAAGATTCGGCTGCTTTTATGGTCCGCCTTTTATAGATAATGATGGCCCAGGAAAAAACCGAAAAAAAGACCAGAATCAACAGGATAAGCTTGACGACTATGGTGGCTTGCGAAATCAGACTGAAGACGTTCATAACTTTTTCAAGTTAACATACGGGAGAAAGTCTGTCAATCAGCCGGGGCGGGCCGCGGCTCTTCTGTCCTCTATGTAGCCGCCGTCAGGGGGAGGTGGCGGCCTCTCTGTTTCTTTGTCGGCTCTTGTTATGAGAGGGTCCTGTCACGGCGCGCCTCCTCCCGTCCTCGCTCACCGATCCCCCCGTGGGGAACCTCTTCCGCTGCGGGCGGTTCGGAGACACGCCGCGCCACCCTTTACAAATCCATTCCACTCCGTTCTATTTTTGGCCTGGATTGGTTGGAAACAGAGGGCAAGTGAGCATATAAGCCTTCAGGCTTCATGTCCTCTCTGACTCTTAAGCGGCTCAAGTCTTAGAGATGGCCCTGCCGCGGTATGGCCTCTTAAAAAATCCAGTCCTTGCCGCTTCATTATTGGCCCGGATTAGAAAAAACATCCTGCCGGGCTGTGCTACGTTTTGGACATTGAATCCTCGCCGTTTCAGCAGTGGCTGAAATTATATGTGGGCTGTTGCGGCGCCTTAGCTGCCAGGCCTCTCTGTCGCAGCTTATGAAAGCAAGGAGGCTTAAGGGGGGGCCAGGCCGTATAAAGCTCGATGCTCTCCGGGGAGGGGGAAGAGGATGCGCTCTCTCTGAGGGGAGACTTGACGGAAGCGGGCAAAAGCGGTTTAATTAAGGACTTATAAGAGGGCAAATTGAATAATTTTAAGAAAAAACTGGTTCATCCTCCCCGTTTGCTGGCCCTGAGTTTTCTGCTGGCCATCATCGTCGGGACCGTCATTCTTTCCCTGCCCGTCTCCACCCGGGCGGGCCGGATTCCGCTGATTGATGCCCTCTTTACTTCCACTTCGGCTATCTGCGTCACCGGATTGATAGTGGTTGACACTCCGAACTACTTCAGCCCTTTCGGGCTCGGTGTTCTGCTGGCCTTAATCCAGCTGGGCGGACTGGGGATCATGACTTTTTCCAGCTTCATCCTGATGACGGCCGGCCGGCGGGTCAGCCTGTCCGACAAACTGGTGGTGGAAGGCTCTTTCCGGCCGACTGCCATTTCGGATTTTCGGGCCTTGCTCAGGGACGTCTTCCTGTTCACCCTAAGTTTTGAGCTGATCGGGGCGGCAGCCCTTTTGTTGAAATTTGCAGGGCGGGGCTCTTTTTTCCAGGCCCTGGTGCTTTCGCTCTTTCACTCGGTTTCGGCCTTCTGCAACGCCGGCTTTTCGCTTTTTTCCGACAGCCTGATGAATTTTCGAGGCGATGCTCTTGTCAACCTGACCATGATTTTCCTGATAGTTTTCGGGGGGCTGGGCTTTTTTGTCCTGCAGGAAATAAAACTGGCCCTTCGAAACAGTCTTAAGAAGGAAAGAGTCAAGTTTTCGCTCCATACCAAGTTTGTGGCGGCCATCACCCTGGGAATCATACTGACCGGAGCCGTTCTGCTCTTTCTGATGGAATTCGACCGCGGTTTTTCCGGTCTGCCTCTCAAAGATAAGGTCCTGGCTTCGGTTTTTCAGGTAGTTTCGGCCCGGACAGCCGGATTCAACACGGTCGACCTCAACAGCCTGTCCGTGGCATCTCTGCTGCTGATAATCTTGATCATGTTCATCGGGGCTTCGCCGGGGTCGACCGGCGGCGGCGTCAAAACCACCACCTTCGGCGTGGTCTTTGCCTTCCTGCGGTCTCGCATCCGCGGGCAGGAGGTGCCTCAAATTTTCTCCAGAGCTATAAGGAACGACGACATTATCAAGGCCTACACCTTGATTTCGCTGGCCGTGTCCCTGATTTTTGCCTCAACCATGGCCCTGCTAATCATTCAACCCCAGCTGGCCTTAAAAGAAGCTCTGTTTGAGGTGGTGTCTGCCTTCGGCACGGTCGGCCTGTCTCTGGGCATCACCCCGAATCTTCACCCCCTCAGCAAGCTGGTCCTGATTATCACCATGTATCTCGGCCGGATCGGGCCGCTGACCATGCTCTACGCCTTCAGCCGGGTCAAGCCGGCCGGCCATTACCAGTTTATTGAAGAAAGCATCATGGTGGGTTAAAATATCAGGGAAAAGCGGCTGTAATTCAGGAGAATCAAAATGAAATTTGCCGTCATCGGTCTTGGAAGTTTCGGCAGTTATCTGGCCAGAACCCTGTACGAAAAAGGCCATGAGGTTCTGGTCATTGATAAAGATAAAGACAAGGTGGATGAGGCCAAAGATTTTTCCAGCCAGGCCGTCTGGATGGACTCGGCCGATAAAGAGAGCCTTCAGGCTCTGGGAGTTCAGGACATGGACGTGGTGGTGGTCAGCCTGGGACCGGAAATGGAGCCCTCAATTCTGACGGTGCTTTACCTTCATGAGCTGGGCGTCAACCGTATCCTGGCCAAAGCCTTGAGCCTGGACCACGGGAAAATTCTGGAATCCATCGGGGCCACCGAGGTCATCTATCCCGAAAGAGATATGGCCATACGGCTGGCCCAGCGCCTGAGCTCCAGGAATGTCCTGGAATACCTTCCCCTGGCCGAGAATATCAGCATTCAGGAAATTGTCCCGCCCGAGGCCTTCATCGGCAAAAAGCTGAGGGACCTGAACCTGACCAATCGCTACCGTGTTCAGGTTATAGCCGTTCGGCAACTGGTGCCCGACCGACTGATATTTATTCCCGGGGCCGATTTTGTGATCAAGGACAGCGACGTTCTGGTGGTAATGGGGGAGGAAGAAAACATCGCCGAATTATGTGCCTGCAAGAAGTAGTCTCTGCAGGATTTCTCGGGCCACCTGTTTCGCTTTTTCTCCGCTTTCTCTGGCCGGGCCGACGCAGGACGGGCAGCCTTCTTCGCAGGGACAGGCTTCAATCGTCCCCAGACAGGCCTGAAGCAGTGTGGTCTTCAATTCGAACAGAGCCGGGCTGAGCCCGATCCCGCCGGGAAAGTTATCGTAGAGAAAAAGGTTGGGCGAAAAATCCGGGCTGAGAAAGACCCTGTTTCTTTCATCCTGGGGCAAACGATGGCGCGGCAACTCCCGTGGCGGTAGAGACTGGCCGGAGAAGTTGTCGCCGATGGCCACGCCCAGGTCGTGCAGGTCGCACATCAGGAAGAGCGGAGCCACGTGGTGCAGGAGATAGGATAGCCCGAACAGACCATTGGTCCGCTGCTCCGGAGTAAAGGGCAGCGTCTGGTAGATCTCGGCCGGGATGGTCAACCAGAAACTGGTGGTGCTCATCTCGTTCTGGGGGAGCTGAAGTTCGCCGGCGCCCACGTTTTCCATCGTGTGGAACTTGATTTTCTTGAATCCCACCACCTGGGTGGCCACATGAACTTCGCCGTGAGAGACCCAGCCCTGGGGAATGTCCTGACGGTCAAAAACATCCAGGATCTTGACGTTGGTGTAGTCTATAGCGTCGGTGAAATAGTCCACATCCGTCTTCTTGACATAGGCCTTGCGCTGTTCGTAATCGAATTCTTCCACAAAATACTGTTCACCCTCGCAGATGTAGATGGCCTTGGGGTGGAGGGTGGTCAGGGCCGAAGAGAAATCGACCTCGGCAATCACCCTCGGCTGGTCGGTCGTATCCACCACCACGAAATTATCGGAACTGATGCTGCGCAGGGAGATGGCGTCGGCCGGGTAGGCTTCTGAAGTCCAGAACCACTTGTTCTGGGTGTGGTGAAGCATCTCCTCTTCTTCCAGCAATTTCAAGATCTCATCAATTTCCACCGTGCCGAATTTTTCTCCGTCTTCGAAGGGCAGCTCGAAGGCAGCGCACTGAATATGATTGACCAGGATGGACAGGTTGTCGGGATTAATCAGAGCCATTTCCGGAGGACTGGAGAAAAAGTAGTCCGGGTGATTGATGATAAACTGGTCAAGGGGGGAGGAAGAAGCCACCAGAACCGCGGCTGATTTGCCGGTCTTCCGGCCGGCCCGGCCGGCTCTCTGCCAGGTGCTGGCAATAGTTCCCGGATAGCCGGCCAGGACGGCCACGTCCAGCGTCCCGATGTCTATCCCCAGCTCCAGGGCGTTGGTGGAAACCACTCCCAGTATTTTCCCCTCTCTCAGACCTTTTTCTATTTCCCGGCGCCTGGTCGGCAGATAACCGCCGCGGTAGCCCCTGATCAGACCTTCGTCCTTCAGGCCCTTTTCCAGGTCGCTTTTCAGGTAGGTGACCAGGACTTCGGTCAGCAGCCGGCTCTGGGCGAAAACAATCGTCTGGAGTCGCTGATTGAGAAACACGGTGGCGATTCTGCGGGCTTCGTTGATGTAGGACCTTCTGATGCCCAGGTGAGGGTTGACCACCGGCGGCGTATAAAAAACAAAATATTTTTCTCCCGACGGAGCGCCGTTCTGGTCGATGAGCTCGACCGGCTCCTCGATCATTTTCCGGGCCATGTCCTGCGGGTTGGCAATGGTGGCCGTCGACAGGATGAATTGCGGTCTGGCCCCGTAGAAGGCGGCAATTCTCTTCAAGCGCCTTATGACGTTAGCCACGTGGCTGCCGAACACCCCGCGGTAGTTGTGCAGTTCGTCGATGATGATGTATTTCAGGTTTTCGAACAGCTTGATCCACTTGGTATGGTGGGGCAGGATGCCGGAATGCAGCATGTCGGGGTTGGTGATGATGATGTGCCCCTGGCTGCGGATGGCCCGGCGGGCGTCCTGCGGGGTGTCCCCGTCGTAGGTAAAAATTTTTATTTCTTCTCCCAGCAGCTCTATGGTTTCATCCAGCTCGGCCCGCTGGTCCTGGCTGAGGGCCTTGGTCGGGAAAAGGTAAATGGCCCGGCTGGAAGGGTCGCGGAGAATACAATCCAGCACCGGCAGGTTGTAGCAGAGCGTCTTGCCGGAAGCGGTCGGCGTCACCACCACCACGTTATTTCCCTCCCTGATTTTTTCCCAGGCCTGGCTCTGGTGAGAATAGAGCGAGCCAAAACCTTTCTTCTTCAGGGCTTCCACCAGGCGGGGGTGAACGCCGGGTGGATAATCGCTGAAGCTCCCGGGTCGGGGGGGCAGGTACTTGATGGTCGTAATCGAGCCGTAGGGGGCGGCCAGATTGCGGAGGGCGTCAATGGCTTTAAGCAGTCGGTTGTCTTTGTCCATGGCAGTTAATCGCTGCTATTATAAAATAAAGAATGGGATTATAAAACCTGTTTCCCGCCCTCGGAAATCAACCCGAACGTGCTAAAATATAGCCATGCTTCAGGAAATCAGGGTGCGGAAGGCAGCCCAGCATAACCTTAAGAAAATTGATGTCGAGCTGCCGCGAAACCGGCTGGTCATAATTACCGGGCCCAGCGGCTCGGGCAAATCTTCGCTGGCCTTTGATACCCTCTTTGCCGAGGGACAGCGACGATACATAGAATGCCTCTCGACCTATGCCCGGCAGTTCATCGAACAGCTGGAAAAACCCGAAGTCGAGTCGATAGAAGGCCTGTCGCCGGCAATTTCAGTCGACCAGAAAACCATTTCCTTCAACCCGCGGTCGACCGTGGGCACCATAACCGAGATTTACGACCTGCTGCGCCTCCTGTATGCCCGTCTGGGAACCATCTACTGCCCGGACTGCCGGGTGCCGGTAAAAGCCAGCAGCCGGGAGCAGATTCTGGGCCTGCTCAAATCCAGGTTCTCCGGCCGGAAAATCATGATTCTGGCGCCTCTGGTCCGAGGGCGGAAGGGCGAGTACCAGCAGCTTCTGGAAAAGTTCAGGAAGAAGGGTTTCCTGAGAGCCAGGGTTGACGGCCGGCTGCATGACCTGGAGCAAAAGATTCAACTGGACAAGAACCGCAAGCATAACCTTGAAATCCTGGTGGATGAGCTGAAACTGGAAGATAAGAACGAGCCTCGTTTCCGGGAAGCGGTGGAGAAAAGTCTGGAAATGTCCGACGGGGGTGTGCTGGTGCTGGACTCGGCCGGCCAGGAGTCATATTTTTCTCGGAAGCTGGCCTGTCCTTCCTGCGGACGCAGCTTTCAGCCTCTGGAACCAAGAAATTTTTCTTTCAACAGCCCATACGGAGCCTGCGGCCGGTGCCACGGCCTGGGATACCTGACGGCGCTCAACGAATGGGGCGAAGTGGAGTTGACGGCAGACCTCTGCCCGGAGTGCAGCGGCCAGCGCCTTAAGAAGGAAAGCCTCTGGGTCAGAATCGACGGCTTCAACATCCATGAACTGGCCTCGCTCGACGTTGGCCAGTTGCTGGAAAGAATGGACAGACTGAGTTTTGATGGCCAGGCTCAGGCGGTGGCCGAAAAAATAGTAAAGGAAGTTAAAGACCGGCTGCTGGTGATGAAGGAGCTCGGCCTGGCCTATCTTGACCTCAACCGCTCCGGCTCCTCGCTGTCGGGCGGCGAGGCCCAGAGGATAAGGCTGGCCGCCCAGGTAGGGTCCAGGTTGCGGGGAATTCTCTATGTCCTGGATGAGCCAACCATCGGCCTTCATCAGCGCGACAATGGCCAGCTGATCAGGTTATTGCGTCAGCTCCGGGACGCCGGGAATTCGATAGTTGTGGTAGAACATGACGAGCAGACCATCCGTTCGGCCGACTATCTGATTGACCTCGGGCCCGGAGCCGGAGAGAACGGAGGTCGGCTGGTGGCCTGCGGCCCGCTGCAGAACGTCCTGAAATCGAGCGACTCGCTGACCGCTAAGTACCTGCGCGGGGAAAAGTCGGTCCCGGTGCCGGAGAGGCGCCGGACTCCCTCGGGCTGGCTTACAGTCCGCGGGGCGGCCGAGCATAATTTGAAGAACATCGACGTCGGTTTTCCCCTGGGCGTGATGACGGCCGTAACCGGGGTGTCCGGGTCGGGCAAGAGCAGCCTGGTTTATGATGTTCTGTATCGAGCTCTGTTGAAAAAATTATACCGGGCCAAAGTTCAGCCGGGAAAGCACCGCTCGCTGGAAGGACTGGAAAACATAGACAAGGTGGTTTCGGTCGACCAGAAACCGATCGGGCGGACGCCCCGTTCCAACCCGGCTACCTATACCGGGATTTTCGGCCACCTGAGGCAGCTTTTCTCCATGACTCCGGAAGCCCGTCGCAGGGGATACTGCCCCGGGCGGTTCAGTTTTAACGTCCACGGCGGACGTTGCGAGGACTGCCAGGGAGCCGGAGTGAAAAAGGTGGAAATGCATTTTCTGCCCGATGTCTATGTCACCTGCGACCGCTGTCAGGGCCGGAGGTACAACAAGGAAACGCTGGCCGTGACTTACCGGGGCAAGAATATCGCCGATTTTCTGGACATGACGGTGGATGAAGCCGCCGGCCTGCTCCGGGCCTATCCGGCACTCAGGCGCAAGCTGGAGCTGCTGCAGCAGGTGGGGTTGGGCTATCTCCGGCTGGGCCAGCCGGCGCCTCAGCTTTCAGGCGGCGAAGCCCAGAGGATTAAGCTGACCCGGGAGCTCAGCCGCCGTGATACCGGACGGACACTGTACCTTCTGGATGAGCCGACCACCGGGCTCCATTTTGATGATGTCAGCAAGCTGCTGAAAGTTCTGGAAAGACTGGTGGACATGGGCAACACCGTGGTCATCATTGAACACAATCTTGAAGTAATCAAGTACTGCGATTACATTATTGACCTGGGACCGGAGGGCGGTCAGGAAGGCGGAGATGTGGTGGCGGCCGGTCGGCCGGAAGAAGTGGCCCGGGTGGAAAAGTCCCACACCGGATATTATCTCCGTCAGGTGCTCTATTCCGGAGTTCACGCCGGGTTGAGAGGATAGCGCCGAATGAGTTTCCGGGAGATCTGGGGTAACGAACAGGTAAAGCAGATTCTGAAACTTTCCCTGAGCAAGGGCAGGCTGCCCAATTCCCTGCTGTTCTTCGGCCCGGCCGGGACCGGCAAGCTGCAGACGGCCCTGACCGTGGCCAAGGCCCTGAACTGCCTGCAGCAGACCGACGATTCCTGCGATAGTTGCGATTCCTGTTTGCGCATAGAGCGCGGTCAGCATCCTAACGTCCGGGTCATAGCCCGAGAAAAAAACCGGGAGCAGATCGTTAAGGAGCAGATAGAAGAAGTAAATTATCTGGCCACTCTCAGACCCTGGGCTCAGGGCCGGCTGGTGTTTATCATTGACGAAGCCGACAGAATGAACGAAACCGTGGCCAATTCTCTGCTCAAAACGCTGGAAGAGCCACGGGCTTTTGCTTATTTCATTCTGTTGACCGAAGACCTGCAGCTCATTCTGCCGACCATCCGCTCCCGCTGCCAGGTGCTGCGGTTTAACCCGCTCAGCCAGGAAGAAGTGGAGAGGGCTCTGGTCGCCCGCGGCTGGCCGAGCGACAGAGCCAGGCTTCTGGCCCAAGCTTCCGAGGGCAACCTGGAGGCGGTGCTGGAGACCGACTGGGAGGAATTCCTGACCGGTCGCAACCAGGCCTGGCTGCTCTTTAAGCAACTTCTTCATGCGGGCGAAACCGAAGATTTTTTAAGTTTGGTGGCCGGAAGAGCCAGGAGGGATGCCCTGTCCGGGTTCAGGGAGACCCTGAAATTTTTCTCCGTCTTTTTCCGGGACCTGCTCGTGCTTCAAACCGGGCGAAAGGATCTGCTGCTCAACCCCGACCTGGGCCCGGAACTGGAGCAACTGTCCGGTCTGGTGTCTGCGCAGAAGGCCGGTCAGGGGGTCAGGCAGATGGAGGATTACCTCGGGCGCTTAAAGAAAAACCCAAATTTGGCTATAATGAGCGGTGAAGTGACCATTTTCTTTAGAGAGATCAGAAATGACTGAAGCTGTGCTATTGCTCTCGGAATCCACCGGCAAGATAATCCGGGGCCTGAGGGGCGAAGAACCACTGGAGGTGGGGGATTACTGTCTGGTGGAGTCCGAGTACGGCGGCGACCTGGCTATGGTGATCGACCTGACCAGCGAACTGGCTCATTGTCCGAAGGTCGCTCGAAAGGCGGTCAAAATTATCAGGAAAGCCACCGAAGAGGACATAAAAAAATTCAACTGGCTGCGGGACCGGGAACAGAAAGCCTTTGAGTTCTGCCTGAGCCGGATCAAAGCCCGCAATCTGCCGATGAAGCTGGTGGCGGTCCGCTATTTTTTCAACGAGAAGAAAGGCATTTTTTACTATACGGCCGACGGCCGGATCGATTTTCGTCAGCTGGTGAAGGACCTGGCCAAGGAATTGAGGATGCGGATTGAGATGCGCCAGATCGGGGTCAGGGACGAAGCCAAGCTGGTGGGCGGGCTGGGGGTCTGCGGCCGCCCCCTGTGTTGTTTTTCTTTCATCAAAAACTTTGAGCCCATCACCATCCAGAAGGCCAGGAAACAACAAATTGTGATCAATCCCACCAAGATTTCAGGACTGTGCGGCCGGTTGATGTGCTGTCTGGCTTTTGAAGAAGAAAGTAAGGGACGCCTGTATATAGAAGATCTGGATAGCGGTCTGATCGAAGATTAGTTGCCTGCTTGTTCTTACTTAGCGGAAATCTTGAACTGCACCCGGCTGGAAACGGCGATCAGAGTTCCGTCAGGTCCGAAGGCTTTGACCTGCCAGGAGTACTTTTCTCCGGGAACCATGCTGGCCTTGACTTCATCGGGCAGGGTGATTCGGTTTTCCTTGGTGGTCGCTTTCCACAGCAGACGGCCGTTGAAAATTGAAATCTGGTATTCGATATTTTCGCCCAGCTTTTTCCATTCGAACGAAGACGGGATCTGGTTCATGTCGATGACCGGAGAAATCAGGGTGATGGAAGAGCCGCGGACTGTCTCCTCGTCAGTCAGGAAAAAATTGGGGGCTGGAGCCTGGCCGCGGGGCAGGAGGGTGAAGACTATGATCATGACCAGCAGAGCAGTGACTCCGGCGAAAGCCAGCTGACGGACGGTAAGGAAGGATGCCACTTCTCTCCTGAGTCCGGCCAGAACCGAGGAGCGAACTTCTTCTTTTTCTTCCAGCAGCGCGGGATTGTTCTTGATGGTCCGGATGATGACATCTCTTTCCTGGAGCTTCTGGAAGCAGGAAGAACAATTAAAATAATGCTCTTCGAATGCTTCTTTATCCCCTTCGCTAAGCCTGTTAAGCAGGTACCCATCAATCAGGTCTTCAAACTTGCATTTGCTCATGTTAATCCGCCTTCCCTTTTCTTCACCCTTTTAGTCGCCGGAATTAGGCAAAAAATGAAAAAATTTTCATGGTTTTAGCTCTTTCCGGATCAGTTTCAGGGCGTAGTTGACCAGCTCGCTGACCTTTCTGGTGGACACCTTCAGCCGTTCAGCCACCTCTTCTCTGCTAAGCTCTTGATAATAATAAAGATAAAGGACTTCACGGTACTTTGGCTTCAGCCTGGACAGGGCCTTCTTGACCCTTTCGGACATCTCGGCCACCTCCAGGGTTTCCTGGGGGTCGGGGAAAGGGGCCGGCTCGGGCGCGTATTTCATAACTTTGGTCTTCTCTCTAATATAGTCGACTATCCGGCGGGAAGTTATGGTATAAACAAAGGTTCCGAGTGAGGATTCGCCCCGGAATTCCCCCGACTGGAGCTTCTCCAGCACCTGGGAAAGTATTTCCGAAACCAGGTCCTCGCAATCGGTGTTCTGAGCGCCCAGAGCCTTCCGGACACGGAAGGCAATGATTGGCCGATAACGGACCATCAGCTCCTGGATGTCTTCGTCCACCCTGGGTCGCATGTCTGAACCTGGCTGCTTCCTTTATTTAAAAATTCAATAGCTCCTGATGAAAATATCATATCTCATACCCATTTTTCAATTTTTTCTTTGCCGGGGCGACTAATCTTTTGCCCCTTGAGGAAGCGGAGGGCGCATGACACCATCAGCCAGGAGTGAAAAATTGAAGTTTTTCCGGACGGAAGAATCATTCTGCCGTTACCTGGAAGCCCTGGCCCGCAGCCGGGGCTATGTGCTGGTAGAAACCTCTCCTCTGATCAAGACCAGAACCGAGACTGCCGCCGGCTCGAGCGACCTTCACGGCCGGGCAGAGAGGGTCAGGTAATGAAAGAAGACCGTCTCAAGAAAACGGCTGTGGCCGAAACCGGAGAAAAAAAGAATAAAGAGAGATATCTGGCCGAAGTCCAGGAGAATTCCAGAGTTAAGGTCTTTGACCTGAGCTGGCTCAAGACCAACTGGGACATCCAGGGCTGGGGCCAGGTGGCGTCGGCTCTGATCAATTCACCCTACAGCTCGCCCTACGCCCTATCCAAGATTGAAGCCTTTCTTAAAGCCAGCCGTATCCTGGACCGGCTGGAAAATGCCATTCGTCAGGAAGAGTTCGTCCGCATTCCGGGCCTGAAAAACCTCTTTAACGAAAGCCGTTTTTTTAACTCCGAATTGATTTATTTTCTGGCGGCCACCGACAGCCGGGAGGAAAGCCTCGGCCATTCGCGCTTCGTGGCCGCTTACACCGTGTTGCTGGCTCAGAGCGCCGGGGTCACCAGCCGTCGGGCTTTGCTGGATATCGAGCGCGGCGCCCTGCTGCACGACCTGGGCAAGGTGGGTATTCCGGAAGACATATTGCAGAAAAGAGGCCCTCTGACCGACGAGGAAATGGAAGTAATAAAGTATCACCCGCTCATCGGCTTCGCCATGATCGAAGAGTTCAGCTTCCTTCAGGGAGCGGCCGAGATCGTTCTTTTCCACCACGAGAGGTTTGACGGCACGGGCTATCCTTTCGGCCTTCAGGGTGAGGAAATTCCGCTGAGCGCCCGGCTGTTTTCCCTGGCCGATACCATCGATGCCATCACTTCCGACCGGCCTTACCGAAAGGGAAGGGACTTTGAAGAAGCTCTGGAAGAAGTCAAGCTCTGCAGCGGCTCCCAGTTTGACCCGCGTCTGGTGGAAGTCACCCTGGAGATTCCGCCCGACAGGTGGAGAAAAGTTAAGGAAAGAGTTCTGAAATCCCTCCGTCAGCCCGCGGTCAATTAACCGGCCTGCCCGGTCCGCCCAATCCAGCTTCAGGTCTTATCTTCAGGAGCTTTGACTTTCTGTCTGTCTTTGAAATATGACTTCGGGTCAACCAGTATTTCCCGCGGCTTGGCCCCTTCCGAGGGACCGATTATCCCTTCCTGTTCCATCTGGTCGATAATCCTTGAGGCCCGGGCGTAACCCAGCTTCAATTTTCGCTGCAGATAGGAAGCCGAAGCCTGACCGGTGGCCAGCACCAGCTCCACCGCCCGGTCAAACAGCTCGTCTTTTTCCCCCAGGTCGCCTTCGAGGGTCAGGTCACCGGTCCTTTTCAGAATCTGCATGATGCGGTCGTCGAATTCCGGCTGGCCCTGGTCTCTGACGAACTTCACCAGGCGCTGCACCTCGGGGATTGAAACGTAGGCGCAGTGCAACCTGATAATGCGCGGATAATTGGGCGGCATGAACAGCATATCGCCCAGCCCCAGGAGTTTTTCCGCACCGACGGTATCGATGATAACCCGGGAGTCGATCTTCGACGGCACCTTGAAGGCGATCCGGCTGTTGAAATTATTCTTGATGGTGCCGGTGATGACGTCGATCGAAGGCCGCTGGGTGGCCATCACCAGGTGAATGCCAACGGCCCGGGCCAGCTGGGCCAGACGTCCGATGCAGTATTCGACATCCTGGGGACTGGTCATCATCAACTCGGCCAGCTCGTCGATGATGATGACTATATAGGGGAGAGGCTTCAGCTTTTCCCGTTCTTCCTCGCTCAGCTTGCCCTTTTTCTGCTCCAGCAGCGTCCTGACCTGCTGGTTGTACTGTTCTATGTTCCGGACCTTCATCTGGCCGAGCTGCCGCAACCTCTCTTCCATTTTCTTCACGGCGTCCATCAGGATGATGCCCGCCTTCTTGGAATCGTTGACCACCGGCGACAGCAGGTGGGGAATGCCGTCGTACAGGGTGAATTCCAGGCGCTTGGGGTCGATCAAAATCAGCTTGACTTCATCCGGAGTGGCCTTGTAAAGGATGCTGGCGATTAAAGCGTTGAGGGCCACGCTTTTGCCGGTGCCCGTGGCTCCGGCTATCAGCAGGTGGGGCATGATGGCCAGGTCGGTGATATAAACGTCGCCATGGACGGTCTTGCCCAGAGCAAAGGTCAGCTTGGAAGCCGAATTTTGAAATTTTTCCGACTGGATGATGTCCCGGAGCTTGATGATTTCTCGCTTGTTGTTGGGAATTTCGATCCCCAGCGAGGATTTTCCCGGGATGCGCTGGATGCGAACGGCTTCTGCCTCCAGGGCCAGCGACAGCTCTTCGCTCAGGCTGGCCACCTGGCTGACTTTGATGCCGGCGTCGGGGAAATATTCATAGGTGGTGATGACCGGTCCCGGGTGGTATTCGCGAACTTCGCCCGAAACCTTGAATTCCAGCAGCTTCTCTTCAATCCTCCGCTTTTTTTCGAACAGTTCGTCGCGGTCAATCTTTTCGGTGGGTTTGCCCGGGTCGAGCAGGCTGAAGGGCGGGAAGCGATAATCTCCGGATTTCCTCAGGTCGGGCAGAAGCATCTTTTCGCCGGCCGGTTCTTCTTTTTTCCTGGCGGCGGGCTTTTCTGCCTGTTTCTGGGGTCTGGGCTCTTCAACCGGGCGGAGCTCCCGGACCGGTGCTTCCGGTTTGCCCTCCTTTGCTCCGGCTGCCGTCCGGGAAGCGGCCAGCTGTTGCCGGGCCTGTTTTTCAGCCAGTTTCTTCTTCAGTTTTTCCTGCCTCCGTTCCTTCTGGTATTGATTGATTTTGATTATTACCTGACCGGTGGTGCCGCGGAAAAGCCTGGTGATAAAGTCCACGGTTCCGGCCAGACTCCAGCGGGTGGTGAAGATGAGCAGCAGGGCCAGAAGGCACAGCAGGAGAATAAACGAACCGGTATGGTTAAGATAGCGGATAAAAAAATTGCTTAACAGTTCGCCCAGCAAACCGCCGGCCGGAAAATCTTTTCCCTGCCAGGGAGCTCTCTCCAGCACCAGGTTCAAGAGCGGAGACAGCAACAGAAGATAAAGGAGGCCTCCCAGGCTGCGTCTGAACAGCCGGGATGACTGGCCGGGAAAAAGACTCCTGATTCCCAGATAACCCAGGGCCAGCGGCAGAAGCAGAGCCAGCAGACCGAAGAGTTGCAACAGGCTTTCAGCCAGGCCGGCGCCGAGCCTGCCGCCAAAATTTTGCACCCGGTGCCCGGGGGGAGAAGTGCTGGCCCAGGTGGGGTCGGCCGGGTTGTAAGTAAAAATGCTGAGAAGAGAAAAAGCGGCCAGGAAGATGAGAATTATGGAAATAACCTCAGCCAGAACCTTGTTTTTCCGGCTTTCTTTATTCTCTGCTTTCTTTTCCTTCTTTGCTCTGGCCATTTTTTCTGATTATAGCACAGGGGGTGTCCGGTTTTCATCGTCCGGCCGATTTTTCCGGGTCGGTTCGACTTAGACTCCGGAACAGGGAGACCAGCCCCTCCGGCTTCAGGTCTTCGGCCCTGATTCTTTCCTCAAGTCCCAGGCTTTTGAAGGCCGCTCTGATTTCTTCCCTCCTGTATCCGGCGCTCTCCAAGTTGCGGCTCAGGGTTTTTCTCCGCTGGCTGAAGGCGTCTTTGAGAAAGGCGGCCAGGTCTATTTCCAGCTCCGGCGGGAAAAAGAGGGGTTGACTTCTTTTCTTAAACAGGACGCAGGCCGAATCAACCCGGGGCGGAGGATTGAAGGCTCCCGGGCCGATGGTGAACAGCAACCGGCAATCGAAATAATTCTGAAGCAGAATAGACAGCGGTGCGTATTTCTTGCTTCCCGGAGCGGCCGTTATTCTCTGGGCCACCTCTTTCTGAAACAGAAAGACCGCTCTTTCGACCAGGTCTTTCGCTTCCAGCAGGACAAACAATATCTGGCTGGAAATATGGTAAGGCAGATTGCCGGCCAGTTTGACCTTCTCGCCCGGGCGGCGGTTCCGGGCGATGATATTTCTGAGGTCGAGACCCAGAATGTCTCCGGCGATTATCTGCAGATTATCCGGTTTTCCTTTCTCCAGACTTTCCACCAGGGAATAGTCTTTTTCCACGGCCAGGACCCGACCGGCCCGGTCCGCCAGCGGAAAAGTCAGGGCTCCCCGGCCCGGTCCGATTTCCACCACCAGGTCTTCCGGGCCGGGCTCAATAGCCTCAACAATTTTTTGCAGGATTCGTTTCTCGTGAAGAAAGTGCTGGCCGAGAAGCTGTCGCCTGGTTTTTCTGCCCAAGGTTAAATTCCCTTCCGGAAATATTTATCTTTGAAGTCCGGTCTGACGGTCAAGCCTGCCCGGCCGGCCTTTTCTCTTCCGAACGATGAATTATGACCGAGGCGGCCATGTTGCCGATCATATTAACCGTTGTCCGGCACATGTCCAGCAGTCTGTCCACCCCCAGTATCAGGGCTACTCCCTCAAGAGGAATGCCTATCTGCTTTAAGACCATGGCCAGCATGATCATGCCGGCTCCGGGCACTCCGGCTGTGCCGATGGAGGCCAGGATGGCCATCAGCACTATGGTTGCCTGGGCGGTCAGGCTCAGCGGAATGCCGTAGATCTGGGCTATGAAGACAGCGGCCACTCCCTGGTAAAGGGCCGTCCCGTCCATATTGATGGTGGCTCCCAGCGGCACCACGAAACTCGAGTACTCTTTCTTCACTTTAAGTTCATCCAGGCACTCCAGGGCCACCGGTATGGTGGCGTTGGAGCTGGAGGTGGAAAAGGCAATCAGCATGGCGTCGGAGGTTCCCCGGAAGAATCGGCCCGGTTTCATCCTGCCCAGAAACCTGACCAGCAGACCATCAATAACCAGGGCGTGAAAGGTCAGTCCGAGGATCGTTACCAGCGCGTACTTTAAGAGCGTGGCCAGTATGCCCAGGCCGAACTGTCCGGTGATTGAAGCCAGCAGGGCCAGGACTCCGTAAGGAGCAAATTTCATCACCAGGTTGACCACCTGCAGGACGGCTTCGTTTATTCCTTCAAAAAATTGAAGAATCGGCTTCGATTTTTCCGGCGTTATCAGGCTCAAACACAAACCGAAAATCAGGGCCAGGAAGATGACCTGAAGCATCTCTCCTTCGGCCATGGCCTTGACCGGGTTGGCGGGGACGATATTCACCAGCACCGAAATTAGAGAAGGCTTTTCCTGAACCAGCGAGATCTTGCCCTGGGCAGCCTGCTGATAATTTTTTAAGAGTTCCTGTTTTACCTGTTCGTTAAGTCCGGCCCCCGGTTGCAACAGGTTGGCGGCCAGGAGGCCGATGGTTATGGCCAGGGCGGTGGTCAGGGTGAAATAGAGAAAGGTCTTGAGGCCCACCCGGCCCAGCTTCTTGATGTCGCCCAGGCTGGCCGTTCCCAGGGCCAGCGAAAAAAAGACCAGCGGGACCACCACCATGGTGATAAGACGGATGAAAATAGTCCCGATAAACTCGATGCTCCGGGCTCCGGGACCCAGAATCAGACCGACCACCACTCCGAGAAATAACCCGATAAAGATTTTGGTATGAAGGGGAATCTTCTTCATCCTGACGCCTTCTCCTTGTCGAACCGAAAGAACATATCAGACTGTTTATATGCCAAAAGCCGTCTATCTGTAAAGAGCCGGATGGGCCAGGGTCCGGTCCCGACCAGGTTGACAATGGCTTTCCCCTTAAATTAAAATTGGCTTGATTGATATGACTGAAAAGAAAATCCTGATCGTCGATTACGAGCCCTCTTCTCTGGAAAACCTGGCCCGGATTCTAAAAAACATCAAGGTTCAGGTCATCCAGGCTACCGATGGGGCTCAAGCCTATGACCTGTTCAAGGAAGAAAAGCCGGACCTGGTCATCCTGGAAGCCATTCTTCCGAAATTGCACGGCTTTGACCTGACCAGGAAGATTGTCCAGGAATCCCAGGGGACGGTCCCGGTTATTATCCTGACCGGCCTGTACAAGGGCCCCCAGTACAAGCATGAGGCCGTGGCTAACCTGGGAGCGGCTGAATACCTGGAAAAACCTTTCAATCCCGACGTTCTTCTGGAAATAGTCAGCCGCCTGCTGAGCGCCGAAGAGGAAATCGAAGACGTTCTGCCCGACCCCGATTCGGTGTTATCGCTCATCGAGCCCAAGGGCAAGTAGGGAGTCCGAAGGAAGGCTGGATTTAATTTTATCCCGAGCATCGAGGAGGCTTGGTAATGAATGAAGGTTTGTGGACCAGGTGCAATAACTGCCAGAAGATTCTCTACAAGCAGGACATAATAGATAATCTGAATGTCTGTCCGCAGTGCAATTACCATTTCCGGCTGGGAGCCCTGGAGAGGCTGCGACAGCTTTTTGACGACGGCCAGTTTGAAATTGTCGACCGGGACATCTACCCGGTCGATTTCCTCGGTTTTGAAGATCAGCAAAAATATGAGATCAGATTGAAAGAAAGCCAGAAGAAAACCGGTCTGCCGGAGGCCATTGTTACCGGCCGGGGAACACTGGGCGGACTGCCGGTCATAATTCAGGCCATGGAGTTCAGCTTCATGGGCGGCAGCATGGGCTCGGTGGTCGGAGAAAAGGTGGCCCGGGCGGCCGAGAGGGCCGTGGAAGAGAAAGTGCCCCTGATCATCGTCTCCTGTTCGGGCGGGGCCAGAATGCAGGAAGGGATGATGTCCCTGATGCAGATGATCAAGACGGCCGCGGCCCTGGCCCGGCTGTCTGAGGCCAGGTTGCCGTACATTTCAGTGCTGGCCGACCCGACCACCGGCGGCACCACGGCCAGCTTTGCCATGCTGGGAGATATCAACATTGCCGAGCCCAACGCCCTGATCGGTTTTGCCGGGCCAAGGGTCATCGAACAGACCATAAAAGAGAAATTGCCAAAGGGGTTTCAGAGGTCGGAATTCCTGCTGGCTCACGGGATGCTGGATGATGTGGTGGAAAGAAAGTATCTTCGGAATTACCTGATTAAAGCTTTGCGCCTTTTTCTGAACAGGCCGCAATCATAAAATTCTATGGCTTCTCTGGCCTCCTATCCGTATCTCCAGCAGGCCCAGCTTTTTGGCATCAGGCTGGGACTGGAGAATATCCAGGCGGTGCTGGAAGAGTTTGAACATCCCCATCTCAGCTGCCCTGTCATTCACGTGGCCGGCACCAACGGCAAGGGCTCGGTCTGCGCCATGCTGGAAAGAATTTTCTGCCTGCATGGCTTCCGGACCGGTCTGTACACCTCTCCCCACCTGGTGGATGTCCGGGAAAGAATCCGGGTCGACGGCTGTCTGATAAAAGAAAAAGAGCTGAAAGAACTGCTGAAAGAAATTGAGAAGAAAGAGAAAAAACTAAAGGCCGGCGGTCGTCTGGCCGGAGCTCTGACCTACTTTGAAATCCTGACTGTGGCCGCCTTTATTTACTTCAGGCGAAAGAAGGTGGACCTGGCCGTCCTGGAAGTCGGAATGGGCGGCCGGTTTGACGCCACCAACGTGGTCAGACCCCAGGTTTCGGTCATCACCACCGTTTCCTATGACCATCAGCAATACCTGGGCACCAGTCTGAGTCAGATCGCTTTCGAAAAAGCCGGAATAATAAAGGAAAAAACGCCCTGTGTCTGCGGAGTCAGAAACCGGGAAGCCCTTCAGGTGATAAGGAAAAGATGCCGGGAAGAAAAAGCGCCGCTGGTTCTGGTTTTCGGCGGAAATAGAAAATTTACCGGGGAAGAAAAAGAGTCGGGAGGGGCTTTTTGTTATCTGACTGAAAAGGGTCGGTATAGATTCAAACCCTCTCTCCTCGGCCGGCACCAGGGCGAAAATGCCGCCATCAGCATCGCCGTTTCAGAGGTAATGAAAGAAGCCGGCTGGAAGCTCAGCCGGGAAAAAATCATCCGGGGAGTGGAAAGCACTTCCTGGCCGGGCCGGCTGGAAGTTTTCGGTTCTTGTCCGCCGGTAGTTCTCGACGGTTGCCATAATGAGGCCGGAGCCGGGGTGGTCAGCGAGTTCTGGGAAAGGACCTTCGGCCGACCGGCCATCCTGGTTTTTGGCGTTATGAAAGACAAAGAAATAGAAAAAATAGCCCGCCGGCTGTTTCCGCTGGCCGCCCGGATTATTCTGACCCGCCCCCGTCTCGAAAGGGCCGCCAGCCCGACCGAAATAGCGGCCCGTCTGCCGGAATTTCGGGGCAGGTACTTCTTAGAGGATGACGTGCCTTCGGCTATCAGGCTGGCCCTGGCCCTGTCTGGCGGTCAGGTGCCGGTCCTGGTCGCCGGCTCCCTGTTTCTGGTGGGCGAGGCCAGGCAATTCCTCCTCCCGCAGGCTGGAGGAGGGTAGCCGGGCCGGCGGTCAGGTTGCTTTTTGACCCCTTTAATGTTATTTTTTTATTCTTATAGCCTGAGAGGTTTGAGCCGTGCTGCAGGTCGACCTGACATTCATTGCGGTTTTTGTCCTGGTCTGGGTTCTGGTTATCGTCTTGAGCCGGGTTTTTTTCCGGCCTTTTCTCGACATCAGAGAGAAGCGCAGGAAAATTCTGGAGGAAAATGAAAAGGCTCAGCGCGAGGCGAGGCGAGAATATGAAAGCCGGCTTCAGCAGATCGAATCCGGCCTGAGAGAGGCCAGGCAGGAAGCCCAGTTGCTGAGGGAGAAAATCATATCTGAAGCCCTGAATGAGAGGGCCAGGCTGGTGGCTGATATTCAGGCTGAAGTCAAGCAGCAGGTGGCCACAGCCCGGGATGAACTCAGTCAGCAGACGGAGAAACTCAAAGACGAGCTCGGCCGGCAAGTGGAAGGTCTGGCCAGGCAGCTCGAGGAGAAGGTACTTCATTGATCGCCCTCCGGAATAAATTTCGGGAGACAACCCTGGTCTTTCTGGTGCTGGCCTTGAGTTCTCCCGCACTGGCTGAAGAAGCTCATGGCCATTTTGACCTGGCTGCGTTTCTGGGACAGGTTTTGAACTTTGTGGTTCTGTTCGGAGGCCTGGCCTATCTGCTGCGCAAGCCGCTTGATGAATATCTGAAGGGAAGGGTGAAGCAGGTGGCTTCCCGGCTGCACCAGTCCGAAGTCCTGAGGGAAGAAGCCCGGAGGAAGCTGGAGGAAGCCAGAACCAGGCTGGACGACCTGGCCGGGGAAATCCGGGCTCTGGTTGACCAGGCCCGGAAAGAGGCGGAAGGGGAAAGAGAAGCTATCCGCGTGGAAGCCGAAAAAGAAGCCGAAAGATTGAGAAAACTGGCCCGGGAAGAAATCGAGGCCATGGTCCGGCTGAGCATCCGGGACCTAAAGGCCTATGCCATTGACCTCAGTGTTTCCCTGGCCGAAAAAAGAATAAAGGAACGCCTGACCCCTGAGCTTCACCGAAAGCTGATCCGCAGGGCAATCGACCGGTTGAGGTCAACCAATGAGCCGTCGGTTAATAATTAGGAGATACGCCAGGGGGCTGGCCCGGGCCGTAGACCGGGAAGCGGAGTTAGAGGTCTGCCTGGCCCAGCTGGGGTTGCTGGCCGATTTGATCCAGACCAACCCGACCCTGAACTATGCCCTGACTTCAGCTTTCATCCCGGTTCGTCAGAAAAAGCAGATGGTGGAAGAGGTCTTAAAAGGGCAGGATTTCGACCCCAGGGCGGCCGGCCTGGTCAGGCTGCTGGTGGAGAAAGAAAAAATGGCCCTGCTGCCAGAAATACTGAACGAGCTGCCCGGAGTCTGGGCCGAAGAAAAAGGGATCGAGGTGTTTGAAATAGATTCAGCGGTGGACCTGACGGAAGAAGAAAAATCCGAGCTGCGGAGAACGCTGGAAGAAAAATGGAAACGGCCGGTCCGGCTTAACTTCCGTCTTAACCCTGACCTCATCGGCGGGCTGGTCTTGAAGAAAGGCAATGTTTATTATGATGTTTCGGTCAGGGGCGGGCTGCTGAAGTTGAAAGAAATAGTAAGCCAGAGGTAATACGATGCAGATCAAAGCCGACGAAATTACCAGGATTATCGAACAGCAGATCAGAGATTTTGGCGGTCAGGTGGACGTGCGGGAAACCGGCACGGTCATCTCGGTCGGTGACGGAATTGCCAGGGTTTACGGCCTGGAAAATGTCATGTACAACGAGCTTCTGGTTTTCCCCAGAGATATCTACGGAGTGGCCCTGAACCTGGAAGAAGACTCGGTCGGAGTGATGCTGCTGGGCGAGACCGACCGCGTAAAAGAGGGCGATATTGTCAAAAGAACCAGAGAAATCCTGAGAGTCCCTGCCGGCCGGGCCCTGGTCGGCCGGGTGGTGGACCCCCTTGGTCAGCCGCTGGACGATAAGGGACCGGTGAAGACTGATCAATATATGTTTGTGGAAAGGCTGGCTCCGGGAGTGGTGGACAGGCTTCCGGTGCGCGAGCCTTTGCAGACCGGAATCAAGGCCATCGACGCCATGATTCCGATCGGCCGCGGGCAGAGAGAATTGATTATCGGAGACCGCCAGACCGGAAAAACCACCATTGTCATCGACACCATCCTCAACCAGAAAAATACCGGAGTGGTCTGCGTCTACGTAGCAATCGGGCAGAAGAATTCGACCGTGGCCCAGATTATCAAAACTCTGGAAGACTACGGGGCCATGGAATACACCATCGTGGTGGCGGCCTCGGCTTCCGACCCCTCGGCCCTTCAATTCCTGGCGCCTTACAGCGGCTGCGCGATGGGCGAATATTTCCGGGATAACGGTGAACATGCGCTGGTGATTTACGACGACCTGTCGAAGCATGCGGCCGCCTACAGAGAGATATCGCTGCTGCTCCGAAGACCCCCGGGAAGGGAAGCTTATCCGGGCGACGTTTTTTACCTGCATTCCAGGCTGCTGGAACGGGCGGCCAAGTTGAACGAAGAACTGGGCGGAGGGTCTCTGACCGCTCTGCCGATCATCGAAACCCAGGCCGGAGATGTTTCGGGTTACATTCCCACCAACGTTATTTCCATCACCGACGGTCAGATTTACCTGGAACCTTCCCTGTTCAACGCCGGCATCCGGCCGGCCATCAATGTCGGTATCTCGGTATCGCGAGTCGGCGGCAGCGCCCAGATTAAAGCTATGAAGCAGGTGGCCGGAAAACTCAGGCTGGACCTGGCCCAGTACCGGGAACTGCTGACCTTTGCCCAGTTTGGAACCGAACTGGATAAGGCCAGTCAGGCCCAGCTGGAAAGAGGTCTGAGGTTGACCGAAGTCCTGAAGCAGGAGCCTTATCATCCGCTGCCGGTGGAGAAGCAGGTTCTGGTCATCTATGCCGGAAACCGGGGATTTCTGGACGAGTTTCCGGTGGAAGCCATCAAGCGGTACGAACAGGAGCTTTATAAATTTTTTGAAAATAAATATCCTTCTTTGCTTCAGGCCATCGCCTCCAGAAAGCAGATAGACATGGAACTGGACGGCAGCATCAGCCAGGCCATCAAAGAATTCAACCAGATTTTCAAGGAGGAAGCTCAGGTTGCCCACGCTGATTGATTTAAGACGCCGGATCCAGAGTGTCCGCAACAGCCAGCAGGTCACTCAGGCCATGAAAACCGTGGCCACGGCCAGGTATAAGAAGGCCCACCGGAAGGTGGTCGAGCGGCGGCCGTTCTGGCATTCTTTTCCCGACCTGGCCATTTGGCTGAGCCAGGCCGCGGGTCGGCCGGCTCATCCTTTTCTGGAGGTCAGACCGGAAAAAAGAATCGAAGTCCTGATCATCACTTCCGACAAAGGGCTGTGTGGCGCCTTTAATTCCAACCTGCTGGCTGCAGCCATGACCTTCCTGGAGCAGAAGAAAGAAAAGGCGGCCCTGGAAGTGGTGGCGATTGGCCGAAAGGCCGGCGCTCATTTCAAACGTCTTAAATACGCGGTCATCAGAAGCTACGCCGAGGGCGTGGATAAGAAGTCCAGCGAAATCAGCCGTGAATTGAGCCGGCACCTTGAATATCGGATCTTCTTCAACCAGGTGGATGCCGTCTATGTGATTTACAATGAATTCCGGTCGATCGTCGCTCCTCGCCTCACCGTCAGCCGGCTGCTGCCGCTGACCGGCCAGGCCGATGGCCTTCAGCCCGACCGGCTCCGGCCGGACTGGGAACCGGAGGCCGGCCGGATAATCGATTACCTGCTCAGGTTTTACCTCAGGTACCAGCTCGAGCATTGCCTCCTGGAATCGCAGGCGGCAGAACAGGCCTCGCGGATGATGGCCATGGAAAACGCCACCAAGAACGCCGAGGAATTGATTTCCGACCTGGTGCTGCTGCTCAATAAGATACGTCAGGCCTCGATTACCAGGGAATTGCTCGAAATCCAGACAGCGGTCGAAGCCTTAAAACAGCAAGGAGTCTAAGCCAATGGATAAATCAGCCAGCGAGATGGAAGTCGGTGCTCAGGAAAGAACAGGCAAGGTGGTCCAGGTCATCGGGCCGGTGGTGGACGTGGCCTTTCCGGAGAAAGACCTGCCGCCAATCTATACGGCCATCCGGGTTACCAGCGAAGGCTTTGACGTTCCGGTTCCGGTGGATATCATGCTGGAAGTCGAACAACACATCGGAGATTTTAAGGTGCGCTGCGTTTCCATGCATCCGACCGACGGCCTGGCCCGCGGGATGAAAGCCGTCAGTTTGGGCCGACCGATCGAAGTTCCGGTCGGCGAGGGCACGCTGGGCCGGTTGATGAATGTTATCGGCCAGCCGGTCGACCACCTGGGACCGATCGAGGCCGCCAAAAAATATCCCATCCATCGCCAGCCGCCGCCGCTCGACCAGCAGAGCACCAGAATGGAAATGTTTGAGACCGGCATCAAGGTCATCGACCTGATCCAGCCCTTCCTCAAAGGCGGGAAAATCGGCCTGTTCGGCGGGGCCGGAGTGGGCAAGACGGTTATCATCATGGAGCTGATTCACAACGTGGCCAAGAAGCACGGCGGCTATTCGGTCTTTGCCGGAGTAGGCGAAAGAACCAGGGAAGGCAACGACCTCTGGCTGGAGATGAAAGAATCGGGGGTTCTCAACAAAACGGCCCTGATTTACGGCCAGATGACCGAACCGCCTGGAGCCAGGCTGAGGGTGGGGCTGACCGCCCTGTCGGTGGCCGAGTACTTTCGCGACGAAATGGGCCAGGACATTCTGCTGTTCATAGATAATATTTTCCGTTTTGTCCAGGCCGGGTCCGAAGTCTCGGCGCTCCTGGGCCGAATGCCATCGGCCGTGGGCTACCAGCCGAACCTGGCCACTGAGCTGGGCGAGCTGGAGGAGCGCATTACTTCCACCAAGAAGGGGTCGATCACCTCGGTCCAGGCCATCTATGTGCCGGCCGACGATTTCACCGACCCGGCTCCGGCCACAACTTTCTCCCACCTGGATGCTACCACCAACCTCAGCCGGGCGCTGACCGAGATGGGCATCTACCCGGCGGTCGACCCGCTGTCTTCCTATTCCCGCATTCTTAATCCGCAGATCGTCGGTCAGGAGCATTATCAGGTGGCCAAAAGGGTCAAGGAAATCCTGCAGCGCTATAAGGAACTTCAGGATATAATTGCCATCCTGGGCATAGAAGAATTGTCGGATGAGGATAAATTGATCGTGGCCCGGGCCAGGAAGATCCAGAGATTCCTGTCGCAACCTTTCCACGTGGCCGAGCAGTTTACCGGTCGTCCCGGCAAATATGTGCCGGTGGAGGAAACCGTCCGCGGCTTCAAGGAAATCTGCGAGGGACGACACGACGACAAGCCGGAGCAGGCTTTCTATATGGTCGGGACCATAGACGAGGTGGTCCAGAAGGCCGAGGAGCTCAAGAAGCTATGAATCCGGAGCAGAACTCGAGACTCCAGCTCAGGGTGGTGTCGCCCACCCGCTTGCTGGTGGAAGCCGAGGTCCTGGAAGCGCAGCTTCCGGGCCTGGACGGCTACCTGGGCATCTGGCCGGGTCACCGGCCGCTTAACGCCTGCCTGGGACAGGGCGAACTTATTTACCGCACCGTTCTGGGCCGGGAGGAAAGGGTTAATATAAAAAACGGGCTGGTCCGGGTGGCCGACGATAAAATACTGGTGTTGACCGAGATGGAAGATGATGATTGAGTTTGACCCTGGAATCAGACCGGATGAAAGTCTGGACACTTTTTACCGCGGGCGGATCCTGGTTCTGCAGCGCAAGAACGGATTCCGCTTCTCGCTGGATGCCCCGCTGCTGGCCGATTTCATCGCCACCAGGGAGGGAGATGAGCTGCTGGAAGTGGGCACCGGCTGCGGCATCATTTCTCTTTTGCTCAGCCTCAAGCCGTTCAAGCACATCCTGGCCCTGGAAGTCCAGCCGGCCCTGGTGGAGCTGGCCCGCCGCAACGTGCTGCTCAACAACCTGGAAGGCCGGGTCACCATCCTGCAGAAGGACTTCCGCCATTACCAGCCCTACCGCAAGTTTGACGTCATTTTTTCCAATCCGCCTTACATCCGCCGCCACAGCGGTTTTCTGAGTCCCTCGGAAGAAAAAAATATCGCCAAGCATGAGTTGCTGTGCAGCCTGGAAGAGCTGCTGTCCTTTACCAAAAACTGGCTGAAGGAAACGGGCAGCGCTTTTTTCATTTTTCCTGACAGCCGTCGGGCGGAGTTTGAGCGGGAACTGGAAAGGCAGGGCCTGAAGCTTAAAACCAGTCGGTCGGTCCATCCCCGGGAAAACGAGCCGGCCAATTTCTTTCTGGCCGAGTGCGCTTTTTCGGCCGGGAGTTGCCGGACGATTCCGCCTCTTATTCTTTACGGCCGGGACGGGAGGTACACCCCGGAAGCGGAGGAGATCTTTGCCGGCCGGGGCGGCGGCCGGGACTGAAATTGACAGCCGGGCCGGGCCGGGCTAAAATGCCCGAGTTAAGTAATATTAAAAATATCGGAATAATAGGAATTGCCGCCGCCGGACCGGTAATCGGGCGGCCGACATCCGGCACCGGGAGTGAGGTGTGAAATGGACAGAAGTTTGACTCTCAGAAGCTACTGGCTGAGATTCTGGAGTTTTCTGGCCGGCCTGGGCATGGCCGTTTTTTCCTACCTGACCATTGACCATTTTTTCCAGGCCAATTTTCCGGAAACCATCTTTACCGGAGCCTTCTGCGACCTCAGCGCCTTTTTCAACTGCGATAGCTCAGCCTACTCTTCCATAGCTCATTTCCAGGGAGTCCCGCTCGGCTACTGGGGCCTGGTGCTGGGAATACTGGTAATGGTCGGGGCGGTGCTGCCCTCGGTCAAACTGGAAAGAGTCAACAAGCTGCTGGCACTGCTCAATGCCCTGGGCGTGATTTCTCTTTTTACCTATTCGGTGTTTTTCCTCAAGAGCCTGTGCCTGCTCTGTTCCGGCTTCTATGTTTTTTCGCTTTTTAATTTCTTCCTTTTCTGGAAATACGGACTCAGGAACGACTTTCCCGGTTTTTATGGATTTTTCCGGGACCTGGTTATCGGGTCCATCCGGCCGCTGCTGGTCATCGGGGTCATTACCCTGATGGGCGCCTACGGCTTTCATCTTTTTTATCAGGCCAAGAAAGACGCTCAACTCGGAGGTGTAGCCACGAAAATCGTCAAGGAATTTTACAGTCTGGAAACGGTCAAGAATCCCAGTTTGATTTCTCCATACTGGACGGCCAGGGCTACTGAGAAGTTCGAGGATGCGCCCATTCGGATAATTGAATACGGAGATTTCCTCTGCTCCGATTGCCTGTTCCTGTTCAAACAGCTGGAAAGGATAAAAAAAGAATACGCCGGCAAGATCAACATCGCCTTCCAGTTCTTCCCGCTGGAAGCTAAGTGCAACGACGTCGTGGACAAGGATAAGCACCCGGGGTCCTGCGACCTGTCATACATAGCCGCCTATGACCCGGCCAAGTTTCTGCAGATTCATGACGAAATTTTCAGGAATTTTGAGAAGGCCAAGAATCCCGAGTGGCGGTTGCAGCTGGCCAAAAAGTATGGAGTGGAAGCGGCTCTGAACGATGAAAAAACCAGGGAGCTGGTGCGGCAGATTATCGAAACCGGAAAAGAATATGAAAAGACTTCAGACCGGTTTCCTTTCGGCATCCGCTCTACCCCGACCATCATCATCAACAACCGGATGATTATCGGCACCCTGCCCTACGCTCACCTGAAAGCCATCATCGAGTCGCTTCTGACCGAGCAGGAAAAACCGGCGGCCGGAGAAAGCAAATTCCTGGAAAACTGGGTCGACACCAGAAAGCTTAAGAAATAATTCCGGCGACTTTCAGCAACCGGCTTGCGGGCGGCCGGCGAGGATGACCGGGGGAAACTTACCGGCCTCTGCCGGCGGACTGTCCGCCGCCCCGCTGCCTTTCAGATGTTTTCTATTTTTTCCCGGATGGTGATTCCTCTGGCCTTCAGCCCTTCAGTGACAAACGAAAAAACTGCCGGCTCCGAGCCCAGCCTCTCGGGGGCGATTATACCTTTTTTAGCGACCAGCCCCCGGGCCAGAGCCCGGACCAGCATGGTGGCTGTATAGCCGGTAGTTCTGGCCATGCTGTGAATTCCGCTGGCGCGGTCGAAGCGGTCAAACAATTCAAAGGTCAGGCGGACCGGGCGGCCGTCTTTTTCTCCGCTCACGGCCACTCTCATGACCGTCAGGTCTTCGTCTCCGGGCTTCATCTCCAGTTTGGAGAACAGAATCCTGGCCGTAAAATCAACCGGCCGGAGGAGCTGCTCTCCGATTTTAACCGGCGTGGAATTGAAGAAACCGGCCTCCCGCAGGACCATCATCTTCTCCCGGTGGCCCGGATAGCGCAGGGTCTTCTCTTTCATATCCGGTATGTCGAGAGTTTTCAGCAGAGTTCTCAGCCCGTCGGTGTTGAAGGCCTCGAGCGTGCCCAGCTGTTCAAACTCCAGAAATTCCGGGTCGGACAGGGCCGGCCTGACCACGACCCGGCCGCCTTCTTTGATCCTGGCCGGTCTGAGGTATTCTTCGATGACGTCGAGCGGTGAAAAAACCGCCTTGTATTCAAAGGGCCATTCCCTGACCAGGGGCAGGCCGCCGACATAAATGCTGAGCGATTGCCCTTTTTCCAGGCGGGTCAAGCCGTGAGCGGCCAGCAGGTTGCTGAGTCCCGGGGCCACCCCGGCATCGACCACGGCCGCGACGCCCTTTTCTCTGGCCAGCGAATCCAGCTCAAAAGGGTCTTCCGGAAAGAAGGCGATGTCGACCACGTTTTTTCCGGACTCCAGACAGGTTCTTAAGGCCTGAAAGCCCAGCCAGCCGGGCAGGGCGTTGAGCGCCAGGTCCTGTCGGTCGACTATTTCTTTTAAGACTTGCTGGCGGCTAAGGTCGGCCGGTAATGTTTTAAGCCCGCGGTCGGCCAGGTCTTTCAGCCGGGCTTCATCCCGGTCGACGGCCGTTACCTCGAATCCCCTGTCCGCGGCCAGGTCCAGGGCCATGGCTCGACCGACCAGGCCGGTTCCAAGAATTGCGATTTTCATCGGCTTGCTCCTTTCTTCCAGAACTGAGGTTTAAGACGGGAGGGCTTGAGGGCCGGAATCCGAAAGATCACAAGCCGCTAAAATGATTTACATAAAAGATAAGGAGAAAAAGACTCAGGTTCGAGCCGGTGGCATCTATCTTCATCTTTCAGGTCCGCTTCATTCCCGGGCGACGGCCTTATTCTAATTGAGACGGCCTACAGCCGTCAACCGCCGGCCGCTTCCGTCGGTTTTCCGTTCCGGCCGACGCAGGCGGTCCGGCTTTAACCTCCCCTCGGCCGCTCGGGTTTGCCCGCTCGTCTTTCCGGTTCTTAACTTTTATCGGCTGGCCGCAGCCGGTTACCCGAAAACAGCCGCCGGGTTCGACGCTTGAGGTTATTATTTCTGACCGAAAGCCTGTTTGATTTCGGCCAGGCCGACGCCGAAAATCCTTCTGGCGATCGGGTCCAGGTCTTTCTCCTCGCCCTGAATGTGAATGGTGGTGTGCACGTGCCGGAGGGAGTCTCCCGGATTGAGCGCGGCTCCGGGCGATGAGGTTTCCAGTTCGTAAAAAGGCCCGAAGGGCTTGGCCCCGGGAGCGGCCGGGCCGTCATTGTAACTGTTGACCACATCTCCGGCATAGGGGTTCTTCTGAATTTCCCACATCGAGTTGACGTAGCTGTGTTCAGCCGGGTTTTCGGGCAGGGTCAAATGGACTATGGTCAGGACGCGGCCGGCGGCATCATAGCTGCCGCAGAAGGGGAGAACCCGCAGGGGCGAGAGGCCGATTTTGCTGCGGTGCTGCCCGTCGCCTTTGAAATAGATGACGCCGTCGGCAATTTTCAGGCGGTCGGCCGGAACCTTGCCGAAGTAGGCGTCGTTGACCACCGGGCCCAGTTCTTCTTCCGGCCCGGATTTGTAGGGAATGACGATGGTGGTGTCCGGCGACGGGTTGAACATGCCCAGAATCCAGATGGAAACCAGGCCGGTCTCTTTTTTCCAGGGCAGGTCGCCGGCGTTGGTGATCAGGTTGTCGGATTGGAAAGCCACCCAGTTGAGTTTTTCGGCCAGAGGAATCCCCAGGGCTTCCAGGTCGGATCGTGTCAGCAGCCTGATTGCCCGGTCGACTTTTATTTTGAATTCAAATTCCGAATAGTTGACCAGTTGCATGTCCTTTTTCAGAATTACCTGCCGGTCGTCATGGGCCACCAGGTCGAAGGCTCCTTCGTTTATCGGCGCGGGAGTATACCAGTGTTCCAGGTCAAAGGGAGAATCTTTTTTGAAAAACAGCGAGAACTGGCCTCCCTCGGGGCCCAGCCAGAACCGGTCCTCGCCGCCGAAGGGATTCATATGGAGGTTGTTCTCTCCGGATTCAATCAGCTGACGATTAATCCAGCCGAAGCTGAGGCCTTCCGGCCCGGCGGCGGTGCTGGTCATTACCCGTCCCTGGATATCCGGATTTACAGCTACCATAGCCCGGCCGTCCTCTCCGGTCAGAGTTATGACCGAGGTGTGCTTTTTCAGGAATTCCAGGTCGTCTTTGAACAGTGTTCCCTGAACCTGGCTGGATGGTTTGGAGCAAGAAACCATCATGGTCAGTATGGCAAAAGATAAAATCAGGAATAGGCTGGAAAGATAAAGACGCATTTCAAACCTCCTGTCGGAAGTAAAATTCAGAATACCAGTTGAGCTCGAAATTCTCAAGAAAAAAATTGCTGGTGTTATTTAAATTTGAAAAGTGGACAGTTTAAGCTTGAAAAGTAGACATAATGTAAAAAACAATAACAGATTGTGGGCAATAACAGAGAGAATGGGGTGTGGCAGCACCGGAAGAGTAAGGAGCTTCTGTCGCCGTGAAGGGGCAACTTCATAAAAGGCTGCCTTTAGAGTTTGTTTTAGAAGTATTAGAGGCTTTTAACGATCATCGGCTGGGCGAGGAGAAGGCCTGCGGGTTATCGGATTACAGGCCGGGTCGGCTGAGCCTGTTTTTCTTCATGGCCTCGGTTAACCAGTGCCAGATGCGGCGATGAAATTCGAGGCTCGGCGGGCTGGAGCTCAGGATTTCGTGGTAGCTGGTAGGTTTCTCATCCGGCTTGAACCGGATCTGAAGGTTCCGGTCCCAGAGTCGATAGTGTTCCGGGTGAAATTGCAGCCCGAGGACGTTATGGTATTTGGTATGGTGAATGGCCTCGGCGATTTTTCCGTCGGGGGAGACGGCTATAACCTTAAAGCCCCGTCCAAGTTTTTTAAAAGCCTGGTGGTGTGAGCTGAGAATCCGGGGACGGTCCCGGTCGGAAAAACCCAGAGTTTTGACAAAAAATCCGTCCGGCAAAAGCTTTATCCAGTGGAAACTGTAGCCGCTGAGCTTGAGGTCCGGACGAAGCTTGATAAATGGGTTATTATGCCAGCGGTCGGGGCCCAGGGCGATGACGTCCTCAACATGATTCCGGCCGTAGACTTCGGACCAGATATCCTGGATAAGCGTGCCCCCGGTTCCGACATTCAGGCTCTGGGCTCCCAGGCAGATGCCCAGGACCGGAAGTTCCGGATTTTCTTCCAGCAGGGGCCTAAAATTGGGGTCCTGGTATCCGCCCAGCAGATGAAAGATGGCAGACAGTTCGAAATAATGGCGGTAGGGGTCGGTGATCTCGGTCAGGAGACTGGTTCGCTCGCCCCAGACGGCCGGAGGTATGTCCGGGCCACCAAAAAATATGATCCCGTCGGACTGCCTGAAGATTTCGGTCAGCCCGGCCGTCAGGCCGTTGGTTTTGAAGATATTGTCCGGGCCCAAATCGGCTGAGAAGGCCTGGAAGGTGAACCAGTCGAGGCCGTTGTCCCTGACGTATCTCCTGGCTTCTTCGTAATTGGTGGCTTCCTGAAGGTGGTAGACTCCGGTCACCTTCAGGCCGGGGAGGTCGATGAAGCTGTTCTCTCTCAGGGCCTGAAGATTCCGTATGGTTCCGACCGAGGGGTAAAAAACCGTCAACCGGACCTCGCCGGATTGCGCTTTGAGCTGCGGGGAGATCAGGCCGACGAAAAACACCAGTAATATCAGGATAGTCGGCAGCAGCCTGTTCGGTCTCATGGTCACCTCCGTCCTGATGGCCATTATATTGTTTCGGGGCGGAACATTCAAACCCGCTGAGGAGAAGAAGGCATCTTTGTTTATGCCTTGGCCTGGATTGGCAAGAGGGTCCTGTCACGGCGCGCCAACCTCAACAAGTCCATTCCTTGCTGCTTTATTATCGGCCTGGATTGTTAAAAGGGTCCTGTCGCGGCGCGCCTCCTTCCGTCCTCGCTCCACCCATCCCCCCGTGGGGAACCCCTTCCGCCGCGGGCGGTTCGGAGACACGCCGTGCCACCCCGCTTCAATTCATAATTGCCAGGCGCCGAAACAGAGATGCCTTAAAAGAAGGAAGAAGGGGAGGGGTGGAAGGAATATAGTTTGCTTGGCGTTCAATTTGAATGAGCCGGGGCGGGTGAAGGCCGATTCGGCTGGCGCCAAGTTAACAGACCGGGATCGAAACCGGGGTCGCCACCGGCCAATTTGGGAACGGGGCCCCGGGGTTAAACGAGGCGACAGGACAAGGCATTCAGCTCGGCTAACGAAGTTTTGGGGCCAATCCGACTCGATAAGTCCACGGAAAAGACCCGGAAACATGAGCAGCTGACTTTCCTCGGGGTCGGTTGCGCCGGTAATATGAGGGAACCGATAAGTAGAGTTGAATTACGGCCGATGTTTTCCGGTAACCCGGGTTTATAATAGAAGCAGGCGAGGTTAAAGGCGATGGACTTTGACCGGGTAGAGTGGTATGCGGGATACTGCGGCCAGGAGAAGCCGCGGGCGGTCTGGGCCGGCGGCCAAAGACTGGAAGTGGCTGAAATCATCTGGCAGAAAAGAATCAGGAGCGGCCGCGGCGGCCTGACCAGAGAAATCTATCTATGCCGGCTGGAAAACGGCCGGCAGGTCAGGATTGAGAAATCGGCGGCTGCTGACTCGGGAGAACGATGACCGATCCGGGCTTCGGGGAGAGGGCTGTGCCGCTGATATATGAATGAATGTTCATATATTGAGCCGTCTTCCGCGCCGTCTTCCGGTCGGGTAGAGGCTGGCTTTTGCCGGGATGATTTTTATAGAATAATAACCCGGCCCGATTCCCGGTTGTGTCCGCGGTTCCGGGTCTCTCAAATTTTCCGGCAGGGAAGGAGGACAGGTGATTAGAAAAAAGATTTCCGGTCTCATTATTTTTCTGGCAGTCGCCCTGAGCCTGAGTCTGTCATTTGCAGGCCGGGGTCAGGCTGCCGCGGGCAAGGTTTTTTCTATCGGTCAGATCGAAGCCAGGCCCGGGGAAGTCGCAACCGGCTTTCTTGAGGTTCCGGCCGGAGTAGACCCGGCTGCCAGAATTCCGGTGACTATCATCAACGGCCGAAAGCCGGGCCGGGCGCTGGCGGCCGTGGCTGGAGTTCATCCTTATGAATACCCGCCGATCCTGGCGCTTTACAGAATCAAGAAAATCGTCAGGCCGGAAGAACTGAGCGGAACCCTGGTGCTGGTGCACATCGCCAATTTGCCGGCCTTTCAAAAACGCACTATTTATTACAATCCATATGACTGGAAAAACCTCAACCGGGTTTTCCCGGGCGACCTTAACGGAACTCAGAGCCAGCGGATAGCGGCGGTAATAACGGCCGAAATAATAGATAAGGTCGAGGCCCTGGTCGATATGCACTGCGGCGACGGCAACGAAGCTTTAATTCCTTATACCTACTGGATGCTCTCCGGAGATAAAAAGCTGGATGCCGTCACCCGGGAGATGTCGCTGGCCTTCGGCCTGAAGCACATCATAATCGACAATACCAGAAGCCAGGACCCCGGGGAATCGAAGTATCTGGGCAACACGGCCATCGTCAGGAAAAAGCCGGCCATCACCACCGAGTCCGGTTTCCTGGGTCGGGTGGACGAAGAAGCGGTGGCCGCCAATGTGTCCGGCCTCCTGAACCTGATGAAATATTTCCGGATGCTCCCGGGAGAGGCTGAACTTCGACCTGACGCCGTCTGGATTGATAAGTATGAAGTTATCTACTCCGGCCACGACGGCCTTTTTTACCCGCGTTCCGGAATGGGCGATTATGTGAAAGCCGGGGAAGTGGTCGGCCTCATAACCGATTACCACGGGAATCTTCTGGAAGAGGTGAAAGCGCCCTTTGCCGGGATGTTGCTCTACATAATCGGAACCCCGCCCTGCAACCGGGGAGAACCGCTATTTGAAGTCGGCCGGATTAAGGATTAGGAACGCAACCCATAGTTCCCGGCTTAAATCCCGATTCGGAAGGTTTGTCTTTCTCTGAGCGCCGGCGAACAAAGGTCGGGTCAAGAAAAACTTTGCCCGGCCTGACTGCGGCGGGGGCATATGAAGAAATCGCCGCCCCGGTGAACCTTTTGCCCCTGAAAAACGTCTTTAATAACATGCTGTTAATTTTTAATTTTGAGACGAGGAATTATGACTGACAACATCAAGCGCCTGGCAATGCTGACCATGATTCCCCTCCTGGTTGCCGCTTCCATCCTGGCTCAGACTGAAAACCGGGCCCGGGAAGAGAAACTGACCATTCCCCGCCTTTCTCAACCTCCGAAAATCGACGGGACGCTGGATGAGATTTACGAACGGGAAGCGCTCAGAATTGACGATTTCGTTCAACTGTCCCCCAAGGAAAACGGCCAGCCGAGCGAAAAAACCGTGGCCTACCTTGGTTATGACCAGAAAAACCTGTATCTGGCCTTTCGCTGTTTTGATTCCCAGCCTAAAAAAATCCGCTGTTCGGTCACCGGCCGGGACCGATGCATGGAGGATGACTGGGTTATCGTTTTCCTCGACACCTTCGGAGAAAAACGCCGGGCTTTCACGTTCGTCCTGAATCCCATCGGTGTTCAGGCGGATTTCATGAGAATGGAGGAAGGCGGCAACGATAACATGGACGACTCCTGGGACACGTTCTTTCTGTCGGACGGAAAGATGGATGATCAGGGTTATGTGGTGGAAGCGGCTATTCCCTTCAAGAGCATCCGCTTCCCCGACCAGGATCCAAAGACATGGAATATTGTTCTGGGGCGCAATCTGCCCCGAACCGGCGAGATAATCATCTGGCCGCGCTATTCAAGGTCGATTCCGGGACTGCTCAGCCAGGGCCGCCCCTTCACCCTGACCGGAAACCTGGAAAAAGGGAAAAACCTGGAGATTATGCCGGTGCTAACCTCGGCCAAGACCGAAGGACAGAAAATTGATGTCCAGCCGGGCCTGAATCTTAAGTATGGCGCCAATTCCAACCTGACTCTGGACCTGACGGCCAATCCCGACTTCAGCCAGGTTGAAGCCGACGTCCCCCAGATTGACCTGAATCTTCGCTATGCGCTCTACTATCAAGAAAAAAGGCCGTTTTTCCTGGAAGGCATGGAAATATTCCGTTATCCGGCCATCGAAATGGTTTATACCCGGCGGATTATCGACCCTCTGTTTGGAGCCAGAATCACCGGCAAGACCGGGCGGTTCTCCTACGGCTTGCTCACCGCCTACGACCAGAAACCGACCGAAAGTCTGTGGGAGGTTCACAACGGGGGCGGAGAGGAGACGGTGGACCGCAACGCCCTGTTCAATATCTTCCGGGTGAAGGCTGATGTCTTCGACCAGTCCTACCTGGGTTTCACCCTGGCCGATAAAGAAATTACCGGCGGGGCCTGGAACCGGGTGGCCGGAATCGACGGCATGTGGCGCTTCAAAGACCGGTTTTTCTTCTCCTTCCAGGCGCTGGCTTCCGACACCAAAAACGAGGAACGAAACACAGCTCTGGCTCCGGCTCTTTACAGCGAATTTTATTATTACACCAAGCTCAGGAAAAAGCTTCACTGGGGAGCCGGCGGCTATTTTCAGGCCATGCATCCCGATTTCGAAGCCTCCTCGGGATTCGTCAACCGGGTGGACTACCGTCTGACCGGGCTGTTCACTTTTTTCAACCTGTTCACCGACCGTAAATATCTTAACCAGGTCGACCTGAACCTTCAGGTGGCCCAGAGAGATTCCTATAAGGGCGACCTCGTCCAGGACAAATGGTTCAGGGCCAGGCTTCAATTCCGGTTGACCGAATTCAACCGGATATTCCTTTTTCTGACCCGCTCCATGGAGCGTTACGCCGATATCGATTTCAACAAGACCACTTTTTACCTGGAAGGCCAGACCACTTTTCTGAGCTGGCTGCCGCTGAACTTTTATTTTCAAACCGGCGACAGCATCAACTACGACCCGGAAGAGCCTTTTCTCGGCTACAGCAACGTCTACGGGTTGTTTCTGACCCTCAAACCGGAAAAAAGATTGCAGCTCGGACTGGATGTCAACTGGCAAACGTACTGGAGAGAAAGAGGCGGAGAGAAACTCTGGGATTACCTGGTGGTCAGGCAGAAGACGACCTTCCAGGTCTCTAAAACCCTGGCCATCCGAACCATCGTTGATTACAACGACTACTACAAGAGAATTTTCGGCAGTCTGCTGCTGAGCTGGGTCCTGAGGCCGGGAACCCTCTTTTACTTAGGGGCCGATTCCAATTATCTGCGCGATGAGTTCGGGCATTACGGTCGCACCAATTACGGAGTCTTTATGAAGTTTTCCTACTGGTGGAGAATATAGACTGACAAGCCCGGCGGTCGGCGCGATAATGGCTTGCCCATCCACATAAATCGGGGCCGAGGATAGACCTCGGCCCCTCTCTCGTCTAAAATAACGTCGTGAGTCTGGAATTTCTGACCGGGCTGCCGGAGTTTAAGGCCCTGGTAGCCAGATTAATAAAGGGGGAGGACTGTCTTTTTTTATCGGGCTTGATAGCCGAAGCCCGTCCCTATTTTTACGCCCTGCTGGCCGGAGAGATCGACCGACCGATCGTGGTCATTGTGCCGGGGAACCGTTCGCTGAACGAAGCCAGACTGGAAACCGAAAATTTCCTCCGGCTGCTGTCGGTAAAAAGAGAAGTTCAGATTTTGCCGGCTCTGAGTCCCGAGCCCTATCTGGAAGTGGCCGCTCCGCTCGAGGCCGTCTCTTCCAGGATGAAGACTTTCTACTCCCTCAGCCTCGGTCATCGGCCTCTCATTCTGGCCAACCCGGGCGGGTTATTAAAGCCGGTTCCGGTGCCCGGTGACCTGGAAAAATCATTCATCAGGCTGACCGCGGGAGCCGAACTCGACCGGGACCGGCTGCTGGAAAGGCTGAAGGAGTTCGGTTATGTCCATGAGGACCTGGTAGCTTCGGCCGGCGAGTATGCCTACCGGGGCGGCATTGTGGATGTCTATTCGGTCTGGACAGATTACCCGGTTCGCCTGGAGTTGGCCGGCGACCAGGTAGCCTCGATCCGCGAATTTGATGCTTCGACTCAGAGGTCATTAAACCGTATAGATTCGGCGGTCATTCCTTCGCTGCGAGAATTCCCCGGAGGGCCTGAGTTCATAGAAAAATTTTGCCGTCTGGCCCGAAAACGCTCTCCCGGCAGCCGGGACCTGGAGAGGAAGATCGAGCTGCTCAAAGGGGGAGAGGTCTTCCCGTCGTTTGCCTACTCGGCCCTGCTGGTCAGGGAGCATTTTGCTCCGCTTACGGCGCTCCTGGAAAACCCGCTGTTTATATTCGAAGAACCCGAGCTGGTAGAAAAAGACTGGGAGGAGAGGCTGGCTGAATGGCGGAAGGCCTATGAAGAGTCGGCCGGCCAATCGGCTTTCTATCTGCCGCCGGAAGAAATTTTTCCGTCCGAAATTATGGAATCAATCCGGTCCCGGTCGCTCAAACTGACTGAACTGGGCGAAGCCGAAGGCGAGGACCGGTTGCACTTTTCCTTTCAGCCGGTGCCCCGCTTTGACAACCGGGTCCCGTTCTTCCTTCAGTACCTGAAAAAACGCCAGGAGGAACGCGACCTCTGTTATCTTTTCCTTTCGAACCCGGGCAAACGGGATCGGTTGGCCGCCTTGCTGCGGGAAGAGGACATTCCGGTCAGAATTCCGGCTGACCCCCGCGAGACCCCCCGGGGAGAAGAGGTCAATCTCATTGAGGGACAGCTGCAACGCGGTTTCTGCTTCCCCCGGCAGAAAATTTTCTTTTTTGCCGAGCAGGACATCTTTACCGAGGAAAAGGTCATCATCAGCCGGGTTCCCCGGAAGCTGTTTTTCTCCCAGTTTCAGGATTTGAATCAGGGCGATTATGTGGTTCATACCGAATACGGCGTCGGGCGCTTCAACGGCCTGCAGAAACTCGACATTGACGGCCGGGGCCATGACTTTATAGAAATCATCTACCGCGACGACGACCGGTTGCTGGTGCCGGTTGAGGACTTGAATCTGGTTCAGAAATTCTCCAGCTCGCCCGGGGTCGCGCCCCAGCTGGATAAGCTCGGCACCCAGACCTGGGCCAGGACCAGGGCCCGGGTAAAGAAGGCGGTGGAAGAAATCGCCCAGGAGCTGCTGGAACTCTACGCCCGGAGAAAGACGGTTGAAGGCATTGCCTTCAGCTCCGGGGGCCAGTGGGAACGGGAATTTGAAAAGATGTTTAGCTATGAGGAAACCGAGGACCAGCTCCGGGCCATTGAGGAAGTCAAGCGGGACATGGAATCCCCGCGGCCGATGGACCGCTTGCTGTGCGGCGATGTCGGCTACGGGAAAACCGAAGTGGCCATGAGAGCTGCTTTCAAGGCGGTAATGGATGGAAAGCAGGTGGCCGTGCTCTGCCCGACCACCGTTCTGGCCGTTCAACATCTGAACACCTTCCGGCAACGGATGCTGCTCTTCCCGGTGCGGGTGGAGGCTCTGACCAGGCTGCAATCGCGGAAAGAACAGCAGAGAATAATTGAGGACCTGAAAAAGGGATTTGTGGACATCATCATCGGCACCCACCGGCTGCTTTCTCCTGACATCGATTTTCACGACCTGGGATTGTTGATAATCGACGAAGAGCAAAGGTTCGGGGTCAGCCATAAAGAAAGGGTCAAGCAGCTCAAGGCCCGGATCGACGTTCTGACTCTCACCGCCACCCCCATCCCGAGGACGCTCAACCTGGCCCTGAGCGGTCTGCGGGATATCAGCCTGATCGAGACCCCGCCCCGCGACCGGCTGGCGGTGCACACGGTGGTGGCGCCTTTTAACTCAGGGCTGGTGGCCTCGGCCGTCAAGCAGGAGCTCGAGCGACAGGGCCAGGTTTATTACATTCACAATCGCATAGAGGATATAGACCGGGTAGCCGACCTTATTCGGCGGCTGGTTCCGCAGGCCCGGGTGATTACCATTCACGGCCGGATGAAGGGGCCGGAGCTGGAAAAGAGGATGCTGGATTTCATAAATCAGAAATACAACGTGCTGGTCTCAACCACCATCATCGAGAACGGAATCGACATCCCGCTGGTCAACACCCTGATCGTCGACCGGGCCGACCTCTATGGCCTGGCCCAGCTCTATCAGCTCCGGGGCCGTGTCGGAAGGTCATCCAGGCAGGCCTATGCTTATTTTCTTGTGCCCCCGCTGTTTGAGCTCAGCCCGGAGGCCAGGGAAAGGCTCAAGGCCCTCAAAGAATTCAGCGAGCTTGGCTCCGGGTTCCGGCTGGCGGCCCGGGACCTGGAAATCAGGGGAGCCGGCAATATCCTGGGTCACAGGCAGCACGGCTTCATAGAAGCCGTCGGCTATGAGTACTTCCTTCAGCTTCTGGACCGGGCGGTCAGGGAACAGAAGGGAGAACGGGTGGAAGAAGTCCGGTGCGAAATAAATCTCAGGGTTGATTTCAGAATTCCGGAGGACTACCTCCCGCAGGTCAACCTCCGCCTGAACCTTTACAAGAGGCTGTCTTCCCTGGAAAACCCGGACGAAGCCCTGAAAATACGGGAAGAAGTCCAGGACCGCTTCGGTCGGCTGCCGGCCGGGGTAGAGAATCTTTTTCTCTATGCCCAGATTAAATATTACGCCCAGGCTCTGAGGCTCAAAGCTCTCGACCGTAACGGACAGAGGCTGCTGGTCAAGTTTCCGCCCGAAGTTCATTTTCGCTGGGAGGCGGTGCAGGGGCTGCTCAAACGCTATCGGGGAAGCGTTTCTCCCCTGGGCTTGATGACCTTCAACCTGCAGGCCGGCTCCGACCGGGAGTTTCTGGCCCAGACTCGCCTTATCTTGAAGGAGCTGTCGGGCTATACTATAATCAATTGAGGTCGCTGAGATTTCCCATGAAAAAAGCTGTCCTGGTAATCCTGTTGCTGGCTCTGGTGGCGGCCGTCCTGTATTTCGGCTACCACTATTTTCAGGACAGGAAAAAGACTGAGAAAGCTGACTCCGAGGCGGCAAAAATTGTCTTCCGGGTGGAAGAGAAAAGCTACAGCCTGGCCGATTTTGATAATTACCTCAGGCTTCTCAGCCCTGACCGCCGGGAATTGCCCGAGGAAACTCTGGGTGAGCTTTTTAACCAGTTTATTGAAGACAAGCTGATACTCTATTCAGCTCTGAAACAGGGTCTGGAGCTGACAGAAGAGGAGAAGGAGGCTTTCCTGAGACGCCTGGTTCGCGATTACCCGGCCGAAGAAGGCCTGGCCGAAAAACTGGCCGCCGACCGCAGCCTGGAGGAAAGCCTGCTGGTGGAAAAGTACAAGCACGAGAAGATAAAAGAAGTGGTGGTTACCGACGACGAGGTGAAAAAATATTACGAAGAAAACAAGAAGGATTTCTTAGCTCCGGAGCGGGTCAGGGTCAGTCAGATTCTGGTCGAGTCCGGCGAGCAGGCCATCAAACTGAGAGAAAGGTTGCAGGCGGCCGGAGAGGAAGAATTCAGACAGGCGGCCAGAGAATTCTCCCGGGCTCCGGACGCTTATAAGGGCGGGGTGATGGGTGTTTTTAAGCCCGGCGAGCTTCCGGCCGACATGGAAAAGGTTATTTTTTCGCTGCAGGAAGGACGGTTGTCCACGGTCTTTCAATCGGCCTACGGTTACCATATCTTTCGCCTGGACAAGAAATATTCGCCCAGCCTGCTGGGGCCGGACGAGGCCGCTTCCCGGATTCGTAACCTTTTGCTGGAAAAGAAAGTTAAAGATATACTGGGTCGAGAAGTCGAAGAATTGAAAGCTACTTATCACTGGGAGGTTTTTTCGGAAAACCTGCCGTTTAAGTATGAAGGGAATTGATATGATGGCAAAAAAGATAACCATGTTGGCGCTGGCCCTGGCCGCGGTCGTCCTCTGGCTTCCCGGAGACGTGGTGGAAGAAATTGTGGCCATCGTCAACGGCGATGTCATAACTCTGTCTGAATACAGGGAGCAATTCAACTCCACCGTTCAGATGCTGAGGGCCCAGCTGAGCGGGGATGAATATTTTAAGGAGTATGAACGGCTGAAGGATTCACTCCTGGACATGATGGTTACCGACCTGCTGCTGCTCCAGAAAGCCCGGGAACAGAACCTGAACGTCAAGGAACAGCTTAAAGCCACTATCGAAAAAATAAAGGAAGATAACCACCTGTCTTCGGATGAAGAACTGATCCGGGCCATGTCCGCCCAGGGTGTGGATTACAATGTCTGGGTGAAAGAGCTGGAAGAAAACCTGATGCGCCAGGCGGTAATTTACGTCGAGGTGGACCGGAACATCGTTCTGGATGATTCAGAAATCGTTTCCTACTACAAGAAGAAACCGGAAGAATTTATCGTCCCTCCCGAGTACAGAATCAAAGCCATTTACCTGTCGGCAGCCACCAACCCTGATTATCTGCTGGAAGAAAAGCGGACGACCATTTCGGAAAAACTGAAAAGCGGCACCGCCTTTGAAGAACTGGTGACGGAATATTCCGAGGGACCGAAGGAAAACGGCGGCGACCTGGGTTTTTTCAAGAAAGGCGAGCTGGAAAAGGCCATCGAACAGGGCGTGGAAAAGCTCAAGCCGGGCGAGGTTTCGGCCTGGATTCAGGCCCGGAACGGCTGGTACCTGGTAAAACTGGAAGAGAGGAAGGATAGTTACCAGAAGACTTTTGACCAGGCCCGGTCCGATATAGAGCAGAAACTCTACATGCAGAAAAGAGAGCAAAAAATAAACGATTATGTGAAGAAACTTAAAGAAGAAAGTTTTATCAAAATCCTGAACCCCAATCCCTTAAATCTTTAATCTTTATCGGCGGGCTTCAGGCCGCATTGCCCGTCAATCAAGGGGTCAGGTCACCAGAACCGCCGCCGCCACGACCGTGGTCCAGAGTCCTCTGGCTCCGGCCGCCACCTGGGAAATGCTTCTGGTTCTGACCGTCAGGTGTTCATTGATCCGGTAATAATTCTCGCTCCCCCGCTTGAAGTTATGGCGGGAGTAGGTTTCACCCAGTTTCGTGGCCAGCATCTCGGCCGCCAGCTCTTCAGCCTGGGCTCCGGCTTCCTTCTCGCTTTCGCCAAAACCTTCATGCTCGGCCAGGTAGCCGTACTGTTCTTTATCCTGAGGAATGGCCAGTCCGATCGAAGCCGAAATCAGACGCCGGGCTTCGTCGGTGGCGTTTTCGCTCATCACCAGGAAAACTATCTGTCCCGGCTTTAATTGCTTCAGACCCTCGGCCCGGCTGATAAGCCGGCAGCGGGGGGGAAATATGCTCGAGACCCGAACCAGATTGAAAGGCGAAATGCCGGCCTCGCGCAGGGCCAGCTCGAAGCTTACCAGCTTCTGGGCATGCTGACCTTTACCCCTGGTCAGAAAAACCTGCTTTGGTAAAATCGTCTCCATCTGGGTTATCCTTTCTCTGTCGATGATTGAAGCTCAGATTTATTTCTTCTCTTCTTTTGGCTCGACCACCGGCGTCACCGCCTGGTCTTCCTTGAAATCGATGGTTTTGGAAACTTCCCATTCGCCCAGCAGGACGAACTCCGAACCGAAGGAGCGAGCGAAGAGCCTGACCACGACCGGTTTCCAGTAGGGATTGTTCTTGAAGGAATCGAGGGTCTTGCCTTCCACTCCGTAATTACTTTTCAAAGTGATGACCGGACTGACTTCGCCGGGCATCACCGGTTTCTTGCGAATGGCGGCCAGGAAGTTGTCGCCCAGGTTCTTGGTCTCGTCCTTGAATTTGAAAATGGCGTTGAAATTTACGTAGGTCAGAGGTTTGTCGCTTATATTTTTTACCCGGAACGAAATGACCGGCACCAGAACCAGCTTCGGGGGCCAGGCCCGGTATTCCTTGCTGACCCACCTGGTCTCAACATCTATAATTTCCATTGAGTTTTTTAGCTCTTCGGGAGACATCTTCTTGCAGGACGGCAGGAGCAGGCTTGAAGCTATCAAGCTGAGCATTAAGGCTGGAATAAATATTTTTTTCATTCTTTCCTCCCTGATGGGATTCTACCTATTTAGTATAGCAGAAACCAACCGGAGAAAGTATTTAGTAAAAAAAAAGACGAAAGCTCAGTTCGTAGAGCCGCTCAAAACCGGCCCGGCCGACCTGGCCGGAATGCTTCATTTTTTTACCAGGGCCGAGACCGGGGCCAGCCGGAGGCCGAATTCCCCGGCCCGGGGCAGATAGTCTCTCAGGGCTTCCAGGGTTTCCGGGAAAGGATGTCCTATGCCGATGGCCTGGCCGTTCTTTCTGGCCAGGTTGAATAACTCCAGCAGCCTGTCCCTGACCCGGCTCCGGTCTTCGTCGGCGTCAAGGAAGACCTGCCTGGACGCGGCCGGGACTTTTTTCTGCAGCGCCAGCTCGTAGGCCACCGACCGGGGGCTGGTCTTACTGTCCAGAAAGTACAGGTTTTTTTCCTGAAGGAAAGAAATGATAATTTCCATCAGAGCCTGGCTGGAGGTGGCCTTTGAGCCCATATGATTGTTGAGACCGCGGGCCTGAGGCAGAAGACTCAGGTCACTTTCCAGTATCGACCGGATTTCCTGGGGACTCATGGAGGTGGTAATCAAACCCTCGGCTCCGCCCGAGGCGAGGTGATTGTTGAAAGCTTCAAGAGGCAGGTGGATGATGACTTCCAGACCGTTTTTTACGGCCAGCTCGGCGCTTTCCCGGGCCAGGCTGGTGTCGGGCAGTATGGCCACGGTCAGCGGGACTTTGAGGTTGATCAATTCCTTTAGAAAATTAAGGTCTTCTCCCAGGTCATCGATAACCACCGCGACCAGCCGGTCGGCGGCCTTCTTTTCCGGAGACGTGACGATGGCCGGTTCGGGTCGGGCTGTCTTTCCGGCCTGAACGGGCAGCGGATAGCGCAGGACCAGCCAGCCCCTGGTCCTGGAGTTCTGCCGCAGTTCGAAAGTGGCGACCATCTCTCCCGAGGTGGTCTTTTCCTCTTTCAGTCCGGTCTTTATTTTTTTCTTTTTCAGGGCCGCCAGCAGGTCATTTTTGAATCTCCTGTAGTCCCGGGCGGTAGTTCTGACCGAGATGTAACTCAGCCCCTCATCGGTCTTGTCTTCTGTTATCGCCTCAGGAGGGATTCCGAGCTGGGCCAGCTGCTGAAGCAGGAATTCAGACAGGGAGAGCGCGGTCTGAGGCCGGAAGGCGCTCGTTTCTCCGGCCGCGGTTGCCGGCCTCCAGGGGAGATAGGAGACCTTCTGCTTCCGAAAATTCAGATGGTCGAGCCAGACGGCCGAAGTTAGGGCGATAACCGTCAGGGCTGCGGCCAGAGTGGTTAAATGAGTCTTAAGGCTCAGGCCCTTTTTAGTCTGTCTGGTTTTCGCTGGAGGCATTAATCCTTGGCGGCAAGAAGGTTCAGGGTCTTATCCTGGTAAAGTTTATCCATGGACTCGGAATAGGGGAGCTTAACGTCCAGGGGCAGACTTTCATCCCAGAGCCTGGCTCCTGATTTCAGGGCAAAAACGGCTGTGGTCAGGACAGCCAGGCTGCCGTCGGAAAGCGGAAATGATTCTGAAATTCCGGCCAGCCCCGGGGTTTCCAGGCCGATGGTTTTGGCCCGGTTTAAGTCCCTGAGAACGCCGGCCACGACTTCGGCCGGTCCGGCCGAAGCCTGGTTGACCCAGACAAAAAGTCTGAGGTCCGGAAATTCCGGAGAATCCGGGCAGGCCAGAACCTGTTTCTGGTCGCGGCTTTCGATGCGGGCTGCTTCTTCGGCCATTATAAATAAATTGATCACCTTCCGGGCTTCTTCGTAATCTCCGCCCCAGCAATCGCGCAGGTCGAGCACGGCCGCTTTTGGAGCCGGCCTGGTTTTCAGCCTGGCCTTGAGAGCTTTGCTGATTTCGGCCGACAGACCCTGGTAGATTGAGGTCGGGCGCAGAATCACCAATCCCGAAGGGCCGGCGCTGAATTTAAGGTCATCCCTGAACAGGTAATCCCTGGCGACTTCAATTTCCAGGGTCTCGTTTCCCCGCAGCACCCGAAGTTTTACCGGCGGTTGATCGCCGGCCCCGGGCTCAGCTTCCAGGAGAAGGCTGGTTTCCAGCAGGCTCAGGCTCATGGTGTTGCGGTCGTTGATGGCACTCAAGTTATCGCCAACCTTGAGACCGGCCCGGCCGGCGGGGGAATCTTCCCTGACCGCCACCACCATGGGGAAAAGACCGTATTTCTTGAACACCACCAGGCCGGTTCCTTTGACCGGGGTTTTTCGGTTGAGATATTTAGAAGCCAGTTCTTTGTCCAGGTAAGCGCTCAGCGGGTCCAGGGAATTTATCAGGCCGCGGTAGGCGCCTTCGGTGACTCTGACCGGGTTTGGTTCCTCCAGGTAATCGGTCTTGATGTAGTTCATCACCGTGCTGATCAGGTCGGCGTTGCCGGGGCTAAACTGGGGAGCTGAGCTCTTGGCCGGCAGGAAACGCTTGTCCAGGAGCAGCATGGCGGTCAGCAGCAGGATGATGACCAGCAGGTAAATATTGATATTTAGCTTGTTGAATTTCATACTGTTTTTCTGCCTTTTCCTAAGAATCTTTTAGGGGCTTGTTGAGAGCCAATCAATTCTATCATCTTCGCTTCAGCCATTGCAAGGGATCGACCGGCCGGGCCTTATGGCGGATTTCAAAATACAGGCACTCGCCTTTAAGCGAATCGGAATCGCCGACTACGGCGATGTCCTGTCCGGCTCTGACCAGATCTCCGGTCCTGACCAGAAAGCCGGCGCAATGCCCGTAAAGAGTGTAGTAAGAAAGACCGTGATCAAGGATTAGGAGATTGCCGTAGCCCTGGAAATAATCGGTGAACACCACCCGCCCGCCGTGGACCGCCTTGATGTTTTTATCCCGGCCCGAGGGGACGATTTCCACGCCGTTATTGACCGTTACCGTATTAAATCTGGGATGTTTTTCCTTGCCGAATCTGGTGATCACCCGGCCGCTAATCGGCCAGGGAAGCTTCCCCTTCCTCTCGTACAGGGGGATAAAAGGCGAGGGAAGCGAAATCTCCTGGCTCTGCAGCCTTTTCAGCAGTTGCTGCAACTGCTCCTGGCTGTCCTGGAGTTCCGACATCATCTGCTGGTAGGCAGACTTATTCTTCTTGATTTCCGCCAGCAGCTTTTGATTCTTGACCTCCTCTTCGGCCAGCCGGGACTGGTTGGCCCGGGCCTGCTGGAGCAGAGATTCGGCTTCAGACTTTTTGGTCTGGAGATCATTTTCCAGGGCCTGGAGATCGTTTATGGCCTTCAGGTAACGGCTGATGGCTTCTCCCTGATACCGGGCCAGGAAGGTCAGGTTCTTGCTTTCCCTGAGAAAGGTTTCCAGGTTGCCGGCCTTGAGAAAAAAATGCATGAAGTCCAGCCGGCCGAAACGGTATAGAGTGACCAGGGTCTTTTCGACCGCCTCTTTTTCTTTTTGCAGGGTTTTTTTGGTTTCAGCCGCTTTGATTCTCAGGTCGTTGAGCTGGCGGACGACCACGGTCCGTCTCAGGTTCAGGGATTCCATTTCGTTCTGCAGGACTTTTTTGTTTAACCTGATTTTTTCCAGAGAGGACAGAAGAGAACTTTCTTTTTTTTCCTCTTCTTTTAACCGGGACCGGAGCTGGGAGAGCTGCTGGTTAATCTGTTCGATTCTGCGCTCCACGTCCGAAATCACCGATTCCTGGCCTTGCGCCCGGGCCGGCTGTTCGGATAGAATTAGAGCCAGGATAAAAACCGCAGCCGGAATTGCCAGGAAGGGGAGTCGGCCGGTGTTTTTTCTGACCGCAGCGGAGGAGAAGAAAAATGTCATTCTACAATACCCAGATATATTTATCATAACCGAAGCCTGAGTGAAAGAAGAAGAGTATGAGCATGTCCGGTTTCACGTCGCTTGACCTGAAAGAAATTGCCGGAAAGCTGAGCCAGGCGGCCCTGGGCGCGGTGCGGCCGGAACGCCTGGTGGCTGAAAACGTTGCTCGCGAGGGACGGCGCCTGATCATCGGCGGGCAAAAATTAAACCTGGACGACTTTGAAAAAGTCGCTTTGATCAGCATCGGAAAGGCCGGCCCGGCCCTGGCCGAGGCGATGGTGCCGCTGGTCGCCGACCGGCTGGAGGCGGCAGTTATAACCGGCAGCCGGGAGAGTCTGGAGAAGGGCAAGCTAAGCTATTTCCCCGCGGCCCATCCTCTTCCTGATGACTGGAGTCTTATGGCCGGGCGCAGGGCTTACGAGCTGGCTCTTTCTCTCACTGAAAAGGACCTGCTGCTGGTGCTGATTTCGGGCGGCGGTTCGGCCCATCTTTGCCTGCCCGAAGAAGGAGTCAGTCTGGACGATAAAAGACGGATTACCGACCTTTTGCTGAAAGCCGGGGCCGACATCAGAGAATTGAACACCGTGCGCAAGCACCTTTCCAGGATAAAAGGGGGCCGTCTGGCCCGGGCTGCCTGGCCGGCCCGAGTTATTAACCTGATTGTATCCGACGTGGTTGGCAACGACCTGGAGAGCATCGCCTCCGGTCCGACCTGGTATGATTCAACCACCTTCGAACAGGCGGCGGCCATCCTGGAAAAATACCGGCTGTGGGAGGCTGGCCCGGAAAGCGTCAGGCGTGTCCTGGAGGAAGGCCGGGCCGGGCTCAGGGAAGAAACCGTTAAAAAGGGAGATCGGGTGCTGGAAAAAGTTAAGCCGATAATTATCGGAGATAATCTGCGAGCCCTGTATGCTGCTAAAGAAGCTGCCCGCCGGCTGGACCTGGAGACAGTCATCCTGACTTCTGAAGATCAGGGCGAAGCCAGGGAGGCGGCCAGAAATTATCTGGACAGGCTCAGAGAATTCAGCCGCAAGTCGCGGGAACAGAAAAGGGCTTTTTGCCTGCTGGCCGGCGGCGAGCTGACGGTCACGGTGAGAGGGCGGGGGGCAGGCGGCCGCAACACCGAGTTTGTCCTGGCCAGTCTGGTTGAAATATTAAAGAGCGAGGAAGCTTTCCGGGGGGTTGACTGGCTGGTGATGAGCCTGGCTACCGACGGGCGGGACGGCCCGACTGATTCAGCCGGAGCCTGGATAGGTCCGGAAAGCCTGGAAAAAGTCAGAACGGCCGGTCTTGTTCCGGAACGCTATCTTGAAAATAACGACTCCTACCGCTTTTTCCAGGAAATCGGCAGTCTTCTCAAGACTGGGCCCACCGGGACCAACGTCATGGACATCAGACTGTTCCTGCTGGCTCCCGGCCGGGAGTAAATGGTCCGGGGAATTTTTCGGAAGGGTTGAAATGAAGCGACAAAAGGTATCATAATAAGGCCATGGAGATGGGAAAGATGATTGAAGAAAAGTGGATGAAGGAACTGAACCGCTATTTTGAGGACCTGAGGCTTATAGAAAAATGCCAGCAGGAAGCCCGGGACCATTTTGACCAGTTCTGCGAGTTCATCGTCGAACCGGCCTTCGAAGCTCTGGAGCAGGCGCTCGAGCCGCGGGGGATAAAGGTCAGGTACGACCGGCGGAAAAACAGGCTGATCCATATCCAGATAAATTTTCCGGACAGCAAGATTGACAATTTCCATTACACCATTATCCTGCCCCAGAATTCGCTGGAACTAAAATTGCTGCTCAAGACCGCCGGCCGGAAAAACAAAAAGGCCCGGCTGGAGGAAAAAGAAAGCGCCTTCCTGCCTGAAGTTGGGCCGGAAGACGTCCTGAAATTAAGCAAAGAGGATATAATTCTCGATATTATTCAGAAGCTCAAAGAATTTAATTATGCGGCCCGAACCGCCCCCGACTGAGCGGTCTTAGAGCTTTTTCTGTTTAATCATGTCCAGAATTTTCAGCAGGTAATCGTATTCCGGGCGGTCGAGGGTGTTCTGGCTGATGTACTTGAAGCGCAGGATGCCCTGGCTGTCAACCAGGTAAACGGCCGGGATGTTTTGCTCAACCTGGCTGCCGCCCCAGGAGGTGGTGAACAGGCCCAGCCCTGACGACACCCGGTGGTCGGCGTCTATCAGAATGGGAAAAGGCGTCGGAATATTATCCCGATTGACCATAAAATCCTTCGGGAAGATCCGGCGGTAACGTTCGACGGACTGTTTGCCCTTTTCGTCCAGCTGGTCGAGATTTTCGGGATATTTCCAGTTCTTGATCTTGACCATCTGCTCGGGCAGAATGTCCAGCCAGACCTTGACGGTCTCACGAGGATAGGGCAGGACAACGAGAATTTCCAGGTTGTATTTCTTGCGGATCAGCCGGGCTTTTTCCAGCTCCACCAGCTCCACATACTTGTAGTTGCAGATGGTGCACCAGCGGTCCGGCCCGGCATAGCCCCGGGGGAAAATGAGCATCACGTTCTTGCCCTTGAGATTGGAAAGGCGAACTTCAGTGCCCTGGTAGGAAGGCAGGGCGAAGTCCGGCATCGGTTGTTCCAGCAAGGCCGGTCTCATCTGCTGCTCCTGAGCCACCGAGAGGGTTGCGGCCGGGAAAAGCAAAAACGCCGATAAAAGAGTGAGAATAATCAATCTGGCGGGCGTCATATTCATCGTACTGCTCCTTCTCTGGTTTTGCATTTATTTTATTACATAGAGGGCGCTAATTTCCAGAAAGCAATTGACTTGACCCGGCAAAAATATTAATAGAAATAGAAACTGCCAATGGAAGGAAGGCTAAGGTCTTTTTGTCGCCGGAGGCTGTCCGGACTGGCCGCCAGTGGCTTTCTCTGTCTTATCCTGGCCGGGATGGTCCTGGCCGGGGATCAGCCGGTTCATAATAGCGGGCTGGAAAGGGCCGTCTGGCTTAGGGAGCAGGGCCGATACGAAGAATCTCTGGCCATACTGGAAAAAGAAATTAATGGAAAACTCTATCAGGAAGATACCAGGTACCGGACTGATTGCTGGCTGAATATGGCTCTTGATTATTGGAACCTGGGGGAGGTCAGCCGGGCGGAAAACGCTTTTATATATGTCATGGCGCTGGTCAGGGAAGTTAATGATGAAAAACTTCGGGATTATGCGAAGACTTCGCTGAACATCATCAAGCTTTACCAGGAAGCCAAAGCTAAAAGACAAAAAGCAGATTATAATGAAGCCGAAAAAATTTATAGATCAGTAATTGATCAAGCCAGAAATAAAGGATTGAATGAATTAGCACTCAAATGCTATAGGCAGCTATCATTTGTTTATTGGGATCAAAAAAAATATGAGCAAATCCGTGATATAAATTATGAGACTTTGGACTTATCAATACAGCTTAATAATTTTTATGAGCAGGTCAGATCTCTTAACCAACTAGGGGCATATTTTTTAGAGAAGAAAGATATTTTAAAAAGTTATGATTATTTTGATCGGGCTCTGGTTCTGGCAGAAAAAGAAAACTTATTATACAAAGACCCCGTCATCCTGCTGAACATGGCAGTAACCAGTTACCAGCTCGGGCTGTATGACCTTACCGAGCATTATCTGGAAAGAGCCCTGGAATTCTTCCAGAAAGGAGACGACCTGGCTACCACCATATCTATTTTATCAGAGCTGGCTCTGGCCCTGCACAAGAAAGGCGAAATGAATTTTAATCCTCTCGACAGGGAGCGGCCAAAAGAACTTCTGTCCACCGCCCTGGAATTGAGCCGTCAGGCGGGAATGAAAGACCTGGAGGCCAGGATGCTGAATAATCTGGGTTATGTCCTCCTTGAGGTTGAGCCGCAGAGGGCCCGGGGCCTGTGCCTGGAGTCCTGGAAGCTGGGAACCGACCTAAAAGATAATCAAATCATAGCTGCCTCTCTTAATAACCTGGCTACGCTCAGTTTGAGGGAACATAACCCGAACAGGGCGAAGGACCTTTACCGTCAGGCGCTGACCATAGCCTTGAAGGCCGACATTTTTCCGGAAGTCTGGAATAATTACTTCGGACTGGGACGGTGTTATGAAGAGCTGGGAGATTATAAATCTGCTTATCTTAATTATCGTCAGGCCCTGGAAACACTGAGTCCGGTCAGGGAGAGCATCGCCCTGGATCTGTATCGCATCAGTTTTGACCGCGGGAAAAAGGGGATTTATGAAGGGCTGGTCAGGTCCCTGGTAAAATACCGGCTCGGACATCCCGGACGTCAGTCAGATGAAATGGTCTTTTCCATTCTAAACAGCCTCAAGGCCCGGGTTCTGATTGAAGAACTCGACCGGCTGTCCTCCCGTCTGGAGGCTGAAGGCCGTTCTGAAGAACTGGATGAAATTGACCGGATGATAAGCGATTTGCTCAGCCGGCCGGAAAACGCTCTGGATGAGAGCTCTTTTACCCGGCTGACTGAACTCGAGTACAGATATCTGAGACTTCAGGGACAAAACGGCCGGGCCGCGGGGAAAAGCTCAGGCGACAACTTGCCCGGGCTCGAATTTATACAGAAAGAGTTTCTGTCGGAAGGCCAGTTAATCCTGGATTATTTTTTAGGTCAGGAAGAGTCTTATTGTTTTGTCATCAGCCGGGATCATTTCCGCATAGTCCGGCTGCCGGATGAAAGGGAAATAGAAAAATCGGTAAAACTCTACATAAAACTCCTGGGCTCAACGGCAGTCGGCGAGGATGACCTGAGGCCGGCCGGAATAAGAATCGGACAGCTGCTGCTCCCGGTCGAAGAATTGGAGTCGGGAAAATTTTCTAACCTGTTAATCATTCCGGACGGGCTCTTAAATAACCTGCCCTTTGAAGCTCTGGTCCTGAGAAAACCGGGCAACCGGGGATACGGATATCTGGTAGAGGTCTGCAGCCTTTCTTACAGCCCCTCTCTGGCGGTAATTGCCCGGCTGAAGGAAGATAACCGAGCCGCCGGTTTCCAAAAAGAACTTCTGGCTTTCGGCAACCCTCATCAGAGCCGGTGGTTTAATGAGAGGGTCAGGGCCAGAGCCTTTTTTATGGAGGGGTTGAGGCCCGGGGGTGATTTCAGCCTGGGCAGCCTGCCTTTTTCCCAGAAAGAAATCAGGCAACTGGCCGAACTCTTTCCCGACGAAAGCTGCGATCTGTTTCTAAAAAAAAGAGCCACTGAAGAAAAGCTGAAGAGCCTCGATATGGGGCGCTATCGTATCATTCATTTTGCCTGCCACGGGCTGATCAGCGAAAGATTTCCTCAGCGGTCGGCGCTGGTTCTGTCGTCGGACCGGAAAAGCGCCGAAGACGGGTTTCTGACAGCCAGAGAAATTTATACTCTGAGGTTCAATTCAGAGCTGGTGGTGCTGGCTGCCTGCCAGAGCAGCCGCGGCAGCATTGAGAGGGCGGAGGGCATTATCGGACTGCCCCGCCTTTTCCTGCTGGCCGGCAGCAGGTCGGTCGTTTCTTCCCTCTGGGCGGTCAATGACCGCGCCTCTCAATCTCTTATGCTTGACTTCTACCGCGGTCTTCTGGCCGGGGAAAAAAAGGTTGAAGCCCTGAGACAGGCCAAACTTAAAATGATTGCCGGGGCCAGGTCTCATCCCTATTACTGGGCCGGTTATGTGCTGACCGGAAACGCCGACCGGATTTACTGAGAACCCAGGCGAACTTTCCTGACCGGGGATTCCAGAAGCCTGTTTTCTCCGCTGTAGATCAAAAGCTGCCAGAAAAAATATTGGTAGTCTTTGAGCGAATCGAGAACGGCCTCCGGCAGCTCCAGGCTGTTTTCATGGGTCCGCGGGCTTCGCCAGAGCAAATACAAATTCTGGTCGTAGACTTCCACCCGGTAAAATAAACCCTCTCCGGCGGGCTTCCAGGTCAGCTTGACCGCCGCCGGCCGGGGCCAGCTCACTTCTTCGCGAAGGACAAGCTGATCGGCGGATTCGGTTTGGCGCTCCTCTTTCATAGAACTCAGATAATTGAGCCCCAGGTAAACCAGGGATAAAACAAAAAAGACAGCCAGCAGAGCTGAAGCCATTTTCCACCAGGGAAAGACCAGACCGAAAATTGATATCTTACGGTTCAGAAGGCCAGCTTTTTGAGGGGGTGCTTTTTTCTCCAGTCTGTTAATAAGTCTCCGGGCGCCCCTTAGCAGCTCGAATTCCCGCCGGCAGGCAGGACAGGAAAAAACATGGTCAATAATCCGGATTTTTGTTTCCGGAGGACAATCAGGTTCAAAGGAAAAAGATAGCTCTTCGGGCGAAGGACAATTCAGACGGGAAACGGGGCCGGAAGACTCGGATTGGGATTGGAACAGGTGTTTGAGTTTTTTCTCAAATCTTATCATGCTTGAACCCCATTTCTTTGAGGATCGCTTTTAAGTCGGCCAGGCCCCGGTAGAGTAGATTCCGGGTCTTGTCCGGGCTGTAATTCAGGTAGGCCGAAATTTCAGAGAGATTCATGTTCAGAAGATAAAGCTTGACTACTGTTTTGCGTGATTCCATCAGGTTATCAGCGGCCTTCATTATGTATTCTTTTATGGAACCCGGGGGGTTAGGGTAGCGGTTTGACCTGGGCTCCAGTTCGGAAATAAGCTTCTGCTTTTCCGAAATTACTACCTCTTCCTCTCTTCTGATTTTTCTTATCTGGTCGATCACCGCCGACTCCACCACCTTCTTTATATAGGACGCCGGGTTGTGGATATTTTTCTCATCGTCGATGATTTTCCAGAGTTTCAGCCGAATTTCCTGGATCAGGTCATCGGCCTCCAGGCCCAGCCTGTCAAGCCGGTATCTCAGGACCAGGGAACGGATCAGAGCGGAAAAATCTTCCAGGATTTTTTGAAATTCGCGTTCTTTTTTTTGCCGGGACAACATCGGCCTCTAAAAGCCAATAAATTTTAACAATTATAATAGATGCTAAAAATAAAAGAAAATTCTCACGTCTTATAAAATATCGTCCTTTAGCCGGGAGGTCAGCGAGCCCTTCTGTTATTGAACAGCTTTCGCCGAAAGAAAAAGGCTCCCAGGGTCAGGCCAAGGACTGACAGCCCTATGGCCAGCGGTGTCCTGTAAGGCGGGGAAAATACCTTAAGCTCGCCGTGGCCGTTGAGGATGAAGGCTGCCCAGTAGTAAGGGTGAGAAACCACGCCGGAATCGATCATTTCCAGTTTTACCTGTCTTAAGGCGTCGGCCTGGGTTTGCATGCCTTTCAGGTGCAGATAATATCTTTCCATAAACTGGCTGGCCACCTGGTCGTTAACCGTCCAGAGACTCATCAGGACAGAAGAGGCGCCGGCATAGAAGAAGGCGCGACTCAGTCCTTCCACACCTTCACCGCGGATGAACTGACCCAATCCGGTCTGGCAGGAAGATAGGACCACCAGGTCGGCGTTTAGTTTCAGATTCAGAATCTCCCTCATCTGGAGAAAGCCGTCTTCTGTCGGGTCATTGTCCAGGGTTAGGACGATGGCCGAGCGGGCCGGCTTCTGGTCGTCGATTAAACCATGGGCGGCAAAGTGCAGCATCCGGTAATCGGCCAGGTTGGCCCTCTTCACCAGGTCTTCGGAGGCTTTTTCCCTGGTCAACACCCGGGATCTGGGGATCTGGCCGGAAATCCGACGGACTTCTTCATCTGAATAGCGCAGGCGGTAAAATTTCATATCGGACAGGCTATAGAGGTCCTGGAAAATCGTCTTGGTGGATAGCTCAACGTATTTTTCCTCCAGTTCTCCGTAATAGGGGTCTCCAACCGCCAGCAGGTTAAAAGAAGGTTTCTTTCGGTTCTTTCTGTTCTGAAAATGGGTGATTCCTTTAAGAGAGGAAAGTGACGGAGCGTAATATATCGTGAAATTTTTTATCAGCCAGTCGGCCGGTTGACTGGAAAGAACCAGGGTTTCAAAAGGCAGAATAGTCAGAATGTCGTCGGGAATAATCATTATTTTTTTCAAGCTTTTTTCCAGGCCCTTCTCCAAACCCGGCTCAATCAGGGCCTTATAAAGCTCGTAGCCGCTGCTGAAGTCCTGGTTGTCGGTGTCGGAAATAGCCCGGCGGTGCCCGATTACCATCTCTCTCAGTTTTTTCTGGGTCGGGATGGGATAGACATTCAAACCCCGCGAGCTCAGACAGAAGGCATAAGCCGATTCTTTTCCCACCTGGAAAGCAAAGACTGCGGTCTTGTGGTCGACAAATTCTTTCCGAGCCTGGTCGTAAGAAATGATTTCCGGGTAGGTCAGGCTGGCAAAGGCCGGATTCTTAGACCTGATTTGCCGCCTGACGTTTTCCAGCTCTTCTTCCAGAAGCTTGACCTGGCCCAGGAGCCGGGTTCTTTCCTTCTCATCCACTTCAGGCGTTATCAGCCTGGTGTAAATCCTGGACAGGTCGTTCATCAGTTCTTTTTCCCGGTTGGCCAGACGCATATCAACCGGAAATTGCTGGCTCACCCGGGAAGCTTCGATGCTTTCCAGAAAAGCCCGGGCCTTGGCTCTTTCCGTAAAATTAAAAGCCTGAGCCGGCTCGGGCCGGATTGAACCTTTTGACTTCTGGTTTATCAGCAGGTCGGTCAGATTGTAATAAGCGTCGAGTCTCTTATCGCTGCCGAAGAAGCTGGATTTGTCTTCTTCGGTCAGAAGTTGAGAACGCAAACTTTCAATTATGTTGATTGAATTAAGGTAATAGAATTTAGCCTGGTCAATCTGGCCCTGTTTTCTCAGAAGATTAGCTTTCTCCAGGTAACTTTCCCAGAGGGTGCGAATTTCCTTCTCGGCTACTGCCAGGCCGATGGCTTTATCATAGAAAAGGGTAGAATTCTGGTAGTCGCCCAGCCGCCCGTAGATAATTCCAATGTTGGTATAAATCGAAGCCAGATAAGAAGTTAATTTGAGCTCTTCGGCCAGGGATTTTGCTTTGTTCAGGTAATAAAGGGCGTCAAGATTCTCTTCCAGATGAGCCTTGAGCGAGCCAAGGTTGTTTAAGATCGCCACCTCGTATTCTTTATTCCCGGCCCTGGCGGCGGCTGCCTGGGCTCGGGAAAAATAGTCGAAAGCCCGGTCATAATCATCACGGCTGCCTGTGGTCAACCCCTTTTTTACATGGCTGAAGCCCAGGTTATTTAAGGTCGCGGCATAATATGGGTTGGCATCATCCCCGGCGATTATGCCCAGGGCATTGCCGAAATATTCAATAGCCCGGTTAAAATTGCCTATTTCGCTGTAAACGACTCCAAGATTGTAATAGATATCGAAAATGTCCTGGGGTTGAGTGTCTTCGTTTATGAAAGAAATTCCCTGGCTGAAGTAATCAATGGCCAGGTTCAGATTATTATTCGACAAATAATAATAGCCTATGTTTATAAAAGTCAGGATAATTTCGTAATAATTTTTTATGGTTTTGGCGATCTTGTTAGCTTCCAAGTTACATTTAAGAAAATCATCAGACCTATTTATGCTCAGATATGAAGAGCTTTGTCTTCTCAGGCACTTTATTAATAATTTAGAATTATTGATTGAATTACATAGTGAGATAGCTTTATTTAATGTATCTATTGCCCTTTCGTTTTCATTATTTTGTCTGTGGACTTTTGATTCATTGAACAAATCCAGTATTTCAAGAGATTTCTGGCAATAAGCAATTAAATTCAGATCATTTTGCTCTTTGGCGATTTCAAGGCACTGATGATAACGTTCATAAGCCTGAGCCAGCTGGCCAAGACTGGCGTTGGTTTCAGCTAAATAGAAAAGAGCTGATTTCTTCTCTTCCGGGGATCTGGCCAAATTAAGGCTCTGCAGGAGCGTCTTTTGGGCCCGGGAATACAGACCTTCTGACAGCAGGTTCCGGGAAGAGGAAAGAAGCTCGGAAAAGCTTTGCGGCGGCCGGGGAAGCGAAGTCCTGGACTGGGAATAGGAAAAAACTGCGGTAAAAAAGATCAGCAGCGCCGTCAGTCCGGACCTGATAGTCTTATCCATAAAGGAAATCCTCCCCTTAAATAAATCAGTTAAGGGGATTCTTGTCAATGGCTCAAAGAGGGGAATGAGGGGGTGAGAAAGGTCTTTTTTTCTCACCCCATATGGTGAGATAAATCTGGATTACAGATGTTAGTTGCCAGTCAGTCTCTTTCGTTCGCTGGCTTTCCCCCGATCAGAATCTCTGCCGTAGGTTTCAGGCTCTTTTTGACGGTGGTGCTGGTGCTGGATTTGCTGCCGGTATCGACAACCGAGCCGAGAAACGGGAAAATGGAGACCAGCAGGTTCAGAGGCTTCTGGAAAACCAGGCGGTCATCCTTGGAGATCTTTTTCTCAGCGGCATACATTGCCGGCACCAGGCTAATGGTGAAAATCAGGCAGGCCAGGATGGCGACGACTTTTGTTAAAGATTTACGCATTGTAGGTACCTCCAATAAGCTTTTCAGCCCGGAGGAATGACAGACCAAGAGGGATAAAAATCAGAAAAGACAATACCCCCTGACTCTCATTCTCATCCAAGGCGCACAAAAAATGTAAATCTTTATTTAGTTTTTGTCAAGTATTTTTTTGCCCCGGACCAGAAAATAATTTTTACCCTGTTATTTTCCGAAAAAGAAGCCAATTTCGTATTCTGCGGTCTGCGGCCCGTCAGAACCATGGACGGCATTTCTCTCGACCGAGAATCCGTACAGCCGACGCAGCGTTCCCGGTTTCGCCTGGGCGGGGTCGGTAGCCCCCATAACCTCTCTCCAGTGTTTTATGGCGTTGTCTTTCTCCAGGAGCAGAACCACCACCGGGCCGGAGGACATAAAATCGGTCAGGCTTTCGTAAAACGGCTTGTCTTTATGCACGTAATAAAATTTTTTCGCTTCATCCTTGGACAGGTTCAGCATCTTAAGACCGAGTATTTCAAAGCCTTCGTCTTCGATTCTCTGAATGATTTTGCCTACGACTTTTTTCTTTACGGCATCGGGCTTGATTATGGCCAGGGTTTTTTCTGCCATCTACATTCTCTCCTTGTCTTCAGAACATTCAGGACCTCGGGTCCGGAAAATTACATATACTTCAAAAATGGCCTTCGGTCAACTTAAGGACTCATCTATGCTTCCATTTCGGTTCCCAATAGCCACCAAGCCAGGGCCGGGTCGTCGGCCGAACCCTCTCTTCTTTGACTTAGAAGCCCGGGGAACTTAAAATAGATAAATCATGGTCAACGTCAATCAGCCGGCCGTGCTTAACTATGAAGACCTCAAGAAATACTGCCTTGAGACTCTGGGTCTTGACCTGTTCGGGGTGGCAGATATCAGAGAAATACGTTCCACTTTTTCCCTGTCGCCCGGATTGGCTGACCGCTACGATTGCGCGGTCTCTCTGGGCAAGGAAGTTTTGCTTTCTGTCCTGGATGATATTAAAGACGCGCCGACTGCCCTCTATTTCCATCACTACCGACAGCTCAATGCCTTTCTTGACCGGGCGGCGCTGGAGTTGTCAACGCTGATTAACTCCCGGGGCTTTCTGGCTCTGCCCGTAGCTGCCTCCCAGGTAACGGACTGGAAAAATCAAAAAGCCCACCTGTCTCATAAAAAAATAGGTCGGTTAGCCGGACTCGGCTGGCTGGGAAGAAACAACCTTCTGGTCAACCCGGTTCTGGGCGCCAGGTTCCGGCTGGTTACCGTCCTTACCAATATGCCCTTAAAAACCGATTCGCCGCTTTCTTTCGGGTGCGGAGATTGCCGTGGCTGTCTGGCGGTCTGCCCGGCCGCGGCCATCAAGGACAGCCCGGCCGAATTCGACCATCTGGCCTGTTTTGCCAAACTGAAAGAATTCCGGGACAGAGGGCTGGTGGGTCAGTACATCTGCGGCCTGTGCGTCAAAGCCTGCTCCGGGCAGAAGCGGCTTGAGGACCTGGAACACCGTTAGAATTTGCCCCGGCAAACATCGGCCGGGGCAGGCTGAAGAAGATAATTACCATTAGCTGCGACGCTCCCGTCTCAACAGGACCTGGCTTTTTGAATTACCGAATAGATTCGGACTTAAGGTTGGGCTGCCTTTCTCCGGCGCTTTACCTTTTTACACAGGGAATCCAGATTTCAGTCTTCAAGCTGGTGGAACCGACTCGAGAGGGTTCGGGGTCAAGGTATCTTTCCAGGATCGGACCGGCCTGAGTATAGCCGCTTTCTTCCAGCCACTCCTGAATTTTCAGGATGGTCTCGCCGATGGTGTCGTATGGTCCCTGGTGGACGCTGACTGCCACCTGGCTGAAAGACCATTGTTTCTTTTCCAGTGGGGCCAGCACTTGAGCCTGCTCGTTTATGGGGAAGCCGATTTCCCAGCGCATATTTTCCGTGTCGGACAGTCCCGGCTCGCCATAATAGATGCCTATCATGGCCCCGGTCGGAAAAACGTTCTGATTCTGCATGTGCTGTATCAATTCTCCGATCAGGGCTTCAATTTCTGAGAAAGAACCCTGTCGGCTGAGTGAGCAGTAAACGAACGGTTCAACGGAACGCACTTCAACTTTTCCCGGCGCGGGCAATTGCTGCTGTCCCGAGGTTGACGGAGCGCCGGATAAAGTCAGGCCTGCGGCCGTTATCAAGCCCAAAAAGAAGACAATAATTTTTGAATGATTATTTTCCATCTTTTCTCCTCTGCCCGATTCATCATTATCTTAACATTTTAGTCGGCGAGGATAAAGTTTTTAAGATGAGGTTGAGATTCTGGATAAATTCGGCGCTTGCAAAGCCTCTATAACCGCATGATAATAATACAATTAAAAACAGGGGAAAATTTTTGATGCACAAAAAATGTGCAATTTACCACATCTTGTTAAATTTCAACATCATAGACGATTTTTCATCCAGGATTTCCACAAGCTTTTGCACAGTATTTGTGGAAAAATTTACGACCGTTTTTTTACTGCTTGAAGAATTATTAATTCGCAAAAAGCAAAGACAGAATTTGATAACAAAAAATCAAATGTTGTCACGAATTTCAACAAGACTTTTGGAAGAAAAGCTATCGCCTGATTAATCTGAAATAATCAGTTGTCTTAATGTTCGCTGATTAATTCTCTTTATTTTTTCTTAACATATCTGTCGAACCATTCGATCATTTCGGCCAGAACATGAAACACCGACTCCCGGGCCGAATAGCCGTGACTTTCGTAAGGCAACATTACCAGCCTGGCCGTGGCCCCGAATCCTTTCAAGGCGGCGAACAACCTTTCTGATTGTATCGGGAAGGTCCCGGAATTGTTGTCGGCTTCGCCGTGAATCAGCAGAATTGGTTCGTTTATCCTGTTGGCGTACATGAACGGCGAAACTTTAAGGTACAGGTCGGGAGCTTCCCAGAGAGTTCTCCTTTCATTCTGGAAACCGAAAGGAGTGAGCGTCCGGTTATAGGCTCCGCTTCTGGCGATTCCGGCCGCAAACAGGTCGGAATGGGCCAGCAGGTTGGCGGTCATAAAGGCGCCATAGCTGTGTCCCCCGACTCCCACCCTTTTGCGGTCGGCAATTCCCATCTGGTCCAGGGTATCGATGGCCGCCCTGGCATTGGCCACGATCTGGGGAATAAAAGTATCGTTCATGGTCCTGGGGTCTCCGACCACCGGCATCTGGGCATTGTCGAGGACGGCATATCCCTGGGTCAGGAAGAACAGCTGGCTGGCCCCGCGGTAAAAGGTGAACCTGTGGGGAGAGCCGCGGACCTGTCCGGCGGTGGCCGGGTCGTTGTATTCCATCGGGTAAGCCCAAACCACGACCGGCAGCCTCTCTCCTTCTTTATAACCGGGCGGCAGATAAAGGGTGCCGGACAGTTCCACCCCGTCATCTCTCTTATACTTAATTAATTGCTTTTTAACCGCAGTCAGCTGCGGGGCCGGGTCGGGAAAGGCAGTCAGGGCGGTCTTCCGGCCTGACTTCAGGTCGACCAGGTAATAGTTGGGCGGAGAGGTCGGGGACTCAAAACTGGTGAGTATTCGGTTCCGGCCGGCGCCGGCAAAGGCCACAAAACTTTCGTAAACGCCCCGCTGGCAGTGGAACAGCCGGGTCTTTTTCAGGGTTTTAAGGTTGAACTTATCAAGAAACGGACGGTCGCCCTCCGGCGAGGCTCCGTTGCCGTTCAGATAAATAAAATCTCCATCCTGAAGAGCCACTAACTCTCCCGTAGCTGTGGGCACCATTACCGGACGTCCCGGGTCGTTGTACTGGTCCTGGGCGCTGAGGTCAAAGATTTTCCTCAGGGCTCCCGGTCGGGCGGCATCAAAATGATAAGTGGTGCGCCACCTTTTTCTCCATTCGAATTCATTGACCAATCCCTGGCCGGCCTGGCCGAGCCAGATTATTCCCTGGAACCTCTGGGGGAGCCTGAAAAGTTCAACCGGGGCGCCGGTAAAAGGCGCTTCTAAGGCCAGCACCCGGTCTCGATGTTCGGCCGGTTTTTCCGGGTCGCCGCCGTCGAGGGCTTCCACCCAGACCAGGGCCGCCGGCTTCAAAGGTTGCCAGCCGGCCGAGCGGGGGCCGGTGGGCACTCCGTTTCTGGGCACTTCTTCAGCCGCCGGCAGGTCGGCGATAATTTTTACCCGCTGTCCCGCGGCATCCCAGATTTCGAGAGTGTGCGGGAAAGATGAATAGGGAACGCTGTAGGAGAACGGCTTCTTGATTTTCTTGACCAGCAAGAATTTTCCGTCGGGAGACGGAACGGCCAACTGATAAATTCCCGGAGAGCCTATTTTCTGCAAACGGCCGGATTTCAGGTCGAGCCTGAAAATCTGAGCGGCGGCATAATACTCAAAAAGCTGTTCGTCGTATGGAGTTCGAAGCAGGTCCTGGTAGGTAGCCACCTGGGCGAATTTTCCTGAAGTCTCCTGGATATTTGGCCCGACCGGAAGGCGCGGGGCTGCCGGTTCCGGACCGCGCCCCTCAGGATTGCTCATGATGAGCAGACTCTGACTGTCCGGCCACCAGGCAAAACCGTCCGAGGCTACAGAATTCAATTCGGGTCCGAAGACTTTTCTGGCCTGGCCGGAGCCGACCTCGGCTACCCACAGTTCCTGTCCATTGTTCAGGTATCGCTGGAAGGCCAGCCTTTTTCCGTCGGGCGACCATTCCGGCGAGCCGTATCGCGGTTCTTCGGGAACGGTCACTGAAATTTCTCGGCCGGATTTAATGTCCTTCAGAACGAACTTAGTGAAATACCGCAGGACCTGCCGGCTGTTATTATGGGGAGTGATCCTTATGCCGGCCAGCCGGTAAAAAGGCCGGCTAACTTCCTCTATGGAAGGCATCGCCTCATAATAACTCAGCAGCATGGTCTGACGGGTGGGATCAAAGCTGACCATCGGCAGGGGAGGCGCGGTTAATATATCAACTATCTCTTTCGGCGGAAGTTTGTATGGTTCCTGGGCTCCGAGCCGGCAGAAAATTGCCGGGAGAAGAAAAAGCGTCGCCAGAAGAGAAATCAAAACCGGCGATTTTTTGGCTTTCATCTCGTCCTCCTTCTAAAAAGCAGTAAAGAGATTTCTTCGCGAGATATTTTTTATAAAATATACGCCGGATTAATTCAATCAGAAATTTAGCCGGGGCGAAATCAGAAATGAGGCCATGACCCGGATCGGGAATTGCGTTCGGTTGAGAATCGTTCCCCCGGCCTTAATTCAGCCATTGCGCCAGAAGAAATATCCTGGAGGGCAGGGCAGGAGACGGGCCAAGACTTGTTGCCTTCCTGCTATCAAGGACAAAAATCAAAAAAGCATTGTTTGCTTTATCCGGGATTCGCCGGCGTAAAACAATCTTATCCTTGCGCTATTCTCAGCCTCTCTCTTTTTATTTCGCGGCGGTGACTTTAATTCTTCCGGTTATGGCCACTGTAACCTGGTAGGCTCCGCTGGTATTTCTGATATTGATAGTGGCCAGGTTGGAAACCGTGCCCTGGGGGTAAAATACCGGCGCGTTGTTGGCCGTCACTTCAACTCCCTCCAGGAGGTCCTGACTTTTTTTCAGCCACAGCGCCTGCCGGTTATCGTATTCAGCCAGCACGCAGAAACCGGTTTCGAAACTGACTCTGACCGGGACCTGTCTCTGCACCGAGCGGAAGCGGGCCAGGGACAGACTGGAGTGGACCTTGCGAACGGCCACTTCCAGTTGATGTTTCTGGCTGTTGATCTTGAAAGAAGAACCGATGAGAACCAGCAGGGCCACCAGGGATAAAGCCATCGTGGTTTCCAGAAGCGAAAAGCCGCAGTGTTTTCTTTGGCCTGTTTCCTTCATCATTTGGATGGCCTCCATTCCAGAATCTTAATATGCCCGAGGTGAAGCAATGGGATTTCAGAATAAACCCGCAGGTCGGGCTCCGAAGCTGAAGGCGGGGGAGGTTCGGGCAGGTTGTTGATCACAAGTTCGGCCTGCCCGGGGTCTAAACTCGAGGCGGACAGCGAACCGATCAGCTGAATCTGGTCTGCTTCGGTGTCGACCGAAAGGCCACGGCCTCCGGCCACCAGGCTGGCTTCGACCGCGACGCTTCTTCCCTGAGCGCCAAGAAGGTTTATGCCTCCCTCGACCGGTTCCGCGGATTGAAAATCTTTTCCGGTGGACCAGATGATAAGCTGCGATTGCTTGCTCCTGAGATAGGGAATGCCTTCCCGCCATTCGAGCCCGTCGGAAATAAGGTTTGAGGTAAGGGTGATTTTTCCCGAGCAGACGATCGTCAGCTTGAGGCCGCTCAAAAAGGCCGGAGTATCATCATTATCATCGATCTTAAGGAATCCTGAGCCGTCAGGGCGGCCGGCGGCCAGCTCCAGCACCCGGCCGTTAATCATGATCACCGGGATCGGCAACCGGTCAAAATCCGTGTGGCCTGTAGGGGCGATAAAAGAAGTTCTGGCGGTTGAGGGATTGAAGCGGAGAAGCCAGACCTTTTCCGCCTGCTGGAATTGAACGATTTGAAAACCGCCGTCGATTCCCAGCAGGAGCCGGGTCAGGTCGCCCTGGACGTAAAGGCCGCCGGGCCCGAGGCTATCCTGAACCAGGTAGACGCCGTCCGGGATCGGTTCATTGCCGGGTTCGAGTTGAAGCGCCTGGCGCAGCAGCCAGTTCGGAAGCGACCCCGGTTTGAGAAGTTTCAAGCCGCGGGCGAGAAGAGGAAGCGCATCGTCGGGAATAAATCCTGGCGATACGGTCTTAAGCCCTGCCGCCGGCGCCGTGCCCGGCTGCAGGTTCCGCACGCTTACCCGGCTCAGAGCTTCTTTTTGTATTCCACCCTCATTGACCAGCGCCGGCACCTGGTTCAGGGGCAGGTGTCCGGCCAGCAGGGTCAGTTCGCACTTCAATTCTTCGACCCTGACGCCGCCGAACCCCTGCGCCCGCCCGGTGGATTTTATGATAAACCCGAAGGTTGCTTTCAGGTAATGATCCTCAGAGTACAGCCCGGACAAACCGGCGGTGGTGAAGGTTTCCCATCGCAGGCCTGAGAAATCGTCCTCCAGGCCTGAGCTTCCGGCCTCAAGCAGGGGCTTGATTATTTCCAGCCCGCTTGATGCCGGAGCCAGCTTGAAGGACTGAAAAAATTCCGGGCTGATTTCCGCTTCGGGCAAAATTTCTCCGGCCCTGACCTCCACCCGGCTCCAGGCTTCTTTGATTCCATTTTCGGCCGCGATGGCCGTAAGCCGGGTCATTTTCCGGAGGCCGTGGGTCTGGAGAAAAAGCCGGGAGTTGACCAGAAGGCCCGTCCCGAGCGTCATCAGGACGGCCATAACCAGCAGGCAGACCATCAGAGCCGAGCCCGGGAGAGCTTCAAATAGAGCCCGGCTGTTTGAGCCCGGTTTTCCGGTTGGGGCGAAGCCCGGAGATAAACCCGGAGCCGGGCAGTCAGCAGCGGCAATTTCCCGAAGCCGGTGTGTCAGCCCGCCCGACTGAGGAGCCTGGCCGGTCTTCCCGGTTTGCGGGCCGGCAAATTTTTGGCCGGCCGATTTGCATCGGAATGGCCGGCTGGTTTTATAGCGATTATGACCGGCCGAGGTTTTTCGGGTAAATAACAAGTTCATATTCATGATTCCTGTCTCCTGATTCTGTCGCCAGGCGGATGGTGACCAGATTGCCGGGCTTCTGGTAAAAAGCGGTAAAGTCGGTCACGTCTTCGGTTAAGGGTTGCCCGGTGGTGCCGTTAACCCGGCGCCTGAGAATTCTTTGCCGGCTGTCCAGATAATGCTCGACTTTTTCCAGGATGATGACTTCTGTCCGCGAAGCCTCAAAGGCAAGGTCAAGGGGAGGGGAAAAGGTCAGCCTGTTTTCGCTGACGGTAGTTATATATATGAGCCGCCCGGAGGGGGCATTCGCCAGGTAAACCGCCCGGCCTTTTTTTAATAAGTCGCTCAACCCCGATTTCGTCTCCACCAGCAGGAAGTCCTGCCCGGCCGCGGCATCCGTAAGCAGGACGGTTTTCTCTTCGGCCGAAAAAACGGTCAGCTTTTGATTTTCGATTTGAACCGGGTCAAGGTCGGAATCAGGCAGCGGCCCGGGAATTCCGGCTCCGGCCGTTTCCAGGTCCTCCCTGATTTTTTCCAGGGCTACCGCCGCGGCCAGGCTTTTTTCCTGCTGTTCTCTGAGTTTCAGGAAAACTCTCCTCGTCTGGACGGAAACCTCAAGAGCTGAAACCAGGATCAGCAGGCTGAGGCTCAGGTTGATCAGGCATTCCAGGAGTGAAAAACCTGCCCGGCTTCGGCCTGGAGATGGCGATGGATTCAGGCGGCTAAATTTATGGGGATTGATTTGCCTCAAGCTTTTAATTTTCATTTGAGACGACCCCCTGAAAACGGATTGGAAGCAAAGCCGGGGTGATCGCCGTCCGCTTTCAGGCAGCATAGGCGACGGCCGTCATCCGTCCGGTCCGTCCGGCAGCCAATTATTTTTCTGCTCCCGGCGCCGGATTTATGGCGGCCGGGTTGTGAGTGCAGGCCGGTTGAAAGTGACCAGAGAGGCCGGGCTGTTTTTTGATCGGTTTTAACATATGAACGATTATTCATATATTACCCCTGTCTCATGCTCAGTCTCTTAAAAACCCAGACTTCCGGACCGGTACCAGCAGACCCTGAGAGGCGGCCGGCTGCCGAAGGGCGCCGGATACAGGCTCAACCTGATCTTCTTCAAGTTCTCCTCCTCGCCTACTTCCCAGGTCAGAAAAAAAGACCGGCCCGAGTCTTTATCCTCAATGGTTTCCTGGTGAACTCCGGGCGCCAGGGCTTCATCTTCCGGGTCGAGGCTCTTGAGGACCTCAATCTTTTCCGACATGAGGTCGGCTGAAATGCGGTGCAGGTCGGCTTTCTGCTTTAATAAAAATGAATAGCAGAGCATTTCTGCGGTGCCGGCTAGCAGGAAGAAGACTATGGCCATAGCCAGCAGTGTTTCAATCAGGGAAAAACCGGCCCGTAAGCCCCGGGACTTGCCGTTCGCGGCTCCGGCCGGAATCATATCCGGGATTCGTCCGGCTCGATTCTCTGTTATTAGTTGGCCGGGGAGGACAGATTTTCTGTGGGCGGTCTCAACCGGCGGTCGGGCTGTTAAATCCGGGTTTTCATCATCTAAGTCATCTAAGAAGGAGTCTGCATACTCAGGGTGGATTAAGCGAGAGAAGTTAATCCCGGGCTCCGGACCGCCGCCGCCCCTCCTGGCCGTCTCCGGCACTGCCTGTTCTATTCGCCGTTTTGACTTTTTGCCCTTTTTTTCAATATTCATTTTAAATAACTCCTCTCAGCCGGAAATCCCGGATTTTTTCCCCGACGACTGCCGTCGGGAGCCGGTTTGGCCGAGGGCCGGACGCTTCTGTCTGGAGCGATTCCAGGCGCCGGGTTGTCTTCGGCCGATTTTATTGGCCGCCGGTCTTCTCTCTTCACCAAAACCGCAGGCCAGCCCCCTGTTCGCCAGGCTTCTGCCGGGTTTTCTAAGTCCCGTTCCGGCGCGGCATTTCTTTCCGGAGAGCTTCCTCCCGGGGCCTGTTTTCGGCCAGAGCCGACAGCGGGTTAAATGCAGCTTCCGTGCCGGATGGAAGCCGCGCTTTTTTACCTTAAAATTTCAGCGTTTATTTTTTGCGGGTAAACAGATGTTGACTAAGTGCTTGAAATTCAATATATTATGGTCAATAAAAATTTACCTGAAAAATTTTAAAAATTTTTTTTGTCCCCCTTGACAACCGGCCAAATTGTCTCTATATTATATGAGCCTTTTGGCGGTCGTAAGACAGTTCGTCAAAAACCAAAAAATAAAAAAGCCTAAAAGGAATTTCTTTCTCGGGTTAGAAAGAAATCAGGTCTTTGAAAGAGAAAAAGCGGAGCGACCAGCGATCGAACCTATTTGTCTAACTCTACAGCTTAGAACTCGCAAGAGTTCAAATAACTGGAGAGTTTGATCCTGGCTCAGAGTGAACGCTGGCGGCGTGCCTAACACATGCAAGTCGGACGGGCTAGCGCTCCGCGTTAGCTTCTTTATGGGTTAGCGCCTTAAGACCCCTAATTGTTTTTAAGATAGGTTAAAAACAAATTTAACCTTGAGGGGTTTTAGGGGCGAAGCCCCTAAAGATGCCAGCGCGGAGCGTTGGCCAGTGGCGAACGGGTGAGTAACACGTGGGTAACCTACCCTCGAGTGGGGAATAAGCTCCCGAAAGGGGGTCTAATACCGCATAACGTTTTCTGGCGATGGTCAGGAAACCAAAGCCCAAAAGGCGCTCGAGGAAGGGCCTGCGTCCTATCAGCTAGTTGGTAGGGTAACGGCCTACCAAGGCTACGACGGGTAGCCGGCCTGAGAGGGTGTCCGGCCACACTGGGACTGAGACACGGCCCAGACTCCTACGGGAGGCAGCAGTGGGGAATTTTGCGCAATGGGGGAAACCCTGACGCAGCGACGCCGCGTGGAGGAAGACGGCCTTCGGGTTGTAAACTCCTGTCAGAGGGGACGAAATCCCGCAAGGGACTGACGGTACCCTCAGAGGAAGCCCCGGCTAACTACGTGCCAGCAGCCGCGGTAATACGTAGGGGGCAAGCGTTACTCGGAATTACTGGGCGTAAAGGGTGAGTAGGCGGCTGGGCAAGTCAAGGATGAAATCCCGAGGCTCAACTTCGGAACCGTCCTTGAAACTGCTCAGCTTGAGGGTAGTTGAGGAGAGTGGAATTCCCGGTGGAGCGGTGAAATGCGTAGATATCGGGAGGAACACCTGAGGCGAAGGCGGCTCTCTAAGCTACTCCTGACGCTGAATCACGAAAGCTAGGGGAGCAAACGGGATTAGATACCCCGGTAGTCCTAGCCGTAAACGATGGACACTAGATATTCCGGCGTTTTCGCTGGAGTGTCGTAGCTAACGCGTTAAGTGTCCCGCCTGGGGAGTACGGTCGCAAGGCTGAAACTCAAAGGAATTGACGGGGGCCCGCACAAGCGGTGGAGCATGTGGTTTAATTCGACGCTACGCGAAGAACCTTACCTGGGCTTGAACTGCTGGAGGTAGGAGCCCGAAAGGGTAACGACCCGGAGCAATCCGGGAACCAGCAGAGGTGCTGCATGGCTGTCGTCAGCTCGTGTCGTGAGATGTTGGGTTAAGTCCCGCAACGAGCGCAACCCTTGCCCTTAGTTGCCAGCGGGTAATGCCGGGCACTCTAAGGGGACCGCCCCGGATAACGGGGAGGAAGGCGGGGATGACGTCAAGTCAGCATGGCCTTTATGTCCAGGGCTACACACGTGCTACAATGGGCGGTACAGAGGGAGGCAAAGCCGCGAGGTGGAGCTAATCCCTAAAGCCGTCCTCAGTTCGGATCGCAGGCTGCAACTCGCCTGCGTGAAGTCGGAATCGCTAGTAATCGCGGATCAGCTACGCCGCGGTGAATACGTTCTCGGGCCTTGTACACACCGCCCGTCACATCACGAAAGCTGGTCTCGCCCGAAGTCGCTGAGCTAACCCGCAAGGGAGGCAGGTGCCGAAGGCGAGGTCGGTGATTGGGGTGAAGTCGTAACAAGGTAGCCGTACGGGAACGTGCGGCTGGATCACCTCCTTTCAAAGGATCACTAAAACATTTAGGTTGGTCCTGGAAGCTCCGCTTTTCTTTTTATAAATTCAAATCAGCGAAAGCTCTCTGGCCAGTAACATGGCTCGTGATAGATTGGGCCTATAGCTCAGGGGTTAGAGCGCCCGCCTGATAAGCGTGAGGTCAGTGGTTCGAATCCACTTAGGCCCACCATTATCAAAGGAGTGATTCAGGGTCAGGGCTCGGCGGCGAGAAGCTTTTCCGCGGGCTCGATCAAAAATTTTTCGTCCGAAAAATTTTTGGGGCTGTAGCTCAGCTGGGAGAGCGCCGGTTTTGCAAGCCGGAGGTCGCCGGTTCGATCCCGGTCAGCTCCACCATAGCTTATAAGATGTAATTGGTTCCCCTGGACGGGGGAAGTCAATAGATCAGATCTTTGAAAATTTAACAAAGCGGCAGTTTTTGCCTTGACCAAACTTTATGGTCAAGTTACTAAGGGCACACAGGGGATGCCTTGGCGCAGGTAGGCGATGAAGGACGTGGCAAGCTGCGATAAGCTCCGAGGAGCCGCTAAGCGGGCTTTGATCCGGAGATTTCCGAATGGGGAAACCCACCATGGTGATGCCATGGTATCCTCACCTGAATCCATAGGGTGAGGAAGCGAACCCAGGGAAGGGAACCATCTCAGTACCTGGAGGAACAGAAAGCAACCGCGATTCCCTCAGTAGCGGCGAGCGAACGGGGAACAGCCCAAACCGCATATATGTTAAAGCCTGGGCGCGTTGTATATGCGGGGTCGTGGGACCCGACCTGGCTTCGGCCCGGAGAAGCCGGAGAGTTACAAAGGGCAATCTTAGCTGAATACCATGGAAAGGGTAACCAGAGAAGGTGAAAGTCCTGTAGGCGACAAGATTGTCTCTCTCGGTCGGGCACCCAAGTACCACGGGACACGTGGAATCCTGTGGGAATTCAGGAGGACCATCTCCTAAGGCTAAATACTAACCTGCGACCGATAGTGCACCAGTACCGTGAGGGAAAGGTGAAAAGAACCCCTGTTAGGGGAGTGAAACAGAACCTGAAACTGTGTGCTTACAAGCACTCGGAGCCTCCGCAAGGGGGTGACGGGGTGCCTTTTGCTTAATGAGCCGGCTAGTTACTCTATGCGGCGAGGTTAATTCCTTTTAAGGAAGGAGCCGTAGCGAAAGCGAGTCCGAATAGGGCGACCAGTCGTATGGAGTAGACGCGAAGCCGAGGTGATCTACCCTTGGCCAGGATGAACTGTGGGTAACACCACAGGGAGGTCCGAACCGGTGTTGGTTGAAAACAGCTCGGATGAGCTGAGGGTAGGGGTGAAAGGCTAATCAAACTCGGAGATAGCTCGTTCTCCCCGAAATAGCTTTAGGGCTAGCCTCGCGCCAATGGTATAGGAGGTAGAGCACTGGATGGCCTAGGGGGCCGAAAGGCCTTCCGAATCCAACCAAACTCCGAATTCCTATAACCACTACGCGGGAGTAAGACTACGAGCTCTAAGGTCCGTGGTCAAAAGGGAAACAGCCCAGACCGCCAGCTAAGGTCCCTAAATGCAAGCTAAGTGGGCAAGGATGTGGAAACGCTTAGACAACCAGGAGGTTGGCTTAGAAGCAGCCATCCTTTAAAGAAAGCGTAACAGCTCACTGGTCAAGTATTTCCGCGCCGACAATGTAACGGGGCTAAGCTTGCTACCGAAGCTGCGGACTCGGTCGTAAGACCGATTGGTAGGGGAGCATTCCGTAGGCGCTGAAGTAAGATCGCGAGGTCTTATGGAGCGTACGGAAGAGACTCTGCCGGCACGAGTAGCGATAACTGCTGTAGAAACCAGCAGCGCCGAAAATCTAAGGTTTCCTGGGGAAGGTCAGTCCGCCCAGGGTTAGTCGGCACCTAAGCTGAGGCCGAAAGGCGTAGGCGATGGAGAGCAGGTCAACATTCCTGCACCACCCATGAGGCGTTTGTACGATGGGGGGACGCAGAAGGATAAGCATACGTGCGGTTGGAAATGCACGGCCGCCAAGTAGGGGGAGCTCCCAGGCAAATCCGGGAGCTCGTTAACTCCGAATACGGCGGGGAAGCAGGGCTTCGGTCCTGTGAACTTGCTGAATCCACGCTGCCGAGAAAATCCTCTAAGGAGTCTTATGGGTGACCGTACCGCAAACCGACACAGGTAGATGAGGAGAGAATCCTAAGGCGCACGTGTGAGCCCTCTCTAAGGAACTAGGCAAGTTGACCCCGTAACTTCGGGAGAAGGGGTGCCTCGGTAGGGTTTAGTTGCATAAACAAAGCCCGAGGAGGCCGCAGAAAAATGGCTCTTGCGACTGTTTAGTAAAAACACAGGACTCTGCAAAGACATAAAATCGATGTATAGGGTCTGACGCCTGCCCGGTGCCGGAAGGTTAAGGGGAGGGGTTAGCCGCAAGGCGAAGCTCTAAACCGAAGCCCCGGTAAACGGCGGCCGTAACTATAACGGTCCTAAGGTAGCGAAATTCCTTGTCGGGTAAGTTCCGACCCGCACGAAAGGCGTAACGACATGAGCGCTGTCTCAGAGAGGGGCACGGCGAAACTGTGGTACCGGTGAAGACGCCGGTTACCTGCCGCTGGACGGAAAGACCCCGGCACCTTAACTGCAGCCTAGCATTGGATTTTGGAATATGATGCGCAGAATAGGTGGGAGGCTATGAAGTCGCACCTCCGGGTGCGGCGGAGCCGTCGGTGAGATACCACTCTTCATGTTCTGAAGTTCTAACCCACTGCCCTTATCGGGTAGGGGGACAGTGTTAGGTGGGTAGTTTGACTGGGGCGGTCGCCTCCTAAAAGGTAACGGAGGCGCCCTAAGGTTCCCTCAGGTTGTTTGGAAATCAACCGTAGAGTGCAAAGGCACAAGGGAGCTTGACTGTGAGACCGACGGGTCGAGCAGGTGCGAAAGCAGGGCTTAGTGATCCGGTGGTCCCGTATGGAAGGGCCATCGCTCAACGGATAAAAGGTACGCCGGGGATAACAGGCTAATAGTCTCCAAGAGCTCACATCGACGAGACTGTTTGGCACCTCGATGTCGGCTCATCCCATCCTGGGGCTGAAGCGGGTCCCAAGGGTCCGGCTGTTCGCCGGTTAAAGGGGTACGTGAGCTGGGTTTAGAACGTCGCGAGACAGTTCGGTCCCTATCCACGGCAGGCGCAGGAGATTTGAGGGGGGCTGTCCATAGTACGAAAGGACCTGGATGGACGAACCTCCGGTGTACCAGTTGTGCCGCCAGGCGCAGCGCTGGGTAGCCGTGTTCGGAAGCGATAACCGCTGAAAGCATATAAGCGGGAAGCGCGCCCCAAGATAAGATCTCCCTCCCCGCAAGGGGCTAAAGGGCCCTCGTAGACGACGAGGTTGATAGGCTGGATGTGTAAGCGCAGTAATGCGTTGAGCTAACCAGTACTAATAGCCCGTGAGACTTGACCATAAAGTTTATCAAGGTGAAAACATGCCGCTTTGTTAGACGGGACATGTGCTTGTTACGTGTCCCGATTATGAACGGGACATGCCCCGGAAGGGGGACAGGTTCTTATTTCTCTGGAAATAAGTACGTGTCCCCGGTTTTGCGTGTCCCGGGTTTCAGGATTGAATTTAATCCCGGCAACCATAACGGAGGGGAAACACCCGATCCCATTCCGAACTCGGAAGTTAAGCCCTCCGGTGCCGATGGTACTGCGTGGGCAACTGCGTGGGAGAGTAGGTCGTTGCCGGGTTTTTTTATTTTAAATAAAAGTTTGACATAGAATCCAGAATTGCTATAATTTTATAGCAAATATGGAAACTATCTCAAAATTCGACGCTGTCAAGATATTGCATCAGAAAAGGGTTAAACTTTTTGATGTGGCCGATGCCGGCAAGATTTTTGGGTTAGAAAAGCCAAAGACGCTTTATGTTCTTCTGCAAAAATTAGAAAAGGATGGCGTGATTAACAGGATTGCCAAAGGCAAATATCATTTCTCCTTAAAAGAAGTTGATGATCTGGAATTAGCCAATTTCCTGGTTAATCCTTCTTATGTTTCCCTTGAAAGCGCCCTGTCTTTTTATGGTATATTACCTCAATTTCCTTATGCTGTTACTTCTATAACTCCTCTGAAGACAAAAAGGCTAAATTATCAGGAAAAAGAATTTGAATATGCTCATTTAGACAGCAAGTATTTCTGGGGTTTTGTGAAGAAAGACCGATTTTTGATCGCTACCCCCGAGAAAGCTCTTCTGGATGAGCTTTATTTTATAGCCAAAAAGTTAAGACACATACATATTCAGGACCTCAGCCTTGATATAATTGACAGAAATAAGTTCCTGGAGTTTTCCCGCAGGTACCAATTTATCCCTCTGCAAAAATTATTAGATAATCTGAAAATATGATGGACAGAGATATTGCGCAACAGTTAGCCCGAGAGTTTAAGGTTGATCTGTTCACTGTCTATCGGGAATATCTTCAGATTCTATTTCTAAAATATTTTTACAGAAAAAAAGAGAGCCGGAAAGTCTATTTTAAGGGTGGAACTGCCATTCGATTCCTTTATGGGTCTTTTCGTTTTTCTGAAGATCTGGACTTTACCGCTCTTATTTCGGTGAAACGCCTTGAGGAAATGATTCTTGATAGCCTCGAAGCCTTAAAAAAAGAAGCGCCGGAAGTTAGATTTAAGCACACGGAGACAATCGCCGATTCGTTTTCCGGGAGGATTTTTCAGCAATTACCCGATTTCAAATTTCCCCTGACCATCAGATTAGATTTCTCATTAAGAGAAAAACCAGTTCTGCCTGTTGCTTTGACCTATCTGGAGACGGTCTTCCCCGTAACTCCTTATCCTCTGGTCTGCCATTTACAGCCGGAAGAGATACTGGCAGAAAAACTGAGAGCGACCTTAATAAGATGCCGTGGCCGGGATCTCTTTGACCTCTGGTTCTTGCTTTCCAAAAAAGTTTCTCTTGACTGGAATCTGATTAATAAGAAAATGGCTCTTTATAACAGGAAGGTCAGTCAGGAAGAATTGTTAAAGACCCTGGAAGAATTTCCGCAGGAGGAGATAAAGAGCGATTTGACCAGGTTCTTGCCGTCAAGCCACCGCCGCCTGATAAAGGATATCAAAGGCTTGATTTTGAAGAAGGTAAGGTCTTTTTAATATTCTTGTGGAATCGTTGCCCGATTACTTTTTTACTATGATCGAACGGTTTTTTCGACTTTAATGCTCCTCAGCCCGGCAATTTCCCGGCTTGACATTTGTTCGCGATTCAAAATACGATTGTCTTTGAAGGTTGGCGGGAAAGTCCGGCTCATGCTTTTTCAATCGGACCCAGCTTCTTTAAAGCGGCTTGTTTTATAAATAGGGTCCAGGGAGGTTTAATGGAAGGCGCGTCCGAACAAACCTCTGGTCGGCAGCCCTCAGTCTACCGCCTGCTCCGGATCTTCACGGTCATCTATCCCGGGGAGGCCGCCAAGGCGCTGCTTCTTTTTGTCAACATCTTCCTGCTGATGTTTGCCTATTACATTATCAAGCCCGTTCGAGACGCGCTCATCCTCACCGGCCAGAGCGCCGAGGTCAAAGCCTATATGGGGGCTATCCAGGCCGTTCTGCTCATCTTCGTCGTTAAAGCCTTCAGCCGGGTGGCCTCGCGCCTGCCGCGGCACCTGCTAATCACCTGGGTAACGCTGTTTTTTATCTCCAACCTCGTCCTTTTCTACTTCCTGGACGCGGTCGGAGTCCCGATGAGCGTTATGGGTGTCGTCTTCTTCGTCTGGATCGGCATCTACAACCTGCTGGTGCCCGCCCAGTTCTGGGGCTTTGCCAACGACCTTTACACCGAGGATGAAGGGAAGCGCCTTTTCCCGCTGATCGCTTACGGAGCCACCCTGGGTTCGCTGGTCGGGAGCATCGTCTCCAAACAGCTCTGGAAACCGCTGGGAGCTTACAGGATGATGCTGGTCACCGCCGGTCTCCTGGTCGTCGGCATTCTCCTGTCCATTTTCATTCATAAAAGAGAAATCCGGATGCTGGCCGCCAGAGCTGCCACCCTGCCGGCAGCCGAGGCCGAGGTTAAGAAAAAGATCCAGGAGCAGCCGCTCAAAGCGGGGGACGGGTTCCGGCTGGTCTTTCGGAGCCGCTACCTTCTCTATATCGCCATCGTCATCGCCATCTACAACTTTGTCAATCAGGTGGGGGAGTACATTCTCGGCAAAGTCCTCAAAGGCATTGCCCAGAAGGCTATCGCTGCGGCCGCTGCAGGGGCCCTCGACACCAGAGCCCTGGAGCAGATGGAAGCGAACTATATCGGCCAATATTATTCCGGCTATCAATTTCTGACCAACCTGGTGGCCATGATCGTCGCTCTCTTCCTGGTCAGCCGCATTTTCCGCTGGGTGGGGATTGCCGGCGCGCTGTTCATCTTTCCGATCCTGGTGCTCGGCGGCTACGGCCTGATCACGGCCACGGCGGCCCTGATGGTGGTCAAATGGGTCAAGATCGTCGAAAACGGCACCGACTACTCGCTTATGAACGCCACCAAACACGCCCTCTACCTGATCACCTCGCGTGAGGAAAAATACAAGGCCAAAGCGGCCATCGACACCTTCTTTGTCCGGGGCGGGGACTTTCTTGGCGGCTTGCTGGTGCTGGTCGGCACCACCGTCCTCGGCTTTAAGGCCGTCGAGAACTATGCCGTGATTAACGTGGTCAGCATCCTGGCCTGGATCGTGCTGTGCTTCTTCATCGTTCGCGAATACAGGAAACTCAAGGCCGGACAACAGGGCCCGCCGGCCGGATCCTCTTAAGCTGATTAAGTTGACCTAATTCTTTTTTCCCGCCGATACCTTTTTGCCCGGCGCTCTCCCCATTCCATTCCGTTCCTGCCTCTTTGGCCAGTCTTCAAAAAGAGGCCCATCTTTTTATGCCCGGCAATTTCCGGCTTTGGCTCATATGCCTTCTATTCTATGTCGTTCTTCTCGCAAAAGTACTTGATTTTGCCTTCGAGTTCTTGAGCTCTGGCAATGGCTTTTTCTTCGGTCAGGGTGGGCATTAATTCTTTGAGCTTAGACCTGACAGCCTTAACCTGGTTTTCTGCTTTTTCCGGGTCGGCGATAGCCACCAGGCCCGGCTCGGCCGCCTGGCGGCTGGCGTTTATGTAATTCTGAGAGGCTGCCTGAAATTCTTTTTCCAGCTGCCGCACCAGGTCTTCTTCCGGCGAAAGCTTGAAGAACTGGTTATAAGCCAGATAGCCGGCGGCCACCAGAACCAGCAGGATGATAATTTTTTTCATATTGCCCTTCCTTGATATGAATTCTGCCGCTTAGATTTTAATCAAAGCCAGCCTCGAAATAAAGGGGATAAAGGGGACACCTTACGGTGTCCCAAATCCTGCTTTTTCCTCCGGTCAGTCTTCGTGTATCTTGTTCAATATCAGATGCTTATCGCCAACCAAGTTTCGGGAAAAAAGGGGACACCCTACGGTGTCCCTTTCTGGATGAACACCGGTGGCGAGCTTGAAGAAGACATAGCGGAGACGCAAGCAACAATCCCGGCAACTTAGCTAAATAAGCCCGGAAGAAAATATAAATTTCCAGAATTTTTGGTTGCATTTGCTTGCCTGACTAAATAAACTTTTATCAGATAAATAAATGATCCCGAAAAATACCCCCCGCCAAAAAGCCTGGTTAGCGCCTGTATTTTCGCCCTCGCGCCGGGATAGTTATTTCCTTATTACTATAATTATATTTTTAGCTGCCTTTCGCAGTAGGTTTTCCTGGTTTTCAAATTTCCGCTTAATTCATCCGGTATCAGAAAAAGGGGACACTGTAGAGTGTCCCCTTTTTCGGGCGATAGTACCTGAGCATAAATAAATGAAAACGAATAAATTGCAAGAATTGCATTCTGGAAACGAGGCGGGATTCGGGGACACTGTAGGGTGTCCCCTGTTTAAGGAGGTCAAATTATGTTGAGCTTGAAAAGAATGAAATGTCATTTTCGTCCGGGGATTATTTTCAT